>MRWF01019435.1_pt1:27500-477925 | contig 477925 bp, 412 predicted proteins | sample 1013331 | NCBI WGS metagenome assembly MRWF01 (sample SAMN06117577, study PRJNA244670) | biofilm metagenome | biome: Water; feature: Cathode Biofilm; material: Biofilm; isolation source: microbial consortium enriched at the cathode of a solar microbial fuel cell | place: USA...
CGATAGCGCACCAGTACCGTGAGGGAAAGGTGAAAAGTACCCCGATGAGGGGAGTGAAATAGAACCTGAAACCGAATGCCTACAAGCAGTCGGAGCGGACTTGTTCCGTGACGGCGTACCTTTTGTATAATGGGTCAGTGAGTTAGTCTACTTAGCAAGCCTAAGCCGTTAGGTGTAAGCGTAGCGAAAGCGAGTCTGAATAGGGCGACTGAGTTAAGTGGATTAGACCCGAAACCCGGCGATCTAGTTATGGGCAGGTTGAAGGTGCAGTAACATGCACTGGAGGACCGAACCCACGTCTGTTGAAAAAGACGGGGATGACCTGTGACTAGGGGTGAAAGGCCAATCAAGCCGGGAGATAGCTGGTTCTCCGCGAAAACTATTTAGGTAGTGCCTCAGGTATTACCTACGGGGGTAGAGCACTGGATGGATGCGGGGGGCGCGAGCCTTACCAATTCTAACCAAACTCCGAATACCGTAGAGTAGAGCCTGGGAGACAGACTGTGGGTGCTAAGGTCCATAGTCGAGAGGGAAACAGCCCTGACCACCAGCTAAGGTCCCTAAATCATGTCTAAGTGGGAAAGCATGTGAGACGGCCAAAACAACCAGGATGTTGGCTTAGAAGCAGCCATCATTTAAAGAAAGCGTAACAGCTCACTGGTCTAATTAAGCTGTCTTGCGGCGAAGATGTACCGGGGCTCAAGACATGTACCGAAGCTGTGGATTTGATCTTATGATCAAGTGGTAGCGGAGCGTTCTGTAAGTCTGCGAAGGTGTGGCGTGAGCCATGCTGGAGATATCAGAAGTGAGAATGCTGACATGAGTAGCGATAAACAGTGTGAGAGACACTGTCGCCGAAATCCCAAGGGTTCCTGCGCAAGGCTAATCCGCGCAGGGTGAGTCGGCCCCTAAGGCGAGGCTGAAAAGCGTAGTCGATGGGAAACAGGTTAATATTCCTGTACCTGGTGGAATGTGACGGATACCGTAAGTTGTTCTTCCTTATTGGATTGGAAGGGCCGCGAAGGTGTCCCAGGAAATAGCACCACCATATAGACCGTACCCGAAACCGACACAGGTGGGATGGTAGAGCATACCAAGGCGCTTGAGAGAACTATGTTGAAGGAACTCGGCAAATTGCCTCCGTAACTTCGGGAGAAGGAGGCCCACCATTAAGGTAACTTTTTGGTGGGGGCACAAAAGAGGGGGTGGCGACTGTTTACTAAAAACACAGGGCTCTGCGAAGTCGCAAGACGACGTATAGGGTCTGACGCCTGCCCGGTGCCGGAAGGTTAAGAGGAGGTGTGAGAGCACCGAATTGAAGCCCCGGTAAACGGCGGCCGTAACTATAACGGTCCTAAGGTAGCGAAATTCCTTGTCGGGTAAGTTCCGACCTGCACGAATGGCGTAACGACTTCCCCACTGTCTCCAACATAGACTCAGCGAAATTGAATTCTCCGTGAAGATGCGGAGTACCCGCGGTTAGACGGAAAGACCCCGTGCACCTTTACTACAGCTTCAGTGTGGTATTAGGGACAACATGTGTAGCATAGGTGGGAGGCTTTGAAGCAGGGACGCCAGTCCTTGTGGAGCCAACCCTTGAAATACCACCCTTGTTGTTCCTGATATCTAACCACGTCCCGTGAACCCGGGACTGGGACCCACTGTGGCGGGTAGTTTGACTGGGGCGGTCGCCTCCCAAATGGTAACGGAGGCGCGCGAAGGTAGGCTCAGATCGGCCAGAAATCGATCGTTGAGTGCAATGGCATAAGCCTGCCTGACTGCGAGACTGACAGGTCGAGCAGAGACGAAAGTCGGTCATAGTGATCCGGTGGTTCTGTGTGGAAGGGCCATCGCTCAACGGATAAAAGGTACGCCGGGGATAACAGGCTGATACTGCCCAAGAGCTCATATCGACGGCAGTGTTTGGCACCTCGATGTCGGCTCATCTCATCCTGGGGCTGGAGCAGGTCCCAAGGGTTTGGCTGTTCGCCAATTAAAGAGGTACGTGAGCTGGGTTTAGAACGTCGTGAGACAGTTCGGTCCCTATCTGCCGTGGGCGCAAGAGACTTGAGAGGAGCTGCCCCTAGTACGAGAGGACCGGGGTGGACGGACCTCTGGTGGACCTGTTGTGGCGCCAGCCGCATTGCAGGGTAGCTATGTCCGGACGGGATAACCGCTGAAAGCATCTAAGCGGGAAGCCCCCCTCAAGATTAGGTCTCTCTGAGAGCCGTGGAAGACCACCACGTTGATAGGTCAGGTGTGGAAGTCCAGTAATGGATGAAGCTTACTGATACTAATTGCTCGATAGGCTTGAAGAGCCCCTTCATAGACAGAGAACAACACTCTCTCTATGTGTGGAACAACTTCAAAGCATGCACCAATAATAAAACGCAATCCGGCAAGCACTGCTTGCTGTTTACTCTTTTGTTGATCTGGTGGTTATAACAAGATTGTCCCACCCGGTCCCATCCCGAACCCGGAAGTGAAAGGTCTTTGTGCCGATGGTACTTCGTCTTAAGGCGCGGAAGAGTAGGTCGCCGCCAGATCTACAAAAGAGTAAAACATCATCACAACTTCAAAAAATTAAACAAACCGCCATAAGGCGGTTTTTTAATTTACCTCAAGCGCCGGCGCTCACGCTTGGCTTCCGCGAAAACGTTCGCGACGGCCAGTCGGCCTTGCCTCAGCCCCTCCGGGCTTCGGTAATTAGCGTGAAACCCGCTCAAGCCTCGCAAGCAAAGCGAGCAGCCCTGAGCGCGCTTCATGGAATGGCAAAGCCAGACCGGAAGCAAAACACATATGACGCGGGGTGGAGCAGCCCGCCAAGGTGAAGCGAAAGCGAAACCGTCTGCATCGCCGAAAGGCGCCAGACATAACTGCTACCGGGCGACGGCCCTAAACGTAGACATATGACGCGGGGTGGAGCAGCCCGGTAGCTCGTCAGGCTCATAACCTGAAGGTCGTAGGTTCAAATCCTACCCCCGCAACCAAATTTAAGGCCGATCCCCACCACGGGGGTCGGCCTTAAATCTTTGTTAGGCGGGACCAGGTCTTGCTCCTTGTAAAACAGACCGCAAGGCTGCTTTACCAAAGGTTCCTGGCGGAGCTGACGAGGAGCAAAGCCACGAGACTAATCCTACCCCCGATACCAAATGGTCAAAAGGCGTCCCTAATGGGGCGCCTTTTGCGTTTTGATTACGGCGGTAGTTGGCTTGTGCGTAAAGGTCCTGGGCCGACATCTGCGTTGGAGATCAAGAGTCAACCAACCCGAACGGCGTGGATGGCCGGCGATAGTCGTCAGACTGAAGCGAGCGGCCGATTGGCGGTTCGGCGCGGGCGAGGCAGTCGGCACGGTGACAGAGCCGGCAGGTCACACCAATTGGGGTGGGCTGGACTGCCGAGATGTCGGTGTCCTTGGCATAGATCAGCTTGTGGGCGTGCTGTGAGGAGCAACAGAGCGCGATCGCGCGTTCAATCTGAGGCTTGCCGTAACCGCCGCCACCGGCTGTCACGGTGCGAACGATCGAAAAGAAGCGCTCTCCATCCGGCAGTTCCACCCACTGGGTGATGACCTCTCTTGGCTTCTTGAAGGCGCTATGCACGCTCCAGAGCGGACAGGAGCCACCGTGGCGGGCGAAGGGGAAGCCTGCGCCGTCCAGCCGCTTCGAGACGTTGCCTGCGGCGTCTACCCGGATGAAAAAGAAGGGCACGCCTTCCTGGCCTGGCCTTTGAAGGGTGGTCAGGCGGTGCGCCACCTGCTCAAAGCTTGCGCCAAACTGTCGCCGGAGAGTTTCAATATCATAATGCCCGTTTTTCGCAGCCTTCGCGAACGCATGATAGGGCATCATGATGGCGCCCGCGGCATAGTTTGCCAGGGCGCGCCGCGTAAGTTTTTCGCCACTCTCCGTGTCAAACTGGGTGCCGGCAAGGCAATCCGAAAAAACGTCGGTCATCTCCATATAGGCAATCTGGAGGGCAAGCTGGAAATTGGCGCTGGCGTGGTCAAGCGTTTCATCCAGCACAATTTCGCGGCGGTGCAGGTCAAGGCGCCGCGTGAAGCCATGCATTACATCTGAAGGCAGGTGCCGTACCCGAATACGCTGGTCAGTGAAATACTGTTCAAGGCCGCCGACACGCTTGATCTCCTGCGCCAACTCTTCTGCTTTGGTGTCGACCTCAGGAAAGTAGTTTTTGCGGGCCGCAAGAAAACGCCGGGCTTCACTTACCGGGTCTGGGCCGCCCGTGCTTTCACCGTCTGACTGGTCCGCGAGGGCCATCTGGCCTTCCTGGTAGGCTGTATAAAGGCGAATGACAGCCTCGGCAGTGGCGGGGAAGGTGCTGGCAAAATCCTGAATTTCAAGCGGGGACAGGTCAAGGTCGGCAAACAGGGGGGATTTGAAAGTCGCAGCAATCTGGGCATTGAAGTCGTCGCCTGACCCGCGGGCGAGGGATGCGATGTCGGTGCGGTAAATCTCCGCAAGCTTCAGCAGCATGGAGGCGGTCACGGGGCGCTGGTTGCTTTCAATAAGCGCAATATAGGACGGCGACACTTCAAGGTCTTCGGCCATGCCGGCTTGGGTTAACCCCAGGTCGCGTCTCAGCCGCCTGATGCGCGGCCCCATGAATATGCTGCGTTCTTTTGCCATGCCTGCCTCATTGATTACATAAATAATATTACAAAACTTACAACATTACAAAATTATTTGTAACATTTTACAAGTTCACTTTTTCCCGTGTGCAAAAAAGCTTTTTCCCGCGTATCACCGGTGCAAGGCAGATCAGCCAGACGATCAAAGTGGCTGGTTGACAGTGTGCAGAGGAGATAACGCGATGCCATTTGACAAAACAGACGGGAAGAAGACCATGAGCTATCAGGACGAGATCAAAGACGTTCAAGAGCTGATCAGCAGCTATAAAGGCACTTGGGATGGTATCGACGCCGAGGCAGTCGCTCGCATGCGCGCTCAGAACCGTTTCCATACCGGCCTGGACATCGCCCGCTACACGGCAGGCATCATGCGCCGCGACATGGAAGCCTATGATGCTGACCCCGCGAACTACACCCAGTCGCTTGGCTGCTGGCACGGTTTCATCGGTCAGCAGAAGATGATTTCCATCAAGAAGCACTTCGGCAGCACAAAAGGCCGCTATCTTTACCTGTCCGGTTGGATGGTTGCTGCGCTGAGGTCCGAGTTCGGTCCGCTGCCTGACCAAAGCATGCACGAAAAGACTTCCGTGCCAGCACTTATCGAAGAGCTGTACACATTCCTGAAGCAGGCTGATGCCCGCGAGCTTGGCGGCTACTTCCGTGAGATTGACGCGGCGCGCAAGGCTGGCAACACAGCTCTTGAAGCCGAAATTCAGGGCAAGATTGACAACTTCCAGACCCACGTAGTTCCGATCATTGCTGACATCGATGCTGGTTTTGGTAACGCCGAAGCAACTTACCTCCTGGCGAAAAAGATGATCGAAGCGGGCGCTTGTGCGCTTCAGATCGAAAACCAGGTGTCTGATGAAAAGCAGTGTGGCCACCAGGATGGTAAAGTGACGGTTCCGCATGAGGATTTCCTCGCGAAGGTTCGCGCCTGCCGTTATGCCTTCCTTGAGCTGGGCGTCGACGACGGTATCGTTGTAACGCGCACGGACAGCCTTGGTGCTGGCCTGACGAAGCAGATCGCTTACTCCAAGGAAGAAGGCGACATCGGTGATCAGTACAATAGCTTCCTGGACTGCGAAGAAATTGCCGCTGGCGACCTGAAAGCAAACGACGTTGTGATCAACCGTGGTGGCAAGCTGTTGCGCCCCAAACGCCTGCCATCCAACCTGTTCCAGTTCAAGCCTGGCACTGGCGAAGACCGCTGCGTTCTTGACTGTATCACGTCGCTGCAGAACGGTGCTGACCTTCTGTGGATCGAAACCGAGAAGCCACACGTTGATCAGATCGCTGGTATGGTTGACCGGATCCGCGAAGTTATTCCGAACGCCAAGCTTGTTTACAATAACTCGCCATCCTTCAACTGGACGCTCAATTTCCGCCAGCAGGTATTTGATGCCTGGGAAGCTGAAGGCAAGGATGTTTCTGCATACGACCGCGCCAACCTGATGAGCGTTGAGTATGACGAGACTGAACTGGCGACAACGGCAGACGAGAAAATCCGCACCTTCCAGCGTGACGGTTCCAAGCGCGCAGGTATCTTCCACCACCTGATCACGCTGCCGACCTACCACACGGCTGCTCTGTCTACGGACAATCTGGCCAAGCGCTACTTCGGTGAAGAAGCCATGCTTGGGTATGTGAAGCAGGTTCAGCGCGAAGAAATCCGCCAGGGCATTGCCTGCGTGAAGCACCAGAATATGGCTGGTTCGGACATCGGCGATGACCATAAGGAATATTTCGCTGGCGAGGCTGCGTTGAAGGCAGCTGGTGAAGACAATACAATGAACCAGTTCGGCTAAGCGGCTGAATTCGAAGACACGGCTGCCGCCCTTCCCAAGAGCTGGAGAGGGCGGCAGTTATCATGTCGAGGCCATTTGTTCGGGCCAATAGCGGAAATTTGACTATAGTAGACGGCGCGATGATGCCATGGGTGCGAGGGTGAATGAAATGACGGATCGGATCGAAGAAAACGGCTTGTTGATTGCACAGGAGCTTCACAGCTTTATTGAAAATGAGGCGCTGCCGGGCTCTGGCATTGAAGCGCAGGTTTTCTGGGCAGGCCTTGCCGATCTGGTCAATACCTATGGCCCCAAAACCAAACAGGCGCTCGCCCACCGTGAGGAGCTGCAGGCCAGGATCGACGCCTGGCACAAAAAGCACCCCGGCCCAAATTATGATTTTGCCGACTATAAAGCCTTCCTCAAGGATATTGGATATTTGGAGGAAGAGGGGCCGGCGTTTGAGATTGAAACGCAGAATGTAGATCCCGAGATTGCCAGCATTGCGGGGCCACAGTTGGTGGTGCCGGTGATGAATGCCCGTTTTGCGCTGAATGCCGCCAACGCGCGCTGGGGCAGCCTTTATGATGCCTACTATGGCACGGATGTGATCGCCGAGACGCCGGGCCTTGAGAAAACAGCCAGCTACAACACGGCGCGTGGTGCCGCAGTGATGGAGAAAGCCGCAGCCTTTCTGGATGACGCGGTGCCGCTCAAGGATGCCAGTCACGCTGATGTCGCAGCATACCGAATTGAAGCTGGTATTCTGAAGGCAGAGACAGCCTCAGGCGACACAGTTGGCCTTGCGGACACCGCCCAGTTTGCGGGGTATCAAGGGGCAGGAGACGCGCCGTCTTCGGTCCTTCTGAAGAACAATGGCCTGCACATTGATATCCAGATTGATCGGGACCACCCGGTGGGCGCCGCTTCAAAAGCGGGCGTGAAAGATGTTGTGCTGGAATCTGCCATATCGACCATCCAGGATTGCGAAGATTCTGTAGCGGCTGTGGACGGTGAAGATAAAACCATCGTGTACCGGAACTGGCTTGGTCTGATGAAAGGCGACCTTAGCGAAACCTTCACCAAGGGCGGCAAGGAGATGACGCGCAGTCTTCATCAGGACCGGGTCTATACGGCAGCAGACGGTGGCAGCTTGACCCTGCCGGGGCGCAGCCTGCTTCTGGTGCGGAACGTTGGTCACCTGATGACAACACCAGCCGTTCTAGATGCCGATGGTGAAGAGATTTCAGAAGGCCTTCTGGACGCACTCGTGACCACACTGTGTGCCCTTCACGACCTGAAGAAAAACGGGGTTAACGCCAATAGCCGAACGGGCAGCATCTATATCGTTAAACCGAAAATGCATGGCCCGGCCGAGGTGGCGCTGACCAATGAGATCATGGGCAGTGTCGAGGATATCCTGGGACTTGACCGTTTCACGATCAAGGTTGGTGTGATGGATGAAGAGCGCCGCACCACAGTGAACCTCAAGGAATGCATCCGCGCTGCCAAAGAGCGCCTGGTGTTCATCAATACCGGCTTTCTGGACCGTACAGGGGATGAGCTTCACACCAGTATGGAAGCGGGACCGTTCCTGCCCAAGGGCGACATCAAGGGGGAACCGTGGATCGCCGCTTATGAAGCCTGGAATGTCAATATTGGCCTCGAGTGCGGCCTGCAGGGCAAGGCCCAGATCGGTAAGGGCATGTGGGCCATGCCGGATGAGATGGCAAAGATGATGTCAGAGAAGGTCGGTCACCCAAAAGCTGGGGCCAACTGTGCCTGGGTACCTTCGCCGACGGCAGCCACCTTGCACGCACAGCATTACCACAGTGTGTCCGTCGCTGAGCGCCAAGAGGAACTCGCCAGCGCGCCTCGCGCCAGCCTGGATGATATCCTGACAGTGCCGCTGCTTCGAGGGCGCATCCTGTCAGAGGGGGAGGTGCAGCGCGAGCTGGATAACAATGCGCAAGGTATTCTGGGCTATGTTGTGCGCTGGATCGACCAGGGCGTTGGCTGTTCAAAAGTGCCGGACATCAATAATGTTGGCCTGATGGAAGACCGGGCGACACTGCGAATTTCCAGCCAGCATGTGGCGAACTGGCTGCATCACGGTATCTGCACCGAAGCGCAGGTGATGGAAGCTCTCAAGCGAATGGCCGCTATTGTTGACAAGCAAAATGCCGGTGATCCCGCTTACCGCCCCATGGCGCCAAATTTTGAGGACAGCATTGCCTTCCAGGCGGCTGCCGATCTGATCTTCAAGGGCAGGGAACAGCCAAGTGGCTATACCGAACCTCTCTTGCACAAGCGCCGGCTGCAGGCCAAGGCAGAAAATAAATAGGAAGTAGTTGCCGCGGGCCTTGAAGCGTTTTGACAAGGTTGCAATGAAAGCGGCGATTTTGGGCTTGAGCGGCACCGAATAAATCCTACCCCGTAACCAAAAGAAAACCTCGGTCCAACGGCCCGGGGTTTCTTGCTGTGGGGAGAGCTAACCTGTGCTGGGACCAAATCCTAGTGAAACAAAGGATAAGGCCGACAAAAGGCACAGCGCGAGCGGCGGTAACTCCTATCCCAAAACCCAATATGATTTTTTGCTGTCACCAAAAGTTAATGAAAATTAACGCTATGCAACCTTTCCGAGATATGGCATGGGTTTTCTGATTTGTGTTTTAGTAACAATAATATCCATCTTTCATGTCTTTGGGGAGGCAATCCATGGCCATTATCATTGGCACCAATAATTCCGACAGTCTGAACGGCACAGCAAACGACGATAGCATTTTCGGCGGCAACGGCGATGATACCATCTTGGGTCAAGGCGGCCATGATACGCTCATTGGTGGCAATGGCGATGATATGGTCTATGGCGGTGATGGTGACGACCTGTTGCAGGGGCAGAGCGGGAATGACACCCTGGTCGGCGGCGCAGGTAACGATGACCTGCAGGGCGGCGACGGCGAGGACTTCCTCCTGGGGGGCGACGGGAATGATACGCTCGACCTGGGCAATGGGGGTGTCTCTTCTACCTATGACCAAGCCCGCGGTGGCGCCGGCGACGATCTGCTGATCGGTGGTGCTGGTGGCCCGAAAGGCCTGTATGGCGGTGCCGGCGATGACACCCTCGATGGGTCGCAAGGTGACGCGGATGAAGCTGATTATTTTGATGCCGCCACAGGCGTGTATGTAAATCTGGAGCAAGGGATTGCCAACGACGACGGCGATGGCGGCACTGACGTCCTGATCGGCATCGAGAGTGTCATCGGTTCCTGGCTCGGCGATGACACCATCTATGGTGACTCCGGAGGGAACTTCCTGTCTGGCCAGGCAGGCGATGACAACATCTGGGGCCATGGCGGAAATGACCTGATCGACGGCGGTTCCGGCGCCGACCTGCTGGTTGCTGGCTCAGGCGATGACCAGGTCTTTGGCGGCAGCGGAGACGACCAGATCTATGGCAGCTCCGGCTTTAATGCCCTTGATGGCGGTGACGGTAACGACTTCGTCGCTGGTGGCATCAGCCACGACTGGATTACCGGCGGCGGCCAGGACGACACCCTGTATGGCTGGAACGGTGATGACACTCTGATGGGTGGTGATAGCCAGGATTGGCTCAGCGGCGGCTTTGGTAACAACATCCTCGATGGTGGCAATGGTGACGATACGCTGGGGGGCAATAGCGACGGCGACGACATGCTGACAGGGGGTGAGGGCAACGATGTCTTCGTTCTTGAAGGCGCGTGGGGTGACGATACGATCACCGACTATGACGCAAGTTCCGACCAGATCGATATGTCGGGCTCGGGGCTCAATTTTGACGAACTGACGGTCTCCGATGTTGGCGGCAGCGCGTTGATTGAAGACGGGCAGGGCAATAGTCTGTCGCTGTGGGGTGTGTTTGCTGGTGACGTGACGGCAGAGATGCTCAACCTCCCCGCCGGCAATGGCGATGGCAACGGTGACGGCAATGGCGATGGGCCAATCGTTGGCACCAATAATGACGATACGCTGACGGGCACCGGCGGTGACGACAGCATTGACGCGCTCGACGGTAATGACAGTGTCTTTGCGGGGGCAGGCCAGGATACGGTCGACGGCGGCAACGGTGACGATATGGTCTATGGCGGTGATGGTGACGACCTGCTGCAGGGGCAGAGCGGGAATGACACCCTGGCCGGCGGCGCAGGTAACGATGACCTGCAGGGCGGCGATGGCGAAGACTTCCTCTTGGGGGGCGACGGAAATGACACGCTCGATCTGGGCCATGGCAGCAACACCTTCACCTATGACCAAGCCCGAGCCGGTGACGGCGATGACTTGCTGATTGGTGGTACCGGCGGCCCGAAAGGCCTGTATGGCGGCGCGGGGGACGACACCTTGGATGGCTCGCAAGGTACCCAGGACCAGGCAGATTATTTCGACGCAGCGTCCGGTGTATTTGTAGACCTGGAGCAAGGTGTTGCAAACGACGATGGTGACGGCGGTGTCGATATCCTGATCGGTATCGAGAATGTTTCCGGCTCCTGGCTTGGTGATGACACCATCTATGGCAGTGCCGGGGACAACCAGCTTTACGGCCATGGCGGCGACGACCTGATCGCAGCCGGCGCCGGCAATGACATCATCCTTGGTGGTGATGGCAACGATATTGTCTTCGCCGGAACCGGAGATGACCTGTTGTTTGCAGGCAGCTGCGATGACACGCTCTTTGGCGGCGATGGCAGCGATTTCATGACCGGCGATTCTGGCTCCGACATCCTGATCGGCGGAGCGGGCAATGACCAGCTGGATGGCGGCAATGGCGATGATACCCTGATCGGTGGTGCCGGCAATGACGATTTGTATGGCGGCGGGGATGCCGATCTGTTCATCATTGGCGCAGACTGGGGCTATGACCTGATCGCGGACTATACGGCGGGCGAAGACCAGATCGATATGTCAGCCACCGGCTACAATTTTGATGAACTGACGATCTACAGCGCTGGCACTCATACCGTGATCGAGGATGGTCAGGGCAACACCCTGTTCCTTGCGAACGTTAACCCAGCCGACGTGACGGCCTCCATGCTGAACATCCCCGAGGGCAATGCGATTCTTGGAACCGCCAACAGCGACCGCATCGTTGGTACATCGGACGATGACCGCATCCTTGGCCTGGGCGGCGATGATACGCTGAAGGGCCACAAAGGTTATGACGATCTGGATGGCGGTGACGGTGATGACCTGCTGCAGGGTGGCAAAGGCGATGATACGCTTCAGGGAGGCCTGGGCGCCGATACCCTCAACGGCGGGAAAGAAGACGATTGGCTTCTGGGCGGCGACGGCGACGACTTGCTGCGCGGCAAAGAAGGCTTCGACACGCTTGAAGGTGGTGATGGCAACGATCTGCTGCGTGGCGGCAAGGGTGACGATGTCCTGAATGGCGGCAATGGCGACGATACGTTGATTGGCGGGCAAGGCGCGGACGTCTTCGCCTTTGATGAGGCTAGTGGACAGGATTTCGTCAAGGGCTTCGACGCCGATGAAGACATGCTTGATTTCATCGCTGCGGGCTTTGCCTCCTTCGAAGACATGCTGGCACACGCCAGCGAAACCAAGGCAGGCGTGACAGTGACGTTTGGTGAAGCTGAAGTCTTTATCAAGGGCATCGACCTTATTGATCTGACAGAAGACAATGTGCTGATCTAAGTTGGTCGCAACGCCAATGTAAGCGATTGAGATCGCCCCGCCATTCGGTGGGGCGTTTTCACATCTGCCATACGCGCCAGACCTTTATTGGAAGTGTGTGATCCAGCTTCAGCGCGGCTGCGTATCAAAGGCATGAAAGCGCAAGCACGATATTTTGACGAGACTGGCAACAATCCAATTCTCGCGTTAATGTTCCCGATGATGGTTGGGGAGCACACTGATAACCGTGCCTGTGTAACTGACCGTCCGCGCACATCAGCAAGGGTGGTCGATATAGCCGCAGAAACTGACATTAAAAACCTGACGCACGAACAGTTGATGACCCGGGTTGCAGAGCAAAGGGATAAGTCGGCGTTCAAGCTTCTGTTCGTTTATTTTGCGCCGCGCCTGAAGGCCCACCTGATGTCAATGGGTGTCACGGCGGAAGTTGCTGAAGACCTGATGCAGGAAGTCCTGATCAAGGTTTGGCGCAAGGCGCACCAATTCCAGAGCGACAAGGCCAAATTGTCGACCTGGATGTTCCGGATCGCACGAAATGCGTTCATCGACTACCGTCGCCGTGCCAAGTATCCGGAGGTAAACGCGGACGATCATCTGCATCATATGCAGGCTGATGACGAAACAGATCGCCCCGTTATGGAAGGGCAGACGGCAGAACGGGTTTCGAAAGCGATTGAAGCCTTGAAACCCAAATACAAGGAAGTAATCCATCTTTCTTTCTTTGAAGAACTTTCTCATTCCCAGATTGCTGAGCGGCTTGAGTTGCCACTGGGGACTGTGAAGTCGAGAATTAGATTGGCGTTTGGCGCCATGCGTAGCGAGTTAGGAGAAATGGGATGACGCAGCAGTATGGGCTTATCCCTGATGAATGGCTGGTATCTTATGCAGCTGGTGCCTTGTCAGATGAAAGGGCGCTGTTGGTTGCAACCCACGTGGCTTATCACCCGAGCCTGAAAGCGCGGGTCGCAGACGCAGAAGCCATAGGCGGTGCGTTGCTTGAGGCGCAGGATGCCACGTCCAATCTGGACATGTCGTTCGATGACCTTATGGCGCGAATTGATATGCCTGAGCTTGATGCAGAGGATGAAGCAACCCCGATACTGACGTCTGATGACGACTTACCGACGCCGCTGCGGTCCTATCTCGACAAGCCGCTGGATGGCCTCAAGTGGCGGATGATGGGGCCGGGCATGTACCAGCATAAGCTTTCGAGTGGCCCGGACGGCGAGAAGCTTTGGCTTCTGCGGGCCCGTGGCGGCACCGAAATGCCGCTCCATGATCATACGGGGCTTGAGATGACGCTTGTGCTGCGCGGCAGCTATCATGTCGGTGACAAGCGATTTGGCCCGGGCCTTCTGGAGCTGGCAGACAAGGATGTCACCAACCATCAACCAATGATTGACGAAGGCGAAGACTGTATCTGTCTAGTGGTTACAGATGCACCGATCCGGCTCCACAGCTTTATCGGGCGTATGATTCAGCCATTCATAGGCCTCTGACATTTAAAGATATTCCCTCATGGGGCTGGCGCCTCACTTGCCCCACACCAGCCTTGCTGGCATACTTCCCCATCTTGCTCTGAGTAAGCGATAGCAATAGTGAGACAAGCTGTCGCAGAGTTCCCAGTATTTGACATTTGTCAATATGCCGACAGAGGAAATCGGTATGTTGGCTTCATGTTTGGTTGAATACAAAGGCAACGCGGGTGGAGCTTTTTATCCAATATTGCCAGGCTGCTATTACGGATCACGGCAGCATTATGGTAACGCTTTTTCTGGGCGGACTGCTGGGCAGCCTGACGCACTGCGCCGGCATGTGCGGCCCATTTGTGCTTGCTCAGATTGGAGTTGACGATGCGCGCAGCCCGTCAAAAGGCCTGAAGCGCGCCCGAGGCGCCTTGCTCCTGCCTTATCATCTGGGCCGCATGACCACTTATATGATTCTGGGTGTTCTGGCCGCCAGCCTGTCCGGTTACCTGTTTGAAGCACCTGCACAGCGCGCCGTGACGGTGGCGCTACTGTGTGTTGCAGCAGTGCTGTTTCTGGCGGCGGCATTCCCCGCTTTGAATACCCGGATATGGCCACCTGTGCTGGGCAGCGTGCTGTCTGGTCTTGGGGCTGCTGTTGGCCGTGCGGCACGCCCATTTTTCGAGGCGCCGTCTATGGCGCACCGCTACGCCCTCGGCGTCATTCTTGGGTTTCTGCCTTGCGGTCTGTTGGCTGCGGCCTTGATGGCGGTGGCTTCCACCGCCAGCCCACTTGCCGCAGCTCTCGCCATGGGCGCCTTCTGTGTGGGCACCATGCCTGCGCTTTTTCTCATCGGGTCAGGGGGACAGTTCGCCGTGCGGCGCTGGCCCCGTCACATGGCCACAGCCGTTCGCGGTGTGTTGGTCTTCAATAGTATCAGTTTGTTTGTCATAGCCAGCAGTATGGTTTTTTAAGGATGGAAACATGAATATGCTTTCAGAAAAACCGAACTATAACGACGAGATCGTGAGGCTTTTCACGATCGCGTCGGTATTTTGGGGCGTAGTTGGTTTTGCCGTTGGAGTGTTTATTGCACTCCAGATGGCATATCCAGCTCTCAATTTCGGTGAATATCTTACCTTTGGGCGCCTGCGTCCGCTTCACACGTCAGCCGTTATTTTTGCCTTCGGCGGTAACGTGCTGTTTGCCACCAGCTACTATTCGGTGCAGCGCACCTGCAGGGCCCGGCTATGGGGCGACGGCTGGGCCAAATTCACCTTTTGGGGTTACCAGCTCTTTATCGTGATGGCGGCGATCGGCTATGTCACCGGCGTGACGCAGGCAAAGGAATATGCCGAGCCTGAATGGTATGCTGACCTATGGCTAACATTTGTATGGGTGGCCTATCTGGTGGTGTTCCTGATGACACTCAAGAACCGGCGCGAGCCGCACATCTATGTGGCCAACTGGTTCTTCCTGGGTTTTATCGTTACCGTGGCTGTGCTGCACCTGGTGAACAACATCTCCATCCCGACGTCCCTTCTGGACAGCAAGTCATACCCGCTGTGGGGTGGAGTGCAGTCTGCGATGATCCAGTGGTGGTATGGCCATAATGCTGTGGGCTTCTTCCTGACGGCTGGTTTCCTGGGGATCATGTATTATTTTGTGCCGAAGCGTGCGAACCGGCCAGTCTATAGCTACCGGCTTTCCATCCTGCACTTCTGGTCGCTGATCTTCATGTATATCTGGGCCGGTCCGCACCACCTGCATTATACGTCGCTGCCAGACTGGGCACAGACCCTTGGCATGACCTTCTCGATCATGCTGTGGATGCCGTCCTGGGGCGGTATGATCAACGGCATGATGACGCTGTCGGGCGCGTGGCACAAACTGCGCGAGGATCCGGTTCTGAAGTTCATGATCATCTCGCTGGCCTTCTACGGCATGAGCACTTTCGAAGGGCCGCTGATGTCGATCAAGGAAGTCAATGCGCTCAGCCACTATACCGATTGGACAATTGGACACGTGCACTCTGGTGCGCTTGGTTGGGTGGCCTTCATCAGCTTCGGTGCCATCTACCATCTGGTGCCAAGGCTTTGGGGCCGGGAAGAGCTTTACTCCCTCAAGCTTGTGAACACGCACCTGTGGATCTCCACCGTGGGCATCGTGCTCTATATCGCGGCCATGTGGGTATCCGGCATCATGGAAGGTCTGATGTGGCGTTCCTACGACAGCATGGGTTTCCTCGAGTACAGCTTCATCGAAACGGTTGCCGCAAAGCACAATCTCTATCTGATCCGGGCATTGGGCGGCATCCTGTTCCTCTCGGGGGCCCTGATCATGGTCTACAATATTGTGAAAACCATCCGCGGGGACGGTGTTCCCGCGCGCAGCCTGAAGACTGAGGAGGCAGCGCATGCTTAACAAACATAAAGCACTTGAGAAGAACTCGATCCTGATGCTGATCTTCACTGTGATCACTATCTCCATCGGGGGCATCATCGAGATCGTGCCGTTGTTCCGCATGGAAACCACGATTGAACCGGTGAAAGGTGTTCGTCCATACACGCCGCTTGAGCTGGCGGGCTACAATGTCTACCTGCGGGAGGGTTGCTATAACTGTCACAGTCAGCAAATTCGCCCGCTTCGTGACGAAGTGGAGCGGTACGGCCATTATTCGCTGGCAGCGGAGAGCATGTATGACCACCCGTTCCAGTGGGGTTCCAAGCGGACAGGGCCTGACCTGGCGCGCGTCGGCGGAAAATATTCCGACCTCTGGCACATCCAGCACATGATCCGTCCGCAGGACGTTGTGCCTGAATCCATCATGCCGCCTTATGCCCATCTGGCGAAAAAAGGTGCTGATCTGGCAGATATCGCCAAGGATATGGAAGCCCTCCGCATGGTGGGTGTGCCCTATACCGATGAGCAGATCGCCAACGCCTACAATGACGCAGTGGCCCAGGCCCAGGACGAAAGTGATTATCACGACGGGCTGGTCGAGCGCTACAGCAAGGTGACCATGCGTAATTTCGATGGCCAGAAAACCACTACCGAGCTTGATGCACTGATTGCTTATTTGCAGGTGCTGGGCACGATGGCTGAACTGAAAGACTACAGCCATGACGGTACGAAGAGGAGCGGCGAATGATCGACTGGATCTCTGATAATGCCGGTATGACCGGACTCCTTTTCTTCTTTTCGGCTTTTTGCGGAATCGTCTATTGGGCTTTCCGCCCAAGCCAGAAGAAGGTCATCGAAAACCACAGGTTCATTCCTCTTGAAGGGGACGACGCATGAGCGACAATAACGTTGAAAAAGACGATTTCACCGGTGTTGAGACCACCGGGCATGAATGGGATGGCATCAAGGAATTGAACAATCCTTCTCCGCGCTGGTGGCTGTTGGTGCTGTTGGCGACCATCATCTGGGCTGTTGGTTATTGGATCGTATATCCGGCCTGGCCAACCCTTTCGGGCGATGGAGAACGTGGCGGAACGGAAGGCACTTTTGGCTGGACCCAATATGATCAGTTGAAAGAGAGCCAGGCCGAAATCATGGCGCGGCGGGCTGCCTATCTCGACCGCTTCAATACGGCCTCGTTTGAAGAGATCAAGGCCAATGAAGAACTCTATGCCTTTGCTGTTGCGGGGGGCGCCTCTGCCTTCAAGGACAACTGTGCCACTTGCCACGGCACCGGCGGTAGTGGTTCTGCGGGCTACCCGAACCTGCTGGACGATGACTGGCTCTGGGGTGGTGATGTAGACGCAATCCATGAAACCATTCGGGTTGGTGTCCGCGGCGAGCATGATGAAACCCGCTATTCAGAGATGCCCGCATTCGGTGATATGCTTGGCACCAAGGAAATCAGTGATATTTCTGACTATGTGCTGAGCTTCACATCAGCCGGTGACTACGACGGCCCAGGGCAGGAGCTTTACGAACAGCAGTGTGCAGCCTGCCACGGCATGGATGGTCGTGGCATCCGGGATTTCGGCGCCCCCAACCTTGCCGACGCCATCTGGTTCTATGGCGGCACGAAGGGGGACATCATGTCACAGATACGGCGGCCCAAGCATGGTGTAATGCCTGCGTGGGAAACCCGCCTGGATGAAAGCACAATCCGGCAGCTTGCTATTTATGTGCATTCACTGGGTGGCGGCGAAGAATAGCAGGAGCATCTTGTAATGAGTGACAGTGCGGCCCCGGTCAAACTTTTTGAAAAGAAAGAGCGCATCTTTCCGAAGCGCGTCTGGGGCAAATACCGCAAGATCAAATGGATGGTCATGGCCATTACCCTGGCCATCTATTATCTCGCGCCCTTCCTTCGGTGGGACAGGGGGCCGCACGCGCCTGATCAGGCAATCCTGATCGACATGCCAGCCCGCCGGGCCTATTTCTTCTTTATCGAGATATGGCCGCAGGAGGTTTACTACCTTACCGGCATCCTGATCCTGGCAGCTGTGGCGCTCTTTTTCGTCACCAGCCTGTTCGGGCGCGTCTGGTGCGGCTATGCCTGTCCGCAAACCGTCTGGACCGACTTGTTTGTCTGGGTGGAACGGATCGTACAGGGCGACCGGGCGGCCCGGATGAGGCTCAAGAAAGCGCCTTGGAGCTTCGACAAGCTCTGGAAAATGGCAGTTACCCATTCTCTTTGGCTGTTGATCGGGCTTCTGACCGGCGGTGCCTGGGTCTTCTATTTCAATGATGCGCCAACGTTGATTGAGCATATTCTTCACCTGGACGTGCCGATGTCGGCCCTTGGCTGGATCATCGCACTCACTTTCTCCACCTACCTGATGGCCGGGTTCGCACGTGAACAAGTCTGCACATATATGTGCCCCTATTCACGGTTCCAGTCCGCCATGTTCGATAAGGACACGCTGATCATCACCTATGACGAAGATCGTGGCGAGCCGCGCGGCAAGCATAAGAAAGGTGAAAGTTGGGAAGGGCGTGGGCACTGCATCGACTGCACGGCCTGCGTGCAGGTATGTCCCATGGGTATCGATATTCGCGACGGCCTGCAGATGGAATGTATCGCCTGCGGCTTGTGTGTGGATGCCTGCAACAATATCATGGACAAGGTGGAGCTGCCGCGCGGGCTGATCCGCTATGACACCACCCATAACCAGGACCAGCGTCGGGCGGGCGAGGTCGAGAAGACAGTCCAGACCCATATCCTGCGCCCTCGGACCTTCTGGTACATGACGATTTTGTCGGTGGTGGGGCTGGTGATGCTTGTGTCGCTTGTGAATCGTGCACCGGTTGAGCTGCATGCCCTACATGACCGGAACCCGCTTTATGTAACTCTGTCAGATGGCACCGTGCGCAATGGCTATAATGTGAAAGTCCTGAACAAGACTTACGAAGATAAATATTTTCGCCTGCATGTTGAAGGCCTGGACGGTGCAAGTGTTCGCGCGCAGGGTGCCGGGAATGTGCAAATCGATCACCTTCATGTGTTTGCAGATAGCGTTGGGCATTTTCGCGTATTTGTTACAGCACCGAAACAAAATAAAGCCCGTGAGGACTTTCGCTTTGTCCTTGAAGAAGTAGTGACAGACGGCGCTGAGGCCGGCGAACAGGCTGTCTATGACACCCATTTTGCCAGCAGGAGCCAATAGGATGACTATCGTGACAGAAGAAGTGACACAGAAAAGTGGCCGCTGGATTCCCTGGATGATCGTGGGATTCTTTGTCGTGATTGCCATACTGGACGGCATTTTCGTCTATATGGCAACCAGCACCCATACAGGTGTTGTTACCAAGCACGCCTATGAGGAAGGTCTCCGCTATAATGAGACAGTCGCTGCGGCTGATGCGCAGGCCGCGCTGGGCTGGCAGGGCGACGTACGCTTCGGTGAAGCTGACAAGCTGCTTGAATTCAGCCTGTTTGATGCGAACGGCAAAGCAATGGAAGGCGCAGTCGTTCGGGCTGAATTGACACGCCCAACCCAGGCGGGCATGGACTTCACCGTCCCGATGGTTCAGACAGAGGGTGGTGTGTACAGCGCATCGCTTGATTTCCCTGAGCCCGGCCTATGGGACGTACGGATTTTTGTCGAATGGAAGCAAAAGCAATATCAGCAGACCAAACGTCTGGTTGTTGCAAAGTAACGCTTTGCAGGCAGTGCGGTTTGGAAACAAGCGGGGGTGCGGACTTTTGCTGTCCGGGCTGTGAAGCGGCATATGCCGCCGCCAGTACGCTTGAGGACCACGCCGCCTATTCTCTGCTTGCCCATGACAATGAAGACGGCAGCTACACGCTCTCGCTCGGGGTGGAAGGCATCCACTGCGCCTCCTGCATTCGCCTGATTGAAAATGCCCTGGCCGCAGAGCCGGACGTGACCGGTGCGCGGGTGAATATGTCAACCGAACGCCTGACCGTCACCTGGACGGGCGCGCGCGATCGCGGCGACAAGCTGGGCGGCGTTGTGACCAAACTTGGTTACAAGCTGCATGCCCTCAATGATAACGATGCGGTCGCCCATAGTCAGGAACGCACCCTGTTGCGTGCGATTGCGGTGGCCGGGTTCGCCGCTGCCAATATGATGCTGATCTCAATTGGTCTGTGGTCCACTGGCGGGGAAACCATGGGCGTGGCGACGCGTGACCTGTTCCACTGGATATCCGCCCTGATCGCACTTCCAACCGTGATCTATGCGGGCCAGCCCTTCTACCGGTCTGCCTGGGCTGTACTCAAGGAAAAGCACACCAACATGGATGTGCCCATCTCGCTGGCAGTGATCCTGGCATGCGTGATGAGCGTGTCGGAAACACTCAGGCACGGCGAGCATGTCTATTTCGATAGCGCGGTGATGCTGCTGTTCTTCCTGTTGATTGGCCGGTATCTGGATGCCCGGGCCAAGGGTAAGGCGCGCGAGTCGGCATCCAAGCTGCTGTCCCGCCTGTTCGGTGTTGCCACGGTGCTCGAGGGCGGCAAGGTCTCGCAGGTGCCGATCAAGGAACTGCGCCAGGGTGCCTTGGTTCTGGTGGCAACCGGCGAATCGATTCCCGCAGACGGCATTGTTGAACGGGGCGCGTCAGCGGTTGATATGTCGCTGATCACAGGCGAAACAGTGCCGGAAGCGGTGGCAGAAGGCGCAGACGTGTTCGCCGGTACGGTCAACCTGTCGGCGCCGTTGCAGGTGCGCGTTTCCAAGGCCAGTGAAAAAAGCCTTCTCAGTGAAATCGTCAGGCTGATGGAAACGTCAGAGCAGGGACGGGCCAAATATGTCCGGCTCGCAGACAAGGCGGCGCGGCTTTATACGCCGGTCGTCCATGCCATGGGGGCGCTGACCTTCCTTGGCTGGTGGCTTCTGGCATCCGCGCCATGGCAGGAATCGCTCCTGCATGCGGTGACGGTGTTGATCATCACCTGCCCGTGTGCGCTGGGGCTGGCAGTGCCGGTTGTTCAGGTATTGGCAAGCGGCAAACTGATGCGTGCCGGGGTCCTGCTGAAATCCGGCGACGCACTGGAGAAACTCACGGGCATTGATACTGTGGTGTTCGACAAAACAGGTACGCTGACTATAGGCCGCCCCAAGTTGAAAACCCATGATGCGGGACCAAACGACCTTGCGCTTGCAGCATCGTTGGCAGCCCATAGTAAGCATCCATTGGCGGGTGCGCTCAGGGATACATTTGAAGGTGATGTGATTTCAGTTGAACCGGTTGAGGTTCCCGGCCACGGCATGGAAGCCCACATTGACGGCAAATCTGTCCGGCTTGGCAGTCGCGCCTGGTGTGGCGGGCAGCCGGATGACGGCGATGCGGTGCTGGAACTTTGGCTGGCGGTGGATGGTCAGCCCAAAGCGCGGTTCCAGTTTGCGGACCAGCTGAGGACGGATGCCAAAGAGACCGTTTCGGCCCTCAAGGCACGTGGGCTGGAGGTTCATCTGCTGTCCGGCGACCGCACGCAGGTTGCCACGGATGTTGGCGCGGCTCTGGGTATTGACCGGGTGCAAGCCGAAGTGAAGCCCGCAGGAAAATGCGCTTATCTGGCTGACTTGAAGGAACAAGGCCGGACGGTGCTGATGGTGGGCGACGGCCTTAATGACGCGCCGGCGCTTTCGGCCGCCGCGGTTTCGATGTCGCCTTCAAGCGCAATGGATATTACCCAGAATACCGCGGATGTGGTGTTTCAGGGGGACCTTCTGTCGCCCGTGCTGACCGCCTATGATCATGCCGTTTTTTCCACCCGGCTGGTGAAACAGAATTTTGCCCTCGCCGCCCTTTATAATGTTGTTGCCATTCCGGCTGCAGTGCTTGGGTTTGTCACACCGCTGGTGGCGGCGGTGGCCATGTCCGGTTCATCGCTTGTGGTGATTTTGAATGCATTCCGCCTCAATCTGCGCAAGGATGGCTAGATGGATATTCTCCTTTACCTGATCCCCATTGCGCTTACGCTTGGCCTCGCCGGTTTGGCCGGGTTTTTGTGGACAATGCGCAACAACCAGTATGACGATCTGGAAGGTGCAGCGCACCGGATTTTGCTGGATGACGACGAGGACGAAATGTCGCACCCAAAGTAGCGTTATCCTTTTGATTTAAAAGTAAAAAATTGACTTTTATCAAGGGTTTTTCGCGCTCGATTTCCTATCAATTTCCCAATGGAAACACACGAGGAAATTGACATGCGTATTTCGAATTTTGTGAAACTTTTGACATGTGCTGCGGCCCTCCAGCTTGGTGCTGGTGCCGCCATGGCAGACGATACGAAAAGCCCTTGGCAAGTGCGGGTGCGTCTGATTGATGTCGTGCCGGATGAGAGCAGCACCACATCCATCGGCGGACAGGCCAATGTGGACAACAGCTTGGTGCCTGAACTGGACATCAGCTACTACTGGACCAAAAACTGGTCCACAGAACTGATCCTGGCCACCAGCAAGCACAATGTGACGGCCACAGGCACCGCGCTCGGTGACCTGAGCCTTGGCGATACCTGGGCACTGCCGCCAACCATGCTGATGCAGTATCACTTCAATGCGGACGGTACGATGCGGCCTTACCTGGGTGCCGGTGTGAACTACACCTTCTTCTATAACGCTGATGCTGGCGACGTTGACAGCATCGACTATGAAAACGGCTTTGGACTTGCTCTACAGGCGGGCGTCGATATCGACGTAACCGACGAGTGGTTCCTGAACCTGGACGTGAAGAAGCTGTGGTTGAACACTGACGTCAGCATCAATGGTGGTGCAGTGACAGCAGACGTGGACCTCGACCCATGGGTGCTTGGCGTGGGCTTCGGCTACCGCTTCTAAGCAGCAAACAATGACCCGTTAAAAAATCAGCCGCTCCAGAAATGGGGCGGCTGAGTTTTATGCGCAAGTCAGGAAACGCTTAGGCGACCTGCGCGTGTCTCTTCGGGCTGTCGGTCAGATAGCTGTCGAACGCGGCACAAACCAGGCGCACAGCTTGCTGTGCCTCGCGCGGGATACGGATCATACCCTGGTTCAAGCTGACAAGACCTTCCCCTTTCAAGCCCTGCAACCGTTCGATTGCCTCATCAAAAAGGCCGATATCCACACCGTTTTCTTCGCAGAAGCTGATCAGGTCCAGTTCGAAATAGCACATGAGATGTTCGATAATCTGGCGGCGGATACGGTCGTCGTCTGAAATCGCCTTGCCTTTGGCAGTAGGCAGGTCGCCAGCATCCAGCGTCGCAAAATAACTGTGTGTGGCGGGTGTGTTTTGGGCATATCCCTGCGGCAGGGAACTGATGGCTGACGCTCCGAAACCAATCAAGGTGCTTGCCGCATCCGTGGTGTAGCCCTGAAAGTTGCGCTTCAGCGTGCCGGCTTCAAGCGCCTTGGCCATCGGGTCACGCGGCAGGACAAAATGGTCCAGCCCCACAGCAACATAGCCGCGGTGTTCAAGGTGATGTTTGGCGGCGTCAAACTGCTTCAGGCGCGCTGGGCCGTCGGGCAGTGTGCCTTCGTCAATCAGACGCATGTGCTTTTTCATCCAGGGCACATGGGCATAGCCAAACAGGGAAATCCGGTCTGCCCCCAGGGCAGAGGCGAAATCGACATTTTCCTTCAGGAGGTCTTCCGTCTGGTGCGGCAGGCCATACAGAAGATCCATGTTGATGCTTTTGATGCCATATGCTTTCAGGAGGTTCACTGCATCATAGATCACATGGAAAGGTTGGCGGCGGTTGATTGCCACCTGTACGTCTTCATGAAAATCCTGCACACCCAGGCTGGCGCGGGTGGCACCGGCCAGCGCATAGGCGGCCACTTTGGCCTCCGTAATCTCCCGTGGGTCCAGCTCTATTGCAATCTCTGCATCCTTGGCTAACGAGAAATGGCACCGGATTGTCGCCATCAGGCGTTCGAAATCAGTGGGTTTCAGCATGGAAGGCGACCCGCCGCCGAAATGGATGTGCCTGACTGTCTGGTCGCCCGAAAGCCGACCCGAGACCATCTCGATTTCCTTGAAAAGATAGTCGAGATACTGGTCCACCGGTGAGTAGCGCTTCGTGGCCTTGGTGTTGCAGCCGCAGTACCAGCACATTTTCCGGCAGAAGGGGATGTGGAAATAAAGCGACAGGTCAGCGTCACTATCAAGCGCTTCAAGCCAGCCAGCGACCGTGCTACCCGTTACCGCTTCGGAGAAATGAGGGGCGGTCGGGTAGCTTGTATAGCGGGGCACCTGCCGGTTGCGTTTCAACAGCGATTCTTGCAGGGTCTCTCGATCATGCATTACGGGCTTCTCCAGTCTTTTGTCCAAAAAAAGCTATAGCCTTTTCGCCGTGTTCTCCATTTGACGAAAATCAACTACGGCGCCATTTTTTTATGATTATTTGGCAGGGGAGTGACAGTTGGAGGGTCTCAGTGTCCAAGCGTGGAAATACCGATGCTTATGATGGGCTGCTAGAACAGTATCTGGAAATCTGCAACAGGGCGATGGAGCAGAACCGGGACCGGTTCCCCTATAGCCAGATTTGGCAGGCGGGGGAGCAGGCGCTTTCAGGCCGTGCGGTTGAGCTTGCGGTGGTTGATGACGCGCCCAAGGCCCACAAGTGTGTGACGCTCGAAGCCTGCAAGATCAACAGCGAGCCGACCGGCAAGGCCGCAGAGGACCCGCCTGTTATGCGACTGAGTGCCAGCTATCTTGAGGACGTGGTCGCCCATCCCGATAAATATATCGAAAACCCGTCGTTGATTGATTGGGACTGGCTGACAATCCGCAAATAATTGCCAGGAATAGTCTGTTAGCTGTGCAAATCCCTGCAGGGAAATTCGTTAGAGCATGCACTGCACACATACCCCGACAGTTCATCAAGGTCTGAAATCGTAACCACTGAGCCTTTGATTGCCAGTGTGGTTTCTGTACGGAGCTTGTTTAGCGCCCGCGAAAAAGTCTCTGATTTCATGCCAAGGCGTGCTGCAATCAATGACTTGTCATAAGGCAGTGTCAGCGTAAGTGGCATTGGGACGTCAGGGTCACACAGGCGCAAGAGGAAGCAGCCAATGCGCTGCGATGCGTTCTGCAGGGTCAGGCTTTCGATCTCACGCGACTGGCGTTTGCGGTGACGCGACAGGGACCCAAGCATGGCAAGCGCCGTCTTATGGTCGTCGGTGATGGCTTGCTTCAGAAGGCTGCTGGGCAGCCGGATGGCCGTCACAGGCTCCACGGCTGCAGCGCCAAAGCTGTGGATGCCGTCTTCAAGGATGGCCGAGTCGCCAATCAGGTGACCGTTCGAAACCATGTCGATCACGGCTTCATCACCGTCCATGGTTTCTGTAAACAGCTTCACCCAACCGGAAAGGATCAAATAGAACCATTCAGATTCGTCATCCTGCAGGAACAGGATGCTGCCTTTGCTCAGGGTCTGCATTTGTGCAGCCTGAATGAAAGTCGCGCGCAGTTCCGGTGCCATGCCCCGAAACAGGGGCTGACTTTCCAGATGTGCCGCAATCGGTGCTTCGTCCCGGTATGCAGTGGCGGTTTGAGCCATGATATCCTCTTTTATTCGTCTCGCACGTTCCAGATGCGAACGAAGACTATATCACTGAAAAACATACTTGCTATCAATGTGACACTTTGGCACGGGATGGTGGAATCAAGCAAGGGGCGCTATTCGTCGGCTTGATTTTCGATATGCGCCAGTAATTCCTCAGGTTTTACCGTGGTCGTTTCTTCGTTGGGGCTGAATTTAAGCACCACTGTGGGCAAAATGCTCAGCTCAAGCTCAATGCTGGAAAAGTGGAAGCGCTTGAATTTCAGCTTGCTTCGGGCAGCGCTGGCGCGAAACAGTGAGCTGAGAATCGTGTTGATCAACTTCTTGTCTCGGGTTTCCTCGAGGAGCGCGGCCTTTTCTTCTTCGCTGATCATCTCTCTCAGGTTCAGGTGCGGCACGATCTTGGGGTCCAGCCCCAGGCCAACTTCAATCTCAGTCACGTCATAGCCCGCGCGCTCAATATAGGGCAGCGCCTCGTTGAAATTTTGGGCGGTTTTCCCAAGCGTGTCGCCGCTGAAGTTCTTGAGGCCACTGAGGCTGGCGCTATAGGCTTCGCTCGCGCTTGTCGTCCAGCTGTGGCCCGGTTTGCGGCCCAGGAGCGCTTGGCGCATTTCTTCAAGCACTTCCGGCAGGCGTTTGGTCATGGTTCGTCCCTCACTGTTTTCGTTTTCCAGAGTATGCTGGCAGTGCGATCATGAGGCAAGGGCCGCTCTGCTCAGCCGTTATTGACAGCGCTGTCTTCTGGGTATAGGACTCGAGGTAGGCAGTCATGACAAAGTCAGGCTGACGCATAATAGTGCTTTCAAAATAAACAAAGACCCACGCCCCTGGGCAAAGCACACCAGTATTTTTTGGGAAGGTATACCGGATACCGCGGCCAGACAGCCGCGTCCGTTGCCGGTTAACAGTGAGGGGCATTTTCATGCATCGTAACCTATCAGCGCTCCTGATTCTCGTGTTTGGGCTGGCCTCTGCCGCCTGGGCAGGGACTGCAAGCGTTTCATCGCCGGACGGCAAGCTCACCGTGGTTCTGGAAGCAGGTGCGGACGGCGCCTTTTACCGGATCAACCGAGGTGGCAAGGCCGTGGTCGCGCCGTCGAAGCTTGGCTTCACTTTCCGTGGCCAGGCGCCGTTTTCTGAAGACCTTGCGGTCACGGACAGCAGCACCAGCAGCTTCGATGAGACCTGGGAGCAGCCGTGGGGCGAGCGTCAGTTTGTACGCAACCAGTATAACGAACTTCGGGCCACAGTCGCTGAAGCTGGCGGCGCGAAGCGCTCCGTAACCCTGGTGTTCCGGCTCTATGATGACGGCCTTGGTTTCCGTTATGAAGGCGATTTCGGCAAGGCAGAGATCATGGATGAGCTGACAGAAATTTCTGTCGCGGAGCCATCGACCGCCTGGTGGATCCCGTCGCGCGAGTTTAACCGGTATGAATATATCTACCGGGAAACACCGCTTGATGAAGTGACGATCGCCCACACGCCGATCACGTTCCGCACAGAATCCGGCCTCTATGTCAGCCTGCATGAAGCCGCGCTCCTGGATTACTCCGGCATGTCGCTGTTGCGCACAGGCGGCCAGACCTTCAAGGCCGATCTGTCGCCTTGGGCGGACGGCGCAAAGGTGAAGTTGGATGGTACGTTCAGGACGCCATGGCGGACGCTGCAGATCAGCGAAGCAGCCACCGGGCTACTGGATTCGAACCTGATCCTGAACCTGAATGAGCCGAATAAACTGGGTGACGTATCCTGGGTGGAGCCGGGCAAATATGTCGGCATCTGGTGGGGCATGCATCTGGCGGTAAACACCTGGGGGTCAGGTCCCAAGCATGGCGCTACCACTGAAGAGACCATGAAATATCTGGATTTCGCCTCAAAATATGGTTTCAAGGGCGTGCTGGTTGAAGGCTGGAACATCGGCTGGGACGGGGACTGGTTCAACAATTGGAACCTGATGAATTTCACCGAAGCCTACCCGGATTTCGATTTCCCGAAACTGTCGGCTTACGCCAAGGAGCGCGGCGTGCGCATCATTGGCCACCATGAAACATCGGGCGGCGTGACCAATTATGAAAACCAGATGGAAGCTGCGTTCGACCTTTATGAAGAAATGGGCGTGCGGCAGGTGAAAACCGGCTATGTGGCTGACGCAGGCGAGATCGCGCGCGAAGAGGATGGCAAGGTCTTCTTCGAGTGGCATGACGGCCAGTGGATGTCCCGTCACCATGAAAAGGTTCTGGTGGAAGCGGCCAAGCGCAAGATTTCCATCAACTCGCACGAACCCATCAAGGACACGGGCCTCCGCCGTACATACCCTAACTGGATTTCACGCGAAGGCGCACGCGGCATGGAATATAACGCCTGGGGCAGCCCCCCGAACCCACCATCGCACACGGCCACCATTCCGTTCACGCGGATGCTGTCTGGCCCAATGGATTTCACGCCGGGCATCTTTGATCTTCACTATGAGGAAGAGCAGCCGGACAATCGGGTTCAGACCACACTTGCCAAACAGCTGGCGCTCTATGTGGTGATCTACAGCCCGATCCAGATGGCGGCGGACCTGCCGGAAAACTATGAAGCGCGCATGGATGCATTCCAGTTTATCCGCGATGTGCCCACGGACTGGTCTGAAAGCAAGGCGCTGACGGGGGATGTCGGCAAGCACGCCACCTTCGCCCGCAAGGAACGCGGTGGGGACGACTGGTTCCTGGGTAGCGTGACCAATGAAGACGCCCGCACGCTTGAGATTTCGCTCGATTTCCTCGACGCGGGCCGCACCTATGAAGCGCAGATCTACCGCGACGGTGATGATGCGGATTGGGACACCAACCCCTATGCCATGGTGATCGAGAAGAAGCAGGTTACGGCGGCTGATAACATGAAGCTGCCGCTCGCGGCTGGTGGCGGCATCGCCATCCGCTTCAAAGCGCTTTAAGCCCAGCAGCATCATATTGATGCGAAAGCCGGCTTCTGCCACACTGCATTTCAGTGGAGGCAGGGGCCGGTTTTCTTTTGGCCCCTGAAGGAAATCAGGGGGAACTATGCCGGATTGCATTTTGGCCATGGACCAGGGCACGACCAGCAGTCGCGCCATCGTGTTTGACCTTAAGGGCGACATTGTTGCTGTCAGCCAGCAGGAGTTTCGCCAGATTTTCCCGGCGGACGGCTGGGTTGAACATGACGCGAATGAGATCTGGGACACGGGCCTCAAGACTGCGAAGGCCGCTTTTGAGGATGCGGAAGCCAAGGGCTTTACCGTCAAAGCCATTGGTATCACCAACCAGCGTGAGACGTCTGTCTTGTGGGAGCGGGACGGGGTAAAGCCTGTCCATAACGCCATTGTCTGGCAGGACCGGCGGACAGCAAACGTGTGCCGCAGTCTGAAGGATGCCGGGCATGAAGCGGAAATACAGGACAAGACAGGCCTGTTGCTGGACCCCTATTTCTCTGCCACCAAACTTGCCTGGCTGCTGGACAATGTCTCTGGCGCGCGGAAAGCCGCTGACGCTGGCACGCTGGCGTGGGGCACGATCGACAGTTTCCTGATCGCCAAGCTGACGGACGGCAAGCGCCATGTCACGGACGCCACCAATGCCAGCCGTACAAGCCTTTTCAACATCCGCACGCAGGAGTGGGACGACAGCCTGCTGAAGATATTTGGGGTACCCGAAAGCGTGCTGCCGGACGTGCTGGATAGCTGCGCGGACTTTGGCGAAACCATCCCAGACCTGTTCGGGCGCGCTATCCCGATCCTGGGTGTGGCTGGCGACCAGCAAGCCGCCACCGTGGGCCAGTGTTGTTTTGATGAAGGCGCCATCAAAAGCACCTACGGCACGGGCTGCTTCGTGCTGATGAACACTGGCAAAAGCTTTGTCCCGTCGAAAAACCGGCTGTTGACCACCGTTGCCTACCGAATCGGGGGCGAAACGACCTATGCTCTTGAAGGCTCCATCTTTATCGCGGGCGCTGCCATTCAGTGGCTCAGGGATGGTATCAAAATACTGGATCACGCGCGCGATAGCGAAGCACTGGCCAGACAGGCCGCGGATGATCATGGTGTCTATATGGTGCCCGCCTTCACAGGCCTCGGCGCGCCATACTGGGACCCGGACGTGCGCGCGGCCCTTTTCGGTATGACACGCGGCACAGGACGGGCGGAAGTTGTGCGCGCTACGCTTGAAAGCGTGTGTTTCCAGACCCACGACTTGTTTAGTGCCATGGCGGAAGACGGTATCAGCCCGACGGTGTTGCGGGTGGACGGCGGTATGGTCGCCAATGACTGGATGGCCCAGCGGCTCGCGGACCTGCTGGCGCTCCCGGTCGACCGGCCGAAGGTGATGGAAACAACAGCGCTCGGCGCGGCCTATCTGGCGGGGCTTCAGGCGGGTCTTTATTCAGGGTTCAACGACCTGACGGCTCAGTGGCAGTGCGAGCAGCGATTTGATCCTGATAGCGGGTTTGAAGGGCGAGGCAAGATGCTGGCCAAATGGCACAAGGCGGTAGCAGCCGCGCGGTCTTTCGCTTAGCGTTCGCGTACAGCCAGCCAGGCTGCCAGCGCTGCCTGTTCGGTCTGGTTCAGCCTGAGGCCAAGCTTGGACCGGCGCCACAGGATGTCATCCGCTGTATGGGCCCATTCCTCGCGCACCAGATAACTGACCTCGGCTTCATAGAGGCCTTCGCCGAAATGAATGCCCATGCCGTCAAGGCCCGCAATGCCTTCCAGCAGTTTTTCGATGCGGGTGCCATAGGCATTGCACATGCGGTCCACAATGCTACCATCCAGCCAGTTAAAGCGCGTGCGCATCTCCGCCTTGAAATGTTTGAGCGCCTTGGCAGGGGTGACATCTTCCGGCAGATTGCCGCCCGGTAGCGGGGTATAGCCTGTCCAGTCATCCAGGGAGATCGGCAGGTAGGGCGCAAGCTTTTCCATGGCTTCTTCCGCCAGGCAGCGGTACGTGGTGATTTTGCCCCCGAACACGGACAAGAGCGGCAGCGTATCCTCGCGCACATCCAGGTCCAGATGATAATCACGGGTGGTGGCAGACGGGTTCACCTGGCCGTCGTCATAGAGCGGCCGGATGCCGGCATATGACCAGACAACGTCTTCTGGCCGGATGGCTTTGTCAAAATATTTACCTGCGGCGGCGCATAGATAAGCCACTTCATCCTTGCTGGCACTGACCTTTGCCGGGTCGCCCGAAAACGGCACATCGGTGGTGCCGATCAGGGTATAGTGATCCTCGTATGGGATCGCGAAAATCACACGCTTGTCCGGGTTCTGGAAGGTGTAGCACTGCGGTCCGTCATAAAGCGCGGGCACCACGATATGGCTGCCCTTGACCAGCCGCGCGTGGCTGTGGGCATTCTCTGACATGATGCAGCTCAGTAGGGTTTTCTCAACCCATGGGCCGGCGGCATTCACCAGCGCATCTGCTTGAAATTCAATGATTTTTCCGTCAGGCGCTTCCACGCGGATACGCCAGTCCCGGTCTTCGCGCACAGCGTCCAGGAAGCGGTGGCGGTTGAGGATGGTGGCCCCCCGGCGTTTGGCGGCCAGGGCATTGGCAACCACGAGCCGGGCATCGTCGACCCAGCAATCGGAATACTCGAACCCCTTTTTGAAGTGGCCCTTGAGGGGCGCGCCTTTCGGGTCTTTCCTCAGGTTCAGGCTTTTGGTCTTCCGAAGCAGTTTTCGGCCGCCCAGATGGTCATAGAGAAACAGGCCGAGCCGCAGGATAAAGGCGGGCCGGAGGCCGCTGTGGTGTGGCAGGATGAACCTGAGTGGGCGCACGAGGTGCGGCGCCATGCGCCAGAGTGTCTCCCGTTCCTGCAGCGATTCCCGAACCAGCCGGAACTCATAATGCTCGAGATACCGAAGGCCGCCATGGATCAGTTTTGAGCTCGCGGAAGACGTTCCGGCGGCGAAATCTGTCTGTTCCACCAGCACGGTTTCAATGCCGCGGCCGGCTGCGTCGCGCGCAATGCCTGTGCCGTTGATACCGCCCCCGATTACGAACAGGTCGCAGCGGGTGGTCTCAATTTCTGTCATCATTGCCGGCACCGCCTTCCGCCATCCACGGGGATAACGGTGGACCAGCCATTGGGTTTGGTCAAGGACAGCACGCCCTGAAGGGGAGCACCCTCGTTGCTATTGCTTTGGCGGATAAGGAGTTTTGCCCTGAGCGTTGGGGCAACAAAAGTCTGGCTGCGCGGCAGGGTGGCCACCAGGTCGCTGGAGCTTTCCGTGCGCCGCAGGTTCACTTGCCGACCTTCAAGGATCATGGTGACGTCATTGTCTGTCTGGGCGAAAAACGGGGCTTCAGCTGGGGCGCCGTCTTCCGGGCGCGGGCGCAAGACCAATGCACATTGACCGGGCCATACAGACAGATGGTGCGCACTCAGGCTGCCGGTGGTCAGCACCTGCGCCTTGGGCGCCTGCAAGGGCTTGGCACCATAAGCGCCGCACCCGCCAAGCAGGAATATCAGAATGGCTGATACAACGCGCACCGAAACTGTCTCCCCTTTGGTGGCCGGAAGTTGTGATGCCACCTCAATCTGATTTAGGGCAACATGAGCAAAGGCGAAGCCCAAGATCAAGCCTCTTGCGGCCAAAGGGCACATTTTGTCGCACGGTCGTGCCCTTATGGCACAAAAGGGCACACCCATAGGGCCCAAAAGTGCCCCACCAACCGGACCGTGGCCGATGGGGCGAACTGAAGGCATGATCCGTCGGTTAGAAGGTCGGGCCGGAGACTTCCAGTTTGTAATTCTCAGGCGGTATCGCCCCCATCAGGTGGCGGGTGAAAAAGTCCCACCGGCGTCGCTGGAAATAGGGCACGTCATCCAGGAAGTGGCCAGCGCCGGGTACGATCAGCAGGTCGAAATCCTTATTGGCTTCAATCAGCGCACCCACCAGCTGCATGGTGGCGATCGGGTTGACGTTATCGTCCATCTCCCCGTGCGCCAGCATCAGCTTGCCCTGAAGCCGTTCCAGCCCAAACAGGTTCGAGTTGGCATCATAATGCGCGCCGCCTTCAGCCCCCATCCATTGTTCGTTCCACACGGCCTTGTCCAGCCGGTGGTCATGATTGCCGCTGGCGGCGACAGCTACCTTGTAAAACTCCGGGTGCTCGATCAGCGCCCGCATGGCGTCATAGCCGCCGGCGGAGAAGCCGTAGATACCAACCCGGTCCAGATCCAGATAGCCGAAGCGGCTCTGCAGCTGTTTCATGGCCGCGATATGGTCATCGAAGCCTGCGGGCCCCAGATTGTTCTGTGCGGCCTTGAGGAAGGCGTGGCTGCGCTTGTTGGTGCCGCGGCCATCTACCTGGATCACGACAAACCCCAGCTGTGCCATCGAAATGGCGGTGTTGCGGGTGGCCCGGTCGAAGGATTTCTTCGCCATCACATAGTGCGGACCGCGGTAGACATTGTCGATCACCGGATAGGATTTAGAAGGGTCAAACCCGGCCGGGCGGTAGATGACACCATAGATGTCTGTCCTGCCGTCGGCTGCCTTGGCCTTGAACGGCTCGGGCAGGGGAATGCCAGCGGCTTCAAAGCCGCTCACATCCGCTTCCTCCAGCGTCATCAAAATCTCGCCCGAAGCCCCGTCCCGGAGAACGGTTTTCGTTGGCAGGTCGGCGCGGCTCATGTTGTCGACAATATACTGGCCGTCCGGCGAAACGCTGGCGTCGTGATCGGCGGGCTCTGGCGTCAAAAGGGTGAGGTCAGACCCGTCCCTGTTCACCTGGTACAGGTGCCTGAGGTAAGGATCGCGATCCTTCTCCCGCCCGGCGGCGAAAATATGCAGCGGCTCGCCCCCTTCACCCGCCCGCGCGATATAGCGGAATCGCCAGTCGCCTGACGTGACCGGGTTGGTTTTGCCAGTTGCCGGGTCATAGCGCACCAGGTGGGCCCAACCGCCCCGGTTTGACATCCAGAAATGTTCGCCGGTCTCAACTACCGGGTCCCACTGGTGGGCGTAATAATCGACAAAATCGTCGGCAGTCTCGTCAATCAGCACACGGTGCTTGGCGGTGGCCCCGTCCAGCTCGATCAGCTTCAGGCTTTTATAGCCGCGCGCTGGCACCCGGATGTAGGCGCTTTGGCTGTCGTCCATCCAGCCCAGCCACGGGCCGCCATAATAAAGCTCGGGGAAGGCTGGCAGGTCCGATTTCACGAGGGTCCCGTCTGCCACGGTGCCCACATAAAGCGTGGCCATGGGCACGCTTTCATCCAGCGACAGCGGGTAGGGATAGGTGACCGCACGTGGGCGGGTGGCGCGCTCAGGCGTGCTTTCCACCAGCGTCAGGGTGCCGGTGGTGCGGCAGTCGATCCGGTAGGTGACAAAGCGGCTGCTGTCCGGCGCCCAATAGACATCGGCTGCCACATCGCCTTCAGGCGGATCCAGAAGCTCAGACGGCGTCGGCATCGGCTCGCCGTAGCCATTGCAGGCCGCGCCGTCTGATGTCAGCGGTTGGTCAGCGCTGGTCTCCAGGTTCCTGAGCACCAGATTATGATCCAGGCGCAGTACGCGGTATTTGCCGTCAGCCGATGTGCCAGGCTCGGGCGTGTCGTCTTCAAGTTCGGTCAGGGTGCCGGTCTCGCGGTTCAGGCTGAAGCGTTTGCCCTGCCAACTGAACTCAAGGCTCCGGCCATCGCTGGCCAGCTTGCTGATGGCAATCCCGATATCTGTTGCCGTCACCGGCTCGCCGCTGTGCGCGCCCAGCTTGGCGGCCAAGGCCGTATGGTCAAACAGCGGTGCCTGCAACCTGAAGGCCGGGTCCACCAGAATGAATTCATGGCCATCTGCCGTGTCGCGCTTGTACCAGAACAGGTTGCCGTTCTCGGCCCAGTGCACGTCGATGCGGGCGTTCTTCACCAGCTTGGCCATATTCTGGGGCAGGGCATCGCGTGCGCGGTCATAGTCCGCCGCCGTCAGCTGGCGCGGGGCGGTGGGTGCGTCAGGGGTGTCGATAGCGGCGGCGGCGATCAAAAGGCCGGCGCTTGCGGCCAGCACGAGGCCGCGGAATAGGGGTTTCAAGGGGGCACTCATAGGGGGCTGCCTTCCGGTTGTCGGGCCGTGGATCGGCCCTGTTGTTTCCTCCTGCGCGGCATCGGCTGCATGCGCTTGGCGCAAAATTTTTCTAACTTTCGGTGCCGCAGTCTTGACCATAATAAAATAAAATATATTGTATACAATCTATTTTTGATTCTCTGCGCTGGCTTGGGAGGGCCGTGAGGATCAGGGGCGCGGGTGCTGCGGTGGTGCCTGCGCCGAAGGGGATACACCGCTTTTGGAGGAAACAAATGACTTCGCAAAAATTTGCGACGAAGGCAGTCGTGCGCCCAAGCATTACACGACTTCTTTCATCAACGGCGCTTGCCGCCACGCTGATGGCCGCGCCATCATTCGCCCAGGACGCAGATCAGAATACCGCACAGGACGCGGACGAAGAGCTGCAGCTTGAAGAGATCTCGATCACCGGTTCCCGCATCAAGCGTACCGGCATCTCAACGCCCACGCCCACCACGATTCTGAATTCGGAAAACATTGAGCTGACCGGTGCGCGCAACGTGATCGACGTGATCAACGAACTGCCGCAACTGGGCCTCAGCTTTTCGAACGAAAGCACCAGCTTCAGCTTCGGCAACGCCGGCCTGAACTTCGGGGACCTGAGGAACCTTGGCGCCAAGCGGACGCTTTCGCTGGTGGATGGCCGCCGTTCTGTGGGTGTGCCAGACGACGAGAACTTCCTGTCGTTTGACGTGACCACCCTGCCGCCGGAACTGATTGAGCGGATCGAGGTGATCACCGGTGGCGCCTCTGCCGTTTATGGCGCGGACGCAGTTTCCGGCGTGATCAACTATATCCTCAAGGACGACTATGAAGGCGTCACGGTCACCGCGCAGGCCGGCACGTCGGATGAAGGCGACAGCGAGAATTATTCGACGTCTATCACTGCAGGCGGCAACTTCGATGGCGGCAAGGGTAATGCGGTAGTTTCGTTCGAATATAGTGATTCGAACGGGCTGTTTTACCGCGACCGCGATCAGGCCATCAGCGGCCTCTTCTTCGTGGGCAACCCTGAAGACACCGGCGAAGGTGACGGCATTCCGTCCCAGGTGGCGCTGGATGGTCACCGCTATATCAACTTCGGTGTGCCGAACGCCACCATCTGGGGCCCGGACTGGAGCATCTACAGCTTCAATGAGGACGGCACCCCCTTCCAGGCTGTGCCGGTGGACCAGATCGTGGACTGGTACGCCACCCGCAGCGACTTTGGCGGCATCCCGGGCTATACCGACCGCGCGCGTATCCCTGTGAACCGCTACAATGGCTTCGCCAAGCTGCGCTATGACCTTTCAGACAATGTGCGGCTCAAGTTGCAGACCCGCTATTCCCGCACTGAAGCCAACGATACCATCGGCCCCGCTTTCGCGATCAACGCCGGGATCGACACGGTCTCTGCCGACAACCCGTTCGTGACAGACGAGCTGCGTGCGCTTCTGGGTGGGGCGGAAAGCTTTACCTTCTCGCGTCAGTTCAACGAGTTCGGCCCGCGCCAGAGCGACATCGAGCGAGAATTCTTTGCCATCACTGGCGGTGTCGAAGGCACCTTTGCAGAAGGCTGGAGTTGGGATGTCTTCTACCAGTGGGGCGGCACCACCACCACAAACACCAACAGGAACGACCGGCTGGATGCCAGGTACGAGCAGGCGCTGGATGCGATCATCGATCCAGACAGCGGCGAAGTGGTTTGCCGGGACCAGTCAAACGGCTGTGCGCCCCTCAATCCGTTCGGGCCTGAAGGTACGGTCAGCCAGGCGGCGGTGGACTTTGTCACCACTGACCACACAACTCTGACGCGGAACGAACAGCAGCTGCTGTCTGCGTCTGTCACGGGGCCGATCTTCGACCTGCCAGCAGGCGAAGTGCAGGTGGCCCTGGGCGCTGAATACCGCAAGGATATGCTTGATTTCAAACCCAGCTGGGTCTGGCAGGAAGCAGCGGGCTTTTTCGCCAGCCAGTTCTCGCCGGTGAAGGCCAGCAACTCGGTGAAGGAAGCCTTCGCGGAAGTTCTGGTGCCAGTGGTCAAGGACGTGCCGTTCGCCAAGGAAATCAATCTGGAGGCTGCGATCCGTCTGGCAGACTATGAATATGCCGGGTCGAACACCAGCTGGAAGCTGGGCGGTGACTGGCAGGTGATTGACGATATCCGCTTCCGGGCCGTTTATGCCCGTGCGGTGCGCGCGCCTGCGCTGGGTGAGCTGTTTAACCCCGGCAGCCGTGGTGCGTCGAGCCTGAGCGACCCGTGTGACGCCCTCAATGTGAACGAGAATGCCAACCGGGCAGCCAACTGCGCGGCCCTCGGCATTCCTGATGACTTTATCGCCCAGACCCGGTCGGTGACCACCCTTGTCTTCTCCACCGGTAACGAAAACCTGGATGTTGAAAAAGCCGACACGCTGACACTCGGCGTCGTGCTGACGCCGCGCTTTGTGCCGGGCCTGACCGTCACAGCCGACTATTTCGATATCGACCTCAAGGGCGGCATCACCCGCTTTGGCGCGCAGAATACGCTCGACAACTGCGTGGATCTGCCGTCGCTCGACAACGGCTTCTGTGATGCGGTCAGCCGCGGGGCGGACGGCAACATCCAGGAAGTACTGGACACCTTCATCAACGCCTCGGGCTTCCGGACCAAAGGCGTGGATTTCGAGGTGAACTACGGCTTCAATCTGGATGATACCGTCGGCGTGCCGGGGGATCTGTCGTTCAAGGTGCTGGGCTCCTACCTCGACAGCTATACCTTCCTGCAGGTGGCAGACGCAGATGACGCGGTTGCGGACCAGCAGGCGGGTGAAACCTGGAACCCGAACTGGCGTGTCAATCTAGATACCACCTACCGGAACGGTGCTCTGACAGTGAACTGGCAGACGCGTTTCACCGACAGCATGCGCAACAGCAACACGGCTGACGCTGAATTCTACAGCATCTCCAAAGTGCCAGCCCAGTGGCGCCATGACCTGCAGGTGAACTACCAGTGGAATGACCGCGTAGGCCTCTATGCCGGTGTTGACAATGTGTTCGACAAGATGCCGCCGCTGCACCCGTGGTCCTACCGGGGTAACGGCTTCTACAGTCTTGTTGGCCGGTATGTGTATGCCGGTGTGAGAATCCGTCTGCAATAATCGACCCTAAGCGAACTTCCCGCAGACGACAAAGGCCGCCCCATTTCCTTCCGGGGCGGCCTTTTCCTTTGTATCCCGCCATCTTGCGCTTTCCTTTCGAAAGGCAGGCCAACTGCGATTGACAGCGCTGTCTTTTATGGCTACTAGTGAGGTCTGGTTTTGATTTTTGCGCGCCCTGCTGGTTGGAAGCATGCGGTGGCGGGCATGGGTTTCTGCGGTTGATGGCTTCGGCCTTGGCCGCGCCCGAAAGGGAAGGGGTATGACAGAGATTACAACATGTATTGTTGCCGACATCGGCGGCACCAATGGCCGTTTCGGCGTTGCAACCTTCAGTGACGGCCGGGCCAGGCCGGAAATAGATCATGTGATCGTCTTCCCCTGCCGCGAATATGGCAGCCTCGGCCAGATGCTTGGGGCCTATATTGAAAAGCTGGGTGCCACTGTCCCGCGTGTTGCCAAGCTGGCGATCGCCGGCCCGACCACGGAAAAGAAGGGGCGCCTGACCAATTTGGGCTGGGATGTGGACGCAGACCAGATCGCCCAGACCCATGGGTTGGAGCTGGTTAAATTCGTCAATGATTTTGGTGCGCTTGCCCGTGCCTGCCCGTTTCTTGAAGAAGGCGTGGATTATGTCACGCTCAAGAACGGCGCGGTGGATAAGGCGGCGCCGATTTCCGTTATGGGGCCGGGCACCGGCTTTGGTGTGTCGCTTCTGGTGCCGAACGGCAAGGGCTATCACACGGTATCCACCGAGGGCGGTTTCATGGCCTTCGCGCCAGGTTCACGGCTGGAGCATGACCTGACCGAACATCTGCGCGCAGAGCTTGGTTATGTTTCGGTGGAAAGCTTCCTGTGCGGCGAAGGTATCGCCCGCATCTACCGCTTCCTGGTGGATTACGGCGGAGGCGGTGACCGGGACCTGAGCCCGGCACAGATCACCAAGCTGGCGGCTGAGGGCGGCGCGCCGGCCTGTACGCGCGCTGTGCAACTGTTCCTGTCGATCGTTGGGGCCACGGCGGGTGATATTGCGCTGGTGCACGGCGCCAAGGGCGGTATTTTCCTGGGCGGTGGTATCCTGCCGAAAATCGCTGACATGGTGGGGCCAAGTGACCTGTTGCGGCGCTTCGTTGCCAAGGGCGCGCAGTCAGCTTACGTGGAAACCATTCCGGTGCATCTGATCACCGCCAAATATGCGGCGCTTGTCGGCGCGGCGGTGGCCTAGGTCCAAAATCTACCTGGTGGAGCGGAAGAAGGAATAGAGCAGGGTGGGGCGGCGTGCCCCGCCATTGGCGCCATCTGTGGGCGTCTCAAGAACCGGCAGGTCCAACACCCGCAACGGCAGGAACTCCCGCCCCTCGAACGGCACCAGGCCGATGCACTCCCCAAAGGTGCCGCCATCCGCGATGCGGGCGAAATAGCTGGCATAATGCGGGAACAGCGTATTCGGCAGGTCCGCAAAGCTGCCGCCGGCCTTGATCAGATTGCCAAAAATGGCTTCAGCCGTGGTGCCCACCAATCGGAAGCGGATGTTGCCGTCCTCCCTCAGGTCGGAGATGATCATGCGGTCGTGCCATCCGCCGAAGTCCCGGAAGGAAATATCACTTTTGAGCGGCAGGTAGCCATCGCTGCGTTGCCACAGCCGGGTAACTTTGGCAAAGGGTTTCAGGAAGGGGTCGTCTTCAGCACCATCCAGCCGCTGCAGGGGGAATGTGTTGGCGGTAAAGCCAACCGATGTTCTGTCCTTTATGCCGTCGTCCATCGCGCTGCCTGATGTTGAAGGGTTCATGCAAACACAACTCTAGGAAAAACACCCTATCATATTACGCGCATCAGGCGAGGGGTGGATCAAAAAAAGCACCCCGGTCAGCCGATGCTGCCGGGGTGAAGATGTGCTCTCTGCAGGTGCGGCGCGGGGTGGGAGGAACCCTGCCCGGGCCGATGGCCCGCAAAGAGGCCCCTAAACTGATGGAAGCCGGGCCTGACAAAATCGGGGCGAGGGCTTCCGAGGAAACAAGAAATCGCGGCGGAACCAGGGGCGCCTTGGGAGGGGGAGGAAGGCACGTGGAAGGTGCCAGGCGGCAGCCCCTGATTCCATCTTTTTTTGCAAAATAAAGCAAAAAATGAAAATAGCAACAAAAATTGCAAAGGTCTTTGCAGTTGTGCGGTTTCGGAGCAGGTGCGGGAAAATAACACCTGGCCGGGGTGTTTTTCGATAAACCATTGATTTAATGCGGTATATAAAGATTCTCATACCAATAGCCTCTGGCCTCCCTTTGATTTTTTTGTGAAAAAATTTGGAAATAGATTGCAAAAACATGCAAATATATGTTTATGTCAATCTCAAGCGAGATGGAAGAGTTCGCCCCCAGGGTAGGGAAGTAACGGGAAGTATGGGCAATGGCTTTGGCGCAGCATAATAAAAGCGATAATAATGTGGTTGGGCAGGCGCAGGCGGACACCGATTGGTGGCGCGGTGCGGTGATCTATCAGGTGTATCCGCGCAGCTTCAAAGACGCGAGCGGCGACGGCGTTGGTGACCTGAAGGGCATCACCGGCAAGCTGGACCATATCGCTTCCCTTGGCGTGGACGGCATCTGGCTGTCACCCTTCTTCACCTCCCCCATGAAAGACTTCGGCTATGACGTGGCAGACTTCTGCGACGTTGACCCCATCTTTGGCACGCTTGCGGATTTCGACGCGCTTCTGGCGCGCGCCCATGCGCTGGGCCTCAAGGTGATCATCGACCAGGTCTATAGCCACACGTCCGACCAGCACCCCTGGTTCAAGGAAAGCCGCAAGGGCAGGGCGGGCGACAAGGCCGATTGGTATGTCTGGGCCGACGCCAAGGAGGACGGCAGCGCACCGTCCAACTGGATGTCTGTTTTCATGGGGTCAAGCTGGGCGTGGGACGCCCACCGGGGTCAATATTATCTGCATAACTTCCTGGAGAGCCAACCGGACCTGAATGTCCATAACCCGGCGGTGCAGGACGCGCTTCTGGAAGCCGGCCGTTTCTGGCTCGACCGCGGTGTCGATGGCTTCCGTATGGATGCGGTCAATTTCATGATGCATGACCCTGAGTTTCGGGATAACCCGCCGGCGTATGAGTATCGCGGCGACAAGCCGTTTGACCTGCAGGAACATCTCTATAATCAAAGCCATGCCGACATCCCGAAATTCCTGGCCCGCGTCCGCGCGATGATGAACGAGTATCCCGGCACCTTTACGGTGGCCGAGGTGGGCGGCGAACGCGCACTTGAGGAAATGCAGTTGTTCACCCGCGGCGATCAGGGCCTCAATACAGCCTACAGTTTCGAATTTTTGGAAGCCGACACGCTGTCGGCCCGCGTGATCCGCGAGGCGGTCGAGGCCTGGCCGGACACGCCCGGCATGGGCTGGCCGTCTTTCACTTTCTCAAACCACGACCGGCCGCGCGCCGTGTCGCGCTGGGCGCTGGATACGCAAACCGAGGACAATCCGGCTTTCGCCAAGATGCTGAACATGCTGATCCTCAGCCTGCGCGGCAGCGTGTGCCTCTATCAGGGTGAAGAGCTGGGCCTGCCGCAGGCGCATGTGCCGTTCGAACGCCTGACCGACCCCGAAGCCATCGCCAACTGGCCATCAACGCTGGGCCGCGACGGCACCCGCACCCCTATGCCATGGGACGCGGCAGACGAACATGCCGGTTTCTCCAGCCATGATCCCTGGCTGCCGGTTGACCCGCGCCATGCCGCGCGCGCGGTGAGTGTGCAGGAAGGCGATGAGGCGTCTGTCTTGAATGCGCTTCGGGCATTCCTGGCGTTCCGCAAAACCCAGCCGGCGCTGGTCAAGGGCTCAATCCGGTTCCTGGATGCGCCCGAACCCGTACTGGCGTTTGAGCGCACCCATGAGAGCGAAACGCTGACATGTGTGTTCAACCTGTCTGCAGTGCCGCAAGATTGGTCTGGTGATACATACGGCGTGTCGCTCTTTTCCCTTGAGGGCGCGGAGCCAGGAAAACCCCTGCCGCCCCATGGGGCCTATTGCCTGCGCCAAGGGTAGGGCTCGTTCCTAAAGGCCGTAGTAAAGCGGCACAACCAGCGAAAAGACCACCCACAGCAGTATGATCAGGGGAATCCCCAACCGCATATAGTCCGTGAACCGGTAGCCGCCGGGCGCCATCACCAACAGGTTGGTCTGGTAGCTTACAGGTGTCGCGAACGAACAGTTGGCGGCAAAGATCACTGTAACAATGAAGGGCAGCGTGGGCAGCCCTAATGTCAGCGCCATATCCACCGCAATGGGCGTGAAAAGGATGGCCGTGGTATTGTTGCTGAGGATGTTGGAGACAGCTGCGATCAGCAGGAACAGGGCAGACAGGATGATGGCTGGGGACGCATCGGCAAGGGCCGTGAGCAAACCGTGAGCCAGATAGGCAGCGCCGCCCGACGCCGCGAGCGCTGTCCCCATGGCAAGCGCCGCCCCCACCAGCAAAAAGACCTGACGGTTGATGGCCCGGCTGGCTTCCTGGATGGTCAGGCAGCGGCAGGCGATCATCAGAAGCGCCCCGGTTAGCGCGGCGATAACCAGCGGCAGCAAACCGCTGGCAGCCACGATGACGGTGGCCAGAAAGATGGTGCGGGCGGCCCACCGTTTGCGCAGGTCCGGCACGGCGCGGCCTGACCATTCCAGAAGAATGACGTCACGGCTGGACCGCAGGCTCCGCATCTCGGCGACCGAGCCGTATACCAGCAAGACATCGCCGGCCTGCAGCCTTATGTCGCCCAACCCTGTGCGCAGCATTCGGGTGCGGCGTTGGATGCCGACGATAATGCCCCCTATCAGCGCGGGATCGATACGCTGCTTGAGCGGGCGACCGTCAAGGACCGATGCAGGCGGCAGCAGCACCTCGAACAGGTGGCCGCCCGACGGCTGTGGGGCGCCAACGTCCTGGTTCCGGCTGGTGTGCGGATTGTCAGGTATAAACGACATGGGATCATCAGATACAAGGCCATGCAGGTCTTCCAGTGTGGCGGCAAGGGTTACCCGGTCCCCCGGCTGCAGTGTCAGGTCATCGAAGGGCGGCAGGATGGTGGTGCTGTCCCGGTGTATCAGGCGCACTGTCATGCCGGGGAAGCAGGGGAACATGCCAGCAGTTGCGGCGGTGCCGAGCCATGGGCTTTGTGGTCCAATGGTCAGTTCGGCGATGAAATGCCTGCCGTGTTTGTTTGGGTTTGAGGCGCCCTGTCTGTCGGCGCGTGGTTTCAAGAGGAAAGGCCCGACAATCCAGAGATAGGCGAGGCCAGTGGCGGCCAATAGAATGCCGGGCGCTGTAAAGTCGAAGAAACCAATCGTCTCGCCGGTTATGGATTGGTAGGCACCAGCAGTCAGGAGATTTGTGCTTGTGCCGATCAGTGTGGTCATGCCGCCCAGGATCGCTGCGAAGCTCAGTGGCATCAGGACACGGCCCGGGCTCTGCCGTAGTTTTTCAGACAGCACAATCATGATTGGCAGGAACATCACCACAACCGGCGTGTCGTTGAGGAAGGCACTGATCGTCATAACCAGCAGCAGGCAGACAAAGATCAACAGCTTCGGTCTGTGCCGTCCGCGCCTGAGCAGATACGCTGTCGGGCCGGCAAAGGCGGCGGTTCGGCTCATTCCCTGTCCAATAACCATCAGGGCGAGAATGGTAATGAGTGCCGGGTGCGCAAGGCCCGACAAAAGCTGGCCGGTGGTAACAAGGGGCAGGCCATCAGAACCCCGCAGCGGTGCAAACTGAAACAGCAGCATCAGGCCTGCCAGCACGCCAAGCGAGATCACTTCTACGCTGAACCGCTCGGTCGCATAGAGAAGGATTGCGCAGGCGATAACCAGAAAGGTCGCCCACATATGAAACGACGCTACAGCAAGGTCCATTCGGGTCTCCGGTAGCAGCTTCAGGCTCAGGGCCGCATGCAATTATATCTGGAAACGGGCTGGACGGTTACCAAAATCGGGGACCTGGCATGATGGGGTGTTCGAGGTCCATGCCTGATCACAGCCAGCGCAAAGGCCATTCAGAAAACCTGAATGGCCTATGGGAACTTTGCAGTTGTTTTGGTGCCTGCACTTGTCGGGCGAAGGCTCAGGCAGTCAGTTTGGGTTGCAGCCTGCCGGCGTGGTTGGTTTCAAGATACGCCTGTATTTTATCCAGCATCATATGACCGTAGGCTGTATTGGCGTGACGGATATCGCCTTCGATTTCGGTTTCGAGGTCCTGCCGCAGGAAGCCATCTTCCGCGCGCACACCGTCTGGCGGCATGATCACATCCACATCCAAGGCGTTTAGAAAGCTTGTCATCACATGATGGTAGCGGCTTTCCATATGCAGGATGACATCCTTGCTGACGTTGCGTTGCAGGATGGGCAGGTGGCGCTGCAGGGGCGGCGAGGCCATGACAAAGAATGGAATGTCCAAACTCTTCACGGCTTCAAAGAAGGCGCGTTGGCCTTTGGTGTCGTCTCTGATGATAGCGTCCGTCACGGCATCTGAAAGCGGCATCTTGTCTGTGCCTTCGCTGAAGTTCGCAGGTGCAAAACGCCGCCAGTTGATATTTTGGCAAACCCGGAAGGGAAACAGGCCGAGCGAAATCCCGAACAGGAACTGGTCCCCTCGGCGCATGGTGTTTTTGCCCGTCAGCCGAAGCAGGGCTTGTCTGCTGCGCCTCAGGCTGAAGCTGATGTGATTGTCATGGCGGGTGAAAAAGTCATGCACCAGCTGGCCACCCGGGCCCAAGCCGGCGATGCGGATGCTATCCATCGCAGGGCGCTCCGCTGCCGCGCGGATCAGGCAGCTGGTATGCGAATCGCCGATAAGAATGATCATAAAAGGGCCTCCGCAGCCAGCAGTTCTTCCTCGCACACGAGGTCATCGTCCGATGCCGCAGGGGAGGCGGCTTCCGGGGCTTTTTCTGTCGGGGGGCTGTGCTGGGCAAAGAAATGTTCCATCACAAAATCAACGCCCCTTGGCGTCACCGTGCGCAAATTTCCGTCAAAGAACATGGCCCGAACCGGGTGACTGGAAACAATCTCATAGGACGGAAAATAGTCGGTTCCCGCGTCTTCTGCCGTCAGTTCGCCGGCTGCGGCGCGCAAGACAGCCTTTGAATAGCTGCTGGCGACAAGAACATGGTTGCCGGATGCCGTGGCGGTCAGCGGAACAGGCGATACCGTCAACAGGAAGCGAATGCCGGGATTGATTGCCCTGACCCGTTCGCGGAACCGTCGGAAAGACGCGACGACCTCAGAAGTGGTGAAGTTGCGAAACTCGTACTTTGCGGGGTCGAAACTTCCGGCTGCAGTCCCGGGGCAGATAGGATAGACGCTGCCGTCCTCTTTGTTAACCCAGGCTTCCGTCAGGCCGAGGGTGAAGATGAAGACGTCCGTTTTGTTGAACAGGCGCTTTACGGCACCGAAGTGCGCTCGTTGCATGATCCTGAATTCTTTTTCAGATGCAAAGCCGTCGGGCTCGATCGTTGGCCGGAACGGGTCGTAATAGCGGCCATCTTTTTCCCAGACATCTTCTGATGGCGTGAAGCGGCCCGTTGCTCGCTCAAGCAATTGTTCCAGTTGCTGGACAGTATATATGTTGCCGTAGCGGGCAGAATAGAGGTGATACCCGTAGGTCCGGGCTGTTTCTTTCGACAGGAAGCCGGGCGCTGGTTCAAAGTCCCGATAGTTGAACCCGCTTTTTGCCATATGGCGGCCGATATGCTGGGCGAAGCAGCTGCCTGCTGAGGCAACAGCCATGTCAGGGCCTATTGCAAATTTCTTTGTATACAGGCGTTGGAACGCTAGCGGATTATGCGCAGCGACGCCGGACCGCCAATAGGCTTCCTCCGGCAAGTTCTGATATGGATGCTGGACACCATTATCTGATGCAGACATGTAACTTCCTCAATAGCAAGATGTCTGGTTGAAAAACACTTTGTTAAGCAACCAGAGGTGTTCTAACGACTATAATTGGGGGAGTCCAGTGTCGCTATGGTTTACGGTCCCGGCGGGTCGCCAACCACCAGCATCTCGCTGTCGATCTTGTCGCGATTCTGTACCCGTATCTTGGCGGCTTCATCGTCATAGAGGAACGGCAGCGTGGCGAACCGTTCGCCTTTGGTGACCGGTGTGGCTTCATGAAGGAGCGAGCAGGAAAACACCACGGCACCACCGGTTGGCGGCTTGTAGGTGCGCGTGCCGAATTCGGGAAAGCACAGTTCGCCGCCGTCATGGCCTTCTGCATTCAGATTGATGCTCACCGCAAAGCGGCGGTGGGCCGTGCCACTGGTGGTGTTGTCCCTGTGGCGTTTGAAAAAGCCTTTCTCTTCGGCGCCGTAGCGCGCAACGATGTAGCGTTCGATCCGTGTGGCATTGAACTGGAAGGCCTTCATGACTTCCGGCTTCAGCCGGTGCGCGATGGCGTTGTTCAGCATATTGCGGATCTTGGCGTCATTGATATGCATGTCGCTGCGGCGTTTGAAGGTCGTATCCATGATAGGGACGGTGCGCCCGCCAAGTTCCCGCATGAAGCCTGATGGATTCGGTGCGCCTTGCCTGTAGAGGTCGATCAGATGTTCACAAAACCCAGGGGTCAGCACGCGGGGCACCATCAGTACCGGGGCCCACGGGCTCTGTCCTTCCACGGCATGATCTTCCGCCCGTGGCAGGGACCGGGTCGCGCTGAGCAGTTTGTCTGTCTCCTGCAGGCTTCCTTTGCGGTAAACCCGCATCATGGGGTCAATAAGATACCAGCCGCCTGAATACCGCAGGCCTTCGTCGGACCGTTCGGCCACGCCATAGGAGATGGCGATCTGGCCATCAGGATCGTGGAACACGCGGGCTGGGGAAAATACCCGCCCAACGCTTTCGTCCTGCTGGTCGCGCTCTTCCAGGCTCACGGCAAAGGCTACGAATTGTTGGCCGTTCTGTGGCAGGCCAGCGGCGGCGAGCGCATCAATGAAGGTGCGGGCCGCCGGGCACCGTCCGTCGCCCAGGAAAGCCAGAAGAATGAAGCGCCCACCCAGGCTGGCAAAGTTGAAGCGTGGGTTGGCTTGCGTGGCGGCATGAAACCAAGGCACAGGCCGACCCCATTCGATCAAGGATGTATTCCCCATAATCACTGTCTCTCAAACGGCGCACAGCTGGCGCCAAAATCTGCCATATGGCAGCCCCCATGCGGCATGGCCTCTTTCGCTTCTGCCGATAGATTCATACGTCAGAATTTCATGCCTGAGAATAGGAATACCGTTGGCCCTGAACGCTTTTATTCCAGCGGTGGAAAATTTCCCTTTCCAAAGCCCCCTCGTTTCGGATAATGGGGTCGTGAAAAGGCGGCCAGGCCTTCAGGCTCCGTCCGTTTCGAGTATTCCAGAAAATGAAGTTTTGATTTTCCCATTGAATGAGCGGGGCTTATGTCCCACCTTCAGGACATGCGTGGAGGCACGGGAATGCGGAGCAAACTGATTATCGGTTGGCGCGAATGGGCGGCATTACCGGATCTTGGCGTGGACCATATCAAGGCCAAGATCGATACGGGCGCCAAGACCAGCGCGATCCATGCTTACCGTGTGAAGAAAATTGTGAAAGACGGCGCCCCGTGGGCGGCTTTCCGGCTGCATCCGGTGCAAAAGCACAAGAAGCCGGAAATCCTGTGCGAGGCCCCCATCGTTGACGAGCGTCTGGTCAGAAGCTCCAACGGTCACGAAGAGACCCGGTTTGTGGTCAGGACGACTCTGCGGCTGGGGCCGCTTGCACGCCCAATCGAGCTGACGCTCACAAACCGGGACGAAATGGGCTTCCGCATGTTGATCGGACGCCAGGCACTGAAGAAATTTTATCTCGTAGACAGCGGACTGTCCTATGGCCTTGGTGAGCCTGACAACCCGCTCTACCGCACCTAATTCCAGAGGAAGGGCTATTATGCGTATTGCACTGCTCACCCGAAATCCAAACCTCTATTCGCACCAGCGGCTGATGGAAGCCGCGCGCGAACGGGGCCATGAAATCGACCCCATCGACACCATGAAGGTTTATATCAATATTGCCTCGCACCGGCCGGAGATGCGCTACAAGGGCGATATCCTGTCGGGCTATGATGCGGTGATCCCGCGGATTGGCGCGTCGGTTACCTTCTTTGGTACTGCTGTTTTGCGGCAGTTCGAGATGGCGGGCGTGTACCCCTTGAACGAATCGGTGGCGATCACGCGCTCGCGCGACAAGCTCAGGAGCTTCCAGCTGCTGTCCCGCCGCGGCGTTGGCCTGCCGGTAACAGCGTTTGCCAACGGCACCAGCGAAGCCGATGACCTGATCGACATGGTCGGCGGCACGCCCGTGGTGATCAAGCTACTCGAGGGCACGCAGGGCGTTGGCGTGGTGCTGGCGGACACGCGCGATGCGGCGCGGTCCATGATCCAGGCATTCGGCAAGCTGAAGGCCCACATTCTGGTGCAGGAATATATCAAGGAAGCCGGCGCGTCCGATATTCGCTGCCTGGTGATCGACGGCAAGGTTGTTGCGTCGATGATGCGCAAGGGCGCTGAGGGCGAGTTCCGCTCGAACCTGCACCGGGGCGGCAGTTCCGGCACCGTCAAAATCACGCCGGAAGAACGCTCAACGGCTGTGCGCGCGGCCAAGATCATGGGCCTCAATGTGGCGGGCGTGGATATGCTGCGTTCCAACCACGGGCCGGTGATCATGGAAGTGAACAGCTCGCCGGGGCTTGAAGGTATCGAGAAAGCCACTGGCATTGATGTGGCGGGCAAGATCATCCAGTGCATTGAAAAGAATGCGCGTCCGCACCGCACCAAAACCAAAGGGAAGGGCTAGGCCCATGCCAGGCGAGCGTAAGGCGCGGCGGGCGGCTTTCACGTTCGGTGACCACAAGGTTCAGCCGGGCAGCCGGGCGTCGTTGGCGCTCGAACTGCCGGGCCAAAGCCGCTATACGCCCTTGTCCATGCCGGTCCATATCATTCATGGCAAGAAAGATGGGCCAACCATGTTCATCTCGGCCGCCATCCACGGCGACGAGATCGGTGGCATTGAGATCGTGCGCCAGCTTTTGAAGCAGAAGGCGCTCAACCGCCTGCATGGTACGCTGATCTGTGTGCCGGTGGTCAATGTGTATGGCTTCCTCAATCACACCCGCTATATGCCCGACCGGCGCGACCTGAACCGGTCGTTCCCGGGCTCGGAGCACGGCTCCCTGGCGGCGCGTGTGGCCCATGTGTTCAAAACCGAAATCCTTGACCGCGCCGATTACGGCATCGACCTGCACACCGGCGCCAATCACCGCACCAATTACCCCCATATTCGCGCCAACATGGAAGACGAGGAAACAGCCCGGCTGGCCCGCGCCTTCAATACCGCCGTGATCGTGAATGCCACGTTGCGCGACGGGTCCCTGCGTGGCTGCGCGGTGGACCAGGGCGTGCCGGTACTCCTCTATGAAGCAGGCGAGGCGCTCAGGTTCGAGACGCTGGCGGTGTCCGCCGGTGTGCGGGGTATCCTGAATGTGCTGGGCGCGGTGGGCATGATCAAGCGCACCGCCAAACGCCGCCCGCACGTGACGGTGGAAGCCGAAACCTCGCACTGGGTGCGCGCCAAGCGCTCAGGCCTGATCCGGAACCCGATCGCGCTCGGGTCCCACGTTGAAAAGGGCGACCGGCTGGCGCACCTGTCGGACTGGCTGGGTGACGAGGAAAGCGACATCCGGGCGACCAAGGAAGGCGTGGTGATTGGCCGGACCAACCTGCCTATCGTCAATGAAGGCGACGCGCTCTTTCATGTGGCGGAATTTGACAATGCCGAAAAGGCTGGCAGGACGGTGGAACGCTTCGCAAGCTCACTCGAAGGCCTGGGCGAGGGCGACTATGTCGATCCGGTTGTGGCGGAAGAATAAACGCCATACCATCCCCACCGAGCAGCGGATACAACCTGTGTTCCGGTCTTTCTGCTTGGCCCGATTCTGACCCCTGTCATTGCGATCCCATCTATGGTAGATAAAATTGTATCGAATGGGGGTTCGGTCGCTAACCAAGGATGGAAAATGACCGATTTCGATTTTATAAAATCAATTTCAAATGTGCCGAAACAGCCTGTGGAATCAACCATTAAAGGCGACGCCTTTGGCCATCGGGCCGCCAATATGGATGGTGGGGCACATCGGCCTGCATTTACGACTCAGGCTTCGCCGCCGTGGGAGCATGAGCCCGGCACACCCAGGAACAGCATCGGCTGGAAGATGGGCTCGGGCGCAGAATACCGGCAGCATTTCAAAAGTTGGTTCACGAGGCTTGATGATGAAAAACGCGAAACCTTCATGCGCGATCATCCCGAACCTGAGGGCTGGCGCGGCTTCTACGGCAGCCTGATTGAAGGCGACTAAGCGTTCAGCCTTGCGGCAATAGCGCACACAGTTCGCGATTCCCGCTATCTGGCCTACCCGACCGGCGACAGTGGTTTCATCTTCCGTGAAGACGCCCAGACGATGATGCTGGTGAAAACCAAGGACGGACAGATGTCTCTTGAGCTTTGGGGGGCAACCGCGCATAAAAAGGCGGAAGAAAGAGGTCTGTCCGCCTGATGAAGCCAGAAAAATTATCAAATGTTCGCATCAAAGTGTGGCTTTTATCCGTCTACGCCTTGGGTGCCGCGGCATTGATGCTCGTGGGCATTTGGACTGAGTCTGATCAACTACAGTATTATGGGTTTGGCGCCTTCTTTTTGGTGCTGATACTGGCTTGGATGATCCGGTGCGAAGGATGTGGTCAGTTTTGGGCGCATACCGAAGACGATGACAATGACTATAAAATGTTCATTGCCATAGCCAAGAAGTGCCCAAAATGTGGCATGACACGCCGCTGATCAAATCGCCTCGGTGGCCTTGATCAGCCAGTCTTTCACCTCGCCGCTAACCTGCGGTTCCATCTCCTCGCGCACGCGGGCGTGGTAGGCGTTCAGCCAGTCCACTTCGGCTTTCGTGAGCAGGCTGAAATCAATCAGCCGCGTGTCGATGGGCGCGAGGGTGAGGTCGTGAAGCTTCAGGAAGCCGTCCTCGCCCTCAACAATCTCGCACAGGTTCTCGATCCTGATGCCGAAGCGGTCGGCTTCATAATAGCCGGGCTCGTTGGTGATGGTCATGCCGGCCACCAGCTCAATGTCATTCACCTGCTTGCCGATGCGCTGCGGGTGTTCGTGAACGGAAAGCCCCACGCCCACGCCGTGGCCGGTGCCGTGGTCATAATCCAGCCCTGCTTGCCACAGCGGCATGCGCGCCAGCGCGTCCAGCTGGTGGCCCTTGGTACCTTTGGGGAAGCGGGCGGTTGCCAGCGCGATATGGCCCTTCAGCACGCGGGTATAACGGTCCTTCACCTCGTCTGACACGTCGCCGATGGCGATGGTGCGGGTGGTGTCCGTGGTGCCGTCCAGATACTGGCCGCCGCAGTCCAACAGGTAAATGGTGTCGGCCTCCAGCTTGCCTTCCTTGCCCGCAACCGGCGCATAGTGGCACAGGGCGGCGTTGCCGTCGGCGGCGGAGATGCTTTCGAACGACGGCTCCATAAACTGGTTGGCTTCCTTCCGATGCTCCAGGATCTTGTCGGCGGCCTCAATCTCGCTGATCGGGTTGCCTGCCACGGCGCGTTTGTGTGCGTTCGCGTCCAGCCACGACAGGAACTTCACCCAGGCCACGCTGTCGCGCTTGTTGGCGGCGCGCATGGCCAGGCGTTCGTGGCTGTTCTTGTGCGCTTTCGCAAGCGTCACCGGGTCGGCGGCCTTGTGCACACTGCCGCCCGCGGCCTCAACAATCTGCTTGGCCGCAACGGGGCTCCAGTTCGGGTCGATCCACACACACTTGCGCGCGCTTCCCGCAGCCTTAAGGGCGTCGCCGAAGCTGTCCACAGTGCGCACCGTCACGCCGCCCATGTCGATGTCCGCGCGGTCCGTGCCGAACTTGCGGTCATCAATGAACCAGTCGGCCTTGCCGTCTGCAGATAACAGCACGAAGCTGTGCGGCATGGGGTTATAAGGCACATCGCCGCCGCGTACATTCATCAGCCAGGCGATATTGTCTGGCAGGGTTATCGCTAGCGCGTCTGCGCCTGCATCCTTCAGTTTCGCGGCGATCTTGGCCCGGCGCTCGCTGGCGCTTTCGCCCGCCATGCTTTCCGGGTAGGCGATCACCTTTCCAAGTGGCGCCGCCGGCTGGTCATCCCACGCCCGGTCGATCAGGTTTTCTTTGACCGGCACCAGCTCCGCGCCCGTGCCTTCAAGCTTGTCCGCGATCGCTTCAACCTGAGCCGCTGTGTGCAGCCAGGGGTCATAGGCGATGCGGTCGCCTTTCTGCGCGTGCTCCCCCAGCCACCGGGCAGGCGGATGGTCGTGCAGATGCTGGTGCGAGAAGGTTTCGAGGTCCACCTGCCGGGCTACCTGAACTGTATAGCGCCCATCGACAAAAATGGCGGCGTCATCGGTACGCACGATTGCCATGCCAGCCGACCCCGTAAAGCCCGTCAGCCACTGCAGCCGCTTGTCGCGCGCGGCGATATATTCGCCCTGATGGACATCCGCGAGCGGCACAAGGAAGGCCTGAACGCCTTCTTTTTCCATTTCAGCGCGTAGGGCGGCAAGGGGGCTGGTGGCGAGCATTCTGGGGTCTGTCCTTCTGTTTTTATGTCGTCACTCGCCGGCTTGACCGGCGAGTCCATGGCACGTGCCTTATATGGATTCGCCGACCAGATCGGCGAATGACGATATTGCTGTTTTATTCGTTTTCCTGCAGGTGTTTCATCAGGTCCCGCCGCGCGCCATTGATATGGTCATGCAACAGGCCGATGGCTTCGTTCTTGCGGCCGGTCTCACACAGGTCCACAAGGCGCACATGTTCTTCGTTGGCGCGGTCGCGGTTATCCTCACTGAGGCTCAGCTGGATGCGCACATAGCGGTCCAGGTTGTCGTGGATTTTCTTGACCAGCTCCAGCGTGATCGGTCGTCCGGCGATGGCGTAAATCTCGGCGTGAAGCTGCCAGTTGATCTCCCCCCATTTTGTGGGGCTGGCGCCGTTCATCCGTTCGATGATCTTGCGCGACCGGGCGATGACGTCGGGCGTCATATGGTCGATGGCGCGGCCCAGCAGGTCGCCTTCCAGCGACATGCGGATATCGAAATATTCGTTGATCTCTTCCATCGATAGGCGCGAGACGATGGCACCCTTGTAGGGCACATTGACGACCAGCCCTTCGGCTTCAAGCTGCTGGAAGGCCTCGCGTACCGGAATCCGGCTGACACCCAGCTTCTTGGCCACGTCATCCTGCCTGAGCTGTTCGCCCTGGGCATAGTCGCCAGAGAGGATCAGCTCTCTGAGCGCGTCCGCCACCTGTATCGCCAGCGATTTCCGTTTTACCGCCTGCACCTTTGCCATAAAATATCTTCCCAAGTTTACGTGGTCTTGGCCCTGAAGGCCTTCAGGGCCGGTATATGGATCGATTTATACTGTATCCAATGTCCAATCGCACGCATTTGTCTGGAAAATGCCAAATTATCTTTTTTTCCAAAGATCTGCAGGGCGCTGTGGCGTGGCAAAACCTTCCGGCAGCGGGTCGTCGTCCTCGAGGATGAAGCGGCTTTCACCAAAATAGTGCGCCTGGCCGCCGACGCGCGCGATCACGGCGTCATGATTGCCGAACCGGGTGCGCTCCATGATGGTGCCGCCGAAGCTGACGCCCGAAGCGCCCTTGAAGCAGCAGCGCTGGCCTTTGGCGATCTCTTCGCGGGCGTGGGCAAGCGCAAGCCGGGCCGTCACGCCGGACCCTGTCGGGCTGCGGTCCAGCTGGCCGTCGCCGAAGAAGCACAGATGATAGTTGATCTCACCCCGGTTGATCACCGCGCCTTCGGTCAGGATGGTGCCATAAAGGAAGCCGAGGTCTTCCTCATGCGGGTGGGTGATGGTTTGGGTTGCCCTGAGCTGCGCCGTGATCTCCAGCGCGCGGGCCTTCAGCTCCTCAAGCGGGCTTTCGTGCAAATCAAGGCCCAGCCGGTCAGCGGGCACGATGGCATAATAGGCACCGCCGAAGGCGATGTCAGCGCGGATGCGGCCGATGCCGTCTAGGTCCACCGGCACATGATCAAGCGCCACATAACCGGGCACATTCAGGAAGCGAACATGCTCGACCAAGCCGTCCTTGACGGTGGCGGAGATATCCACCAGCCCGCAGGGGCATTCAAGCGTGAAATCGGTGGTGCCTTCGGTGGCTTTGACACGGCCGCTTTCAATCGCCCAGCGCCCGAGAGCGATGGTGGCGTGGCCGCACATGGTGGAGTAGCCACTGTGGTGCATGAAAAGAACCGACAGGTCAGCGTCCGGGTGGCAGGGCTCCAGCGGCAGGGCGCCATACATTTCGGCGTGGCCGCGCGGCTCATGCATCAGGGCCTTCCTGATCCAGTCGTGCTTCTCAAGCGCGTCGCGCCGCTTTTCCAGGAGCGTCTTGCCCTTGAGCGCGGGGTATCCGCCGGTGATGATGCGCACCGGCTCTCCCGCCGTGTGCATATCGGTGACTTGAAACTGTTGCATTCTAATGTCCACTCGTTCGCGGCTCTGGCTACCTGTTTCCGGTCTGGCCGCTGTTTCTGTTGGGGCTGCCGCTACCTTGATCCCCTGCGGGGCAGGCATCAAGGGGGCGCACGCCAAAGATTTCTTACTCCCGCGCCAAAATATCTAAACCACAGGAGGGTTGCAATAATATATTTTATACAATATAAGCTGATTCAAATTGTATACAATATAAAAAATAACATGAACAATAAGCAGGCCGAAACTGGCTGCGCATAACAATAAAAAGACAGGTCTGGCTCTCTCTGGGGTGTAGCTCAGGAAACGAGGAAGGTTTTAAAATGTATAATCAATTGAGAGGGCTGCGCACGGTGCGCATGTCTGCCCTGATGGCTGGCGCGTCGCTTGTGAGCGTGCTGGCAGCCACTGCCCCTTCGGGTGCCCAGGATGAGAATTTCGATGTGGAAGAGGTGGTGATCACCGGCTCCCGCATCGTGCGCCGCGACTATACGAGCCCCAGCCCGGTCGCGACCGTGGGGCAGGAACAGGTGGCCACATCCGGCGCCGTGACAGTCGAACAAATTCTCAATGAAATGCCGCAGCTGCAGGCGGCCAATACATCCAACGTGAACGCCCCCGGTGGCTCGGGCACGCTGACCGCCGACCTGCGCGGCCTGGGGTCTGCCCGCACGCTAGTGCTGGTGAACGGTCGCCGGTTTGCGCCAAGTGGTGCTGGCGGCGTGGTGGACCTGGCATCGGTGCCGCAGGCGCTGATCGACCGGGTCGAGGTTGTGACCGGCGGTGCTTCCGCGGTTTATGGTTCCGACGCCATTGCGGGCGTGGTGAACTTCATCCTGAAGGATGATTTTGAAGGCATGGAAGCCGGCTATAGCTACGGCTTTACCGAACACGGTGGCGGCGAAACCCACAATGCGGAAATCACCATGGGCACAGGCCTGGGTGACGGCCGCGGCAACGCCGTGCTGTTTGCCAGCTACACCAAGCAGGACCCCGTATTCCAAAGCCAGCGCGCGCATTCTGAAACCGCGCTGTTTGAAGAAGGCGACGCACTTGTGCCGGGGGGCTCCAGCCGCGTACCGGGCACGGCCGTGTTTGGCTCAAACCTGATTTACCCGGACGGCATTGCCAACCCGGGCTGTGATGACAGCATCGGCGCCATCTTCGGCGAAGGTGGCCAGCCGGGTACCTTCTGTTGGCCGGCTGACGCCTATAATTTCGCGGCCCCGAACTATCTCTTGCGCCCGCGTGATCGCTGGCAGATCACCGGCTCCGCCAATTATGAGATCACAGACAATATCACCGCCTTTGGTGAGGTCTTCTACATGAACACAGTCAACAACCTGCAGCAGGCGCCTGCAGCCGTTGACTTTGAAATCGTTCCGGGCACGGCCACGCTGCCAGTGCCGCTCAACAATCCACTGCTCCCAAGGGGTGTTCGCGACTTCCTCGCCGCCAACTTCGATGAAGACGGTGATGGGGTCGCGACACTCGTGGGCGCGCGGCGTCGTTTCCTGGAAACGGGTTCACGGCAGCAGATTTATGACCGCAACAGCTTCCAGGTTGTGGGTGGCCTGAAGGGCGACGTTGAAGGCTATAACTGGGAGCTGTTTTACCAGTATGGCCGCACGTCCACCGACGAGGAGCTGAAAAATCTGGTGTCCAACCTTCGGGTGGCGCAAGGGCTTGATGTGGTGGTTGACGACGACGGTAACGTTTCCTGCCGCGACGAGAGCTTCGGCTGTGTGCCGCTGAACATCTTCGGCTATGATTCGATCACACCGGAAGCAGCAGCGTTTGTGACGCCAACCGCCTTCTCGAAAACTGTGGCCTCGCGCCAGGTGATCGGCGGCTCCATCGCCGGTGACGTGTTCGACTTGCCTGCGGGCGCCGTGGGCGTGGCCGTTGGCTTTGAGTATCGGAAGGAAAGCGCGCGCTACAGCCCTGACGCCACGATCCAGTCCGGCGAGCTGGGCTCGGGGTCTGACGGCCTGCCGCTCTCGGGCGAGTTCGACCTGTGGGAAGTGTTCGCGGAAACCCGTGTGCCGCTCATCGCTGACGCGCCGTTTGCGCACTATCTGGGGCTTGAGGCGGCTGTGCGCTACTCTGACTATTCGTCCATTGGCGGTGTCTTCACCTTCAAGGCGGGCGGTGAATGGGCGCCGGTTGCGGACCTTCGTTTCCGTGCCCTGTTCCAGCGCGCAGTACGGGCCCCGAACCTCGGGGAACTGTATGCCGGCCAGGCCAGTGGTGCGGTGGCTTACTCCGACCCGTGTGACGTGGACCGAAACCCGTCGGAAGCTGTCAGAAACTTCTGTATCGCGCAGGGCATCCCGGCTGACACCATCGACAACTTCCAGGAAGACGATGTCACCATCGGTGTGTTCGGCGGCAACCCGGACCTGATGGAAGAACGCTCTGATACCTACACAGTCGGCTTCGTGTTCCAGCCGTCTGCGGTGCCGGGCTTCTCCTTGTCGGCGGACTATTACAGTGTGGATGTGGATGACGCGATCTCCAGTATCGGCGTGCAGACCACCATCGACCTGTGCTTTGACGCGCTTGACCTCAATGACCCGGCGTGCCAGCGCATCGGCCGGATCTCAAACGGCAAGATGAACCGGGTGCAAAGCTTCAATGCCAACATCGCGCGCTTCAGCGTGAAGGGCCTTGATGTGCAGGCCGATTATGTCTTCGACCTGCCAGACAGCGTGGGTGTGGGCGGCAACAGCGCCAGCCTGAAAACCCGTGCGCTCGGGTCCTGGCAGTTCCAGAATGAGTTCGTACCGTTTGAAGGCGAAGCGCCGACAGACTGCGCGGGCAAGTTCGGCGGGGGCGCTTGCTCCGGCCAGGGCATTCCGATCGTGCTTGGCTTCAAGGCGCTTGTGGGCATGGACTACCGCAGTGGGCCGCTGGGCGTCAGCCTGCAGGGCCGCTACCAGGGCTCTGTAGACCCGATCAATGCGGACAATGTGATCGATAAGATCGATGCCCGCATCTATGCCGACATCGCGGTATCCTACCAGGTCTCTGAGAATGTCGAGCTGATGGGGATCATCGATAATCTCTTTGACACCAAGCCACCGGTTATCGGTTTCGGTAACGGCGGCGACACCAACTCTGACCCGGCGGTGTATGACCCGCTTGGTCGCAGGTTCATGGTGAAGGCACGCTTCAGCTTCTAGGCGGGCGCGTGCTGCACTCGGGCGGGGGCCATTGTGTCCCCGCCTTTTTTATGATCACACTGCCAGAGAAATTGCCAGGAAAGGAGACACGGCCCGATGGTACAGATGATTGACGCAGCAGGTGTGGCGCAGGCCACGCCGTTCCCGGCATTGGTGGACGCGCTTGAGGCTGCGTTCAGGAAGCCGCCGGAGACGCCCCGGCGGCATCATTATGACGTGGACAAGAATAACCCGGGGCGCATGACGCTCCTCAACATGCCCGCGTGGGAGGCAGACCGCTACATGGGCGTGAAGCTCGTATCCGTGGCGCCGGAAAACACCGCCAGGGGCCTGCCAACAGTGTCGGGCTTTTACCTGCTGTTCAGCGCCCAGGACGGCCAGCCGCTGGCCTTCATTGATGCGGCGGAGCTGACAGCCCGGCGCACGGCGGCGGCCAGTGCGCTCGCGAGCCGCTATCTCTCCCGCCCGGACGCGAAGCGTCTGTTGGTGGTGGGCACGGGCAAGCTGTCGGCCTATATGGCGCAGGCACACGCGGCAGTGCGTGATTTCGATGTGATCGAGATTTGGGGGCGCAACCCGGACAAAGCCGAAGCGGCGGTGGATGCCGCGCGCGCAGCAGGCCTTGAGGCGCGCGTGGCGGTGGATCTGGAAGCCAGCGCCCGGCAGGCGGATGTGATCAGCTGCGTGACGTCCTCGGCCAGGCCTGTGATCTCAGGCGACTGGTTGAAAGAGGGCACACATCTGGATCTGGTTGGTGCATACAGACCTGACATGCGCGAGGTGGATGACAGCGCAATCAGAAAAGCCAGAATTTTTGTCGATACTTTCGAGAATGCGCTTCATGAAGCGGGTGAAATATTAATACCCATGAAAGCCGGTGTGATTGCCCGCGATGACGTGTTGGCCGACCTGTTCGATCTGGCGCAGGGGCGAAAAAAAGCCCGGATTTCTGCGGGTGAGGTGACGCTGTTCAAGTCGGTCGGTACGTCGCTTGAGGACTATGCGGGCGCCTGTCTGGTGGTCGAAAACCTGCCTGCATAAGGCCACTTTTGGCAATAATAGTTAAAATTTGAAGCAAATATTTACGGTTTCATCATCAGCCGCCATTATGATTTCAACGAATCATGAATTACCTCCTTTGAGATACAAAAGTGACTGGCAATATGGACCTGAAGACGCTGACAAATATGTTCCCGTCGCACAAACTTGTGATGGGCGAGCAGTTCGCTCAGGAGAATGTGAGTGCGCTGAAAGTCAAAAGCGTGCTTCGTTGGTCTGACACCATCTTCGTCAATTGCGATTTCAGCGAGACCAAGTTTCACCTGCTGATGCTGCAGGGCGCCATCTTCTTCAAATGCGATTTCGCTGGCGCCGTGTTCACCGCCTGCGATATCGACGGCACCGAATTTGTTGCCTGCAACATGACGTGCGCCGATTTCGAAGGCTCCTGCGTTCAGGACAGCAATTTTTCCGATTGCATCATTGGCGGCATGATCGGCCCTCGGGATTTTGAAAGCTGCAGCTTTGAAAGCCCCCGCTACTCGCGCCATATCCCGATCACCTCTAACGTGCCCTACTATTCCATTTCGACGCCTACGCGGCCGCTTACCATTTTCTGCACCCCGAACGCCTGGCGGGTGCACGGCGAAGGTATCCGTGTGACGGTGACGCCCGAGGACCTGCCCCATGTGGAGGAGCCCTTCAAAAGCGCGGTCACCTGCGTGCATGAGCTGGAACAGTCCGTGGGCCGTGAGGCGGTGAAGCAGGTGCTGGGCGAACCGCACCGCATCCCGGAAAAAACCTCATCAAGCGAAGACGCCTAGGCGCACTTTGATCTGAGCAGACAGAAGCGGGCTTTCGCCCGCTTTTTTTATTGGCTGGCGCTGCCAAGTTATTTCCGGAACAGGTCTAGTTCCCAAACAGAAATGTGAAGGCGTCGGGCAGGCGTTTGTTCCAGGACACCTCGCTGTGGTCATCGCCGGGGGCGTAAACCGTCAGCCAGTTGCTGTCGTCATAGCCCAGTTCGGCCATCAGTTCGTCCACCCGTTTCTGCAGCGGCGGATAATGGGCGTCCAGCGTCTGGTCGCCATAGTCAAAGTAAATCTTGTGGCCTTCGGGCTGGGGCAGGGTGGCCCGCATATAGCTGATAAAGGCATCGGTCATCTCTGGGGTTTTGCCCGGATCAAATCCCGGCCAGTGGGTGGACAGGCAGGCCGCCCTGCCGAACACGTCAGGTCGTTCCGCAATCGCATACATGGAAATCAGGCCGCCCATCGAGGACCCCATCACCGCCGTATCCTCAGGGCCGGTCAGGGTTGAATAGCGGCTGTCGATGAAGGGTTTCAGTTCATCGGCGAGGAAGGCGATATATTCGTCGGCCTTCAGATCCGGCGCTTCCACGCCATAATAATCTTCCCGCACATCCGCGGGCAGCATGTGGTAGGGCTTTTCCGGCAGATAGTCCGCGTGCCGGGTGTCGCCGCCGTTGAACACCCCGACAATGATAAAGTCGCGCACTTTGCCCGAAGCCATCAGCTGGCTGGCCACCTCGTCCACACCCCATTCCTGCTTGTTCCAGGTGACGCTGGCGTCATAGAGCATCTGGCCGTCATGCATGTAGAGCACGGCATATTTCTTGTCCGCGGTGTAGCCTTCCGGCAGCCACACCTGCACGTCCCGGTCGGTCAGATCGGTAGCCTTGAAGTTTTCGAACTTTTCCAGCCGCCCGCTGGATACCTGGGCGCCGCGTTCCGCCCCCGTGGGGCCAGGGCCCCCGCACGCCGCCAGCAAAGCCATGGTGGCCACAAGCGTCAATTTCATCCCTCGCATATCGTCTCCCCCTTTTATTCTTTGGGTTATTCAACGGGTTATTCAGTGGGTTTCCCCTGAAGAATCTGCAGCGCTGGTCGACAGCGCTGTCAATTTTCACACTCTTGCACATTCTGGCGCTGTCTTGAAGGTTGACAGCGCTGTCAGATTGAGCATAAGGTCCAAGGTGGGAAAGGGAATGCCACTGCACGCCGGGAAGGGCGCGTGGCTTTTCATAAGACATTTTATGGACCCGATAGCTTTGTATCCGGGAGGGACTCTTGTTTAGCACAATCGATTTTGCCGTTGTGGCCATCTATGCTGTCACACTGTTTTCTTTGGCCCAGTGGGTATCGCGCGAACGCGCCGGCCACGACAAAGATGCGTCCGACTATTTCCTTGCGGGCAAGAGCCTGCCTTGGTGGGCCATCGGTGCCTCGCTGATCGCGTCCAACATTTCGGCCGAGCAGATTGTCGGCATGTCCGGCTCTGGTTATGCGCTCGGGCTTGCCATCGCATCCTACGAATGGATGGCGGCGATCACGCTGATCATTGTGGGTAAGTTCCTGCTGCCGGTGTTCCTGAAGCGCGGCATCTACACCATGCCGCAGTTCCTGGAGCAGCGCTACGATCACCGCGTGCGGATGGTCATGGCCTTCTTCTGGATGGGCGTTTATGTGTTCGTGAACCTCACGTCCATCCTGTGGCTTGGCGCGCTGGCGATCAATTCCGTGACCGGCCTAGACCTGACGACCAGCCTTGTGGCGCTGGGCGTATTCGCGGCAGGCTATTCGCTTTATGGCGGCCTGAAGGCTGTGGCCTTCACCGACATCATCCAGGTGGTGCTCCTGGTGTTTGGCGGCCTGATGATCGCCTACATCATGCTCGATAAAGTCTCTGACGGCGCCGGCGTTATCGCAGGCTTCACCATGCTGATGGATCAGGCACCCGAGAAGTTCGACATGATCCTGTCCAAGGACAATCCATACTATAACGACCTGCCGGGTATTTCGGTGCTGATCGGCGGCATGTGGATCATGAATATCTCCTACTGGGGCTTCAACCAATATATCATCCAGCGCGCGCTGGCGGCCAAAAGCCTGCAGGAAGCCCAGAAGGGTATCACCTTCGCCGCCTTCCTGAAGCTCTTGATGCCGCTGATTGTGGTGCTGCCCGGCATCGCCATGTATGTGCTGGACCCGGGCCTTGAGAAGCCTGATGCGGCCTATCCAACCGCGATGAAACTGCTGCCAACAGGTCTGTTGGGCCTCGTGTTCGCGGCGCTGATTGCGGCGATCGTGTCGTCCTTGGGCTCCATGACCAACTCCATCTCCACCATCTTCACGATGGATCTTTATCCAAGCTTCGTGAAAGAGGAAAAGCGTAAGGACCCTGTTCTGGTTGGTCGTGTGGTGGCGCTGTCCGCCATGGTGCTGGCCATGATCACGGCGCAGCCGCTTCTGGGCAACTTCGATCAGGCGTTCCAGTATATCCAGGAATTCACCGGCTTCTTCACGCCGGGTATCGTGGTGATCTTCCTGATGGGGATCTTCTGGAAAAAGACAACGGCCAACGGCGCGCTTGCCGCTGCGCTTGGGTCTTTCATCCTGTCGCTGGCATTCAAATATTTCCTGCCGGGCGTGCCTTTCATCGACCGGGTCGGGATCGTGTTCCTTCTCTGCGTCGGTCTGGCTGTGGCCTTCTCTGTTGTGGGTAACGGCCATGACCAGGAAAACGCTGTGGACGTCAAGGACATCAGCTTCGCAACCACAAAAGGCTTCAATTTTGCGACCTTTTTGGTTGTGCTCATTCTGGTGGGGCTCTATGGAACATGGTGGTAGGGAGGCTGCCGGCATGGAATTTGAACCAACAATCATGACCGGAGCTACAGCTTAGGATGTTGAAGATGCGGTCAGTTACCATTGATGACGTGGCGAAAGCGGCGGGCGTTTCAATCAAAACCGTTTCACGGGTTGTGAACCGGGAGCCAAACGTACGCGCGGCGACCAAGGAAAAGGTCGAAGCAGCCATCAAGGAACTGAACTACCGGCCAAATCAAAGCGCGCGCGGGCTTGCCTCGCGCCGCTCCTATATGATCGGCCTGGTCTACGACAGCCCCAGCCCCAACTATCTGGCGAACCTGCAGGCAGGCATGATTGAAGCCTGCCGCGAAAGCCATTACGGCATGGCGTTGAACCCTGTGTCCTATCACGCCCCCGACATGGTGGACCAGGTCATGCACTGGGCACGTCAGGCCTTCCTTGACGGCGTGGTGCTGACCCCGCCTTTGACGGACAGCGAACCGCTTCTCGAGGCCCTGAGGGCGCAGGACATTCCTGTGGTGATCCTCTCCTCCAGAAGCACACTCGGCACCCCCGCCGTACTGATCGACGAAGTTGAAGCTGCTTACCAGATGACCCGTCACTTGATTGAGGCCGGCCACAGCCGCGTGGCGCTCGTCAAGGGACATCCGGACCACTATGCCAGCCGCTGCCGGGAGGAAGGTTTCCTCAAGGCCATGAAGGAAGCAGGCCTCGATATCCTCGATGGCTATGTCGCCCAGGGCTATTTCGATTTCGCCTCGGGCCGCAAGGCCGCGGCTGACCTGCTGTCGCTGCCGGTGCCGCCGACAGCGATCTTTGCGTCGAACGATGACATGGCCGCCGCTGCCATCTATGAGGCCCACAGCCGCAAGCTGAATGTGCCGGGCGATCTGGCCGTTGCGGGCTTCGACGATACGCCACTGTCGCGTCAGGTCTGGCCGGGCATGACCACCGTCAGGCAGCCGATCCGCGCCATGGGCCGCCAGGCCGCCGAAGCGCTGATGGACGCCATGACCGCCGAAGGCCGCGAAAAGCTGGCCGAACAGGGCGAAATGATCATCGATTTCGAGCTGCAGTTGCGGGGCTCCACAGCCCGCTAACCCGCCTATCCATTAATTGAACCTTGCCACAGCTGGCCAAATCATGGTTGGCTGTGCAACCGAATGCATGGTTTTTCGTACCCTTGCGTCCTGTATCTGAGTTCTGCGGAAAATTAATCGAATCAATTACTGGACTTATGGGTCTAGTAATTATATGAGAGCTGTCATGCAGGTGTGCTATGCTGCTGCCTGCCATTGGATTCACGCTTCATCAAAAGGTCTGGCCCATGTCTCTTCGTGCTGCCCTCAACCGCCCGTTCGCCTTTGTCACTCTTATCGCTGCGTCGCTTCTGCTGGCGTCTTGCGGTGATACCAAAAAGGAAGAGCGCGACCCGCCCGTAAGGGGGCTGAAGGTGTTCGAGGTAACGGAAAGCGCCGCCACCATGACCCGGCGCTACCCATCTGTGGTGCAGCCGGCAGACGAGACGCCGCTGTCTTTTGAAATTTCAGGCCAGCTCGCGGAAGTGACGCTTGAGGTGGGCATACAGGTGGATGCGGGCGATACGCTTCTGACGCTGGACCCAACGACGCTGCAGTATGAATTGCAGCAGGCCCGGGCCGCGATGGAACAGGCCGAAGCGTCCCTGAAGAACGCGCGCACTGATTTCTCCCGCAAGGAAGAACTGCTGAAAAGCGGTAACGTGACCAAGGCGGCTTACGACCAGTCTGAAACCAACCTCAAGAGCGCTGAAGCCGAGGCCGAACAGGCGCGCCAGCAATATGCCATCAGCCAGGAACGCCTCGATAAGGCCGTTCTGAAAGCGCCGTTTGACGGTGTGATCTCCAGTGTCGATGCGAAATCCTTTTCCAACATCTCACCCGGCCAGACGGTGCTGTCGCTCTATAGCGAAAACGCCTTCGAGGTAGAATTCAGCGTGCCTGCCACCGTGATCAACGCGCTCCACACCGGCGACCCGGCCAGGGTGGAAATTACTGATATTCCCAACACCTTCCTGCAGGGCCGGATCAAGGAGCTTGGGTCGCGCGCAGGGCAGGTGTCTGCCTTCCCGGCGGTGGTGTTGATCGAAGAAAACCATCCTGGCCTGAAGGCCGGGATGGCGGCGGAAGTAGCGCTGGATATCGGCCTGCTGATTGGCGAGGAAGGCTTCCTGGTGCCGGTGCATTGTTTTGCGCTTGAGGGCTCGGAAACGCTCCGCCGCGGCGAATCGATCCAGGATCATCAGGGCGGGCAGGCGCAGGTATTTGTGTTTGATCCGGCAACCTCAACCGTTCACACCCGCAACGTGCAGACGGCAGGCGTGCGCGAGAATATGATCATCGTCAGCAGCGGGCTTGAAGCGGGCGATATCATCGCCGCCGCGGGCGTATCCTACCTGCATGACGGCCAGAAGGTTCGTCTGCTCGGCACTCAAGCAAACTAGGGGGCGGCCATGTCATTCCTGACCAAGTTCGGCCTCACCCGAAGCCGTTTCACCATGCTTCTGATGCTGGCGCTTGTGGCGTCCGGCTTCCTCCTTTATGTGGATTTCTCCAAGCGTGAAGCACCTGAGATCACCATTCGCACTGCGATTGTCGAAGCGCTTTATCCCGGCATGCCGCCCATCCGGGTGGAAAACCTGGTGGCCGAGAGGGTGGAGCGCAAGATCCGCGAAATCGCCGAGGTGAAAGAAATCCGCACGGTGCTGACCACCGGGCGCATGCGCACCTATGTGGACCTGAAAGACGAGGTGACCAACCTGGAACCCATCTGGCAGTCGCTCCGCGACAAGATGACAGATGTCAGCCGGGACCTGCCCGAAGGCGCGCACGGCCCGTTCGTGAACACCGAGTTCGGTGAGGTCTCTATCGCCTCCATCGCCATGACGGCGGAAGGCTTCAGCTACCGCGAGATGGAAGAAACCGCCAAGGACCTGCAGCGGCGGCTCTATACCGTTGACGGCATCTCCAAGGCGGAACTGTTCGGCGTTCAGGAAGAGCGCATCTGGCTGGAGCTGGACAGCCGCCGCCTGCAGGCCATCGGCGGTCAGATCAATGTGTTGATCGACGACCTGCAGAACCAGAATGTGGTGTTGCCGGCAGGGGAGATCAACGCCGAAGGCTCATCGATCCTCCTCGAATCCACCGGTGATTTCAAAAGCGTTGCCGAAATCGAGAATATGCTGACCCGCGCGCAGGGGTCTGAAGACTTTGTGCGTCTCAAGGACCTTGTCACCGTGCGGCGGGGCTATGAAAGCCCAGCCGACGCGAAGGTCTATTATAATGGCCGCCCGGCGGTCGTGGTGAGCGTGCAGATGCAACCCGGCTATGACATTGGCGACGTGGGCGAACGCCTGCAGGACGCGGTGCAATCATTTGAGGACGGCCTGCCCATCGGGTATGCGCTCAATTTTGCCACCTACCAGCCGGAGGAGGTTGAAAAGACGGTCGTGGGGGCGCTCAGTAACGTTGGGCAAACCTTCGCGGTGGTGCTCCTTGTGGTGCTGCTGTTCCTGGGGCTGCGCTCGGGACTGGTGATTGCCTCCATCGTGCCGTTTGCCATCATGTTCGCGCTTCTGGGCATGAGTGTGCTGGATATCTCACTCGAGCAGGTCTCGATCGCGGCGGTGATCATCTCGCTTGGCCTTCTGGTCGATAACGGCGTGGTGATTGTGGAAGACATCCTGACCCGGGTGGATGCGGGCGCCCGGCGGCGCGACGCCGCGCTTGAGGCGGGCAAACAGTATGCCGTGCCACTACTGGTGTCGTCGCTGACCACCATTTTCGCCTTCACGCCCTTCTTCCTGATCGACGGCGCCAAGGGCGAATATGCCTTCTCGCTCGGCGCCGTGTTGGCGCTGACGCTGATCGGCTCATGGATTTCTGCCATGTATTTCCTGCCGCTGATCTCTGCCAAGTTCCTGAAGAAACGCACCGAAGGCCCGGAAGGCGAAGCGGTTGAGGTGGATGACGTGATCCCGGCCTATGCCCGTTTCTATGAAAAGCTGTTGAGCCCCATGCTGCGGGCGTCGGCGCTGGTAATCGTGGCGGTGTATGGCCTCGTGTTCATCATGATGCAGCTGTTTTCCACGCTGCCGAACGAGATGTTCCCGGAAAGCGACCGGTCTGAGGTGCTGATCTATCTGGATATGCCGAAAAGCGCGCACTTTGAAGCCACCGAGCAGATCGCGCTCGCGGTTACCGACTGGATCGCGGATGAGGCCATCAATCCCGAAGTGAAGGACCAGATTGCCTATATCGGGCAGGGCGGGCCACGCTTTTACCTCAGCCTCAACCCGATCAATCCGTCGCCCTCCAAGGCCTTCATTCTGGTCAATGGCCATACGCCGGAACAGTCGATCGAGTTCGCCGAGCGCGCCAAGCGCTACTTCTACGAAAATGTCCCGGACGCCCGCTTCACCATCAAGCGGCTGGCCATGGGGGCCAGCGAAAGCGGCCTGGTGGATATTGAAATCTCGGGACCCGACCATGAGAGGCTCCTGACCCTGGGGCGCGGCGTTGAGGAGATTTTCGCCAAGGTGCCCGGCATCATGCAGAATGAGACCGACTGGGGCGAAAAGCTGGTCAAGATGGTCATCGACGTGGACCAGGACAAGGCCCGTAGGCTTGGCATGTCATCCCAGACGCTGGCCCAGAACCTGAACGCCTATTTCGACGGCTTTGAAGTCTCCACCTACCGCGATGAGGACAGCACGATCCCGATCATGCTCAGAGCGCTTGAAGAAGACCGCGACAGCCTTGAGGACCTGCTGAACATCATCCTGCCCGCCGGCGGCAATGTGGTACCGCTGGAGCAGACGGCGGTCCTCAGGCCGACGCTGGAATATAGCCAGACCTGGCGCAAGGACCAGGAACGCACCATCACCGTGACCGGCAAAAGCTCCCTGTTCACGGCGGACCACCTGTATGACTATGTCAAAGACGACATCGCCAAGCTGGGCATCACTGGCGACTATAAGATGAAGATCGGCGGCGAGATTGAAGAAAGCCAGGAAATCTATGGTGACCTGGGCGCCGGCCTACCGTTCGCGGGCCTCCTGATGGTGCTGGCGGTGATGTTCCAGTTCAACAGCCTGCGTCGCACCGCCATCATTTTCATGAGCGTGCCTCTGGTGCTGGTGGGCGTACCTGTTGGGCTGATGGTGCTGGGCCAGCCCATTTCCTTCTTCGCCATGCTCGGGCTGATCAGCCTGGCGGGTATCGTGATCAACAACTCCATCGTGCTGGTGGACCAGATTGATATCGAACGTGCCGACAAGGGCCTGATAGATGCCATCACCAAGGCGGCGGGCATGCGGCTCAGGCCCATCCTGCTCACAAGCATCACGACCGTGATCGGCCTTGTGCCCTTGTATCTGTTCGGTGGCCCTTTGTGGGAGCCGCTGGCGGCGGTGATGATGTTCGGGCTGGCATTCGCGTCTGTCCTGACGCTCTTCTTCGTGCCAGCAGCCTACTTCCTGCTGTTCCGCAAGGAAGCCTAGGCGTTCAGCTCGCGTCCAGCGCTTGTTGACGGTATTCCTTCGGGGTCATGCCGTGCCTTTCCTTGAAGGCACGGTTGAATGGCCCGATGGAGTTGAAACCCGCGTCCAGCGCGAGGGTCAGGATGGGCGTCTTGGCCTGGGCCGGGTCGCTCAGCCCCTTTTCCACTTCGTCCAGGCGGTAACCATTCAGAAAGCTGGTGAAATTGCGCTGGCCCAATGCGCCGTTGATCAGGCGGCGCAACAGATATTCTTGTGTGCCCAGGCGCTCGGCGAGAGCTGCGATGGTCAGCTTTTCATCGCGGTAGGCTTTCGCTTCTTCCATCTCTCGCATCACAGCGGCGAGGTCATCTTGTGAAATTGCAGGCGCGCCACTGGCACCCATGGTCGCCTTCTCAGGATCGTCATCGTTCGCCGGCTGGCCGAAGGTATTGCTGTCCTGTATTGACGCAGGGAACAGGTCCCGCCGCAGCCGGGTGATCATCAGAATCAGTCCGATGCATAAAATCAGGATGGCCGCCGAGACAATCACCCCCGCCTGGCCCTGTGGGGCTTGCCCGTCGCTGATGATGTTATTCACCACAAGAACAGTAAACAGGGTGCCGACAGCCCCCACCATATAGAGCCGGATTTTGCGACGGCGTTCGATCAGGTCATTCCTGTATTCGCGGATCACATCGAACATGACATATAGCCCAAACCCGAGCCCCGTCAGCCGGAACAGGTCATTTACGGCTTCTGTCGTTTGGCTGTGGTTGCCCGCGTTGCCCTGCATTTGCGCCCAGATATAAGCAATAACAAGGGGTGTATAGGCCAACGTGCCAATAACCTCGATTTTTCCGACCTTCGCAAGGTCACCAAAAACCGCGCGGGAGAAGAGCCAGAAAACCAGGGGGATGTAATGGCATACTGTCGCGGAAACCCACCAGGCAGGCCCTTCGTGCATCATCCAGGGCGCTGTGCAGATCAGGAAACCGGCGATGGTTAAGGCCTGCAACGTGCCAAAAAGCCCGATTGGGGAGCCAAGTCCTCGACGGGTGAACAGGAAACCCAGTGTGATAGCGGTGGCGATGCCGCCGCCACGCAGCATGGCGTCGATGATGTCCATGGCGCCGCATTCTTCCTTCGTGACGTGAACCTGTCACAAGTGTCGCACAGGAAAAGACAGCGGTTCAAGCTGGAAGGTTTTTGGTGGCGCGGAAAAAGGACACCCGGCATCGCCGGATGTCCATCTCGCTGTCGGACTATATTGATTAGAAAAGTATGTCCATTGTTGTCAGGTCGGCGATTGTTAGCCCGATGAAAAAGATGCTGTCGCCGCCACCTGTGTCCAGAAGCAGGCCATCTGTGCCGTCAACCGCTGTTTCGGTGGCGGCTGCCTGAACGGAAGCCAGATCCGTGAAGTTGGTAAAGGTTTCTGAGAGGTCGGTGGTATCAACTGTCAACTCAAAACCCGAAACGCGATCGTCGCCGTGGCCACTTTCAAACACCAGAACATCGGCGCCGCCACCAGCGCGGTACATATCATCGCCGTCGCCGCCATTCAGCGTGTCGTCGCCCGCGCCGCCATAAAGCGTGTCTGTGCCCGCGCCGCCGGACACAATGTCATCGCCCACGCCGCCATAAAGCTCGTCCGCGCCTGCGCCCCCTGACACAGTGTCGTTATCCGATCCGCCGAAAATGACGTCTGTGCCGGCACCCCCGGCAAGGTTGTCGGCGCCGGACCGGCCGGCATAGATGGTGTCGTTGCCGCCGCCGCCATCGATTGTGTCGTCACCGTCGCCGCCGCCGAGCTGGTCCGCGCCCCCTGCGCCAAACACCCGATCATCGCCTGAACCGGCCCACAATTGATTGGCGGCCGTTTCTGCTGTCGTGGCGATGCCGTCGTTCCACCCGTGCGCCACAAGCAGGTCATCGCCCGACCCACCAAAGACAATGTCAGCGCCGACGCCGCCCGCCAGGGTGTCGTTGCCGCCACCACCAGCGATAATGTCATTGCCATTGTCGCCACTGACGATATCAGCGCCGATGTCACCGGGGCCGGCCCAGATAAAGTCATTGCCGTCACCGCCTGCCACAATGTCATTGCCTTGACCGCCAACGAGTGTGTCGTTGCCGGCATCGCCGACGATGATGTCGTCACCGTCGCCACCTTTAAGGACATTGGACAGGTCGTTGCCGACAATGATGTCATTACCTGCTGCGGTGGTAACATTTTCAAGTCGCGTTTCAGGGGAAACATAAACCGTCTGGTCGCGCTGGCCGACAAGTTGGTTCGAGCCATCAAAGTAGGATACGGTTGTGCCGACATCGATGAACTGCCCGCCAAGGCTGTCCTGGGCAACGCTCAGGTCGATAATCACGCTGTCGGCTTCTATGCTGCCTTTTGTGCCTAGGATCTCAATGGTGTCCGTGCCGCCGAGGTCATAGAGGGTCATGTAATGGTCTTCCGACAAGTCGAATGTGTAGGTGGTGTTGCCTGCATTTGCGTTTGGATTGACGCCATACATGTGCTGGATGGCCAGGATGTCGGCATACATGTAGGTGGATGGATAGATGTTGGTTGATGTGGCGGTGCTGAAAAAGGCCGAATCGAAATTGGTGTCCATGATGGTATATTCATCGCCATCGAATTCAGCGGGCATGGTAAAGGCCTCGGCGAATCCTTCGCCCGGGTGCGCCAACCCGATCGCATGGCCCAGTTCATGAATGACAACGCGCTGCAGAAAGCTTTGATCGAAGTCCAGCGCGCGGTCATCAAAGAAGATGTCGCCGGTGCGGTTCAGGTGAAAGGCGTCAGCGTCACCGAAAACGCCGGCGCCCATGTTGTCGGGCAGATCTGTCGTGCCGGCCAAGCGGATATGGCCAAAGTTGGCGCCGTTATCGGCAACTTCTGTTAGCGTCAGCCCACTGAAGGAGGAAATGGATGCGGCGGCTTCCCTGAACCAATCAGCCATCTGGTCGGTCACGGGGAAGAAATTGTCCGATACATCAACGCCGTTGAGGGGATACTCATCGTTAAAGACCGCGCCTTCTCCCGGGATGCTGAAGGTGACCTGATAGGACTGGTCTTCTTCCGCCGAATATTGAAAGCCGAAAAGCATTGAATCCAGCATCTGGTTGCCAGAGGGGCCGAAAAAGGTGACATCATGTACATTGTCTGTTGCAGTGCCTGGCATGCTATACTCCTACGTGCGGTTGCCATTACGTGCAGCCATTGCAGGGTTTTCTGCTATGGCGTTCATGGCGATAGGGCTATCGCGCGGTGGGGAAAGCTTCTTGCCGAAACCAAATAAAACATCGCCGATTTCGAAATCGGCGATAGTTTTACGGGTTTGCCGTTTTTCTGAAGCAGCCAGGGAAGTGGCGGAAGGCTATCGTGCGGTTTTCAATTGGTCCTATGTTCTGCAGCCTAATTTCGGGCCGCAGATCAACAGTTTGTAATAAAATTTGCTAAACTGGTCCTGTTTGGGACATTTTATGGCGTGACTTTGTGGCGATTTCTGCTACAAAGGCGCCAATTGACAGCGGTGTCAAAACTTCAAAGATGAGGATTTCAGTATGTTTGATCATCCATCCAAGGGCAAAGGCGAAGCAAGACGGGAACACCTTTCGGCGGCGTTCGATATTGCCGACGCGCTGATGGAGGGACGTCAAACACTCGAGGATCTGTCGGCAGACCTGGCGGCGCGCGGCAAGCCCTGTCTGGATGATCGGCTGTCGCGACTTGCGCGCCAATGGTCGGCGGTGCCGATGAAGGACAATCTGGCGCGCCTGGCTGCGCTGGTGGAAAAAATCGCGACGAACGCAGACGGCAGCCGCAAACCGTTTGATGAGTTCCAAGCGCTGGTGGAAGACGAGGTGGCAGGCTTCGTGGTGACCGCTCACCCGACCTTCTCCTTGTCTGACACGGCCTGGACCTACGCCAAGGCCTATATGGGTGCGGTTGCGGACGGCGAGCAGGCGGTGCAGACCGCCACGGCCAACCTGGATGTGGGCACGGTGCACCCAACCACGTCACCGACGCTCCATCAGGAACTGGATTATGCCGGGCTGGCCGTTGGCAACATGCGCCGGTCTGTGCGCACGCTGTACCGTGTGATCTTCACCGAAGCCGCCAAGCTGTATCCGGATGACTACCGGTCCTTGCGCCCGCGCCTTGCCACCATTGCAAGCTGGGTGGGCTTCGACCTTGACGGCCGGACAGATATTGATTGGTCCTTGGGCCTCCTGTTCCGCTACCGTTCCGCGCTTGCGGGCCTCGATGCCTGCCTGGGCCAAACCAGCGGCATAAGGTTCGAGGGCGAGGCGGTCGAGCACTGGACAACCATCCGCGCGGGCTTTGAAGACCTGCGCGCCTGTTTCGAGCTCGGGGCCCGCACGCTTGAAGAACACCAGAACAGCGTTGACGGCAGCAGTAAAGGCCTGGGCAAGCTGAACCAACTGGCGGTCGAGAATCAGTCCCGTAAGGAAGCCGCGGTCGAGCGGATTGGTACGGCGTTTGAAGCGCTTCTCGCCCTTGATCTTGATGACGACGCCTGGTGTGGGGCCGCGACGCTCTACAGCGAATGGCGCGCCATCGGTATGGGTCTGTCGCACATCCATTTCCGGCTGAATGCAGCCCAGCTCCATAACGCCATCTCGGCGGAAATCCAGTTGACCAAATCGCCTGACCAGTCGGCCATGCGTCGCCACTTCCTGGCCGCGATTTCGGAAAAGCTGGATCAGGTCGAAACCAAGACAATCCATTATGGCACCCTGTCGCGCGAACAAACCACGGCGCGGCGCGTGTTCATGCTGGCGGCCCAGTTCCAGAAGCACTTTGATGCCACCACGCCCATCCGCATGCTGGTGGCGGAATCCGATACGCCCTTCACGCTGCTGACCGCGCTATATTATGCCAAGCTGTTTGGCGTTGAAGACCATGTGGAGATTTCCCCGCTGTTCGAGACTGCCGTAGGCCTTGAGCGCGGTGACCGGGTGATCGCGGAACTGGTCGACAACCCCCACTTCCTGGCCTACATCCGCAAGCAGGGCCGCTTCTGCCTGCAGCTTGGTTTCTCGGACAGCGGCCGCTATATCGGCCAGCCGGCTGCGACGCTGGCGATCGAGCGTTTCAAGCTCAGGCTGATCCGGCTCTGGAAAGCGCGCGGGCTTGAAGACGTGCAGCTCTTGTTCTTTGATACCCACGGCGAAAGCGTGGGCCGGGGCGCCTTTCCCGAAAGCCTGAAGAAGCGCTTCCTCTATACCCACCCACCACGGGTGCGCCAGCAGCTGGCCACTTTGGGTCGGCCTGAAAAGCATGAGGTCAGCTTCCAGGGCGGGGAGGGGTATCTCTGGTTCCTGGCGGAAGAAATGGCGCTTGCGTCCCTGACCGACTTCCTTGAGGTGCGTTTCACGGACTATGACGCCAGCAAAGACAAATTCTATGATGAAAAGGGCTGGTCGCTCGATTTCTTCCTGACGCTGGTGGAGTACCAGAACCATCTGACGGACCATAAAGGTTATGTGCGCCTGATCGACAGCATCGGCCGCAGCCTCTTGTTCCCGACCGGGTCACGGTCGCTCAGGCGCCAGGGTGGCGGGGCTGTGCACCAGCGGCTTGACCGCATCAGCCAGATCCGCGCCATCCCGAACAATGCGGTCCTGCAACAGCTGGGCTATCTGGCCAACAGCTGTGGCGGTTTCGGCACCGCCATCGCGCGCTCGCCGGACCTGTTTGAAGCGATCCACAGCCAGTCGGACCGGCTGAAGATGGTCACCAGCCTGGCGGTCAATGCGCTGGCGCGCTCGGACGTGGGGGTGATTGAGGCCTACGCAAAGCTCCTCAGCCCGGGCTATTGGCTTGACCGCGCCGACGAGGTTTCCGATGTCGGCCGCCGCGAACAGCTCCGCCGCCTGTCGCGCCTTCTCGAGGGCCTGTTTGAAAGCGACAGCGTTGACGCCTGCATCCGCAAGCTCCGCCGCGACGCCGGCACCCTGACAGACTGCGTGCAGGACGAGGGCGTGATGGCCGCGTTCGATAGCGCATCCCCGGACGCAGAACTGTTTGAGCTGCACCAAATCAGGATCGGCCTCATTCAGTATATCTTCCTCAAGGCCATGGAAATCCCGCGCTTCAGCAGCCGGTTCGATGTGTCGCTTGAGGATGTGCTTGTGGAACTGCTCCATCTTGAGGTGGACGATACGGTCACGCAGCTCAGGAAAATCTTCCCGGAATCGCCGGTCAGGAACGATGACGAGCAGTTCGGCGAAGAGACGACCTATGAAGGCAGTGCATCATCGGGCTATGAGGACGCGCACCGGAATATCTTCGACAAGATCGAGCAGGCCTACGCCCAGGTGCTGGAAATCAGCGGCCTGATCGCGCTCAAGGCCGGCGCGTTCGGTTAAAGAGCCCTGTCATGCCGGGGCTTGACCCCGGCATCTCCACCCCCTTGCAGTGCAGAGTTACAGGGAAGGGTTGCATCGCCCTCGGTCCGCGCTACTGTTGTCACATGCGGCAACAGGAACCTTCTTATGAGTGATGGCAACACCCCAACTGAGCACCTCGGCAAATCATCCCGCGGCCGCCTTGGCGCCCTGATCGCGGTCATTCTGCTGCCGATCCTGGCATATGGCACGATCAAGTTCCTGCAGCGCCCGGACCATAAACCCACCTTCCACGCGCAAGTCACCGTGGACGTGGAGGTAAACGGCCAACCGGTGCATATCGAACGGGTCATCACCTGCCAGACCTTCGCAACTGGCGACAGCATCCAGATCAGCCTCTTGAATTTCTGGAAGACGCTGACGTCGCGCCGGGAAACCCAGTGGATATCCATCCCCCGCGCCTTTGGCGAAGTGCTGCCGGACGGCAGCGCCCTCATGGTTCGCACGCCCTATTTTTGTGGCTACCACCTTATTGGCAATCCGAATGATGCCTCCAGCTATGCAATACAAGACAGCGCGACCAATCGCACTCCCATCGTTGGCTGGACGCCGGACGCCAAGAAAGCTGAAACAATAGAATTTTACATGTCCGACGCGTTCAAGACGGCTCCGGGTGCGCGCTTCAAGAACTTCTCCATTGAGACCAAGCTGGTCGAGGACAGGAAGGCATCGCCAATTGATCAATTCGCCTGGTTTTCCGGCCTCTATCACCCGGAAGCCTTACGCAAGGGGCCGGATGAAAACGGCAATTATCCAGAGGACATGTTCTGGGGGGTGCCCGCGAAGGAAAAGCGCTCGATCGTAACCATCGGGTACAAGGGATACGCCGGATGGCGCCTAGAACATGCAGAATGGCGCGGCAAGGTTGAGGGACTCGATGCTCTCCTGGAAGGCATGACGAAACCCGCCGCACTGCCGAGCGGCGAGTTCGACTGGAAGATCAGAGAGATTGCTCAACAAAGGTTTGGCCCAGAGCGTACAAATATACGGGCGGTTGTGGTTCCCCAACAACGATGGGGGGGCTTGCGGTCAAGTCATACAAGCTGGAGCCGCGCAGCCCAAGAAGGAATGTCTCTCCACCCCGGTCTGCGCGATATGCTCTCCTTTCCAGTAATTGAAAATGAAGTTTGGCTGGATGGCCCTCTGCCGAAAGGTTACATAATCCTGCACAGGGAACACCTTTCCGACGAAGAAAAGAGGCAGTTGACCCTGCACGAATCCAACAAGCTAGCGCCGCCGATGGTCTTCCATCTGGGGGGACAGACCTTCGACCAACCTCGCTTTACGACCAAAGCATTCTTCGACCCATCTACCCAGCAGCTCTTTTTTGCCGAAGCTCATTATTTTGGCGCCCGCGTGCCACCCGACAACCCACTTGTCGATCCGTAATCATTCCATCGTTTTTTGGGGGAAACTATGCCTATTTCCAATGTCGGATATGCGCTGTTGCCAACGCATGTGCATGACATGGGCCTCTTTATGACAAATGAGCCGGTCAGATAATCTAAGAATGCCAGGAAACTGGGAAAGACAGTTCCACTAATTGTGTCGCTTTGCCGATTGGGCTAGGCCGTCGAAGGGCGCTCGATCAGCTCGGGTACGAACTCGGCTGTTGTGGTTTGCACTTCGCCTTCCGCCAACGCCTGTGGGCGCATCTCGGCAATCAGCAGCATCATGGCCTGGCGGGCGATCTCCCCAATCGACTGGGCGGCGGTTGTCAGCGGCGGGCGGCTGTGCTGGCTGAAGGGACTGTTCTCGAACCCCGCGATGGCCACATCGCCTGGCACCGTGAGGCCGGATGTCTTGACGGCTGCCAGCGCGCCAGCCGCGATTTCATCGTTACAGCCGAAGATGGCGCTGGGGCGGTCGCTGCGTTCCATCAGTTTGGTCGCGCGCTCGAACCCACTGTCGAACGAATAGGCGCCGGGTAGCACCAGGCTGTCGTCGACGCTGATGCCGTGGGCCTTCAGGGCTTCCTTGAAACCGGCGCGGCGTTCGGGGGTGGAAAGGTGTTCCTCTTCGCCCGACAGGAAAGCAATCCGCGTGTGGCCATGGTCGATCAGATGCTCGGCCACGCTTCTGGCCGCTGCGCGGTCATTGACATACACGCAGGGTGCTTTGCCTTTGGGCGGCTCGGAGGCAGAGATGATGCGCACGAAATGGATGCCGTGTTCCGCGAGTGCATTTGTGATGGCTTCATTTTCCGACACCGGGGGCGCGATCACGAGCCCTGCGAGCCGGGAATTGTTCACCAGGTCGCAAAGTTCCTGCACGATGCCGTCATGGGCGGCGTCGCACGGGTGAATCTGCAGGCTGTAGCCCATTTCGCGGCAGGCCTTCAGCACGCCTTCCTGCACATCCACCACATAGTAGGGGTTCGGGTTATCATAAACGAGCCCGATGGCGTATGACTTGTTGCCGCGCAGGTTCCGGGCCGACATGTCCGGCTGATATTTCAGGTCGTCGATCACAGCCCGCACTTTCTTGCGGGTGGCTTCCTTCACCGTGGGCTCATTGTTGATGACGCGAGAAACGGTCTTCAGCGATACCCCGGCAACGCGGGCAACATCTTTGATCGTGGCCTTGGACAAAACGCAGCCTTTTCTTCCCTAAGGGGCATTCTATCTGCCCGAATTTCAAAAGGGCATCTGGTGCCCGATTCTCCCCCGGTTTGGTCCGGAATGGTTGTGAAATTCGTTATGACCCGGCCTGACTGAATAGTCAACGTTGTCATGTTGACCAGAAGGTCAGGAATCCGGGATTCCGAGAGGATTCAATCAGTTAATAATGATAACGATGTCACAAAAATGACAACGTGAGCATTTTTTTATAAAAAGCTATGGACAACGTTGTCATTTTATCTCATGAAAAGATGGCTCTGTGAGGCCTTCCCGGGGAAGCGAGCTTGTCTCCTTCCCCACCCCTTCCGGGGAGTGAGGTGGCCTGAGCAGAAGATGAATTGGGGGTCGTAGGTCGTTTTTGGTGTTTTTCGACCGGACCCGATGAGCCTGGGGAGGGTATGTGTTTGAGTATTGGTTTAAATATATCCGCTGCGCGGGACCGGAGGCTGGGCATGGTTGAACAGGCCCCCGTTGTCGCCGCGGATATCGGTGGCACCCACTCCAGGCTCAGCTTAATTGCACGGGCTGACCGCACGGCGCGCCCGCTGACGGTGCGCAAGTACCATAAGTATCGCAACGCCGACTATCCCGGCCTGGATGCGATCCTGGACGATTTCCTGTCCGGTATGAACGCGAAAGAAATTTCCGGCGCATCAATTGCCAGCTGTGGCTATTTCATAGGCGACGACCTGATCGCCGCCAACATGCCCTGGCGCGTGTCGCTGGCGGATGTGCGCAAGAAGCTGGGCCTCGCTGAGGTCTGCGCCATCAATGATTTTGTCGCCGTGGCCTACGGCACGCAGTATCTGAACCCCGCCGATGTGCTGGTGCTGAACCGCCGGGCTGTGCGCCCCGAGCGCGGCGCCGTGGCCGTGATCGGCCCGGGCACCGGCCTTGGGGCTTCGGTTCTGATCCAGGGGCCGGCGAGCCCCGCGGCGCTGAATACGGAAGCCGGCCAGGCCTCCTTCGCGCCAGAGACAGACCTTGAGATTGAGATTTATAAGGCGCTCCGCGCCAAGCTCGGTTTCGTGTCGGTCGAGCATGTGCTGTCGGGCCCCGGACTTTTGAACCTTTATCAGGCGCTGGCGACGGTCTCTGGCCGCGCGGCGGTGCTGACCACGCCTGAAGCCATTTCGGAGGCCGCGCTTGGCGGCAAAGACAAGGATGCCGCTGAGACGCTGGCGCTCTTTTGTGAGCTGCTTGGCAGTGCCGCAGGCAATTTTGCGCTCAGCTACGGCGCGCGCGGCGGCCTGTATCTCGCGGGCGGCATCCTGCCGAAAATCAGAGAATTTTTGATCGAAAGCCGGTTCATGGACCGCTTCACGGCAAAGGGCGAGATGCGCCCTTTTCTGGAAGCGATCCCCGTGAACCTGATCGAACACGGTCAGCTTGGCGTCATTGGCGCGGCTGGCTGGTACATGGATTCGCTTAGTTGCTCATCATAAGCCATGAAAAACGAAAGAGGGCACTGATGCGAAGGGAGATAAAGAAGGCCAAAAACAGGGCGGCTGTGATTGCAGCGCCAGCGGCCGCTCAAAGGTTGGGAACCAGGAGGAAAAAATGAGTTTCACCAAACGTACGCTTTACCGCTCGGTAAGTGCGATTGCTCTGGCAAGTGTCGCCATGGCTGCGCAGGCTCAGGAGAGCCAGGACAGCGGGATGGAAGAATTCGAAGAGATCACCATCACGGGTATCCGTGGTGCTCTGCGCCAAAGTCTTGAGACCAAGCGCTCCAGCTATGCCATCGTGGATGCGATCTCTGCGGAAGATATCGGTAAGTTCCCGGACAAGAACGTGGCAGAATCCCTGCAGCGCATTTCCGGTGTGACCATTCAGCGCCAGTTCGGCGAAGGCCAAGGTGTAGCCATTCGCGGCGCCAGCCAGAATATGACACTGACCACGCTCAACGGCCAGAATGTGGCTTCCACCGGTTGGTTCGTGTTCGAGCCGGCACGCCGCAGTTTCAACTATTCGCTGCTGCCGTCTGAGCTTGTGGGCAACATCGAAGTTTATAAATCGTCGCAGGCTGACCTGAATGAAGGCGGCGTGGGCGGTACGGTTGTGATCAACACCCGCAAGCCGCTTGAGATGGACGACCTGTCGATCTATGCATCGGCTGAAGGCGCCCACACCAACGACAGCGGCGAGATTGACCCGCAGCTTTCCGGCCTCGTGAGCTGGAAGAACGAGCGCGGTAATTTCGGCGTGCTGATGTCTGCCGTTTACCAGCGCCGCCAGATGCAGCGCCAGGGTAACGAGGCATTCTGGGAATGGGGCGCAGGCCCGGTTGCGTTCGAGCAGGACCGCAAGCGTCGTGCCTTCAACACCACCGTGCAGTTCGAGCCAACAGACGCCCTGACGCTGACCGCCAACTGGGTGGACATGCAGATGAAAGCAGACAACACCAACTATGCCCTGTGGCTGACCCAAGGCAACACGTCCTGGTCTGGTGTTGATGTGCCGGAAAACTGCCTGCAGAACGCAACACCTGTGTGCGGCCCGCTTGGTGTCGCCTACTATCAGGCGCGTCCCCGTGAAGCGACCATGAAATCCCGCGTGTATGATTTCGATGCTGAATATCGTGGCGACGGCTATCAGGTGGATTTCCAGATCGGCAAGACGACGTCTTCCGGCGGCACGGACTTCGAGATGGTTCTCGAGGACGGTACGGGCGGCACGGCCATTCCTGGCGGCACCTACGATTTCACAGGCGGCAACCAGACATGGGATACGGCGTCGTTCGACATCACATCCTATGATCCCGGTTCCCTGGTGATGGGTACAGGTTCGGCCTTCAACAAGACGCCGAAGACCGACGAAGAGTTTTATGCGCAAGCCGACGTCGAGTATGACGTGGACCTGGGCCTGATCAAGTCGATCAAGACCGGCCTTCGCTATGCCGACCACAACACCACCAGCCGTCAGTTCACCTTCAACCAGGAAGCTGGTTTCGATCCGCGCATTTCCACCAGCGGCCTGAATGCGGGCCTGATTGATGTGGGTGCGGGCGACTATCAGATCCTGCGTATTGATGCCGATGCGGTGAAGGATTGGGCCAAGGCCAGTATCACGGGTGAGACCGAGATTCTGGGTGCCTACAGCGAAATCGACGAAAAGAACACGGCCGCCTACGTTATGGCCACGTTCGAAGGCGACGGCTTCCGCGGTAACGCCGGTGTACGCTATGTGCACACCAGCGCCACCAGCACCTACTATCTGAACAACCAGCTGACGTCCACGAACGCCAAATATTCCCAGTTCCTGCCAAGCTTCAACGTGGCGATGGACCTGAAGGAAGATCTGGTTCTGCGCGCCTCTGCTGCCCGCGTGATGACACGCCCACAATATGTGGACATGTATGTGAACCCGAACGTTGTGGGCGCGAATGACGACCTGCCGGACAACCAGTTCTGGATTGTTGGTAATGTGGGCCTGAAGCCTTTCATCTCCGACCAGTTCGATGTGTCGCTCGAGTATTACTTCGCTGAGGGCTCAATCCTGTCCGCAGGCTTCTTCCTCAAGGACGTGAAGAACTTCGTGTCGAACACCGAATATTCTGCAACAACGGCCGAAATTGGCTTCCCGGGCACGATGCGCGATACAGAGGTTCCGTTCGGCTGGACTGTTCAGGAAAAGATCAACGGCAAGTCGGCCAATATCAAGGGCTTCGAGCTGCAGTATCAGCAAGAGTTCGCGAACGGCTTTGGTACAGTACTGAACTATACCTACACCGACAGTGCCGCTGATGACGCCGATACCTTCACTGATGGCCAGGAAGTTCTCTCCGACGCGTCCAAGCACAGCTTCAACGCAACCGGCTACTATGAGAATGAAGACTTCCGGGCGCGCCTTTCCTACAACTACCGCAGCAAATATATGCTGCGTGAGACAGGCGCATACGGCAACCGTCTGCACAAGGCTTATGGCTCGCTGGACTTCAGCGCATCCTACTATGTCACCAGCCAGATTTCGGTGAATGTGGATGTGATCAATATCCTGGAGAAAAGCGCCAAGCAGTTCGGCAACAACGCAACGCCGACAGCCAACAGCGGCTTCACCGGTGGTTTCCCGCTCTATGAGTATGAAATGCCGCGCCGCATCCTGGTTGGTGTGAGCTTCAAATACTAAGGCTCGGAAAAAAGATTAGGGAAGGGGAGCAAGACTCCCCTTTTCCTGCAAATGCGATATAAGGAGCCGAACCTTTTATTGCATTTTAATTGTGGAGCGTAACCCGTGACCAATCTTGTAGCCCTGAATGTCGAGCAGCACGCCGACCTTAAAGTTAACGACAATATCGGTTTCGATCATGTCGCCAACCAGCATGTTGTGCCTGTTGTTGCGCACGAATTCGTTCAGGTTTCCACTGACGTGCCTGTTGTGTTTGTCAAGCATGCCGAGACCGGCCAGTTCCAGTCTGTGGCCATGCTGGGCCTGCAGCCAGGCGAAAACCTGCTGGTGAAAGACGGCAAATGGCTGGGCATGTATATTCCGGGTATCGTGGCAACCTTCCCGTTCCGTCTGATGCCGACGCAGCATGACGAAACCCAGCTGATGCTGGCGCTGGATACAGATGCCAAGCAGGTCGGCAGTGAAGGCCAGGCCCTGTTCCTTGACGGCAAGGAAACCGATTATCTGACGAACCGCAAAGAGGCCATCACAGCCTATTTCGAGCACAGCCAGATCACCCAGGGCTTGATCCAGCTGATCGCTGAGCTGGACCTCCTGGTGGAGCGTAACCTGACGGTTGAAGTGAACGGCCAGCAGATCAACCTCAACGGCATTTATGTGATCGACGAGAAGAAGCTCAATGAGCTTGACGATGAAAAATCCCTCGACCTGAAGAAGCGTGGCGTTCTGCACGTGATTTACGCGCATCTGATTTCCATCAATCAGATCCGCCGGCTTGGCAAGCTCAAGAGCGAACTGGGCGAAAGCGAGGCGTAATGGCAGCAGGTGGCGGGCATGATACATTAATCAAACATGTGCTGGTCGTCGGCGGGGGAACCGCTGGCTGGCTGGCCGCCTGTCATCTGGCTAAAGCTTTAAGGTCTGCGGACGCTACGGGCGTCCGCGTGACCCTGGTGGAATCGGCTGATATTCCCACCATCGGCGTGGGCGAGGGCACTGTCCCTGCCATCCGAAAAAGCCTTCAGCATCTGGGCATCGATGAGGCGGATTTCATCCGCGAATGCGATGCCACTTTCAAGCAAAGCATCAAATTTGTCGATTGGCTGCACGCCCCGAACCGGACCAGCCATGCCTACCATCATGTGTTCGACTATCCGGCCAACAATGGCCTAGATTTGACGCCCTACTGGCTGATGGGCGGGGCGGGCAATGCGTCTTTCGTGGACGCCGTCTCGGTGCAGGGCCAGGTGTGTGACGCGGGGCTCGGGCCCAAGGTGATGACCAACCGCCAGTATGAGGGGCTCACAAGCTACGCCTATCATCTGGACGCCGCCAAGCTTGCTGCCTTCCTGACCAAACATGCGACCTCAAAGCTCGGTGTTGAGCATAAACTGGCGAATGTCACGGACGTGGTGTTGGTCCAAGACGGGTCAATTCAGGCGGTCACGACGGACGCGTGTGGCGACTTGGAAGCCGACCTGTTTGTGGACTGCACGGGCTTCTCGTCGCTTCTTCTGGGGCAGAAGATGGGGGTCGGGTTCATAGACAAGCGCGATACGCTGTTTGTCGACCACGCGGTGGCGGCGCAGGTGCCGTACGCCAGTCCGGACGCGCCCATTCCGTGCCACACGATCTCGACCGCCAGGGAAGCTGGCTGGATCTGGGATATCGGGCTCACCGAGCGCCGCGGTACCGGCTATGTCTATGCCGCTGACTATACCGACCATGACCGCGCCGAGGCGGTGCTGCGGGACTATCTGCGCGAAAGCATCGGTGACGCGGCCGATGAGGTGGCCACCCGCCGCATCCCCATGCGCATCGGCTACCGCGAAAAATTCTGGGAAAAAAACTGTGTCGCCATCGGCATGAGCCAGGGCTTTGTCGAACCGCTGGAGGCCACGGGCCTTTTGGTGTTTGACGCCACGGCGCGCATGCTGGCAGACCAGTTCCCGCCTACGCAAGCCGCCATGCCCTTGTTGGCCAAGCGCTTCAATGACCGGGTCCGCAACGCTTGGGACCGGGTGATCGACTTCATCAAGCTGCATTATTGCCTCTCAAAGCGGGATGACACCGCTTTCTGGCGCGATAACCGCGATGAAGCCAAGCTGCCGGAAGGCCTCAGGGAAAATCTGGCGCTGTGGCGCACCCAGCCGCCGACCGTTTATGACTTCCCCAACAAGTTCGACGTGTTCGGGATCGAGAATTATCTCTATGTGCTCTACGGCATGGGGTTTGAAACCAACATGGCCCCGCTTGAGCACCGCTATACCGATACCGCCCTTGCACGCGAGGATTTCGGCTATGTGCGCCAGATGGCGGACCAGATGATGGGCCAACTGCTGCCGCACCGTCAGCTGATCGACCGCATCAAGCAGTATGGCATCCAGAAGGTGTAGGCATGGAATCTGATACCAGAAAATCGATATTGGTTGCGGGTGGCGGGTCTGCCGGCTGGATGACGGCGCTTTACCTGAACCGGCTGTATAACCACGCGGAAAAGACGGTCGATATCACCGTGGTGGAAAGCCCCGACATCGGCATCATCGGCGTAGGGGAAGCCACGGTCCACAGCGTGCGTTTCTTCTTTGCCGCTATGGGGCTGGATGAAGCCGAACTGATGCGCGAGACGAACGCGACGCTGAAGCTGGGCATCATGTTCAGGAACTGGATGAAGCCGGTGGGTGGGGAGACGCACGAATATTTCCACCCGTTCGAGCACCAACGGCTGGGGCGTGTGCTGGATATTTCCAGTATGTGGTTCCTCTCGGGCCGCGCGGCGACTGAGCGTTTTGACGAAGGCGTGTGCCTGTCTGCCGAAATGATCAAACGTGGGCACGGGCCGAAGGGGCCAAACACCCCCGCCTATCAGGGCGTGGTGCCCTATGGTTACCATCTTGATGCGACGCTTCTGGCGCGGTTCCTTCGGCGCAAGGCAGTTGAGGCGGGCGTGGTGCATGTGGAAGCCACCATCGACGATATCGATGTGGCGGGCGAGACGATCACCGCGATCCATACCAACACCGGCCAGACTTTCAGCGCCGACTGGTTCATTGATTGCACGGGTTTCCGGGGCCTGCTGATTGACAAGGTGGCGCCTGATAATTGGGACAGCTTCGAGGACGCCCTGCCGTGTAACCGCGCGGTCGCGCTACAGCGGGAGCTCGCGCCCGGCGAAGCCCCGAACCCCTATACGGTTGCAACGGCGCTGAAGAACGGCTGGGCCTGGCAGATTGACCTGACGAACCGGCAGGGCACGGGCTACGTTTATGACGGCAACCGCATGACCGCGGATGAGGCCGAAGCGGAGCTGCGGGCCTTCCTGGGGCCACAGTCGAAGGTGCTTAAATCCACGCACCTGAAGATGCGCATCGGTTGCCGCAAACGCTTCTGGGTCGGCAATGTGATCGCCACTGGGCTGGCGGGCGGCTTTATCGAGCCGCTGGAGTCCACCGGCCTGCATCTGATCAATCTGGCGGCGGGGCTGATGGGTACGCATCTGGCGGGCGCCGTGCCAACAGACGACAGCCGCATGAGCTTTAACCGGTTGATGCGCGGCTTCTACCAGGACCTGAAGCAGTTCATTGTGCTGCACTATTGCCTGACAGATCGGGACGATACCGCTTTCTGGCGCGCGGCGCCTCAGACGGTCGAGCATACCCCGTGGCTGAAGGCGCAGCTTGAGGTGTGGAAGCACAAGGTCTGTGAATATCACGACCTGGCGGGGGCTTTTTCCACCACCTTCACGGACGAGAATTACCGCTACATCCTATACGGCATGCAGCATACGCCCGCCCTTGGCCTGACGGCCAATGGGGCAGAGAGCGAGCGCATGTTCAGCCAGCTCCGCCAGATGCAGGAAAACGCCTGTGCGCTCACAATGACGCACGCGGACTATCTGGCAAAGCTGAACGGTACAGCGGAACAGGATATGGAGGCGAAAGCCTCCGCATGAATGGCAGCGAACCCGGGCTCGGTTATCTCCCGTCCGGGTTCACTATCCATGACAGTCCTTCGGGACTGGTTATTGGGGAACTGGGGCGGCACGGGCAGAGGCTCGTGCCAGCCCCGCTTTTTTCCCATGCAATAGAATTCCGGGCCGGGGAGGCCCAACAGACCGCGGGCACGCGGCGAGGATAAAGGGCGGAGACATATGGTGAAGAGTTTGATTGGCAGTATTGCCGTGGCATCGCTGTTGGCACTGACCGGCTGTGGCCAGGACAGCGCGCTTGAGACGACTGACAAGGCGCCGGCGCCGCAGGTGATCCCGGTGCCCGCGAAGCTTTCGTATGGTAACGAGGGCATCATCATGCCAGAAGTTGCGCGGGTTTCCACACCCGATAGCGGGCTTTTTGACCAGTTTTCTGCTTTGGTACAGAGCTACACAGATGTGTCGCTCAAGCGGGTAGGCGGGCAGGCGGATATCCGTTTTGTCAAAGCTCCTCTGGTCGAAGGCGAAGAAGCTTACCGGATCGATATTGACAAAGCCGGCGTGACGGTCAGTGCGTCTGGAGATGCGGGCCTGTTTTACGGCGCCATGACACTGGCGCAGATGCTGGACGGCGCGACCGATGGCACATTGGCGCCACTCGCCATCGGCACCATTGAGGACGCCCCCCGCCTTCAGTGGCGCGGCGCCATGCTGGATGTGGCGCGGCATTTCCGCTCGAAAGAGTTCATCAAGAAATTCCTCGATGTGATGGCGGCGCACAAGCTGAATGTCTTCCACTGGCATATGACGGACGACCAGGCCTGGCGGCTTGAGATCAAGAAATACCCGAAGCTGACGGAGGTGGGTGGTTGTCGCGTACCGGCCGGTGATGGCCCGGATGCGGATATCGACGAAGCCACCGGCGAAGCGCGGCTTTACTGCGGCTTCTACACGCAAGACGATGTGCGCGAGATTGTGGCCTATGCGGCCGCGCGCCATATTACGGTGATGCCGGAAATTGACCTGCCGGGCCACGCCACAGCGGCCATCAAGGCCTATCCGGAACTGGGCACGGCCAAGCTTGAGGGTGACATGTCCGACTGGGGTATTTTCCAGAACACTTTCAATCTGGAAGAAGGCACCATCACTTTCCTTGAGGATGTGATGGACGAAACGCTTGAGCTGTTCCCGTCAGAATTCATCCATATCGGTGGTGACGAGGTGGCGACCAAACAGTGGTCGGAAAGCGCCCGCATCAAGGAACGCATGGCGGAGCTGGGGATCGATGATGTGCATCACATCCAGGCCTATTTCACCCGCCATTTCGCCAATTATCTGGACGCGCGCGGCAGGCGCCTGATCGGCTGGGATGAAATCCTGGAAGGCGGGTCTATCGGCAATTCGGCCATCATGTCCTGGCGTGGCACCAAAGGCGGCATTGAGGCTGCGAAGGCCGGGCGCCAGGTGGTGATGGCGCCCTCGAGCATCTATTACACAGACTACCGCCAATCAGACAGCCGGCATGAACCACCGGGCCGCGAACATATCCAGACCCTTGAGGATGTCTATGAGTTCGAACCGGTCTCTGATGAACTGACGGCGGAAGAGCAGAAAGCCATCCTGGGCGCTGAGATGACGATCTTCAGTGAGCATATGCGCACGCCCGAGCGCGTCGAGCATATGGTGTTCCCGCGTCTGCTGGCCGTGGCTGAAAGCGTGTGGTCTGATCCCGCAAAGAAGAACTTCGATGAGTTCGCGGGACGACTTGCGCCGCATATGGACCGCTTGAAGGCGCTTGGCATCCGCCCGGCCGACAGTGCCTTCGCGCCCAAAATTGATGTGGTGAAAGGCGAGGGCAGCGAGCGCACCGTGACGCTTTCAAGTCAGACCGGCGTTGGCATGTTCCGATACACGCTGGATGGCAGTGCGCCAACTGCGGATGCCGCCCTTTATGAAGGGCCGATCAATGCAAGCGCGGGCCAGGCCGTGAAGGCTGCTGCTTTCTGGAATGGGGAGGCGCTTTCCGGCGTGCGCACCCGCGCGCTTGATGCCGTCAGCCTCTCGGAGCGCACGAGCGACGAACTGGCGCTGTGCTCCAAATGGCTGTCGATCAAGCTGGATGACGACTTCCCGCGCGACGGGGACCGCGCCGCCATGCTGGTGGATATCATCCAGCCCTGCTGGATGTATGACGTGCCCGATATGGCGGGCGTGACCGGCATTGAAGTGGCTGTCGGCAACCTGCCGTATAATTTCCAGATCGGCGACCAGATCAATGATGTGATTCTGAAGGAACCGGAAACCGACGTGGGTGAGATTGTGGTCTTTAAAAACAGCTGCGATACCGGCGAGGAAATTGCCCGCCTGCCGCTCGCACCGGCCACGAACAGTTTCGGCATCACCACGCTGACAGCGCCGCTTGACGCGCCGGACGCGAAGGCCCTCTGCTTCCACGTGGCGGCCAGCCATTATGAGCCGATCTGGGCCATCGACCGCGTGCGCCTGACGCGCGATTAGTCGCCCGGCAGTCGCATGCATGAAAGGCCGTCTTCTCCCAGGCGGCCTTTTTTCTTGGGGAATGGGGGGCAGGGGCGTATAGAAAAGCCTGTTTTGACTTTAAGGATAAGACCATGAGTGATCTGCCACCCTGCCCGAAATGCAACAGCGCCTACACCTACGAAGACGGCGCGCTGATGATTTGCCCTGAATGCGCACACGAATGGTCGCCTGCGGCGGATGCGGCGGCGGCAGATGCAAACGCGGTGCGCGACAGCGTCGGCAATATTCTGCAGGACGGTGACGATGTGACGGTGATCAAGGACCTGAAGGTGAAGGGCAGCTCATCCGTTGTCAAAGTGGGCACCAAGGTCAAGGGCATCCGTCTGGTGGACGGCGACCATGATATCGACTGCAAGATCCCCGGCATCGGCGCCATGGGCCTCAAGTCCGAGTTCGTAAAGAAGAGCTAGAGCGTTCTATCTTCAGTCACGTAGCGCTCGCATAGCACTCTCAAATAAGGCTGCGTCTTGTTTTTGGGAGAAGAGGAACGGTGGTGCGCAAAAACTGTTTAATACCCAAGGCAGGTTTGCCTCTGGATACCCTTGAAGACTGGCAAAATATGTAGGCCCAAACATTTGCACTTTTGCAGGATCGTTTTGAACGATACCAACGAGGACTTCTTGGTTCTTTAGCTTGACGAACTGGCGTTCGGTGCCTCCTTCCCAGAATATCTGCAGGTCTTGAGGAGGGACCCCCTTGAGTGATGCCACAGGTTTGATGTTCAAAATCAGGGAGCTCGGCTGGTTGGCACCAACTTGTGACTCTGGAATCGAGAAGCTAACCAATCTAGCGGTGATTATTAAATTGGCTTGCTGAATAGCTAAGTCTTGTGGGAATGATGAATTGCTTTGGGTGCAAGCTACGCTCGGTATCATCGCTGCGATAGTTGAATAAATGAGTGCTGCTGACGTCAAGAATTACGGCCCCCTTTTGCCGATGCATTCGTTTCATGTGGATGTTAGGGAATGGTATCTGAGCACGCAACTGAAAAGGCCGCGGGGTTAGCCGCGGCCTTCGTGTTTGGGAAATGAATAAATCAATCCCGCTGTCGTTCTTTTACCAGCTGCGCATCTTGTGGCCCTTGAGGGCGTAAAAGAGGATGTACAGATAGCAGGGCAGGCCGATCCAGTAGGCCGCCTGCATGTCCCCCATGCTGTGCGCGAGCTTGCCGAACGCGAGCGGCAAGACAGCACCGCCCGCAATGCCCATGATCAGAAGCGCTGAACCCTGCGCCGTGAACTTGCCAAGACCGTCAAGCGCCAGCGGCCACAGGGCGGGCCACACCAGCGCATGCGCGAGGCCCATCAGAGCCACGAACATCACGGCATTCGGCACAGTGGGTACACCTGCCCAACCGATCAGCACATCCGCGATGGCCGTCGAGTCCGTTGAGCTCAAGACCGCGCCGAGGACACACAGCATGCCCGCGACGGCAGAGCCCAGAAGCGCCTGCTGCTGGCTGATGAATTTCGGGATGCAGGTCACGCCGATCACGTACCCGATCACCATGCACACCATGGTGTAGCTGGTGAGGCTGGCGAAGTTGGTGACCCCGATGTTGGAGCCAAAGAGGCCGATGGTGTCGCCAGCGATCACCTCCACGCCCACATAGGCGAACAGCCCGACGGCCCCCAGGATCACTTGTGGGAACGCCAGGATGCTCGATTTCTCATCCTCGCCCTCTGCCACTTCTTCTTCGGGGTCGATGTGCGGCAGGTTGGAGAATTTTACCAGCCCGATCAGGGCGGTCAGGCCCACGGCCATATAGATGTAGGGCATCACCAGCTTGTCAGCCAGCGCCTGTTTTTCCGCCGCTGTCGTGATGGTTTCGGGGTCGGCAAGGTCAGACAGCACAAGGGCTGTAAACACAATCGGCGCCACAACGCCCGCGCCCTTGTTGATCAGGCCCATAATGGAAATGCGCATGGCCGCGCTTTCCTTCGGGCCTACCATCACCACATAGGGGTTCGATGCCGTCTGCAGGATCGTGAGGCCCGTGCCCAGCACGAAAAGTCCGATCAGGAAGAACAGATAATAGCTGGTCATCGCTGCCGGAATGAACAGCAGAACGCCCACCACCATGATGGCGAGGCCCAGCGCCATGCCGTTGCGGTAGCCGGTTTTTTCCAGCACCTTGGCCATCGGGTAGGCCATCACCGTATAGGCGATATAGAAGGCGAAGGTGACGAACAGCGCCTGAAATTCGTTCAGGTCACAGATGATCCTGAGGAACGGGATCAGGGACCCGTTCAGCCAGGTCACGAACCCGAAAATAAAGAACAGCACGCCGATGATGATCATCGGTATCACGCTGCTGCGCTGGCCCCCTGCCGGCATTGTTGTATCCACCATTTTTTCCTCCAACTTATCCCTTGTGGGCGACGCCGGTATGGCGCTCGCCACCGATCCAGACCTCTGTGACCTGGTCTTCCCCATCCAGCACGCATAGGTCGGCCCTCATGCCTGCGCGGATGTCCCCTATCTCATGCTCCAGCCCCAGAAAGCGGGCGGGGCTTCTTGATGCCATGCGGCTGGCGGTATCGAGTGGCACCCCCATCAGTGCCACGGCGTTGCGCACGGCTGACGCCATATCAAGGTCAGACCCTGCCAGCGTGCCGTCTGGCCCCGTGCAGCGGCCGTTCTCGACTGTGATCGGCAGCCCCTGCAGGGTGAAATTCTTTTCCTTGGCCCCCACGCTGGGCATGGCGTCGGTCACCAGCATCAGCTGGTCGGCGCCCTTGGCGTAAAGGGCCGTGCGCAGGCTGGCGCCGTGTACATGGAAGCCATCTGCGATGATGCCGGCGAACGTCATGCGGCTGTCGAGCGCCGCACCCACCACACCCGGCGCGCGGCTTGTCATCGGCGTCATGGCGTTATGAAGGTGGGTGAAGCCCGTGAGGCCTGCCTTGATCGCGGCCATGGTTTCCTCATAGCTCGCCGCCGTGTGCCCGGCGGCCACAATCACGCCTGCGCCCACAAGGCGCCTGACCATGTCAGGTGTCGTGCACTCGGGTGCCAGCGTCACCAACGTCTTCCCAAACTTGAGGCTTGAAAGCAGCTTGACGGCGTCTGCGTCCAGCGTGCGGAATTTGTCGGCATCATGGATGCCCTTGCGCGCGCCGCTCAGGAACGGGCCTTCGATATGGATGCCGATGATGCCCGGTACGCCAACCTCAATCGCTGCGTCCACGGCCTCAATGGCTTGGGCCACCACATTCAGATCATCGCTGATCAGGGTGGGCAGCATGCTCGTGGTGCCATAGGCGCGGTGGGCTTCGGCGATTTTGCGGATGCCCTCAACCGTTGGCGCGTCGTTCAGCAGCACGCCGCCACCACCGTTTACCTGGGTGTCGATAAAACCGGGCACCAGCTTGTGCCCGGTGATGTCAAATACCTCATCGGTGTCAAACGGTTCGCCCGGCTTGAGGACAGCCAGAATGCGGCCATCCTCAATGAGTGCCGTGGCGCCCTTGTGCCACAGGTTCGAGACCAGGATATCGCCGCCCTTGAGCGCGGTCCGCATCACACGGTCTCCGTCACTTTATTGAGATGCGGTGGTTCGTCCGGGTGATAGCCGCGCGCCACCGACAGGCCGTTGGCCATGCGGTAGAAGCTCTGGATCATCAGGATCGGTTCAACGAAGGCATGCGCGCCCCTGACCACAGGCAGGCTGATGCCGCCTTCAAGGCCCGCGCCTGCTGTCATCACAACGGCGTCGCGCGCGGCGAAATCCTTCACCAGGGCCTGAATGCCGTCGCGCGTTTCGTCGCTTTGGCTCATCACCAGCACGGGGAAGCCCGCATTCACGATGGCCATCGGGCCGTGCTTCACTTCGGCGGCCGAATAGGCTTCCGCGTGCAGGCCGCAGGTTTCCTTGAATTTGAGCGCGGCTTCCTGCGCCACGCCAAAGCCCACGCCCCGGCCAACCACGAAAAAGTTCCGGGCGTCCAGCAGCTTGGCGGCAGCGGGTGCCCAGTCGCACGCCCAGGCGGCGCTCAGGTTCAGCGGCAGGGTCTCAAGCGCGGTCAGAAGCTCACCGTCTTCCGTCCAGTGCGCCACCAGCTGCAGGATCGCCGTCAGGCTGGCGATATAGGTTTTGGTGGCGGCCACGCTTTTCTCCGGGCCCGCATGCATGGGCAAAACCACGTCTGCAATAGCGGCGAGGGGGGAGCTGGTCACATTGACAATGGCCACCACAAATGCACCCGCCTGCCGGGCGGCATCTGCGGTGCGCACAAGGTCAGGGCTGGCGCCCGACTGGCTGATGGCGATGAAAAGCGTGCCTTCAAGCATCTGCGTGGCGGCGTATACTGAGCTCACGCTGGGTGCAGCTGATGACACCAGCAGCCCGGCTTTGGTCTCGATCACATATTTGGCGTAGGTGGCCGCGTGGTCCGAGCTGCCGCGCGCGCAGGTCACCACGGCGGAAGGCTTCAGGTTGCGAAGCTTTTTGCCCAGCTCTTTCGCGACCAAGGCATTTTCCGTCAGTTGTTTCTGGACAACAGCGCTGGCGCTGCCGGCCTCTGAGAACATCAACGTGTCCTCTGGCAGCAGTTTTGTCATGGTGGTCATGTCTTCATACTCCTTACTCACGGCGTGCCTCACGCATGCAGTTCAGCGACAAAGTCATAGGCGTCGCCGCGGTAATAGGATTGCGTCAGTTCCACGGTTGTCCCGTTAGCGAGGAAACCGCGGCGTTCGATAAAGAGCCCGGCGTCGCCTTCCGAAACGCCTAACCGGGCTGCTTGCTCTGTGTTGAACTTGACGGCGCGCAGGCGCTGCAACGCGCGCACTGGGCGGCAGCCTGTTTCTTCAAGCGCCGTATAAAGGGACCCTTCCACCGGTCCGGCACCCGCCAGCGCGAAGGAGGGCACGATGGCGGTCTCCAGCGCCATGGGCGTGTCGTCGGCATAGCGGATGCGGGTAAAGCGGTGCACCTTGGTGCCAGGGCCCAGGCCGAGGCTCAGGCTTTCCTCAGGGGTGATGATGCCTTGTGAGCGGTCGATCCATTCGCTGCGGGCTTTCCAGCCGCGACCCGCCATGTCTTCCGAGAAGCTGGATAGGCGCGAGAAGGGCTTTTCAACCCGGCCGGCAATGAAGGTGCCTGCGCCGCGCCTGCGGTCAAGAAGGCCGTTTTCCACCAGGCCGTCCAGCGCTTTCCTGACTGTGATTCGCGACACCGCCATATCGGTGGCGATATCGCGTTCGGCCGGGAGCGCATCCCCCTTCGGCAGGGCGCCCTGCTCGATGGCGCGCTCAATCGCGCGCGACAGCTGCTGATACTTGGGCAGCGCCGTTGAAGTGTCCAGTTTGCCGATAACGTCTGAAAGCTGCATGCGGTCTTGTTCCCTGAAGGCTGGTGGGCTTGCGTCTGGCCTCTGTGGTATCATGGATATAATACCAATTAAATACCAAAAATGTATTTAGATGCTTATAAATTTACTAAATAATTGAAATACAACGATAAAAATAACAGTACCAATGAATTGTCTTTTGAATTTGACACCGCTGTCAATTGAGCGTAGGGTCCGAGGCAAGTAATTTTTGGGAAGAAAACCATGCAAGATGTGTTCGATTTGGTCATTTTCGGTGGTGGCGGCGACCTGTCGCGGAGGAAGCTGCTGCCGGCTCTCTATTCCGGTTTTGTGGCGGGGCGCGTGTCGAAAGACAGTCGCATCTATCTGACCAGTCGGAAGGGTCTTGATGGCAGCACCGAGCCATGGCTGAAGGATGTGTTCAAGGAAACGCCTCCAGCGTGCGAGATGGACGCCAAGTCGCTCAAGGAATTCGCAGGCATGGTTCGGGTCATAGAGCTTGGCCTGGTTGACGGCGGCGCGGACTGGGAAGCGCTGAAGGAGGCGCTGAAAACCGACGACGAAACCCGCCCGCTGGTGCATTTCCTGGCGATTCCCCCAAGCCTGTTCACATCAACCTGTGAGTTGTTGGGTGCCTATGGGCTTAACGGCCCGCGTGCCCGCGTGGTGCTTGAAAAGCCGCTGGGCCATGACCTTGAGAGCGCCCGGGCGATCAATGAGGATGTCGGGCGTTTCTTCCCGGAAAACCAGACGTTCCGGATTGACCACTATCTGGGTAAGGAAGCGGTGCAGAACCTTCTGGCGCTCCGTTTCTCCAACATCCTGTTCGAGGAACTCTGGAGCGGCCGCACCATCGACCATATCCAGATCACCATTGCGGAAAACCAGGGCGTTCAGGGCCGCAAGGGCTTTTATGAAGGCACGGGTGCCATGCGCGACATGGTGCAGAACCATTTGCTGCAGCTGCTGTGTCTTGTGGCGATGGAGCCGCCAGCCCGCCTGGAAGCCGACAGCATCCGCGAGGAGAAGCTGAAGGTCCTGAAGTCGCTCAAGAAGCTTGAGGGTGCGGACATCGACCGCAATGTGGTGCGCGGCCAGTATCAGTCCGGCGCCATGTTCGGCGAGGCTGTGCCCGGTTACGCCGAGGACGTGGAGCTCGAGAGCCCGTCCAACACGGAAACATTCGTGGCCCTGAAGGCGCACATCGAGAACTGGCGCTGGGCCGGGGTGCCCTTTTACCTGCGCACCGGTAAGCGCCTGCCGGACCGGTTCGCCGAGATTGTGATCCAGTTCAAGCAGATCCCGCATTCGCCGCACCCGGGCTGGGGAACCAATATCAGCCCCAACCGTTTTATTATCCGCATGCAGCCGGAAGACCATCTGGCGCTTCGGATGATGGTGAAGAACCACTCTTCCGCCGACGAGAAGCTGAAGGAAGTGGAGATGAACCTGGACGTGACAGGCGACGATCATCTGCGACTTGGGCCGTATCTGCGCCTGATCCTGGATGCCGTGCGCGGTGACCAGAGCCTCTTTGTGCACCGCGATGAGGTAGAGCACGCCTGGCGCTGGGTGGACCGGATCATCGGCCACTGGGAAGCATCTGCCGAGCCGCCTGAAAGCTATCAGGCCGGGACCTGGGGGCCATATGAAGCCCATGACCTGATGACCCGCGATCGCCGCGAATGGTTCCATGAAACCAGCGGCAAGCGAAGCGGCAAGTGAGCGACGCGATGACAGAGGCCCACAAAATTGAATGGCGCACCTTTGAGACGCGCGAGCAGATGGTTGACGAATTGACGGAAGCCTGCTGCGAAGCGCTTATGCGCGGTATCAGGAAACGCGGCACCGCCAGCTGGGCGGTGTCTGGCGGGTCCACACCCAAGCCTTTGTTTGAGGCCATGAGTGAGGCCGAGATCGACTGGGAAAACATTCAGGTGGCGCTGGTTGACGAGCGCTGGGTGGACACTGATCACCCGCGCTCGAACGAGGCCTTTATGCTCGGGGCGCTTCAGAAAGGCGAGGCCGCGGAGGCCATGTTCATTGGCATGAAAACCCCGCACGATACGCCGTTTGATGCGGTGGTTGCGGTGAATGAACGCTACGCCCAGGTGAAGCAGCCGTTCGACAGCGTGCTGCTGGGTCTGGGGTCAGACGGCCATACGGCGTCTTTCTTCCCGGACGCGGAAGGGCTTGAAGCCGCGCTGGACATCACGGGCGACAAGACATGCGTGGCCCTGACTGCGAAAAAGAGCGATGTGACGGGCGACGAGGTCGACCGCATGAGCATTTCCGCTGCCGCGATTGCCAAGGCGCCGCACGTGGTGCTGATGATCACGGGCGATGAGAAAAAAGCGGTACTTGAGCGCGCGCTTGAAGTGGATACCCACCTGCCGATCGCCCGCCTGGCAGAGAATGTCGCAATCACAGTTTACTGGGCGCCCTGACGTTTCGGGCAGCCCCACTTTTACCCACGGGAGTCTATCATGACCCATCCAAAGCTTCTTGAAGTAACCGAACGCATCAAGGCGCGGTCAAAAGACACGCGGGCCGCTTACGAAGCGCGCGTGAAGGCCATGCGGGATGCCGGTCCGGCGCGCCCGCACCTCAGTTGCGGCAACCTGGCCCACGCCATTGCGGCCTGCTCGGAAGCCGACAAGCAGAAGCTGATGGAAGAGGGCATGGTCAATATAGGCATCGTCAGCGCCTATAACGATATGCTTTCGGCCCACCAGCCTTATCACCAGAAACTGGACCAGGTGAAAGACGCAGTGATTCAGGCAGGCGGCGTGGCCCAGATGGCGGGCGGCGTACCGGCCATGTGTGACGGCGTCACCCAGGGCCAGCCTGGCATGGAAATGTCGCTCTTTAGCCGCGACGTGATCGCGCAGGCCACCGGCATCGCCATGTGCCACAATGTGTTCGATGGCGGCCTCTTGTTCGGCATCTGTGACAAGATCGTGCCGGGCCTATTGATTGGCGCGCTGGCGTTTGGCCATCTGCCGTTCGTGTTTGTGCCCGCGGGGCCCATGCCCACTGGTATCTCCAACAGCGAGAAGGCCAAAGTACGCCAACAGTTCGCCAGCGGCGAAGTGGGCAAGAAGGAGCTGCTGCAAAGCGAAAGCCGGGCCTACCATAGCCCCGGCACATGCACTTTCTATGGCACCGCCAACACCAACCAGATGATGCTGGAGATGATGGGCCTTCAGCTGCCCGGCAGCAGTTTTGTCAACCCGGGCGATGGGCTCCGTGAAAAGCTGGACGCCGCAGCAGCCAAGCAGGTGGTCAAGCTCGCGGAAGCTAAAAACAACATCGGTCTTGCTGAAATGGTCACTGCCGAAGCCGTGGTAAACGGCATTGTCGGTCTTCTGGCCACCGGCGGGTCCACCAACCACACGCTGCATATCGTAGCGATCGCGGCCGCTGCAGGTTACATCGTCAATTGGCAGGACTTCTCTGATCTTTCAGAAGTCGTGCCGCTTTTGGCGCGGGTCTACCCGAACGGCACCGCCGACGTGAACGCCTTCCAGGATGCTGGTGGCACGCCCTTCGTGATCAAGGAACTGTTGGCGGGTGGCCTTTTGAACGAGAACGTCCACACCATTCTGGGTGAGGGGCTTGAACCCTTCGGCGAAATGCCGGCGCTGGTTGAAAACCAGGCGGTGTGGCGCCTGTCCCCCGATGAGCCGGGCGACGACATGATCCTCAGGAAGATCGACAACCCGTTCCAGCACCATGGCGGCCTGACGGTCTTCAAGGGCACGCTGGGTGAAGCGGTGATGAAAACCTCCGCCATCAAGGACCGGCATCTGATTGTCGAGGCACCCGCGGTGGTGTTCGAGGACCAGGACGACCTTTTGACCGCCTACAAGGCGGGCGAGCTTGAGAAAGATTTCGTTGCCGTCATCCGCTATCAGGGCCCCAAGGCCAACGGCATGCCGGAACTGCACAAATTGACGCCAAGCTTGGGTGTGCTTCAGGACAAGGGCTTCAAGGTGGCGCTGGTGACAGACGGGCGCATGTCAGGCGCGTCGGGCAAGGTGCCTGCCGCCATCCATGTGACGCCGGAGGCCGCAAGCGGCGGAGCGATCGCCCGCGTGAAAAACGGAGATATCGTCCGCGTTGACGCAACAACAGGTGAGCTTCTGGTACTGGTGGACGAGGCCGAATTTGATGCCCGCACGCCGTCAAGCGGCCCCACCGTGCTGGACACATTCGGTCGCAACCTGTTCGCAGGCGTTCGCGGCATCGTTGGCCCGGCGGGCCAGGGCGGATCGTTCATTTAATTTTTCATCACTCCCCTGAGGGTCGAAACCATGACAGATGTATTGAAAGTTCTTGAAACCTCCCCGGTTATTCCAGTGCTGGCGTTTGAAAGCGCTGAGGAAGCGGTGGATGTATGCCGCGTGATTTTCGAGGAGGGCCTGAAGGTTCTGGAGATCACGCTTCGCCACCCCACAGCACTTGAGGCAATCGCGGCGGTCCGGAAGGACCTGCCGGCGGACGCCATTGTGGGCGCGGGCACGGTGATCACGCCGGACCTGGCCAAGAAAGCCATGGATGCGGGTGCAGAGTTCGGGGTCAGCCCGGGGCTTACAGAAGAACTTGCCAAGGCCGTGAAGGCCCTTGACTGGGCCTTCCTGCCGGGCGTTGCGACGCTCAGTGAAGCCATGCAGGCGCGCGAATGGGGTTTTTCAGAGCTCAAATTCTTCCCGGCGTCGCTCTCGGGTGGCCCGGGCTTCCTGAAGGCTGTTGGCAGTGTGTTGCCGGACCTGACCTTCTGCCCGACCGGTGGCATTTCCGCCGACACAGCACCTGAATATCGCGCGCTTAAAAACGTGGCCACAGTGGGTGGCAGCTGGATTACCCCACGCGGCCGCGACGGCAAAATTCACCTGGATGTGGTGCGGGAGCTGGCGCGCACGGCCGTGATCGCGCACTAAGCAGTTGGGCGGCATTGGCCGCCCCGCCTTTTGCTATTCGTCTGCCTTGATAGTGGCTTCGATCCAGTCCCTGTATCGGGAAAGGCGCTGCTGCACCGACGTCATACCGTACACGCCGCCTTTGAAGTTCGCCAAATCGCCTTCATACCAGCGCCAGCTTGAGAGGCCGAAAGCGTATGGTTTGCCGTCAATCACGACAACCGAGGGCCCGCCACTGTCGCCAGAACCGGTTGTGCCTTCAAGTTCCAGTGCGTCTGGTCCTGGCCGGTCAAAGTCAAAATACAGCCAGCTTTCATCTGCCTTATCAATCACATTGCGGAAATATCCCAGGCGCCTGGCGGGCTTGGTTTCCATTTGTTCGCCTGTGATGCCGTCGCCTTTGGCTCCTTTGCCGTAGACCGTGATTTCATGGGCGACTTCGTCATTGCCGTTATAGATGGCAATTGGTTCAGGCCCTTCGACGCTCTCTGATAGTTTGATCAAGACAAGGTCGGTGCGACCGGCCAGAAATCTCATCAAGGGTGCTGCGTCGCCTTGTCCGAGTTCTGGCGGCATTTCCTGCCAGTTCGGGTGAAACACCAGCTTCTGTATCACATAGTCTTTGTCGCCGATGGTCAGCGTTTTGCCATGATAGTCGTAGAAAATATTGTGGGCCACCGAGAGCACCCAGTTTGGAGCCACCAGGATGCCGCTACCCTCATGGCGCATGTCCACGAGATAGCCGGGCGCCTCTTCTGGCTGATAGGCCTCTGCAGGCTTGTCATGGCGCCGGACTTCGGCGTTTGCAATTGTGCCGAGGGCCATAACAAGTGCGGCCGCAAGGCATACGGTGTATTTCATAGTTTTCCCCATCGATCGATTTGCTGCCCTTTGCGCGGCAGCGATGGGGACGGTACCCACTGCAAGTTAGGTCCGCAACCCCTTCGATGAGCAAGAGGTGATCAATTGCGCATCTGATAGAAACACTTTTTTCAACAAATGTTGAAAAAAGTGACCATGGCCTCTTGACCGCTTGGGCGAAAGCCCACTAGGCTCGCAGCCAACACGCACGGCGGTCGCCGCGCGGCATAAGCGGAGGGGAGGCCGCCCATGAAGTTTCTGAATTCGGTTCAGCCGATTCACGTCGTTCTCGCGCTGTTGCTGGTGATTGCCGGCATCACCGCCTTCGTGCTTCTAAGCGAACCGCCGGCGGATGCCACCGGCGTGCCGCATGAGACCATCGCTGGCCTTTCTGTGGGGGGTGATGCGGGGCTTACGCTTGAAGCGCTGGGCAGCGCCCCTTTCTATTTCCAGATTGCGGTGATCCTGCTGTCGGGCGTGTTGCTTTATATGGGAGTGGCAGCGCACCGGCGTGACCATCGGCTCAGGTTGTTTTTCCTTTTGGGTATCGGCTTCGCCATCTTTTCCTGGGTTGCCCTGTTCCTGACGTACGAGCTCTGGGTCACCAGCGGCAAAACAACTGTTTTCATGGGGTTCCCGACGCCTACCAACTGGATGTTCTGGGGCATCTGGGGCAGCTTCGCCGCCTTTGATCTCTTCTATGTGATCTTCTTCCGGCGCTATTTCCTGCCGCCGGAGGACGAACAGGCCTTCAACGACCTGATGGATGAAATCAAGGCCGAGGGAGGCGACGCATAATGGAAGAGCTTCGCCAACCAATCATTCTGAGCTGTGTGGCCGCCTATATGGGCCTGTGTATCTGGGTCGGTATCTGGGCCATGCGCCGCACCAAATCTGCCGGGGACTTTTTTGTCGCCGGGCGCGGGCTGGGGCCTGTGGTTGTCAGCCTCGCGGTCTTCTCAAGCACGCTTTCGGGCTTCGGCTTCGTCGGCGGCCCGGGCCTTGTCTATGCCACGGGCATGTCATCCATCTGGATGGCTGTATGCTCGGCACTTGGCTATGCCACCGGCTTTTACCTCGTAGCCAAGCGCATCCGCATGGTGGCGGAAGTCAGGGATACCATGAGTCTGCCGGACGTGGTGTTCGCTCGTTACGGAAGCGAAACAGCCCGTCTGTTGACGGCCGGCACCATCCTTCTTGGCGTGCTCGGCTATCTGGCGACACAGATTCTGGCGATGGCGCTGGTGCTGCAGTCGATCCTGTCGGCCACCGAGATGTTCGCGGACATCAGCTTGCTTGCGAGCGTGGTGGTTTCCTCGGCCGTGCTGATCTTCTACTGCGTCACCGGCGGGATATTGGCCTCGGTCTACACCGACCTTGTGCAGGGCATTGTGATGATTGTCGCAGGTGCCCTGGTGGTGATCACGGCGGCCAGCGTTTTCGATGGCGGCTTCGCGGAAGCATCTAATATCATGCTGGCGAATGACGGCGATGACATCATGCCGTTCGGCACGCTGGGGACCATGGCGTCCCTCAGCTGGTATTTCCTGTTTGGCCTTGGCCTCGCCGGCCAACCCCATGTGGCAACCAAGATGATGATGAACCGTAACCTGGCGGACAACCGGATCATCCTGCCCATGACCGTGCTTGGCTATGTGGTGGCGGCCATGCTGTGGGTGTCCATCGGCGTGATCATGCGGGCGCTGGTGATCGGCGATATCGCGTTGCCGCTTGGCGCGGCGGACGAGGCTGCGCCGGTCTTCCTGTCGACCTACGCGCATCCGCTTCTGGCGGGCATCGTGTTCGCCGGGCTTTTCGCCGCCATCATGTCCACAGCCGACGGCTTCCTCAATATTGGCGCGGCGGCCATCATCCACGATATCCCCAAGGCCATCCGGGGCCGGTCGCTCAACAATGAACTCTTTTGGGCGCGCACGGCCACGATTGTACTTTCCGTCGTGGCCGCATCCATCGCGCTTTATTCGGACAAGCTTGTGGGGCTTTTGGGCGCCTTCGGCTGGGGTACGTTCGCGGCGGCATTGGTGCCGGTGGTGCTGATTGGCCTCAACTGGAAGGGGGCCTCGGCCCGCGGGGCAATTGTGGCGATTGCCTCTTCGCTCGCGATCAATTTCGCCATCCAGCTTTGGCAGATTGAAATCCCTTACAAGATGTCCGGCGGTTTCCTGGCCATGCTGACCTCCATGATCCTGTTCATTGTGGTGTCGATGATGGAAAAACAGAAGCCGCTGCCGAAAGATATTGATCGGGTGATGGACCTTTAGCGTACAACTCCGAAAGCCGCGGTTTTTGGAGTGATAGACACGTGAAGCCTATTCTTCTGCTGATGAACGGCACCCTTCGCCTGGATGACCATCCGGCGCTGGTGTCTGCGTGCTCGTCTGGCGCTGGCGTGATCCCGATGTTTATTCTGGATGACGCCGGGGCGGGTGACTGGAAGCTGGGCGGCGCACGGCGCTGGTGGCTGAAGGAAAGCCTCACCCGTTTGGCCGCGAGCCTGGAAGCCAGGGGCAGCAGGCTGATCCTGCGTGCAGGCGATACGGCCGATATCATTGAAAGCCTGCTGGGCGAGGTGAGTGCCATCTATATGACCCGCGCCTACAGCCCCATGGAGCGGCGCGCGCAGGAGCGAATCCACCAGCTGTGCGCCACCTGTGGCGTTGACTGTCGCCGCTTCACGGGCAACCTCTTGTTGGAGCCTGAAGATGTGCGCACCAAAACAGGCGGCATTTATGAAGTCTTCTCGCCTTTCTGGCGCCGGGCCGTGGAGCTGATTGACGGATCCCCGCCGCTCGGGGCGCCCGACCAAGTCCCCGCGCCGGACGCTTGGCCCGAAAGCCATGATATGTCTGACCTGAAGCTGGACCCCAAGCCCGCGCGTTGGGCCGAGCCCATCGCCGCCACCTGGGTGCCGGGCGAGGCGGCTGCACAGGACAGGTTGGCAAAGTTTCTGACGGAGGCCGTGCGCGACTATAAGGCCATGCGTGATGTGCCGGGCGTGGAGGCCACCTCGCGCCTGTCGCCCTATCTGGCCCACGGTGAAATCAGCCCGCGCCGCATTTGGGCCGAAGCCCAGCTGCATATGATGACAGAAGCGCAAGACCGCAAAGGCGCCGACTGGTTCCTGCGCGAACTGGGGTGGCGCGAATTCTCAAAGCACCTGTTGTTCCATAACCCCACGCTGCCGGTCAGGCCGCTGAAGGCACAGTTCGAAGACTTTCCTTGGCGCGAAGGCGTGGATGACAAGGTGGTGGCCTGGCAGAAGGGCCGCACCGGCTTTCCCATTGTGGACGCGGGCATGCGCCAGCTATGGCAGACCGGCTGGATGCACAACCGGGTGCGCATGATTGTGGCGTCCTTCCTGGTCAAGGATATGCTGTGGCACTGGCGTACGGGCGAAGACTGGTTCTGGGATACGCTGGTGGACGCGGACCTAGCCAATAATGCGGCCAGTTGGCAGTGGGTGGCCGGCTGCGGGGCCGATGCCGCGCCTTATTTCCGCATCTTCAACCCGATCACCCAGGGCGAAAAGTTTGACCCGGACGGGGATTATATCCGCACCTATGTGCCCGAGCTTGCCGATATGCCGAACGATTATATCCACAAGCCGTTCGAGGCGCCTGAAGGTGTCCTGAAAATGGCGGGCGTCAGCCTGGGGGCGACATATCCTGAGCCGATCCTGGACCGTAAAGCCTGCCGCGAACGGGCGCTGGCGGCACTCCAGAGCATCAAGAAACAAGCCTAAAAACCGCCGCATTCTTTTGCCTTTTATTGCGTCTGGGGCCAAGCTTCCCATATATGAATGGCAAACCTGAAGTATCGGGAGCTCTATGCCAAAATTCTTGCGGCGATTCATCGTCATCCTACTTGTCTTGACCGGGATTTACGTCCTCGCGTCACCTTTTGTCGTGCCCTGGTACGTGCAGAAAAAGGTGCGGGTGGTGTTCGCCGAACGCGTTGACGGCAGCCTGGCCTTCAGCCATGTGGCCTTCAACCCGGTTAGCCTGACGCTTCTGGTGCGGGACCTCGATATTACTGACAGTACGGGCAAGCCGGTCCTGAAGATGGATGCGGCGCATATCAATATCTCATGGCGCACCCTGTGGTCTGGCCAGCTGCATCTGCAGTCCGTTGTGCTGGACATGCCGGCGCTCCAGATGGCAATCGCCGAGGACGGCCGTACCTCCCTTGAAGCCATGCTGCGGCCGCCCGAAGGCGCGAGCGCGGGCAAGAGCCCCAATATTCGCATCGACAAGCTGGCTGCCAAGGGGCTTCAGCTGGCGCTCAAGAACCATGCGGGGCATGAGATTGCCGTTGGGCCGCTGGACTTGGCGCTGGACGGGTTCGCGACGGCTGAGGGCCACGCAATCAGCTTCAAGGAGTTCGGCTTTGCGCTCGGCGGCGGCAAGGTGACTGCGACCGGCGAGATTGGCCGCGCGCCCCTGTCTGCAAAGCTGCATCTGGAGCTCAGCCGGGTGCCGCTCAAGGCCATCATGGGCTTCATTCCGCTGGATGACCTGACGGTAACGGGTGGTCAGGTGACCGGGCCGGCGACCTTGACTTTCACGGACGACCTGCGCCTTCAGGGTGACTTCGATGTGTCGGACTTTGCAGCCACCACAACCGACAGCCTGGTGCGCAGGGTGCAGGTGCCTTACGCCAGCGCTGCCGGGTTCGACTATGACCGCGCCCGTGACCAGGTGTCGGTGGACAGCCTGACGCTGGGCGGCGGCGTGGCAGAGATGGTGCGAGCAACGAGGCCTGACAGTGTAGCTGAGGCCGAGGGCGAAACAGACGGTGTTGCGCTTGAAATCCGGCAGGCCCTCCTGAGCGGCGGCAAGCTGGTGTTCGAAGACCAGACCTTCGACACACCGCCTGTTGTGACCATTGACGGCGTTGGCGCCATCGTCATGGACTTCCGCCTCGCGGATACGCTTGCCTTCAGTTTCCAGGGCGATGGTTATCTGGGCCAGAACAGCCCTGTGCGCACGGCAGGCTATATTGAAGCCCGCGACACCATGAGCGCGTCCTTCACGCTTGAGATCAACAAGCTGGATCATGCCGTCTTGCAGCCTTACCTCTACCGCACGCTTGGCCGTGCCAGCAGCGCGGGGGAAGCTTATCTGCAGTTCGATTATTATATCGAGGATGGCCAGCTGGACGGCACCAACAGCTTCCTGTTTGACCGTTGGGAATGGGGCGACAGGAACCCGGCGTATGAGGGCGAGGAAATCCCGCTCAAGAGGGCCTTTAACCTTTTGGAGGATAAGGGCAGTCGGGTAGCGATGGAAATCCCGGTGGACGGTGAATATCTTGACCCCACTTTCCGGGTGGACGGCCTTGTGCGCCAGGCAACCAACAAGTTTGTCGGTAACCTGATTACTACGCCTTTCCGCCTGATCGGCAAACTGATCCCCGGCGGCAAGAAAGATGATATCGACCTGGACAAGGTGCGGTTTGACCCATCAAGTGCCGAGCTTGCGGCGCTTGAAAAAGCCCGGCTGACGGCTTTGGCCAAGGCGCTTCAGGAGCGTCCCAAAGTGCGCCTGCAGATTGATGGCGTTGCAGTGCCGGGGCTTGATCTGGCGCCTGCGGTGCCCGTAGAAGGCGAGGCCCCCATCAACCAGCAGGGACTGACCAAGTTGGCCAATATGCGCGCGGACGCGGTGTATCAATATCTGATCGCCGAAGGTATTGCGCCGCGGCGACTGGAAAAGGTGGTGCTGCCCCTGATGGAGATGCCGGACGGCAAGAAACCCATTGTCCGGCTTGAACTTCTGAAAGACTAGAGCCCCAGTTCCTTGAGGAGGGCCTCGCGGTCCGCGTCTTTGGTGATTGGGCCGTGGCGCACTTCGGGTGCCGTGCGGGAAAATTTCGGTGTTGGCGCGGGCTGGCGTGTGCCGTCCACTTCAATGAAGCTTTCGCGCGCCACATTATGCGGGTGCTCATGCGCTTCCCAGAAGGGCAGGATAGGGGCATAGCAGGCATCCGTGCCGCCCAGAAGGTCGGTCCACTCGTCCAGCGTCTTGGTCTTGAACAGCGCCGTCAGCTCTTCCTTCAGGGCGGGCCACTCGCCCGGGTTCAGGTGCTTCTGCATCCAGCTCTCGTCAAGGCCAGCACGCTCGACAAACACCTGCATGAACTGGGGCTCAATGGCGCCGAGGCTCGCATACTTGCCGTCCTTGGTTTCAAACGTGCCGTAGAAATGCGCGCCGCCGTCCAGCAGGTTGATGCCGCGCGCGGGCGCCCAGCGGTAGTTGGCCATTAGCGTGTGGAAGATGCTCATCAGCGCCGAGGAGCCCTCAACCATGCTGACATCAATGGCCTGCCCCTTGCCCGACGTACGGGCCTCAAGGATGCCGCACACAAGGCCGAACGCCAGCATCATGCCGCCGCCGCCATAGTCGCCCACAAGGTTAAGGGGGGCGGTGGGCGGTCCGTCTTTTGGCCCCATGGCATGCAGGGCGCCAGACAGCGCGATATAATTGATGTCGTGGCCCGCTGTGTGCGCCAGCGGTCCGGTTTGGCCCCAGCCGGTCATGCGACCATAGACGATCCTGGGGTTGGCCTTCAGGACTTCATCTGGCCCGAGGCCCAGCTTTTCCATCACACCGGGGCGGAAGCCTTCAAACAGCGCGTCGGCTGTTCCCGCGAGTGCGAGGAAGATCTTGCGGTCTTCCTCGCTTTTAAGGTCAAGGGCAATCGAACGCTTGCCGCGCCGGTTGATATCGCCCTTCATGTCAAGGGGGGAGGTGCCGGGGCGGTCGATGGCGATCACCTCCGCGCCCATGTCCGCGAGCATCATGCCAGCAAACGGGCCTGGCCCGATGCCAACAAGTTCCAGAATGCGTACGCCAGCTAATGGCCCCATATTGTCCCCCTTGATATTGTCTCCCGCTTACTTCGGCGCCATCCGTGCAGCGGCGTCCATGCGGATCACTTCCCCATTGAGATAGGTGTTTTCCACGATATGACCAGCCAGTTTGGCATATTCCTGTGGCTTGCCGAGGCGCTTGGGGAAGACCACCTGGTTCGTCAGGCTCTCGACCGCTGCTTCGGGCAGGCCGTCAAACAGTGGCGTGTGGATGAAGCCTGGTGCGATGGTCATCACGCGTACACCCTGGCGGGCGAACTCGCGCGCGGTCGGCAGCGTCATGCCCACGATGCCGCCCTTGGAGGCTGAGTATGCCGCCTGGCCGATCTGGCCCTCATAGGCCGCAACAGATGCCGTGTTGATGATCACGCCGCGCTCGCCGTCTTCACCGGGTTCGTTATGCTGCATGGCTTCGGCGGCCTGCGCCAGCACGTTGAAGCTGCCGATCAGGTTGATGGCGATCACCTTATTGAAGTGGGCCATCCCAAACCGGTTGCCTTCGCGGTCCAGCACCTTCTGCGGGGTGCCGATGCCGGCGCAGTTGACGGCGATATCAACGCTGCCGTAGGTGCTTTTGGCTGTGGCAATAGCATTCGCCACATCGTCTTCGCTGGTGACGTCTGTTTTCACGTAGGTGGCTGCGTCGCCCAGCTTGCCCGCCAGCTCATGGCCCATCTCGTCATTGAGATCGAGGATCACGGCGTTGGCGCCCTTGGATACAAAATATTCTACTGTCGCGCGACCAAGGCCAGACGCACCGCCTGTCACAATCGCGGTTTTACCCTTAAATTCCATCTGAAATCTCCAAACCTGAAATGTTGCGGTGCAGCATAAGGCCTCGCACATGCGAAATCAAGCGCTCGAAATCGTACAGCAAGGCCCGTCAGGTTTGGAGACAGGTTTTTACTCGGGCGTGGCAAAAATCCGCCGGATGGCCTTGAGAGCCGCCGGGTGGAAAATGGTGCCGTGACTTTCCTGTTCCATGGGGGCGTACGTCCAGTTGAGGCCTTTGGGATTAGCCGCCCGGAGCGCTTCAGCCAGCATGTCAGTGCCCTCCCGCATGGCCGCGCCTTCTGCACCAAACTGACCTTCGTTGCCAATGGTCAGGAACAGGTGCGTGCCCTCAGGCGCCGGGTTGGCGCGAATGAGCGCGGGTGCCGCTTTCGCCAAGGCTAGGTCATCCCACCACAGGGACGGGCTGACCGCGATATAACCGCTGAACAGGGCAGGGTCCTTGAGGAAAGTTTCAACCGTGAACAGGGCCGCGGCGGATTCGCCGATCAGGACCCGTTCGCCGGTGGTGCGGTAATGGCTGTTCACATAAGGGATCAGCTCGTCTTTCAGGAAGGTGCGGAACTGGGCGCTGCCACCTGCCGTCTTGAGGCGATCGAATTCGATTTCCGTCGCGGAGGGCGGCAACAGGTCATGATAGCGATCGATATTCTCAACACCGACTAGAATGAACTCCCGGATCTTCCGGTAATCTGCAGCAAGGGATGCAATGCCAGCGATATGGATAAAGTCCTCACGTACACCACCATCGGGCATATAGAGAACTGGATAAGCCTTGTCTCCGCCTTCATAGCTGGGTGGCAGATAGACGTTGATCCGGCGGGTCTGGCCAAGGACCTCGGTTTGCAGGTCAAAGCCGTGCCCAATGACGACCGGGTCGTGTTGTACGGTCTGTTCTGCCTGCGACGGCACAGCCAACAGCAGGCAAACCAGGCAGGCAATCGTGCGCCAGCAGGTGATAAAGCGGGGCATGCTTGCTCCTATATGGTGGTGTATTGGCTGATGCGCTCGTCGTCGCCCGGCAGTTGGATTTTGCGGTCGAATACCATGCCCAGCTTTTCGATCAGGCCGATGGATTTGGCGTTTTTCGGATCAACGATCGCGAGGATGCGGGTCATGCCCAGTTTGTTTCGGCCATAGTCCAGCACGGCGGCGGCAGACTCATAGCCGTAGCCCATGCGCATATGGTCGGGCAGGAAAGTGAAGCCAATGTCCGGCGCATCGAGGCCGGGTCGGTCCACCAGGCCGCACATGCCGACAGGTTCGCCGCTTGCCTTCAGTTCCACGATATAAAGGCCGAAACCGTTTTTCGCGTAGCTGCCCAGCAGGTTCTTTTCCAGGTAGGCCTTGGCGTCGTCAGTCGTACGCAGGCCGCGGTCGCCCACGAATTCGATGAAGCCGGGGCTGTTATAGATTTGCAGGGCCAAGTCTGCGTCATCCAGCGTGGCCTCTCGGAGGCGCAGGCGCTCGGTTTCGATGGCATAAGTCGGGCTACTCATAAATTATCCTCGCTGCCGATTTACGGATGGGTTCTTGTGTTTGCGACTGTAGGAAGCCTTTCCTATTAAGTTAAATGATAGTAATTCACTTTAGTATGAATTCTATTCACTATTGAGGTCGCCAATGAACCGCTTGCCACCCCTGAAAGCCATGCAGGCTTTTGAAGCCACTGCCCGCCACCTTAGCTTCAGCCGCGCGGCCGATGAATTGTGCGTGACACAGAGCGCTGTCAGCCATCAGGTGCGCGCCCTTGAAGAATTCCTGGGCAAGAAACTCCTGACCCGAAGCGGCAAGCATGTGTCGCTGACCTATGAGGGCGATACTTTCTATTCCGTGCTTGGCGACTGCTTCAAGCGCATGGCGTCGGTGACGGACCATCTGGTGGGCAAGGACCGCACGACGCTGAAGCTGATGGCCCAGACCTCGCTGGCGTCCGAGTGGCTGGTGCCGCGCCTGCATGAATTCAATGCGCTGTTCCCGGAGATCGATACTCGTCTGGACACCTTTGTGATGGCTACCACGTTTGAGGCGTCAGACTATGACATATTGGTTGGTGCCTGGCCTGCGCCCGAGGGATTTGTCTCGCAAAAGCTCAGGGATGACAGTTGGTATCCGGTCTGCGCGCCTGATCTTTACGAACAACTCAACAAGGCTGATCCGGCATCCCTTCTCAAGTATCCGCTTTACAGCACTGAGGAGGGCGCCGATTGGACGCTGTGGATGCAGCATCAGGGTATTCGCACGCCAGCGGCACCCGATATCCGGCATTTCAACCTGGCGCTCTTGTCGACGCGCGCGGCGGTGGCTGGGCACGGCATCGCGCTATCGAACGATTTCGTGGCGGGCAGCCTGATGGCGGAAGGAAAGCTGGTGCCGCTCAGGGAGCTCGGCTATTCCCTGCCATGGGGACAATATTATCTGCATCACCGGACCAGCAGCCACAACGCTGACCAGATCGGCACATTCATTGACTGGGTGTCGGCGGAAGTGGCAGCCGAATAAGCGCTGGACCTTGGGCATGATCATATTATTGTGATGCCCCGCACCGGTGCTTTGCCTTGGATTCCTATGGCAGGTGCCCATATTGCCAGAAAGCATTTCAAGTATTGGGCCCCAGGGGCCGGAGGCATGTATGACATTCGACTATGATCTTTTTGTAATCGGCGCGGGCTCAGGCGGTGTGCGCGCGAGCCGTATCGCGGCGGGTTTTGGCGCCCGTGTGGCCGTGGCGGAAGAGTTCCGTGTGGGCGGCACCTGCGTGATCCGCGGCTGCGTGCCCAAAAAGCTTCTGGTCTATGCTTCCCATTTTTCCGAAGATTTCGAAGCCGCCAAAGGCTACGGCTGGACAGTGGGCGAAACCAGCTTCGACTGGAATACCCTGATCGACCGCAAGGACGCGGAGATCGACCGGCTGAACGGCCTTTATATCCAGACGCTGTCGAATGCCGGTGTGGAGATCATTGATGGCCGCGCCGTAGTGACAGGCCCCAATGAGGTTCGGGTTGGTGACAAAACCTACACAGCCAAAACCATCCTGGTGGCGGTGGGCGGTTGGCCGCAGATGCCGGACGTGCCTGGGATCGAGCATGCCATTACATCCAACGAAGCGCTGCATTTGGAAAAATTTCCTAAGAAGATCGTGATTGTGGGCGGTGGTTATATCGCGGTTGAGTTCGCGGGCATCTTCCATGGTATGGGGTCTGAGGTGATCCAGCTGTATCGCAGCGAACAGATTCTGCGCGGCTTTGATGATGACCTCAGAAACCGGTTGGCCGACGAGATGCGCAAGAAGGGCGTAGACCTGCGCACCAATATCAATGTGACCAATATCGAGAAAACAGACGCCGGTGTGCGCCTGACGCTGACGGACGGCAGCACGCTTGACGCGGACGCTGTGATGTACGCCACCGGACGCACGCCCAACACCAAAGGGCTGGGACTCGAAGATGTGGGCGTGGCGCTTGATAAGAACGGCGCCGTCAAGGTGGATGCCTACGGCAAGACGTCGGTGGACAGCATTTATGCAGTGGGTGACGTGACAGACCGGGTGCAGCTGACGCCGGTGGCGATCAAGGAAGGCCACGCCTTTGCCCTGACGGTCTTTGGCGGTACGCCCACCTCGCCAGAGCATGACGCTATACCAAGTGCTGTTTTCAGCCAGCCGCCAATAGGCACTGTGGGCATGACGGAACAACAGGCGCGCGAGACTTTTGGCGAAATCGATATATATCAATCAGACTTCCGGCCGATGAAACATACGCTGGGGGGTGCGACAGAGCGCGCATACACCAAATTGATCGTTGACAAAGCGAGCGACAAAGTGGTTGGTGCGCACATGATTGGCATGGATGCCGCCGAAATCATTCAGGGTGTCGGAATTGCTGTGAAAGCAGGGCTGACAAAAGCCCAGTTCGACGCCACGGTTGCGGTGCATCCATCCAGTGCGGAAGAATTTGTCCTGATGCGGACGCCAAGGGCAGATTAATCGGGTGATTTCGAAATTATTGTAGAATAAAATTCTCACAATAGATCGATTTCATCCTGATGATAGAAAAATTACGTCGCCTTAGGGCTTGAAGCGGTGTATTGGTTGCGCGCATATATATGCGAGTATTGACAGCGGGCCAGAATAAGCGAAGGTCTGCGTGACAGAGGAATAAGTTAGATGGCTTCTGACGTTCAGGTTCTGGAATCTGCGGTTGTCCGTTTCGCGGGCGACAGCGGTGACGGTATGCAGCTTACCGGCAGCCAGTTCACAACATCCACCGCGCTTTCGGGCAGCGACCTTTCCACCTTCCCGGACTTTCCGGCTGAAATTCGCGCACCCGTTGGCACCACCTTCGGCGTGTCGGCGTTCCAGATCAACTTTGGCGCCAAGGCGATCAAGACCGTGGGCGACCGCCCCGACGTTCTGGTGGCCATGAACCCGGCGGCCCTGAAGGTGAACCTGACGAACTTGCGCCCCGGTGGCCTCTTGGTTGTCGATACCGGCACCTTCAACAAGCGGAACCTGCAAAAGGCCGGCTATGAAGAAAATCCGATCGGCAGCCACGAGTTTGATACCTATCAGGTGATCGAGCTTGATATTTCCAAGATGACGCTTGAAGCCGTCAAGGACATGGGCCTTGGCAACAAGGAAGCGCTCAGGTGTAAGAACATGTGGACGCTGGGGCTGATGCTGTGGATGTTCAGCCGCAAGCGCGAGCCTGTCATCAGCTGGCTTGAGAAGAAATTCGCCAAGCTGCCGGACGTAGCAGCCGCCAACGTGGCGGCCCTCAATGCCGGTCACGCCTTTGGTGAGACCGCTGAACTGTCAGCCACGTTCAAGCGCTACCAGATTGGCACCGTACATAGCGAGCCGGGCACGTATAAAACCGTTACCGGTAGCCAGGCGCTCAGCTGGGGTATTGCCGCGGCCGGTGAGCTTGCAGGCCTTGATATCGTGCTGGGGTCCTACCCGATCACGCCGGCATCACCGATCCTGCACGCGCTTTCCACCATGAAAGAGCAGGGCATCGTGACCTTCCAGGCGGAAGACGAGATTGCCGCCATCTGTGCCGCCATTGGCGCCTCCTATGGCGGGGCGCTGGGTGTTACCAGCTCAAGCGGTCCGGGCATTGCGCTCAAGGGCGAAGCGCTCGGCCTCGCGATTTCCACGGAACTGCCGGTTGTTGTGATCAACAGCCAGCGGGGTGGCCCATCCACCGGCCTGCCAACGAAGACAGAGCAATCCGACCTTTACCAGGCCGTGTATGGCCGCAACGGCGATGCACCACTGCCGGTGATCGCCACCCGGTCCCCCGGTGACTGTTTCGAGACTGCCATCGAGGCTTGCCGCCTGGCTGTCAAATATATGACGCCTGTGATGCTGCTGACCGACGGCTTTATCGCCAACGCCGCAGAGCCCTGGAAGCTGCCAGACCTGGACGCGCTTGAGCCGTTTAAGGTTGAGTTCGCCAAGGCGCCTGAGGGCGAAGAAGAATTCAGCCCGTTCGTGCGCAATGAGCAAACGCTGGCCCGCCACTGGCCGAAGCCGGGTGTGTCGGGCACCGAGCACCGTATCGGCGGCATTGAGAAAGACTTCAAATCCGGCCATATTTCCTATGACCCGGAAAACCACCAGAAGATGACGGACCTGCGCCATGCCAAGGTTGAAGGCATTGCAAATGACATTCCGCTTCAGGACGTGGACCAGGGTGAGGAAACCGGCACGCTCGCAGTCGTGGGCTGGGGGTCGACTTACGGTCCGATCTCCGAAGCGGTGAAGGCCGCGCGCGCTGACGGCCTCAATGTCAGCCATATCCATATCCGCTACATCAGCCCGTTCCCACGGAATCTGGAGACGCTCTTGAAGGGATATGATAAAATACTGGTGCCGGAAATGAATGCGGGCCAGCTGAAGACCGTGCTGCGCGACAAGTATCTGATCGACGCCAAGCCGTTCAATAAAGTTTCAGGTCAGCCGTTCAAGATCCAGGAAATCCTGGACGCGATCCGCGCTGAGCTGGCTGTGTAGGAGTAGGTGCCATGAACGAACTTAGCACCCCCAAAGAGAAGCTCACCATCAAGGATTTCACCAGCGACCAGGAAGTGCGTTGGTGCCCTGGCTGTGGTGACTATGCGATCCTCAAGTGCATGCAGCGTACGCTGCCGGAGATGGGTGTTACCCGCGAAAACACGGTGTTTGTATCGGGCATCGGCTGCTCCAGCCGCTTCCCTTACTATATGAACACCTACGGGTTCCACACAATCCACGGCCGTGCGCCCGCGATTGCCACGGGCCTGAAGCTTGCGAACCCTGATCTGGACGTGTGGGTTGTCACCGGTGACGGTGACGGCCTGTCGATTGGTGGTAACCACCTCTTGCACGCGCTTCGCCGCGATGTGGACCTGAACATTCTTCTGTTCAACAACAAGATTTACGGCCTGACCAAGGGCCAGTATTCGCCAACGTCTGATGTGGGCACACGCTCGCCGTCGACGCCAACAGGCTCTGTGGACCCGTCCCTGAACCCGATCAGCTTCGCGCTGGGCTCGGGTGCGCGTTTTATTGCCCGCACGGTGGATACGGCGCAGAAGCATATGCCGGGCGTGTTTACCCGCGCGCATGACTTCAAGGGCGCGTCCTTTGTTGAGATCCTGCAGAACTGTATCGTCTATAACGACAGTGCCTGGTCTGACATCACCGAGAAGAAGGCGGCGCCAGAGCGCCAGCTTCTGGTGGAACATGGCGAGAAGATGATCTTCGGCGCTGAGCGCAACAAGGGCATCCGCTTCAACCTGGACACCTTCAGCCTTGAGGTTGTGGTGATCGGTGAGAACGGCATCACGGAAGATGATATCCTGACCCACGACGAGACCAACCGCCGCATGGCCCAGATGCTGGGCGAACTGGGTGCGAACCCGGGCGAGCCGGTTGCCATGGGTGTGCTATATGCCCAGCAGGCGGACCACAGCTATACCGACGCGGTGCTGGGGCAGGTTGAGGCCGTGAAGGGCAAATCCACCCTGAAGGACCTGATGTATGCAGGCCAGACCTGGGAAGTGAAATAAGCCAGCCTCGCGCTGGAAAAGGAAAAGCCCGGCTGGTTGGCCGGGCTTTTTTTACGCCTACATGCCAGGTTTTCGCTACATACCTGTGGCTTCGATTTTCAAGTCGTTGGGGAACGGGCGACCTTTGCCGGTTTCCACATAGGCCTTCAGGCTCAACAGAAATGTCGCCCATTTCATGGAGCAGTGATGGAAGAAGGGCGTTTCCGCTTCCCAGTCCGTGTGCCGGAACATCAGCTGGCGGTGGGTGCCTTCATCCTGAATTTTAAACTCCACACCTGTGCCCAGCCATTCGTCCGGGCCGCCGGTGCATTCCCACACCACACTGTGGTCGTTACTTTCCTTGACCCGCATGTCAAAACCGCCGGCTTCACCGAAGCGGAAGGCGATTTTGCCGCCCGCATCCGGGTCACCGCTGGTGCCATCGGTCCACCAGGCGGCAAGGCCGGGCAGGGTGCGGACGGCGTTGGCAAGTGTGTCTTGCCGCGCCTCGGTACCAAACGTTAAACAGATATTCGCCATAAAATCCTCCTGTTGCGATCATCTGCCACCAGAGTCTAGCGCCCAGTTATGTAGTAAAAAGAAAAAATTGGAAAATATATAAATTATATAAAATATTGAAAAATAATGCTTTTATAAAATTGATTGAATATAAAATTTATTATATTTTCCATATATGGAAAATGAAGAACAGCTCGACACGCTTTTTCATGCACTTGCTGACCGCCGCCGTCGGTTGATGCTGGAGATGCTCGCGGAAAGCCCCAGGCCGGTCAGTATGCTGGCGGAGGAAGCCGGACTGAAGGCCAGCGCGGCGTCGAAGAATATTGCGGTCCTGGAAGCCGCCGGGCTTCTCTATAAGTCGCGGCAGGGGCGCGTGGTCTATTGCCACATGAACTTCGATGCCTGGAAGCAGGTGGCAGGCTATGTGGCAATGCATGCGCGCTTCTGGTCGGGCCGGTTGAATGAGCTGGAACGCTATTTGAAGGAGGCAGGCAGCGATGACGAATGACCCTTTGGTGCTGAAGCGCGTGATGCCGTGTGGGAAGCGGCAGCTGTTTGATGCCTGGTCCAGGCCCACGATCATGTCGGCCTGGTTCTTTGCAGACCAGAAGGCTGTGAAGCCCAGCACGGTTGAGAGCAGCTTCACGGTGGGCGGCAAGTGGTCGCTGACCATGCATATGGAGAATTCGGAGCCCCACATGCATGGCGAATATCGGGAAATCAATCGCTATAACCGCATTGTCTTTACCTGGAACAGCCATATTGCGACTGACAGCATCGTTGAGCTGACGTTTCGCGAACTGTCGCCGAACCGCACGGAAATGACGCTCATGCACACCCACTTCCCGAACGAGGAATCACGCACCAGTCACGATAATGGCTGGAATATGTGCCTCGACAGTCTTGAGAAGTATTTGGCGGCATGACCTCACGCGAACAACATTGGCAGCATGTTTATGAGACCAAGACCCCAAACGCGGTGTCCTGGTATCAGGTGGACCCGGCTCTGTCGCTTGGCCTGATCGATGGCCTGCACCTGCCGGAGGATGCCGCCATCGTGGATGTGGGCGCCGGGGCATCGGTGCTGGCGGACCGCTTGCTGGATCGCGGTTTTTCGGACCTGACGTTGGTGGACCTGGCGGCCTCAGCCCTGGCGCATACGCGCGACCGGCTGGGCGCGCGGGCAGCGGCTGTAGAGTTCATCCCCGGTGACGTGACCCGCTTGTCCCTCGGGCACAAGGTGGATCTGTGGCATGACCGGGCAGTGCTGCATTTCCTGACCAGTGCCGACGACCGCGCGCGCTACCGAGGCGCGCTTGATGCCCACCTCAAGCCCGGTGGCCATGCCATCATCGCAACCTTCGCCGTGGGCGGACCCGAGAAATGCAGCGGCCTGCCGGTCCGGCAATATGACGCCGCGCGTCTGATGGATTTGCTGGGGGATGGTTATGAGCTCGTGAACGAGTGTTTCGAAGAACATACAACCCCGTGGGGCAGTACGCAGGCCTTTGCCTGCTTCCTTGTGCGCAAGGTGGCTTAGGGCCTGAGGCCGTCGCAGTAGCCCAGGCTATCGAGGTAGGTCTGAAGGGATGTCTCTGGGGTGTCTTCGAAAAATTCACCGGTGAAGGTAGCCTGGTTGACCCGGTCCAGCCGGAAGTGGCGAAAATCTTTCCTGAGCTCGCACCAGCCCAGCATCATCCAGACCGGCCCGACGAACACCAGCGACAGGGGCCGGATGGTGCGCTCGGTCGAGCGCGCTTGCTCGTCCGAATAATCCAAATGGATCTTTTCCTTCTTCCGGACCGCCCGGCGAATGGCAGAAAAATTGATGTTCCACGGCGGACGGGCGCGCGAAGGCGGCGCAAACAGCGCGATGCCTTCAAATGTTTCGCGGTCACGTTCACTCAGCGCATTCCTGACTTTCCGGATCAGCGTCTGGGCCGAAACGCTCATGTCCGTGTCGGTCCAGCTGGAGACCATCGCGGCCCCCAGCATCAGAACCTCCAGTTCCTCCACATCGAACGTCATGGGCGGTAGGTAATAGCTTTTGTCCAGCATATAGCCCACGCCGGCCTCGCCGTTGATGGGCACGCCGGTGATGATCAGGTCCTGAATGTCGCGGTAAACGGTGCGGATGGAGATATCAAACTCGTCCGCGATGCGTTCTGCCGTCACCGCCATGCGGCGGCCCTGCAGGAAATTCACAATCTGAAAAAGTCGGTCAGCGCGTTTCATACCGGCCACCATACCCCACCATGCTGACAAAAAGTGTCAGTAAGGTGCGATAGGCGTCCGAATTTAGCAAGAAGGAATCTGGGCCGCATTTCCCATGCTGAAATTTCACGACGCGTTTCGGCACGCACGCGACAAGCGCTTTGATTTCCCGGATTTTCAGGTCATGATTTCTGCATCGAAGCGCCGACAGAGCTGCTCGATAGTCGTGATATAGACAGCGAGGAAATGATGAAAACGATCCTGATAATCCTGATGACAATCCTGTCAGTGGCTGTTGCCCTTTATGGCTGGGCCCTGATCTGGCCCGACAGCCCCATCCAGAATGATGGCATGGCCCACCATTTGGCGGACCGGCCGCTGGCCATGTATCTGCACTTCGGCTTCGGGCCGCTTGCATTGGCCATTGGCGGCTTCCAGTTTTTCAACCGGCTGCGGGCCCGGGCACCAAAGCTGCACCGCTGGGTGGGCCGCACTTATGTTACGGCCTGCATGCTGTCCGCGGTTGGGGGTATTTGGCTGGGGTTTGGGTCGGATGCCGGTGTGGTGGCGCAGGTGGGCTTCCTGGGGCTGGGTGTCGCCTGGGTGGTGACCACGGGCTATGGCTTTCTGACGGCCCGCGCCCGTCGCTTCCAGGACCACAAGAGGTGGATGACACGGTCTTTCGCACTGACCTTCGCGGCGGTGACGCTCAGGCTTTATCTGCCATTATCGCTGGGGGTCATGGGGCTGCCGTTCGGCACAGCCTATCCGGTGATTGCCTATGCCTGCTGGATTCCGAACCTTTTGGTCGCGGAATGGCTGGTGCGCCGGAAAGGTGTGCGCAGCGCGGTTGCGGCAGGGGCGGCCCAGGCCACCCCGTAAAACTGCCTAGATATAACAAGCCTCAGATATAATAAGCTTTCAGGGGCGGGAAGCCGTTGAATTCAATGGCGCTGTAGCTCGTGGTGTAAGCCCCGGTGGAGAACCAGTAGAGCCTGTCCCCGATGGCCAGGTTGAGCGGCAACGGCACCTTGTTGTCTTCATACATGATGTCGGCGCTGTCGCACGTCGGCCCGGCGATCACGACCTCTTCAAGCTCACCCTGCTTTTCGGTGTAGATCGGATATTTGATCGCTTCGTCCATGGTTTCAATGAGGCCGGAGAATTTACCCACGTCGGTGAACACCCAGCGGTGCAGCGAGGTGCGCGCCTTCCGTGAAATCAGCACCACTTCGCTGACCAGCACGCCGGCGTTGGCCACCATCGACCGGCCCGGTTCCAGAATAATCTCCGGCATGTCCTCGCCGAAATCTTCCTTGAGGAAGCGGGTGATCTCTTCCGCGTAGGTCTGCAATTCGTGGGCGCGCATGGTGTAGGCACCGGGGAAGCCGCCGCCCATATTGATCATTTTCAGCTCAATGCCGTCCTCAAGCTTGAGGCGCTCGAAAATGCTGGAAACCTTGGCGATGGCCGCGTCCCAGGCGCCGATGTCGCGCTGCTGGGAACCCACATGGAAGGAGATGCCATAAGGCACCAGCCCCAGGTCGCGCGCCAGGATCATCAGGTCGATTGCCATGTCGTTCTGGCAGCCGAACTTGCGGCTGAGGGGCCAGTCGGCGGTGTGGGTGCCTTCTGTCAGCACGCGCGCGTACACTTTCGCGCCCGGGGCCGCCTTGGCAATGTTCCTGAGGTCAGCTTCTGAATCTGTCGCAAACAGGCGCACGCCGCGTTCATGGAAATAGCGGATGTCCTTGGATTTCTTGATGGTGTTGCCGTAGCTCAAGCGGTCCGGTGACACGCCATGCTCCAGCACACGGTCCAGCTCATAGATGGACGCAATGTCGAAATTTGACCCTTTATCCTTCAGGAGATTGATGATCTCCGGCGCCGGGTTCGCCTTCACCGCATAATAGATTTTCGCGGTGGGGAACTTTTGTGTCAGGTCATTATAAGCCTCATCGACCATGCCGGTGTCTACCACAAGAAATGGTGTCTCCTGCGTGTCGGCCAGGGCTTTGATGCGGTTGAAGGTATCGGGCGAATAATAATCTTCGATCTGGGCACTCATTGGTGCGACGGCCTTCCTGTTAGGCGTTTTCGGCATGCTGCCGGCCCGGTTATCCGGGGAGGCGTAAAATACCATATTCGCGGGAAGGCCCAAACGAATAATGCAGGCCCCAATATATGGTTGGGCAGCCGACTAAAAGGCTCTACTTCTTGCACTAAGGGACAAAAAACGGAAAGGAACGAGGTTCATGATCAGGGTGCATCATCTCAATAATTCGCGGTCGCAGCGTATTCTCTGGATCCTGGAGGAAATGGGGCTCGAGTATGACATCGTCTCCTACGAGCGGGACAAGGAAACCCGGCTGGCGCCTGATAGCCTGAAGGCGGTTCATCCTCTGGGGAAAAGCCCGGTGCTGGAAGACGGCAGTGTCAAAATCGCGGAATCGGGCGCGATTGTGGATTATCTGGTGCGCACCTATGGTGGCGGTGAATTCGGCCCGAACCCCGGCGCGCAGGACTATAATTCCTATGTGGAATGGCTGCATTTTGCCGAAGGGTCCGCCATGCTGCCTTTCATGCTGGCGCTCTATACCGGCAGGCTGGGAGAGGCGGCGGCCCCGCTTGCCCCCCGTATCCAGAGCGAGATTGCCAATCACCTGTCCTATATGGCGGAACGCCTCGGCGAACGGGATTTCTTCGTTGGTGACCAACTGACCGGCGCGGATATCATGCTTGTATTCGTGCTTGAGGTAGCGGCCGTGAGTGGGATCATCGCCAAATTCCCGAACTTGAAGGCCTATCTTGAGCGCATGCAGGCGCGCCCGGCCTATGGCCACGCGCTGGAACGCGGCGGGCCCTACCAGCTTGGCGCGTGAAGCAGCTTTAACCTGTTATGATTTAATTAATCAGTGGTCTGTAGGCTGAACCCACTTTTGGGGTGGTTGGAAAGCCTGCCCGGGTGCCTGAGTGACGGGCAAAGGTTAAAAGGACCGTTGATAGTTGTTGGGTAATTTTTTTCGAGTGCCATTGCGTGTCAGCGCTGGGGGGCGGGCCGTTGTTTTGGCCTGGCTTGGTGCTTGTTGCCTGCTGGCCTCGCCCACGCAAGCCCAAGGCCCAGACATTGTCGTTTATACGGAAAGCTACCCACCCTATAGCTATCTGACCAAAGACGGGCGGCTAGATGGCCTGTCGACCCGGCTTGTGCGCCGGTTGCTGGACGAAACCGGCATTGAATACCGCATCATCCACGTGCCCTGGACCCGTGCCTACCGTGCCACGCTCGAGGAAGACAATGCCCTGATCTATACCATCGCCCGGCAGGAAGGCCGCGAAGACCTGTTCCAGTGGCTTGTCCAGCTGGGCAGTATCAAGTTCCACTTGTTCGCAAGGCAGGGCGATCATCGTTTCGATGCCGAAATAGATTGGAATATGGCTCATTATCGGGTGGCTTGTTTGGTCGACGATATATCCTGCCTGCTTGTGAAGGGCCTGAAGGTGCCGGAGAAAAACATCTACCGGATCGCTGAAGTGAACCGACCGGACGTGATGCTGGTGCTGGCGGGTCGTGCAGATCTTTATGTGGCGGAAGAAATCCACAACCGCTACCGGCTGAAGGCCTTTGGGGTGTCGCCAGACCGGCTGAAGCCTGTGAAAACGCTGGAGGCGGGCGGGGACCTTTTCCTCGCATCCGGCCTTGGGCTCAAACCTGATTTGCGTGCGGCGATCATGGGTGCCCGGGATAGGTTGCGGGAAGCGGGTGATCCGCTGACACTCGACCCAAGCGAGTTGGACAACCTGCCCGAATAGACGCCATGCTGACGGGTGCGCGACAGTGTGCCTCATGGCACCGCGGGCTATGGCAGGTTAAGGTTCCTTCCGAACAATTGGGGGGGGCATTTCTCATGAACATCTGGTTCCTGCTGGCGGGCTCTGCCAGTGCGCTGACCATGCTGATCCACTGCATTCTGGGCGGGCGCGAAATCGCGAGGCCGCTGCTTGCAGCCACAGATATCCACGCGGTTGCCAAATATACCAATTATTATTGCTGGCACCTGGTGTCGCTGACGCTGGCGGCGATGGCGGGTAGTTTCTTCTGGGCCGCTTTCCACCCGGACGGTATTGAGCTTGCGGTGCTTGCCACCTTCCTCTCCACAGCTTTCTGTGTCTGGAACCTTGGCCTGGTTACCTGGAAAAAGCAGCGCTTCAGCCAGATGCCGCAATGGGCGCTGTTTCTGGCAATCACTGCGCTGGCGCTGCCGGGCTTCTGGGGTTAGCGCGCGCCCTTGGGCACGCGCTTTTTCTCATAGCCGTTCTTAGGCGACTTTTCTGGCCGCTGCCGCCATATAGGCCTGCAGGTCTTCAATCGTGACCACAGCCATGGACTGTTCCTGCGCAAACTGCAGGATTTCAGGCAGCCGCGCCATGGTGCCGTCTGCATTCTGAAGTTCGCACAAGACGGCCGCCGGGCTGTGGCCAGCGCGGGTTACCAGCTCCAGCGAGGCTTCGGTATGTCCCGGGCGTGCCATCACCCCACCAGGGTGGGCCCTGAGTGGGAATACATGGCCCGGGCGCGCCAGGTCGTCTGGTTTGGCGTCTGGCGCAATGGCGGTGCGGATCGTGGTGATGCGGTCCGCCGCCGACACGCCGGTGGTCACGCCGTGCTTGGCTTCAACCGACACGGTAAAGGCCGTGCCCATGCTGGACGAATTGTCCGCCACCATTTGCGGCAGCTCAAGCGCCTTGAGTTTCTCGTCAGGCAGCGACAGGCAGACGATGCCGGTGCCTTCGCGGATCACCAGCGCCATCTGCTCGACCGTCATGGTATCTGCCGGGAAGATGATATCGCCCTCGTTTTCGCGGTTTTCGTCATCCATCACGAGGATGCCGCCGCCCGCACGCAAGCTGGCGATGGCCTTTTCCACCCGCGCGTGCGGGTTTCCGAAATCGGCCAGGGTTGGTTGGGTTGTGTTTGTCTGATTCACTGTATGTCTCCAATCATCAGAGGCGCAGGAATCAGGGCATATAAAGACGGACTGGGCGCAGGACAGGGCCGCACGCACCAGAAAGCATGCCCCAAGGGGCACACTGCTTCCACTCTCTCATCCGGACTATACCGTCGGCTCCGGCGTCTCACCGGATCTGCTGACCCCACCAAAGGTCTGGTGGGCGCTCGCGGGCTCGGCCGGGAAATCCAGGCCATACCGCCGGTCGGGAATTTCACCCTGCCCTGAGTACAAGCTTCACTTGTTGGCAGCTCCACCGTGGAACTGCCGTGAAACTGAATTAGCGCGCAGGGGTGGTGATTTCAAGCAGACACGTGTTAACCGATTATTGATGCTGCGCCCCTAAACTATGTGGTATGAGGCTGTGGGGCGTATCGAGTAGCCGTTTGTCACGGAGTAGATATGCGACTAGGGATTAAACTGGGGCTGGCGATGCTCGCACTTGTGTGCGGTGCTGCTGCGGCGCGTGCGGCAGATGGGCAGCCTCTCATCGTCTATACCGAAAATTATCCTCCCTTCAATTATGCCAAACCCGACGGATCGGTGGCTGGCCTAGCGACTGACAGGGTGCGGCAGGTATTGGATGCGGCCGGACTTCAATATGAGATCAAGATCGTACCGTGGGCACGGGCGATGAATTACGCGCGAACGCGGCCGGATGCGCTGATCTACACCATCACCCGCACGCCACGCCGCGAATATGGCTTCGATTGGCTCGTGCTGCTCGCTGAATCCAATTTTCATATTTTTGCCCGGGCAGAGGAAACGCGGCCCGTTACCCGGGAAAACCTTGAGGCGGGTATGTTCACCGCATCCTGCGTGTCTGGCGATCTGACATGCGAATTGTTGGTGTGGGCCGGTGTGCCGGTTGCCAACATCATTCCGATTGCCAAGGAGGGCACAGGTGATTTTCGTATGGTGCTGGCCGGTCGGGCAGACCTTTACATCAGCGATTTTTCCGTCAATCGGCGCCTTCGGAAAGCGGAAGGCTATTCGCTCGACCTGACCAAACCGGTCATGCGTCTGGACAGCCGTGCTGGCTTTTACCTCGCGTCCGGCCTCAATGTGCCTGCCGACATCAGGGCACGGATAAAGGCCTCTTACGAGCAGTTGAAAGCGTCAGGCGACTATCAGCTGGTGAGCACCGAGCAACAGGCAGATGGCGGCCGGTAGGAAGCCATTCTCCCGGATCAAGGCCATTGGCCTGATGGGTGATGCATGTCATAACACAGTGGATTGAGGAATTTTGAAAAGGGGGGCGCCGTGAAAGGTGTGCTGCATATTGGGATGCCGATGGCGCGGGCTTCGGCCATTCGGGACATGTTCCTGACCGACGAAAGCAATAATTTTTACTTGGGCAAAGGCCCCACCAGCCATGTGCCAAGCCAGGTGCAATTCGCGCTTGAGACGGAACTTCTGCAAATACCAAGTTATCACTATAACTCCGATCTGGTTGCCACCGTTTTCAGGCTTGGCCTGGAAAGCGCCGAAGAAAATGGGGCCACAGCCTTCATTGTAAGCGACGACAATATCGTCGGCCAAACCGGTGACGGCTACGACAGCCATATGCAGCGCCTCAAGGCAGTGATGCCGGAAGACACGCTGGTGATCCTGGTGATCCGTGAACAGGTCGATTTCCTGCGCGCGTCCTATAAGCATGCTCTTGTGCACGAAGGACTTCGGGCCAGTTTCGACAATTTCGTGAAATATCACCTGGTGCGCGGCAGCAAGGGCTTGATGTCCTGCATGGACCATGTGTCGTTGGCCGGTGTGGCGGCAAGCCATTTCCACAAATTCGAAGTGCTTCTGTATGAGGATCTGGTGCAAAACCCGCGTGCACTGCAGGATCTGCTTGCAGCCCACGATATTGTCATTAAAGCGGAAATGAGTGATGCGGAAAACGAGCTTTCCGATGCGGAGGCTTACCATTTTCAGCGGCTCTATCTGCGCCAGGGTATTGACCTCAGCGGCGACCGCTCCTTGCCGGTTGGTCCTGATGACCTGACAACCCTGGAATCCAACCGCCCGGTCTTTGATGACCTTCTGCAGGCGGAAGAGATCCGCGTCAAATCGATCCTGTCGCTGATTGAGGCGGCGCGGCAAGCGGTTGAGCAGCAACCTGATGTCTCGCTTGACTATAGCATGAGCGAACAAACCAAGGGGCTGCTGTATCCGTTCATTCGCCAGGTGAACAAGCGCATGGTCGACATCATGGGGCTGCCGCTTGGGGAACATGGCTATCTGTTGCCAGAAGCGGAAGCCGCGGCGGAGCAAAAGCTGGATTCCTGAAGCAATTGCGAACATGAAGGTCAGGGCTGCCAGCGTTTCTGGCGGCCCTTTTTTGTCGCCGGAAACGGACCTCTTTCTTGGCTGTTCCTTGACTTGAACGGGTTGCCAGAGCCATGAAAAGGCATGGCAATTCACAAGAAGAAGGCAGCGATGGCACAGGCTTCAATCCCTGAAAAATCAGAACTGGCCGCCCGCATTGGCGGCCTGCCGTGGGCCGATATCCAGCACCGGTTGCTTGAAACGGGCTACGCGGTCACTGGTCCCATCCTGACGCCCGGGGAGTGCGCGGCCTTGAAGGCAGGCTTCGGGCAGGAAGGCCTGTACCGCAGCCATATCCATATGGCACGACACGGCTTCGGGCAGGGCGAATATAAATATTTCAGCTACCCGCTGCCACCTGTGGTGGCGGAGCTGCGTCAGGCAGCCTATCCCCATGTTGCCAAGGCAGCTGACATGTGGGCGGACAGATTGGGGCTTGAGGCAGGCTACCCGGCCCGGCTTGATGACTATCTGGCACTTTGCCACGCGGATGGGCAGGCGCGCCCCACGCCCCTAATCCTGAAATATCAGGTAGGGGATTATAACTGCCTGCACCAGGACCTGTATGGTGACCGTTATTTCCCGTTTCAGATGGCAGTGCTGCTGTCGGACCCCGGCACGGACTTCGAAGGCGGCGATTTCATGCTGGTTGAAAACAGGCCGCGCATGCAGTCTGTCGGGCACGTGCCGCGCCTCAGGCAGGGGCAGGCGATCATCTTTGCCGTCAACGAACGCCCCAGGAAAGGCAGCCGCGGTTATCACCGGGTAAAACTGAGGCACGGGGTGAGCGAGATCACGTCAGGCGAGCGCTATACGCTTGGCATCATCTTCCATGACGCGCGGTAACTGGGGTGGCTGACCTGTTCGATAGCCTGCGCCCCAAGCAGGAGGTGATCACTGAAGGTGTCACATTGCTGCGTGGCTTAGCCGATAGCGCGCAGGCCTTTGTCCTGATGCAGCAGATTGCGGCTGAAGCGCCTTTCAGAAACCAGCGGACACCCGGCGGGCATGTGATCCGGGTGGCGACAACAAACGCGGGTGACCTGGGCTGGACATCCGGCTCGTCAGGATACCGCTACCGACCGGATGATCCTGAGACGGGCCAACCGTGGCCCGCGATCCCTGACGCACTGATGGATGTGGCGACACGGGCGGCAGAAGCAGGTGGCTTTGACGGGTGCCGTCCCAATGCCTGCCTGATCAACCGCTATGAACCAGGGCTCAAGCTTGGGTCCCACCAGGACAAGAATGAGCGCGATTTTCGCTGGCCCGTGGTGACCCTGTCGCTTGGGGTGCCCGCAACCTTCCAGCTGTTCGGCAGCGCGCGCGGCGGTACGCCCGTCAACATCGGACTTGAAGACGGCGACATGCTGGTGATGGGGGGTGCCGCCCGCATGGCCTATCACGGGGTCAAGACCCTCAAGGAGGGCCAACACCCACTGACAGGAAACAAGCGCTACAGCCTGACCTTCCGCGTGGCCTGACCACGAAACTACTTCAGGTCTCTTTGTGTTGCAATCGATTGCATAAATGATCTGAATTGAGTAAACATGGTGAGCAACAAGGGAGAAGCGAAGTGACGAGAGTAAAACGAGTTCTTTTTGTCTGGCGTGCCCGCTTGCTGGCGATGGCTTTGGTGGTTGCTTGGGCGCCGGTAGGTTTTTCGTCGGATGCGGCTGAGGATATCCTGCATTTCGCAGTGACAGAGGGCAAAATCTATAATGAGTTTTACCGGTCGGGCCCGGTTGCGGCCCACACTGTTCTGAGATCAGGCAGAAGACCGCGCCTTATCGTAGCATTCCCTGCTGGCAATAGTGGAGTCAGCCTATGGTTTGATACGACTGAGGAGCCAGTGGCGTGGCAAGCACTGGAGGACTTGACCCCGTTGAGTATCAATTCACCATCGGGGCCACTTAACGGCATTCAAGCCACTGTTTCAGTGCGAGCTGACACGCTGGTGGTGCGTAAAGTCGTTCAGGGCAACATTCGTACGATCCGCACCTATATGCATGAAAGCGTGGTGGACAATCGGATACAAGTGTCGCGCACCAGTGGAGTGGACACTGTACGCTGGTCCCGGGTTCGGCTTGATGGCTCGGGTGGCTATCAAATGGGCCTGACCATGCTGTCAGGCAAAATTGCTGAAGTAGAAGGCAAGCTCCGCTTGGATGCAGGGACGGACGGCATGATCCGCTTTCGTATGCAGGCGCTGACAGGGGACACGCCACTGACGCCTATTCCCATGCAGGACCTTCTGACCGACGAAGCTGCCCTGGACAGGTTGTCCCGGAACATACTTGCTTTCCTGACTTATGAGGAGAAAATGCTGGCCGGTTCCTGGCGCTTCAATACGTATTTTGGCCGCGACACACTGTTGTCAGCAGCTCTTCTGATGCCAGTCTTGAAGCCAAAGGCCTTTGAGGCTGCAGCAACTTCCGTACTGTCTCGCCTGGCAGCAGACGGGCAGGTGGCGCATGAGGAGGATATCGCTGAATTTGCTGTCTTGCGACAGCTCGATCGTGGCAATGAAGCCGTTGCCCGGCCAGTATATGATTATGCCATGGTGGATGAAGATTTCATGCTGACACCCGTGTTGGCGCGTTACTTGTCCATGGGAGAAAAGGAACATGCGCATCTCAAGGCACTGTTGGCTCAGCAAGCGACCATGGACGAGACATATGCCGACCTGTTGATGCGTAATGTTCGGTATGTGCTGAAGTGCGCACAGCCTTTCGCGCAAGACCCGGTGTTCCACACCCTGATCGAGATTGAAGAAGGTAGCCGTGTGGGTGACTGGCGTGACAGTCAGGAAGGCCTGGCAAATGGACGCTATTCATACAGTGTGAATGCTGTACTGGTGCCAGCGGCCTTGGAAGCGATTACCCAGTTGGTTGAGGCTGGTGTCGTCAAGAACGAAGGTCTTGCTCGCAATGCGGCTGCAATGGCTGAAGTTTGGACGCGTGAAGCGCCAAGTCTGTTCGAAGCGGCTTTGCCGCTGGATGTAGCCCAGAGACGGGTCGACGTCTATGCAGACGTTCTTGGAGTGCCTACGGTTGCTGTGCAGCCAGACGCTGACGATATGGTGCATTTTCCTGCGCTGGCGCTTGCGGCCGATGGTACGCCCATTAGGGTGATGCAATTAGACCCGGCATTTTTGCTGTTTTTCAGTGAGCCAAGTGCTGCCCGACTGGATATGATTATGCAGCAGACACGCCAGGCATTTCCGGCAGGCTTGATGACACCAGTGGGCATGCTGGTGTCGAATCCCGTATACGCGGCAGCAGACGTTCAGGCAATTTTCACTCGGGGGCACTATCATGGACCGGTGGTGTGGCCCTGGCAGCAGGCCATGATGGCAGCGGGACTTGACCGCCAAATCAGCCGTGAAGATTTACCTCAGGCTACGAAAGCGAGGCTCGCGGCATTTCGGGACGCACTCTGGGCCGCGATTGGCAACGGCCATGATGTAAAAACGGCAGAGCTGTGGTCATGGGAGTTCACAGATGGAGCCTACAAGGCTGTACCATATGGTCAGGGCCTGCAGCACCTGACCGAGTCAAATGCCGCTCAGCTATGGAGTACGGTCTATTTGGCAATCTCACCGCCGGAATAGTCACCCATCCCAGTCGTTCTGATCTTCCTCGTCATCGGCAACCACATGACCGTGCAGGTCATAGTCGTCGCTGCGTGCCAGGGTGGGGAGCCTGCGGCATCATGGCGTCTGCCAATAGGCAGCGCATGGTCTATGGTGTTCGGGATGAACCGGGAGGCATGTATGACTGTATATTTTCTGATGGCGGGGCTTGTGTGTCTGGTGACGACCGCCTTTCATGTTTTTGCAGGCGGGGCACGGGTGGTGCGCCCGATGCTGGCGTCACAGGACCTGAATGACACCATGAAAGCGGTGCTATACGGCTGTTGGCATGCCTTTACCCTGCTTTACCTGGGTGTGGCTGCGGTCTTTATCTGGGCGGGCTTCACGCCTTCCGGCGTTTTACCGGCGGCGGCATGCGCGGTGATGGCTGCGATGCTGGCAATATTGAGCGCCGCCGTTATCAGGCGTTTTGGGCAACGCTTTTGGCGGCTGCCCCATTGGTTGCTTTTCAGCTTGGCGGCGCTTTCAGGTGCGCTGGGGGTGATGTCGGCTTAGGGCCTTACCAGTCCCAGTCGTCCTGGTCCTCTTCATCATCGGCAACCACATGGCCGTGCAAGTCATAGTCGTCGCTGGCGTCGATGTGCGCCATCACCATATCGCCCGGCGAAAGCTCTGTGGCGCCCATCAGGTGCACCTGGCCGTCAATTTCCGGCGCGTCTGCGTACGTGCGGCCCACCGCGCCTTCATCTGTGACCTCGTCGATCAGCACGGCCATTTCCATGCCCACGCGGTCCTTGAGTTTTTCGGCAGAGATTTTCGCCTGCACTTCCATGAAGCGTTCCCAGCGTTCCTGCTTCACTTCTTCGGGCACCGGGTTCGGCAGCGCGTTGGCGGCGGCGCCGTCAACAGGCTCATATCTGAAGCAGCCAACGCGGTCCAGCTGGGCTTCCTGCATCCAGTCCAGCAAATACTGGAACTGTTCTTCGGTCTCGCCAGGGAAGCCGACAATGAAGGTGGAGCGGATAACGATTTCAGGCACAATCTTGCGCCAGTTCTGGATGCGCTCCAACACTTTGGCTTCATTGGCAGGGCGGCGCATGGCGCGCAGCACGTCCCGGTTCGCATGCTGGAACGGGATATCCAGGTAGGGCAGGATCTTGCCTTCCGCCATCAGCGGGATCACATCATCCACATGCGGGTAGGGGTAGACATAATGCAGCCGCACCCAGGCATCCAGGTTGCCCAGTTCGCGCGCCAGGTCGGTCATGTGGGCGCGTACTTCGCGGTCTTTCCACTTTTCTGTCTGGTGCTTGAGGTCAAGGCCGTAGGCTGAGGTGTCCTGGCTGATCACCAGCAGTTCCTGCGTCCCGGCTTCCACCAGCTTTTCGGCTTCCCGGAGAACCGCGCGGATCGGGCGGGATGCCAGGTCGCCGCGCAAGGATGGGATGATGCAGAATTTGCAGCGGTGGTTGCAGCCTTCTGAAATCTTCAGGTAGCTATAGTGGCGCGGCGTCAGGCGCAGGCCCGATTCCGGCACAAGGTGGGTATAGGGGTCGTGCGGCTGCGGCGCTGCCTTGTGCACCTCGCCCACCACTTGCTCATACTGGTGCGGGCCAGTGACCGCCAGAACGCCGGGCACCACTTCGCGCACCGCGCCTTCATCCACGCCCAGGCAACCGGTCACGATCACCTTGCCGTTCTCGTTCATGGCTTCCTTGATGGCGGCGAAGCTTTCTTCCTTTGCGCTGTCGATAAAGCCGCAGGTGTTCACAACCACGACATCCGCGCCTTCATATTCAGCAGCGATTTCATAGCCTTCCGAGCGGAGCTTTGTCAGAATCCGTTCGCTGTCCACCAGCGCCTTGGGACAGCCAAGGGAGACAAAACCAACCTTTGAAGTATGCGTGTTCATGAGCAAACATTTTCCTGCAATTGCATGGGCAGTACCGCCGATTTCGGCGGCTTATACAGAGTTTTCAGGGGAATTGCCAGCTAGAAGCGAAGGGGCCGAGCAACGTGGAACTGCTGTAGTTGATGGCTAAAATAAATCTGAGGTTGTTATTTCCCGAAAATACTTTCAGTTCACGTCCTATTGCGTGTATAAAGGAGACTCATTTGGTCAGATTTTAGGGCTGAATGGCGAATGGAGGCATTGATGACTCAGGCTGCCATGTCACCACGCTTTCGGGCGACCCTGATTATTCTACTGGCTGTGCTGATCAACGGCACAATGATCCACTGGTGCTGGACCCTGTACCGCGACATGGGGCTGATGAATATCGCCTGGACGCGGACATCTGAGGTGTCCATTGAGAAGGCCACCTCTCTGGCGCAGATCGAACGCTCGATCGGCTATGGCGAATTTATCCATAATTTCAAAAACTATGTCCTCAGGCGTACACCGAACTATGATCAGCGAACCCAAGCGTCGCTGGAGAAAGTTGAGGATGCCATTGAGGGCATGCGGGCCCTGTCGCTGCAGGCGGAAGACCGGGAGGACCTGCAGACAATCTCCCAAACGGTGGACACATACCGCAAGAACTTCCTGCGGGCACGGGAGGCGGACTGGCGGGCCTTGCCTCCAGCGGAATTGGACCGGCTGGTTTATGTGGATGACAGCGCGGCCGTGGCAGCGTTCACCGCCATGCGGGACCGCATTCTCCCGGCTTATATGTCCCAGATGCAAACGCATGAGCGCCAGATCAGCCAGGTTTGGCGCGAGGTCGCGACAGGGGCTCTTCTGATAATCCCGCTTATTCTGTTGAACTGTGCCGTCTGTATTTGGGGCGGGTTGAAGCTTATCCGGCGCAGGGGTAACGACATCATGATTTTCGAAGGGTCGTCAGACGCCATTCTGGTGTGTGACGAGCAAGGCCAAATCCTGCGCAACAACCAGATCGCTGAACAGATGTTCGAATATGGCCAGGATGAGCTGCGCAACAGGCAGTTGGCCGATATCATCCCGGATCTGGATGTCCTGTTTGGGTCGGGTTCGGGGGCGCACCGTAATAGCGAAAAGGCCTTGGCCTCAAAGCCGCTCAGGAACCTCAAGGCGCGGACAAAGGCGGGGCGCCATGTGCCGGTTGCCATTTCCGTGTCGTCGGTTCTGTTCTTCCGGCGCGCTGCAAAAATGGTGGTGGTGCGCGAGGCCGCGTGAGCCCCGCCAGGCATCCCATAATTCAGGCTTTGCATTGACGTTTTTTTGCCTATGATGGCCCCGTTTTTTCGGGAGCTGTTATGCGCGGGTTGCTTTTTTCTTTCTTAATTTTTCTGACATTCTTGGGCACGGCTGGTTCAGCGGCAGACCCTGACGGTGTGTGGCAAACAGAGGGCTATGGCTATCTGTTTGACGTGCGCGGCCAGGAGGTCGCGATCTATGAGACAACCGCGATCAGCTGTCTGCCAAGCGGCCTGATCCCGGGTGCGCTCGAGCAGCTTGAAGGCGAAGATGCGGAAGCGCGCTTTGGTGTAACTATCCCAGGCTTCATTGAGGCCGACATGGAAATCTGGCCTTTAGGCAAGGATAGCCGACGCTTCCACCGCAGCGACACCAGCACCTTCATGACAGCCCACAAGCTGGCGGCGCTGCCAGACGCGTGCAGGGCCACCCCCGCCGCAACCGCACAGGACACGGTTGCGGTTTTTCATGAGAATTTCAAAACTCATTATCCTTTCTTCGCGGAAGGGCACGCCGGATGGCCAGCCCCGGCGGTGGACGCAATCGTCACGGATCAGCAACTGTTTGACTATCTGACCGGCCTGTTGATGCCCCTTGAAGATGCCCACACGGCCCTTGTGGCCCCAAGCCTGGACGCCATGTATTTCGGGGCGGAAGGCGCGGGCCGGTCGGCGCCGGAAGAAAGCCGCAAAGCGGGGTTCGAGATTGTCGACGGCAGCTACCTCAGGAGCCCGCTGGCACCCTACTGCCGCGGCATGCTGGGCTATGCCGAGCTGGTGCGGGGGGTAGGCTACCTGCGCGTAAGCGGCTTTACCAATTTCAGTGAGGCGAACACGCCGGACGCCAACCTGGCGGCGTTCGAACGCGCGCTCGATGATTTTTTCGACCCGATCCACGGCCTGGCCGGACTGGTGATTGACCTGCGCGACAACGCTGGTGGGTCGGACGCCCTTGCGCTGGCGATGGCCCGCCGCCTGACGGAACAGGAGTATATCGCCTATTCCAAGCAGGCCTACAGGGGTGACGAAGGCGGGCAAGCCTGGACGGACGAAACCGCAACCTGGGTGCAGGCCAGCGACCGTGAAAGCTTCTGGGGGCCAGTGGTTGTGCTGACAGGCCCTAACAGCATGAGCGCAGCAGAAACTTTCCTGATGGCGCTGATGGACCGCGCACCGGAAGTAACACGCATTGGCGACAACACTCGTGGTGCATTTGCCGATATGCTGCCGCGCATCCTGCCGAACGGCTGGCTGTTCGCCTTGCCGAACGAGCGCTATCTGGACAGTGCCGGCAAAAGCTATGACCGGTTGGGCATTCCGCCCCATATCCGTGTGCCTGTTTTTTCCGAAGAAGACCTGGCTGCTGGCCGGGACAGTGCGCTTGATGCGGCGCTTAAGGTCCTGACGTCCGACGCACGGTAACGTCGGTTTGATTTTTCATCACAGGCTGGCGCCATTATGATTTTTCAAAAATGGGGACGTGTGTGGCAATTGATCTGACATGGATGGATGACTGTATTGAAGTGCATGTGGACGGGGATTTCCCGAACCAGATGGTTGCCATGAACAAAGCCATCACCGGTGACCCGCGCCACAAGAAGATCAGCCGCATGCTGATCAACGCGCTCGACGCAGACCATTTCTATGCCGACGACCATCTGGTGGGCACTATGGCGGAGATGGATGTCATGGCCTATGACGGTGCGCCGCGCATGCGGCTTGCGGTCGTCACTGACAATCCTAAGATGGCCAGGATTGTCCAGACATACGCCGCCCACTATGAAAGCCTGAAACCCGGCGCGGTGGTCAGCAAGGTTTTTGACAATCTTGCTGAGGCACGCACCTGGCTGGGAACCTGACCTGTCGGCCTACTTCCGGTCCACCTGCTGCGACTGGTCGTGGAACTGCCACAACACATTGATGATCTTCCACTCACCCTCATTGCCCTTCATCAGATGAAGGTAATCGATCCAGTCGTCGGCCGTCAGCTTCACCGATGCGATGCGCCCGTCAAGTGCCAGAATTTCAATGTCCTTGCGGGGTGGGTTTGGGAAGGCCTTGCCGTCCTTGTTATAGTTTTCGGCCACCCACAGCATGGTGTCGCGGCTGGTTTCCATGACATACTCTGTGCCGTCCGTCTTTTCCCAGTAAGTGCGTTTTTTCATGTCACCGTGTAGGGCCCGGTCCATGCGGCTGGGGTCTGGCTTGTGCTGGCTTTCGATATAATCCAGCGCCGCCTGTTCGATAACCTTGCGGTCGGCCATATCGTCGGCGCTGGCGGGCTGAAAGCTGGCAGCGGCAAAAAGGATTGCAATGAGCAGATGTTTCATTTGATCTTCCCCCATGTATAGTGTGCTGTCTGGGCGCCAAGGTGTACCGAACGGCTCTGTTGGCGCAACTCACAACCCCGTCATAAACGGTTGATCAGGACCAGGAGGAAAGCCTGCGATGAACAGCAAAGAGTTCCGCAAAAATGCACATGATGTGATCGACTGGATCGCCGACTATATGGACGGCGTGCGCGACTTTCCCGTACGCGCCCAGGTGGCCCCGGGCGAGGTGCGCGCCAAGCTTCCTGCTATACCGCCCCTTGAAGCCGAGAGTTTCGACCAGCTGATGACGGATTTCAAAGACATCATCCTGCCCGGTGTGACCCACTGGCAGCACCCGCGCTTTTTCGCCTATTTCCCGGCCAATGTGACGCCGGAAAGCCAGTTGGCGGAAATGCTGATCAGCGCCATGGGCATCAATGCCATGCTGTGGGAAACCAGCCCGGCAGCCACGGAACTTGAAGAAGCCATGATGGACTGGCTGAAGGACATGCTCGATTTGCCGCGTGCCTGGGCGGGGGTTATCCAGGACACGGCCTCCAGCGCTACCTTCTGCGCGGTGCTGGCCGCCCGTGAACGGTCAACCGACTGGAAGGTGAATGAAACCGGCCTGCAGCATGCGCCCAAGATGGCATTCTACACCTCGGCCGAAGCCCACAGTTCGCTGGAGAAAGCCGTCAAGATGGCGGGACTGGGGCGCGCCTCGATCCGCCTTGTGCCAACAGACAAAGATCACGCCATGCAGCCCGCAGCACTTGCCGCCATGATGGAAGAAGACCGCAAGGCGGGCATCATCCCGGCCATGGTGATGGCGACTGTGGGCTCCACCAGTGTCGGCGCAGCTGATCCCTTGAAGGCCATCGGCGTGATCGCGCGGGCCAATAAGGCCTACTTCCACGTGGACGCCGCTTGGGCCGGTAGCGCCATGGTCTGCCCGGAATTCCGCTATCAGCTGGACGGGGTGGAAGGCGCCGACAGTTTCGTCTTCAACCCCCATAAATGGATGGGCGTGCAGTTCGACTGCACGGCCCATTTCGTGCGCGATAAGGACACACTGGTGCGCACCCTGACCATCCTGCCCGCTTACCTTGAAACCCGCGAAGGCAGCACCGTGACAGACTACCGCGATTGGGGCGTCCAGCTTGGCCGCCGCATGCGGGCACTGAAGCTGTGGTTCGTGATCCGCCTGCGCGGCATTGAGGGCCTGCGCACCATGTTTAGGGGCCATGTTGCCTGGGCGAAGGACCTAGCAGCTACAGTCCGCGATACGGACGGGTTTGAACTGGTGACAGGGCCGAACCTGTCGCTCCTGACCTTTCGCCTGCTCAAGGAAGGGATGGACACGGAAGAACTGGATGCCCTGACAGAAAAACTGCTGACAGTGGTCAACGATGACGGCTTCACCTACCTGACCCGCACGCTGGTGAACGGACGCCCGGTGATCCGCTTTCAGGTGGGGCAGGTGCAGACCACCAAAGATGACGTCATGGCCGCCTGGGCCCGGGTGGTGGAGCTGGCGAAAGCCGTCTAGTCCTGCCGCAAAATTGCCCCGCATTTAAGGCGGGGGCGCACAATCTGGCCCCGCTTTCGGCACCATCCACCCCCATACCGGTTTGATCCGAAAACCGTATGGGGGAATGATCAGGATGGAAAATGATACAGGAAAGAAGCTTTTGTCGGGCCTGGGTGGCCCGGGCTTCAAGGCGGCGCTGGTGGGCATCTTGCTGCTGGTGCTTTTGATACCCATCACCATGGTACAGTCGCTGGTGAACGAACGGTCCAACCGGTCGACCGACGTGCTGGCCGGTGTTGGCGCCACCTGGGGCGGCGAGCAACAGATATCAGGACCAATCCTGGTGTTGCCCTATGACCATGTGCTGTCGCGCAGCAGTTCGGGCGAGGAAAAGCTGGAGCGCAGGACCCTGATCCTGCTGCCTGATACGCTCACTGCAACCGGTGATGTGGACGTGGAAAAGCGCGCCATCAGCATTTATGAAACCAATGTCTATACTGCGCATATGAAAATGAAGGCGGCTTTCAAACTGCCGTTCCTGATCGACGGCGTATCGCCCGAGCACATGAAATGGGACCAACTGTATGTCAGCCTGGTGCTGGGCGACATTCAGGGGTTGCAGGGCAATATGGAAATAATCTGCGGCGGCAAGCTGTTGCCCATAGAGCCCGGCACCGGCCTGGGCCGGCACAGCCAGGGCATTCATGCCGGCTTGGGCGGCACCTTACAGGGTGGTGACAGCCTGGCTGTGGACATGAGCTTTTCCCTGCGCGGGACCGGCGCACTGGATATCTGGCCGTCGGGCGCCAGAACCGATGTGACGCTGGCCTCAGGCTGGCCGTCCCCCGGTTTTCAGGGGCGCTTTTCGCCCATCAGTCACAGCATTTCGAAAGACGGCTTCAGTGCCCAGTGGCAGACGCTGCGGCTGGCGCAGGGACTTGGCCCGGTGTTGTTCGACGGACCGCCAAAGGGTCAGTCGATCAGCGTCAAGTTTGTCGACCCGGTAAACAATTATTCCATGACAGACCGCAGTGCCAAATATGGCAGCCTGTTCGTGCTGATGACCTTTGCGGTGCTTTATCTGTTCGAGGTGATTTCCGGCAGGCCTGTGCATCCAGTGCAATATATGCTGACGGGGCTGGCGCTGTGCCTGTTTTTCATGGCGCTTCTGGCGCTGTCGGAGCATCTGGACTTCGGCCTGGCGTACGGCATTTCTGCAACAATCGTGATCGCCATGGTGGCGGCGTATGGCAAGTCGGTGATGGGGTCGGGCAAATGGACATCCGGCATCACCATCACGCAGATCGCGCTGTTCGCCTACCTCTATGGCGTGCTGAAAATGGAAGACCTGGCGCTTCTGTCAGGGACAGCACTGCTGTTTGTCGCTCTCGCGGTGGCCATGTTCCTGACCCGCCGCGTTGACTGGTACAGGTCAAAAGCTTGAGGAAAAGGGCAGGCAACGCGTTTGCCTGCCCCATTGGCTTATCGGCTGTAGCCGCCTGTGGTCTGTTCGGTGGCCTGTTCGGCAGCCCGCGCCTGCAGGCGTTTGACCGGTGCGGCCGGGTTGGTGTCCACATAGTCATGCAGGATCGACACCGCTTCCCCGGCCGCCACTGCGGAAGGGACTTTCCCATCGGCCACGTCAGATGCGATCCCCAGGATCTGCATGTAAAGCTCGGACGGCTCCCCAAGCACCGTCAGGGCCACGGTGTCATTCTCTGCCATCAGAGTGTCCCATTCATCGCGGATTTCGGCCCAGAAGTCCTTTGTAGCGGCCCAATATTCGGTGCCGACTTCGGTTTTGAAGTCTGCGAAATGATTGTAGGTGTTCACGCCAATTTCGCGCACCAGCAGCTTGGGTGCATCGCCGGTCAGGATCAGCTTCGAGTTGTCCTGCTCGTGCACCCAGCCCTTGGGTGTCAGCGCGTGGCGGTTGATAGCCTCAATGGCGTGATAGTCGCCGCGCTTGGTGGCGTCCCGGCGTGGCAGGGGGCGCCAGCTTGGCGGGCTTGCCCATTCGGACGTGCCGTCTGTGTGGTCCCACGCCGCCACGGCGGCATAGCGCGGGGCGTCGTCCACCTGATAGACGGTCTGGGACCATTTCCCCGCGCGTTCCGCTTCCGTCAGCTGCTGTTTCTGCCAGGTGTTGGCGCCCTTGAAGGCCATGATGGTGGTCGGTTCATACTGCCAGTCCTGCCGCCAGTGTTTGATTGGCATGAAGGGCACCTTGTCGCCGTCACCCACCACCAGGATGTGTTGCAGGCTGATGAAGTCGCCGGTGTCCTTGATTACACGGACCATCTCGTGCCCGCCGGCCTTGTAGCGTTCCTTGGGTGTGTAGCCCTGCTGGAACGATACGGTCTCCTGAAAATCGAAGGTGACTTGATAGTCGCCTGCCATCGCCAGAATGGCGGCGCGGTCGGCCTCAAAGTGGCTGCCCGCTGCCACAGGGGCAGGGGCCTGTGCGGCCAGGTTGGCCGGGGTGTTGGTCGCGCAGGCTGACATCAGCATCAGCCCGGCAACCAGCATGGCATGCCTGAAAGGCCGCCATGGGTGGGTCAAATTTATCTTCATCTTTTGTTCCTCTTGATCTCAAAAACAATAATGATTCTGACTTGCATTATTAATAACCATCGCCTATGACGCTATTAATGAAATTAAGAATCATTTGCAATAACTAATTGAATACCTCAGGCAGGACCGTCAGAGCCCAGAAGTTTTCCAGGAAGGAATTTCAGGAGAGATTTTTCAAAACGCTCCCTGTGTGGCGTTTGAAAAATCATCGGGCTCGGCAGGTGAGATGGCAGGCGCGGTGCGGCGTGAGGGCAAATATGATCAAGGGAAGCAAGAGTATGTATCAGTCTGTAAAATTGAAATCCGCCCTATGCGCAGGTGTTTCACTGTTGGCTACGATGCCTGCGGCTGCTGAAACCGTGGCGGATATCACCGAAATCAGCGTCAGCGCCACCAAGAATGAAGTGGAGGCCTTCAGTGTGCCGGCGTCCGTCAGCGTGGTAACGCGCGAGGAAATGGATGACCTGCTGGCCGCCAGCGTGTCTGACCTTTTCGTCTCGGTCCCCGGCCTGTCGTTTGATGGCGGACCGCGCCGCGCCGGTGAAACACCCACCATTCGCGGTGTGGCTGGAGAAGGCGTGGTCGTGCTGTTTGACGGCGTGCGCCAAAGCTTCCTGTCCGGCCATGACGGGCGCTTCTTCATCGAACCCGACCTATTAGGCTCTGCAGAAGTGGTGCGGGGCGGAGGCTCATCGCTTTATGGCTCCGGCGCGGTGGGCGGGGTGATCAGCCTGCGCACCCTTGACGCTGCAAACCTTCTGGCGGACGGGGAGCGGGCCGGCTACCGCCTGAAAGCGGGCTTTCAGGGCACCAGCGATGAATGGATGACCGGCGCGACAGTGTTTGGCCGGTCCCGCGACGGGCGTCTCGACGGCTTGGCTAGCCTGACGTTCCGGCAGTCGGGCGACATCGCGCTGGGCAACGGCACGACGCTTTCGGGCGACGACGAGATCGGCTCGGGTCTTGCCAAGCTCAGCTTCCAGGCCAGCGACGCGTTGAGCCTGAGCGCCAGCTGGATGGGCTACAGGAATGACGCCGTTGAACCCAACAACGGTCAAGGCAACAGCGAAGGCGACCTGATGGCAAAACGGGTTGTCAGCGATACCTTCCGGCTGGGCACTCGCTATAACCCGGAAACCCAATTGGTGGACCTGCAGGCGGTGGCCTACATCAACAAGGCGCGGGTAGACGAGGACGACCTGGACACTGACCGCATCATCGGCCGTGACGTGGAAACCAAGGGCTTCACCATCGACAACCGCAGCCGGTTTGACCTGGGCAGCAAGGCAAACGTCACCTTCACCTATGGTGGGGAATATTACCGGGATGAGCAGGTAGGCACCGATAATCAGACCACAGACGGCACCCGCGGCGGTGTGCCGGACGCGGTGGCAAACACCACAGGCCTGTTCGCGCAGGCGGAACTGTTGCTCGATACATCACTGGGCGCCTTCTATATCGTGCCCGGCGTGCGCTATGACAGCTTCAGGAACCGGGCGGCGGGTGAAACGGTGGAGACGGACGAAAGTGCGACATCCCCCAAATTCGCCGCCACGTGGGAGCCAACAGAAAACCTGATGCTGTTCGCATCCTACGGCGAGGCGTTTCGGGCGCCGTCCTTCAACGAGATTTTCGCGGACGATGTGCATTTCACCATCCCGCTTGGCCCCGGCCTTGAGGCCCCGAATTTCTTCATCCCCAACCCGGACCTGCTGCCCGAGCGGTCAAAAACATGGGAGTTTGGTGCGGGCGTTGATTTCGCGGACCTGGTCACAGGCGGAGACCGCCTGACCATGAAAGGGTCCTATTTCACCTCTGACGTCAGGGACCTGATCGATCTCGAGGTGAACTTTGAATTTTCCATGGCCTGTTTTGTGCCCGGTTTCCCCGGCACCTGCAACGCCGGTACCAGCCGCAACATCAACACCGGCCGCGCCACCATGGATGGGTTTGAGCTGGAAGCGGTCTATAGCAGTCCGCGCGTGCGGCTCGCGGCTTCCTATTCCAGCGTTAACGGCACAGACAAGGACACGGGCGAGTATGTCGGTATCCTGTCACCGAACCGCCTGTTCACGTCGGCCGAGCTGAAGCTGCCGGAAATCGATGCCCGGATCGGTACGCGCGTTACCATCGCCGGTCGGTTCGACAAAGTAGATGACGTGGCCGAGGAACGCCCGGGTTACGAGACGGTCGATGCCTTCCTGGTGTGGGAGCCCACAGGCGGCCTCAAGGGACTGCGTGTTGACCTCGGGGTCGACAATCTCTTTGACGCCGCGCCGGAGCGCGTGTTCGCAGGCGTGGTGGATGCGGGCCGCAATGCCAAGGTCCGCGTCGGCTGGACCGGGTCGTTCTAAGAAAAGGATCAACGGAATGTGGAATAGCGAAAGCGGCTACGGCTGGCTTGCCAAGTCACTGCATTGGTTGGTGGCGCTTCTGATGGTCGGGATGTCTGTTGTCGGCTTCATTTTCGCTGACATGCCGCGCGGGGACGAGAAAACCGAACTGCTGACGCTTCACGCCTCCTTCGGGCTATTGCTTCTGGCTTTCATGGTCGTGCGGCTGGGGGTGCGCATGAAAGGCGTGCGCCCGAGGCCGCTTGACCCGTCGGCCACGCGGCTGAATGCCCTCGCCCACACTGTGCATCGGGTGCTCTATTTAGTGATATTTTTGGTAATTGCCGCTGGCATGCTGACGCTGATGACAGTGGGCTGGGATGTGCCCTTCTTTGGGCTGTTCGCCGTGCCCACTCCGTTCGAGCGCGACATGGCGCTGCACCATCTGTTCGAGGAAATCCACATCTATGGCTGGTGGGTGCTGGCCGGGCTCGTGGCGCTCCACCTTATCGGCGCTATGTACCATGCGTTTGTGCTCAAGGATGGAACACTCCGGCGCATGACGCGCGAGAAATCTGAGTGTTGATCAGCCCCGGCCCCTGGCTTTCTTGGCGGCGGGATTTTCCCCGAGTTTCATACCCAGGTCGCGCACCTTTTGTGGGGCATCGGGCAGGCAGATGGCCAGGCGGAAGGCGGCATAAAGCTGCACAGGGTTCTTTGAATGTTCGGCCACGGTCTCCAGCAGCGCGGTATATTCCCTGCCATAGCTGCGGAAGGCTTCCCGAAGCCGCATGGGCATATCGCGCCACAGCAGGTCTTCCAGGTTGTGGGGTGAGGCCAGAAGGGCGTTCAGGCGCTCAAGTTTCGCTGGTGTCGGGGACGCCAGCGCGCCCTTGAGTGTGGCGGCATAGCTTGCGGCAAAATCGAAGCTGGTCTGCGCCGTCAGGGGTTCAGGCGTGTCTGCTTCTTCAACTGGCGTGATCCACGCTGGGTCGCGCAGCGCGGCCATGATCGGACTGGTTTGCCTGCGGTCCCACAGTTTGAAAAGTCCCCAGCCTAATGCAAGGCCAAGTAACCAAATCTCAATCCAATTGAATATTACACCCACTCAATATTTCCCAGCGAGAGCATTATTTAGTCCTCGATGCCCACCAGGGCGCGGGCAAACTCGGCTGCGTCGAAGGGCTGAAGGTCCTCGATGGCTTCCCCAACGCCAATCGCATGCACTGGCAGGCCAAATTTTTCGGCGCAGGCCACCAGCACACCGCCGCGGGCGCTGCCGTCCAGCTTGGTCATGATGATGCCTGTGATGTTCGCAAGCTTCTGGAACACTTCCACCTGATGGACCGCATTCTGGCCTGTGGTGGCATCCAGCACGATCACCGTGTCGTGCGGCGCGCCCTCGACCTTCTTGCCAATCACGCGCACGACCTTCGCAAGTTCCGCCATCAGTTCCTCGCGGTTCTGCAGGCGGCCAGCTGTGTCGATCAAGAGCACGTCTGTGCCTTCTGCCGTTGCGCGCTCAACCGCTTCGAACGCGAGCGCTGCTGCGTCTGCGCCGATTTCCTTGGTGACAACCGGCACACCGTTGCGGTCCCCCCACACCTGAAGCTGCTCGACCGCGGCTGCGCGGAAGGTATCGCCTGCCGCCAGCATTACCGACTTGCCGTCTTCCCGGAACTTTTTCGCTAGCTTACCGATGGTGGTGGTTTTCCCCGCACCATTCACACCCGCCATCAGGATGATGTGGGGCTTGTTGGAGGGGTTCACAGCCAGCGGCTTGGCGACAGGGGTGAGGATTTTCTCAACCTCGGCAGCCAGTACCTTTTTCACCTCGTCGCCGGTGATTTCCTTGTCGAACCGGTCCTTGGCGAGCGTACCGGTGAGCTTGGAGGCGACAGCAACGCCCAGGTCAGACGTGATCAGAAGGTCTTCAAGTTCCTCAAGCGTGTCATCATCCAGCTTGCCCTTGGTGAAGATATCCGCAATGCCGCCAGAGATGGCGCTGGTGGATTTCTTCAGCCCTTCCTTCAGGCGCTGGAACCAGCTTTTCTTCTCTGATGGCTTCTCAGCAGGTATTTCCTCAGCCGTTGGCTCAGGCTCAGGCTCAGCAACAGGTTCGGGCTCAGCAACAGGTTCGGGCTCAGCAACAGGTTCGGGCTCAGCAACAGGTTCGGGCTCAGCAACAGGTTCGGGCTCAGGTTCAGGATCTGGCTCGGGTGCAGGTTCCGGTGTTGCTTCGGGCTCTGGCTCGGGCGCCGGGACAGGTTCTGCAACAACTGGTGTGGGGACTACTTCTGCCACTTCAGCTGCTGGCGCTACCGGTTCTTCAGGCTGCTCGGCAGGCTGTTCTGGCGCCTGTTCTTCGGCCTGCACGTCAGGCTTTGGCTGCTCTTCCGTCTCGGATTTCTTGCCAGTCAGGCGTTGGAACCAGCTTCTTTTCTCGCTCACAGGCGTTTCCTCAGGCAGGCTTATGGTTGGGTCTTGATGCCAGACATGGCGTTTTCATCGCGTGGCGTCAAGCGCACAGGCACGATATCGCCGGGCTCGGCGGGGCCTTCAATGACCACCGGGATGAATTGTTCGCTGTGGCCGATGGGGTTGCCGTCGTGGCCGATGCGTTCCACCAGCACATTGGCGTCGGCGCCTTCGGCGCGCTGGAACAGCTCAGCCACGCGCTTGTCACCGGCAGCGCGCAGGCGGGCAGCGCGTTCTTTACGCACGTCCTTCGGCACCTTGTTCGGGATTTTGGCGGCGGGCGTGCCCTCGCGTTCGGAATAGGGGAACACATGCAGCCACGTGAGGTCGCATTCCTCCACAAGGCGAAGGCTGTTCTGGAACATCTCTTCCGTCTCTGTCGGGAAACCGGCGATAATGTCAGCACCGAATACCATGTCGGGGCGCTCAGTGCGCACGCGGTTTGTGAATTCGATGGCATCGCCGCGCAGATGGCGGCGTTTCATGCGCTTCAGGATCATGTCGTCGCCAGCCTGCAAGCTCAGGTGCAGGTGCGGCATCACGCGTGGCTCATGGATGATCGCGTCATAAAGCGGCTCATCCACTTCAATGCTGTCGATGGAGGAAATCCGAAGACGCGGCAGGTCCGGCACCAAATGCAAGATTTTCTGTACGAGCGTGCCGAGGGTTGGCGTGCCCGGCAGGTCCTCGCCGAAGCTGGTGATGTCCACGCCCGTCAGCACCACTTCCTTGAAGCCGCGGTCCACCAACCGTTTGATCTGGTCGACCACTTCGCCCACGCCCGTAGACCGGCTGTTGCCGCGGCCATAGGGGATGATGCAGAAGGTGCAGCGGTGGTTGCAGCCATTCTGGATTTGCACAAACGCGCGGGCGCGCTCGCCGAAACCGTCGATCAGGTGGCCCGCGGTTTCCTTGACGGAAAAGATATCATTCACCTGGACGCGCGGCGCGTTCGACAGGTCAAGCCCCGCGCGACCAAGGCCGACGAAGCTTTTGGCTTCGAGCTTTTCCTGGTTCCCCAGAACGGTCGCGACCTCATCCATTTTGGAAAACTGCATCGGGTCAATCTGTGCCGCGCAACCGGTGACGATGATGGGCGTGTCGGGTCGTTCGCGCTTCATGCGGCGAATGCTTTGGCGTGCCTGGCGCGTGGCCTCAGCCGTGACGGCGCAGGTGTTGACGATAATCACATCATCAAGCCCGGCGTCTTCCGCGTGACGGCGCATCACCTCGCTTTCATAAGCATTGAGGCGGCAGCCGAAGGTCACGATTTCTGGTTCTTTTTTCATCATGTCGCTCACAGTGCGACCTCGCCTTTGAACGCCAGCGTCGCCGCGCCTGTCATTTGTACCGTGCCGTCCGCGAGCCACTCAACCTCAAGCGGGCCGCCGTCCAGCATTACGGTGGCCTTGCGGTCAATGAGGCCAAGGCGCGAGGCCGCGACAACACTGGCGCAGGCGGCGGTGCCGCAGGCATCGGTGATGCCAGCCCCGCGTTCCCACACACGCAGGCGGATTGTATCACCTTTCACGGTCCCAACCGAGGCATTCACACGCTCAGGGAACATCGCGTTCTTTTCAACCTGCGGGCCCCAGTAGGGCAGGTCAACCGCGTCGGCGTCCTCAACGAAAAAGACTGCATGCGGGTTGCCCATATTGACGCACGTGGGTTCGAACAGTGGGCCCATGGCGAAATCGATCTTCATCGTGTCCGTTTCGCGCGCCAGCGGGATCTCATCCCATGCCAGCCGCGCCGGGCCCATGTTGACGCTTATGCCCGCCTCTGCGCGGGTGGCGGTCAGCAGGCCTGCGTCTGTCTCGATCAGGACCTTTTCTTTGCCGCTTTCATCCAGCGCCAGCTGGCCCACGCAGCGGGTAGCGTTACCGCAAGCACCCACGCGGCTGCCGTCGGCGTTGCGAATTTCCATGAAGATGTCGGCTTTGCCGCTTGTTCTCAGGATGATCAGTTGGTCGCATCCGATGCCGCGGCGGCGGTCAGACAATGCACGCACGGCTTCATCCGCCAGCGCGAGGTCGTCCTCGCGGGCGTCAAAAATGATGAAGTCATTGCCCAGTCCATGCATCTTCAGGAACGGGCGCATATGCTGGCCTTTTTCCATGAGGCCGCTTATATGGGTTCTCATAGCGCAGAGTCTATGGATTTCTGTGCATCTGGCAGAAGATTTTGGCGGATTAAGGCAGGCTTGGTGGCAGCACGACAACAAATCATCATTCACGCGGGGTTTCACCGCTGCGCATCGACCGCAGTGCAGGACATGCTGCGCGCGCGGCGGGCGGCCATTGAAGCCACTGGCACGGCGCTGCTGCTCAGGGAAGATCTGGAAGGCTGGCTGACAGGCCGGCAGCTCCGGCTTCTGTACCGCCATCAGGATGATTCCCTGGTTTCCAGCCTGCGCCTCAAGTTGGTTGCATCCATGCTGAAGCGCATCAGGGCGGACCGCATTGTGATCAGCGAGGAATTACTGCTGGGTTTGATGCCCGGGGTGCGGGACACGGGCTTTTATCCTCATTTCGGGAATTTTCTGTCTGCGGTCAAAGCGCTGTCCCGCTCCTTCGATATTGAGCTCAGGTTCATTGCCCGGCGGCAGGACCGCTTCCTTGAATCTGCCTACGCCTTTCGGGTGCCGCGTGGGACGCGGTTATCTTTCCCCGACTTTGTGGCGCCGATCGGGCTTGAGAATGCATCCTGGATGCGCCTGTTGAGGCAGGTGGAAGAGGCTGGACTGGCTTCCGCGTGCCGATTTGGCGTGCTGGAAAGCATGCCCCGGGCGAAACGCGGGCGGTGGGCAATGAACTTCCTTGGGCTTGATGAACTGGCCCCGGGCGAGGAGATCAGGTTGAGCGGCAACCGCCGCCTGACCGAAACTGAGCTGATAGACATCCTTGGCACGCCCAAACAGGTGCGTTTCACAGACGCAGAGCGAGCAGCGTTTCTTGAACGCCTCACTGCAGACAATGCGGCCTTCCTGGCGCACCCCATGGTGAATGCGCCAGCGGATGCCTGGCGCGATTAGCCGAACACCATGGGTAGCAGGCTGTAGCACAGCGCCGCCACCACAAAGGTGCCAATCACATTGAGCCATAAGCCCGCACGCATCATGTCCGGCACATGCAGCTGCCCGGTTGAGAAGATCACCGCGTTCGGCCCCGTGGCCACCGGCAGCATGAAGGCGCAGCTGGCCGCCATGGCGGTGGGTGCCGCCAGCATGATGGGGTCAATGTCGGCGCTGGTCGCCAGCGCGCCCAGCACCGGCACAAGGGCTGCTGTGGTGGCTGTGTTGCTGGTCAGTTCCGTCAGGAAAATCACCATGCCGACAATCACCAGCATGATCACGAACAGGTGGGCGCCAGAAAGCCCCACCATATGGTTCCCCAGCCAAACCGCGAGGCCGGTGGCTTGAATGGCAGCCGCAAGGCTAAGCCCGCCGCCGAACAGCAGGATCACGCCCCATGGCAGCTCAACCGCGCTTTCCCATGACAGCAGCGCCTTGTGCTTGTTGGCTTCGCCGCCGCCCGCCGGGATCAGGAACATGGCAAGGCCTGCCGCCACGGCAATATGCATGTCTGACATGCGGGCGACGAAGGGCATCAGGTCTGTCAGCCACTGGGTGTCCACCAGCACCTGGCGGAAGCTCCACAAAAGCGCCATGCAGGTCATGACGACGGCAACCCGCTTTTCCGGCGTTGTGATGCGGCCCATGGCCTGAAGTTCGGTCTGCACCACCTCAGCCCCACCGCGCGCCAATTTGGCGTCAAACGGGAAGCAGATTTTGGTCAGCACCAGCCACGCTAGCGGCACCATGGTCAACACAACGGGAATGGCGAAGGCCATCCATTCGATGAACAGGATTTCCCGGCCCGTTGACTGCTGGATGAAAGCTTTCACAAACAGGTTCGGCGGCGTGCCGATATAGGTGCCAAGCCCCCCGATGGAGGCCGCCCAGGCGCAGCCGATCAGAAGCGCTATGGTAAAGCGGTGGCCGGTTGCTTTTTCCTTGAGGATGGTCTGCGCGACTGTCAGCGCGATGGGCACGATCATCAGTGTGGTGGCGGTGTTGGATATCCACATCGAAAGCAGCGCCGACGCCGCCATGAAGCCCGCGATCAGGGCCGCTGGGTGGTCACCGACGCGGGCGAGGATATTGAGCGCAATCCGCCGGTGAAGGTCCCATTTCTGCATGCCCATGGCAGCGATGAAGCCGCCCAGCAGCAGGAAGATTACCGGTTTGGCGTAAGGCAAGGAGGCCTCGCTTGAGCTGGCGGCCCCCAGAAGCGGCAGCATCACCAAAGGCAGCAGGCTTGTGGCCGGCACGGGGATGGCTTCGGTGGCCCACCAGGTTGCCATCAGCACAGCAAGCGCAACCACGGACCAGGCATCAGCGGACAGGGCCGCAGGCGGTGCACTGAGCATGACAGCCAGGAACAGCAGTGGCCCCAGGAACAAGCCAATGGTTTGGTACTTTGCACGTGTTTCACCGTGGCGATGAATTTCGCCCTGCTGATTGGCCATTCTGTTTCCTCCCGTTTCCCTTGTCTAAATTCAATATCGACTCGGGTGGTGGCTGTGAAGGCTTTATTGCGGATTGGCTGAAAATCTGCAGAAAAGAACCGACTTGAGACTTTTCAGGATTGGGCTATTCTGCGGTCATAAAACAACAGGGAGGATACCATGTCCGTCAAAAAATTATTGGGCGGCATTGCGACAGTCGCGGTGCTCGTGGGGGGCGTTTATGTCTCTAAACTAGTCTGGTTCAAGCCGTTCAGCTTCGATCATTTCCAGACTCGTGTGATCGTTCAGGAGGGTCTCGATAGCCCGCAAACCATGAGCTCGCTTCGCATGCTGGAGCCATGGGGCATCACTGGCCATAATGCCGAACTGGATGATCTGTCGCTGGCGCACGACGAAGTGCAGCGCGCACGGACCCAGGAAAACTACGAAATTCTGATGTCATACGATGACGACGGCCTCGATGCCGACCAACGCCTGAACAAGAGGCTGATGGCTTATGGGCTGAAGGAAGACCTGGAGCACCCGGAGTATGACTATTATAACTACCCGCTGACCCAGCTTTATGGCTGGCACAACAATTTCCCGGCCTTCATGACCGGCACCCACTCAATTCAGGATCTGGAAGAAGCGGACTATTATGTGGCGCGCCTGCGTGCGGCCCGTACCCAGTTTGACCAGATGATGGAGCAGCTGAAGAAGCGCGAAGAACTGGGCATCATTCCGCCAACCTTCATTCTGGAAAAAGTGGAAGCGCAGCTTAATCCTTTCGTCAAGGACGACCCAAAGGAAAATGCGCTTTATGCCGGGGTCAAAGACAAGATTGACGCGCTCGACGCCGACCAGGCCGAAAAAGACCGTGTGCTGGCGGAAATCGAAGCTGCGATCACCGACGTGATCAACCCGATCTGGGCTGATATGCAGACCTATGTGGCTGCGCTGAAGACGAAATCAAACAATGATGCCGGTGCCTGGAAATTCCCGGACGGTGAGCGTTTCTACCAGACCCGGTTGAAGCATTTCACTACCACTGACATGACGGCAGAAGAAATTCACCAGCTTGGCCTCAGTGAAGTGGACCGTATCCAGACCCAGATGCTGTCGATCTTTGCGGAAATGGGCTACGATACATCCATCCCGTTTGCCGATCTGATCAATGGATACGCTGATGAGCCGCGGCACTATTACCCTGATACACCCGAGGGCCGTGAGCAGATCCTGAAAGATTACGCCGCCCTGATCGAGGAAATTGATGCGGGCATCGCAGACCAGTTCAACATGAAACCGAAAGCGCCGGTTGAAGTAGTGCGGGTGCCTGAATTCATGGAGCAGGGTGCGCCTGGCGGATACTATAATTCGCCAGCCATGGATGGCAGCCGTCCTGGCCAGTTTTATGCCAACCTGTATGACATCAAGGGCACGCCCATATACGGCATGCGCGCGCTGACCTACCATGAAGCCGTGCCGGGCCACCATTACCAGATCGCGCTGCAGCAGGAGCAGGAAGACTTGCCAATGTTCCGCAAATTTGCGGGCTATGGCGCCTATATTGAAGGCTGGGCGCTTTATGCCGAACGCGTGGGTTGGGAACTTGGTTTCATGAAAACCAATGACGACAAGATTGGTGCGCTGCAGTCTGAACTGTTCCGGGCGGTGCGTCTGGTAGTCGACACCGGTATCCACGCCAAGAAATGGACCCGCGAGCAGGCGATTGACTATATGGCGTCCAATACCGGCATGGCCATGTCTGACGTGGTGACCGAGATCGAGCGCTACATCGTTTGGCCGGGCCAGGCTACCGGTTACAAGGTTGGCCAGTTGACGATGCTGCGGCTGCGCGACAAGGCAAGAGAGGCATTGGGCGAAAAGTTCGACATCAAAGCCTTCCATGACCTGGTGCTGAATGGCGGTGCAATGCCGCTCACGATCCTTGAGGATCAGGTGGACGCCTTCATCGCCGCCAACTCATAAGGCTTGAGCAGCGATAATTGTTTTGAAGGGCGGGTTTACCCGCCCTTTATCTTTTAGGAAATATAGTGCAGGCTTCGACCGCGATCTGGGGGCGGGCCTGCTTTTGGGAAGGGCAGGTTAGTATGGGAAGAGGTTGCGCCACAGGTGGTGTTGACGAAGAACGATAAAATGTCGCGGAAATCCAGCCGGGCGCGCCAGGTCCGCCAGGCTCTGGATGGCATCTATCTTGGCCAGTTGCCAACGATCACCCTGGTTATGGCGCTCTATTACCTGTTCACGGGTATTTCCCATGTCTTGGTACTTTCTGCGGACGTCCGCCTGCCGCTTGCATCTCTGTCTTTCGCCGCGTCCATGATCAGCATCATAACCTGGATATTGCTGCGGCTTCAGAAGATTCCGGAGCGGTTCAGCCACGCAGCCTTCTTGCCGTCAGCATTTGCGGTCATCTTGCTGGTTTATCTTCATGTGGAGATGACAGGGGATATCCTGCAGCTGACTAACGCCGTGCTGATTTTGCTGGCTTTCGGGTTCATTACGCTGCTGCCCAGCGTCTATATCGGCCTTGTGGCTGTCAGCTCTTTTTTCTTTGTCGGGTGCCTCTATTCGCTTGGCGGGCCGCTTACGATCCACATCGCGTTCATGGGGGTGGCCAGCCTGGTGCTCAGCGGCCTATGTTTTGTCCAGCGCTACCGAACCCTGTCGAACGTGGAACGGTTGTTGATATCCAACAGGTCCAAGTCTCATGCGCTGGCCCAGAAGGCCCGTGAGGCCCGGGCACTCCTCAAGGAGGCGGAGCAGGCTGCAGAGGAGGCCCGTCGGGCCAATGAGGCCAAAGGCATGTTCCTGGCCAACACCAGCCATGAGCTCAGAACCCCGCTGACCGGGGTTCTGGGCATGATGCGCCTCCTTGGCGATACGCGGCTGACAGGCGAGCAGCAGGAATTCCTGAAAGCGGCCCAGTTCAGCGCCAACACCCTGTTGACCCTGATCAACGATATCCTTGATCTGGCGCGGATGGAGGAAGGCAAGCTCAGGCTGACAGAGCAGGCCTTTCGGGCTGACGAGATTGCGAGCCAGGTTGTTGATTTGCTCAGGCCAACCGCCGAAGAAAAAGGCCTCAAGCTGACGTTCCATGACGCTGCGTCGGCCTGTCCCCCTACCATGGGGGACAGTGTTCGTATTGGCCAGATCCTGTTCAACCTGGTGGGCAATGCCATCAAATTTACCGATGCAGGCAAGGTGGATGTGAGCATACGCCTGGGCTCACAGGCTGAGGGCCGACAGCCTATGACGTTTGAGGTGGTCGATACCGGGATCGGATTTTCCAGTGAGGAAATGGAGCGCCTGTTCGCCAGATTTGAGCAGGCAGACGGGTCGGCGGTGAAGAAACAGGGCGGTGCGGGCCTCGGGCTGTCGATATGCCGCGAACTGGCGCGTCTCATGGACGGACACCTGTATGCCGAAGCTGCGGAAGGCCAGGGCGCGCGCTTTGTTTTCGAGGTTCAGCTGCCCCTGGCTACCAATGCTGAATTGGCGGCGAGCCAGGAAGATCAGGCTGGTAAAGCGCCAGAAGTCCTGCCGGAAAAGCTTTCGGTTCTTGTGGCCGAAGACAACAATGTGAACCGTTTGCTGATCGGGAAGCTCTTGGCCAAACTGAACTGGACCCTGCAGTTCGCCGAAGACGGCAACCAGGCTCTGGAAGCAGCGCTGGGTCAGGATTTCGATTTGATCCTGATGGATGTCCGTATGCCGGGCCTGGACGGGACAGAGGCAACCAAGGCCATTCGGACATCGGATGGGAAGCGGGGGCAGGTTCCGATTATTGCCCTGACAGCTAATACAATGGCCGAGGATGTTGCGGCATATCAGCAGGCTGGCATGGACGCCGTTGTGGGCAAGCCAATCCAGCTTGATGACCTGAAAGCCGCAGTGCAAACTGTACTTACCGAGCGCAGGGAGCACACAAGCGTATGACCCATGAGGCTGCGGATACAGACGTGAAACCGTCCGATGAGCATGGCATTGCAGCAGTGCCGGACCTGCTGGCGATAGAACTCAACAAGATTTCCCAGCGGTATCTGGGCGCGATGGCCGTTGTGCTGAGCGTTTTCTACAGCCTGCGTGGTACAGCCTTTCTTATAGACTCAAAGGGTGGGGACCCGGTTGTGCTTGCGGTTCCTGCATTCCTGACGGCTTTTTATGGGATATGGATTTCCCGGAAGGCCCAGGCGCAGCAATTGGGGCGCAAGGCAGTAGAGGTCAATTTTTTCGTTATCTGCCTGGCTTTGATCGGGAATACAGCACTCGCCTATATTGAGGGGTTCAATGCTGAAATCACGCCCAATATGGCATTTGTACTGGTTGCTGCAGGCCTGGGCACGATTTCCGTCTGGAACTGGCTTGCGCAGGTGGCTTTTGTGGTTGCCGGTTATGGTGCAGTGCTGGCGACGATCGGGCCACCTGACGACAAACCTTTCCTGTTTTATTTGCTGACGGGTGGCGCGCTCTCTTTTCTGGCGTTCAAAGCCCGCCTCTCTGTCATCCGGGATCGGATGGACCTGGAGGTTGAACTTATCGACAAGGCGCAGAAGCTTGAGGCTGCAAACAAGGCCAAGGACCGCTTCATGGCTAACGTGACCCATGATTTGCGCACGCCGATGACCGGCGTTCTGGGCATGATGGACCTGTTGCGCGACACAAAGCTGACCAAGGAACAGGCCCGCCTGCTTGAAACCGCCAAAACCAGCGCGGGATACCTGCTGGCGATCATCAATGACATCCTGGATTATTCGAAACTGGAATCCGGCAAGTTCGAGCTGAAGCCGGCGCCCATGGACGCCGTTGCCATCACGCAGGATGTGGTGGAAATGCTGCGCTCTCAGGCGCAGGCGAAGGACATTGCCCTTACGCTCAATCTGCCAGATGAAGACCTCATTGTGGTGAACGGCGATGGCGTGCGTATTGGTCAGGTACTGTTTAACCTGGTGGGCAACGCCATCAAGTTTACCGAAAAGGGCGGGGTGACGGTGACGATGCAGCTCCATACCCACCAGGATCGGCTGTCCATTGAATGGATCGTGTCCGACACGGGCGCGGGCATTCCGCAAGACCGCATCACCAAGCTGTTTGACCGGTTCGAACAGCTGGATGCTTCCAGTACCCGCCAGCAACAGCAGGGCACAGGCCTTGGCCTTGCCATCATCAAGGAGCTGCTGGCCCTGATGGGTGGACATGTGGAGGTCGCAAGTGTCGTGGGTGAGGGGACAGAGTTCAGTTTCACCGTGCCGCTGGAGCGCCTGGGTGCAGATCAGCTGAAAGCGGCGCCTGCAGTCGCAGTACCGGAAGCCGTCTTGTCCCTGCCGCTTCGGATTCTTGTGGCCGAGGATAATAAGGTCAACCAGGCCTTGATTGAACGGCTTCTGGTAAAGCAGGGCTGGACGGTGCAGATGGTGGAAAACGGTGAAACGGCCGTGGCGGCCGCCACCAAGACAGACAAGCCCTATGATTTGATTTTGATGGACGTTCAGATGCCGGTGATGAATGGCCTGACGGCCACCCGTATCATCAAGGAAAAGATGGTCAGTCCGCCCCCCGTGATCGCGCTGACAGCCAACACCATGAAGGAAGATGTGGCCCGGTATCTGGAGGCCGGCATGGACGCCCATGTGGGCAAGCCGATCAATATGGAAGAACTCAGGTCAGCCATCGCGAAAATACTGATGGCCCGACACAACCCGCCTGAGTAGGCCTGGCCCGGCGCCAGCTTGCAAGTTGCCGGTATGTGTGGGTAAATGCCTGAATCATAATTTTGGGGTTGGGGACGGAACCTGTGAGCGAAAAAGAGCCACCAGGCGGCATAGGGGTGGACCAGCATTACACGGCTGAAGCAGTTCAGGCGGAGATGAATGTCATCGCCCAGAATTACCTCAAGATGTTGGGGCTTACCCTGGCGCTTTATTACGGCCTGCGGTCAGTCGGTTATTTCCTGAAGTTTCCCCCTGAAATTGTACCCTATCTGGCTGCTATTTCCATTCCTTCTGCCCTGATCGGAATTGGGGTTTTCCTATACTGCAGGATACGCCAGTTGCCGCAGGTCAAGATCGAGCTGACCACGTTTTTTCTGGGCTGCCTGGTGATCCTGAATGTCTTCGGGAACATGTATCTTACCGGCAACAAGAACCAGTTTTTCAGTGCCGGGCTGGCGATCATCGTTTTCGGTATCAGCACAACCCAGCTCCGTGTCTGGTTTGCGCTGGTGCTTTTGTGTGTTGCCACTTTCATCGTGGCCGCGGCCAACATGCCGGTGCTGGGCGTTGAAGTGATTTCGCTGCTGATTGGGTGCCTGCTGATCTCCATCGCGGCTTTCTTCACCCGCGCGCCTGCTATCCGTAAAAGGGTGGAACTCCAGCTGCAGCTTGAGGACAAGGCCGACTCCCTTGAGGGCGCCTTGAAGGCGAAAGACCGCTTTCTGGCCAATATGTCCCATGAACTCAGGACCCCCATGACAGGGGTGCTTGGCATGATGGACCTGCTGCGAAGTACAGAGCTGAATTCAGAGCAGGACCAGCTGCTGAAAACCGCCAAGACCAGCGCAGGCTATCTGCTGGCCATTATCAACGATATCCTGGACTATTCGAAACTTGAATCCGGTAAGTTTGAACTGAATGTTGGCCCGATGGATGCGCTGGCGATGACTCGCGATGTGGCGGGCATGCTGCGCAGTCAGGCGGAGGCAAAGGGCATATCGGTCACTGTTCATACGCCTGCAGCAGGGGACCTGTGGGTGTTGGGGGACAGTGTTCGACTGGGGCAGATTTTGTTCAATCTTCTGGGCAATGCCATCAAGTTTACCGAAAAGGGCGGTGCCGATATCTATCTGGATGCCGAAGAAGAAGGCGACGCCGTGCGCCTGACCTGGCGGGTCTGTGACAGCGGTGCCGGCATCCCCAAAGACCGCATCGACACCCTGTTCGAGCGATTCGAGCAATTGGGGGACGATACGACCCGCGCCCAGACCGGCACGGGCCTCGGGCTTGCCATTATCAAAGAACTTGTGGCCCTGATGGAGGGTGATATCAGTGTCGAAAGCACCGTGGGTGAAGGGTCAGAGTTCCGGGTTGCGGTGACGCTGCCCAAATCCCAGAAAGTGCTGCGTGAGGCCTCTGTGCAGGCCGCCAGCGAAAGTATGGCGGCTGTTGGCCACCTGAAGGTACTGGTGGCGGAAGATAACCTGGTCAATCAGGTGCTGATCCGCAAGCTGATGACGGCCAAAGGCTGGGAGGTGATGGTTGTCGCGAACGGTGAGGCTGCTGTGGAAGCGGCCTTGGCGGAAAAGCCCGGATTCGACCTGGTGCTGATGGACGTGCGCATGCCGGTGATGGACGGCCCGACCGCTACGAAGGTCATCAAGGAAAAGATGAAATCGCCACCCCCGATCATTGCGCTTACAGCCAACACGCTCACGCCGGATGTGGAAAGCTATCTGGCGGCGGGCATGGATGCCCACGTGGGCAAGCCCATCGTGATCGAGGAACTGATGGAAACCATCCAGTCACTGCTCAAGTCGGGCCGCTGAAAACGCCGCGGCGCATGCCCTGTTTTACTTGACTCCTTGCCCCCTTCTTCCTATGTAAGGCGCGCTTCCCACAGGAAGAGACATTGCCGCAGCGCCTACGAAGACCCGAGCTTTGGGGTGCCCACCAGTCAGCGAGTTTCGCCCACTGGTGCGATTGGCATTTGGCTAAGTCCTTGTTGGGTAATTTGAATTTAGAACCGTTGCAAAGGTGGTTTTGCATATGTTTGATAGCCTGTCTGACCGGCTGAGTGGTATTTTTGATGGACTGAAGCGCCGTGGTGCGCTGAAGGAATCGGACGTTACCGAAGCGCTTCGGGAAGTGCGTGTTGCGCTTCTGGAGGCCGACGTTGCGTTGCCGGTCGTCAAGGATTTCGTCAGCCGGGTGAAAGAAAAGGCTATCGGCCAGCAGGTGCTGAAGTCGGTCACACCGGGCCAGCAGGTTGTCAAGATCGTCAATGACGAACTTGTTGCCATGCTCGGCAGTGAGACCAGCGCCATCAACACCGCGGGTGTGCCGCCTGTGGCGATCCTGATGGTGGGCCTGCAGGGCTCCGGTAAAACCACGACGACGGCGAAGATCGCGAAGCGCCTGACGGAAAAAGAGAACAAGAAGGTTCTCATGGCGTCACTCGACGTTCGCCGCCCGGCCGCCCAGGAGCAGTTGAAGATTCTTGGTGAGCAGATCGGCGTCAAGACGCTGCCGATCATCGAGGGCCAGATGCCGGTGGAGATCACCCGCCGTGCCATGGACGCCGCGAAGCTGCAGGGTTTTGACGTTGTGATGCTGGATACCGCCGGCCGCCTGCACATCGACCAGAGCCTGATGGCCGAGGTTGTGGCAGTGCGCAACACGGCGATGCCGCTTGAGACGCTTCTGGTGGCGGACAGCCTGACGGGTCAGGACGCCGTCAATGTGGCGAAAGAATTTGATGCGCAGGTCGGGATTACCGGCGTGGCGCTCACGCGTATGGATGGTGACGGCCGTGGCGGTGCGGCGCTTTCCATGCGGGCTGTTACAGGCAAGCCGATCAAGCTTGCGGGTACCGGCGAAAAGATGGATGCGCTTGAGGATTTCCATCCCGAGCGTGTGGCAAGCCGGATCCTCGGCATGGGCGACGTTGTCAGCCTCGTGGAAAAAGCAGCCGAAACCATTGAAAAAGAAGACGCTGAAAAGATGGCCAAGAAAATGGCCAAAGGCGAATTCGACCTTGATGACCTGCGCACCCAGCTTCAGCAGATGGCGAAGATGGGCGGCATGAAGGGCGTGCTTGGCATGCTGCCCGGTATGGGCAAGCTGAAGGGCGCCATGAATGCCGGCATGGACGACAAGGTGTTCAAGCGTCAGGAAGCGATCATTTCTTCCATGACGCAGAAGGAGCGCAAACAACCGAAAATGATCAACGCTAGCCGCAAGAAGCGGATCGCGGCGGGGTCAGGCACCAGCGTGCCAGAGGTGAACAAGCTCCTGAAAATGCATATGCAGATGGCCAAAATGATGAAGAAAATGTCCGCTATGGGCAAAAAGGGCCGTATGCCAATGATGCCAGGTGGAATGGGCGGCGGTATGCCCGGTGGCCTCCCACCAGGATTTGACAAACTGTTCTCGTAAGGGAACGCACTGAAACTTGAGAATACTCCCGGACCAAGGTTGGCCGGGGATCTGAAAGGAAAATAAAATGGCACTTGCAATTCGTCTGGCCCGTGGTGGCGCGAAGAAACGTCCTTACTACCGCATCGTTGTGGCTGACAGCCGCTCCCGTCGCGATGGTAAATTCATCGAGAAAATCGGTTCCTACAACCCAATGCTCGCGAAAGACGACGAGAACCGCGTTCAAATCGACCTCGACCGCGTAAAAGAGTGGATGGGCAAAGGCGCGAAGCCTTCTGACCGTGTTGCTCGCTTCCTTGAAGCCGCTGGCGCTGTTGAGAAAACTGTTCGCAACAACCCGAACAAAGGTAAGCCAGGCCAGAAAGCTCTCGAGCTGATCGAAGAGAAAAAAGCCAAAGCTGAAGCTGCTGCTGAAGCCGCCAAGGAAGCTGAAGAAGCTGCGAAAGCCGCTGCTGCTGCGCCTGCAGAAGAAGCCCCAGCTGAAGAAGCTTCTGAAGAAGCTGCTGCTGAGTAAGCTTTGCTGTTATCCAATTAAAGACGGCGCGTCGGGCAACCAGCGCGCCGTTTTTTATCAGATGAAATTTTGGCAGACCCACCCCACATATAAAATATGGATGGGATGCGGTTTAGCATGAAACTCAAACTGACGGCGATTGGCGTATTGCTTTTGGCCATCACCAGTGCGTGGTTTTACTGGAAGCATAATGTCGAATGGGCGGCGCGTGTGGCGTGGGGCGAAGCGCGCGGCGAGCCTGATGACGGAATGCATGCTGTCCTGAATGTCATGATGAACCGCAAGCGGGACCCACGCTTCCCGAACAGCTTGTCAGGTGTGGCACTGCAGCCCTACCAGTTTACGGCCTATAATAGGGATGATCCCAATCGGCAGAAGCTTGATGCTGTAGCTGAGGACGACCCCAGTTTTCAGCGGGCTAAATGGCTGGCGACCTTCGCGCAGATGGGGCTTCTTTGGGATATTACGGACGGTGCCACCTATTATCACAGCATCGGAATCGAACGTCCGGATTTCCTTTCAGATGCCGAAGTCAGCGCCATCATCGGCAATCATATCTTCTATGTGGCGGACTAAAGAGCGCAGAATTCTTGACTCTTCCCCCGCCGCACCATAGACACGCGGCTGACTTTTATTGTCAGGACCATAGACATGGCTAACGCATCGGAAGAACACCGCCAGCGCGGCATTGAAGACGGTTGGATCTGCGTGGGTGCCTTTGCGGGCGCGCACGGGGTTCGGGGCGACGTGCGCCTGAAGTCTTTCACCGATGTGCCGAATGCCCTGTTCGCCTATCCATCCCTTCACAAGGGGGCGAATGGCCCGGCGCTGAAGGTCAAGCTGCTCCGCGACGCTCCTGACGGTTTCATCGTGCGGGTTGACGGCGTTATGAACCGCGAAGACGCGCAGGCGCTGAAGGGCACCCGGCTTTATGTCTCCCGCGAGGCGCTTGAGGCCGAAGACGAAGATGAGTTCTATCTGGCTGACCTGATCGGGCTTGAAGCCCGCGATGCGTCGGGTGCTGTACTTGGCATCGTGCGCGCAGTTGAGAATTTCGGGGCCGAAGACCTCTTGGAACTGGTGCTGACAAAACCCCTCAAGGGCCTTGGCCGCCACGCCTTCATTCCGTTCCGCAAGGCCTATGTGCCGGTGGTGGATATCCGTGGCGGATTCGTCGAAATCGCCTTTGATGACTGGGTCGAAACCCACATCAGCGAACGCGACCCAGACGACACGGAAGAGGGCGCGAAATGATGGACCCGCTCTTTACCGCCCAGATATTGACCATCTTCCCGGATATGTTCCCGGGATGCCTTGGCCAGTCGCTCGCAGGAAAAGGCCTGAATGAGGGCAAATGGGCGCTAAAAACGCTGGACATCCGCGATTTTTCGAGCGATAAGCACCGCTCGGTGGACGATACCCCCGCGGGCGGTGGCCCGGGGATGGTGATGCGCGCCGATATTTTGGGCAAGGCAATTGATGTCGCGAGAGCGGATGCCAAGCCCGAATGGCCCCTGGTTTACATGAGCCCACGCGGCAAGCGCTTCGACCAATCGGAAGCGCAGCGCTGGCAGGAAGCAGGGGGTGTCACGCTACTGTGTGGTCGCTTCGAAGGCGTTGATGAACGCGTTCTTGAAGCCCGGGGCGTGGAAGAAGTGAGCGTTGGGGATTTTATCCTTTCGGGTGGTGAGCCCGCGGCGCTTGTGATGCTGGATGCGGTGGTTCGTCTGCTGCCGGGCATCATGGGCAAGACCGAGACGCTCGATGAAGAGAGCTTCGAAAGCGGGTTACTTGAGTATCCGCAATATACCAGGCCTCAGGTCTGGGAAGGTCGGGAAATTCCCGAGGTGCTCACAAGTGGGCACCACAAACGCGTCGCCCAGTGGCGCCGTGAAAAAGCAGAAGAGTTGACCCGTTTACGCCGGCCGGATCTCTGGTCGACCTATGAGCAGGCAAGTAAGAAAAAAGGTTGAAGACCGATGAATATTATTCAGAAGCTCGAGCAAGAGCAGATCGAAAAGCTGACCGAAGGTAAGGAAATCCCAACTTTCGGTGCTGGTGACACCCTGCGTGTTAACGTGAAGGTTCGCGAAGGCGAGCGTGAGCGTATCCAGGCTTATGAAGGCGTATGTATTGCGCGCTCCAACAAAGGTGTGAGCTCCAACTTCACCGTTCGTAAGATTTCTTACGGCGAAGGCGTTGAGCGTGTATTCCCGCTCTATGGTCCGGTTGTTGACAGCATCACTGTTGTTCGTCGCGGTAAAGTACGTCGTGCGAAGCTCTACTACCTGCGTGGCCGTACTGGTAAGTCTGCTCGGATCGCCGAGAAGAAAGACTTCAATCGCGGCAAGAACGCGAAATAATATTTCAAACTTTCGGCACTTTGCTTATTATTTGTTGCGAAGCGCTGAGGGTGGATATAAAGAACGGGGGCGGGACGCAGGTCTGGCCCCCGTTTTTCATTTTGGCCGGTTTGAAATTGCTGGCGCCGATGGCTGAAAAGGCTTTGCGCGCGAAGGGCTTCCACACCGGCAGGTACTGACTGGAGTTTGAGATGCCAAAAACGATGTATGATAAGATTTGGGACCATCATGTTGTGGAAGACCGCGGCAACGGTGTGGCCCTTCTATATATCGACCGGCATCTTGTGCATGAAGTGACCAGCCCCCAAGCGTTTGATGGCCTGCGCGCGGCGGGCCGCCCGGTACACCGGGTGGACAGCATCATCGCGGTGCCGGACCATAACGTACCGACGAAAGACCGTGACAAGCCGAACCCGGACCCCATGTCCACAGCCCAGCTGACGGCGCTTGAACAGAACGCCAAGGAATTCGGCCTCGATTATATCGACATGACCGACGACCGGCAGGGCATCGTGCATGTGGTGGGCCCCGAGCAGGGCTTTACCCAGCCAGGCGTGACGCTGGTGTGCGGCGACAGCCATACCTCCACCCACGGGGCGTTTGGCGCGCTGGCGTTCGGAATCGGCACAAGTGAGGTCGAGCATGTGCTGGCAACCCAGACGCTTGAGCTGAAGAAATCAAAGAATATGCGGGTGACGGTCACGGGCGAGCTGCCGAAGGGCTGTTCCGCCAAGGACGTCACGATGGCCATCATCGGCGCCATCGGCACCGGCGGCGGCACGGCGCATGTGATCGAGTACGCAGGCCCCGTGATCGGGGCGCTGAGTATGGAAGGACGGATGACGCTCTGTAACATGTCGATCGAGGCGGGCGCGCGCGCCGGGCTCGTGGCGCCGGACGAGAAGACATTCAACTACTTGAAGGGCCGCCCCTATGCGCCGAAAGGCGGTCAGTGGGAAGCGGCCGTGAATTTCTGGAAGTCGCTGAAGTCTGACGAGGGCGCGCATTTCGACAAGGAAATCACCATCGACGGCAGCGCCATCGTGCCGCTGGTGACTTGGGGCACCAGCCCCGAGGATGTAGTGCCGGTGACAGCGAATGTGCCCGGTCCGGATGATTTCAAAGACCCCGCCAAGCGCGAGGCGGTCGAAAAGGCGCTGGATTATATGGGCTACCCGGCTGGCACGCCGATGACCGGCTTCAAGATCGACCGGGTGTTCATCGGCAGCTGCACCAACAGCCGGATCGAGGACATGCGCGAGGCAGCCTCCATCATCAAGGGCCGCAAGGTTGCCGACCATATCATTGAGGCCATGATCGTGCCGGGCTCCGGTCTTGTGAAGCTGCAGGCCGAAGAAGAGGGCTTGGACAAGATTTTCACCGAGGCGGGCTTTGAGTGGCGTGACCCGGGATGTTCCATGTGCCTGGCCATGAACCCTGACAAGGCAGGCCCGGGCGAGCATGTGGCCTCAACCAGCAACCGGAATTTCGTTGGCCGCCAGGGCCCAGGCGCGCGCACGCATCTGGTGAGCCCCGCGATGGCGGCGGCGGCCGCGATCGCCGGCCACTTTGTTGACGTCAGAAACTTTTAAGCGAGGAGAAGACCCGTGGAAAAATTCGTCAGCGTCACCTCCATCGCCACGCCGTTCCCGCGCGTGAATGTGGACACCGACATCATCATCCCGGCCAAGCATCTGAAATCGATCAAGCGCACCGGCTTTGGCGAGCATGCGTTCGAGACCGTGCGCTATAACGCCGACGGCAGCCGGATCGAAGACAATGTCTTTGATGGGCCCAAATACAAAGGTGCCAAAATCCTTATCGTAGGCGATAACTTCGGTTGTGGTTCCAGCCGCGAGCATGCGCCGTGGGCGATTGCGGAGCTTGGTTACCGCTGCATCATCGCCCCAAGCTTCGCCGACATCTTCGCGGGTAACTGCGTCAAGAACGGCATCCTGACCGTGGCGCTCAGCCAGGACGAAGTGGATGCGCTGGTGCTGGCCGCAGAAGCCGGGCACGAGATTCATGTGAACCTGAATGACCAGACGGTCACGTGCCAGAACGCGAAATATGAGTTCGACTTCAACCCGGCGCACAAGGAAATGCTGCTCAATGGCCTCGATGAGATCGGCCAGACGCTGCAGGCCGCCAGCGTGATCAAGGGCTATGAAGACAAGCAAAAACTGATGACCCCGTGGCTGTTCCGCGGCTGATAAAGACGAGAGTTTGGATATGACCACACATAAAGTGATGCTCCTGCCGGGTGACGGCATCGGCCCTGAAATCATGGCAGAAGTGCGCCGCGTTATGGGCTGGATTGAAGGCGCTTATGGGGTGTCTTTTGATGTTTCCGAAGGCCTGATTGGCGGTTGCTCCTATGAAGAATTCGGCCATCCGCTGACAGACGACACATTGGCGCAGGCGAAAGCCTCCGACGCCATCGTCATGGGCTGTGTGGGCGGCCCGCAGTGGGACGGTAAGACAGACTATGACAAGCGCCCGGAAGCGGGGTTGTTACGGCTCCGTAAGGATCTCGATCTGTTCGCGAACCTCAGGCCCGCCATGTGCTTTGACGCGCTTGCGGATGCCTCCAGCCTGAAGCGCGAATATGTTGCCGGCCTTGATATCCTGTTCGTGCGCGAACTGGCGGGCGGCGTGTATTTCGGTGAGCCGCGCGGCATTGAAGACCTGCCCGGAGGCGGACGTGTGGGCATCAACACCCAGCGCTATACGGACCAGGAGATCATCCGCATCGCCCGCGTGGCGTTCGAGATGGCGCGCAAGCGGAACGGCCTTGTGCACTCAGCGGAAAAAGCCAATGTGATGGAATCGGGCCTTCTGTGGCGCGAGGAAGTGACCAAACTTCACGCGGCGGAATATTCGGATGTGAAGCTGGAGCATATCCTGGCCGATAACTGCGCCATGCAGTTGGTGAAGAACCCCAAACAGTTCGATGTGATCCTGACAGACAACCTGTTTGGTGACCTGCTTTCTGACGCCGCAGCGATGCTGACAGGCTCCCTGGGCATGCTCCCAAGCGCGAGCCTCGGCTCTGGCGGGCCCGGCCTTTATGAGCCCGTGCATGGCTCCGCACCCGATATCGCAGGGCAGGGCATCGCCAACCCGATTGCGGCGATCCTGTCGTTTGCCATGGCGCTTCGCTATTCGTTGGATATGGGTGACGCGGCCGATCAGGTTGAAGCCGCTGTGTCGAAGGCGCTGGATAGTGCCCGCACGGGTGACATCTGGGCCGACGGTTTTGAGAAAGTCGGCACCACTGGTATGGGTGACGCCATTTTGAAAACACTTGGCTGAAACGCCCCTAAAGCGTAGAAATACTAACTATTTGCGCAAATACTTCGTGTTTGCTTTTTTGAGTGGAGCAGTGTGAATAGACGCTCCAATTTTTGCACCCCATAGGAGATTAAGATGGGTTTTCGTGTCGCTGTTGTAGGTGCGACTGGTAATGTCGGTCGCGAAATGCTGAATATTCTGAATGAGCGGGAGTTTCCTGCCACAGAAATTATTGCGATTGCATCCCGAAAATCCATGGGCCAGAAGGTGGATTACGGCAATAAGGAACTCACCATTCAGGCGCTTGATACGTTCGATTTCACGGGCGTTAATATCGCGCTGTTTGCTGCTGGTTCCGGTGTGTCGAAAGAGTATGGCCCCAAGGCTGCCGATGCTGGCGCCATGGTGATCGACAACTCGTCCTTCTACCGCATGGACCCGGACGTGCCGCTTGTGGTGCCGGAAGTGAACCCGCATCACCTCCTGAAGATCAAGAAGAACATCATCGCCAACCCGAACTGCTCGACCGCGCAGATGCTGGTGGCCCTGAAGCCGCTGCATGACGCCGCCGTGATCAAGCGCGTTGTAGTGTCGACTTACCAGTCTGTGTCCGGTGCCGGTAACGCCGCGATGGATGAGCTTTTCAGCCAGACTCGCGCGATCTTTGTGAATGACCCGATCAAACCGGAGAATTTCACCAAGCAGATCGCCTTCAACGTGATCCCGCACATCGATGTCTTCATGGATGACGGCTACACGAAAGAAGAGTGGAAGATGGTGGCCGAGACGCACAAGATGCTGGACCCGGACATCAAGCTGACGGCCACATGCGTGCGCGTGCCTGTGTTCGTGGGCCACGCGGAATCGATCAACATTGAGTTCAAGAAGGAAATCACCGAAAAGCAAGCACGTGCCCTGCTGCGCGAAGCGCCGGGCTGCCTTGTGATCGACAAGCGCGAAGACGGCGGCTACATCACGCCACAAGAATGTGTGGGTGATTTCGCCACCTTCATCAGCCGTATCCGCGAAGACAAGACGGTCAAGAACGGCCTGAACATCTGGGTGGTTTCCGATAACCTCCGGAAGGGCGCGGCGCTGAACGCGATCCAAATTGCGGAATCGCTCCTCAATCAGGGCATCCTGAAAGCTGCTGCGTAAGCTGTTTTCGAAAGCGTGAGACATTCAAAATGCCGGGGCGATTGCTCCGGCATTTTTGCATTCAGGCCTTAGATAAAGCCGTCGTCGTCATCGATTACCAGATCGGGCGGGAACACCAGATGCGCCTTGGTGCCCTTGCCAACTTCACTCTCTATCTCCAGCCGGGCCTTCTGGCGGTCCATCAAAACCATGGTGGTGGGAATGCCAAGCCCTGAGCCTTCCTGATGCATGTCATAGGCATTCTTGAAGTTGGTCAGCGGTTCACACGCCTTGGTCAGTATGTCATCTGTCATGCCGATGCCGGTATCGATTACGCTCAGGACAGCGCTGCCGTCTTCGCGCTTTGTCACTTCAATCGCCACATGCCCGATGCTGGTGTATTTCACCGCGTTCGTCAGCATATTCATCAGGGCCTTCTTGGTATGGCCTGCATCGCCCTTCACATACAGCGGTTCGGTCCGGGTGGCGGCCAGGATCTTCAGATGCTTTTGCGCAGCCTGGTGCTGGATCATGCGGTTGCCGGTGCGCGCCAGGTCGGTCAGGTCGAACTTCTCTGATTTTGCCGTTTCATCGGAAATTTCGAGCATCGCAAGGGACATGATATCGCTGATCAGCGTCAGCAACCCTTCACCAGATGCACAAATTTCTGCCGCATATTCCTGAACCTGGGGGCCTTCGATCTGCCTGTCGCGAATAAGCGATGCATAGCCAATGATGGCGCTCAGGGGTGTTCTCAGTTCGTGGGTGATGTTGGCCATGAACATGGACTTGGAATAGTTCAACAGCAGCGACTGGCTTAGCGTTTCGCGCATGGTGTCCAGAGCCTTATGGTGCTGCAGTTCCACCTGTGTGCGGCATTGTGCGGCGCGGAGGCAGTCGAAAAGCTGGCTGTCCTCAAGCTTCATGCGGCTTTCAGCCACGACTGCGCCAATGGCGGTTCCCTGGTCGTCGAACAGCGGGAATCCCACATAGGCTTCTATCTGCTCTTTCTTCAGGAAGCTGTCTTTAGGGTAGTGGGCCTGTACCGTGGCCTCATGGAGACAGAAGTCCTTATTGACGGTTTCAAGGCAGGGGGTGTCATTGATGGGCCAACTCTGGAAGTCCATATGGGCACCGTCCCAGTAAAGCGAGACAGTTTTCATCTCTTCTCTGTCATCGGACAGCAGCCCGACATAGGCGATGTCCGCGCCCATGTCCTCACACAGCAGTTTGGTCAGGGCATTAAAATAGGCTTTGCCGACAAGACTGGCGATCTTGTCCAGCACAGATTGCCCTTGGGGCGGTGTTGATTTATTGGCCTTGTCGGTCATACGGTTTCCATCTGACCCCCGTCATGGCGGGCAGGCACGGCCCTTGCGGACAACCTTTCTCAAAACAGGTGCCTGCAGCCTCCTGATCATATCGTGAAGATGGTTAATGAATCGTCAGTGATTGTATCCAATCGTGTTGACTTATCGGGGACGATTTGTAAGACCGATATGGCTGGATCGGTGTGGGGACTCCGATAAGGCCTTGAAAGGGGATATCATGGCACAGTTTAAATCAGGACTATCAACCATCGCGCTGATGTCGGCGATGGCACTTGGGCTTGCGGCATGTGGCGATACAACCACTGAAAAAGAAAAAGCACCAACCGCAGAAGACGCGGCAGCCTTCATGGCAGATGCCGAGAAACAGCTTTTTGATGAAAGCGTCAGCCTCAGCCGCAAGGCATGGGTGCAGGCAAACTTCATCACTGTGGACACGAACGCCATTGTCGCGGAAGCGGACGAAGCCTTCACCCTTCTGGGTGTGAAGCTGGCGAACGAGACCAAACGGTTTGAGAATGTGGAGCTGCCCGCAGAGCTGCGCCGCAAAATGAACATCCTGAAGGGTGGGCTGACCCTGCCGGCACCGGATGATGCTGCGAAGACGGCTGAGCTTGCCAAGATCAAGGCGAACCTTGATGCCACATACGGCACCGGCAAGGTCGAGATGGAAGGCCAGACACTGTCGCTGGGCGGTGTGTCAGACATCATCGCGTCCGACCGCACGCCGGAGCGTCTGCTGGCGGCTTGGGACGGCTGGCACAAGATATCGAAGCCGATGAAAGGTGACTACGCCCGCATGGTGGATATCGCCAATGAAGGCGCGCGTGAGCTTGGGTACAAGGACGTGGGCGCCATGTGGCGCTCCGGCTATGACATGGACCCGGACGAATTCGCCACCATGGTTGACGGCCTTTGGGCTGAAGTGAAGCCGCTCTATGATGCGCTCCATTGCCAGGTGCGAGCGAAATTGTCTGATTTCTATGGTGACCGTGTCGTGTCAGATACCGGCCCGATCCCGGCACACCTGTTGGGCAATATGTGGGCGCAGGAATGGGGCAACATCAATGATGTGGTCCAGCCTGACGCGGCCGCGGGCGGCAGCCTGGATGTGACCAGCCTGCTGGTTGAAAAAGGCTATGACGCGAAGAAAATGGTGAAAACGGCTGAAGGCTTCTTCACCTCGCTTGGTTTTGAGCCACTGCCGGATACCTTCTGGGACCGGTCGTTGTTCGTCAAACCGGCGGACCGTGAAGTGCAGTGCCACGCTTCCGCGTGGGACATCGACAATAAAGACGACGTGCGTATCAAGATGTGCACCAAGGTGAATGCGGAAGATTTTGTTACCGTGCACCATGAGCTTGGTCACAACTTCTACCAGCGCGCCTACAAGAACCAGGACACGCTGCACCTGAATGGCGCCAATGACGGCTTCCATGAAGCCATCGGTGATATGGTTGCACTGTCGATGACGCCAGATTACCTGAAGCAGATCGGCCTGATCGACGAAGTGCCGGAAAGCACAGACCCGGTACCGGCGCTGATGCGCCAGGCGCTTGATAAAGTTGCCTTCCTGCCGTTTGGCCTGATGGTGGATAAGTGGCGCTGGCAGGTCTTCTCGGGCGAGGTAACACCAGACCAGTATAACGACGCCTGGTGGAAGCTGCGTGAGGAATATCAGGGCCTGAAGGCACCGAACGACCGCCCGGCGGACGCGTTTGATCCGGGTGCGAAATACCACATCCCAGGCAATACGCCTTACATGCGCTATTTCCTTGCCCGCATCCTGCAGTTCCAGTTCTACAAGGCCGCTTGTGACCAGGCAGGCTGGACTGGCCCTCTGTACCAGTGCTCTATCTACGGCAACAAGGAAGTAGGCGAGAAGTTCAAGGCCATGATGGAAATGGGCGCCTCGAAGCCCTGGCCGGATGCGCTTGAAGCCTTCACCGGCAGCCGCGAGATGAGCGGTGAAGCGATCATCGCCTATTTCGAGCCGCTCAAAGCCTGGCTTGACGAGCAGAACAAAGACCGCACCTGCGGTTGGTAACACGCTGAACAAGGGGCCCGGTATGCTATCATGCCGGGCCTTTTGTATCCGGAGACCATGAAATGACCTTAGCCCGCCCCCGCAGAAGCATGCTTTTCATGCCCGCTTCAAATGCCCGTGCACTTGAGAAGGCCAAAGGCTTGCCTGCTGATGGGCTGATCTTTGACCTTGAAGACGCTGTGGCGCCGGAAGCCAAAGATGAGGCGCGCACACAGGCCGCAGCTGCTGTCGCGTCTGGTGACTATGGTGGGCGCGACCTGGTGGTGCGTATCAATGGGCTGGATACTGACTGGTGGCGCGATGACCTGAAGGCCGTGGTGCCCAACCATCCCTTTGCTGTTCTTATTCCTAAGGTAGAGGACCCGGAGGCCATCCATAAGGTGGAAGAAGAAATCACCTGGCACAGCGCCCATCCGGACATGGAAATCTGGGTCATGATCGAGACGCCGAAAGGCTTCCTGAATGCAGGCGCGATTGCTGCGGCCAGCGACCGGCTGACCACCTGGGTGGTGGGCACGAACGATCTGGCCAAAGACCTGCGCGCCAAACACACGAAGGACCGTCTGCCGGTGATCACGGCGCTCGGGCTGGCGCTGTTGCATGCGCGGGCGAACGGGCTGACGATCCTTGACAGTGTTTACAGTAATTTCCGTGACGCAGAGGGGTTCGCGTTCGAATGCCAGCAGGCAAAGGAACTGGGCTTTGACGGCAAGACGCTGATCCACCCCGCGCAAGTGGACGTGGCCAACAGCACCTTTGCACCAAGCGAAGACGAGCTGATCCTCGCGCGCCGTATGCTGGCCGCCTTTGATGAAGCAAAAGCTGAAGGCAAGGGTGTGGCCGTTCTGGACGGCAGGATGATCGAGGAACTGCACCTTGAAGAGGCTCGGCGCATGGTGGCGATGGCCGAAGCCATCGCCGGATAATTTGCGTCTCGGGCCTAGTTGGCCGCGACGCGCGTGTTCAGGTGCTTTTCAAGGAAGGTCAGTGATTCCACGAGGAAGGTTTCCCGTGCTTCGCGATTGACGAGCCAGTGGGTCCCTTTGGCTATCTTGACGAACTTGACGTCTTTCTTTTGGCTCCTGAGAGCATCATACATGCGGTCTGATTGATTCAACTGAACGCGCGCATCATCTTTGGCATGGATCAGCAGAACGGGTGTCTCAAACTTATCTGCCAGATGTTTTGGTGATACGCTCTCGGGCTCCCCTTCTTTCGGATGCATATCCTTGACCCATTCCAGATCTTCGCCGCCGATAAACTTGTATTGTTTGTCGCCGATGAAGAAGGGTAAATCGGCGACACCGTTACCGCTTACAGCGCAAGCATAGAGGTTCGGGTTCTGTGCGGCCCCAATAAGGGCGGAGTAACCGCCATATGACAAGCCGAGGATACAGATGCGGTTTTTGTCCGCGATTCCTTCCTTGATCAGCCAGTGGGTGGCATCCGTAACATCACGCTGCATCACCCCACCCCACTCATGGTAACCCTTCGCTTCAAACGCCGGGCCATAGCCGGTTGATCCTCGGAAATTTGGTTGGAAAACAGCAAATCCTCGGGCGGCTATTGCCTGCACAATATAGTTGTAATAAGCGTCACTGCGTGAACGGGGACCGCCGTGTGGCATGATGACCATAGGCAGGTTTTTGGCCTCCATACCGACAGGTATCGTAAGGTAGCCGGGAATTTCCAGCCCATCCTGTGCGGTGAAGCTGACGGAAGATATTTTTGCGAGTGTTGTTGGATCAAGTTCTGGGTGTTTTGCTGTAACTTGGCTGAGCTTCTTTTCGGCCAGATCAAAATGATAGTAAACGCCAGGTTCTTGATCACTTCTGGACAGGATCAGATATGCTTTCTTATCGAGCGCTTTTCCCACGATCAGATTGTTTCTATCGGGAATCGCACGATTAATGAAGGCATGAAACTTTTTGTAATAGTCATCCCAATAGAAAATTTCACTGTGATCAAGTGTGTATGAGACGCCGATTGGACGCCGCGTGTTCGGGGCCACGACGAGGTCGTCAACATCCACCTTTGGATGAGAATAGATCTCTTCCAAAACCTTGCCGGAGTGTATATCAACCTTGAATAGACCTAGGGTTCCATGTTGGCTGGGGCCCCGGCCATAGGCAAACTGGGGATCGTCGAAGAAGCCCAGGATACCAAACCCTTTGTTGGCCCATTCGTGGTTTGAGACATTTTGCCATTCCCCATCAGGCATCCGATAGTAGGGTACAGTTTCGCCGTCCTTTTCTGCGATGCCATATCGGGCCTCATTTTGTTGGTCGAGGTGCCAGGCATATATATCCATCAGGGAGTACTGGACCACTTTATGGTTGCCTGTTGCCAGGTCAAATTCCACGACGTCTTCACCATAGGGCGCCAATATGTGGTTCGGATCATCCGGCAACAGATCGTAGTAGCCATATCCTGACTGTTTCAGAACTTGGAAATTCTGACCGTCTCGGCGAATGGCGGCCAGCATGTATTTTTCCCGCTTCGACCGGACATAGCTTCTGTCGATCTGTGTCTGAGAGTACCCGATTAGCAGGAAACCGTTGCTAGCCCAGCGAAACCAGTCGATGTCCGCGTTCTTGTGAAAGGGAACAGCCACCTGGCTACCGCCAAGCCGGTGCTGTATCATCAGAACTTTACGACCTTCAAAAGGTGTCAGGTAGGCGATGAATGCGCCGTTTGGCGACATTTGAAGCTGATCAAACGCCGGCAGCTGCGCAAACTTTTCTGCAGTTGCAGCCACTGAAGTTTGTTGTGCATGCACGGTTGCTGTCGAGGCAGCCAGCAACAGAGCCGCAGCCAAGCCACCCAACAGGCGGCGCAATGAGATTTTCATGAAGTCCCCCAAAGACCAGTTGATAAACCAAAGGTTAGCTATAGCGGCCTTTTATGTTGACGGCAACGGCCCGAGGCACCAATTTCGTCCATCAGACACTTAATCATTGCCGATATGCGCTTTCAGGAATTTTTCCGTCTCAGATAGAAGGGTTGCCCGTGATGCTGCGGTTACCATGTAATGGTCACCGCTTTCGATTTTCACGTACCGGGTTTCCTTGCCCAATTTTTCCAGTCGATCATGCAGTTTTGCCGATTGGTCATAAGGGACCCGACGGTCATCACGTGATGCCATGATCAGGACGGGCGTGTTGATTTCTTCGGCGCGATCATAGGGCGAAATATCTTCGTCTCTCTTGCCTTCCAGGCCCCATTTTTTGCCCCAGGCCTTGCCGCCTATAAAGTTGCGGTCATTGGCTTTCATGGAAGGAATGTCAGTTACGCCGTTTACGGAAATGGCGCATTGATACAGGTCTGGCTCCTTGATTACCCCCATAAGTGACGCGTAGCCGCCATAAGATGCGCCCACGATGCAGATACGGTTCGGGTCGGCATACCCTTTTTCGACGATCCAGTGTGTGGCGTCTGTGACGTCATCTTGCATCAGGCCTCCCCATTGGTTTTCGCCGGCTTCCTGGAAAGCCGGCCCAAAGCCGGTTGAGCCACGGAAGTTTGGTTTGATGACCAGATAGCCCCGGTCTGCGAGGAACTGAGCCCAATAGTCCCAATCTGCGGTGTCACGGGCTTGCGGCCCGCCATGTGGAAGAACCACTGTCGGCATAGTCCTTGGCGTGTCGGTGTGGTGTGGAATTGTCAGATAAGCGGGAATGGTGCTGCCATCCCGAACAGGAATATCGACCCGGCGCGTTACTGCAGATTTCGTGACGTCGATATTGGGATAAGCGCTGGTGATAAAGTGCAGTTGGCCCTGGTCGCGGTCGAACAGATAATAAGCACCGGGAACTGTGTCTGAGGCGCTGTAGATTAGATACAGGCGCTTCTCTTTTGCCTGGCCGGCAATATAGTTGACGGTGTCTGGCAGGGCTTTGTTTATGCTACGTTTGATCAGTGCCAGGTCCTTGTCGAAATAGGTGATCCTGTAGTGATCGTCGACATAGGCCACGCCTGATACATGACCAGTGATCGGGTGTTCGGTGACACTGGAAATGTCATATTCAGGGTGTGAGAAGAGCTTTTCGATAATCTCGCCGGTTTCGACATCGATGGAAAACAGACCTTTGGTGCCGCTGTCTGTCTGGCCACTGACATAGATGATCTGGGGGTCTGGCGAGAAGCCTTCGAAATCATATTTCTTACCCCAGTCTGTCTTGTCCAGATTGATCCAGCCGTCCTTCTCTGTCTTGTAGATGGTGAACCATTCATCAGACCGGAAACCGATGCCAAGCCGGATTTCCGAATTATGGTCAGTGTGCCAGCTGTGGATATTGTTGCGCTCGCGTCTGACCGGTCTTCTGCTACCCGACCTTACGTTGACCCTGAAGACTTCACTTTCGCCGTTGAGGTCGAAATCCATCGCCATCAGGATATTGTCCGGATCTTCCCATAGGAAGTCGACAATACGTTCATGGAGAGAGACATGCTCGTTCCCAGACCTTGTGGCCCTCAAGCGTCGCTTCGGCTTGCCAAGCCACAAGAAATTATTGGTCTCCCGATCAAAGGAAAATATCCGGGTGTTGAAGGTCTGGTCGCGAAACTCGCTCCGGCGCATAAGGGCGCCTACCTTTACCAGCAAGACACGGTCGTTCGCCCAATAGAAACTTGATATTTCGGAATCTTCGGGTGCCGGGATAAGGCCGCGTTCCGAGCCATCCAGATTCTGAAAGATCACAGCCTTTCGGCCTTCATATTGGACGCTGTAGGCCACAGACCCGCCACCAGGCGATAGTTTGGCGCCAGAGAAATCTGGTAGCGTGGCGAAGGCTTCTATGGGTGTTTCGGCCGGTGCCTCGGCAAGCGCAGGAGAGACCATGGACATGCCGGCAGCGGCGAGACAGGTAATGGCTGTGGCGAACCATGCCCTGATCAGGCTTGAAGATGAAATCACGTTTTTCCCCAATAAAAGTGATCAAGTTGTATTTGGTACACCTACAAGTTAACAAGCGATGCTGGCTTCTTCAAGTCTTTGCGCGGGAAACCTGCTTTGGCATGTTTTTCACAATCAAGCTTCGCGCCGATCGTGATGACAGCGCTGGACGTGGGGGCGAGTCACCCTAGATATTGGCGTGAAACAGGAAAAATGTCCCTTATTTCCCAATTCCTTCCTTGCGAAACCCGGGGCTGGGGCGTTAAAAACAATGCCTGATTCTTTCGCAGTGCAGCATCCGGCACGTGCGAGGCTAACAAAGTTAATTCCGCCGGAATTAAACATGTCAGGGGATTTATTCATGGCGCAAGTGAAACGCCCGCTCTCTCCCCACCTGCAGGTGTACCGCTGGGGATGGCACATGGCAGCGTCCATTATCAACCGGGCAACCGGTGTGGCGCTTGCTTTTGGCTCTATCCTCCTTACCTGGTGGCTGGTGGCTATGGCGACAGGGCACGACTATTTCGATCAAGTACAGGGCTATGCAGGCTCCATCATCGGGCGTCTCGTCCTGTTTGGCATCACCTTCGCGCTGATGCAGCATCTGGCGGGCGGCATTCGCCACCTGTTCATGGACGCCGGCAAGCTTTATGAGCTGAAGGCCAATACCTCATCGGCGCGGCTGACCTTTGTGTTCTCGATTGTCATGACAATCGTGATCTGGGTCGCGGCCTACAAAGTAATGGGGGTGATGTAAGTCATGGCTGATATGAAAACACCACTTGCCAAAGTACACGGCCTGGGCTCTGCCAAGGACGGTACGCACCACTGGATGGTGCAGCGCATGACCGCGCTGGCCAACATTCCGCTGGTGATCTTCATGGTTGTCTCTTTCGTCGGTAACGCCGGCAAGGGACACGCTGAATGGGTGGCCTGGCTGAAACAGCCGCTGGTCTCCGTTCTGGTGATCCTGTTCGTGGCAAACTTCGTATACCACATGCGCCTCGGGCTGCAGGTGGTTGTCGAGGATTATGTCCACGACAAGGGCACCAAGATTGCGACCATGGTCCTGATCACTTTCGCCTGTGTGCTCATTGCGGCGCTCAGCATCTTCTCCGTTCTTCGTATAGCGTTTGGGGGATAAATCATGACGGGCGCATATCCCATTATAACACATACCTATGATGCCGTTGTTGTTGGCGCCGGGGGCTCTGGCCTTCGCGCAACCATGGGCCTCGCGGAAGCGGGCCTCAAGACAGCCTGTATCACCAAGGTATTCCCGACCCGCTCGCACACTGTTGCGGCGCAGGGCGGTATCGCAGCATCCCTTGGCAACATGGGGCCGGACAGCTGGCAGTGGCACATGTATGACACCGTCAAGGGCTCCGACTGGCTCGGTGACCAGGATGCGATTGAATATATGGTGCGTGAAGCACCGGCTGCCGTCTATGAGCTGGAGCACTATGGTGTGCCGTTCAGCCGGACGGAAGAAGGCAAGATCTACCAGCGCGCGTTCGGCGGCATGACCACCGAATTCGGCGAAGGCCCGCCAGCACAGCGCACCTGCGCCGCCGCTGACCGGACAGGTCACGCCATGCTGCACGGCCTTTACCAGCAGTCGCTGAAGTATGACAGCGACTTCTATATCGAATATTTCGCCATCGACCTGATCATGGAAAAGGGTGAGTGTCGCGGCGTGATTGCGATGAATATGGAAGACGGCTCCATCCACGCGTTCCGGTCCCAATCTGTGGTGCTGGCAACGGGCGGTTACGGCCGGGCCTACTTCTCCTGCACATCCGCCCATACCTGCACCGGTGACGGCGGCGGCATGGCGCTTCGGGCAGGCATCGGCCTGCAGGACCTTGAGTTCGTTCAGTTCCACCCAACCGGCATTTACGGCGCGGGCGTTCTGATTACTGAAGGCGCACGCGGCGAAGGTGGTATCCTGATCAATAGTGAAGGCGAGCGTTTCATGGAACGCTATGCGCCATCCGCGAAGGACCTGGCGTCCCGCGACGTGGTATCGCGCTCCATCTCGAACGAGATCCGTGAAGGCCGCGGCGTTGGCCCGGAAGGCGACCATATGTTCCTGCACCTGGATCACCTTGATCCGGCAATCCTGGCGGAACGTCTGCCGGGTATTTCCGAATCCGCGAAGGTATTCGCCGGCGTTGACGTGACCAAGGAACCAATTCCGATCATTCCAACCGTGCACTACAACATGGGCGGTATTCCGACCAACTATCATGGTGAAGTGATCAACCCGACGAAGAAAGACCCTGACGCCGTTGTGCCAGGTCTGTTTGCGGTGGGTGAGGCCGCGTGCGTATCCGTTCACGGTGCGAACCGCCTTGGGTCCAACTCGCTTATTGACCTTGTGGTATTTGGCCGCGCGACGGCGCACCGGATTGCTGAAACCAGCAAGGCGGGTGCCACTCAGGCGCCGCTGCCGAAGGGCTATGAAGAGATGGCCATTGGCCGTCTTGACGCTGCCCGTCACGCCAACGGTTCAACATCTACGGCGGATATGCGCCTGAAGATGCAGAAGACCATGCAGAACAACTGTGCGGTATTCCGGACAGAGGAAGTCCTGGCCGAAGGCGTGAAACTGATCGACGATGTCGCGTCGGGCTTCGACGACCTGAAGACCAACGACCGTTCGCTCGTGTGGAACAGTGACCTCATCGAGACGCTCGAGCTTCAGAACCTGATCGGCCAGGCAGTCCTGACCATGCACGGTGCTGCAGCGCGGAAAGAAAGCCGCGGTGCCCACATGCATGAGGACTATCCGGACCGGGACGACAATAACTGGATGAAACACACCGTGGGTTGGTTTGACGGCAAGAAGGTCACGCTGGGCGAACGCCCTGTACATGAGTACACGCTGACCAAGGAAGTCGAATATATCAAACCTAAAGCTCGGGTTTATTAAGGGAAGGGAGACGACAAATGGCTGAATTTTCACTTCCCAAAAACTCCCGCGTTGGCAAGGGTAAAACCGTCAAGGCGGATGGGGCATCCAACACCCGGGCATTCCACGTGTACCGCTGGAACCCGGATGACGGTGAAAACCCGCGCATGGACACATTCGAAGTGGACATGGACAACTGCGGCCCGATGGTCCTCGACGCTCTGATCAAGATCAAGAACGAGATGGACAGCACGGTCACCTTCCGCCGGTCCTGCCGTGAAGGCGTTTGTGGCTCCTGCGCCATGAACATCAACGGCAAGAACGGCCTGGCCTGTACCACTGCAATTGACGATGCCAAGGGCGATGTGGCGATCACGCCGCTGCCGCACCAGGAAGTGGTGAAGGATCTGGTACCAGACCTTTCCAATTTCTATGCGCAATATGCGTCGATCAAGCCGTGGATGCAGACGCAGTCGACGACGCCAGAGAAAGAGCGCCTGCAGTCTCATGAAGACCGCGCCAAGCTCGATGGCCTCTATGAATGTATCCTGTGTGCTTGTTGCTCCACATCCTGCCCAAGTTATTGGTGGAACGGCGACAAGTATTTGGGCCCAGCGATCCTTCTGCAGGCCTACCGCTGGCTGATCGACAGCCGCGATGAAGCCACCGGCGACCGCCTCGATCACCTCGAGGACCCGTTCCGGCTTTATCGCTGCCACACCATCATGAACTGTGCAAATGCCTGTCCGAAAGGGTTGAACCCGGCGAAAGCGATTGCAGAGATCAAGAAAATGATGGTCGAGCGCAAAGGCTAGAAATCGCGAAACCGATATATCTAAAGGCCGGGTTTTCCCCGGCCTTTTTTATTGTATGCTGTCAGCACCGATTTTGATGGGGGTACAAGATGACAGATCCAGTTGATATTTCGGGCCAATGCCTGTGCGGTGCAGTGAGCTTCAAGGCACAAACGGCTTCAAAACACTTCGGTGTATGCCACTGCGGCATGTGTCGCCGGTGGGGCAGCGGTCCCTTCATGGAAATCGAGTGCGGGACCAGTGTCTGTTTTGAAGGCGAGGAGCATATCAAGGTCTATAGCTCTTCCGAATGGGGAGAGCGTGGGTTTTGCCGCGAATGCGGCTCCAACCTTTTCTACCGCATCAAGGAAAACGGCAGCACCGGGGTCGCGGCAGGGCTGGTTGATGACATGACCGGCTTCACCATGATCGCCCAGGTCTGCATTGATGACAAACCAGACTTTTACAGTTTTAGTGAGAAGACCCGCGAACTAACATGCCAGCAGATGTTCGATCTGTTTGCTCCGAAACCCTAGCGGTGCAACCGGGGCAATGCCCCGGTTTACTATTGGTTCAGATCACGGCCCAGGCCACCAGTGCGCCGTTATAGCTGGTGTATAGCCCATACGTGCGATAGATCACGCCGCCCCAGTCGCCCTGCACACTCACTGGCAGGTCTGCGTTCTGAACGGGGTCAGACACGTTCCTCACGAACCCGAACTCGATGCCTTTCTCATGGCACACCTTGCCAAGCACAGCGTCGTCCATCTCCACCACGGCCTTGTCGGCAAACGGCGAGTTTTTGGCGTCTGTCGCCACGACAAATGTGGCGGTGGTCACAAGCGGCTGCTTGTTGGGTGTCATGTCATACACCTTCACCGTATCGTCACCAAAGCACAGGCCATTGGCGTCCAGTGTGCTCAGGTCGTATTTGCCGTCCTCAAAAGCACTGGCCAGGCTTTCGAGGTCACTCTTTGTGGTCGGAATGGGGAACAGGCTTTGCGTGAAGTCGGCCTTCGCGAGGAAGCTGTCGTCCGCTGTCCAGTCACAGTAATAGGTGGCCCATTTGGAGGGGGCGGTTGGATAGTCGGTGTCATAAAGCTGGCCGCTCGAGACCACACGCACTGTGCCTTCATGGTCATGAAGCTCGGCGCCGCCAGCCGTGCCGATGGACAGCAGCAGCGACGCGCCTGTAGCGTCCAGCAGTTGGCTGGTCATCTGCTCCAGATAGCTCTGGCCCGGCCAGTCCAGGTGGGTGTTTGATTTGAATAGCAGCACTTTCTTGCCGCGCACTTCCACCAAGCGGTATTCGCCCCAGTAATCCCAATATTGCGGCCACTTGCCTGACGGCATGTCCCAGTCATACCGGTACCAACCGTCCCACTTGCTGGTATTGCGGGCGCTGTAGGGCATGGGAGTGCTGCTTTCCACAAACACCTGCTCTAGGGCGGCCCATTCGGCTTCCGCCCATGTGAGGATCACCACATCGGCCGCCGGCAGCGTGCCTGCCTCGCATGAGAGTTGTTTGGGGGCTTCGCCACCAAATTTTGACCAGGGCACAGCTGGCAGGTCAGGCAGGGATAACGTGGGCTCGGAACCGGTCTTGGCGTGACGGGTGGTGGCCATGGTCTGTCTCCTCAAAATGACATTTACAACCATATGATGGCGTTTTTCGAGATAAATCAATACCAGGAATTGTGTTTATCATTTATATAGGTTGTATTGGACAACTTTGGAAAGGGGAGCATGATGCGATATTTCAGGAAAGGCTTGGGGCTGGGCATCGGCGCGCTGGCGCTGTTGGCGCCAACTGGTGGTACCACCGTTGCGGACGATCACAGCAAGGTCGCGGAACGGTATGAGGGATTGAATATCCCAAGCAAGCTGGGGCAACAGTTTCCGGATTTCGGGCGCATGCTCGCCCCCGGTGAATATGACGGCCGGGTATTCCGCCTGAGCCAGGATTATCCGCGCAAAGAGCCGAATATGAAGAAGGACAAGGCGGTCCAGAAAATCCTGAAAATCGATTTCAAGGAAGACTGGTACTCATACGCCATGGCCGTGCGGGACTATGTATTCGAAGGCAATGCCCATGCGGATGACATTGAGAACAGCTTCAACCTTGAAGATAACAAGGTGCGCAACTGGTATCATATCCCCTGGCAGCATTACGGGGTGAATGGCCGCGAAGGTTTTCATGGCCTGACAAAAGAGGGACCGATCCTCAAGCAGATGCTGGCGCCCGAGCAGGTAACCCCCAGCTTTGCCTATGCCGTTGGTTTCTATAATGAGCCAGGCGGTTACACTATCGGGCAGGTGTGGCCGACACCCGCCTATCCTGACCTCTCTTACATGAAGGCCGGCAAGGGGTTTCCGGTTGGCACAATTGTGGGCAAGGTGCTGTTCACCACGCTGGACGCCGATGAAGTGCCGTATCTGGTCGATCCCATCAGTTGGAAAGGCTACATCTATAATACGGACATTCCAGGCAGCACGGGCAAGCAGTGCGGCGAAAACCTGCCGGAATGCCAGTCGGTCACCACGGTCAATCTGATCCAGATGGATATCATGGTGCGTGACCCCCGCGCGGACGATACCGGTGGCTGGGTGTTTGGTACCTTCATCTATAATGGCACGCTTGGGAACGACAACAAGTGGGACAATATGATCCCTGTTGGCCTCATGTGGGGCAATGACCCAGAGTATCGCGAAAGCTCCAACAACCCGACACCCACCAAAACCATCATCAACCCGGTGCTGAAGGAAACGGTGATCAACCAGCGCATGGTCGACGGCAAGCCGGAACTTCCCGCAAGCCACCTTGGTTGGGGCGGGCGCCTGAACGGGCCGGTGGACAACCCGAATTCAAGCTGTATGTCGTGTCATTCCACATCGCAGTATCCAACGATCTCGGCGATTATGCCGTTTCTGAATGAACCGCAGGTGTCTGTGCCGCCGGTGGGCACAGAAGCGCCGGATGACTGGATGATGTGGTTCCGCAACGTGAAATGCACCACGCCGTTCAACGCGGGCGAGGCCATTTCGCTGGATTATAGCCTGCAGCTGTCGCAGGGCATCAACAACTATATGCAATCGCTGGTGACCCGCGAAGATGGCTTGTTCTCCTACGAATATTGGTACAACAGCACCAATGACGGCAACCAGCCGGGGCAGGACGATACCCCGAACGAGAAGAAGGTGTACCCAGTGTTGCGCGGCGCCAAATAACAGTTGCGCGCAGACACCCAAATAACCGGGAACGGGCCTCACCTTGTGGGGCCCGTTTTTCATGAGAAGGCGGAATTGAGCCACTTTCATCTATATTGGCACGCTCGCACCTGCTATCCTGACTGTTCTGCTAAGCAGAAATGTGGGGACTTCAGCTGGCTAGAGAGACATATGCTAATCAGAATTGGATCCAAGATCGGGGCCGCGCGTATGGCGGCCAGGTTCGGTGCGACACATGCCGTGCGCATTGGGCCGACCGCCATGGGCGCCTTGAAGTTCTGGCGCCTTCCTGCCGAAAACATCCTGCTCTTGGATATCGAAAGCAACAAACGGGTGAACCCGAAGCATATTTCGACGCTGCTTGATTTTGTCTATTCGCTGCCGGCGGACGCCCGGCTTTTCATCCACTGTGCGTCCGGCATGACACGGTCTGCCGCTGCCGCGATTATCACAGCCTGTGCACTCGAGCCCGACAAAAGCCCGGCGCAGCATTTGGCTGCCATGCTTGAGGCAAGTCCGCGTATTGTGCCGCAGCGCCGTATGCTGGAAATTGCCGATGATCTTCTGGGCCTGGATGGGGCGCTCAAGAAGGCAGGTGATGACGACTGGAACAGCCGTCTTGAAAACCTTGAGCCGTTTGAGGTTAGGCCTACAGTTAAGGTGGCTGGTCGGCGCATACAGCGGCCCTCCCGGCTGGTCGGCAGATTGAAGCGATTGCTGCATCTGGCAACCAACGCGTCCGTGCCCCGCCAGGATGTCTGCGACCGCTGAATGGGCGTGTCGGGGCCCGAGAGGTAGCCAGGATAGGTTGCGGGGTGACGGTTTTCGATCAAGTCGATAAAATCTTCACTTTTGGGCAAGGACTTGTGGTGCACTATGGGTCCAAGAGGAAAAGGTAATCAGGGGCATTCGTTGAAAGGCGCCATTGCAATCACTGCTGGGATAATGCTGGTCACGATGACTTGCGCTGCATTTTGTGACGACGAGCCGGTGCGCGCAGGGCGTACGAATACAAGCGGGCTGGCCCCTGTGTGGGAAGCCATTGTGGCAGAGGCAGGCATCGATGTTGTTTATGTTAATCTGCCACCCAAGCGTAAGCGCCGGTCTTTTGTAGAGGGGTATCTGACACTGGATTGCTGCCACCCCAAAATTTATCGGGACACCCCCGAAGAACAGATGACTCACCTGTTCTCCGACCCCATCTACTATGCCAGGGCGCACTATGTGTTCCGCAAGGGCGAAGTGGTGCCAATTGAAACAGGGGAAGACCTGCGCCCCTTCAGGGTGGCTGGTATCCGGGGCTTTGACTATCGCTGGCAGGACTATTTCGGTGTTCGTCTGGATGGCCGCGACCATACGGATGTCCTCAACCTGGTGGTAAAGAACCGTGCCGATATTGGCATCATCACAGGCCTTCAGTTTCGTATAGAACAAGCCACCAATCCGCAGCTACTTGAGCTTGGCGGCGTCAGCGCCGAGGGGGCGCTGCTTGCAAGTGTGCATGTCTCCCGGCCCGACTTGCTGCCGCGCCTGAATGCTGCCATCGCCGCCATGAAAGCAGACGGCCGGTTGAATATGCTGTTGCTTCTAAAGGAGCGCGGCGAATGAATTTCCGGCGCATGCTTCACAGCGCCGTTTGGTGCGCGCTGGTCCTTTGGGGTGACCTATATGGGGCAGCGCCGGTCCAGGCAGAAGGTGAACCGATCCGTGCCAGTCGCTTGGAAGCCAGCGTGTTCCGTGATGTATGGCACGCTATCTTGGAGGAATCCGCGATCCCGGTGGAGCTGGTTGAAGTTCCGGGTCATGAAGACCGGCGCCGCCGTTTCGTAACCGGGGAACTGGTGCTTGACTGTTGCTCGATCAAGCAGTGGCGCGATAGCGAAGAAGAAATCGCTGTTCAGCTGTGGAGCCGGCCGGTGTTTTATACAGTAGATCACCTGGTGCTGCAGGACGGCCGTAAATATGATTTGCCTGACCCCACAGATCTGAGAGCCTTCAAGGTCGCGGTTGTGCGCGGCTTCAGTTATCAGGGCGACGATTTGTTCGGGCGCACGGTGGTATTAGCGACGATTGAACAGGTGATGGACGCTGTAGCAAGCGGCGAGGCGGACCTGACGATTGTCAACAGCCAGGAGTTCAGGCGATTACAGAAGCTCAAGCGCCGTCCACTCCAGTTAGGACCGGAGCATAATGAATTGGTGCTGCGGGCGCGGGTGCATCAAAGCCGCCCGGACCTGTTGGCGCAAATCAACGAGGCGATCAAACGCCTGCAGTCATCCGGGCGGATCGCGACGCTGACCGGCGCGCGGTTGCGGTCTGGAAACTAGGGGCGAAGGAGATGCGGTGGTGATCAGTTCTGCATGTGCTCAAGGAGCCAGGAGGTGTCTGACAACAAGGATGTGGCGCTTTTTTATGGCCTTTTGCCTGGTCAGCGCCGTGGGCCTGCCATCTTTCGCCAATGAGGAAGTGAAGGCTGGCCAAAGCGACTCGATCGAATTCGACAGGGTCTGGTCTGCCATCCTGACCGAAGCCGGGCTCGAGGCGGAAATCATCAGTGCGCCCCATGAGCGCAAGCGTGAAATGTTTATCAAGGGCGACATCGTTCTGGATTGCTGCGCGATTCCCGAGTGGCGGCAGCGGCCGGCGGAACAGGCAACACAGCTGTTTTCGGATGTCTTTTTCCAGTCTGCCGAACATTATGTTTTCCGGCGCGGTCACGCGGTCGACCCTGTTGAAAACGCGGCCAAGCTGCGGTTCGTCAAGGTGAAGGGCTTTGTCTATGACCTGAAGGCCCAGTTCGGGACGGTGATTGAAGTTCACGATATCGAGGAGGTACTGGACCATGTCGCCTCAGGCGAGGCGGACATCGCCATCGTCAACAGGCAGGACTATGAGCGCCGCCTGCGGTTGAAGCCAAGACCCCTTGAGCTTGGCCCAGTGCATACGGTCGCAGACCTTCGCGTGCGGGTTCACAAGTCGCGTGCGGACCTTCTGCCTGCCCTTAATGAAGCAATTGCGACGCTCAGGACCAAGGGGCGCGTTGCGGATATCCTGAAGGAGACTGACGCGGAAAAGGCCGGTCGGGGCGAATATGTCGGCGTTTTAATGGTGGGCCGCAGCGATACCATGGGTACGCAGCGCATGTGGCGCGAAATTCTGGCTGAAACCGGGGTCAAAGCGGTGTTTGTGAACGCGCCCCAGGCCCGTAAACGCCGCATGTTTGCAAGTGGGCGCATCTTGCTGGATTGCTGTGCCGCGCCGATCTGGCGCACGCGGGACGAGGAGGTCGCCGTCCAAAGCTGGAGTGATGTATTCTACACCTCGCGTGAGATCTGGGTATTCCGAAAAGGCGAGACCTTCCCGGTTGCAACAGCAGAGGACCGCGGAAAACTCAGGGTCGCTGCTGTTCAGGGATTCGATTTTCACGATCAGGAAAGCTTTGGTATTCGGGTGCCAGGCCAGGATATCGACGATACGTTACGTCTGTTGGCTGCAGGGCGCGCGGATGCGGCGATCCTAGGTGCATTGGATTATGACGTGCGGATTGGCGCCAATTCCACCCTATTTGAACAAGGGCCAGTGCGGGTCGAGGTCGGATTGAGTGTGAGGGCGCACAAGAACGTTGTGCATTTGCTGCCTCAGATCAACGCCGCAATCGCGCGCCTGAGAGAAAGTGGTCGCATCAAGGAGATTATCCGGGAAGTGGCGGCCGAAAGCGGCTCACCCTTCAAGAAACAGGTCCCTTAGCCGGGCTTGACGCATAGGTGTCAGGCCAAGCGTGTCTTCAAGATAGGCATCCACTGACCCGGTAGCCCGCTCAATGCTGGCATAGGCGGCGTCCAGGAACGCGGGCTCAACACCCACAAGCGGATGAACGTCATCGGGTGCGATCGCACGCCCCGCCTTTTCAGACAGGCGCTCCGCAATCATGGCGCTGGTGGCCGGGAGGTCTACGGCATCGTTTGTCATCAAAAAGTCTGCTGTAATATCAGGCTCCGACGCGCCAAGGGCCCGCATCAGCAGGGCACCCGCGATGCCCGTGCGGTCCTTGCCAGCGGTGCAGTGAAACAGCACTCTATCATCGGGCTTGCCTTCAAGAATGATATCGAAAAACCGCTTCAGGCCGTCCGCGTTGGCGACCGGGATGGTCTCGAACGCCAGGATGAACTGATCCCGCAGTTCCTTCGCCGGGAACGGGCTGGTGGACAGGCGCTCATAGAGGTCCTGCACCCAGGCGGCTGCATTGCCGCCAATGGGGGTGGCGTGATAGGCCGGTGCCCAGCCATCCGGCCAACCCACTGGGTGGCGCTTTTTCTCCACGTCAGAGCGGAAATCGATCACGGTGGTGATGCCATATGCGGGGGCCCCGGTCTCTGGGGTTCCGGTGAACTCGGCCCAGTGGCCAGACCGATACAGTTTGTCCCAGCGCATGGTGCGCCCGTCGGCCACTTTGTAGCCGCCCATGTCGCGGAAGTTTTTCACGCCGGGCATGGGGATGATACGGGGCGGTGTGGGCATTAATCGGTCCTAACAGTTGCGGTGTCGAAACGGGTTGTTCAGCTGCGGCGCCCTTTTTGGGCTGCGCGCCTGTACCCTGTTGAATAAGGCGAAGTCGGCCAAGGTCAAGCGAAAGCCCTGTTTGGGTAGCCTCACGAGCAAAGCCATAAAAGCGGCAAGCGGCTGGATTGGTATTTTGGCTTGAGGAATTTCCCTGCCATGCTAGGGAGAAAGGAACACCATCCACGGGCTGGAGACTTTTGTGGCCACAACCGAGACCCCGCTTGAAGCTTACCGCCGCCTGGAAAGCGAGGGCGAAGTACGCGCAGACGATGATCAACTGCGGGTGCTGAAGCATTTCGACCGGCTTTACCAGGATCTGCTGGATTACCCGGAAGTGGCGACGAAATCCCGCAGCCTGTCGATCAAAAGCTGGCGGCTCTCCACCCTGTTCAAGTGGGGCAATAATGAAAAGGGTGTGCCGAAGGGGCTGTATGTCTATGGCGGCGTGGGGCGCGGCAAGTCCATGCTGATGGACCTTTTCTATGAACTGGCGCCGGTGAAAGCCAAAAAGCGCGTGCACTTCCACGAGTTCATGCTGGATATTCATGCGCGGCTCAAGGAATGGCGCGGTATGTCAGCCAAGGAACGCGCCGCACGCGGTGGCCGGGTGGTGGGCGATGACCCGATCCCCCCGGTGGCCCGCCAGATCGCCATGGAAGCAACGCTGCTGTGTTTTGATGAAATGCAGGTGACAGACATTGCCGATGCCATGGTGCTGGGGCGGCTCTATAAGGAGCTACTGGAGCGCGGTGTGGTGATTGTGGCCACATCCAACCGGGTGCCCGACGACCTCTACAAAGGCGGGCTCAACAGGCAGCTGTTCCTGCCGTTTATCGAGATGATCAAAAGCCAGTTCGAGGTGGTGCCGCTGGATGGCCCCACCGACTATCGCTATGACCGCCTTAAAGGTGTGGATACTTATTACACACCCATTGATGAGGTATCGACAGCCAAGCTGTCAGAAGCCTTCTTTCGCCTGACCGACCGCGATGTTGAGAACCGCGACAAGGTGCCGTCTGACGAACTGACCGTTCAGGGTCGCAAGCTTTTCGTGCCCAAGGCCGCGCGCGGCGTGGCGGTGTTCAGCTTCAAGCGGCTGTGCGCCAACGCGCTCGGCTCAGCCGACTATCTGGCGATCGCGCGGGCCTACCATACGGTGATCATGGTGGCGATCCCGCAGATGGGGCCGGAAAACCGAAATGAAGCCAAGCGGTTTGTGACCTTCATCGACGCGCTCTATGAGCACGGCGTGAAATTCCTGTGCTCTGCTGCCGTCCCGCCCGCTGACCTTTATGAAGCGGGCGACGGCCATTTCGAGTTCGAACGCACGGTCTCACGCCTGATGGAAATGCAGTCGGAAGACTATCTGCACCGCGGGCACGGCAAGGTGGCATAGGGCGTCACTTCCTCAGCCACGGCCTGAACAGGCGGATGAGGATAGGCATGATGATATAGACCATTGAGGGCGTGATGATCGCGAGCGATGCCAGCGTGGCCAGCAGCGGTTGGGTAGTGATGTAGGCCTCCACGAACCCCGGGACCAAATAGACCGGCGCGATCAGGCCCAGGAACGTGACGACTGCCATCTTTTCCCGTGACGGCGGTTTGCCCCCATCGCCCGGTGGGAACATGAACTCCAGGCTGCGGTAGCGGCTGATGCGCGGCGGGGCGGCGCAAAAAGCCTCTGCATCTTTAAGAAGCGCCTGCCGTAAATCCGATTTCATCCAGGCTTCCAGATTGCCATAGCTGTCAAATCGAAAAATGCTGATGAATATGCCTTCTTCGTCTTCCGGCCGGATGACCTCCGTTCCCAGATAGCCCGGGAAGGTGCGGCACGCGGCGCGAATGTCGGCGGACCATGCCTCGAACAGTTTCTCTGAGCCCAGCTTGACATGGTGCTGGACGATGGTGGTGACAGTCCCGGTATCGGCAGTGATTGGCGTCGGCATGATTCTGTCCTCTGTCTGCGGTCCAGATGTCTGGACCCATACAGACTATAAGCCTGCCCTTTGGGGCGTCGATGAAAATCACGCCCTGAAATCAGCGGTTTGGTCGCCTTTTAATATATATTAGTTGCTGACGAGGTGATAGTTTGCCCTTATTAATTGAGTGCGCGCAAGTTGGCGGCGATAAAGAGGCGTTTTATGACCCTGAATATTTGTCTGATTGAAGATGATCCAACTATTCGCAAGGCCTTGTCGAAGGTGCTTGAGCGGGAAGGTCATTTTGTCGCCGTTTGCAGCAATGGCCGCGAGGGCCTCAATATTGCGTCAAGCCGCCGGTTTGATTTGGTGATCACTGATATCATCATGCCGGAGGTGGAAGGTATCGAGGTGATCCAGAAGCTGCGCCAGCATCAACCTGACTTGCGGATCATTGCCATGTCTGGGGGCGGCCGTGTGGGCAACACAGATTTTCTGGAAATCGCCAAATCAATTGGCGCGCATGAAGTACTCTATAAGCCGGTGACCCGTACCGAGGTGATGCAGGCAATCGAACGCTGTATGGCACAGTAAGGCCGCGTTAGCTGGACATGCGCCGGCTGTATATGCTTCCAAGCTCGAACGGTAAAATTCCCCAGGGGAAATCAAGCGGTGTGCCGATTGCAGTGCCGCCGATATAGCGCACGCCTGAACCGACGGCGCTGGCCGCCAGGCTTGTGTGGTCCACCCCGCTGACGAAAGTGACCATGCCCGAGCGTTCTGCCTGAATCACCAACCTGTCCAGCTCCTGGAACTTGCTGGCTTCCGTTCCGGCAAGGTCTGGCAGGTGATAGCCGATGGCGTAAACACCGCCGGCCTTAAGGTCTGAGTGGCCCTGGAACTGGCGAGGCAGGCGCACAAGGATGGCGCGACAGAAGGGTTTCAGGTACCCAACATTTTCCAGGATGCGGGATGCCCAGGTATTGTCGGCCACGTCTGTGATTTCGATAATCAGCAGCTGGCGTTCGGCATTACTAAGGCGTCTGAACATATCCCCCAGCACGGAGCGTGTTTTGGGGTTCTGCAAGATGGAATGACGAATGGTGATGCCGAACGTACAGACAATGTCGGACGCGGCCGCTTCCTTGATGTCCAGAAGCGCCTTCTGGGCGGTGATGATATCCAGTCGCTCATACATATAGTTTGGGCAATTGGCCGGCAGCATTGTTCTGAGCTCTCGCGTTACACCGCCCACGGTCAGCGCGACACTGCAGCGATAGGTGTTCACCACATTCAGCTTCACATCCCATACAGGGAAATATTGAAAGCTTGCATCTTCCCCGAATTCGGACAGCAGTTCAGGGTGGCTGGGGAACATTTCCACTTCGTCTGGATCAAGGTCAACGATATTGGCGTTGGCAATCATGCTTTCCTTGATGCAGGCACCATTTTTCAGCGTGGTGATCTCCGCGCTGGTGTCTTTCATGTCTTCCTGCACCTGGTGTAGCTGGCCATTAAGTTGGGCAGACATCTGCTGCAGCGATTCAAGGAACTGCTGCGCCTGGCTTTCAGGGGACAGTTGGAACTGGCCGGTGTTGATTTTCTCGAGATATTCCTGAGAGGTGAAAAAGGCGTAGTTCAGTTGATCCTGCAGTGATTCCAGGACGGCTTCGAAATCTTTCATGTCGCCTGTTTGCCCCAATTCGCCGACAGACTGGGCGATCTTGTCCAGAAGCGCCTGGATCTGGTCCATCATGGCGGTCTCGTCAGGCGTGCCGGGTGCTTCTGCCTCAAAGCCTTCGGCCTTGATGGTTTGCATGTTGTGGCGGGTCGGCGTGGCAAGCGACTCGATGGACCCCAGGAGGTTCGAGACGTTACCGCCGCTACCCGTAAGCTGTTCAGACTCAATAGCCGCGGCAGTCGATTCGAGCTCGAACCCTTCAAGAAGGGCGTCGGTCCCGAAGATGCGCTGGATAATCAGCTTGGAGATATGGGCCAGTTTTTTTGAGGCTTCCTGTTCATCCAGTTCGTCGAAGGCGATGACGTAGTTCAGGTCCTTGTAGTTGAACATTTCGTCATTTGGGCCCAGGTGGTCCTGGATGATTTTTTCCACGTTCATCTGGATCGTGGATTTCAACCGGGGCCACTTTTCGCCGACTTTTACCTTGATCTTTGCAGTGTTGAGGACATGCAGATTCCCTGCGACCACCAGCTCACGCTGTTGGGCCAGGTTTTTGATGGCGTCCTCGAAATTCTGTTCAGGAGAGGTGTCCACCACCTTGCGTGGCTTACGGTGATGCGCGTTACGGGTCAGAGTCTCGGTTGTCTCGAAAAAGCTGCCGAATAGCTTTTGTATCATTTCTGCTGGTTTGGCGAACTGACTCAAAGTGACCCCCTTTCAAATCTTGATGCCATAATCTCTACAATCAGGAAGTGATTTCCTGTCCGTTTTGGCTGAAACAAGAGCAGCGTCAGTTACTTGTTTCATTCGATCTGCCTGAAGTGTCTGGTAAGAACTATCTTAGTCGATAGGTTCCAGACATTTGGTTAACCATAAGATTGAATTATATTTATTTAGATATCGTTAAGGTGGTATTACTATAGTCACAAGCGTGAATTCTTGCGGCCATACAGGCTGTTGCTGGGGAAATGCCCGATGCGTTATGACGCTACTCAAAAATACCATGAATTTCTCAAGGCGATCACGCAGCATTCTGCGGATGGCATCATGGCATTTTCTGAAAGTGGGACGATTATTCTCGCCAATGCCGCTGTCAGCAGCATACTGGGCTACGACAATGGCGAAATGGAAGGGCTGAACATCCAGTGTATTCTGGGAAGCGACCATGTCGATGGCCCAACGCTCTGTCGGCTGTTCGACCAGTTCGAGCCGGATGGCGATCATATGCCGCCACTGACGCTTAAGGCGTGCCAGAAAGGCGGCGGTGAAATCCCGATTGAGATAGCCGTTGGGAACGCCGTCCTGACAGACGGCGAAAAGGTCTATGTCGCCAGTTGTCGGGATATCACCGAACGCCTGCAGATTGAAGGGCAGCTCAAGAGTCAGGCGGAAGTGATCCGCCAGATGAGCGACGGCATGATTGTTTCGGATAGTAACTTCCAGATCACGGAATGTAATCACGCCATTGCAAAGATGCTGGGGGTCAAATCAAGTGAGCTGCTCGGCAGGGCTGTCTATGATTTTATCCAGCTTGAAACGCCTGACCTGATCGATCGCGAGGAAATAAGGCAGATCGCGATGGCGGAAGGGCGCTGGAACGGCATTGTCGATTTCATCAATGTCAGGGGTGAAAAGATCAAGGCCGATGTGGCTGTGTTCCCAATCAATGCGGCCTTTGGCGAAGCTACGGTCTTTGCGTCTGTCATCCGGGATGTGACAGAGAGGGTTGAGGCAGAGGAGCGGATCAACCAAACCCAGAAGATCGAGGCACTTGGGCGTCTGGCGGGCGGCGTGGCCCACGACATCAATAATCTTCTGTTTCCGATTTTCCTGAATCTAGAAGCAGCTCTTGGCGATCTGCAAGGCCGGGAAGACCTGGGCGGTGTGTGTGAGGACCTGAAGGATTCGATGGAGGCCTGCCTCAAGATCAAGACCATGGTTCAGAACATCCTGATGTTTTCGCGCAAAAACTCGATGGATTTGCAGCAGATTGATGTCAGCGAAGAGACCCGGGAAGCGTGGAAACTGGCAAAGCTGATTGTACCGAGTTCTGTGGAATGCTCTGTCGAGATAGAGCCTGAATGTGGCCTGTTCCAGGGCAATTCGGTTCAGTTCAGTCAGATCATGCTGAATCTGGTGTCGAATGCTGTCAGTGCACTTGATAACGGTATCGGGCGCCTTGAGGTGCGTCTGAAGCCTGTGAATGGAGGCACCATTCCGGGGCCGAAATATTATAAACTGCGCCAGGATGAGGCGGTTGAACTATCGATCCGGGATACGGGCTGCGGTATATCCAGCACCCATGTCGACAAGATATTCGACCCGTTCTATACCACCAAGGGGGTTGGGGAAGGTACGGGGCTTGGACTGACTGAGGTGGCCGGGATTGTCAAATCGCTCAATGGGGCGATCGACGTCTCCACCTGTCCAGGGGAAGGCACTGAATTCAAGATCTACCTTCCGGTCACGCGGCAGAAGGCTGTCCAGAACGCCTAGCGTTTCACCCAGCCAAGGAAGCTGGTGCGCCGGTCGCCGGCAAAGGGCGCCACCACCGTTACGGCGTGGGGCTTGGGTACCAGGAAGATATTCAGCGTGTTGAAGGTGGGCTTGAAGCCGCCTTCGATGTTTTCGTCATCATCGAAAAACACCAGGTTGCCGCCCCAGTCGGCCTTCCAGTCTTTGGTCATGGAAATCACATAGGCCGCGACCCGGTCGTCGGTGGCGTGGGTGTCATCATGGCGGGTCAGGAAGTTTCCGGCGACATACTGGCTGGCGAAGCTGTCGATATAGCGCACCTTGGGCTCGCGGGTGAGCGTGCGCATGAATTCGAGAACCGGTTCTGAATTGACGAAGTCATGCATGAAATGCAGGGGGTGGCCGCTTTCGCGCCCATTCTGCACAGCGTCAGAAATATAATATTGCTGGAAGAAATACTGGAACCCCTCGCGCGCACCCTTCTGGATGATCTGCCAGAATTTTTGCTGCTGCGCGGGATTGAGAGCCGCGATCTCAGCCTGTGGCACTTCATAGAAGTTTTCGCCTTCATTATAGGCGGTGAACCATGTTGGGTTGGCGCGTAGTAACGTATACAACTCTTCGGCCACATCATCAGGAAAGAAGTTCGGCACCTGCAGGCGCCCTTCTTTTTGAAGGACTTCGCCCAAAGCTGCCGGGTCGTGACGCGCGTCAATTCTGACATCAACCATGGTTGTCGGTTTCCAATATTGAATTCATCCCCTCCCTCCCTTAGCGGGAGAAATTTCTGTTGGCAATATGGTGCGCTTATTCGTCACAAACAGAGACTCGGGCGGTGCGGGCGCGCAAGATTGTTAAAGATGTGTAAAAAAAGGGTAGTAGCTATGACCACAGCGCATGGCTGGTCATTGAAAAAGGACCACCAATGGGTCCAAAAACTCAATAATGTAACGATTCATAAAGATATAGTGTGGAAGGTTGACCGTAAATGGCTTGTCTGAGCAGGGTAAACGCGCTAGTTACCTCCCAGAATATTCTTTGTTTTTCAGTATGTGGTTACTCTCTAGTGGCCCCCAAAAAAAATTGGCTGGAGCATTCTCATGGCACGTAAAAAAATTGCATTGATCGGCAGTGGCCAGATCGGTGGCACCCTTGCACATCTCGCAGCGCTCAAGGAAATGGGCGATGTGGTTCTTTTTGATATCGCGGAAGGTCTCCCACAGGGTAAAGCCCTTGATCTCGCACAAAGCGCTCCGGTTGAAGGCTATAACGCCTCCCTGAAAGGCGCGAACGATTATGCTGATATCGCAGGCGCCGATGTCGTTATTGTGACAGCCGGTGTGCCGCGTAAGCCTGGCATGAGCCGCGATGACCTACTGGGCATCAACCTGAAGGTAATGAAATCAGTTGGTGAAGGCATTGGCAAATACGCGCCCAATGCCTTTGTTATTTGTATCACCAACCCGCTGGACGCCATGGTTTGGGCGCTGCAGAAATTCTCCGGCCTGCCAACCAACATGGTTTGCGGTATGGCTGGCGTACTGGACAGCAGCCGCTTCCGCACCTTCCTGGCTGAAGAATTCAACGTATCTGTTCAGGACGTGACAGCCTTCGTGCTGGGCGGCCACGGCGACACGATGGTGCCGCTGACCCGCTATTCCGCGGTTGCCGGTATCCCGGTTCCTGACCTCATCAAGATGGGTTGGTCCACGCAGGAGAAAATCGACCAGATCGTTCAGCGCACCCGTGACGGCGGCGCGGAGATCGTTGGCCTGCTGAAAACCGGTTCCGCTTTCTATGCGCCTGCAACAAGCGCGATCGAAATGGCGGAAAGCTACCTCAAAGACAAGCGCCGCCTGCTGCCGGTTGCTGCATACCTCACGGGCGAATATGGCCTCAATGACATGTATGTTGGCGTACCGGTGCTGATCGGCGAGAACGGCGTGGAAAAAGTAGTGGAGATCGAACTGCAGGGCGAAGAAAAGTCCGGCTTCGATCACTCCGTAGATGCAGTGAAGGGTCTGATGGAAGCTTGCATCAACATCGACCCATCGCTCGGCTAACAAGCTGAAACTCTAGAAGCCCCCAAGGAGCTCTTGGACAGATGAATATCCATGAATATCAGGCGAAAGGCCTGCTGAAGAAATATGGCGCTCCCGTCCTTGAAGGCGGTGTTGCCTACACGGCGTCGGAAGCTGTCGACGCAGCGAAAAAACTTGGCGGCCCTGTTTGGGTTGTCAAAGCGCAAATTCACGCTGGTGGCCGCGGTAAAGCGGGCGGCGTGAAGGTTGTTAAATCGCTGGACGATGTAGAAGCCGTTGCCAAGGAACTGATCGGCAAAACGCTTGTAACGCACCAGACTGGCCCAGAGGGCAAAGAGGTGAAGCGCGTTTATGTTGAAGACGGTTGCGCCATCAAAAGCGAATTCTATCTTTCCATGCTCCTTGACCGGGCCTCCGGCAAGCTTGCCATCATGGCGTCCACAGAAGGCGGCATGGATATCGAGGAAGTGGCCGAAAGCACGCCAGAGAAAATCGTGACCATCACGATCGATCCGGCAACCGGCCTGCAGCCTTTCCACTGCCGCAAGGTGGCCTTTGGCCTGAACCTTGAGGGCGCAGCTGCGAAAGAATGCATGAAAGTTGTTAGCTCGCTTTACGCGGCTTACACCGATCTCGATGCGTCGCTTCTGGAAGTGAACCCACTGGTTCTGACCGAAGACGACAAGATGATCGTCCTCGACGCCAAGATGTCCTTCGACGGCAACGCCCTGTTCCGCCATGCGGACGTGCGCGAGCTTCGGGACGAAAGCGAAGAAGACCCCAAAGAGATCGAAGCTTCCAAATACGAGCTGAACTACATCAGCCTCGATGGCTCCATCGGCTGCATGGTGAACGGCGCTGGCCTTGCCATGGCCACCATGGACATCATCAAGCTGAAGGGCGGCGAGCCTGCCAACTTCCTGGACGTTGGCGGCGGGGCTACCAAAGAGCGTGTAACCGAAGCCTTCAAGATCATTCTGTCGGATGACAATGTCGAAGGCATCCTCGTGAACATCTTCGGCGGCATCATGCGCTGTGATGTGATCGCGGAAGGTGTTGTGGCGGCAGCCCGTGAAGTGGCGCTCAGCGTTCCACTGGTGGTCCGTCTGGAAGGCACCAACGTAGAACTTGGCAAGCAGATCATGGCTGATAGTGGCCTGCCAATTATTTCTGCCGACGATTTGAATGACGCAGCCGAGAAGATTGTTAAAGCTGTGAAGGAGGCCGCGTAATGTCTGTACTCGTAGGTAAAGACACTAAAGTTATCTGTCAGGGCTTCACTGGTGCCCAGGGCACGTTCCACTCAGAGCAAGCGATTGCTTACGGCACCAACATGGTTGGTGGTGTAACGCCAGGTAAAGGTGGCATGAAGCACCTGGATCTGCCTGTTTTCAACACGGTTGGTGATGCGCGTGAAGCAACAGATGCCAACGCTTCTGTAATTTACGTACCACCTCCGTTCGCGGCGGATTCGATCCTCGAAGCGATTGATGCCGAAATCGAGCTGGTTATCTGTATCACCGAAGGTATTCCGGTCCTGGACATGGTTCGCGTCAAGCGCGCTCTCAAGAACTCCAAGACCCGCCTTGTGGGCCCGAACTGCCCAGGCGTGATCACGCCGGGTCAGTGCAAGATCGGCATCATGCCTGGTCACATCCACAAGCCTGGCAATGTTGGCATCGTATCCCGCTCGGGTACACTGACGTATGAAGCTGTTGCACAAACAACGGCTGCAGGCCTTGGCCAAAGCACCTGTATCGGTATTGGTGGTGACCCGGTTAACGGCACCAACTTCATCGACTGCCTGGACCTGTTCCTGCAGGACGACGACACGCACTCGATCATCATGATCGGTGAGATCGGCGGCTCTGCGGAAGAAGAGGCGGCCGAGTTCCTGAAGCACAGCAAGGTGAAGAAGCCTGTTGCAGGCTTTATTGCTGGTCGTACCGCGCCTCCAGGCCGCACGATGGGCCACGCTGGCGCTATCGTTTCTGGTGGTCAGGGCGGTGCCGAGGACAAGATCGAAGCCATGAAGTCGGCTGGTATCGTTGTGTCCGACAGCCCGGCTGCGCTTGGTACAACGCTTCTGAAAGCAATCAACGGTTAACCGTTAAAAGAGGGGGCGCGGCCAAAGCGCCGCGCCATTTTGCCCATGGGTGCAGATATGGACCGCATCGCCGCCTTGGAAGGTGTCAGCCCACAGTTTGTGGAATCGCTCTACGAACGATATGCCGCTGACCCATCTTCTGTTGATGAAGGCTGGCAAACTTATTTCGACGCACTTGAATCCGGTGTGTCCAGCTCGGGGCCAAGCTGGGCCCGCAAGGACTGGCCGCTTCGCCCAAGCGATGACCTGACGACGGGCCTTGACGGTTCCGACATGTTCATCGAGGACGTCGGCAAGCCTGCGCCTGCGGGCGCCAAGCTGAGCCAGGAAGACATTCGGGCCGCGACGATTGACAGTATCCGTGCACTGATGATGGTGCGCACCTACCGGGTGCGTGGCCACCTTATGGCCAACCTGGACCCACTGGGCCTTGAAGAACGTCCGCTTCACCCGGAACTGGAGCCGTCCACCTACGGTTTCGGCCCTGGCGACATGGACCGCCCGATCTTCATGGACGGTGTGCTTGGCCTTGAAGTTGGCACCATCCGCGAGATCCTTGAAATTCTGCGCCGCACCTATTGCAGCAACCTGGGCGTTGAGTTCATGCATATCAACGACCCGGAAGAGAAGGCCTGGATTCAGCGCCAGATCGAAGGGCGTGACAAGGAAATCCAGTTCACCGACCGCGGCAAGATCGCGATCCTGAACAAGCTGATCGAATCGGTTCAGTTTGAACGTTTCCTTGGTAAGAAATACACCGGTACCAAGCGCTTCGGCCTTGATGGCGGCGAAAGCATGGTGCCGGCCCTTGAAGCCGTGATGAAAACCGGTGGCCAGTACGGCCTGGACGAGATCGTCATCGGTATGCCGCACCGCGGTCGCCTCAATGTGCTTGCGAATGTGATGGCAAAACCTTACCGCGCCATCTTCAACGAATTCCACGGGGGCTCCTTCAAGCCTGATGACGTGCAGGGTTCGGGTGACGTGAAATATCACCTGGGAACTTCCGCCGACCGTGAATTCGACGGCAACAAGGTCCACCTGTCGCTGAACGCCAACCCATCGCACCTTGAGGCTGTGAACCCGGTTGTGATCGGCAAAACCCGCGCCAAGCAGGAACAGAAGAAAGACACCAAGCGTCACACCACGCTGTCGCTTCTGCTGCATGGTGACGCGGCTTTTGCAGGCCAGGGTATCGTGGCGGAGTGCTTCGGCATGTCCGGCCTGCGTGGCTACAACACCGGCGGTACGGTCCACTTCATTGTGAATAACCAGATCGGCTTCACCACCAGCCCGCAGTTTGCGCGCTCCAGCCCGTATCCATCGGACGTGGCCAAAATGGTGCAGGCGCCGATCTTCCATGTGAATGGCGATGATCCTGAAGCGGTAACCTACGCTGCCAAGATCGCGACCGAATTCCGCCAGACCTTCAAGCGCGATGTGGTGATCGACATGATCTGCTACCGCCGCTTCGGTCACAACGAATCTGACGAGCCGGCCTTTACCCAGCCGCTGATGTATGCCGCGATCAAGAAACACCCAAGCGTGGTCAAGATCTATGCGGACCGTCTGATCGAAGAAGGCGTGATTACGGCCGAGAAGTTCGAGCAGATGGAAAATGAATTCATCAGCTATCTTGAGGACGAGTTTGAAGCGGCCAAAGAATACCGCGTCAACAAGGCCGACTGGTTCGAAGGCAAATGGGAAGGCCTTGGCCTTGCCGACAAGGACCACGAAAAACGCCGCGCCGAAACTGGCGTGTCCGAGATCATGTTGCGCGAAGTGGGCGAACAGATCACCAGCTACCCGGAGAAGTTCAATATTCACCGGACGCTCAAGCGGGTCCTGGACGCCAAACACAAGATGTTCGAGGACGGCGAGGGCTTTGACTGGGCAACAGCGGAAGCGCTGGCGTTCGGCACGCTTCTGCGTGAAGGTTACGGTGTGCGCCTGTCTGGCCAGGACTGTGGCCGCGGCACTTTCAGCCAGCGTCACGCCGTGTTCGTGGACCAGAAAACCGAAGACCGCTACGTGCCGCTTCAGGAAGTCAACCCTGAAGCAGACTTCACGGTGCTCGACAGCCACCTGTCAGAGTTCGGTGTGATGGGCTTCGAGTATGGCTACTCCATGGCGGAACCAAACAGCCTGACCCTGTGGGAAGGCCAGTTCGGCGACTTCGCCAACGGTGCCCAGATCATCATCGACCAGTTTATCTGTTCGGCTGAAGCCAAGTGGCTTCGGATGTCCGGCCTGGTGCTTCTGCTGCCGCACGGCTATGAAGGTCAGGGGCCTGAGCACTCGTCCGCCCGGCTTGAGCGCTATCTGCAGTCTTCTGCCGAGGACAACTGGCAAGTGGCCAACTGCACCACGCCTGCGAACTATTTCCACATTCTGCGGCGCCAGATGCACCGTTCTTTCCGGAAGCCGCTGGTGATGATGACACCGAAATCGCTTCTGCGGCACAAGCGCTGTACCTCGGCGCTTGAGGACTTCGGCCCAGGTTCCCAGTTCCACCGTGTTCTGTGGGACCATGCAGAAAACGAGGCTGGTGGTTCGATCAAGCTGAAGGCGGATGACAAGATCAAGCGCGTCGTGCTGTGTTCAGGCAAGGTTTACTATGACCTCCTGGACGAACGCGACAAGCGCGAGCTGGACGACACATACCTGTTGCGTGTCGAACAGCTCTATCCATTCCCGGCTTCGGCAATCGGTAAGGAAATGAAACGCTTCAAGAATGTCGAGACAGTCGTCTGGTGTCAGGAAGAGCCCCGCAACATGGGGGCCTGGTCCTATATCCACGAACTGCTCGAAGACTTGTTCACAGACATCAAACTGCCCGTGACGCGCCCGGTTTACGCTGGTCGCGCGGCGAGCGCTGCAACCGCCACCGGTCTTGCGTCCAAGCACGCGGCCGAGCAGGAAGCGCTCATCGATCAGGCACTCACGGTTTAATCAGGGTAGGAGCCCCGAAACATGGCAATCGAAGATATTGTTATCCCACAAATGGGTGAATCGGTCGCGGAAGGCACGATTGGTACCTGGCTGAAAAAGGTTGGCGACGCTGTAGCCGCTGATGAGCCGATTGTGGAAGTTGAAACCGACAAGGTCGCAATGGAAGTGCCAAGCCCCGTGGCTGGTGTGCTGGTTGAGATCGTGGCCGAAGAAGGCCAGGATGTCGAAATCGGCGCCCTGATCGCGAAAGTGGATACCGAAGGCAAGGCGTCTTCCGGTGGTTCGGGCGACAGCAAACCTGCCGCCAAGAAGGAAGAGGCCGCAGCCCCCGCTGCCAAGAAAGAGGAAGCAGCACCAGCGCCTTCCCCTGCACCGGCAAGCCAGGGCGCACCAGCCAAAGACCTGATGCCGATGTCGCCTGCTGTGCGCCGCATCGTGCAGGACTATAACCTGGACCCAAGCTCCATCACCGGTACCGGCAAAGACGGTCGGCTGACCAAAGGCGATGTGATGTCTGCGATCGAGTCCGGCTCGGCCCGCACGCTTGACGTTCTGCCAGCGTCTGCGGCTGCCGCACCTGCCGGCCCACGCGAAGAACGCGTGAAGATGACGCGGCTCCGCAAGAAGATCGCCGAACGCCTCAAGGATGCCCAGAACACAGCGGCCATGCTGACCACTTATAATGAAGTGGACATGTCTGCTGTGATGGCGGCGCGGAACAAATACAAAGACCTGTTCGCGCGCAAGCACAACATCAAGCTTGGTTTCATGAGTTTCTTCACCAAGGCCTGCTGCCTGGCGCTGAAGGAAATCCCTGCTGTGAACGCGCAGATTGAAGGTGACGAGATCGTCTACCACAATTTCGCGAACATCGGCGTCGCGGTTTCCAGCCCGAACGGCCTGGTAGTTCCAGTGCTGAAGGACGCGCAGAACATGTCCTTCGCCGACACTGAGCTGTCCATTGCCAACTTCGGCAAGAAGGCGCGCGACGGCAAGCTGACCATTGACGACATGCAGGGCGGCACCTTCACCATTTCAAACGGCGGTATCTTCGGCTCGCTGATGTCCAGCCCGATCCTGAACGCGCCGCAGTCCGGTATCCTGGGCATGCATAAAATTCAGGAGCGTCCGGTTGTTGAAAACGGCCAGGTTGTGATCCGCCCGATGATGTATCTGGCGCTTTCCTATGATCACCGCATCATTGATGGCCGCGAAGCTGTGACCTTCCTGGTCCGTGTGAAGGAAGCGCTTGAAGATCCAACCCGCCTGCTCTTGGACATGTAAGCCAGCCGGGATTGTGACGAGTTACATGGGTGGGGCCGAAATCCCACCCATCTTTATGACAAGAGGGACATAATATGTCTGACGCATTTGACGTTGTTGTAATTGGTTCTGGCCCTGGTGGCTATGTGGCTGCGATCCGTGCGGCACAGCTTGGGCTCAAGACAGCTTGTGTGGAAAAACGTGAAACGCTTGGCGGTACGTGCCTGAACGTGGGCTGCATGCCGTCCAAGGCGCTGCTCCACAGTTCGCACCTGTATCATGAAGCAGGGCACGATTTTGAAGCCATGGGCCTCAGCGTGAAGGGCCTGGATTTCGACATCAAGAAGGTGATGGAATCCAAGCAGAAGATCGTGGACGGCTTGACCGGTGGCATCGAATTCCTGTTCAAGAAGAACAAGGTTGAATGGATCAAGGGCACAGGCCACTTCAAATCCAAGGATACGCTGACGGTTGACCTGAATGACGGCGGCACGCGCGAGGTAAAGGCGAAGAATTTCATCATCGCCACCGGTTCTGACGTTGCCAGCCTGCCGGGCATTGAGATTGACGAAGAAAAGATCGTGTCCTCCACTGGCGCCCTGAGCCTGCCGAAGGTGCCGAAGCACCTGGTGGTCATCGGCGGCGGTGTCATCGGGCTTGAGCTTGGCTCTGTCTGGAAGCGCTTCGGCTCTGACGTGACGGTTGTTGAGTTCATGGATCAGGTTCTGCCGGGCATGGACATGGAAGTCCGCAAAACCTTCGGTCGTAGCCTCAAGAAACAGGGCATGAAGCTGAACCTGTCGGCCAAAGTGACAGCGGTTGAAAAAACCAAGAAGGGCGTCAATGTAACGTTCGAGCCGGTCAAGGGTGGCGACGCCCAGACGATTGAAGCCGACGTGGTGCTGGTGTCCGTTGGGCGCCGACCCTACACCAGCGGCCTTGGCCTTGAAGCCATTGGCGTTGAGATGGACGACCGCTCGCGCATCAAAACAAGCCATGATTTTTCAACCAACGTTCCAGGCATTTGGGCCATTGGCGATGTGATCGAAGGCCCGATGCTGGCGCACAAGGCCGAAGACGAGGGTGTGGCTGTTGCCGAAAATATCGCGGGGCTCAATGGCTATGTGAACCATGATGTGATCCCGGGTGTGGTTTATACCTTCCCTGAGGTGGCATCTGTGGGCAAAACAGAAGAAGAACTGAAGGACGCGGGCGTCGCCTATACGGCCGGCAAGTTCCCCTTCTCCGCCAACAGCCGCGCGAAAGCCAACCTGCAGACGGAAGGCTTCGTGAAGATCCTGGCAGACAAGAAAACTGACCGCGTGCTGGGTGTTCACATCATTGGTGCTGATGCCGGCAACATGATCGCACAAGCCGCCACGGCCATGGAATTCGGTGCAAGCGCGGAAGATATCGCGCTGACGTGCCACGCACACCCGACCGAGACGGAAGCCATGAAAGAGGCCGCCCTGGCGGTTCATGGTCGCCCGATCCATATGTAAGAAAGATCGCCCGCAAGCGATGGAAAAGCCCGGCTTTTGCCGGGCTTTTTTGTTGTCTGTAAACGATTACTTTAATTGATAAAATTTTAACCAAAGTTTGACCTGCGGGTGTTTTGCGCGCTATTTCATTCACTTCAGACAATTTGAATAAAATTAAAGTCATCAGGCATTTTTGACTTCAGGCATGACCAACTGCACTTGGGGGTCCAGTTCATGCAGACCAAAAAAATAGACTTCAGCAAGCTTAACGCGCTTATCGCCATGTCGAACGACCAGCTCGGGCGCAGCGTTTGGCATTTCCTCAGGGACCAGGGTATCGGGTCCTGCATGATGGTGACTTCTGCCAAGGACGCAGTGGCGCGCATGCAGGCTAACCGCTTCAATCTGTATTTTGTGGATTATGACCTGCCGGAGTTCGGCGGGGTGGATTTTATCAAGTTCCTGCGCCTGTGCGATGGCGATATCGCGCAAGCGTTTGCTGTGATGGTCATCCCGTCGCCCGATAAGGAAAAGGTTATGGCCGCGCGGGACGGCGGCTGCCATGAGATTCTTGGCCTGCCACTGACTGCCAAACTCCTGATGACGCGGATGACTCATATGATCGGCAATCCGAAGCCCTTTATTCGGGCTGCAACCTATATCGGGCCATGCCGTAGGCGCGAGGTCGTGCGCATCTATCACGGTACTGACCGGCGGAATCGCAGCCGTTTAGTGAATGCATAATGAAGAGAAATAGGTTCTACAAGTGTTGAAGAATCGTTGGAATATTGGTTAATTTTCTATTCCAGATATAATGAAGGAAACTTGTAGTTTTCCTTCTATTTATCTTGGCTGCATTATTTTGACTATTTTGAAATATTTTACTATTGCTGTATTCAGGGTAGGGGCGTGCATGGGGATGCAGGCCTGAAAATAAATCACGCTGGGGAGCGTGAGTTCGGGAGGAACTGTGTTGAGGGGTGTTACCGGGGTGGATTACCGGGCCATGAAAGTGCTTGTGGCTCTATCGAATAAACAGTTGGGTGAAACTATTTGGCACTATCTGAAGGATAGTGGTGTCGGGCAGGTGCAGCTTGTCGATACAATGAAGGAAGCCGTGCACCGTATGCAGGCTTTTCAGTTTACTCATTTTTTCCTGGATTTTGACTTTGGCGATCATGGCGGGTCTGACTTCGCCAAGTTCATTCGCATGTGTGATGGCACGGTGTCTGAGGCGCCGATCGTCATGATCATGCCGACGCCGAGCAAGGACAAGGTCTTCACGGCGCGGGATGCTGGCGTGAATGAAATTCTGGGCCTGCCATTGACCGCCAAGCAGATGGATACGCGACTGCAGTATATCAGCGCACAACCAAAGCCGTTCGTGCGCGCCGCAACCTATATCGGACCCTGCCGCAGACGTGAAGTGATGCAGGTGTTTCACGGTAAGGACCGGCGCCGGGAGGCGAAAGGGCCAAACGCTGCGGGACCTCAACCGTATAGTCGCCAGATGGCAAATGCCTACTGACAAACCAAAGCCCTGCATCATGAAAGTTGCAGGGCTTTTTCCTTAACGGGGTTAGTCCTGGCGCTTTTTAGCCTTGGCGCGGCGCCGGTGTTCCTTCAGCGCCAGATAGGCAGCTGCCGGCAGCAACACAAGTGCTGCTTCAGGTTCCGGCACGGTAACCACCGGTCCTTCAAACTGCGCAAGCGCAGAGGTCGACAGGCCGAGTACAGCGGTTACGCCCGCCGTAATCAGATTTTCAATATGCTTTTTCATAGTTCCCCACTTTTCATCAAGTAACAGGCGCCGAATTGGCGCTGGTTTCAATGACACCCCAAGGAACTCTAAGGTAAAATCGACTGATCTACTATCCCTGATAGTGACGCTCGTTGAAAATTGTTGGCGGCAGGTTGCATTGATGTGTGCAAGGGAAGGGATTTTCCATCTGCGAAGGCGCTCAGGCACGCTCCACCCGGCACTGATAGCAGTTATATTGGGATGTGCGGACATGCAGATAGGCGACGTTTGGGTCGTTGAGCATCTCCGTGCACTGTGATTCCAGCTCATCCACGGTCACATGGCGTGCGGCCTGATACTGGATGCGGTTGTCGGTGCCGTAGCCACGCACCATCACGGTGCCCCACCGGCTGAACATGCTTGGAAACCCAGCTGCCTCGTCATGGCGGTCGCATTCACGACCGTGCAGAAAAATCGGCCCCAGCTCTGCATAGGGTTGCAGGTCATGAAATGGGCGGTAGGCCAGAACCAGTTTTTCGGCACCCGCTTCAATGGTTTGGAGGCAATGGCGGCAGGGATTGCCAGGCCCTGTGGAGGCTTCCTTTTCGGGCACGCGGCCATTGGCGTCCACGCCGCCGCGCTGGTAGGCGCGGGCTTTACTGGTTGGCATGGCGATGACTTTGAGGGCTGTCATAACGTGGTTCCTTTCTTGTTTTCGACAATAAGCTGGGGTGCGTGCGGCGCGATGCGCCGCCCGTTAGAAGGCTCAAAGGTTTGGTTAGGTAGTTAGAGGGCCAGCAAGGCGCCCTCATGCTTCAGAAGCCACTCCTTGCGCTCAAGTCCGCCCGCATAGCCGGTGAGCGAGCCGTCGGCGCCGATCACCCTGTGACAGGGGTGTATGAGCGCCACCGGATTGCGGCCATTGGCGCGACCGATGGCCCGGGGGCTGGATTTCAGGTCCTGTGCCATGGCGCCGTAGCTTGTGGTGTTGCCCGCCGGAATATCCCTGAGGGCATCCCATACACGCCGTTCATAGGGTGTGCCCATGGGGTCTGTTTCGAGACCATTAAGCGCATCGCGATTCCCCTTGAAATAGGCCTCAAAGGCGTTGACGATAGTGCTGGGTGCTGCTTCTTCTATCGGCGTCTCACCGGGGAAGAAAGTTTCCAGCTGCCGCGTCACGCGCGCTGCGCGGTCGGCGAATTCGCAGATGACGATGGTTTCGCCCCTGAGCACCAGGGTGATGGGCCCAAGGGGGCTAGGTAGGGTCGCTGTCGTGAGCATTTTTTTCTCTCCATTCACTTGGCGTGATGCCAAATTCGGTCTTGAAGGCGTCGTTGAAGCGCCTCAGGCTGCCGAAGCCGGACGCGTAGGCCACATCGGGAATGCTGGCGTCTGGCTCCTTCAATAGCGTCACCGCAAGGCCCAGCCGGTTTTCCTGCTTTACATCCATCGGGCTTTTACCCAGATGCTGCTTGAACAGCCGTCTCAGGTGCCTGTCAGTCACGCCCAGACGGTCAGCCAGCTCTGCAAGGCTGTCAGGGCCTTCGCCTTGTGCCAGCAGCCTCAGTGCCCGGCTGATGGTGGCCTTGGTGCCCTGCCAAGCGGGGCTGCCGGGGCGGGCTTCCGGCCGGCAGCGTTTGCAGGGCCGGAAGCCGGCCAAGGCGGCTGTGTCACTGTCTGAAAAATACAGGACATTTTCCGGCTTCGGTTTGGGTGCCGGGCAAATGGGCCTGCAGTAGATGCCTGTTGATGTAACGCCGAAAAACAGCTTGCCATCATACCGGGCATCCCGGTTCAGCAGTACGTCATAAAGGATATGTCGGTCTTGTTCTGTCATGAGGACAGTGTAGCGGAAGCCTGGGGTGTTGGCTCGCCATTTTCGGACCTCGAGATAACAGGATAGCTAGACGGCTGAGATCATCTCGCTGGCGGCAAACAACGTTAAAACCATCAGGACAAACGGCAATAGGGCCAGTTTGGGTCGTTCACCGCGGCGCAGCTTGCGGTAAAAATCAAGGCTTGAGCGGGTGCTCAGGATAATGGTTGCGGCACCGCATGCGGTCAGGATGAACATGTAAGTTGCGCCGTCGTTCATGGAGGGCCACAAGCGGAAGGCGGCCAGGACAAGCATCGCACCAAGGATTGCCATGGAGGCATACAGGGCCATCAAAGCCCAGCCACGGAAACGGTCGATATCTTTATCCTGCATAGGTCCCCAAGTGGTTCGAAAACATACTGGCCAGCTCTATCGGCGGCGGAAGGCCTTATCATACACATCCTTGAGGCGGGCGCTATCCACTTCCGTGTAAACTTGCGTTGCCTTCAGGTCTGCGTGGCCCAGAAGTTCCTGAATTGTGCGCAGGTCACCGCCGCGAGACAGAAGGTGTGTTGCGAAACTGTGCCTGAGCGCATGCGGCGTCGCGCTTTCCGGCAGCCCAAGGGCGATACGCACCTTCTGCATGGCCGCCTGGATGGTGCGTGGGCTCAGGCGTTTGCCGCGCTTGCCAACAAACAGCGGGCCGTCTGCTGTGATGGCAAAAGGGCATTCAGCCTTATAGGCCGCGATCGCTTCCCTGACAGCAGGCAGCACCGGCACGATGCGTTCCTTATTGCGCTTGCCGATCACCCGCATGGTGTCGCCAGACGGGATATCGTCACCGTTCAGCGACAGCGCTTCCGCGATACGGAGGCCGCAGCCATACAGAAGCGCCACCACGGCCGTGTTGCGGGCGGCAATCCAGACCTCCTCTTCAAACTCGCCCACCGTTTCCATCACTGACTTCGCGGCTTCTTCGGTCAGCGGGCGGGGAACGCGGTGCGGCAGCTTGGGCCCCTGCACAGCCTTGATGGCATCATTTTCAATGCCTTCAGTGCGCGCCAGGAAACGGTAGAAATTGCGGATGCTCGACAGCGACCGGGCCACAGAGCGGGCCGACAGGTTGTCGCCGCGCAAGGACGCCAGAAAGGCGCGGAAGTCACGCACCTCAAGTCCGGCCAGCGTGCGTATGCCCACGCCGCCGCCTTTATAGTCCGCGAGGAAACTGATGAAATCGCCAAAGTCGCTGCCGTATGCGGTCAGCGTGTGGGGTGAAACCCGTTTTTCAGAGGTGAGATATTCAAGCCAGCGGTTCACCAGAACAGCGGCTTCGTCTGTGAGGCCTGCAAGCTCGGTTGTGTCCGTGCCCGCCATCAGGCCCCCGGATAGCGCAGGCGTCCAAGGAAGCTGCTGAGGGTTGGGGCGTTTTCGCAGGCCTTGCGCATCTGGAACTTGGCTTTTTCAATGGCCATGACATTCTCGATACGGCGATCAAGGAAAGCCCAGGTGTCCTCGCATCCTTCCGACTCGTCGTTCAGCCAGTAAAGCAGTACTGAGCTATAGACCGCTGAAAGCGTCGCACGCTTGGTATACCAGTTATGGTCTGTGCTGGTATCACCTGCCGCACGCCACATAACGTCCGCAGTGCGCCAAAGCGCCTTGCTGCCCAGCGCCATATGTTGGGGCAGGGCCAGTACCGCCAGGCCGCGCTTGATGACTTCACGCTCGCTCATGTTAAGTTCCAGCCGTGTACGGATGGCTGTGGTGATGCGGTCGCGAATTTTCATGGAAGCGAGGTCACGTTCCTTGAGCGCGGCTGCCAGCACGCGGTCGGCGTCTTCAAGGTGCAATTCAAGTGCCTCAATGGCACCGCGCGGGAAGGCAAGCTCAGCCATCTCAGGGCTTACGCCCACGTCGGCTGCTGCGTTGGCCAGCGCCTTTTCCGTCCAGCCGTCAAATGCCACATGGTCAGTCATCGCCTCCATCAGGGGAAGGCGGAGTTCCTCAGGCGTGTGGTCATCTGTCTGCTTCTTGGCCATGATCCGTCTCGTGCGTCGCGTCATTTATCCTTGCCCGTTTTCTACCACGGAATGCCGGGGCAGGCGAGGGACATAGTGCCGCAATTTTGCCTTTGGCGCCCAAGTTTGCTATAGTCCACCCATGTACTGACCTTTTGACGGGCTCTAAGCCAGCGCCCGCAAAGGCTTCTGTTGTGGAAATAACTTGTGTGGAACCCAGGGTTTTGCTATATCACGCGCGCCCTGCGGTGTGACCCCGATGTCCCACACCGTAAATTATGGCTATAGAAAGGAAGGTGTAACCCATGGAGGTTACCGTTCGGGATAATAATGTGGACCAGGCTCTGCGTGCTCTGAAGAAAAAACTTCAGCGCGAAGGTGTCTACCGCGAAATGAAAATGCGTCGGTTCTACGAAAAGCCATCTGAGAAGAAGGCCCGTGAACAGGCTGCTGCCGTTCGCCGTGCTCGTAAACTTGAGCGCAAGCGCCTTGAGCGTGACGGTCTGGTAATGAAGCACCGCTAAGCTTTAGCGGGGTTTTCAGACCCACAAAGATCAAACCTCTTAGAGCCTATGCTTTAAGAGGTTTTTCTTTTGCCATTTTGTGGGTGGTGGCGCTTAGCTGTGCGCATCCTCATTGGCCGCTGCAATGGCCTCAGGCGAGGGCAGGGCCAGCAGGGTTCTGGGCTCATGAATGTCGCGGCGCACTGTCAGATAAAATTTATTATAGGGGCTGCGCGCGATACGAAGCGCCTCCCGCTTGTCACCACTTTTTACGTAATAGACAAACCGACCGCAGCGGATGCCGTCGATGGCATCATCAAGGGGAATCGGCAACAGATTGTCGCCATAGCTGCGCACATACAGGTGCGTGATGGCTTCATAAGGGTTTGCGCCGTCGATTTTTCCGACAGCGTCGACATCATATTCGCTCGCCATGCCAGGCCTCTCATAGCAGGGTCAATAAATTACCAGGTGCCTGATGGTACTCAGAACAAGCCTGAAGGCCGGTAGTATAGTGCGCAGACGTTTCTGGCTGGTTACGAACTGGCGGGCATTTGTCTAAAATTGCGCCATAGATAAAAGAAGGGCGACCCCACCAGAACCGGGGCCGCCCTTATCAGTCTCTGTGCGTTTTATAGTTGGTTATTCTTTAGTCCAGATCGAACTTGATGCCTTGTGCCAGGGGCAGCTCGCGGCTGTAGTTCACTGTGGACGTCTGGCGACGCATGTAAGCGCGCCACGCGTCGGAACCGCTTTCGCGCCCGCCGCCGGTTTCTTTTTCACCGCCGAATGCACCACCGATTTCAGCACCGGAGGTGCCGATGTTGACGTTGGCGATACCGGTGTCGGAGCCGCTGTGGCAGATGAAGGATTCGGCTTCACGCACGTCCGTGGTGAAGATGGCGCCCGACAGGCCTTGTGGCACGCCGTTATGCATGGCCATGGCTTCGTCGAAGCTCTTGTACTTCACGATATAGAGGATCGGCGCGAAGGTTTCTTCGCACATGCTGGCGCTTTGCTCAGGCATTTCAACGATAGCTGGCTTCACATAGTAAGCGTCGCTGTATTCGTCTGCCAGCGCACGGCCGCCACCAAATACCTGGCCGCCTTCGCCGCGGGCTGCTTCAAGGGCGCGCTCCATGGCATCAAAAGAGGCTTTGTCGATTAGTGGGCCAACAAGCGTACCAGCCTTGAGCGGGTCGCCAATGCGGATGCCCTCATAGGCTTTCTTCAGGCGAGGCACCAGATTGTCATACACGTCTTCGTGCACGATCAGGCGGCGCGTGGAGGTGCAGCGCTGGCCGGCAGTGCCGACAGAACCGAACACGATGCCCGGGATCGCCATATCCAGATCAGCAGATGGCGTCACGATAATGGCGTTGTTGCCGCCCAGTTCCAGGATCGACTTGCCGAAGCGCTCAGCCACGCGTGGGCCAACTTCGCGGCCCATACGGGTGGAACCGGTGGCAGAGATCAGCGGCACGCGGGTGTCGTCCACCAGCTGCTCGCCGATGTCTTTCATGCCGATGATTACGGAAGACAGGCCTTCAGGCGCGTCGTCGCCGAATTTCTCAACAGCGCGTTCGAAGATTTTCTGACAGGCAAGGGCCGTCATTGGGGTCTTTTCAGACGGCTTCCAGATGCATGGGTCACCGCACGCGATGGCAAGCGCTGTGTTCCAAGACCAAACAGCAACCGGGAAGTTGAAGGCGGAGATGATGCCAACAGGGCCCAGGGGCTGCCAGTATTCACGCATATGGTGGCCAGGGCGCTCGCTTGCAATGGTCAGGCCGTGTACCTGACGGGAAATGCCAACTGCGAAATCGCAGATGTCGATCATTTCCTGAACTTCGCCTTTGCCTTCTTCAAAGATCTTGCCGCATTCAGCGGTTACAAGCGCGCCCAGGGCGTCCTTGTATTTGCGCAGCTCTTCGCCCAGCAGGCGAACCAGCTCGCCGCGACGTGGAGCTGGCACAGCGCGCCACTTTTTGAAAGCTTCAGCAGCTGCTGCGATTTTCGCATCAACTGTTTCCTTGGTGTCCATGGTGACACGGCCCATCAGGCCGCCGTCGATTGGGGAGAAAACGTCAAGATCGCCGTTTTCAAATTCTGCTGGATTGATATCCAGATCCTTCAGGATGTCAGCAACACGTGCCTGCATCGGTACTCTCCTTGGCGTAAATAACTATTTTTGTCTCAGACCCGAAAGCGTGGCCGTGGGGCCGATGGCTTCTGGGTCTATGGTGATTTCAATCAGCGCTGGCTTGCCCGATTTGCGGGCGGCGTCCAGTGCCGGGGCGAATGCGTCTGTGGTGTCCACGCGGGACGCATGAAGGCCGAAGCTTTCGGCCATCGCCACAAAGTCCGGATTCGTCAGCTCAGTGCCTGAAACCCGGTATGGATAATCGCGTTCCTGGTGCATGCGGATGGTGCCGAACATGCTGTTGTTGAACACGAGGAAAATGACATTGGCGCTATAGCGCGCGGCGGTCGCCAGCTCCATGGCGCTCATCATGAAGCAACCGTCGCCTGCGCAGGCGATCACGGTCTTTTCAGGATGTACGATCTTGGCAGCGATGGCTGCTGGTACGCCGTACCCCATGGCGCCTGACGTGGGCGCAAGCTGGGTTGGGAAGGCACGGTAGCGGTAAAACCTGTGCAGCCAGGCGGCATAGTTGCCGGCGCCGTTACAGAAGATGCTGTCTTCCGGCAGCACCTCGCGCATGTGCTCATACAGTTTCGCAACCTGAACGTTACCCGGGTTCTCGTTGGGTGTGGTCCAGGCTTCGAAGTCCGCGCGGGCCTCTGCAGTTTGGCCCGTCCACTTGTCGCTTCCCGCCAGCTCCATGTCTTTCAGGAGCGGCGCAATGGTTTGCGGTGTGGCATTGATGGCCAGGTCCGGCTGGTACACGCGGCCCAGTTCCTCGGCCCCCTGGTGCATATGGATCAGGGTTTGGCTTGGCACAGGAACTGACAGGCGCTCATAGCCGCCGGTTGTCATCTCGCCAAGGCGTGGGCCCAGCACGAGGATCACATCGGCGTCCTGCATGCGTTTCACCAGCTTCGGGTTCGCACCAATGCCCATGTCGCCGATATAATTCGGGTGGTTATTGTTGAACCGGTCCTGGCAACGGAAAGAGACGCTGATGCCCAGGTTGTTCTTTTCAGCGAAGGCCTGCATGTCAGCGACAGACTGGTTATCCCAGCCGCTGCCGCCCAGCATGACGAACGGGCGCTCGGCCCCTTCCAGAAGCTTTTTCAGCTCTGCCATGTCGGCAGTGCCTGGGTGCGCCAGCGCGGGCTTGTAGGGCACGCATTCCTGTGCGTCACACAGTTCGCGCAGCATGTCTTCCGGCAGCGCCAGCGCCACAGGGCCAGGGCGGCCTGATGTGGCTACACGGAAGGCGCGACCGACATATTCGGCCATGCGCGACGGGTCGTTGATCTCGGCCGTCCATTTGGTAACTTCCGAAAGGAAGCGGCGATAGTCGATTTCCTGGAAGGCTTCGCGCTCCACCTGGTCGGCAGCCACCTGGCCGATGAACATGATCATCGGGGTGCTGTCCTGGAAGGCGGTATGGAGGCCGATGGTGGCGTGGGTTGCCCCCGGGCCACGGGTGACGAAACAGATACCCGGCTTGCCGGTCATCTTGCCGTAGGCTTCCGCCATGTTGGCCGCACCCGCTTCGTGGCGCGTGGTGATGAACTTCAGCTTCTCTTCCGCACCGTGGAAGGCGTCAAGGGCGGCCAGATAGCTTTCGCCCGGCACGCCAAAGGCGGTATCCGCTCCGTTTGCGATCAATGCGTCGATCAGCGCCTGGCCACCAGTGATCTGCTTATTCGGCATAGTCGTCATTCCTGGATCTCGACATTTTCAGCACGCAGTGTAACGCCTGCATCCCGCAAGCCGCGTAGCCAGATTTTGGCTTCTTCCGCGTCGGTCAGCGCCGCGTGGACGCCAGGTTCAAATGCCCCGCGCAAGGTGGCCTTGACTGCCTGCGCGACCGTCAGTGAAACGGTGCGTGCCATTGCGGTCTGCCACCCGCTGCCCACTTCGTCAAGGGCCAGCGAACCGGACCAGACAATATTGCCTTCTGTGTCGCGGGCGGTAAGGGCCAGGAACATGACAACGCGGTCTTCTTCGCCGTCGCTGTAGCCATACTCCCGCCAGAGCTTTTCGGACAGCGCCTTCAGGCTATCGGCATCGGATGTCTCGACCTGGGTGAAGATGTGGGCCCAGGCTTTTTTCCAGCCCGCTTGCCTAATTGTGCCGCGAACGAATGTCTTCAGATTTGTCTCTGCATCCAGGCCATATTCCTTCACGTAAGGCAGGCTGTTGCGGTTCGGGTATATCTCGAATTTTTCACCGTGGATATCCAGCTCCGACACAGCATGCCAGACTTTCTCAACCAGCTTTTCCTCGCCGTCTTCAATGCAGCGCGCCGGGTTTGTGAGCGCCTTCAATACGCCAAAGGGCGTCCAGGAGAACTTATAGGTGAAGTCTGTTTTTGCGGCGGGGATGCCACCACAGTGAGAGACGAAGTCGATTTCGTATCCCTTGTCAAGGACGCCAGCCTCGCGTGCAGCATTTACAAGGATATGGGCGAACAAATGGTCAATGCCCGGGTCCAGCCCAACTTCATTGACAAACGACAGGCCGTGGCGTTTCGCAGCGGAATCCAGTGCCGCCATCGCTTCATCTACATAGCTGGAGGTCACAAGGTGAGCCTCGGTTTCCAGCGCGATATCGGCCATGACGATATGCAATGTTGCTGGCAGCATGGAGACGATTACATCGCCTTTGTTCACATGGTTCTTGAAATTTTCAACCGACCCACGGTCGCCCAGATCAAGCGTGCTGAAATCGAAGCTTTTGCCTTCAGGCATTTGGGCCTGCAGCATTTTGGCGCGCTCATCCGACATATCCCAAAGAATGACGCCGTCAAGCTCAGATGCCAGGGCAATAAGGCCGGGACCGGATGCGAGGCCCGCGCCGATCCAGTGAATGTGTTTATGTGCTGTCACGTTAGGAAGCCTTTTTTTTAATCATCGCGTCGCAGGCGCTCTGGAAGGCCGCGTCGCAGTTCCGCCATACTTCATTCTGGTCGCGCTCGGGCAGGGCCTTCAGGTAAGGCAGCAGCAGCCCGGCGAACTCCATGCTTGCCTCTGTTGGCAAGAGGGACGGCAGGTTGTCAATGGCGATCAGGTCCACGCCGTTCACCTTGATGGCGGGGGCAGCCCAGCTTGTGGGCTCGCTATAAAGCGGCAGTGGGTTGAAGTCGCTGAACGGGTCGCAGGACACGTCTGAGATCACGCTCAGGCGGTGATCGCCTTTCAGGTGGTCTTTGGTCAGGAACGCTGGAATTTGGTGGGCTACGAACGCGCAGTTGATCAGGATGTCATGATCCAGGATCGTGTCGCGGTCGAGGTTTGTGGTCTCCTTGCGGCCCCATTTGGTGACCTTCACGCCGTGGCGTTCCAGGATTTCAGTCGCACCCTTGCCGCTGCGGCCACCTGCGCCGATCACCAGCGCAGTTGGCATCGTGCCGCCCGAGGCGCTTTGGCGGATCAGGTTGTCGAGCGCGTCTGCACTTTCAAAGGGCGTCAGGCCCTTGGCAATATTGGACGCCCGCCCAGCCTGTTTGTCATGCCATTCCAGCAGCGCCAGTGCGGCACCCATATAGCCGGCCCAATAGCCGAAGGCGACAACGCGTTTGCCGTCATTCTTGGTCATATATTCGATATCAAGCAGCGATCCATGACCGTTCAGAAAGCGTGTCAACAGCGCCTGCCAGCCGGATTGTTCCTTGTAGGCATGGGCGAAATAAATGTGGGTGTGCGCCAAAACGTCAGGCGTTTTCGGCAGCTCCTTGAGGCCCAGGATCACGGCGTCCTTAGGCGCCTTTTCCCACGCGCCGGGCTCGGCCATGGTACATCCCGCAGCCTCATAGGCAGCGTTATCGATGATGCGTTTTTCGGATTTCTCAACGACAACTTTAAAGCCGACGTCGATCAGTTCCCTTGCCCCCTCAGGCAACAGCGGTGTGCGCCGCTCGGTCGTACGGGCTTCTTCGCGAAGCCACAAAATTTGTTTTCCCATTCCGCCACTCATTTACTGGTTATGGTCTCCCTTTTGACAAGTCTATGCGTGAAAGTGATGGCTAGAAATACCAATACGGTATATACTTTCCGTTAAATTGACGGAAATTTTCAATTTCTTCCGTTAAATCGCCGATTTGCTGGTTTGGACAGGACACATGTCACTCGGTTCCATGCGGGGTCGAAATAAGGGCTGAAGAAATGGATGCAACAGACGAAAAACTGCTGAAGCTTTTAACTGCTGATAGTCGCGAAGGAACATCCTCATTGGCGCGCAAACTGGGACTGTCGCGCTCTACCGTTCAGGACCGTATCAACAAGCTGATCGACCGCAAGATCATCGCCGGCTTCACGGTGAAAACCCACCCGGATTATGAAGGCAAGTTGATCTCTGCGCATGTGCTGCTGTCGATTGACCAGAAATATGCCCAGCAGGCTATCGGGCTGATGAAAACGCGGGCACAGATCAAGACGCTTTATGTGGTCTCCGGCGCCTATGACTTGATCGCCATCGTCAAGGCGCCGACGATGGAAGAGATTGACCAGACCCTGGATTTCATCCTGGCAATCAACGGCGTGAACAAGACCAACACGTCACTGGTGCTGTCGGCAAAAAAAGAAAGCTGACAAGGGTCCGGAATCAGCAGGTGTTGGAGGCGTTTCAGGGGTTTATTGATTTTGGCATCGGGCTGTGCCAAATTGACACAGTTGGGGCAGGAGGCGGCGCATGAAGCCGCTTGCATGAATGAAAACTGGGGGGGTGACGTTGAAGAAAATTATCATTGTGCGTGCGTCGCCTGATTGGGGTGGATTGAGCGCCAAATTGCAGCAGCAGGGTCGACTGGCACCTTCTGACTACCTACCCACCCCCTTGCCTGCGGGTTTCCCCCCAAATGTGCCCGATATTCTGGATCTGTGGAACAGCTCTCTGGCGAGGGATTTTTTCAGTGTCCGCGCCGCCGTGGGGGCAATTGCGCAAAAGACATGGCAAAAAACCGGGGCAGACTACATTATGTCGGTGCCTGACTTCATACAGTGGGCCGCTACCCATCCGGATGAAGCTGTTTGTCTATTCCCAACCGACGATGATGATTTTTTTGCCCCTCATCTGTTCGAGGGCCTGGCGGTAGCCGACCGCCCCTATATTCGGCGGTTTCCTTCGCCTATTTATGTGGACATGCTGTTCAATCGCCCGCTCGACAGCCGGTTCCCGCGGTTGATGCCACGGCTGAGGCGGCTTTATGGCCGGTATCCCCGCAAGCTAGCGCTGTTCGCGCCGCTGGTACGGCCCGGCCCCGATATTGACGGCCTCCAGACCTTGGCTTGCGATTATTTTTGCCAGACTAACAATTATGCCTTGATGGGGCGCGGCAGTGACTGGGGGTCGAAGATGCACGAGGTCGCCGACCATATTGATGTATCGCGGGTGCTGGACCGATTCAAATATCGCTGGGACGATGGGCCTGCGAAACAGATTGCTCTGACGAACAAGCACCCCTGTTCCATCTCGCGCCTGATGATCATGCTTCGCGAGGGCTTTAAAGGCGCCACGCTTCGGAGAGGGCTTGAAGAGTATGTTCGGTCGTTTGACCACCTGACATTGCCAGCAGACATGGCCTGGATGCAGACACCGCTTTTCCAGCTGCGGGATTTGTTCGCCAACCTGCTGGATGCGAAATCGGCAGAAGTTTATGCAGAGACGCGTCGGTACAATGCTGGACTGTAAACACTCAGGTCTCAATCAAACGCGTAGATCTGGTAATGGTGGCTTAAGGCGCAGGTCTGACCACGGCACCAAGCTTGCTCCGGAACACTCAAGCTGAAGAAACAATATTGAACGCAAGCTCGCGGGTGGTAATCTACCCTGCAGGCCTAATGAAACGCGGGGGAGGCGGTTCTGAAACAGGCTTATTGTAAAAGCTGTGGAGCGGTCCTTTCAGGGCAGTTTTGCAGCACTTGCGGGGAACGCCAGCTGGACGAAAGCCAGCGCAGGCTCAGCCTCTTGTTCGGGCAGCTTCTCGAAGAAGTTTCATCGCTAGACAGCAAGCTGTTTCGCAGTTTTCGGGCGTTCCTGTTTTCGCCGGGCCTGCTTGCGTATGAGCACTGGCGGGGGGCACGAAAGCCCTACCTGAAACCAGTGACCCTGTTCCTGATCGTCAACGTTATCTATTTTCTGGTATCGCCAATCACCGATTTTGCCTTGCCGCTGAATAATCAGGCCATTCAGCCATACGGGGCATGGGTAACAAAGGTGATTGACGGCTATGTCGCCTCAAGTGGTGAAAGCTTCGATCAGGTCGCTGCCCGGTACGATGCGTTGACGCAGGTCGTTGCCAAATCCATCGTGATTGTCAGCGTGCCCTTTCTGGTGCCGTTTGTGTGGATATGTAGCCCGTTTCGGCGGTTCTACTTGCTTGATCACACTGTATTCGCCCTGCATCACTATGCCTTTGTCTTGATCTGGCCTGTGGCGGCATCGGGCATCGGCTACAGCCTGCATGCCCTTGGGCTTGAGGCTTTCCTGCCTGGCTGGACCAATGCTGCCTTGTTGTTCCTGCCGCTTTATGCATATGGCGTTGTTGGTGTGAAGCGCGCTTACGGGGGTGGCTGGATTGGCGCGCTTCTGAAAGGCATTGTGTTATTTGTCGGCGTTGCGGTGTCGCATTTTATATACAGGCTGATCCAGTTCTGGGTGGTCTGGTGGCAGGTTACATAGGAACACAAGCCTCTCACCCAAGCGTGAAGATCAGTGAATGGCGGCCAGTAGGGCACAGTGTTAGAGAAACGACTGGACATAAAAATCACTAACGGAATACGCTCGCATCAATGACCGGAAAACGCTCTTTCATTCCAAGCCCTCAGGTGGCACTCAAGCTTCGGGAACAGGCATCATATGGCGTGCCGCATGCGGTTGCGCCGGGCGTGACCATGGTGCTGGCGGACAATCCGAAAGATTACACGGGCCCAGGTACCAATACCTATATCGTGGGGGACGACCGTGTCTGGATCATTGATCCGGGACCGGACGACGTGGACCATGTTCGCGCTGTATTGAAGGCCGTGGGTAAGCGCCAGGTGGCGGGCATTTTTGTTACCCACACGCATCAGGATCATAGCCCGGCTGCAAACCATCTGGCGCGCATTTCGGGCGCCAGGACTTACGGCTTCGGCGCGTTGCCGAAAGACATATTGGGCTTCACGGACGAAGCCGTGGATGCTGAGTTTATTCCCGATGTGACGCTGGCGTGTGGCGGCGTGGTGGGAGACGACGACTGGCAGATCATGGCCATTCACACGCCGGGACATTTCCCCAATCACCTGTGTTATGCGCTGCCGCACAAAGGCATGCTGTTTTCAGGCGATCACGTGATGGGTTGGTCCACGACTGTGGTGGTGCCGCCCCTGGGGAACCTTTCGGAATATATGGAAAGCCTGGACAAGCTTGAGGCTGGTGGTGCCCGCCTGATGCTGCCAAGCCATGGCCCTGTGGTGGAGGACGCGCCGGCGCGCATTCGGGAAATCCGCGAACACAGGATTGAGCGCCACGAGCAGGTGGCGGCCTGCCTCAGCCGGGGTATCCGCTCTCCTGCCGCAATTGTGGGTGAGATTTATGAAGGCCTGACGCCGGGCCTGATGGACGCAGCGGAAGGCTGTGTGCGCGCACACTTGGAACTGATGGTGCGTGACGGCGAAAAGCTGCTTTCCGAAGCGCGTGAGGGTACGGCTTATCAGGCAATTCACCCGGCCTGATCGGGGCTGGTTATTTCGTGAATTTGAAGATGAAGCGGTTGGTCCGCCCATAGCGCGCCGGGTCATAGGGTGAGCTGAGCGGGTTGTCTTCAGGGTTCGCCAGCAGGTCGCTTTTTGCCGCAAAAATGAAGCCCGCCGCTTCAAGTTGCCCGCGCACCATTTGGGGGTCGACGCGGTGGTATTGGTTGATGTCTTCAGCCGTACTGCGCGGCTTGCCAACATGATCGATAACCAGGAGCGTGCCGCCGGGCTTCAGAGCCTTGTGGAAGGACGCCAGGATCGCGGGAATGTCTTCAGCTTCCTTGCGCGCAGCATGCTTGAACCAATAGTCATGGTAGGCAAGGGCGATCATCAGCATGTCAACGCTGGCTTCCGGCAGGTCTACTTCCTCGCGGCCATTATGGATTGGGGTGACGTTCAGAAGCGGGCCACGATAGCGGCGCTCTGCCGCGTCCTTGACGAAGCTCCAGTTCACAGCGCCATTATGAGCGTAAACTCGGCCGTCCGGGCCTACCACGCGCGCCATAATTTCGGTGTAGTATCCGCTACCGGAGTTCACATCCAGCACATGCATGCCCGGCTCCAGCCCCGCGAACAACAGAACGTCCAGGGGGCGCCGGAAGGGATCGACGGCCTTGTCGTCTTCCGGGCGTGCGGGATGAACCAGCGCGCGCCGGATGGTGTAGCCCGAATGGTCGGATTGCGCTGAAAGAGGTATGGGGACTGTGATCAGGACCGCACAGCCAACTAGCATCAGGGCAAGCTTTTTCAACATACTTAAACACCCACATCTTTCTCGCCCCACGGGCAGCAGCCTACACGGGCTGCCGCCGTTTGTGCAACAGATACGGCGTCCCCTAGAATGTCAGGGTGAAGCGGGCGCCGCCGCCCTCGCGCTCGTCCAGGCTGACGGACCCGCCGTGGGCGATCATTACCTGGCGCGTCAGCGCAAGCCCAACCCCACTGCCTTCCCGCTTGGTGGTGAAGAATGGCACGAAGATCTTCTTGGCGATATCCGCGGGTACCCCCGGGCCATTATCTGACAGTTCAATCACAATATGACCGCGCCTGTTCAGCCGGGCTGACATCCACACCGTAGCGTCTTCCAAGCCTGCCAGCGCCTGCTCGGCATTCTGCAGCATGTTGATCAGAATCTGTTCGATCATGTCGCGGTCGGCGGTGACATCCAGCTGGGAGGGTTCGACCTCCGTGATGATTTTCAGGCCTTTTTCCTCCCAGGCCTGGGTCGATAGGCTGCAGACGTCCCTGAACAGCGCATCGATGCGGATCAGTGATTTTTCGGGCGGGGGCAGGCGTGTCAAACGCCGGTAGGAGGAAACGAATTGCATCAGCGCGTCTGATCTGCGCGCAACGGTATTGACCGCATCGCGTACGTCGCCCAGTTCATCTACCACATCCGGGTTGTCGGTTACCTTACCGGCCGCGTCCTCCACCAGGTCCACGGCGGTTTTGGCAAGGCTGGCGACCGGAGTGATGGAGTTCATGATCTCGTGCGTCAGCACCCGCACCAGGTCTTGCCAGGCCTGCAGTTGGGCCGTGTCCAGTTCGCTCTGAATGTCCTGCAGGCTGACAAGTTTTTCCGCCCGTCCGCGCACGATGATCTGGGTGGCGGCGACCGCCAGCTTCTGTTCGGTGCCGTCTGCCTTGAAACAGGTCAGGCGGCGCTGCCCCGCGCCCAGCTCGACGATTTCCTTCTCGAATTCGTCGCCGAACTGACGAAGGTCCGCGATTTTGCTTACGTGGGTGCTGCCCAAAAGGCGCCTGGCGGCATTGTTCCAGATGGTCACCACCCCGTCGCCATGCAATGACAGCAGCGGTACCGGTACGTGTTCCACCAGCGCCTTCAGGTGCCTCAGCTCCTCTTCCTGGCCTGCCCGCACCGCCTGAAAGCGGCCCAGGATGTCGGTGAAGGTGTCACCCAGTTCGCCGAAGCCTGCGCCAAGGCCGTGCAGGTTGAAGCGCTGGCTGAAGTCAGCATAGCGGGCGGCTTCCAGAAATCGGCTGATTTCAGCGTTCGTTTTGGAAACGAAACGGAAAACTTCATAGGTCAGGAAGGCGACGATCAGCGCCGCCAAAAGGGTGGCAGCATGAAAACCGGGCATGGTGATCAGGTACGTGAGCAGGATCAGCATCAGCATGATCAGGACCAGCCGACCTGCCAGCAGCAGGCTGAATTTCTTAAAGCCCATGCTTTTCCATCCTTCTGTAGAGCGCCGCGCGGGTCAGGCCCAGGTCCTTGGCTGCGTGGCTGATGTTATAGCGGTGGATTTTCAGGGCTTGCGCAATGGCGTTGCGCTCAAGCCGCTCCAGGTTCAGGTCGTCTGCTGATTCCGCAGGTTCTGCGCTTGGCGCTGGGGCTGTGCTGCGTTCCGCCACTGCCCCCGGTTGGTTGGGCTGGGCTTCAAACTGGAAGTCATTACCGGTAAAGGCATCTGCTTCGCTCAGGATCACAGCGCGCTCAAGCGCGTGCCTGAGCGCCCGCACGTTGCCGGGCCAGCTGTAGGCCTTGATGGCTGCCATGGCGTCATCGGTGAATGTTTTTTCCGCCCTTCCGTATTTGCGGCAGTAAAGCCCGGCGTAATATTGGGCTATTTCCGGGATGTCCTCCGGCCGGTCTCTAAGCGGCGGCAGGTGGATTTCCACCGTGTTCAGGCGAAAGAGCAAATCCTGCCGGAACACCTCTTCACTGCGCAACTTATCAGGGGCCACATTGGTCGCGGCAATGACCCGTACGTTGATCGGCACCCGTTTGTCCGACCCCACTGGCGTGACATAGCGCTGCTCGAGCACCGTCAGCAGTTTGGCCTGAAGGTGAAGGGGCAGGTTGCCGATTTCGTCCAGGAACAGGGTACCCCCTTCGGCGGCCTGCAGCCGTCCGATACGGTCATCGCGGGCGTCCGTGAAGGCGCCTTTCTTGTGGCCGAACAGCTCGCTTTCAAACAAGCTTTCCGTTACCGCACCCAAATCTACAGACATGAAAACCTGGTCTGCCCTGTTTGACTGGCGGTGCAGCTCGCGCGCCACCAGTTCCTTACCGGTTCCATTTTCGCCCAGGATCAACACGTTGGCATCCGTGGGCGCGGCGCGTTCAATCATGGACAGAACATCGCGCATGGGTTTGCTGTCACCCAGGATGGGTTGTTTGGGTTCGCTGACGGCTTTGGCCAGCGTGCGGTTGGTTTTCTTGAGGGCGTCAGCTTCCGAGCGGCTTTGCCTGAGCTTGACGCTGGCCGACAGGGTGGCGACCATCTTTTCATTCTGCCAGGGCTTGGCGACAAAATCGGTGGCGCCCTGTTTCATGGCTTCAACGGCCACACCGACACCACCATGGGCTGTGATCATCACCACCACGGCCTGTGGGTCAATCTCCAGGATTTTCTTGAGCCAGACAAATCCCTGCGCGCCTGACGATTCCCCTGGCCCGAAATTCATATCCAGCAGAATGGCATCGAAACTGTCGCTTGCCAGCAAATCCGGGATGCACTCGGGGTTATTACAGGTCTCCACCGAAGCATAGTGGCGCTTCAGCAACAATTTGCCTGCAACCAGAATGTCTTCGTCGTCATCGACGATCAGGATTTTCCCTTGTTTTTCACTCATATAACCTCGCCTTGCTCTCTCCGGTCTTTGTTCGGAACCGTACACATAGTGTTCGAATTCGTACAGTCAAAAGTGTTCGAAAGTGAACAGTTTCATTCTGCTTTGGCAGAAAACGGCGGCTTTCCGCGTCTGGCACAATGCTTGCGCATAAGTCATGCCAGAAAGGCGCGAGGCCTTCGAACCGGGCACGACAGCCAACGGGTAGATGGAATAAAAAAATGGGTACAGTGACAGACATGGAACAAAAAAAAGAAACCGCTAAAACCATCTCCATGCAGGGGGGATCAACATCAGGAACACGGGGAGCATCCGGCGCTGTATCTGGTTCCGGCATGGACCGCCGCGTTGAAAAGAAGAAAACACCCTGGAAAACGGTGGGCATCGCCGCTGGCGCGCTTGCCGTTATTGCCATTCTGGGCTCCATGGTGATGGACGCTTCGGGCGGTCGCAGCTTCCGGGTGGATCAGGACCGCATTGTGGTCTCCACCGTCAGCACCGGCACCTTTGAGGATTTCATTCCCGTGCGTGGCCGTGTGACACCGCTCAAGACCGTCTTCCTGGACGCCATCGAAGGCGGCCGGGTTGAGCGCGTTCTGGTGGAAGACGGGGCGATGCTGAAGGCAGGCGACATGATTGTTGAGCTGTCAAACACTGGCCTGCAGCTGGACGTGACGCGCAATGAAGCACTGGTGACAGAGCAGCTTAACAACATGCGCACAATCGAGCTGCAGTTGGAGCAGAATCGCCTGGATCATAAGCGCAATATCGTTGAAATGAATTACCAGATCAAACGGCTTGAGCGCCAAGTGGAGCGTGAGCGCGAGTTGATCAAGACCAACGCCATTTCCCAGGCCCAACTGGACCAGACGGAAGATGAGCTTGAATACTATAGGAACCGCCTTGCGATCACGCTTGAGAGCCAGAAGACAGACGCCCAGATGCAGGAAACCCAGTTGGCCTTCCTGAAGGAAAGTGGGGAGCAGCTTGAGGTTAGCCTGAAGCTGGCCCGCAAGAACCTGGACGCCCTGAATGTGCGCGCGCCGGTTGACGGCAAGCTTTCCGGCTTTAACGTTGAGATTGGCCAGAGCATCAACCGTGGTGGCCGTCTGGGCCAGATCGATGACCCGAACCGCTACAAGCTGACCGCCTACATCGATGAGTTCTACCTGGGCCGCGTGGATCTGGGGCAGGAAGCGACGTATGAGCGCGGCAGCGACAGTCACAAAATGACCATCGCCAAGATTTACCCGCAGGTCCAGAACGGCCAGTTCGAGGTGGATTTTGTATTCGAGGGCGAAGAACAGCCTGACGGCATCCGCCGCGGCCAGACCCTGCAGACCAAACTGACATTGGGCGACGCAACCGACGCCATTCTGATCCCGAACGGTGCCTTCTTCCAGGACACGGGCGGCAACTGGGTGTTCGTGGTGTCGCCGGACGGCAGCCAGGCGATCAAGCGCACTGTGCGTTTGGGGCGCCGCAACAGCCGCTTCATCGAGGTTCTCGAGGGCCTTGAGGTTGGCGAAAGGGTTGTCACCTCACCTTATACCAGCTTTGTGGATATGGACCGCCTGAAGCTGTCTGGCGAATAAGCCAGCAGGCGAATAAGCCAAAAAAGAACCAGGTCCGAGTTACGACAGTTGAGGAAACGCCCACACATAAGCCTGAAAACAGGCAGGGCGGAAGCAAACGAGGAAAGGATATATAATGCTCAAGCTTCACAATCTTTCTAAGGTTTACCGTACAGACGAGGTGGAAACCGTGGCGCTGAACAGCGTCAATGTGGAAATCGCGTCCGGCGAGTTTGTCGCCATCATGGGCCCGTCGGGCTGCGGTAAATCCACGCTTCTGAACATCATCGGCATGCTCGATAGCCCGTCTTCAGGCGACTATATTTTCATGGAAGAAAATGTGGCCGGCTATAACGAGGCCAAGCTTTCGAACATCCGCAAGCAGAACATCGGCTTCATCTTCCAGAGCTTCAACCTGATCGACGAACTGACAGTTGAAGAGAATATCGAACTTGCGCTTCTCTATCACAACATCCCGGCCTCCGAACGCCGCGAGCGCGTGGCGCACGTGATGGACAAGGTAGGCATCGCACACCGCGCCAAACATATGCCAAGCCAGCTTTCCGGCGGTCAGCAACAGCGTGTTGCCGTGGCCCGTGCGGTTGTGGGTGACCAGGCGATGATCCTTGCGGACGAGCCGACCGGTAACCTTGACAGTGCACACGGTCAGGAAGTCATGGAAATGCTGCAGCAGCTGAATGAAGAAGGCACCACGATTGTGATGGTAACGCACAGCCCGGCCCATGCCGACTATGCCCGCCGCACCATCAACCTGTTTGACGGTCATGTGGTTACTGAGAACTTGCGCGCTGCTGAATAATAACAATAAGAAAAACAAAAAACGACAGCGGGAGAAAAACAATGTTTCAGAACTATATCAGTGTCGCGCTCAGGAACCTGATCAAACACAAGCTATATAGCGCCATCAACATCGTCGGCCTTGCCGTCGGGTTGGCGGCCTGTGTGATGATCATGCTTTTTGTCCGGGATGAACTGTCCTATGACAAACAGTGGGCGAACGCGGACAAGCTACACCGCCTGCATGTGACCTTTGCGGTTCCAGGCCGCGAGCCATTCGTGACCGTTTCGGCACAGGGCCCCACGAAGGCTGCCCTTCAGAATTTCTTCCCGGAAGAAATTGAACGGGTAACGCGCTTCAACGGCATGAATCCTGTTTTGCGCTATGGTGACGCGGTCTTCTCTGAGAGCATCATGTGGACGGACTCGGAAACCGTGGACATGTTTGATTTCAATGTCGTCGCAGGTGATCTGCGCGCGGCCCTGAATGACAACGCAAGCCTCGCGATCAACCAGTCATTCGCCAAAAAGCATTTCGGCGACACCGACCCGATCGGCCAGGTCATTACCATCAATAATTATGACCTTGAGCGCGACTACCGCATCGCCGCCGTTTTTGAAGACCTGCCGCATAATACGGTGCTGGACTTCCAGGCAATGGCAATGATCGACGAGCAGGATTTCGTCAATCAGGGCTGGGAGTTCGCCCAGTGGTTCAGCGTGAACAACTATGTTTATTTCCAGCTGAAGGATGGTGCCTCGATCGACACGATCAACAGCCGCCTTGACGATTTTGCCAATGCCAACATTAGCATCCCGGGCCAGTTCACGGGCGGCCGCGAAGTGCAGGCATCTGACTTCATCGAATATACGTCGCAACCAATGCCGGAAATCCAGTTGGATCCCCGCGCACCATCTGGCGGCGAGATGAAGGCCACGGGCAGTATGACAACGGTGCTGACCTTCACGGCCATTGCGGGCCTGATCCTGTTGATCGCCTGCATCAACTTCATGAACCTGGCAACGGCGAAATCCACGCAGCGGGCGCGTGAAGTGGCAATCCGCAAGGTCATGGGCGCCCGCCGGGGGCAGCTGATCACACAGTTCCTGGGCGAATCCATTCTTCTGGCTTTGATCGGTCTCACACTGGGTGTTGTCCTGGTTGAGCTGTTCCTGCCGTCCTTCGGTGAGTTCCTCGGCAAGGAACTGGTGTTCGACTATGCCGATGGCGTGACCCTGAGCATTCTGGTTGGCCTTGTTGTGGCCGTTGGGGTGCTGGGCGGTGTCTATCCGGCGCTTATCCTTTCGGGCTTCCTGCCATCGAGGGTTCTGAAGGCGAACAAGTCGGCTGAAACAAGTGGGTCGGCGGCGCTGCGCAACGTACTGGTGATCTTGCAGTTCACCATTTCGATTGCGCTCATCGTTGCCACCAGTGTTGTTTACGGCCAGAAATTCTACGCCACCAACATGGACCCGGGCTTCAACAAGGATAACCTGATGGTTATCAACAACGTTGGGCGCGCGGGTGCTGTGGACAAGCAGCAAGCCTTCAAGGAAGAGGTCTTGCGCCTGCCGGGTGTTGTTGGGGCATCCTATTCAAGTGACGCGCCTGCAAGCGGCAATGAAAGCAACAGGTCGGTTGAAATTCCGGGCAGTGAAGCCGGCTCGATTTTGATCGGCACTCAAAGCATCGACTATGAGTTCCTGGACACCTACCAGATTCCGCTTGTAGCAGGCCGTAACTATAGCCGGGATTTCGCAACCGACATCCTGCCGAAGGGCCAGAACAATGTTGATGGTGAAATCCAGAACGGGGCGATCATTGTCAATGAAGGGGCTCTGCGCCGCTTCGGTTTCGGTACGCCTGAACAGTCCGTTGGCAAGGTGATCCAGATTGGTATCAGCGATGAAAATCTGGCACAGCTGGAGATCATTGGCGTTATCCCTGATACGCACTTCCAGTCGCTCAGAAGCGTGATGCGCCCGGAAATGTATTTCCTGGAGCCTGACCAGTATCGCAGCCTAACCATTCGCTTCCAGGGCAATGGCTCCGAGCTCGCAAGCCGGATTGAAGGCGTCTGGAAATCCATGGTGACGACTGTGCCATTCGACTATCAGTATGTCGATGAGCGCATGGCACGGGAGTTCACGGAAGAAGCCAACCAGTCGGTCCTTCTGGGTATCTTCTCGGCCCTTGCTGTGATCGTCGCCTGTCTTGGCCTCTATGGGCTTGCGTCCTTCACGGCGGAACGTCGCACCAAGGAAATCGGCATCCGCAAGGTGTTGGGGGCCAGCGTGTTTGACATCATTCGCCTGCTGATCTGGCAGTTTTCCAAACCGGTGCTTGTTGCCAACCTGATTGCCTGGCCGCTGGCGGTCTGGGGCATGATGTCCTGGCTGGAGAATTTCCCGTACCGGCTGGATACCTGGATATTGCTGCCGCTTTGCCTATTCGCCGGCTTCATCGCGCTGATGATTGCCTGGGGCACCGTGGGCGGCAACGCGGCCAAAGTGGCGCGCTCCAACCCGATCAAGGCGCTTCGCTACGAGTAGAGCATACGATCAAGACAAGGGGGCGGGCCTGCGCCTATTGGGCCCGCCACCCCAAAAATATAAAGACCGCGAGAGACGGCTTTAACGACAGCATATCGAGGAAACGATGTTTAAGAATTATATGACGACAGCGATCCGGAACCTGCTCAGGTACAAGCAATATACGCTGATCAATGTATTTGGCCTGGCCGTTGGATTGGCCGCCTGCATGATGATCCTGTTGTATGTGAATTTCGAGCTGTCGTACGACCGCTGGATCCCGGAAAACGACCGCGTGATGCGGGTTGAAGTTTACACTTATGACCGGGACGGCAACTTTACCAATAATGACGAATCCATCCCGCCTGTGACGGCCCCCCTGTTCGCGGAGCAGGTTGATGGCATCGAACAGTTTTCACGCCTCCTCGGTGACGGGGTTGCGCTGTCGGTTGACGGCCAAGCCTTTGAACAGGAAATCTCAATCGCGGATCCCGGTATCTTCGACCTGATGGGCATCACGCTCATCGAAGGGGACGTGGCAACCGCGCTGGGTAGCCCCGACGCTATTGTGCTCAGCCAAAGCGATGCCCGGCGCATCTTCGGTGACCAACCGGCGCTTGGACGCGTGGTCAAGATTGACGGCGAACATACCCTGAAGGTTACCGGCGTGATGCCGGACTGGCCGAAGGCATCCGACATGGAGGTGCATGCCTTCCTGCCCGCCACAACCCCTGTGTTTGACCACATGCCCTGGCGGCTCACAAGCTGGGGGTCGTTCTCGGGCCCCACATATATGCGCCTCAGGGAGGGCGTGAACCCGGATGATGTCGCGAAGGCCATGAACGAACTGGCGCTGCGCATCGGCCCAGCCAACCGGTTCAAGGACCGGGTAGAAAAGGGTATGAAGCCCCAGTATGAATTTCACCTGACGTACGCTGTGGACGCACACCTCAAAAGTGATGTGCGTGGAGGCAATGGACGCAGCAGTGTTTCTGCGCTGATCACTGCCGGCGTCATTGCCTTCCTGATCCTGGCGATCGCTGTGATCAATGTGGCAAACCTTGGCACCATGCTGGCAATGAAGCGGGTGCGTGAGATCGCCATTCGCAAGTCGCTGGGCGCCGAGGCGCGGCACCTGACAGTTCAAGTACTGGTGGAATCCGTGGCGCTGACATTCCTGTCGATGCTGATCGGGATTGTTCTGGCGGAAGCCCTGTTGCCCATCTTCAGCGGCCTGATGAATCGCCCGCTTACCAGTGGTTTGATCTACGAGCCTGGCACGCTTGCAATCCTGCTGGTTGGCACTGTTTTCGTGGGCATTGTCTGTGGCCTGTATCCTGCCATGGTCGCGATCCGCTTCCGTCCGGTTGACTATCTTTCCGGGATCAAGCCAAAGCTTGGCAGCCGCTTCCGGAACGGCCTGATCGTTGCACAGTTCGCGGCCACCATCGGCCTTCTTGCCACCTGCCTCGTGGTGTTCATGCAGGCGGAATTTGCAAAAAGCAAAGACACGGGGTTCGACAGCGCACAGCTCCTGGAGATCAGCGGTATCTCCCGGCCTGTGGTGCTGCAACGTCAGGAGGCGTTCAGGGAAGCGTTGGCACGGCTTGAGGGTGTCGAAGGCGTTGCCGCTTCTCACGGCATGCCCGGCCACGACTATAATAACTGGAACGGTGTGCATCTGGCCAACGGCGTGTCGAAGGACATGCGCCGCTTTGCCATGTCGGAGGAATTGTTGCCACTGCTTGGCGTCAAGCCAATCGCGGGTCGTTTGTTCGACAAAAACCGTCCTTCTGATTCCCGCACGAGCACCGACCAGGGCGCTTCGGGGGCCATCATCCTCAATGACATTGCCGCCCGTGAATTGGGTTTCACCAACCCTGAGGATGCAATCGGCAAGGATGTGAGCACCTGGGACGATTTCCACTCCACCATCATCGGGGTGGTCGAAAATCTGCGCACACGGTCTGCCCGGTCCGAACCCAGCTCGACCTATTATTGGATCGGCCCGCACGAATTCCGTCATGTGGTGGTCAAGGTGAAGCGCGAGGGCATGGCTGACACGCTTGCGGCGATCGACAGCGTCTGGCGCGAGTTCTTCCCGGATCTGCCGATCCGTCGCCAGTTTGTCGATGATGCTTTCGCTGAATATTACGACACCGAACGGCGCCAGGGGTGGCTTCTGCTGTTCAGCGCGGGTGTGATGACCGTGATCGCCGTGATGGGTCTCTATGGCCTGGCGGCACTGGCAACCGAACGCCGCGCCAAGGAGATCGGAATCCGCAAGGTGCTGGGTGCCCGCAGCCGCAATATTGTGAGGCTTCTGGTGTGGCAGTTCTCGCTGCCGGTGCTGGTTGCCAACCTGATTGCCTGGCCGCTGGCATGGTGGGGGCTCAGCCGCTGGTTGGAGAATTTCATCGACCGGATCGGCCTCACGCCTTGGCCGTTCCTGGCAGCGGGCCTGTTGGTGTTGGGTGTCGCCTGGGTGACAATCATTGGCCATACCCTGCGTGTGGCCCGTGGCAGCCCGATCAAGGCGCTCCGGTACGAATAGAGCCATACCGACCAGAACCCCCGGGCAGGCACAGCAAGATGCCTCCCAAATGGAAAAGACAGCAAGGAAAGTGGTGACATTCATGTTTTTCAACTATTTCAAAACGGCGCTCAGAAGTTTGATGCGGCACAAGCTGTTTTCCAGCATCAATATCCTGGGGCTGGCCATGGGATTAGCTGCCTTTATCCTGATTATCCTGTTCGTGCGTGATGAATTCAGCTGGGATAGTCATTGGGACCGAGCCGAAGATATCTACCGGCTGGAAAACACCTATGTTCGGGTAGGGCAACCAGATAGGCCTACGCCAAACGCTGTCGAGCCGCTGAAACAGGTCTTCTTCGACACCTTCCAGGAAGTTGAGGCCATCGCGCGCTATATAGATGGCGGTGTGACGCTGAGGCATGATGGTGAGCTGTTCTCGCAGCAGGTTCATTTCGCAGAACCGGGCTATCTGGATTTTTTCGGGGTCGATGTCCTGAAAGGCGGTTTTGATGCCGCATCTGTAAAACTGTCGGACCTTGCGATCAGTGAACGCACGGCCGAGAAATATTTTGGTGACGCACCGGTACTTGGGCAGAAGCTGACACTGCGGATCGGCGGTGAGTTCCGCGACTTCTATGTCAGTGCCATTATCGCTGACCCCGAGGTGCATTCGGTGGTGCAGCATGACTTTGTCGTTCCGTTCAACCGTGAATATTTTGCGGGCGCACGCTGGTTCTCTAAAGACTGGCGCTTTGCCTACTGGCAAACCTATGCCCGTTTTGCACCGGGCACCGACATGGCCCTGATACGGGCTGAGCTGCCCGCGATCGTAGACCGCTTTCTGCCCAAGAACCAGCAAGGTCAGGAAAATGGCCGCAACTGGTCAATGACCCTTGGGCTCGTGAACATCGGTGATGTGCACCTTTATGGTAACGGCACTAACGCAAAGCCTGATGTGCTCTATGGTTTCACGGGGGTGGCGTTTCTGATTCTGTTGATTGCTGTGGTGAATTTCCTGAATCTTTCGATGGCACGGACGGCCCACCGGGCGCGGGAAGTGGCCGTACGCAAGGTTTTGGGGGCGAGCCGCCGCCAGGTTGTGCAGCAGTTCCTGGGGGAAAGCATTTTGCTCGCCTTCGGGGCGCTTCTGCTGGCGCTGACGATGGTCGAGATTGCCCTTCCTTATTATAACGAGTTCCTGTCTTCGATCATCGAGATGAACCTCTTGGGCGAGCCAGCCATGCTGGGCGCGCTTGTGCTTCTGGGTGTGGGTGTTGGTGTCAGTGCCGGCAGTTTCCAGGCCACTTATTTCGCCATGCTGAAGCCGCACGATGTGCTGTATAGCAATACGGCATCCGACAACGGCACCTCGAAGCTTCGGCAGGGGCTTGTGGTGGCGCAGTTCAGCATTTCTGTGGCACTGATGATCATTGCTTTCTTTGTCCATAAGCAGACGGAGTTTGCCCGCCAATTGGATCTGGGCTTCACCGCGGACAATCTGATCGTGCTGTCGGGCACTAATAACGAGCGCTCGAATGAGATCAAACAACGCCTTCTCGAAAGCCCATTCATCGAAGCTGTTGGCCGCTCCTCTGATGTGCCAACGGAAGGCAGCGAAGACAGGCTGCATATTCGCCCGGTCACGGGTGGTGATCCGGTGATGCTGGACGGGCTGCCCACAGGGCCGGACTTCTTCAAGGTATATGAAATTCCGCTACTGGCTGGCCGGTATCTGACCGACGCAGGCGCTGATGTGCTTCGCGACCGCGTCGAGGATGCTGAATATGCAAGTGCTGCCAATATCGTAGTCAACGAAATGGGTGCGAAGCTTCTTGGCTTTGAGACACCTGAGGCGGCCATTGGCCAACAGGTGTCGGCGGACCTTTCCAGCAGCCTGCGGGTGGACGCAACGATTGTTGGCGTGGTGGAAGACTTCCATTTCGACAGCGCCCGCGACGTGATCCGGCCGGGTATCTATTATATCGATTTCATCCGCAATTCCGACATGAGCGTGCGCATCGACGGCAAAAACCGCGATGCGGCCATTGCGGCCATCGAACAGGCTTGGCACGCCACCTATCCAGACAGCATACTGCGGTACCGCACCATGGATGAGATGGTTGAACGACAGTATCAAACCGATGACCAGTTGAGCAATATTCTGGCGGCCTTCACCCTGCTGGCTGTCCTGATTTCCTGTATGGGGCTCTATGGCCTGGCGTCCTTCACGGCGGAACGCCGGACGAAGGAAATCGGCATCCGCAAGGTGCTGGGTGCGCGGCTTGCGGATATTGTCGGCCTGATGCTGTGGCAGTTTTCCAAGCCCATCCTGATCGCCAATCTGATTGCCTGGCCTGTTGCCTTCTATTTCCTGAACGATTGGCTGAACGGGTTCGCCTACCGTGTTGAATTGGGTGTTTTGCCGTTTCTGGTGATGGGAGCCGGGGCCCTGTTGATTGGGTGGCTGACTGTGGCAGGTCACGCACTTGCTGTGGCGCGGTCGAACCCGATCAATGCCCTGAAGCACGACTAGGATCATAAAGCCCCACGGGCACGGACCTGTGGGGCGCATGCGAAAGCGAGGAGACGAACATGTTTAGAAATTATCTGCTGACTGCTTGGCGGCATATCATGAAGAACAGGCTGTTTTCGGCCATCAACGTGTTCGGTCTGGCCATCGGTATGATGAGCTGCATTCTCATCCTCCTGTTTGTGCGGGACGAGCTGACCTACGATCAGTGGGTACCTGAAGCGGACAAGGTTGTGCGCATCCATTCGGCTTTCTACCCGCAGGAGCGTCCTCCGTTCCTGACAGTCAGGTCTGCGGGCCGCATCATGGGGGCCTTGAAGGCCTACGCCAGCGCAGAGGTGGCAGAAGGTGTTCGCCTGGTCAACAACACGACCACGATCATCAAGGACAATAATGCCTTTACCGAGCAGGTGACGTTTGCAGATGGCACCTTCTTCGACGTGCTTGACCTGCCGTTTGTCCATGGTGATGCGTCCTCAAGCTTCAGCCGTCCGCTGGACATGTTGCTGACCGAAGAACTGGCGATCAAATATTTCGGGCGTACGGATGTGGTGGGGGAAACCCTGACGGCCTGCTGCCTGCGGGGACAGCCAATGACGTTGCCGATTGCCGGCGTGCTGAAGGACATTCCTGGCAATTCGCACCTGCAGCTTGGCTTCCTGGTGCGCATGGAGCCTTCCATGTTCGATTTCGCGCCCAACATCTTGAACACCTGGACCAGCGTGAATGTCTATACCTATTTCAAGCTGAAGGACGGCGCGACAGCGGCAGACCTGCAGGCGCGCTACGACACATGGCTGGATAATGAAAGCCCTTTCAGCGAGCGTACGGACATGCCGGGCAAAGTGACAGATTTCGTCAAGCCGAATGTCATGCCGCTTCTTGACCTGCATCTTCATGCCCGCCGTGACGCTGGCAACATGGGAGACCTGTCGCCCATGGGCGATATCAATATGGTCTATACCTTCTCTGGCGTGGCGCTTTTGATCCTGTTGATCGCGTCGATCAACTTCATGAACCTGTCGACCGCCAAGGCGTCCAAGCGGGCGCGGGAAGTGGCGCTCAGAAAAGTCATGGGGGCAACCCGGCGCCAAGTGGCGCTGCAGTTCCTGGGTGAAGCCGTGGCGATCGCGGCCCTCGGGCTTCTATTCGCCTTTGTCGGCGTTGAACTGGCCCTGCCACTTTATAATGACGCCATCGACAAGGATCTGGTGTTTGATGTGCTTCAGGACCTGCCGCTTCTGCTCTCCCTCGCGGGTGTTGCCATTGTGGTGGGGCTGCTGTCCGGCAGCTATCCGGCAGCGTTCCTGTCCCGCTTCCTGCCAGCGCGTATCCTGAAAGCCAACAAATCGTCTGATGTGGGGGGTGCTTCCACCTTCCGTTCGGCGCTCGTTGTGTTTCAGTTTGCAATTTCCATTGGCCTTGTGATGTGCACCGCCGTCATCTATGGCCAGACCACCTACGCCAAAAGCATGGACGTGGGCTATGTGCACAGCGGCAAGCTTGCAATTACCAACCTGGGGAACGCCGCGGGTACGCCGCAGGCTGAGACCATTCGTCAGGCTCTCGAGCAGTTGCCCGGTGTCTCGAAGGCGGTGCTGTCATCCGAAGTGCCAAGCCAGGACAATGAAAACAACACCGGCTTCACCGTGCTGGATAACACTGGCGCTGACATGCAAGGTGACCAGGTAGTCGTCAACTATCATTCTGTGGGCTATGACTTCTTCGAAGCTTACGGCATTAGCCCAATTGCCGGTCGCACCTTCGATGAAGCTTTCGGCACAGATGCCATCAACCCCATCCCCGACGGCGAAGATCGTATCGGGACGGCTTCAGTTGTGCTGAACGAAGCGGCGGTTCGGTCGCTTGGCTTCGCTTCGCCTGCTCAGGCCCTCGGCAAAACATTGCGGGCTGAAGTGTTCCAGTCGGGCCGTCATGATTTCACTATCGTAGGCGTGGTGCCGGATATCTATTTCCGATCGCTCAAGTTCGGTGTGCGGTCGACCGCCTACTGGATCAACCCGCCAGCCCTTGATTCCATCACCCTCACGCTGAATACCGATAATATCCAATCGGTTACAACCGGTATTGCAGGCATCTGGCGTGATCACCTGCCGATGACGCCACTTGGCCATCAGTTTGTGTCGGATATGCTGGCTGCCCAGTATGCCAGTGAGGAAGCGCAGGCAAAACTGTTTGCTGCCTTCTCAGGCCTGGCCATCATCGTGGCGTGCCTGGGGCTCTATGGCCTTGCGGCTTTTTCTGCCGAGCAACGCACCAAGGAAATCGGCATCCGCAAGGTACTTGGCGCCCGGGTTGTGGACATTGTCAAACTGCTCGTGTGGCAGTTCTCGCGCCCTGTGCTGATCGCGAATGTCATTGCCTGGCCCGTGGGCTGGTATGTGATGTCTGGCTGGCTGGAAAGCTTCCAGTACCGGCTGGATAGTACCTTCGTCATCGCCATGGCGTTGGCGGCAGGTATGGTGGCCTTGTTGATTGCCTGGCTCACGGTTGCGGGGCGCGCAGCCCATGTGGCGCAAGCCAACCCGATCCAGGCGCTCAGATACGAATAAAAAGCCGGAAAGTCGGCAGCGAGGAAAAAGATGATTGTAAACTATTTTCTGGTGGCGCTCAGGCGGTTGCTCCGTAACAGGATGCTGTCCGTGATCAACATCGGCGGGTTGGCCATCGGGTTCGCCGCGGTGACGCTGATCGGGCTCTATGTAAATTATGAACTGAGCTACAACCGGTGGCTGCCGAACGTGGATGCGCTCTATAAGGTTGAGTTTACCGAGACCGAGCCGGGGCACGCACCCATCCCGTCTGCCATGACACCAGCCCCCCTTGCGGCGGCTCTCGTGAAGGATTTCTCCGGCATTGAGGATGCGACGCGTCTGAAGACACGGAAATTCACAGTTCGCAGCGGGGCAAACCAGTTCACTGAGGAGCTCTATTTCGCGGACCCGAATTTCTTCGCTCTATTTGATTTGCCTGTGGTTCTGGGCCAGCGGGCCGATATTCTGAAAAACACCGGCAATATCGCGCTGTCCGAGACCGCGGCGAAAAGATTTTTCGGTGACAGAAACCCCATCGGGCAAATCCTGAATATCGGAGGTCGGGAAGACAGAACGGTCGTTGCTGTGCTGAAGGATCTGCCAGCCAATACACATCTGGATATCCAGCTCCTGACGCGCATTTCCGCCGACGAAAACGGATTGCTTGGTTTTCGTGATACCTGGGGGTCGGATCAGGCTCATACCTATATCAAGGTGAACGAAGGCTTTGATCCAATTGTCCTTGAGCAGAACGGGCGGGCATTTGCCGAGCGCAACATCACCCTGACATGGACCAAACTCCCCCCCGCAGACCTTCACCATTATAATGCTGTGGCGGTTGCTGACCTGCACCTTTATTCAGACAAGGATAACCATGAAGGCTCGGTGGGTGATATTGACACGGTCGTCACTTTTGCCCTGATTGCCTCTCTGGTGCTGGCATTGGCAGTGGTTAACTTCGCTAATCTTTCGACGGCAAACGCGCTTCGGCATGCACGCGAGGTGGCACTCAGGAAAGTACTGGGTGCCTCATCGCGGCAGATCATGGTTCAGTTTTTGGGGGAGGCGGTGCTCACGGCCTTTCTGGCGCTGCTCCTCGGGCTTGTCCTGGCGGAGCTCACCTTGTTCAGCTTCGGTAATTTCCTGGGCAAAGACATCAGCCTTGCGCCGCTTTACAGTATTCCTGCGGCTTCCCTGTTGGGCGGTACGGCGGTGCTTGCCGGGGTATGTGGTGGGTTTTATCCGTCCTTCGTTCTGTCCCGCTTCAGGCCGACAAGCGTGCTTTCGGCAAACAAGTCGACAAGCGATGGCGTTCCCTGGCTTCGCAACAGCCTTGTGGTGCTGCAGTTTTCTGTGTCTGTCGCCCTGATCGCGTCTACCGCTATCATTTACCGGCAGACGGATTATGTCAGAACTGCTGATCTGGGCTTCGACCCCGCCGGCAAGGTTATCGTGCCGATCAGCGAAAGCGAAGTGCGGCCCGTTGCCTTGGCGCTCAAGAACAGCTTTTCCCAGCTTTCGGGTGTGCGCTCCGTTGCCATGACAACGGCGCCCCTGCCTGAGGCGCCGCACGGCTTGGGCGTTTTTGTACCTCAGCATGCCAGCCGAGATGAAGCCCGCAGCATTACACAGGTGTGGGTTGATGCCGACTTCTTCCCCTTGATGGGCCAAAGCCCACTGGCAGGGCGACTGTTTGCGGCTGACCGACAGGCCGACCTGACACACACACCGACAGACCCGGCCTTGCCCCGCACCCGCGGGATCGTCCTGAACCAGTCGGCGGCAACGCTGTTGGGATATGGCAGTGCCGACCAGGCCATCAACCAGCAGATCATCACGCCGACGGGCAGGCAAACTGTTTCCACGGTTGTTGGGGTGGTGCCGGATATTCACCTTGGCAGTCTCTACAAGGAAATCGAACCCATGGCCTTCTTCGTCTCTGATCGGCCGCTCTATTATATGATTGTGGAGCTGCAACAGGGAGCAGAGCGCCAAACCCTGGCTGAACTTGAATCCATTTGGAACAATCTGGTGCCGGGCGTGCCGATGAGCCCAACCTTCCTGGAGCAGGCCTACAGGGGCCTTTATCAGGATGCCGAAAGGCAGGCCCAGCTGTTTGGCGGCTTCAGCCTGTTTGCTGTGCTGGTCGCCTGCCTAGGCCTCTATGGGCTGGCTTCATACGCTGCGGTGCGCCGCATCAAAGAGGTTGGCATTCGCAAGGTGTTGGGGGCCCGGGTTCTGGATATCGTGTTGCTCCTGACGTGGCAGTTCAGCCGCTTGGTAGCACTTGCCATTCCGATAGGTGTCCTTGTGTCCGCGTCGGGCATGAGTGCCTGGCTTGACGGATTTGCCTACAGGATATCCCTGTTGGGCAACAGCTGGGTATTCCTGTTGGCTGCCTTGGCTGCTTTCATGATTGCCTGGCTCACCGTTGGCGGGCAGGCCGCATCCGTCGCGCGGCGTAACCCGATCCGGGCGCTCAGGTACGAGTAACGAAATCTCTCGCGTCTCGAAAGCCGCTGGCTTTCGTTCGCAATTTAACTGGGGAGCCGTCTGGCTCCCCTTTTTTTTGACGATATGTGGGCTATGGGGCGCGCAAGGACAGGAGACGAATCGGTATGCGGGATGTCATGGTGGTAGGGCGAAAGCAGCCTCAACCCCGTTAAACGTTGGTGTGAAAGGGCAAAAAATCTTCATCATCAATTGCTTGGGAAGCTTTTGCTTTATTGCCATGTGGATGCTGTTTCAGCCGCAGTAACTGGGTGGTCTTGTGGCCGCACACACATTGTGCCGACCGATGACGACCATACTGGTTTTTCCTGGTTGCTTGACTGCCCCGTTGCGGGTTTTGCTGTAGGATGTATAGAAAATAGTATGTTTTACAAAGACTTATGCATTGAAGGCATCAGTCGTTAAAGCATGATGCCCGGTATGGTGTGTCCGGTTCGTGGTCGGTCGCTCACGTGCCAGCACTGGTGCAGAGGCACAGGAAAATCTGACCGGGGAGTTTTCCGGATGAAGTCCGCCAAAGCCCTGAAAAATCGATACAATTTTAGCTAACCTTTCCCCATTCGTTGACGAAATTCTCACCCCCATATGACATTGTGACAGGCATCAGGCGTGTGTTGATACCGGTTTTAATCAGGCCCGGTTAACGGATCAGGCAGGATTGGAGCCTCAAGAATGGACTTTAATGCCGTGACATTAGTGGATGCAGTGCAGCTCGAGAAAATCGTTCTCGCCAAGCGCGTTGGCCAGTTTCTGGTCAAGGAGCAGGCTGAGGAAGAGCGCGCGACTGTTGAAAATGTGGCGCGTGTGTTGGCTCAGGACGTCTCCCCACAGGTTCGGGAGGTTTTGGCGTTTGAGCTCAGGAAATGTAAGGTCCTCGCGCACGATCTGGCGGACAAAATTGCCCGCGATGTGGAAATGGTGTCCGGCCCGTTTCTGGGCGAAACCAACGTATTTACCGACAAGGAATGGATGCGGCTGATCCCGGCGCTTGAAGAACATGCGCTGATCACGCTGGCCCGCCGGTCGGACCTCTCGGAAACAGTTTCAACAGCTGTTGCGACCTACGGCAAAGAGCGCAGCGTGACAACACTGGTCCGTAATGACCGGTCGGAAATGCCCGAAAAGGCGTCCGGCAAGGTGGTTGACCGCTTCAGCGACAATGTTCGGATGATGGACCATTTGAGTGCCCGTCACGATCTGCCGCTGAGCGTGGTTGAGCGTATTGTGAATAAGGTGTCGGCCCACTGCCGCGACACGCTGGTGTCCCAATATGCCATCGATTCCGATGTGGCAGGGCAGATTGCTGAAGACAATAAAATCGAGGCCCTGTGGGACCAGCTCAAGACCGCGAGCCCGGCCCAGATACATGCCTTTGTTACAGATCTGAGGAACGACCGCCGCCTGACACACCTGCTGGTGGTGGAAATCGCCGACCGTGGCTGCGCACCCTTCATGGAAAGCTCGCTGGCGCTTGAAGCCGGCCTGCCGGTGGGGCGCATTCGCGAAATTCTGACGCTTGAAGATCCGTCCGCCTTTGTGCGGCTGATGCAGATGGCCAATGTCAGCAAGACCATGGCACCCCGTTTCCTCAAACTGGCGAAACGGTTCAACAGCCAGGCAGCTGAAGATCTTGAAGACGATAGTAATGTCGTTGCCCTTGCAGAAAAGGCAGGCGGCGCGGCAGCATAACCCTGTTCCTGGCAGGGTGGGTAGGCCGTCTGGCTTGCCTGAAATCAGGCAGTGTTTTGAGTGCGTCGAGCCAACAATGGCCGGCGTTAATATAATGTTTACAGGCATCAGGCTAAACTATAGGCGGGTGCCAAACTGGAAGAGCTGAGAAGCAGCGATTCCCAGATGGAGCCAATGTGATGAGTTTGGACCCTGAAAATCTGGCAAAAGCCGATCCTGTCGCGAAGGTGGTTCTCGCCAAGCGCGCATCTCGATTCCTGAATTCCGATAACCGTCCGGACGAAGAGCTGGCAACGGTTGAAAATGTTGCTCGTGCCCTTGCGCAGGACATTTGCCTTGAAGTGCGCGAAACGCTGGCGTTTGAACTGCGCTATTGCAGCCGACTGCCGTATGATCTGGCAGCTCGGATCGCCACAGATGTGGAAAGCGTATCTGGCCCGTTCGTTGAGGTCACCACCGCTTTCACCGACGCGCAGTGGGCCAGCCTGATCCCGCACCTTGAAGAACACGCCCTGATGCGGATTGCGGGCCGTGACGATTTGGGGGATCACGCGACCTATGCACTGGTCAGCTCTGCGCCTATTCGGCCGGCGACTGTCGCCGTCAAGAACGCAGCCATTCGTTTTTCCGAGCGCAGCTGCAACCGAACTGTCGACCGTTTCGCAGACCATCAGTCGGTTATCGATGCACTTGGGCGCCGCAGCGACCTGCCGCTTGGCGTGGTTGAGCGGATCGTGGATATGGTTTCCGAAGAATGCCGCAAGGTGCTGATGAACAAATATGCGGTTTCAGGCGAACAGGCGACCGCGCTGACACAGCAAAGCCAGGAACAGGTGCTGTGGAAGAAGATTTCAAAGGCCGGCCCGGCCCAGGTGCATGGCTATGTCATCGACCTGCGGGCTGAAGGGCGCCTGGATGAAAACCTGGTCATGAAAATGGCCGAAATGGGTAGCTTCCAGTTCCTTGGTAGCGCCCTTGCAGTTGAAGCGGGCGTGACGCTCGGCGAAGTGCGCCGCATTTTCGAATCCGGCGAACTGCGCCGGATGCTGACGCTGGTGCACGCCGCAGGCTTCAGTCAGGAAGCTGCCCAGCGCATTTATCGTTATCTGAAGCGGAATGACCTGAAGTTTGTCCGGACAGGCGAAGAGCGGGCTGTCGTTCACTGATCAAACCCGGTTAAAGCCGTGGTGCGGCGAGGGAGGAAGAACATGGGTGTGTTCTGCCTCCCTTGTTTTTGTGCGCTAGCCGCTTTTCCGGCCCAGAAGCGCCAGAAGCTGATCTTTCCGTCGCCACATGATGATAAGCGAACAGATGAAAGCAACGCATGCCATATAGAAGAGGCTGCCATCTTCCTGCATCTCGCCATTTTCCATCCATTTAACAGTCACGCCCAGCGGGCTGAAAAGGTGGAAGATGATGGCGCCTGCCATTGTGCCGGCTGACAAAACGGCGCCAAATACGCGCACAGACGGCTTCAGCATCAGCACACATATAAGTGCTTCAACGCCCCCAATGATGTATTGCCCGGTGCTTTTGAAGAAATCCAGGCCAATCCATTCACCCACCACATTGAAAATATGCGCTGGTTCTGCGGCACCGCCGAATTTGAAGAGCAGGCTGGGGGCCAAAATGCCGATGATGGCAATTGCCAGAATCCATTCGATATGTTTCTTGATAAAGTCCATTGGTCCCTCCCTCGGATCCCTAATGCGTGATGGGGTAGTGTTTGGTCAGGCGTTTTTCGCGCCACCAGGCCTTGATGATGTCGCTGAGCTTTGTGGGCTTGTGCCCCAGCCGCCGGTTCTTCGCGCCAATGGCATACAGGTGCCCGAACTGGCGCATCAGTGTGCCGTAGGCCTCAAGGAGCGTGGTGCGAGAATCCCAGATGTGCGTGGCCTCTCCGCCCGCGCCGTTGATCTCGATAATGCGGAAGCCTTCGCCTGCCTGAAAGGCTTCGAAGTCATCAAAACGCACGTCAAACCGGCCCACAAAGAAGCCGTCCATTGTTTGGGCGATGGCGTCGAACCGGTCGGTCATGGCCTCGGTTATTTCATCATTGCCATTCCGGAAAATGGTACCGCGGCAGTGGTTGCCCGCAAACGCCAGCCGGATGCTTTCGCCTTCTGGGATCACTTCATGCAGGCGTTCTCTGTGGCGCTCCAGATACAGATGTGCCAGCTTGCCGGCGCGTGCGTCGGCCAGGATCAGCTGCCTGAGTGTTGACTGGCCGTCGCCGGTGACCCGGGGGAAATATTTGAGTGTCAGGCTGATAATGCGGCCCTTCTGTTCGTCCGGGTGACGCACATAAAAGACACCCGCTTCGCCTTCCATATCCACCAGCGCTTGAAGCAGCAGGTTGGCCCCCGCCGGGAACCGCTCGATGTAGGCCATCAGCTCAGCTTTCGTGTGCACCAGCTGCACGCCGGCGCCGCGCATGCCGATGTCCGGCTTGGCCACAAAGGGGTATGCAATGCCTGCCTTATGAAGGCCGGTTTCTGCGTCCTCAAGGGTCCGCTCAATGGCGTTCTCACCGCTCCAGCGCAGCACGCGCACGTAGGGTGAGATCCAGTCCTGGGCGGTGTCCCATGCGTGGTTCAATACTTCATATTTGCTTTCGCCCACCAGGCCTGAGTAGGGCAGGGCCGGGTTGCTGCCGGTGGGCAACGTGAGGCCAAAGTGCCTCAGCGACAGCCAGCCGCAATAAAGGGCGATGGGCGTGTAGAAGAGATGCGCAGGGGCAAATTCGAACCAGCTGACCTCACCAGCGCTGGCGTCCAGCGGCGGCATGCCTGCGTGGGGCTTGTCCTGCATCTTCTGTATCTGTTCAGCTTGCATTCTCAACTCCGGACTGTGTGGCTTGCAGCTGGCCAGCGTAGCGGCTTTTACGCACCAGGCGGTGGGACAGCATGATCAGACCGGCGGCAACAAGCACGCCCGCAGTGATGCCTGCCCAGCCGCCCAGGTGCGCGACGGCTTTCTGGACGTGGCTGACAAACAGGACCATCAGCGTGACCCACACCAGCGCGGCCACGGACATCACCAGCGTGAAATGCATCAGCGGCAGGCGCAGGAACCCGAAGGTCAGGTATGTGGGTAGGCGGGTGCCGGGCAAGAAGCGGGAGGCAAACAGCACGGGGGTGCTTTTCCCCTCAAGCCAGCGCCTGAAATCGCGGGTTTTGCGAAGCGGCAGTCGGCGCTTCAACCAGCGGCTTTTCTGGGCCGCTGCGCCAAGGCCATACAGCCCCACATCGCCTGCCGCGATACCAAAGGCGACAGCGGCGATCACAAACGGCGCTGACGCCAGCCCGGCGCCGACCATCAGGCTGCCGGCAATCAAGGTGCCGTCTTCCGTGACAAGGGTGGCAAGGGCCAGCACGCACGCCAGCATGAGGGGCTGGTTTGCCAGTCCCTCCGCCATGGCCAACAATGTGTCTGGCGTGATTGTCATCCTCTCCCCTTACCCCGAATTAGGCAGCTTTGCCGGGCGCGCTGTCAAGCTGGTTTGCGTGTGGGCGCATTTCGCCATTGTCATCAAAATGCCATCCGGCATAGTGTATCAGCCGAAAATAGGGGCAAGGCGCGCGGGCGAGAAGCCCTTACACGCGACTATGACGTAAACGTTAAACGGCTTGAGGGGTTGGTGATGGTGAATGTTCTGGTGTTGTGCACGGGGAATTCTGCGCGGTCAGTGTTAAGTGAAGCGATCATTAACGAGCGAGGCAAGGGCCGCTTCCAGGCCTTCAGTGCAGGCAGCAAGCCAACCGGCAAGGTGAACCCTTTTGGCATCAAGCTCCTTGATGCCAAGGGCTATGACACCAGTGGGTTCCGCTCGAAAAGCTGGGACGAGTTCGCGCGCCCGGATGCCCCAAAGATGGATATCGTCATCACCGTGTGCGACAGCGCGGCGGGGGAGACGTGCCCGATCTGGCCGGGGGCGCCGGTGCAAGTGCATTGGGGCTTTCCGGACCCTGCCTATGTGGAAGGCACAGACGACGAAAAGCTTCAGGTATTTTCCGACGTCTATGACATGATCGACCCCTTCATCGAGCAGCTTGTGGCCTTGGATGTTGAAAAGATGGATGCAGGCACGCTAAAAGCAGCGCTGCGCGCGATCGCGGATCGCACTGGCTAGGGCTTAAGGGAAACCGAACATGACCATGACACAGAAACTGGTGGCCGAATTTGTCGGCACGCTGATGCTGCTCGCAACCGTTGTTGGCTCCGGCATCATGGGGGAGACCCTGGCGGCCGGGAATGATGCGGTGGCCCTTTGGGGCAACACGGCGGCCACAGGCGCCATTCTTGTTGTGCTGATCATGATCTTCGGGCCGTTCTCCGGCGCGCATTTCAACCCGGCAGTGACGCTGGTGTTCTTCGCGAAAGGCCAACTGACGCGCACGGAAGCCGCTGCCTATATCGCAACACAGATTGTGGCGGGTGTTGCGGGCGTGATGCTGGCGCACGCCATGTTTGACCAGGCTATCGTGCAGACATCGCTGAATGTGCGGACTGGTACGGGCCAATGGATCAGTGAAGGCGTGGCCACCTTCGGCCTGCTTGCTGCCATCCTCGGCACAGTGCGCTACCGCCCGGAAATTGTTCCCTATGCCGTTGGGCTTTATATTACGGCGGGCTACTGGTTTACGGCTTCCACCAGCTTCGCCAATCCGGCTGTGACCATCGCGCGGTCTTTCACCAACACATTTTCAGGCATTGCACCCGCCGATGTGCTGGCTTTCATTGCCGCGCAGATTGTTGGCGCCTTTATCGCTCTTTTCTTGTTCAAGATACTGGAAACGAATAAAGTGGACGCCTAATCCACTTTGATACGAGGCTCTTATGAAGGACTTGAAGTCCTATATCCGGACCATTCCGGATTTCCCTTCCGAAGGGATCATGTTTCGGGATATCACCACTCTCCTTGGTAATCCGGCGGCGCTCAAGCACACCATTGATCTTCTGTTCGGTCATTTCAGGAATGACCGTGTGCAGATGGTCGCGGGCGTGGAAGCGCGCGGTTTTGTGCTCGCAGGCGCACTTGCATGCAGGCTGGGGGCCGGTTTCGTGCCGATCCGCAAGGCTGGCAATCTACCGCACCAGACCATCGAGGAAAAATACCAGCTCGAGTACGGCGAGGCCGCGCTTGAAATGCATCTGGATGCTTTCGGTGCCGGTGATCGTGTACTACTGATCGACGATCTGATCGCCACAGGCGGGACTGCAGACGCTGCCATGAACCTGATCGACCACCTGGGTGGCGACGTGGTAGGAGCCGGTTTTGTAGTTGACTTGCCCGGCTTGGGCGGTGCTGACAAGCTCCGCGCCCGATGCGACAAGGTGGTCAGCCTGGTATCATTTGACGGCGACTAACTTGCGCCTTCACCTTTCTTGTTTTGGTTGGCGATCTGGTTAAGGCGTTCAAAAAAACGCCGGTCGCCACCATTTTCCGTTGTGATGCCCAACATGAAGGAATATCCCTCATTGTCATAAACTAGGATTATGGTGTCATTGAGGGCATCGCCCTTTTCATCGATATGCACTGATTCAATATCAGACAGCGCTGTTGAGTTTATCTGCAGCTCTGAAGCGTCATCTTGCCAATAGGAAATTACACGTTGGTCTGTGATGACGTTTCCGTCTTCCAGAGCCGAGAACGCCCCCGCGCTGTAGAAGTATTCTACGGTCTCATTCTCCGTCAGTATCCCATTTTCTCGCATTGTCTGCACGATTCGATCGGGCACAGCGGCACCTTTCTGTACTTCGGTGTCGGGCGCAAAACCAAGCTCCATTGCCAGTCCGACAATCAACAGGAAGCTGAAAATAATCGCCACCACACTCCCAGCGCCCCAAAGCAATATGCGCAATCCAACATTTCGGCTTTTGTCAGGTGTCGACCGCCGAATAATACGAGCGCCTCTTGCGCCGTTGACAAAATAATAGAGGAACAAAAAGTTGATCAGGAGTCCGCCTGTCGCCACTTCAATCATTGCCAAGATCATGGAGAGAATCCAGTAGATCACCAGGATCACGGCAGTGAAGAACGATCCTTTCCTGACGAAATAGGCCATTACCCACAAACATGCCGCGTCAATCAGAAGCCACGGGTCCAGATAGTAGGCCAGCTTTCCTGTTGGTTCGTCCACAAAGAACCCGGCAACTGCCACAAGTGTCGTTATGGTGGCTGAAATCATGGCAGCAATTGAGGCTAGTTTTACCCGGTGCCAGGCTTTTTCAAGGCCTGTGTCGGTCTTGTCCTGCGGCTCTTCCGCGATCATCTCAGTGTCGGCCATGTCGCCCCCCCCTCCCACTGCTTTTTGTATTGGTGACTATAAGAAGGTGTCTCGTTTTGGCAAGTGCCTCGCGGACTCGGGTGCCAGCGCAAGTGGTATGGACCAGGAGATGTGATGCAAAAAGCGACAATATTCTGAAGCAATTTGCGGAATTTTTGTCGCAAAATTAGACATATCTTTCTAGGGCGCAGTTGCTAACTGGGCCCTTTCCGCTACGGAAACAGAGAAATAGATACAATTTTATCTATTGGCACGCTTGATGCGGATATTGGCTCAATAGCCATCGGAACTTTTCCCGCATCGTGACCAGGCACGTACAACGACTGCAGAAACAGGCACCTCTGGATGGCACGCAAGATCATTTGGAGATGCATTATGCGCACACTGACCTTCATTCTTGATACCCAAACCGGCGACGACGGAATGGCCCCGATCACCATCACGATTGTTGAGGGCGTGGACGGCACGCTCCTCTTCACCCTGTCGAACGACGAGGATGCAGACGGCCAGATCGCAGACATCCGTGGTCTGTTTTTCGATGTGGCGGATGACAGCCTGCTGGGCAATCTGACCTTCACCGGCAGCGAAATTACCCAGGTCGTGCAGGACGGCAGCGTGTCGAACCTTGGCGGCGGAGTTTCCACGAACGGTGTTCCGGACAGCCCCTATGAAGTGGGTGTGGAGTTCGGCACGCCAGGCATGAGCACCGATGATTATCAAAGCGTGAGCTTCGTGCTGTCAGCTGACCGCCCGCTGACGCTGGATGACATCGCGCTTGAGCATATGGCCGTGCGCCAGACATCTGTATCTTCCGCCGATGGTGGTCGCGAAGACTCGGACAAGCTGTATGGCGACGCGCCCTATCCGGTGAATGCCATCGACGATGCTGCAGATGTGCTTGAGGACGATGTGGCCACGGGCAACCTGTTCGCAAACGACATTGATCTGGATGCGGGCGACGCCGACGGCGACGGCATCCCTGACGGCCTGACAGTCACCGGTGTGAATGGCGACGCAGGCAGCGTGGGGACGCCAATCGAGCTTGCGCCCGGCGTGATCCTGACCGTTGGTGCGGACGGCAGCTACAGCGTTGACGCTTCGGACGCCGACTGGATGGCAGAAGGCGAAACCTTCACGGCTGACGTGACATACGGTGTCGATGACGGCAATGGCGGCTCCGACAGCGCGACGCTGACTGTAACGGTCACAGGCGTGAACGACACCCCTGATGCGCTCGACGACAGCGGCAGCACCGACGAAGCTACTGCTGTGGGCGGCAACGTGCTGGCGAACGACAGCGACCCGGACCTGAGCGACGTACTGACGGTGTCTGCTGTGAACGGCGACAGCGCAGCGGTGGGGCAGGAAGTCCTCCTGGACTCCGGCGCGCTTCTCACCTTGGGTGCCGATGGCACCTATAGCTATGACCCGAACGGTGCGTTCGACGCCCTGAATGACGGCGAAACCGCGGCCGACAGCTTCACCTACCAGGTGTCAGACGGCCATGGCGGGTTTGACACGGCAACGGTGACTCTGACCATCGACGGCATCGGCGGTGACACGGGCCCTGAAGAGGGCGATGATCACTTCGGTACCTTCTCCAACAAGAAGGGCACGGCAGATCATGATATCTCAAACGTGGTGCTGTATCTGGATGACGGCAGTGGCGACATCCTCAAGGTGAAGATCGACGGCTGGTCGGGCGAGACGGACCTCGACAATGTCGACCTGGACAGCTTCATGATTAATTACGGCTATGACGACTATGAGCTGCTGGCGGTAAGCATCAAGGCTGGCAACAACCACAACAAAGACCTGGGGCCGGGCGAAGGCCAGTTCTTCCTGCTGGACGGCGATGAAGACATTGATTATGTCGCCGGCGGCGATGTGCCGGACGGCTTCACGCTTGCGGTCCTTGGTGCAAAGGCAGATGAAACGTATCAATATTCCACCGATCTGTTCGAATAGGCAGGTGGCTTTCCCAGAAAGGGCCTTGCCATGTGGCAGGGCCCTTTTTTGCTGTCTGTGCCCTATTCGTCCTCTGGGCCTCGGCGCTTGATGTCGGTATACTCGGTGCCGTCCTTGCGGGTATAGGCGAAGCTTTCGCCCTTGCTGACAGCCACAAGGTCGGCCTCTGGATAGTGCGCAATATCGTCGTCCGTGCGCGTACCCACTTCCAGCACCAGTACGTCGCTCGTAGATTTGTTCACCAGATGGTGGCCGTCCGCGTCGCCAGCCTTGAAGCCGGCGGCATCGCCTGCGCACAAGACCTCTTCGCCCGCGTCGGTGATCAGCGTCACCTCGCCCTCAAGCACATAGATGAACTCGTCTTCGCGTGTGTGCCAGTGCCGGAGCGCAGACCAGACACCGGGTTCAAGCCTCAGCAGGTTCACACCGAACTGCGTAAGGCCCGCTGCGTCGCCCAGCTTCTTCTTCGCTCGTGCCTTTACCGGCCCGTAATAGGGGGCTGGATATAGGGTGCCCACAAGTTCAGGCAGTGTGCTGACGTCGATTTTCTTGCTCATTCTCTCATCCTATGTCGCTGTTATTTGGCCAGCATTTCTTTAAAGCGCGCACTGGCTTCCGGACCTGCAACCTCACTGACTGTTGTCAGAAGCTGCGGCGTTGTCTTGACCGGTTGGGCGAAAAAGCGCTGCACGATCCGCAGGAAACTGTCGCGCCCGATCTGTTTCTCGAATTCAGCGAGCACAAGCGGTGCTTTTCTATAATTGACCAGATAGGGGCTGCGTTCGGTGGCGCCTTCTGTCCAGATGGGTGGCAGGTCCTTGCCTTCGATCTGATTGGCGAAGCGTTCCAATTGGCCTTTGAAGGCTTCTTCGCCCAAGATGGTGCGCACACCCACAAAGCCCGTATATTCTGCGAAGGCTTCATTCAGCCAGTTTTCAACGGTTTTGAAGGCCGCGCCCCGCGCCCAATAGTGCCCAAATTCATGGCAGATGAACTGTGTGAGGCGGTCAGGCGGCGTATCACCAATATCTGTCAGCACAATATAGTTTTCGCGCGCATAGCCGCCCGCATTGCGGGACGTGACAACCAGTTTGGCAACCGGCAGCGGCTGGGTTTGGCCGAAGCGGGCATTCAGTTCGGTCATGCAGGCGGCTGCAGTGTTACCCAGGGCCTCGATGCCTGCGTCGGTCGCGCGCAGGTCAAAGATATCAAAGCCGCCCGCCTGTGTCAGGCGTGGGGCCTTTGCCAGGGTGAAGGCGATGTCAAGGCGGGGGTCGGTGTTGGTGATGCGTATCTTACCCTCTTCAGTCTGGACCTCCCCCGTGGAGAGACCATGCCATGTGCCAGGTACGTCAATCGTCACGTCAGCACTGAGCACTTTTGAAAAACGCTTGTCTATCGGGAACCAGAAGCTATCCACATTCAACTCGATAATCTCGCTTGAGATGGTGTTGATATTGTGGGGCAGGGGTTTACTGATCAGCTCGCCGTCATAGGAAATCTCGATCTGGCGCGCTGCGCCGCCTGACGGCTTGAGGTCGACATTGATGGCAGTGAAGTCCTCCATGCCTTCAACCTGGCCGAGGCTGGAAGAGGCCGCATCCTCGCCTCCCACCGTTACGTTACCAAGGGTGTCGCGGATGAAGAAGGTGATCTGGTCGTCTGCTGGGTCGCGGACGTCGATCACCCATGAGGCTTTCAGGAAGCCGCTTTCAGGCACGATGGCTACATGCCCGCTATAATGATAGTCGGCGTCGCTGGCGGTGGCAGGTGCTGCGGGCAGCAGGCAAGCGAACAGAATCAGGATGAACAAAATCGGATTGCGCATAGATATCTCCCCTCAAGCCAGATGATAGCCGTGCGGGGCGTGCCGTCCAGTTCAAACATACGCGGGCAAAAGAAAAGGGCGGGAACATGCCCCGCTCTTCCTCTGTGAAATCTTTGCTGCCTAAAGTTCGTCAATCATCCGGTGCAGCGTGTCCATGCAGGCACGCGCCAGATGACGGCAGCGCTCCGGCGACCAGCCATAGTCCGGGTCAGGCAGGTCGGCATTGTCCTTGAACGGCATCTCAAGGGTCATTGCCAGGCAGCCGTGGGCTTCCGCAACATAGTTGGTGCACATGGAAAGGTCGGCTTCGCCCGGCTTGTCTTCGTCGTAGCCGTGTTCCTGCTGGAAGTCGGGCGACAGCTTCTCAAGGATGTTCTGGAACATCTCGATCAGTTCCATCTGCCTGTCCTTGAGGCTCGGGATGCCTTCAAAGCCCGCAATGAAATTATAAGGCAGGCCCTCGTCGCCGTGCACGTCCATGTGGAAGTCACAGCCGGTCTCGGCCATTTTTTCGCGCACCAGGTATACCTCGGGGCTGCGGTCCATGGTCGCGATATTCCATTCGCGGTTCAGGTTGGCGCCTGCGGCGTTGGTGCGCAGGTGGCCGCGCTTCGACCCATCTGGATTCATGTTGGGCACGATATAGAAGTGGGCCTTTTCCAGAAGCTTGCGGGCAACTGGATTGTCCATATCCAGCAGGTAATCAAGCGCGCCTTCCATCCACCATTCGGCCATGGTCTCGCCCGGGTGCTGGCGGGCCTGAAGCCAGATTTTCTTACGGCCCTCGGGGCCATAGCCCAGCTCGATCAGGTCCATGTCCTGGCCGTCAAGCGTGTGGCCAAGCACGCTGGTGCGCACCAGGGGTGACTGGGCCGCGTCGGCAACCAGGTCTGCGTGGCGCTCCATCGAATAGGGCGCGAAATAGGCGAAATAGATAAAGTCCTGGTCTGGCGTGCATTCCCACGACAGGGTCTCGCCGTCGAAGGCGGTGTCGACCCGGAACCAGCTTTCGCGGTCATAGGACGCGCAGACTTTATAGTCCTTCCAGCCGTCAGTATATGCCGCACCACCCGCATTCTCGATCGTGAGCTTGCACGGCGTGTCTTCAACGCCCGATACGCGGAAATGGAACCACTGATAAAAATCAGACTGGTTGTCCTTGCGGATGTTGAGGCGGATATCAGACGCGTTGTCTGCTTTGACGACTTCGATATTGCCGCTATCGAACTGGCTGGAAATCAGCATGGGGGATGCTCCCTTATTCTTCTGTGGAATGCCCTTCTGTGGATTGCCTACAGGCTAGGCGGTGGGTGGTCAATGCTGATTCCGGAGTGGGCGCCAGGAAGGGCAGGGCTGCTGCCCTTGATTTTCCATGACAAGATGGTCCCGTTTTGGTATTATCCCCTTACTGACGCACAGGCGTGAGCGGACTATCCCTGATTACTATTAGGGAAAATTTGGAGGCGTCCCACCGGGCATGGGGGGCGCCTCTATTTTTTGTGCGCTGGCCTCACGGTCCCGATTGACAAAAAAGCCAGTCTAACCGGAGTCTAAGCTATTGACAGGGGGGGGTCTCATCATTATGTTCCGCCGCCAATGGATTAGCGGAGTGACGGATTCGTCGTTCCCGCCCTGTGTGCCAAGCGCCGGCTGGCCAGGCAGGGAACAAGTTTTTGCCGGTTTGTAGTGAGACGAACGATGAAAATTCGTAATAGCTTGAAATCTTTGAAGAGCCGTCACCGCGATTGCCGCGTGATTCGCCGCAAAGGCCGCATCTACGTGATCAACAAGACTCAGCGTCGCTTCAAAGCGCGTCAGGGCTAAGCCTCTCGCTCAGCCCAGTCTGGTTTGATCCAGTCTGAATTGATTTAGCCGTGCGCTCTGATAGAGTCGCGCGGCTTTCTCATTTGGGGGTAACTATCCGTGTCTTCTAAAGCTGTTCTTTTTGATATTGGTAATGTGTTTGTCCACTGGGACCCGCGCCTTCTGTACCAGAAGCTGATCCCCGAATCGGACGCACTTGATGCGTTTCTGCGCGATGTGGTGACGCTGGAGTGGCATACTGAGCATGATCGTGGCCGCCCGTTCGCCGAAGGCGTGCGAATTCTGAGCGAACAGCACCCCGAGCATGCAGACCTGATCCGCGCGTTCGATGAGCGCTGGGACGAGACGATCGGTGACCTGATCCATGGCACCATTGATATTCTCGAGCGCCTGACGGATGCGGGCATTCCCTGCTATGGCCTGACCAATTTCTCGCACGAGAAATGGCCGCCTTTCTGTGCGCAGAATGATTTCACGAAGCACTTTAAAGGCGTGGTGGTCTCAGGCGAAGAGAAGCTGGTGAAGCCTGATCCACGCATCTTTGAAGTGGCCATCAGCCGCTATGGCCTGACGCCCGAAGCCACAGTCTATATCGATGACCGGATCGACAACGTCCGAGCCGCAGAAGGCCAGGGCATGCTGGGCCATCATTTCACCGCGCCCGCGCATCTGGAAGCCGACCTCAAGGTCCGCGGGTACCTTTAAATAAAAAAGCCGGGAACTTGCCCCGGTTTTTTTCGTTCTTATGCTCTTTGATCGTCTTCGCTGTTTGCGAAGCTGGCGGTACGCCACCTGACCGGCGAATCCATTCCTAACGCGAAGGCTAGACTCGCCGATCCAGTCGGCGAGTGACGATTTTCAATTAGCCCAGCTCATTCCCGCTGATCCATGCGATATGCAGCACGTTGGTGGCGCCCGGTGTGCCGAAGGGCACGCCTGCGGTCACCACGATGCGGTCACCAGGGACTACGAGCCCAGCCCTGAGCGCCATGCGCTTGGCTTTGCCGACCATTTCCTCGAACGCGCCCACATCCTTGGTTTTCACCGTATGCAGGCCCCACACGATGGCAAGGCGGCGGGCAACCGCCAGCTTAGGTGTCAGTGTCAGGATCGGGGCGTCCGGGCGCTCCCGCGCGGCCCTGAGCGCCGTGGCGCCGGATGACGTGAAGGTCACGATGGCTTTGGCGTTCACTGTGCGCGCAACCTGCCGGGCAGCTGCCGTGATGGCGTCTTCCGTGGTGGCGTTCGGGTTGGTGCGTTCTTCTGACCCGCTGAGGAAATAGGTGGGTTCATGCTCCACGCGCGATGCCACGCGGTCCATCACCTGTACGGCCTCAATTGGGAAGTCACCCACGGCAGATTCGGCCGACAGCATCACAGCGTCAGCGCCATCGAGTACAGCCGTGGCCACGTCTGACACTTCTGCACGCGTCGGCACCGGGGATTTGATCATGCTCTCCAGCATCTGGGTCGCGACCACCACCGGCTTGCCGGCGTGGCGTGCTTTGCGCACGATCTGTTTCTGGATGCCCGGTACGTTCTCGACCGGCTCCTCAACGCCCAAGTCGCCGCGCGCAACCATAACACCGTCCGCCAGCTCGATAATCTCGTCCAGCGCCTCAACGGCGGCAGGTTTTTCGATCTTGGCCATCACGGCCGCCTTCTTGCCCACCAGCTTCTTGGCCTCGGCCACGTCCGCGGCGCGCTGCACGAAGGAAAGCGCGACCCAGTCCACACCGCACTGCAGCGCAAAGGTGAGGTCCTTGCGGTCCTTGGCCGTGAGCGCCGCCAGTGGCAGCACCGCGTTCGGCACATTCACGCCTTTGCGGTCAGACAGTACACCCCCCACGATCACGCGGGTGCGGGCGCGGCTTTCTTCCACGGCTTCCACTTCAAGGCGGATCTTGCCGTCATCCAGAAGGATATTGGTGCCAACATCAAGGGCGGCGAAAATTTCTTTGTGCGGCAGGTATACACGCTCGCTGGTGCCGGGCTGGTCCAGAAGGTCCAGCTTGAAGGGTTGGCCTTCCTTCAGCGTGATCTTGCCGTCCTCAAACAGGCCGATGCGAAGTTTCGGGCCCTGCAGGTCAGCGAGAATAGCGATGGGGTGATTGAGCTCACGCTCAACCGCGCGAATGGTGTGCACCAGCGCTTCTTTGTCTTTGTGTTCGCCGTGGCTCATGTTCAGGCGGAACACGTCAACGCCAGCCAGGAACAGCTGCTTGATGCGTTCATGACTGCTGCTGGCGGGCCCCAGGGTTGCGACAATACGGGTTTTGCGTTGTCGGCGGATGGAGATTTGTTCGGAACTCATTTTGCCTCCCGGGCAGGAGCATCGGGCGTGAAGCTTGGGGCGGCAGCTTGCCGTGCTCGGTGTTTATTGACTTGTATGTTCAGATCGTTACTTTTCGGCGCACATGCTGCTTGATCGCAAGGTCAAGGTCCAGCCTTTTGTCGGGCTGTCCCCGAAAATTCATATGCGAACGTTGGTGTATCTCATGACTGCTTTCCCTGTCCAGCCAGAAATCCTGAACCCCGAGGCCCGGACAGGCCTTATCATTCTGTGTGACCATGCCAGCAATCATGTACCCGAAGGTTTCGACAACCTGGGGCTGGAAAACGAGGTATTCAGCCAGCATGTGGCTTATGATTTGGGCGCTGCTGCAGTGACCCGAAAGATGTGCGAGCTGATGGGCGGGGCCGCTGTGCTGGCACCTGTTTCGCGCCTGCTGATTGACTGCAACCGCGAGCCCGACAGCGAGACGTTGGTGCCGCGTGTCAGCGACGGTATTATAGTGCCGGCGAACCAGGACGTGACGCCAAGTGCTGTTGAGGCCCGCAAGCGGGACTATTATACGCCGTTCCATGACGCCTGCGCACAGCTTGTTGAGGCGCACCTGGATGCCGGCATTGTGCCGTTGATCGCGGGCATGCACAGCTTCACGCCTGAGATGAACGGCGAGAAGCGGCCCTGGCATGCGGGCTTCCTGTGGAACAAGGACCCGCGCCTCGCACAGGCCATGATCGGCCTGATGGAGCGGGAGACTGATCTGGTGGTGGGCGATAACCAGCCTTATTCCGGACAGCATCTCTATTATACTATGCAGCGTCACGGTGCAGACCACGGCCTGCCGCAAACCACCATCGAGATCCGGCAGGATCTGTTGGAAAAACCAAGCATGGTGGACGAATGGGCGGCGCTGATGGCGGACCTTCTGGACGAATGCATGGGCCGGGAAGACCTGACAACACGACAATTCTATCCGTAAGGAGAACAACCATGACAGACGAGAAAACCACCGAGATTGAAGCCGCTGTATTTCGCCGCCTGATCCAGCATTTCCAGGAGCGCACAGATGTGCAGAACATCGACCTGATGGGCTACAGCGGCTTCTGCCGCAACTGCCTGTATAAATGGTACGCTGAAGAAGCGGGCGAGCTGGGTGTGGAGGTTTCCAAGGAAGAAGCGCAGGAACGCATCTACGGCATGCCCTACGCTGACTATAAAGAAAAATATCAGACACCGGCGACGGACGAGCAGCTGCGCCGCATGGAAATCAGCGTTGCCAAAAACAAGCTGGCGAAGGCGAAAGACTAAAACGCAGCCACGCGTAGAAACACGATTGAACGGCAGCACGGCTAAGGCTAAAGTGCGCGCCGAATCCAAGGCCCCGGAAAACGGGCCAGAACAACATTCAGGGAGTTGAGCCACATGGTACAGGCTGGCGGAGTAGCAGGCGAACAATTGCGGTCTTTCATTGAGCGTATCGAACGTCTGGAAGAAGAGAAAAAAGGCATCGCGGAAGACATCAAGGAAGTTTACGCAGGCGCCAAGGCTGTTGGGTTCGACACCAAGGTGATGCGCAAGGTGATCGCGATCCGCAAGATGGATCAGGCCGACCGGCAGGAGCAGGAAGCACTTCTGGACGTTTACCTGCACGCCATCGAAGGCGGGCAGATGCCTGAGGCCGCCCCAGCTGCACCGGGCGACGCCGACGACGAATAGGCCAAGATGGCCGTAGCCGACATTGACCAAAATATAGAAAAGGGCGCTGGTTTCAGCGCCTTTTGTTTTGGGGGTACGCTATTCGGCTGGCGTGGCGGCGACCAGTTCAGCATGCCTTGCCATCACCTTTTGCCAGATGGGGCCAAGGTCCCTGATCTCAAGGCCGAATGTGGTTTCAAGGATGGTGCGATACTCATCCAGGCTATCGATCATGCGTTTACTGCTGCCACCTGCGCGAATGGTCTTGAGGACACGCCCACGCAAGACTTCCAGTCTGTCAGGGAAGTGGCGCTGGCATACGGCGTTTTGTACAAAGACCGACTCTGGCGCACTTTGCAGATAGCGGCATTTTTCGGCCAGCAAGTGCGGGTCTGCCTCTTCTTCCGTGAAATCAAAAGAGGCAGCTGCGCCATCCGGGTGATTGTGCAGCCGCCACCAGCGTTGATCGATCTTCTCAAGCCTGAACCGCCAGTGACGCTGTTGGAACGTGCCTTCCTTTAGCACCGTTGGTTCCACCATGCCGTCCCCGAAGCCCACGTCGGCCAGATAGCGCTCACCTTCAAGGTCCACGAGAAGCGCCAGATGGTTGCCGACCATCTGGTCTCCCATTTCGGCACGCCGGACACCGGCTGCCACGCGTTTCACGGAAAAGCCGATTTCACCCAGCGCCCAGCCCATGAGGCCATTCATTTCATAGCACCAGCCGCCGCGGCGCCCGCCCACAATCTTGTCATAGGCATCTTTCACCTCAATCCCTGTGGGCGTGCCCGCCTGGACATCGAGATTTTCGTAGGCGAGGGTGTCGCTATGCAGGCGGTGGACGGCACGCAGCGTCTCAAGGGTAACGCCGGGTGTTCCGGTAAAGCCGATGCGCTTCAGATAGGCTTCCAGCTGCATTCCAATCGCCCTGTGTTGTTGGTCCTTAGGAAAAACTACATAGACAAGGCCTGAAATGAAAGGCAATCTGAAACTCTATTGGGGGCCAGTTTGAAAGGCGGGTTTCAGTTCCGTGTCTATTCCTCCGTTCCACCAAGATTTCCTGACCTATTATCGTGGCCTGATGGCAGAGGCTGGGGGACAGGTGCCGAAACGGTCAGATGTTCGCCCCAGTGACATGAAAACCATGCTGCCTTGGGTGGTGATGGGGGAACGCTCGGGACCTAGGCAGATGATACCGACAGTGATTGGCAGCGCGATAGACGAAGTGCTGCACGCCAGCTTCACCGGCATTAACCTGTTTGATTTCCTGCCGGAAGAGATCGCCGTAAGGCTGGATGCCTATTATTCCAATATCACGGATACGCCCTGCGGCGGCTATGTGGAACGCACGCTGGCAAGCGACAGCGGGCTGCTCAAGGGCTATCAGACGACCCTGTTTCCGCTTGTGGGGGCAGAAGGCAAGGTTGATCGCTTGATCGGCATTGTATCGGTGATGAAAACAGACCCCTTGATGGATCACTTCGGCAAACCGCGGGACGTCCAGACGGTTGCCATCACCAAGGAAGAATATATCGACATTGGTTTCGGGGTACCCGCAAGCGTTTGAACGCGGCGGCCTGTCGCGGTAAAATAGCCCATGTTCAATGACCGGACAGAAGCTGGTAGGCAGTTGGCTGAGCGCCTGCAAGCGTTTGCGGGCCAAGACGCCCTTGTGATTGCACTGCCGCGCGGCGGTGTGCCGGTTGCGGTGGAAGTTGCAAAAGCCCTTGAGGCACCGCTCGATATCCTGCAGGTGCGAAAGATTGGCGCGCCCGGCCAGCCCGAGCTGGCGGCCGCCGCCATCGCGGAAGGCAACCCGCCCCATATGGTAAGAAACCGCGAGATCATTACTTTTTTCGATGTTTCAGAAGCCTATCTGGAAACCACGGCTGCCGATATGCTGGCCGCTATGGCGGGTCGGCGCGCTGAGATGGGGGCGGGTGATGGCCCCGTGGACCTGCATGGCCGACCAGTGATCCTGGTGGATGACGGAATTGCCACAGGTGCCACGGCCAAAGCTGCAATCACAGCGATCCGGGCTGGCGGCGCGAAGCGGATCTGCCTGGCTGTTCCGGTGGCGCCGCCAGAGACCATAATTGACATGCGCCGTCTGGTGGACGATGTCATATGCTTGGAAACGCCAGAGTATTTCCGTGCGGTAGGGGCCCATTACTGTAACTTCGGTCAGGTCAGCACGGCAGAAGTCGCGGCGATACTGCAGAAAAATAGGGTATCGCCCTCGCCCGGGCGGTAAAGAAAAGGCTAGACACAGCGCGTGGCCCTTGCCATCTTTCGGTTGCTGGGGAAATTTCAACGTGTGGTCGGGTTATGAATTTGAGTGAGCTTTCTCCGGTCCATCAAACCTTGATGGCTTACTACCGCCTGCTGATGGCGGATGAAGGCGGCATCCCATACCGCAGGAAATTCAATCCCATTGAGATCAAGACAATTTTGCCCAAGATGGTGTTGATCGAGCATTCGGCTCCGCGCAAGGCTGTGCCCCGTATTGTTGGCAGCGCCGTAGACGAATTTCTGCAGGCCAGCTACACGGGCCATAACCTATATGATTTGTGGGATGACGCGCACGGTGACGTGATGGAGGCTTTCTATGGCACCATCATGAAACATCCTTGCGGTGGCTGGACCCAGCGGACGGTGAAGACCCATTATGGCATTGTCCATTCCTATGACATTCTGCTGTTACCGTTTCGGAACAGGGATGGAGACATAACCCTGACCATGGGTACTTTCGCCATGCAGGGGGCGGTTAAGACAGAACTTCGCTTTGGCCAGCCCGAGAATGTCGAGCTGCTCACGGTCAATGACCAGAAATATCTTGATATCGGGTTCGGTGTGCCCGAGCCGTCAGCCGAAAGGGCCGAAGGCGCGGCTGGTCAAGCGCGGGTGTGATCTTCAAAGTGCCTGAGCTTTTCAGGCAGGTAGGCATCGGCCATGGTGACATCTTCAGGGCGCCCGGTGGTCAACAGCCGGATATGGCCAGTACCACTTTCTTGAAATTCCGCATGCCGCGCCAGATAATCCTTGAGCGATTTTGCAACGATTTCCGGTTGGGACAGAAGTTCGGTTGTGGCCGGTAGCGCCCTGCGGAAATAGTCCCGCACCAGCGGGAAGTGGGTGCAGCCCAGAACCGCGGCGTCGGGCGCGGGCACATCCGCCAGCACTTCACCCACAAATCCGTCGATCAGGCCGCGCATGGGCGCGTCGCCCGCACCGCCTTCAATGGCGTCTACAAGGCCGGGGCAGGCTTTCTGCACCAGGGTTACGTGCGGCGCGCGTTTGTTCACTTCATCAAGGTATGAGCCGCTTTCCACCGTCTTCCTTGTGGCAAACAGCAGGATAGACCGGTCCTTGGGCTTGCCGCCGTTCGGGTGCTCCTGGCTCCAGGGTACGCCGGTGAGGGCCTCGACCATGGGTACAAGCACGCCAAGGACACGTTTGTTCGGGTAGGCTTTCGGCAGCCAGTCCTGCTGCAGGGTCCTGAGGGCGATGGCGGCGGCTGTGTTGCAGGCCAGAACCACCAGGTCGCATCCCGCGCCGAACAGGGTTTCAACGCACTGGCGCGTCATATCCACGATCTGTTCGTTTGACCGGTGGCCATAGGGCGCGTTGGCATGGTCACCCAGATACAGGAAATCCTGTTCCGGCATGGCTTCGTGCAATGCTTCCAGGATGGTAAGCCCGCCGGAGCCAGAATCAAAAACGCCAATCATCAGCGCGTGCGCCCTTTACTTAAGTGTCGAGACCATATTCCGCTACTTTTCGATACAGCGTTGACCGGCCAATGCCAAGCCTTCGTGCAACTTCCGCCATCTTGCCGTCGTATCGTTCCAGCGCCTTGCGGATGATGTCGGCTTCCAGTTCGTTAAACTGCCTGATGTGGCCGTCGCTGCCATCGAGCGCCAACAGCATGCTGTCGCCTGATGGCGTTTGTATGGCGGCAGGGGGGGCTGCGTGAACCGTTGGCTGAGCAGGCAGGGTGCCAGCCACAGGCTGCAGGTGCGGGAAGTCTGAGGGCGTCAGCATGTCGCCGTCCGACAGGATCACGGCCCGGAACAGGGCGTTTTGCAGCTGCCGGATGTTGCCAGGCCAGTCGTAGTTCTCGAGAAGCCTGAGGGCGTCCATCGATACCTGCTTGCGCGCCATGTCTTCCATGGCGGCGATCTGGTCAAGGAAGTGTTCTGTCAGGGCCGGGATGTCGGTTTTGCGTTCACGAAGGGGCGGCAAGTGAATGGGATAAACATTCAGCCGGTAAAACAGGTCTTCTCGGAAGGCACCCGCGGCGACACGTTCCGCCAGGTTTCGATTCGTTGCCGAAATAATCCTGATATCAACCTTGATGGACTGCCGTCCACCGACCGGATCGATCTCCTTTTCCTGAATGGCGCGCAACAGTTTCACCTGCACATCCAGTGGCAGCTCGCCCACTTCATCCAGAAACAGGGTGCCGCCATCGGCCTCCTGAAATTTACCGATGCGTTTCTCGGTCGCGCCGGTGAAGGCGCCCTTCTCGTGGCCGAACAGGATGCTTTCCACCAGATTTTCCGGGATGGCGCCACAGTTGACGGCCACGAAGGGCGTGCCAGAGCGGTCGCTGGCGTCATGGATGGCGTTGGCAAAGACTTCCTTGCCCACACCGCTTTCGCCCTCAATCAGGACGGGGATAATGGCTTTGGCGGCCTTCTTCGCCAGATCCGTCGCGCGCTGCATGCTTTCGGATGTCCCGACAAGGGACTGGAAGCCGACACCAGTGGCGTGGCCGGCCATCTGGTCACGCATGGGGCCAATCTCGCCCACCAGCGAGCTGGTCTTCAGTGCCGCCTCGATAGCGGTGCGGATGCGTTCGGCGCTGGCGGGCTTGACGATAAAATCGTTGGCGCCCGCGCGCATGGCATCTACCACGGTGGTGATGGAACTGTGGGCTGTCAGCATCACAACGGGCAGTGCCGGGAATTTGGGGCGGATGGCATTCAGGACCTCAATGCCGTCCATGCCGGGCATGACAAGGTCGAGGAGCACAACATCAATTTTGGGGGCGGCGCGGTTCATCAGCCGGTCGATGGCTTCCTGGCCGCTCATGCATTTTTCGGCCGTGAAATCTGCGCGCGTCACAATGCCTTCCAAGAGTGTGATCTGGGTGATTTCATCTTCAACAATGAGAACGCGTTCGCTTGCCACTTTATGCCCCTGCCGCCGAATCAAACTGTATCATTTCAGGACACTTGTTAACAAAGTGGTAAACATAAAATTTTAGCGACCTACTGGAAAAGAAGAAATAATGTTGCTCAGATGCGCAATTGCGCTACCCTTCCGTTTCAAGGCTCTGGCAGCTCATAGGGGCAAACCAGAATAATAAGTTGGGGCCGTAAACACATGAACAGCATCAAGCGGCGCCGGACGAGAGCCTGACGCCAGCTAGGAGAAGGTGATGAGAAATAGTGGGCTATTTGAAGAGGCTTCGACGCAGTCTGGCGTCAGGCTCTCGCTGGCCCATAGGGTTGGGCCGAAAAGGCAGGTTTCTGTGGCCAAATTGCTCGCCGATGCTTCTGCATCGACTGTGCTTTTGGCCTTCGAGCCCTGTGCTTTTCGTTCCCAACGACGCTGATGCTTTTCATGTGTTTACGGCCTGAGTGCTGAAGTGCCTGTTTTGTTGTCTTTAAAAAGTTCAGGGAGAACTGCTTATGAAACTGGCGGTCCTTCGGGAGCGGCGAGACGCGGAGAAGCGCGTTGCGGCCAGCCCCGAAACAGTCAAGAAACTGATGGGCCTCGGGTTCGAGGTTATCATTGAAACGGGCGCCGGGGATGGCGCCTCCATTCCAGACAAACAGTTTGAGGAAGCTGGCGCGACCATCGCCAAAGACCTGAAAGCTGCGGTGAAGGATGCCGATATCATCTTTTCCGTGCAGGGGCTTGAAGCGGCGGACGCCAAGCACGCCAAAAAGGGTGCGGCCCAGCTTGCGGTGCTGAACCCCTTCGTTGAGCGCGACCGGGTCGACGCCTACGCCAGCGCGGGCCTGATGGCCTTCGCCATGGAGTTCGTGCCGCGGATCACGCGGGCGCAGTCGATGGATGTCTTGTCTTCCCAGTCGAACCTGGCGGGCTATAAGGCAGTGCTGGACGGCGCTGCTGAATTTGGCCGGGCCTTTCCCATGATGATGACCGCAGCCGGTACTGTGCCGCCTGCGCGCGTCATGGTGATGGGTGCAGGTGTTGCAGGCCTTCAGGCCATCGCAACGGCCAAGCGCCTTGGTGCGATTGTCAGCGCCACAGACGTACGCCCTGCCGCCAAGGAACAGGTTGAAAGCCTGGGCGGCAAGTTCGTGATGGTGGAAGACGAAGAAACCGCAGCGGCTGAAACCTCAGGCGGCTACGCCAAGGAAATGTCTGACGAATATAAGGCCAAGCAGGCGGCACTGATTGCCGAAACGCTGGCCAAGCAGGACATGGCCATCACCACAGCTCTGATCCCGGGACGCCCAGCGCCGAAGCTGATCACCGAAGACATGGTGAAAAGCATGAAGCCCGGCAGCGTGATTGTGGATCTGGCTGTCGAGATGGGCGGCAACTGCGAGCTTTCCAAGCCCGGTGAGGTGGTGGAAGTGCATGGCGTCAAGATCGTGGGGCACAGGAATGTGCCGTCACGTCTGGCGGCGGATGCCTCCGCGCTTTATGCCCGTAACCTGGTTCATTTCATTACACCCATGGTGAAAGAAGGCGAACTTGCCTTCGACTTCGAGGATGAAGTTATCCGCGAGTCACTCGTCACCAAAGACGGCGCTGTTGTCAACGAGCGCCTCAAGGGGGAGAAATAAGATGCATGACATCATTGTAAATCCGTTTATCCAGCAATTCTCCGTTTTCCTGCTGGCGATCTTCATTGGCTATTATGTGGTGTGGTCGGTGACACCTGCGCTCCATACGCCGCTCATGAGCGTGACCAACGCCATCTCAAGCGTGATCATCGTGGGTGCGCTGATTGCCGCGGGGCCTGAGGGCATGTCCATGTCCAAGATTTTGGGCGCGATCGCCATCGGGCTGGCTGCTGTCAATATCTTCGGCGGTTTCGCGGTCACGGCGCGCATGCTGTCCATGTACAAGAAAAAGAAATAGGGGGCCGGGCATATGACGCAAATGCATGCGGACCTCACAGCCGTTGCCTACCTGGTGGCTGCTGTTCTTTTCATTCTTTCCCTTCGCGGGCTCTCGTCACCTGAGACCAGCCGCAAGGGTAATATTTTCGGTATCATCGGCATGATCATCGCGGTGGTCACCACGGTGATGAACCCGGAGATCGTCTCCTATGACTGGATCATTGGTGCGATTGTTGTGGGCGGGGCCATTGGCTTCGTGATTGCCCGCAAGATCGCCATGACCCAGATGCCGCAGCTTGTGGCGGCGTTCCACAGCCTTGTGGGCCTTGCGGCCGTCTTGGTTGCGGCCAGCGCCTTCCTGCACCCGACATCCTTCGGGATCGCGGACGCCATGGGCCATATCCACACGGCTTCGAAGATTGAGATGAGCCTCGGCATCGCCATTGGTGCCATCACCTTCTCGGGCTCCGTGATCGCGTTCGCCAAGCTGAACGGCAATATGTCCGGCGCGCCGATCATGCTGCCCGCGCGGCATGTCATCAATATCCTGCTGGCTGTTGGCATCGTGGGCGGTATCGCCCTCTTTGTGGTGGACCAGAACTTTGAGATCGCCGGTGTGCACATCTTCTGGATCGTGACAGCCCTCAGCTTCATCATCGGCTTCCTCTTGATCATCCCGATCGGTGGCGCGGATATGCCAGTGGTGGTTTCCATGCTGAACAGCTACTCGGGCTGGGCGGCAGCGGGCATCGGCTTCACGCTGGCGAACACGGCGCTGATCGTGACCGGCGCGCTGGTGGGCTCCTCGGGTGCGATCCTCAGTTACATCATGTGTAAAGGCATGAACCGGTCGTTCATCAGTGTGATCCTGGGCGGTTTCGGTGGCGACGGCGGCCCGGCTGCTGTGGGGGCTGCTGAAACGCGGCCTGTCAAACAGGGCAGCGCGGACGACGCCGCCTTCATCATGAAGAATGCCTCCAAGGTGATTATCGTGCCGGGGTACGGCATGGCGGTAGCCCAGGCCCAGCATGCGCTGAAGGAAATGGGCGACATGCTGAAGAAAGAGGGTGTTGAAGTGAAATACGCCATTCACCCGGTCGCGGGCCGGATGCCGGGGCATATGAACGTGCTGCTGGCGGAAGCAAACGTGCCGTATGACGAGGTGTTCGAGCTTGAAGACATCAACAGCGAATTCTCGCAGGCTGACGTGGCCTTCGTGATTGGCGCAAACGATGTCACCAACCCGGCCGCCAAGACAGACCCACAAAGCCCGATCTTCGGCATGCCGATCCTGGACGTTGAGAAGGCAGGCACGGTGCTGTTCATCAAACGCTCCATGGGTAGCGGTTATGCGGGCGTGGAAAACGAGCTGTTCTTCCGCGACAACACCATGATGCTGTTCTCAGACGCCAAGAAGATGGTGGAAGAAATCGTCAAGGGCTTCCATTAGGCGCCTATGGCAGGTTAAAACAGAAGCCGTCCCCTCAACAGGGGGGCGGCTTTTGTCGTTCAGGCGGGGTTCAGTGACGGCACCCTATGATGCACCTGAGGTTGAGAAGAAAGGGTTTAGCATGAGATATCTGATACTTGCGGCAGCATTGGGTGCGGCATTGATGGTGCCAGCGGCAGCAGCACAGGCCGACGTGAAGGTCAGTTTCACCGATCGGCTTCAGTCCAAGATGGACCGCATCAACGCCATTGACGGCAGGCGCGAAGAGGCCTTCCGTGAATTCCGTACCGAGGGCACCCGTGGTGGCCTGCCACCGAATGCGCGCCTGAACGCCAGCCTGTTCGCGGGCACAGAATGGGCCAACGAACGCCTGTTCCCCGACATCAAGGATTATAATGTCCCGGCGCTGTTTCAAGCGATGATGGAGCGCGGCATCAAGGCCGCCGACCCGGATTTTGACGGTACGGTGACGGTGAAGATCAAGAAGCTGCAGATTGAGGCCTTCTCGCTTGCCGGGCTTCGGGGCCGGAACACCCAGGCAGCAGGCGATGTGACTGTGCTGGACGCAGATGGCAACATGGTGGCCCAGCATTATATCTGGGCATCCATTGTACCGGCCTATACCGCCAGCCGCAGCTATACAGGGCCGGACTATGCCTATCGCAAGGCCGCAACCACCACGCGGATAGGGCCCATTGCGGCCGAATTTACCCAGAAGGCGCTGGGGAAGCTGTACCCGGATTATGACGCGCCGGGCCTGGTGATTGTGGACCGCTAGGCCGACAGAAAACCGACAAGACAAAAAAAGAAAGCCGCTCCGGTTCGGGGCGGCTTTCTTTGGCTCGGCCAAAAGGAAATTCAGGAAAGTTAGGGGCGGGCAGCCACAGGAGAAGTTAGGGCCAATCATGGGGCCGCCCGCCAAGGGAATGCGCCGCTGTCAGGGCCGACGCAAAAGGGACGGGGCATCCGGGTCCGCCCCTGTGGGAACCTTATCCCATACATGCAATTAATAATCAATATTAAAAACAACAATCCTTCGAATTATGGAGGTTGTTTTGGGTGCTGATGGCGCGAAAGGATTGTAAATCGTGGAATTCCAGGCTTCGCAAGGGACGAAAGAATCTTTGCAGCAGATCTGAAAATGCCACTTACTGCTCGGACGGGCACCCCAATGGGTTGTGTAATGCAAACCTAAACGTTGATATCCATGGCGCGGCTTGTGCGTTATCCTTGCATCCGGGGGCAGAAGGGAAACACCCATGGACGTCCGGCGTTTTGTACGGCCGATCTTTATCGCCATGTTCTTGTGCATGGTGGGGTATTTCGCGCTTGCCGGCTTCCTTGCGTACCAGCAGGACAAAACCTCCATCGCGGCGGAACGCCAGAAAATCCAGTCTATCATGCAGCAGTATCTGCGCCGGCTTGAATTGCTGGCGGAAGACAATGCCTGGTGGGACGCAGCGGTCCAGAATGTGGTGCAGGACTATGACGAGCGCTGGGTGAAGGAATCCATCGCAGACACTACCTATACCTATAGTTTCGTGGTGGGTGTCCTGGTTATGCGGCCCGACGGCACGGCGATTTATAGCCGGGTGACCGAAGGCCTTCCGGGCGCGCCTGCGCTGTTGGATGCCGGGCTTGCGGATGCCATCCGGTCGATGGAGCTGCCGGGCATTGACGAGCCAGAGAGCGTCAGCGGTTATATGGTGGTTGATGGGCGGCTGTTTGCTTATGGCGCCAGCATGGTGACCACGGCGCTTGGCTTGGAATCGGCAGTGACACCAGCCTTTTTTGATGAGCCCCGTCCATCCCTTGTTTTCGTGTCCGAGATCACCCCCGCGATCATCAGCGAGATGGAGAGAGAATATTCCCTGGCTGGTATTGTGTTTCAAACCATACCGCCGGAAGGGCAGGAATATATAAGCCTTGAAGCTGTGTCTGGTGGGGCGCCCGCCGGGTATCTGTCGTGGGACGTAACGCGTGCGGGCCGCGATATGCTGATGACCCTGGTGTGGCCGACCCTTCTGATGCTGGTGATCATTGCCTTCTTCATCCGCAGTTTCCTGAAGCGCGTGCGTGTGGTGGTGGAAAAGGTGGAAGCCGCGGACAAGGCCAAGTCAGATTTTCTGGCATCCACCAGCCACGAAATCCGTACGCCCCTGAATGCCATCCTTGGCTTTTCCGAAATGTTGCAGATGGAGATCTTCGGCAAGATCGAAGGTGAAAAGAACAAGCAATATATCCAGTTGATCCGCGACAGCGGTACGCACCTTTTGTCTGTTATCAACGACATATTGGATATGTCGAAGCTGGAGGCTGGTCATTTCGATATCCATCTTGAGAAGCTGGATATCCATGAGCTGGTTGAATCCAGCTGCGAACTTGTCCAGTCGCTGGCGCAGGAAAAGCATATCGCCGTCACCTGTGAAGTGCCGGAAACCCCGGTTTATACAGACAGGCGGGTGGCACGGCAGGTGATGCTGAATGTGCTGTCAAATGCGGTGAAATTCTCGCCGGAGGGCAGCGCGGTCGAGCTTTCCGGCAAACCGAATGGCCGCTGGTATGCCGTGACCGTGAAGGATAACGGCGTCGGCATGACCGAAGAGCATCTTGAAAAGGCGCTTGAGCTGTTTGGCCAGGTAAGGGGCGGCGTGCACACTAGGCACGCAGGGACGGGGCTTGGCCTGCCGCTTGTGGTGCGCTTCATGGCGCTGATTGGTGGCGGTTTCGATATCCAATCCGAAAAGGGTGTGGGTACAGAAATCACGCTAACCTTCCCGATGCAGGATCCTGCGGTTAACGCCTGAGCAAAAAGGCGGCCAAAAGTTTCCTAATTTATAAACCTTTTAGAAAGAGACTGCGCCTAGACTGCCTGCGGGGTGGTTCAGGGCGATCGTGCCTGGACCTATGACGTGACTGGGGAATCTGTGGGCATATTTGGGTCGTTTGCCAGAGCATTTGTGCTGCTTGTAACTGTGTTGCAGGCCCCTTCTGCCGTGGCAGAAGATGGCAAGCTGACGCTTCTCTATAGTGATCTGGCGCCCTATGTCACGGCATCGTCAAAAGGTGCGCAAGGCTTTCTTGCTGATCACCTGGAAGCCGCAGCGGGTGCCGCAGGTGTTCAATTGGACTGGAGCTATATGCCCTGGGAAAACCAGATGCCACTGCTGAGGCGCGCGCCTGGAAACGTTTGTGCGGCAGCCTTGTTCGATACGCCGGCGAGGCGCGAATTCCTGGTGTTTACCGAAGCCATCGGCAAAGACTATGGCATGGCCGTCGTGGTGCGGAAAACAGATGACAGGATTTCCGGCCACACCTCCCTTGCAAGCTTGCTGGATGACCCGCGCCTGAAGGGTGTGGTGCAGGTGGAAACCTCCTATGGGCCATTTGTGGATCCCCTTCTGGAAGGGCGTGATTTGCTGGTGTCTTCGGGGTCTACCCCGCGCGTGCTCCGTGACTTGGCTGAAGGCACAGGCGACTATCTCGTGGTTTCCGGCCCGACGGTTGAGTTCCTGATTCCACAATATGGGCTTGAGGGCCAGCTTGAGATTCTGACAGACCTTACAGACATGCAGGATGACATTTTCTTCTATATCGGCTGCACCATAACAACGGACGCCAAGGTCCTGACCCGCCTGAATCGTGAACTGCGCCGCATGGGCCCTGTCTGCCCAGACGGGCCTTGCCGCTAGCGATTGACTAGCCCTCAGGTGCGCCTGGGCCAAATAGGAAAATCCTTACTGAATCGATCAATCTTTGGAAGATTGTTGGCGCGGGCCGCTGCAACCTGTATAGGAAAACGGGTCAGGGTAAGGATCAGACGTGACAGAACAGGCAACCATTATCGATTTTCTGGGTGCCAGCCTTCGGGGGCTGGAAGCTTCAGGTCGCGCTATTTTGAGCCCCAATGAGCAAAAGCTGGCCGATGAGATCGCCGACGCGCTGGACCGCGAACTTGAAGACATGGTCAGCCAGCTTGAATCTGTCGCTTCCTGCCAGCAGGAAGAAGACCTTGAGGATGATACGCCCGAGGAGGAGCTGCCACCTTTCGCAGCCTTCTGCGCCGGCTTGCGCCGTATTGGCACCACGCTTTTGCCGCACCTTGTGCGCGAATTTGTGAGGTTGTGCGAGGATCGGGATGTCCCAACAGGGCCTTTCCGCTGGATTATCCAGGCGCGGGCGGATGCCTTCGTGGCTTACCTGCTGCAACTGGCACAGGTGCACGGCCTGGCGTTCGACGACAGCCTGACAAAGGTGGGCCGGACAGAACAGATTGCGCTTGCAAACCTGGGGGCGGACCTCCGTGTGGCCATGCAACGCGAACTTGAGGACCTTGACTAAAGTCGTATAAAGCGTTCAGCAATTGTTCAGACACGCCCTGATAGGGTAGCCGTGAAATGAGACGAAAGGTGAGACAGAAAATGAAACAAAAATCCCTGTTCTCAGCGGCAATGGTAGCAGTACTCGCGTTTTCTTTTGGCATGACATCCGCGGATGACGATAGCGGCGACGAAAAAGAAATGACGCGTGGTGAGAAGCGCCTTGAGCGCATTATGGAAAAATATGAGCCCACGGGCGAAACACGTCACTGTGTGCCGCTCCGCTATCTGCGGGATTCGCAGATCATCGATGACCAGACCATCTTTTTCAGCGGTTTGGGCAAGCGGGCCTATATGAACAGGATGCCGCACCGCTGTGGCAGTCTGGCGCGGGAAGAGCGCTTCATGTACAGCACATCGATCTCCCAGCTTTGCAAGTCGGAGATCATCACGGTGCTCGATAGCTTCGGCCGTCAATGGGGCAGCTGTGGCCTTGGCGAATTCGAGGAATGGCAGAAGAAGCCGAAAGACGACAAAGCCGAAAAAGGCGATAATTGATCGAGTCGTAAAACGCGTGCTTTAAGCGAAAGTTTAGGAATTCCGGGGGCTCCAGGCCCCCGTTTTTGCGTTTTGTCGCATGCTCATGGCGTCCCGTCGCATTCAAATTCCGCATTATAATATAACGGGTCATACCGTGTCGTAACGAAATAAATGGATACGACGCGAGGAAACCCGATCCATGAAACTCACAGAGAAAAGCCTGAAGAATCCGGCGGCGGTCATTGTAATTGCTGCCATGGCGCTTGTGCTTGGCGCCGTCATGCTGACCAAGCTGCCAGTGCAGTTGTTCCCAGCGATTGAACGCCCCCAATTGGCCGTGCAGGTCTTTTGGCGCGGCGCCAGCCCGTCTGAGATCGAATCGGAAATCATCGAGCCCGTTGAGGAAGTGATGCAGGGCATCCCTGGGCTTGAGGAAATGCGTACATTCTCGAACAACAGCTTCGGCTTTGTGTCGCTGGAGTTCGCGCTTGAATCAGACATGGACCGCACGCTGATTGATGTGATCAGCCGCATCAACCGCTTGCCGCCCCTGCCAGCCGACGCAGACCGGCCGCGCATTCTGATGAACGGTGGCAACCCCACAGGCGAGACACTGATTTACCTGTTCACCCAGTTCCGTGAGGGCAGCGCCCTGCCGCAGGACCAATATGTCAACTTCATCCAGGATGAAGTGGTGCCACAGCTTGAAAGCGTTGAAGGTGTGGCGGATATCTCTGTGGAAGCGGGTGCCGGTTTCGGCGAAGAGCTCCGCATTGAGTTTGACGCAATCCGCGCCGCAGAACTGGGCATTGACCTGAATGCGATCGCCCGCCTTGTGGGCCGCACGGTCGACAGCTCAGGCGGGTTCCTTGAAGTCGGTCGCCGCCGTTATATGCTGAATTTCCAGGGACGTTATGAGCCTGAAGAACTGCGGGCGCAGATCCTGGACTGGCGTGATGGCCGTCCGATCACCCTTGGTGATATCGCCACCGTGGAAGTGGGGCCACCAGACGCCCAGCAGGTTGTGTATCAGAACGGTAACCCGGCAGTGGGCATGCGCGTGATCCGTGAAAGCGGCGCGAACGTGCTGGCCACCATCGATCGCCTGACCGAAAAGCTGGACGAGATGAACAGCGGCATGCTGGCCCGCAACGGCATTGCGATTGAAAAATCCTTTGACCCGTCTGTCTTTATCAAGCGGGCGATCAACCTCCTTTCCACCAATCTTGTGATTGGCATCATACTGGCAGTGGGCGTGCTGTGGTGGTTCCTGCGCCAGATGCGCGCGACGCTGCTGATCGCGCTGACGATCCCTGTCTGTTTGCTGACCACCATCATCGTACTGGCCTTGTTTGGTCGAACCGTGAATGTGATCTCACTTGCGGGCCTCGCGTTCGCGACCGGTATGGTGCTTGATGCTGCCATTGTGGTGCTGGAAAATATCGTGCGCCTCCGGGAACGGGGCGAAAAGCCCCGCGTGGCGTCGCTTTTGGGTGCTGGGCAGGTGTGGGGCGCGCTTCTGGCTTCCACCACGACGACCGTGGCCATCTTTGTGCCGATCCTGTTCCTGAAGGATGTGGAAGGCCAGCTGTTTGCAGACCTGGCGCTGACGATCGCCATCGGTGTCGGCCTGTCGCTCATCGTGGCGATGACCGTGCTGCCGGTGGCGGCGGAAGCCTGGCTCAAGAAGCTGCCGGCCAACGAAGCGGCGGGTGAGCGCGCCAAGCGCTTTTCCGGCAAGCTGATGCGTCTCTCGGGCACGCCGATGCGCCGTGTGGGCCTGATCGTAGGGCTGATGGCCGGGGCCGTGGGCGTCAGCTACGCCATGTTGCCGAACCTCAACTATCTGCCGCCGGTGAAGCGGGACGCGGTTGACGCATTCGTGTCCTTCCCATCTGGCGCCAACACCGAAACCATCGACCGCGAGATCGTCAGCGTGATTGTCGAGCGCCTGAAGCCCTATATGTCGGGCGAAAAGGAACCGGCGCTGAAGAACTATTATTTCATCACCTTCCCGAACGGGCAGGGCGGCTCGCTGGGTATTCGCGCCAAGGACCAGGAAAAAGTGAAGGAGCTGGAGAAGCTCGTGAACGAAGAAATCCTGGTGGGCTTCCCGGATGTGTTCGCCTTCGGCCAGCAGGGCAACCTGTTTGGCGGCTTCGGCGGCAACGGGTCTGTGCAGCTGCACCTGCAGTCACGTGACCTCGACAGCCTGCGCGACGTAACCATGACAGCCATGCAGCTGGTGCAGGAAAACCTGCCGGGCGCCCGCGCGCAGCCAAACCCGGACCCAAACGTAGTGTCGCCGGAACTGAAGGTAGTACCAAACGACCGCCGCCTGGCGGAAGTGGGCTACACTCGCGGGGACGTGGCGCGCATCATTCGTGCGCTTGGTGACGGCCTGTGGCTGGGCGAACACTTCGACGGCGAGCGCCGTGTGGACATGATCCTCAAGTCCCAGGAATGGGCGGAACCAGAGGCACTTGAAAGCGTACCTGTGGCCACCCCGCGGGGCGGCACCGTGCTTCTGGGTGACCTGGTCACCATCGAACGCGGTGTGGGCCCAAGCTTTGTCCAGCGTGTGGACCGCAAGCGCACCGTGACGCTCAACATCAACCAGCCGGAAGGCATGGCGCTTGAAGACATGATTGCAGTCCTCAAGGAAAAGGTTGAGCCTGAACTGCGGCCAATGATGCCGGCGGACGGCACCATCAGCTATGGTGGCAGCGCGGACTCGCTCGAGCGCGCGGTCAGCTCGCTCACGCTCAACTTCGTGCTGGCGCTCGGCCTCCTGTTCATGATCCTGGCGGCACTGTTCCGCTCGGCCAAGGACGCCATCTTTGTGGTCATCACCATCCCGCTGGCGACTGTCGGCGGGGTGCTGGCGCTGAGGCTCCTGAACCTCTTCTCCTTCGCGCCGCTCGATCTCCTGACCATGATCGGCTTCATCATCCTTCTGGGTCTGGTGGTCAACAACGCCATCCTTTTGGTGGCGCAGACCCGGTCGGGTGAAGCCGAAGGCCTGACCCGCGATGAAGCGGTTGAGCGCTCGCTCGCGCTTCGCTTGCGGCCGATCTTCATGAGCACGCTAACCTCCATCATGGGCATGCTGCCGCTGGTGCTGTTCCCCGGTGCGGGCAGCGACATCTACCGCGGCATGGCCACCACCATTGTGGGCGGTATGGCCGTGTCCACCATCTTTACCCTGGTTCTGTTGCCGTGCCTGTTGCGGTTCAAGGAGCTGGGCATGATTGGGGCCCTGTTCGCCCGCCTGCGCGGTCGCACGCTGCACCCAGCTGAATAATATAAAAACGCGAGGAACTGAGAGATGACTTATACAATTGCAAAAACGAAAATCCCCCTCAGGGGAACCCTGGTGGCGGTGCTTGCAGCCGCCAGTCTGTTCACCGGTACCGCAGGCGCCCAGCAGCGCCAGATGCCGCCTGCCCTGGTTGAGGTGGCGGAAGCCAGTGCTGAGATGATGGCGCCGCAGACCTACCTGCCGGGCACCGTGGTCAGCCTGAACGACAGCCGCATTTCGGCCGAGATCGCGGGCCGGGTGGTCTGGATCGCCAGCGAAGGCACTCTGCTGGCGGAAGGCGATGTGATCGCCGAAATTGATGACCGTAACCAGACACTGGCGCTGGCGCGCAACAAAAGCCAGGCAGCCCGCCTGGAGGCCCGGATCAAATATCTGGAAAGCGACCTGGCACGCCTGCAGGAACTGGCCGCGAACAACAACATCCCCTCGAGCCGGCTTGAAGAGGCCGAAAGCACGCTCGCGATGACCCGCGAGGAGCTGAGCCAGGCGCGTGTGGCGGTAGAGCAGGCCAAGATCGACCTCGCGCGTACCAAGGTACGCGCGCCGTTCCCGGGCCGTGTGGTTGAGCGCCTCGCGCAGATTGGCGAATATTCGTCTCCTGGTCGTCAGATCGTGCGCCTTGTGGATACCGAACACCTGGAAGTGTCCGCCAAAGCACCGGTGACGCTGGCCCGCGTGCTGAACGATGGCCAGCAGGTGGTGATCCGTGAAAATGACGCGGTGGCAGACACCCGTATCCGCGCGCTGGTGCCTGTGGGCGATGCGCTGAGCCGCACCATGGAACTGCGCGTCAGCCTGCCAGTAGGCAGCCAGTATGTGGTGGGGGCAGCACTCCAGGTGGGTGTGCCCGCAAACACACCGGAACAGGTCGTGGCGGTACCGCGTGACGCGCTGGTGCTGCGGCGTGAAGGCACGTATGTGTTCCGCGTGAAGGATGACAACACAGCCGAACGCCTGATGGTAACTACGGGTGCAGCCACAGGCCGTGTTGTGGCGGTGACCGGCGGCATCGAAAGTGGTGACCGGGTGGTGATCCGCGGCGGCGAACGCCTGCGCGAAGGTCAGCCAGTTGAACTGCGCGGCGGTGTCAACCTCGCAAGCGGGCGCTAGAGAGCGCCCGCCTGTTCTGAGTAGCCTATATGGACAAAAAGCCAAAAAACAGTGTTGGCGAAGACCCGAACGGGTCCCATAATGCCCCAGCATCATCAAGCGAGTCCCCAAAGACGGGCCCGGTTGATGTGCCGGGGCTTCTTGATTTGGTCCTCGAAGAAGAAAAACGCCGAACGGCAAATCAGGGGGCTGACACCACTATGGACCGTTTCTTTGGGACCAGAGAACGCACATTCTGGACCTTTCAGGCCATGGGCTGGACCGGATATGGGCTGGTGCGGTCATTCACCGCCTTTGCCATCGGGTTCGACCTGCGTTTTTATTCCATCCTGATTTTGGTAGCCATTGTCCTGGGCCTGACCATGACAACAGCGCTGCGGTATCTGTATCGGTATGCGCGGGATTGGTCTTTACCTCTGTTGCTGCCCTTGGTGGTTACTGTTTGTGCGGCGCTTGGGCTGCTCTATTCATACATCGAGGTGTCACTGGGCCCGGTCCTGATCCCCAATTTTTCCCAGGCGTCTGGCCTGGGGCTGTTCTCTAACGCCATGTTCGAGGCCACAACACTGTTTGCCTGGTCGGCCATCTATTTCGGCTATCATTTCTATACCGGCATGCAGGAACAGAAGGAGCAGGCGCTGAAGGCCACAGCGATGGCGCACCAGGCGCAGCTGAAGATGCTCAGGTACCAGTTGAACCCGCATTTCCTGTTCAACACGCTGAACGCCATCTCCACCCTCGTGCTGGAAAAGTCCGAAGAAGACGCCAACAAGATGCTGACGAAGCTCTCCAGCTTCCTGCGCTTCACGCTGGTGAACCAGCCCACCCAGCGCATCCCGCTGGATCAGGAACTGCATGCGCTGGGGCTCTATCTGGAGATCGAGAAAGTCCGGTTTTCGGACCGGCTGAATGTGGAGTTCGATATCGACGAGCAGGCGCGCTCGGCCTTGATCCCAAGCCTTATCCTGCAGCCGCTCATTGAGAATGCCATCAAATATGCCATCGCGCCGGAAATTGACGGCGGCACTATCAGTGTGTCGGCCACCGTGAAGAACCACCGGCTGACCGTATCCCTGAAGGACAGCGGCCCAGGCATCGAGGACCTCAATAACATCGTCAGCCAGTCGGGCTCGGGCGTGGGCATTACCAACACCAAGGAACGCCTGCAGCAGATTTACGGCGATGATCACCGCATCACGCTTGAAAATCTTGAGCCGCAAGGCCTTGGCATCTTTATTGAAATTCCTTGCGAACGACAGAAACGACCTTAAAATTCCAAGCGAGCCGAACACCATTGAAGGCAGAGCTCGCAGCAAACTTTGACCGGGGTAAGAACATGGGGAAAATACGCACCATTCTTGTGGACGACGAGCCACTGGCGCTGCGTGGGTTGAAAATCAGGCTCGATAAATTCGACGATGTTGAAATCATCGGCACCTGCTCAAACGGGCGGGAGGCGGTGAAATCCATCAAGGAAATGAAGCCAGACCTGGTGTTCCTGGATATCCAGATGCCGGGCTTTGACGGCTTTTCCGTGCTGCGCTCGCTGGTGGGCGAAGCGGAAATTCCGCTTGTGGTGTTCGTGACAGCCTATGACCAGTATGCCCTGGACGCGTTCGAAGCCCACGCGCTGGATTACCTGTTGAAGCCGGTAGACGAGGAGCGTCTTGCCGAAGCGCTGGCCCGGGTGCGTGACGCCATCAGCCAGCGTGTCGCCATTGAACAGAACGCCAAGCTGGTGGAGTTGATCGAAGGCATGGACGAACCGTCCAAGGAAGCGCTGACGGCGATTCTTGAGAAGCCCGTTGAAACCCATGACCAGCGCTTTGATCCGCACCTCCGCATCAAGGACCGTGGCCACATCACCATCGTCAGCGTCGCTGACGTCGAATATATCGATGCGGCGGGCGACTATATGTGCATCCATGTGGGCGAGAAAACGCATATCCTCCGGGAAACCATGAAGACCATGGAAAAGCGGCTCGACCCCAAGATTTTCCAGCGCATCCACCGCTCCACCATCGTCAACCTGGATAAGGTGCGTGAAGTGAAGCCCCATTCGAACGGCGAATGTTTCCTGACGCTTGAAGGCGGCACGGAACTGAAAGTCAGCCGGTCCTACAAGGATGTGGTTGGCCGATTTTTGTGATTTGAGATTTGATCAGACTTTTCGTGCAGCAGAAATGATGGTTAAGTCACTGCATTAATTAGGAAAAACACATTATTGGCTGCTTTCCAGGGATATAAAAAGCACAAAATATGTGATTCGAGGTATGGGAAATTTGAATTATTAGGAGTAGTCTCTGATTCACGAGATGGTTGGACGCGAAAGCTGTTCTACTCTTTCAAGGCCGACAGTGGTTGGATGCTGCGCGGCATATGTGGGGTCGGATCCACTTATTAGAACAAAGCCGTAATATCAGGCCGATATTGCGGCTTTTTTCGCGTCCAAGAACCAGTCTATGTGTGAAAAGGCGGGGGGGACAAGCCCTATTTTTCACTTTAATACAGTTGACATTGGCCCATTTTATCAAGTGCGGGGGACGACTCATTGTAGGACCATGAGTCTTTGGAAATCGGGTTGTGATTTTCTAAGCGAAAAAAAAATCACCAATGATGCTAAAGAGTTGGTTGAATCGGCGCCACTCCCTGATCTGTTGATGCAATTTCGATGCTTCTAACTAGTTTTCGGCCGTTCTGAGTGTTGTCAGAATGGCATGCATGCGGGCATTATGCTTCCAATCTGTCGAGCCTTGCAAAGGCAGGTCGCGGCAAACGAATAGATTTTTCTAGGGGGAACACCTATGACCACCATCGCAGAAATCTGGCGCTTTCCGGTGAAGGGGCTGGCGGGGCAACCGCTGGAGACAGCCCAGCTTGTGCCGGGGCAGGCGATTGAGGGTGATCGGGCCTATGCCATCCGCCACGGCAACACCGAGTTTGACCGCGATAACCCCAAGCATCTCTCGAAAACCAAATTCCTGGCGCTGATGACCCACGCGGAACTGGCGGCACTGGAGGTCAGCTTCGATGACACCGGAACGGTGATGACCGTATCGAAAGACGGCGAGCTGCTGTTCCACGGCAACCTCCAGGACCCGGACGAAGCCCACCGGCTGGAGGTGATGATGGGTAGCTATATGGGCGACCGGGCCAAGGGTGCGCCGCGCCTTGAAATGGCGGAAGACCACATGTTTTCAGACGTGCCGGAAAAATGCCTGTCGGTGGTCAATCTGGCCAGTGTTCAGGCGCTTTCGGATCACGTGGGGGAGCCGCTCGACCCGCTGCGGTTCCGCGCCAACATCTATCTTGATGGCCTGCCCGCCTGGGCCGAGCGCGACTGGGAAAAGGGCAGGCTGTTCACCGCAGGGGATGTGACGCTACGCTTGATGAAACCCATCGTGCGCTGCAACGCCACCAACGTGAACCTGAAGACAGCGGAAGTAGACCAGAACCTGCCAAAGACGCTGCAGAAAGACTTCGGCGCCAACCTGATGGGCGTCTACTGCACGGTCGAAAGCCCCGGCACCATCAAGCGGGGCGACGTGTTTTCTGGCTGATTGCAGCTTACCCTTATCGTCACCCTGAACTCGTTTGGCGTACCGCCAGCTTCGCAAACAGGGTCCATTCACGAACTTCATATGGCGGTGTTCATGGATGCTGAACCAAGTTCAGCATGACGGGGGAGTATGCTGCTCGCGCCATTCCTCTTTGGTGATTTCCCACACAAGGGACGCGCGCGTCGTGCCGTCAGGCCGGGTGCTGGTGATCTCGCCTTTGCGCACAAACCCCAGGTGGTCCAGCAGCTTGGCGGTGCGGATGTTGTCAAGCGCGGCGGTTTCCACGATCAGCTCGAGGCTGAGTGCGTCGAACATCCAGGCGAAGCTCATGGCCGCGCCCTCTAGTCCGCGTCCCTGGCTTTGAAGGTCCGGGTGCACGGCGCCGCCCAGTTCCCCCGCCGCCCACTCTGGCCAGACACAGAAATCGCTATAGCCCACAACGTGGCCCGCCGCATCCAGGTTCAGGAACAACAGGCCCACGCCGTCTGCCTGCTCCTGTTCATGTTGTTTGATGAAGGCCAGCACGCTGTCGGTCGTCAGCGGGCGGGGCAGGGTATAGATGGGGGCATGAACCTTGGGGTCGCTCAGGAAGGCGTGGAAGGCCGCTGCGTCCTCGGGCGTGGCCAGTCGGGCATTACCGTCCGGCGTCGGCAGCCTGCTGGCTGTGCGAACGGCCTGCCGGATCGCCTGCTGCCGCTCGTCTGGCACGCTATGCCGTGTGATGGGGATGCCACTGTCGGCCATTTTTCCCTCCTGCCTTGCCCCTGTGAAGTGGGGCAAGCGGCGGGTATGTCAACGGAGTACCACCATGACCGAGGGGCTCAATCAGTTGTAGCGCGGTGTGAAATGGATCTCGGCTTTGCAGCGCCTGCCGTTCACCATGCTGTCGAACGTGCCGAAATAGGTGAAAAACTGGCCATGAGGTCCGGTGGAAACCGTGCTGGGATAGCCCTGCCCGGCGTTTGCCCACAAAGGACACGACTGAATAGGTGGAATTGGCCGGAAGCGCTGGCCGGCCGGAATGGCGGGCCTTGCACTGTATGACGGATTGCCAGACCCAATGTCTTGATAGTGCCGTATGCGGGCGCGTTTGCGCTCAAGGCATTCGGTGCTCAGGCCGACATACTCGCCGTCAGGGCTATAGACGCTGCACTGCTCATAATCGCCGCTCGACAGGCTTTGCGCCCCGGCAGGCATGCCCCACAGGGTGCCTGCAACTGCAAAGCCAAGGAGGTAGAACAAACGGGTCATCGTCTGGCTCCTTTCACGCCCCCAAGCGCTTGAGATCATACACTAGGGCACGGAAAGGGCCAAAATGTGGCGGTTAGAGCGTGGGCATATGTTCCATCAGGCGCGGGCCTATGCGAACGGGCTCGATGCGTTTGGCAAGGCCCGTGCGGTCATCGGTTTCCACGAACGTGCCGCACACGGTGGCCTCGCCGCCTGCGGGGCTGAAACGCTCGCGGTTCATGCGGGAAATGAAGCGGTTGATCGGCTCGGTCTTATCCATGCCGATGACGCTGTTATAGTCCCCGCACATGCCGGCGTCGGTCTGGTACGCCGTACCCTTGTCGAAAATCTGGCAGTCAGCCGTTGGGATATGGCTGTGGGTGCCGACAACAAAGCTCACGCGGCCATCCAGATACTGGCCCATGGCCATTTTCTCTGATGTGGCCTCGCCGTGGAAATCCACGATGATGGCATTCACGGTGGCGCCCAGGCGGTATTTCTGCAGCACCTTGTCGATGGCGCGGAACGGGCATTCCAGCGCATTCATGAACACGCGGCCCATGGCGTTGATCACCAGCACCTTCTTGCCCCGCGGTGCGTCATAGACGGCATAACCACGACCGGGCGTGCCTTCAGGGTAATTCACGGGCCTGAGGATACGGTTGTCGTTATCGATAACGGAAAGGATGTCTTTCTGGTCGAACGTGTGGTTGCCGCCCGACAGCACATCGGCGCCGGCCTGAATAACGGCGCCCGCGATCTTGCCGGTGGTGCCAAAGCCAGAGGCCGCGTTTTCCGCATTCACCACAACAAAATCAAGCTTCAGCTTTTCCCGAAGGTCGGGGAGGGCGTCGATGGCAGCCGTCCGTCCGCTACGGCCCATCAGATCACCAAGGAATAATAGTCGCATACCTATCCTGTTTTTCTTTTTTTGTTTACCGCCTTCAGCGGGATTATACGCTGAGTTTGCGAGGCAGGATCACGCCTTCTTCCGTGATCACACCCTGCAGCGGCCAATCGTGCGCCTCTCGGGGGACATGATCGACGATTTGGGCGCCAAAGGCAAAGCCAAATGCTTTAATCTCGCTGTGGGCCGCCAGTGTGCGGTCATAAAAGCCGCCACCCCAGCCCAGGCGGTAACAGTCTTCGTCGTAAGCAAGCAGTGGTACGATCAGCGCATTCGGCACCACTTCGGGCGCGTCAACGCATGGATGCATGGTGCCGAAGGTACCGGCCTCCAGCGGGTCGCCCACACCCCACAGGCGGAACGTCAGCGGCGTGTCCTTCGCGCCCACCACGGGCAGTGCCGTGCGGTAACCGGCGCGCGCCAGCGCACTCATCAGAAAGCGCGGGTCCAGCTCATCCCCCATCGGCCAGTAGGCGCCGATGATGGCATGCTTCTCGAAGCTCTGGAACAAGCCCATGCCGTGCTTGGCGGCTTTTTCAGCCGCTTCCACGGCGTACATCTCATGCGCGCCCATGCGGATGCGCTTGGCATCCTCACGCATTGCCTGTTTGTCGTGCTTGAGTGTCATTGGATGGCCTGTTTCAGGAGAGAGAAGGGTGCGGGACCGCCTCTGCCGCGTTGACGTATGTATCCTCCGTAGCCTGATAAATCAGGTGGGTGCCGTGATGGTAAGGACCACGGTCCGAACCAGGGACAGCTCCCTAGGAGAATTTATAGCCCCGGGGATTACTGCATATCGTGCGCACAGCGCAGAACCCGCGCCGCATATTTAGGCGTTCGCGAGCTTTTCTGCAATAGCTTCCACGTCTGTGGACACTTCATTGAGGATGGCCGCGAGGTCTTCTTCACTGAGCGCGCCCATGATTCCGGCGCCGCCCTGGCCCTCCAGCGCGTCATGCAGTTCGTCGGCAATCAGGATGGCCGCCATCAAAAGCAGTTTGTTTTCAGCCACATGCCCCAGCTTGCCTGAAAGGTCCTTGGCTTTGCTGTCCACATAACCCGCCAGTTTGCGCAGGCGTTCTTCGCCGCCTTCGCCGCAGGCAAGCGGGTAGGATTTTCCGGCAACATCAACATTAATTTGCGGCATCAGGCGTCTCCCACGATCGTTTCAAGCTGGCCGATGGCACCATCAAGCTCATCGCGAATCCCGTCGCGTTCGGCCTTCAGTGCCATCACCGCCCGTTTAAGCTCGGCGTTTTCTGCGGCCAGTGCGGCGTCAGTGCCGCTGCCCGCGTCACCGCCTTCAGCGGTTGCGGCGGCCTGGGCGGCGAGCCTGTCTTCAAGCGCCTCTATCTCATCCTGCAGCGTGGCATATTGGCGCTTCAGCAGGGCGTAATTCTGTTCAATCGCGCCCTTCTCCTGCTGCATGGTGGCGAGCGCAGCGTCAGCATCAGCGCCGTTGTCCTGCAGCGACAGGGTGGCGATCTGCTCATGGAGCTTCAGGTTTTCCTGCTCCAGTGACGTCACGCGGCTCTCGAGCGTGGCTTTCTCGGCCCGCAGCTTTTCGGCTGTGATTTTTGCCGCGCGGGCTGTGGCGACTTCCTGTGCCAGATGCGACATGGCGCTTTCGAGTCGCGAGCGTGCGGCCTCAAGGACGTCGTTTTTCTTGCTTTCACTCATTATCGGTAGTCCCCCTGCGACAGTGCCTGGTTGGCAACATGCAAAACACCGGATTCGGCTGGTTTCTGCCAAAGATAGGGGGGATGCCCCCCTGTCGTCAATCGCGCAGAAGGGGGCATTGTGCAATCATTCGGCCATAAGGCCGCATCAAATCGCGCTAGACGGTTGACTAAAGCGGGCTTCCCCGCCATTTTGGCCCCCGATTTTTGGCCCCAACGCAGCACGGGACACGCCGCCAGTCCCGGGCTCAAAATACAAGATGCATTAAAACCATGCCCGATACAGACATTCAGCAAGACGACATTCTCAACCAAAAAATGGCCAACGCGATCCGCGCGCTGTCGATGGACGCAGTCCAGAAAGCCAACTCTGGCCACCCGGGTATGCCAATGGGCATGGCCGATGTGGCGACTGTGCTGTTCTCGAAATTCATGCGCTTCGACCCAAAGTGGCCAACCTGGCCAAACCGTGACCGCTTCGTGCTGTCCGCCGGTCATGGCTCGATGCTGATTTATTCGCTTCTGCACCTGACGGGCTATGAGCGCCCAACCATGGAAGACATCAAGAACTTCCGCCAGCTGCACAGCCCAACCGCCGGCCACCCGGAATTCGGTGAATGCCCCGGTGTTGAAACCACCACTGGTCCGCTCGGGCAGGGCCTTGCGACTTCTGTTGGTATGGCGATCGCTGAGCGCCTGTCGAACAAGGAATATGGCGACGACATCACCGACCACTTCACCTATGTGCTGGCCGGTGACGGCTGCCTGATGGAAGGCGTATCCCAGGAAGCCATTTCGCTTGCGGGCCACCTGAAGCTCTCCAAAATGATTGTGCTGTGGGACGACAACTCCATCTCCATCGACGGTTCGACTGATCTTTCGACCAGCGAAGACCAGGCCATGCGCTTTGAAGCTGCTGGCTGGCACGTCCAGGCGGTTGACGGCCACGATATGGAATCGATTGAAGCCGCGATTGCCGAAGCACAGCGTGCTGACCAGCCTTCCCTGATCGCCTGCCGCACCACCATCGGTTACGGCGCACCAAACAAGCAGGGCACGGCTGCAACACACGGCGCCCCACTGGGTGACGACGAGATCAAAGCAGCCCGCGAGTTCCTGGGTTGGGACCACGCTCCGTTTGAAATTCCTGAAGATGTTCTGAGCGCATGGCGCGCTGTCGGTGAAGCCGGTGCAAGCCTGTCCGCAGACTGGAAAGCCAAGTTCGAGACACTCGACGGTTTCGTGAAAGAAGACTTTGAGCGCCGCCTGAACAAGGACCTGCCAAAGGGCTTCACGGCTGCGATCAACGACTATAAAGCCAAGCTGGCGGCTGAGCCTGTGAAAGTTGCCACCCGTAAGGCAAGCCAGATGGCGCTTGAAGTGGTGAACGGCGTTGTGCCTGAAACCATCGGCGGCTCCGCTGACCTGACCGGGTCTAACCTGACCAAAACCAGCCAGACCGACGGCATCACGGCGGACGATTTCTCAGGCCGCTATATGTATTACGGTATCCGCGAGTTTGAAATGTGCGCCGCCATGAACGGTATCGCGCTTTATAACCAGCACATCCCGTACGGCGGCACCTTCATGGTGTTCACTGACTATGCCCGTCCGGCGATCCGCCTCGCGGCCCTGATGAAGCAGCGTTCCATCTATGTGATGACGCACGACAGCATCGGCCTGGGCGAAGACGGCCCGACCCACCAGCCGGTTGAGCACCTGCCAGCCCTGCGCGCCATGCCGAACCTGAATGTGTTCCGTCCATGCGACGCCGTTGAAACAGCTGAGTGCTGGGCTCTGGCCCTTGAAGCCAAGGAAACGCCATCTGTTCTGTCGCTGACGCGCCAAAGCACGATCCAGCAGCGCCTTGAGCACACGGACGAAAACCTCTGTGCCAAGGGCGGCTACATCCTGCATGAGGCATCCACTGGTGCGCCGAAGGTTGTGTTGATCGCGTCCGGTTCGGAAGTTGAGCTGGCGGCAGCAGCGCGCGAAACGCTTGAAGCGGACGGCGTGCCGACCCGCGTTGTGTCCATGCCGTCGACCGAGCTGTTTGACGCGCAGGACGCAGCCTACAAGGCGTCTGTTCTGCCGGAAGGAACTGTGCGCGGTTCCATCGAGGCAGCGTCGACTTACGGCTGGGCCAAATACACTGGCCTGGACGGCGTTAACATCGGTATCGACAGCTTTGGTGCATCAGCACCAGCTGAAGACCTGTACAAACATTTTGGCATCACGTCGGACGCGCTGGTTGCAGCGGTACGCGAGAAGCTTTAAACAAAGGCATATTTTAGCCCACCCGATCTTTTGACCCTACTGGAGGACCCCGCGGATGACTGTTCGTGTTTCCATTAATGGCTTTGGCCGCATCGGCCGTAACGTACTGCGCGCTATCTATGAAAGCGGCCGCACCGACATTAAAGTAGTTGCCATCAACGACCTCGGCGACGTTGATATGAACGCCTACCTTCTGAAGCGCGACAGCGTGCACGGCCCATTCCCGGGCGATGTTGCCGTTGACGGCGACAGCATTGTGGTAAACGGCGACCGCATCCGCGTAACTGCCATCCGCAACCCTGAGGAACTGCCATGGGGTGAGCTGGACGTAGACGTGGCCATGGAATGCACTGGCATCTTCACGGCTCGTGAAAAAGCCTCCATGCACCTGACGGCTGGCGCGAAGAAAGTGCTGATTTCCGCCCCAGGCGCGAACGCAGACAAAACCATCGTATATGGTGTGAACGACAAAACGCTGACAGCTGATGACAAGATCGTATCGAACGCATCCTGCACCACCAACTGTCTGTCGCCTGTTGCGAAGGTCCTCAATGACCTCGTGGGCATCGAGCGTGGTTACATGACCACTGTTCACGCCTACACTGGTGACCAGCCTGTTCTGGACACGCTGCACTCTGACCCACGCCGCGCGCGTGCCGCAGCCCTTTCCATGATCCCGACATCCACGGGCGCTGCGAAAGCTGTTGGTCTGGTGCTGCCAGAGCTTGCAGGCAAGCTTGACGGATCCGCTGTTCGCGTACCAACGCCGAACGTATCCATGGTTGACCTGAAGTTTGATGCCGGCCGCGCGACCACTGCCGAAGAAATCAACGCTGCGATCAAAGCGGCGGCTGAAGGCGAGCTCAAGGGCGTTCTCGGCTACGAGGACATGCCTGCGGTATCCATCGACTTCAACCACAACCCGAACAGCTCCACGTTCGATTCGAGCCAGACCAAGGTTATCGACGGCAAGTTCGTCCGTATCCTGACTTGGTATGACAACGAGTGGGGCTTCTCCAACCGCATGTCTGACACTGCGGTTGCGATGGCCAAGCTGGGCTAAGGCCCGCACGGTTGATCAATATAAAGGGCGGCCCTTTCGGTCGCCCTTTTTTGTCTTAAGTGATTTGCATTCGGAGCATTTGAAAATGGCTTTCAAACGTATTTCTGACCTGGGCGACCTGACCGGCAAAACCGCCGTTGTGCGCGTGGACCTCAATGTCCCGATGGCTGACGGCAAGGTGACAGACGACACCCGCCTGCAGGCTGTCAAACCAACTGTGGACGCGATCGCTGCCCAGGGTGGCCGGTCTGTCCTTCTGGCGCACTTTGGCCGCCCCAAGGGGCAAGTGGTGCCTGAGATGTCCCTCAAGCCCGTTGTGCCTGCGCTCGCATCCGTTCTGGGGCGCAGCGTTGGTTTCGCAGAACTGGGCGATGATCTCCCCGCTGACGAAGTGGTGGTGATGGAAAATACCCGCTTCTTCCCGGGCGAAGAAAAGAATGATCCTGAGCTTGCGGCCAAGTTCGCGGCGCTGGGGGACGTTTATGTAAACGACGCTTTCTCGGCGGCGCACCGCGCGCACGCCTCCACGGAAGCTGTGGCGAAGCTGCTGCCGTCGGCGGCAGGCGAGACCATGGGTGCGGAACTCGAGGCGCTTGAAGCGGCCCTTGGTAAGCCTGAGCGTCCTGTTGTGGCCGTTGTGGGCGGTGCCAAGGTGTCATCCAAGCTGGCGGTGCTCGAAAACCTTGTGGCCAAAGTGGATCACCTGATCATCGGCGGCGGCATGGCCAACACCTTTCTGTTCGCGCAAGGCCATGACATTGGCTCCAGCCTGTGTGAGAAAGACCTCAAGGACACCGCGCTGAAGATCCTCGCGAACGCTGACAAGGCGGGCTGTAAGGTGCATCTGCCGACGGACGTTGTTGTGGCGCGTGAGTTCAAGGCCCATGCCGACAACGAAGTGAAACCGGCTGATGCGGTTGTTGAGGGCGAGATGATCCTAGACGCAGGCCCGGCCACGGTTGAGATGCTGGCAGGCGTGCTTGCGGAATCGAAAACGTTGGTGTGGAACGGCCCGATGGGCGCCTTTGAGATGGCACCGTTCGACATGGCGACTGTGGCACTGGCGAAGGCAGCAGGCAAGCTGACGGACGAGGGCAAGCTCCTGACCGTAGCAGGCGGTGGTGACACCGTCGCCGCCCTCGCGCACGCAGGCGTAAAGGAAAGCTTCACGCATATCTCAACGGCGGGCGGTGCCTTCCTGGAGTGGATGGAAGGTAAAGACCTGCCCGGCGTGGTTGCGCTCGGATAAACCCAAGCCACTCTCATGATGAACGAATCACCAATGCCCCTGACCACCGGTCGGGGGCTTTTTCGTGTCCGCTATGCACCCCGAGTCGTAGGGCCGGAAAATTGGCAGCGCTGTCAATTTTGACCCCAGGCCAATCAGGCCCTAAACCCGCACAAAAAGTGGCTTTTTCGGCTCCGATGCGCGTTGCGTGGATAGGCCCATTTGTGTATCAAGGGGCCACTGAATTTGCGCCGACAGACGCGCGAAACTGAGGCCCCAATAAGCTGCGAAACAGGATTAACCATGAAACCAGGTGTTGTATTCGGCGACGACTATGCCGCTCTCGTCCAGAATTGTAAGGATAAGGGTTTTGCCCTCCCTGCTGTGAATGTCACCAGCACGAACACGATCAACGCGGTGATGGAAGCTGCGGCGAAAAACCGCTCTGACGTGATCATCCAATTCTCCAACAGCGGCGCACAATTCTATGCCGGCAAAGGCATGCCTGACGAATTTGGCGCGAAAGTGCTGGGCGCTGTATCGGCTGCCCGCCACGTGCATCTGTTGGCCGAACATTACGGCATCTGTGCCATCCTGCACACAGACCATGCCAACCGGAAACTGGTGCCTTGGGTTGAGGCGCTGGTGGAGGAAAGCCGCAAGAACCTCAAACGTGAAGGCAAGCCGCTTTACACCAGCCATATGCTGGACCTCTCGGAAGAAGCCATCGACGACAACCTGGAGACCTGCGCACGCGTCCTCAAGGACATGGCGCCGCTGGGCATGAGCCTGGAGATCGAACTGGGTGTGACCGGCGGTGAAGAAGACGGTGTTGGCTCTGACGTTGATGACGATTTCGAGAACCCTGCGCTTTATACCCAGCCGGAAGACGTGCTGAAGGCCTATGACCTCCTGACGCCGCTGGGGCATTTCTCCGTTGCGGCATCCTTTGGTAACGTGCACGGCGTCTACAAGCCGGGCAACGTGAAGCTGCGCCCGGAAATCCTGAAGCACAGCCAGGATCTGGTGATGGCGGAACGCGGCCTCACAGGCAACCCGCTGAACTTCGTGTTCCATGGTGGGTCGGGGTCCGAGAAAGCCAAGATCGAAGAAGCGGTGGGTTACGGCGTGTTCAAGATGAACATCGACACCGATACCCAGTTCGCCTTCTCCAAAGCCGTAGGCGAATATGTGAACACCAACCAGGACGCCTTCAAATGGCAGGTGCACCCTGAAACGGGCCAGCCTTACAAGAAGCAGTATGACCCGCGCGCATGGTTGCGGGCTTGCGAGCAGTCGATGGTTGAGCGCCTTGACGAGGCCTTCGCTGACCTGGGTGCCCAGGGCAAGACGATGGCTGACAGCTAAGACAGATCAACTAACCTGTCCTGCCGGGCCCCTGAGCCCGGCATCTCTGTCAGAATATCCCGCTGGAAAAGATACAGGGGTCTGGGCCCCGGTATGACAGCTACGGCTTTAAACAGAAAATTTTGAACCCTTTCCCTTTTCGTCTGCGCTAAAATAGGGCATACGCGGGGAAAGGGTTTTTCAATTTTACGAAGGGTGATTGCGGTGTCTGAAACAACGGAAGGCTGCCTCCTTTATCTGATCACGCCGGACCGGATCGACGATCTGGACGATTTCGCCATCAAGTTGGACGAGGCCTTGTCTGCGGGCGAAGTGGCGTGCGTGCAGCTGCGCCTGAAGGGTGTGGATGACGACACGATCATCAAGGCGGCGGAAAAGCTGATGCCGATCGCCCATAGCCATGATGCCGTTTTCCTGATCAATGACCGCGCTGACCTGGCGGCCCAAGTGGACGCAGACGGTGTGCACTTGGGGCAGGAAGACGGCGACGTGCCTTCCGCCCGCACGCTTCTGGGCCACGGCAAGGACATTGGCGTGACGTGCCACGACAGCATGCATCTGGCCTACAAGGCGGGTGACGAGGGTGCGAACTATGTGGCGTTTGGCGCCTTCTTCCCAAGCGACACCAAAGACACGGAATACCGGCCCGAAACCGATATCCTGAGCGTGTGGGACGAGGTAACCGAGCTGCCGTGCGTGGCCATTGGCGGCATCACGCCTGAAAACTGCCGCGAGCTTGCTGACGCGGGGGCTCACTTTGTGGCGGCCTGTTCCAGCGTCTGGAACCACCCCGAAGGGCCTGCCGCTGCCGTGCGGGCCTTCAATGAGGCGCTGGCGTAACTCAGAAAAAGGGCCGCTTTCGCGGCCCTTCGTTTATCCGCTTCAATATTTGATGCCCAGCTTGGCATCCAGGCTATAGCGCCCGCCGCCCTTCACCACAAAGGATGCCGCGAGGATGGCCCACAGGATGGGGTATTCAAAGCCGCCGTCCGTCCAGAAGAAGCCTGCGCCAAAGTGGAACGTGCTGGCCACCAGCAGCATCACGGTGATGGCGATGCCGGCAGACCGGGTGAACAGCCCAAGCGCAAGGGCAAGGCCCGCGAAAAATTCAACAGACCCCGCGCCGAGGGCCGCCAGATAGCCGTTCGAGAAGCCAAGCTGTGTCTGGAAGAACTGCCCGGTGGCTTCAAGGCCGTAGCCGCCGAAAGCGCCGAACAGCTTCTGCGCGCCGTGGGGCATGAGGAAGGCGCCTGCCGCCACGCGGACGGCCAGGTCGCCCACGTCTTTGAATTGGCCCACAAGGCCTTCAAGGGTTGGCAGGCCAAACGGGCCCGTATTGTCGGTTGTGTTGATTGCAGTTGTCATTGTTGGTCTCCTGATCATCGTGCTATGGCCGCGCCGTGCGGCCCCGTGTTATGCGTTGATCAGAAGATAACGTTCGCTGGAGTGTTTGAAAATTTCGTAATTTGGTATCCTGCGTTCGCAATTGTGCAACAATCACGCACAGCATTGCATCGCGCATGCGAACCTGATATACCGCGCGCCAACTTGTTCTTTGACACATTGATAGTTCTTGAAAGAGGTATGCCATGAAGATCGATGGTAACGCGATCCGTCCCGGTAACGTAATTGAACACAAAGGCGGCCTATGGCGCGCTGTTAAAATTGCCCACACCCAGCCTGGTAAAGGCGGCGCATATCTGCAGGTTGAACTGAAAAACCTGCGCGACGGCACCAAGCTGAACGAGCGTTTCCGCTCCAGCGAGAAAGTGGACCGTGTCAGCCTTGAACAAAAAGACTATCAATTCCTGTTCGCCGACGGCGACATGTACAATTTCATGAACCAGGAATCCTACGAGCAGATCGCTATCTCCGCTGAAGACATCGGCGATGACGCCGTCTTCCTGCAGGACGGCATGGTTGTTGTGATCGAATTCCATGAAGAGACTCCGCTGGGCGTCAGCCTGCCGGACAAGGTGACCCTGGAAGTGACCGAGACCGAGCCTGTTGTTAAGGGCCAGACGGCATCGTCTTCCTACAAGCCCGCGATCCTTGAAAACGGCCTGAAAGTTGGCGTTCCTCCGTTCGTAAACGCTGGTGACAAGATCATCGTGAACACGGCTGAGCGCGAGTATGCTGGCCGCGCTGACTAAGCCACGTCCGAGTTTCTAAAGAGTATTGAGTAAATCCCGAAAGATTGGAGAGCCCCATGGCCCGTCGTTCGCCCCTGATTAACGTGATGGTTGCCGCTGTCATGAAAGCAGCCCGTAACCTTCGCCGCGATTTTGGTGAAGTGGAACAGCTTCAGGTTTCCAAAAAAGGCCCAGCTGATTTCGTATCCGCCGCTGACCGCCGCGCTGAGCGCACCATCTATGAAGAGCTGAAACACGCTCGCCCCGATTTCGGCTTCCTTCTTGAGGAAAGTGGCGAAATTCCGGGTACCCGCGGTGACATCCGCTTCATTGTTGACCCGCTTGACGGCACCACCAACTTCCTGCACGGCCTGCCGCACTTCGCGCTGACCGTTGCTGTGGAAGAACGCGGTGAAATCACGGCCGCTGTAACCTACGCACCGCTGACTGATGAGCTGTTCTGGGCTGAAAAGGGCCAGGGCGCTTACCTCAACGACAGCCGCCTGCGCGTTTCGGGCCGTGACAAGATGGAAACCGCGCTTCTGGCAACCGGCATTCCGTTCAAGGGCAAGGAAGGCCACATGGACTTCATGGCCGAGATGGCAGAATTCATGCCGTCTGTTGCCGGCATCCGCCGCTTTGGCGCCGCAACGCTGGATCTGGCCTATGTCGCCGCAGGCCGTTTCGACGGTTTCTGGGAAGCCAACCTGCAGCCTTGGGACATCGCAGCGGGCATCCTCCTGGTGAAGGAAGCCGGCGGCTATGTGACAGACATGAACGGCAAGGCCGACATGCTCAAGACCGGTAGCATCATCGCGGCGAACGACCGCCTACATGCACCGATCGAACGGGTGATCAAGCGGGCGCACCGCAAGCTGGCCCAAAACGCCGGTTAAAAAGCGTTCCAGAACATAGAATTGGCAAGGCCGTGGGGTTTGGTTCCGCGGCCTTTCTTTTTGTGCCGATGAAAGCCTTTCACAAATGTATGGAAGGCATGCAAACTTATTGGACGCAATTCCACAACCGGCCCTTACATATAGGGTCTTCCCACAAGCAGTGAGAAGGGCAAGGCTATGACAGATAAGTTGACCATTATTGGTGCTCCAATCTCCCCTTATGTCAGGAAGGTTCTGGCTATCCTGATTATGAAAGACTTGCCCTTCCGCTGCATTCCTCAGGTTCCATTTCTGGGCGATGACAATTTTACCCGCATCAGCCCGCTTCGGCGTATCCCGGTGCTCAAGCACGGTGATTTCACCCTGCCTGACAGCACAGCCATCATCCAGTATCTGGAAGAGGCCTTCCCCGATACGCCTGCAGCCTATCCGGGGGATGCCAAGGCCCGTGCGCGGGCGCGCTGGTTCGAAGAATATGCCGACGACCATTTTGGCCGGAACGTGGTCTTCAACCTGTTTTTCCAGCGCGTGGTACGCCCGCGTGTGCTAAAGGAAAAACCGGATCAGGCGCTGATTGACCAGACGCTGGAGAGCACCCTGCCGAACGCTCTCGATTATCTCGAAGGCGAAGTGCCGGCGGACGGTTTCCTGGCGGGCGACATCAGCGTGGGCGACATTACCATCGCGGCCATGATGAAAAACGCCTTTTGGGCCGGGTGGGAGATGGACGAAGATCGCTGGCCCGGCTTTGCCGCCTGGCTCAAGCGCACGTCCGACCATCCGGCACTCATGAAGGTCAACACGCTGGCGGATGAAATGATGGCCGTGCCCCCGACGGAGCACGAAGCCATCATGGAGCGCTTCCACGCCGCCGCCTGAAGCCTTCAGGCAGGCTCAAGCGGGATGTGGATGTACATCTCGGCGCCCTCGGCCCGTGGGTCGCGGTCATTGCTATAAAGCGTATATTGCGGCCCGTCCGTACGCTTCCGGCCTGATTTCGGCAGCCACGATCCATAGATATAATTCTTGGTGTGCGCCAGCGTCTTAACCGGCCCGATATGGGTGAAGACGGCATAGTCGCCCGCGGGCACTTGGCGCAGGCTGGCGCCTTCGGGTAAGGGTGCGCCGGCACCCGCCACCGTGATCCCCGCCAGATACTCAATCTTGCCGTCCGCCTTGGCCTCGTCAGGGCCATGGATTACCGATATCCGCCGTGTGCCCGGCCCGGTGGGGAACGCACTGATGTGGCGCCCCAGCGCCTGCCATAGGCCGGGGATCACCTTCATATTGTCAGTATCCGGGTTCAGAAGCGGCACAACAAGGCCGGCGAAGCCTGCGGCGGTCAGGGCGGGCATATGTTTGATGGTGGGTTCCATGGTCATTCCTTCATATAGATGCGCGAGATACGCTGTCGTGATCCTGGGTTTGCGAGGAATGAGCCTGTCGGCCCTGCGGGTCGTGCGGAACGCCTGCGGATTGGTGCCAAAGGCGCGCCGGAAGGCCCGCGTGAACACTTCGGGCGATGCGAAATCGCAGGCAAGCGCGATATCGATCACCTTCCGGTCGGTGGTCAGTAACTGGCTGGCGGCGTGGGACAGGCGCCGGTGCTGGATATATTCCTTCACCGTGTCGCCCACCATGGCCCGGAACAGGCGCTGGAAATACCATTTCGACAGGCCAGCTTCGCGCGCAATGGCCGCCACCGTCAGCGAGGCAAAAAGATTGTCCTCAATATAGTCAACGGCGCGGCTGATTTGCGTCTGGTAACTCATGCTGTCCCCTGGTCGTCCCTGCTTATTCGCCCTGACCGGTCCGGCCCGGTTTCCTCGGCGCTGACCATGCCCCGGCGCCTGCATCCGGTCTTGACGATTTGTGCGAAAGTTAGGCCTTAGCACCCCGGGCCGGTCAAGGGGACGGAAAAATCATGTAATTTGACCCATTTACAGCCACAATTCTGTCCTTAAACTAGAAGCACATTCATGCCATAACTGTTTGTGGTTATTTGATTTCCTGATGGGAGAGGCAGGCGAGATGCAGAAACCAACCAAGTTCCTTATGCGCATGACGCTGTTTGTGGTCGTTGTTCTCGCGCTCGGTGTGCTTCTCAAGGACTCGCTCATCGATGCCTTTATGGCCAACGTGGCGCTCAACGGGGTCATCCTGGGCACGCTGGTGATCGGCGCCATCTTTGCCTACCGCCGGGTGTTTGACCTCAAACCCGAAATCGACTGGATCACCGCCTTCAAGCGGAATGAAAGCGCAAGCTCCAGCGTGACGCCGCGCCTGATGGCGCCAGCTGCGTCGCTTCTGTCGGCGCAGGAAGAGGGCGGCATGCGCCTCTCCACGCTGTCGATGCGCTCGGTGCTGGACGGCATCATCTCCCGGCTTGAAGAAAGCCGTGAAATCAGCCGCTATTTCACCGGCCTGTTGATCTTTCTTGGCCTGTTGGGCACCTTCTGGGGCCTTTTGGGCACCATTGGCGCCATCGGCCAGACGATCAAGAGCCTGACGGTGGATGGCGGCGATATGGCCCTGATGTTCGATGAACTGAAGGCCGGGCTTGAGGCACCGCTTTCCGGCATGGGGACGGCCTTTTCAAGCTCGCTCTTCGGCCTTGGCGGCAGTTTGGTGCTCGGCTTCCTGGACCTGCAGGCCAGCCAGGCGCAAACGCGTTTTTACAACAGTGTGGAAGACTGGCTCGCGGGCGTGACGCACCTGTCGCGCAGTGAAATGAGCGAAGGCATGGCCAGCCCGAATGCCTATATGACGGCGCTGATGGAACAGACCGCCGACGGTATCGACCGGCTGCAGCGCACGCTGAAAAACAGCGAAGACGCCCGCGCGCAGGGCCAGCATACCATGACGGCCATTGCGGAATCGCTGGCGACGCTCGCAGACAAACTGGAGGCCTCCGACAAACGCCGCAGTGAAAGCGACAATACGGTCAAGGAACTGGCGGGTGCAATCGAGAAGCTGGCGGCCAGCCACAAGCCTGTGGAAATGCCGCCCATACCGCCCGCGATGGACGACGCCACCAAGGGTCATATCCGCAACCTGGATGTGGGCATCAAGCGGCTGATTGATGAGCAGGCGCGCCAATCCGACAATCTGGTGGATGAACTTCGGTCTGAACTCAAACTGCTGTCGCGTACCATTGCGGCGGCGTTCGACAACAGCAAGACCGGCCCAAGCAGCAGTGCACCCAGCCCGCAGCCCATAACCGCCCGCCGCGACGGTGAAGAGGACGAAGGCTGATGATCGGCTCTCGGCGGCGCATCGGGGGCGGCGGCCAGGACAATAGCTGGCCTGGCTTTGTGGACGCCTTGTCCACGCTGTTGATGGTGATCATTTTCCTCCTGTCCATGTTTGTTCTGGCGCAGTTTTTCCTGGGGCAGGCGCTCTCAGGGCGCGATCAGGCGCTGGCGGAGCTCAGGGGGCAGGTGGCCCAGCTGGGTAATCTGCTGAAGATGGAAAAGCAGTCCAATCAGTCACTCAGGGACAGCATGGCGGAACTTTCAGCAAGCCTCACGGCAGCCAACAAGGACCGCGATACCCTGAGCGCCGACCTTGAGGCGACAAAGTCGGCACTTGCGGCCAGCGATGCACGCCTGGCCGAAATGACCGCCGCGCGCGAACGCTTTGAAGCCGACGCCACAGACCTGGCCGAACGCTTCAAGCTGGCTGATGATGCGCTGTCGGAAGAAAGAATTATATCGAAGCGGGCGCAGGAACAGGTCGCACAGCTTCAGCGCAACATCATCGCCCTTCAGGAACAACTGGGCCGGCTTGAGGCCGCGCTGCAGGCCAGTGAAGAGCGCGACCGCCGCAATCAGGCCGTGATCGTGGACATGGGCCGCCGCCTCAACCGCGCGCTGGCCAGCAAGGTTGAAGAACTGGCGGGCTACCGCAGCGAATTCTTCGGACGGCTGAAGGAAGTGCTGTCGACCCGCCCTGAAATCCGGGTGGAAGGCGACCGTTTCGTGTTCGCAAGCGAACTGCTGTTCGCGTCCGGCAGCGCAGACCTGGGGCCTGAAGGCCGCGCGGAAATGCGCAAGTTCGCCGAAACCCTGATCGCCATCTCGCAGGAAATCCCGCAGGAGCTGAACTGGATTTTGCGGGTCGACGGCCACACGGACAAACGCCCCATTTCAAACGCGCAGTTCCGCAGCAACTGGGAGCTCTCAAGCGCGCGGGCCATCAGCGTGGTGCGGTTCCTGATTTCCGTGGGTGTGCCAGCTGACCGCCTGGCCGCCACTGGCTTCGGCGAACATCAGCCCATCGACCCGGCCGATAACGTCTTCGCCTACTCGCGCAACCGCCGCATCGAAATGCGCCTGACACAAAGGTAAGGGGAAGGTCTTTCAAGTCCCAGGTTGGCGCTCTTGGATAAGACTTCTTTGCGTGCTTAGCGTGAGAATTTTCGGACGTAAAAAGAGGAAGAATGGTTTCGAAGCTTTATATTCATGACATCGTCTGGCCTGCTTCGCGCCAGAGAGGCATCAATTTACTCCTGCAATTTGAAGTGCGAGTGCTTCGCGCGGTTAAATATGAATTCCCGGCCTTTTTGGGGGACCCTGTCTGCCTTACCGAGAGCTATTTGGAGGGGAAATGCAGTTCTGAAGCTTTTGCGTCCCTAATTGACCAATGCTGGTCGGTTCTGGAGACAAAGGAATATATTAATAATCTCAGGGATCCCTTGCCATTGGCCTGTCGTTTGGCTCTTAGCTTGGTGCCCAACAATATGCACCGTGATCCGTTGGAGCTTCATCTAGAGTGGTTTTTGGAGTTCGTTAAGGGCGTCAATCCTGAGTTTGAGAGGTTGGCCGAAGACATTCGAAGAGAATTTTTCATGTATGGAAAATAGCAACCTGAACTTCCAAACTGACCGCCTGACGGTTACCCATTGGCGCGCGGATCTAGCCGACCCTGAGGCGCGCCGGGCGCTTGAATTGACGCTGCCTGGTATCCTGGCGCCCGAGACAACGGCTTTCCTGCCGCCCCATATGCAGCTCGGTGCTGCCGCAGAGGCGGCTACGTGGATCGATGCACGGGCGGCGGAGTCGGACGTGTGTCTGGTGAAAACCCACGATGATATGCTGATCGGCCTCCTGATCCTGTTTGTAGCGGATGAGGACGAGCGTACGGTGGTGCGTATTGGTTATCTCCTTGACCAGGCCCAGTGGGGCAAGGGATATGCGTCAGAGCTGCTGGCGGGGCTCGTGGATTGGTGCAGGGGGCAAGTGCAATCTGGCGGCAAACCCATGGAGCTGATCGGCGGCGTCGAGGCCGACAACGGGGCCTCTATCCGCGTTCTGGAAAAAGCCGGATTTGCGCTCGAGGGTGACACCTCGACAGACACAAACAGATATTACCACCTGCAAGTGGAATAACGACCGGGGGATAGTATGCGGAATTTTGTGACAGCGGCCCTGATGGCCTTTGGTTTGGCCGCAGCGGCGCGGGCGGATGTGGTCGATGATATCGCAGCCAAAATGCGGGCGGGCGACTATAAGGGCATCACCGGCATGATGGTCAGCCAGGACGGTAAGATGCTGGCGGAAGCCTACGCGCCCGGCTGTGGGGCCGACAGGCACCATGATATCCGTTCCGCAACCAAAAGCATCACGGCGCTGCTGGTCGGTGAGTTGATCGAGGATGGGTCGCTCAAGTCCGTCAAAACGAAGCTTTCGAAAATCCTGCCGGACGCTTTTGCGCACATGCCGAAGGATGACCCACGCCGCGATATCACGGTGGAGGATGCGCTGACGATGCGCACGGGCCTGGCCTGCAATGACTGGATACCCGCAAGCGTGGGCCTGGAAGACAAAATGTACAAAACCCGCGACTGGGGCGCGTTCCTCTGGGCCCTGCCGATGGCCTATGAGCGCGGCAAGCATTTCAGCTACTGTACCGGTGGCGTCGTGTTCCTGGGGCGCGTGATTGAAAAGCTTTCCGGCAAGTCTGTACCAGCGTATGCCGAAGAACGGCTCTTTGGCCCCATGGGCATTGAAGGCGCCAAGTGGGAGAAAACCCCCAAGGGCCATACCGACACGGGTGGGCACCTGCGCCTGACGCTTTCCGACCTGCACCGGCTGGGGCAGTTGGTGCAGCATGGCGGCGAGGGGCTCGTGGACCCCAAGTGGCTCAAGGATGCGACGTCCGAGAAAACCCACGTGTATGAAAGGAACGAGCGCTACGGCTATCTGTGGTGGCTGAATAGTGGCATCGTCAAGGAACAGCCCATCAGCCTGGTGTACGCCCACGGCAATGGCGGTAATTTCATTTTTGTTGTGCCAGAGCTGAAGCTGGTCGCCGCCTTCACCGGCAAGAACTATGGCGACCGCACGCAGTTCATCCCCATGCAGCTGCTGACCCGCGAGATCATCCCGAGCCTGATTGAAGAGAAATGATTGCACCAGGGTCACGGACCCTGTAGTCAAGGCTGACTATAAAAAGCCCCGACAGAGGGCACTAAAAGGACAGCGACTATGCAACTTTCTTCTCTTCTTGGTGACAGGTTCACCAAGAGCCGTTTGGCCATTATCATTCTTTTGGCAGGCCTGCTCGTTTTCTACCATATTTCAACGGTCTATGACCTGTATCTGGGGGACGGCATGGCCGATCACCCGCTGATGATCCATATCCAGTCGGCATTGCGGCTTTCGATCGCAGCAAGCTTGATGCTTGTGGTTATCGGCGTAAGGCGCGCGCTCTACGCCATGTGGCTGACGATTGGTGGGTTGGTGCTGACACAATATATCGTGCATTTTGGCTCGAATCCGCCCGAGTTTGCGCTGGAACGGTCAGCTTTTTCCTACCTGCGGGGGTTTATCTTCCCCACCATCATCACGTTGCTGTTTCCTTACCGGAAGAGCCCGAAGAGCTGAATTTAACGCCAGACACGAAAGCTCCCATCTCGAACGCGCAATTCCGCCCGAATTGGGAGTCTTCAAGCATGTGGGCCATCAGTATGCTGCCGGGGATGTCGCAACGTCCCCGGCCATTATTTGTTTCCAGTTAACCGAAGATGAAATCGTCAGTTGTTAGCAAGGTCATATCGAAATTCTGCAGCGTGATACTGCTGCCCATGCCTGTGCTGATGATAGTGTGTCCTTCGCCTTGGGTAATGGTCAGATCATCAAATTGCAGTCCTGTGGATGTCAGGTCCAACAAATCGATTCCATCCTCGAACCCAACGACAAGGTCATTTCCCCAGTCGGTATCGAAGACAAGAATATCCGTCATATTGTCAGGATTGGCTGGTGCGCCGGCGATTGTATCGTCTCCGGCTCCGCCAATGACAGTATCCTGGCCCCAACCACCGAAGACATAGTCGTTACCGTCACCGCCATCGACCACATCGTTGCCACTGCCACCCTTAAGGATGTCATCTCCGGCGTCACCGTAGACAAGGTCCGACCAGGAACCAGCGTTGACGTAATCAGCCCCTTCGCCGCCAAATATCGTGTCATTCTGACCGCCATAAATGGTGTCGTCGCCGTCATCCCCAAGAATATGATTATGGCCGGACCAGCCTGTTATATAGTCGTTACCCGTTCCGCCAGACATGACGTCGTTGCCGTATCCGCCATTCATTGTGTCGTTCGCGGCGCCACCGAAGACATAGTCATCACCGTCACCGCCGTCGACAACATCTGCACCGCCACCGCCATAAAGGATGTCGTTCCCAGCGTCGCCATAAACTAGGTCTGCCCAGGACCCGGCACTGATATAATCTGCGCCTTCACCTCCATGAATGGTATCTGCTTGGCCACCGTAGATGACATCGTCGCCATCGTCGCCAAACATGAGATTATGGCCTGACCAGCCTGCCATAAGGTCATCGCCTGCGCCACCAGCCATGGTATCGTTGCCGTACCTGCCTTCCAGCGTATCATTGCCGCCCAGGCCGTTTATGGAATCATCACCATCCGTGCCGACCAAAGAGTCGTCAAAAATGGTGCCTTCGATAATATTGATAGGCATAAAGTCTCCTTATTCGCCATTGAAAATGGCACCCAGCGTAAAGTCCCAAAAAATGTTCAGGTCGGATTGCAGAAAGCTTTAAAATGCTTGGGAAATTGTATGAAAAGTTGGCGATGTCTCAGGGGTGGAAGGCTGTTGTGGTCAAGCTTGCGGGCGACTATATCAACCGGTCTAGCTAATCGGCTAGTTCAGTTTCTGTACCAATTGCTTTAGGCCAACCTGGACGGGGCTACCTGTTGCGGTCGTTACTTTTCTGGCATGTCCAGCGAACTGCCACGCCAACTGGCCACTTGATCTAGATCACATTCCCTTGAAACGAACTCTGTTATCCAGAGGCTGGACCGATTTTGGCTGGATAATATGTATCGCGATACGACACGACAAATGGCGACGGTGGCCGTGCAGAAAATGGAGTACCTGAAGGCGCATCCCCTCGGGTTTTCCATCTCGACCATGATGGCGGGTGCCTATGTGGGCATTGGCATCATTCTTATCCTGACGCTTGGCAATGACGCCGAGCCCCTGTCCCGCAACCTGATCATGGGCTGCTTCTTTGGCATTACCCTGACGTTGATTGTCTTTGCCGGTGCCGAGCTGTTCTCGGGCCACACCATGTTCATGGCATTCGGGTATCTTTATAAAAGGCTGACGGCCATTCAGGTGATCTGTGACTGGGTGATCTGCTGGGGTGGTAACCTGTTTGGGGCCATGATGCTGGGCGTGCTATTCACGCTTGGCGGCGGGGGCGGCTGGCTGGATGATCCGGCTAGCCTCGTGCATCAGATATCTGCGGCCAAAGTGGAAAGCAGCATCACCGCACTGGTCGCCAGGGCGATCATCTGCAACTGGCTTATCTGCCTGGCCATCTGGATGACGGCCCGCACCATGAGCGATACCGCCAAATGCATCCTTATTTTCTGGTGCCTGTTCGCCTTCGTGGCGGCGGGGTTCGAGCATGGCGTCGCCAATATGACGGTCTTCACCATTTCGCTTCTGGGCGCGCATGCTGACAGCGTGACCGTCTGGAGCGCCTGGTACAATCTGATCTGGGTGTCGGTGGGCAACATCATCGGCGGGGCCGGATTCATCGGCGTCGCCTATTATCTTACCGGCAGCCCAACGCAGTTCTCGCAAACCGACAGCGAGGAAGACGTCGAAAGCTCAGGCGCCAACCTTCACTAATAGGGCTGCTCTGCAGGCTTGGTAGACGCGCCTAGGCCGCATATTCGCCGAACTGCAGGTCCGCGAGGCGCTTATAGAGGCCGCCCTTGGCCACCAGTTCATCGTGCGTGCCTTCGGCGACGATCTTGCCGTCTTCAAGCACGATGATGCGGTCCACCTTTTTGACAGTCGCCAGTCGGTGGGCGATCACCAGCGTGGTGCGGCCTTCCATCAGATGTTCGAGCGCTTCCTGAACCTTGAGTTCCGACTCGGCGTCGAGCGCACTTGTGGCCTCATCAAGAAGCAGGATCGGTGCGTCCCGGAGGATCGCACGGGCAATGGCGATGCGCTGGCGCTGGCCGCCCGATAGGCGCGTGCCGCGTTCTCCCAGGAAGGTATCGAAGCCGTCTGTGGCGCGCTCGACAAACTCGGTTGCCGCCGCAGCCTCAACCGCCTGCCGCACTTCCTCGTCCGTGGCATCCTGACGGCCATAGCGCACATTCTCGGCGATCGTGTCGGCGAAGATGATGGTGTCCTGCGGCACGAAGGCCAGATGCTCGCGGAAGGCTTTGGGGTCTGTCTGGGCGATATCGACGCCGTCCATCTTCACAGCGCCCGATTGCGGGTCATAGAACCTCAAGAGCAGCTGCAGCACGGTGGATTTGCCCGCGCCAGACGGGCCCACAAGTGCGACCGTCTCACCCGCCTTCACATGCAGGTTGAAGTCTTCGAGCGCGGCCACGTCGGGCTTGGTCGGATAGTAGAACGTTACGTTATCGAAATGAATATCGCCTTCGATTTTAGCCGGCAATGCCTTGGGGTTGTCTGGCGCCTTGATCTTGGCTTCCGACGACAGCAGTTCCGCCAGCCGCCCGGCAGCACCCGCCGCGCGCTGCAGTTCGCTGTAGACTTCCGAGAGCGCACCAAAGGCACCGGCCACGAACACAGCCAGCATGATAAACTCAAGCATCTCGCCGCCTGTCATGTCCCCGGTCATCACATCCTGCGCGCCTTCGAAAAGCACCAGGGCGATGGCGGAAAAGATCATGAAGATCATGATGAAGGTCAGGCCTGCGCGTACCTGGATGCGGCGTTTGGCGGCAACGAAAGCGTCATCAACCTGTTCACCGAATCGGCGGGCTTCAGTTTTTTCCTGGGTGAAGGCCTGCACGATATTGAGGGCCGAGAGCGATTCGCCCGCGCGTGCACCCACATCGGCCACCTTGTCCTGGCTGGTGCGCGACAGGTTTCTGACCTTGCGCCCGACCACAATGATGATGCCGAGAAGGAGCGGGATCACCAGAGCGATATAGCCCATCAGCTTGGGCGACATAATGAAAAGCGCAATGGTACCGGCAACGGCGATCAGGAAGTTTCGTAGCCAGACGGACGCGCTGGAGCCCACGATTGTTTGAACCAGCGTGGTGTCTGCCGTCAGGCGGGAGACGATCTCGCCGGGGCGGTTCTCTTCAAAGAACTCGGGCGACAGGGTGATCAGCCGCTCATAGACCGCTTTCCGGATGTCCGCGACAACCCGTTCGCCGATCCAGGTAACAAAATAGAAACGGCAGGCGGTTGCCACAGCCATGACAACAACAATGGCCACAAACACAAGGAAATAGTCGTTCACCGCCTGGGCGTTGTCGTTTGAAAAGCCGTTATCGACAATGTTGCCAAGAGCCTTTGGGACCACCAGTGTGGTTGCCGCCGCCACCAGCAGGAAGAAGCCGGCCAGTACCAGTTGGAGCTTGTAGGGCTTTACGAAAGTCCAAAGCGTCCTGAGGTTCGCGAGCTTGCCCTTTGGCGGTTCGTGCTCGCGGCGGATGGTACTGTCTGACATGGATGCTCCCTTGGCTTATGTTTGTGCTGATATAGGGAATTGGGCGCCATAATCCAATCAACGATTTTGACTTTGTTATAATGCGCCTGTGCAACATGTGGTTATAATGCGCCTGTGCAACATGTGGGAAGGGCGCGGCATATTATTTTCACCACTGAGGGCAAAAAGCGTAGAAACAGCCTTGCATTCGTTGAAATATTGACCTATACGGACGCCTCGTTTTCGGAGGTAAGACCATGAAACAAGAAATTCATCCCGACTACCACAACATCAAAGTGGTAATGACTGACGGGACGACTTTTGAGACCCGCTCTACTTGGGGCTCGGAAGGCGACACCATGACGCTTGAGATTGATCCTAAGTCGCACCCAGCTTGGACTGGTGGCGTTCGTCAGGTTCTTGAAGGTGGCCGTGTGGCTAAATTCAACAAGCGCTTCGGTGGCCTGTCGCTCAAGAAGTAAGTCGTTCTCGACATTCGAGTTTTTCGGAAAAGGCGTCCCGTTCGGGCGCCTTTTTCATTTTCTGCTCTTGAAGGCCAAAAACTCCTCCCCACATATGATTTGTCCGGTCGCCGAATTCGGGGCCAGACAGTGAACCGACCCGGCATTTATGCGGGTCACGTAAAATCAGTCGCTTCACTTGGAGGACATGACATGAGAAACTTTGACCTTACCCCCCTTATGCGCAGCACCGTTGGCTTCGATCACCTGAGCCGCCTGCTCGATTCGGCCCTGACATCAGAAGGTGCAGCCGCGTATCCGCCCTACAATATCGAAAAGCTGAGCGAAGATGATTACCGAATCACCATGGCGGTGGCCGGTTTTGCTCCCGATGAACTGAATGTCACCGTTCAGGAAGGCACGCTCTATATCTCCGGCAAGGGCCGTGAAGAGGAAGAAGAGCGCCGTTTCCTGCACAAGGGCATCGCAAAGCGCGCCTTCGAGCGCCGCTTCGAGCTTGCGGAAACCATCCGCGTTGGTGACGCCAAGTTTGAAAATGGTCTTCTCGAGATCGAACTGAAGCGCGTGATCCCTGATCACAAGAAACCGCGTCAGGTCGAGATCCGCTCTACGGACGCGAAGATGAAGACCATTGAGGCAGACGCCGCCTAAGGGCGCGTCAACTCTAGCGCCCTGACCCCTTCCGGGGCGCTAACCTCCCAGTTTCCTCCACGACTCCTCGCTGTCGTGAACCTGACGTGAGGGCCGGGCATTCCTCCCCCAAAGCTCCTGGCTCTCACGGCTTTTTGCTGCAAATCGGACAAAAGTCCCTCGGCTACGCCTCAGTGTACTTTTGCCCGGGGCTCAATATGAAAAACCGACCCTCGAAGCGGTTCTTCGGGCCTGTTTTGCTCATTGTCTTGAAATCCGCCTCTGGCGGATTTTTCATGTAAAATTTGGAAACAAGGCGAAGAGCCGCCTCGAGGCTTGTTTTCGCCTTGTGGCTACTGAAGGAAAGTACATTGAGCGTTAGCGAAGGACTTTTCTTCAACTCTTAAAGAAGGCCTCAGCCGCTGCCTTGCTTGAACCCTTGGAGTCGAGTTCGCCCTTGGTGCGGGTGATTTCTGCTTCAAGCCGGCTGATGCGTTCCTCAAGTTCATGGGCGCTCAGGGTGGACAGGTCTTCCTTCTCGACCGCCGTCAGCGGACTGTCTTTCTTGATCGGGAGATCGTCAAAATCCATGGCATGTGCCTCCTGCCTTTTTTCACCTTTTACCTTGTATTCCTGCCTATCGCCCACAGATACTTTAGGCAAGCAGGGAGATGACTTTATGAAAGCGATTGAGATTACCACACCGGGCGGGCCTGAGGTCTTGAAACCGTGTGAGCGCGACAACCCGGCGCCGGGTGCGGGTGAATTGCTGATCCGGGTGATGGCGGCAGGCGTAAACCGGCCAGATGTGGTGCAACGGCTGGGCCGCTACCCCGCGCCACCGGGCGCCAGCGATATTCCGGGCCTTGAGGTCGCGGGCGAAGTCGTGGCGCTGGGGGACGGTGCTGAAGGCTTCAAGGTCGGCGACAAGGTCTGTGCGCTGGTGCCAGGCGGTGGTTACGCAGAACTATGCACGGCCAATGCGGCCTCGGCCATGCATGTGCCGAAGGGCTTTTCAATGGTGCAGGCAGCAGCGATCCCCGAAACCTATTTTACTGTATGGTCGAACCTGTTTGACCGGGCCGGTCTGACGGCGGGTGAAACACTTCTGGTGCATGGTGGTTCGTCTGGCATCGGCTCCACGGCCATCCAGCTCGCGAAGGCTTTCGGCGCCAGGGTCATCACCACCGTGGGTAACGCCGAGAAGGCTGAGTTCTGCAAGAAGCTGGGCGCTGACGTGGTGGTGAACTATCGCGAGGGCGACTATGTCGAGGCCGTGAAAGACTTCACGGAAGGCACGGGCGTGAATGTGGTGCTGGATATGGTGGGCGGCGATTATATCGCCAAGAATATCGAGTGTTTGGCGGTTGAAGGCAGGCATGTGTCCATCGCCTTTCTGCAGGGGCCGCAGGTGACCATGAACATGCTACCGGTGATGCTGAAGCGGCTGGTGCTGACGGGCAGCACGCTTCGGGCGCGGGACAATGCCTTCAAGGGCGCGATTGCAGCGAACCTGCAGAAGCATGTCTGGCCACTGATGGAGGCAGGCAAGGTGGCGCCGGTGATCGATTCGACCTTCCCGCTGGATCAGGCCGCAGACGCCCACGCCCGCATGGAAACAAGCCTCCATATGGGTAAGATCATGCTTGAGGTGGCCTAAGCGGGGCCAAAGTGCGGAAAAGCGGTCAAATTGAACCAGAAATCTGTTCAGGGCGCCATTATTCGCCATGACAGGGGCTTTTTGACCTGTTACACATGGGGCGGGAGGAATTTCTCTCCCCCCTTTCAGGAAAACATGGATCCAGAGAGGGCAGGTAAGCGGTACCGCTTATCTGGGCGAAGAGGAATTTCCGTAAACAAGGGATAACGGGATGACACAACCTTTGATGCCGATGGCCACCGCTGTATGGCTGGTGGATAACACGGCGCTTACATTCAAGCAGATTGCCGAATTCTGCCAGTTGCACGAACTTGAAGTTCAGGGCATTGCAGACGGCACTGTTGGTACGAATATCGTTGGCCAGGACCCGACTGCGAGCGGCCAGCTGACGTGGGACGAAATCAATCGCTGCCAGGCAGACCCAAAGGGTGCGCTTGTACTGAGCGAAGACGATGTGAAAGCGGTGCCGCGCACCAAGGGCCCGCGTTATACGCCGGTGTCCAAGCGCCAGGACAAGCCAGACGCCATCGCCTGGCTGGTGCGTAATCACCCAGAGCTTTCGGACCTGCAGATCAGCCGCCTGGTGGGCACCACCAAGCCGACGATCTCTGCGATCCGCGAGCGCAGCCACTGGAACATCCAGAACATCAAGCCGCAGGACCCGGTAGGTCTGGGCCTGTGTAAGCAGCTTGAGTTGGACGAAGCCGTGCGTCAGGCCGCAGCCCGCCGCGACAAGGCCGCTGCCAAATCAGGCGAAAAGCCTGCAGAGGCTGCGCCCGTAGAGGCGCCGGTTGAAGCCCCTGTTGTAGAAGCGCCAGCTGAAGAAGCTCCTGCGAAGGAAAAAGAACTGACTGCCGCTGACGTGTTCGGTGAAGAGCCAGCAGCGGACGCTGACGAAGAAGCTGACAAAGAATAAGGCCCACGCTAACTGGGCAAACAAAAAGCGCGAGGACTTGCCTCGCGCTTTTTTTGTTAAGCTTGTCTGCCCTTAGTGTCTGACCAGGCGGGTCATTTCCTCTTTCAGGCGGAGTTTCTGCTTTTTAAGCTGTGCTATTCGTATGGTATCGGGGCACGGCCTGTGTTCTTCCCGGGTGATGATCTCTTCAATTTCAGCATGTTTCGCGTTCAAGGTATTCACATGCGACTGTAGGTTCATTCCCGCACTCCTCTTCATTACGATTTTAAGACAGCATTATGAGACCAAATGAAGGGGCTCTTGTCACGGAAAAGATTTGCGCCCGAGCACTTGTCCTGTATCTTCGGGCACTTAGCAAATCGCGGAAAACCCCCGTTTGAAGGATTGTTGCGCCAAATGGCAGAGACTCGAAAGAAAAGGCTGATTATTGCCATCACGGGCGCTAGTGGTGTGGCTTACGGTGTCCGCGCGCTTGAGCTTCTGAAGGGGCTGGATGTTGAGCGCCATCTGGTGATGTCAAAGGCGGGTGAACGCACGCTTCTGGAGGAAACCGACTATAGCGTGCGTGACGTGCAGGCGATGGCGGATGTGCTCTATCCGGCCAAGGATATCGGCGCCGCGATCGCCAGTGGGTCCTTCCGTACCATGGGTATGCTGATTGCGCCGTGTTCGGTCAAGACCATGGGGGAAATCCGCACCGGGATCACCTCCAGCCTGGTCAGCCGGGCGGCCGATGTGATCCTCAAGGAACGCCGTCGGCTGGTGCTGATGGTCAGGGAGACGCCGCTGCATACCGGACACCTCAGAACCATGACGGCGCTCAGTGAAATGGGGGCGATCATCGCGCCGCCTGTCCCCAGCCTCTATGCCAAGCCCGCAAGCATTGACGACATGGTCACCTACACGGCGGCCCGCGCGCTGGACCTGTTTGATCTGGAAGTGGAAGGCCTTAACCGCTGGGGTGAATAACCGCCTTCATGCAGGCATATTGGGCGCCTTCAGCTTGGCCCCGCAAATCTGCAGATAGCTGCTGACACACGGCCATACGTCCCGCGCGTGGCTTGATTTGAGCGGCGGTTTGGTCAGGCACTTCAGAAGCGCCCGCTGCTCCTGCTGTTCGGCTTCAAGCTCTTCGGCCTTGGCGTCCTCATAGCCGTCCTGGCCCTTGAGGGCGCGCCGTGCCATACGGAGCGGCGCCAGCTTTTCCTCCTGCCACCAGCTGGCGGCTTCCATCAGCAAATCCCAGTCGTCAGCCACCGGGCGAACACCATGGTCATCCATCCACAGGCACAAAAGCAGCAGGTTTACGTCCGCGCCCAGGCTGTCCTGCGCATCAAGGCAGGCTTCCTGCATCGATGCATGGCTATAGGTACGGCAAGTGAAGTCCCAAAAATCGTCAGGCGAAGGCCAGCGGGTCGATTGCTGTGCTTCTATGTCGGCATTTGTCATGCTATAACCACCGCAATTCTAATGAGTTTTGGGGCCAGTATATGGATGAAGATGCCATCAGGGAGCAAATTTCTGCCCTCATGGAGGAGCACCGCGACCTGGATGATGCCATCACGGCAGTACAACGCGCCGGTACGTTCGATCTTTTGCAAGTGCAGCGCATGAAGAAGCGCAAGCTTCTTCTGAAGGATGAGATTGCGAAACTGCGTAATATGCTGGTGCCTGATATCATCGCTTGAGGCATAGCCCCCTGAACAGGGAGCCCTTAGCGTGGCTCGCTGTCGCCCTTGAGTTCCCGCTTGTTTTCATACATGGCCTTGTCCGCCTTATCGAGCGCGTCATGCGGCTCGTCGCCCTGGCGGAAGGTATAGGTGCCGAAGGCCATGCTCATCTTGATGGTCTCGCCGCCAATCACCAGCGGCGTGTCGGCAATGGTCTGCGCCAGTGAAGCTGCCTTGTCGTGTCCCACCTGTTCGTCAGCTTGCGCCAGGATCACGCCGAACTCGTCGCCGCCCAAACGACCAATCACATCGGTGCCGCGGACATTGTCCACCAGCGTGCGGGCCACATGAAACAGGGCCTTGTCGCCAGCTTCGTGGCCATATTTGTCGTTGATCAGCTTCATGTCATTGAGGTCAATGAACATCAGCGTTGAAGGCGTGCCGTAGCGTTCCGCGAAACTGATCATGCGGTTCAGCTCGCGCACAAACGCCCGCCGGTTCGGGATTGGCAGAAGGGCGTCCGTGTCGGCCACATCTTCCATTTCCCTGAGGCGCCGGTTGGTGGCATCCAGTTCGCGCCTGAGCTTGTCCACCTCTTCCATCAGCGACATGATCGCCTGCTGGACGCGCGGCGTCATTTCCTCAGGGGGAATAGTGGTAACCTGTACGGTGTCATTGATTTCGCGTGGCGCGGACGTTTCAGTCGCGCTGCCGGTCGCCCCCGTTTTGCGCACTGGGCGCGTCGGAGCGGTACGCGTGACGCCGGGTGTATTGGTTATTTTCATACAAGACCCTGTACCGGTTACTTTCGACTGTAGATAATCCATTATGGCGTCTTTGTGAATCGACTTGCAAGTTTCCTGATGAAATTGGCGTGAAATAGGCGGTTTTTGGGGCTTTTCGGCAAAGCTTGCAATAAGGAGGCGCATGCCTATAATGCGCGCTCCGCAGGGATGGCAGATGGGTTGCCCCTATGGCGGCACCTGTCATGGCTTTTAGGATGGAAGCGACCATGAGCACTGAGACGCCCGAAATTGGTATCATTATGGGAAGCCAGTCTGACTGGCCAACAATGAAGCACGCAGCAGATGTGCTCGCCGAACTTGGGGTCTCCTTCGAGACCCGCATCGTTTCGGCCCACCGGACGCCAGACCGCCTTTATGACTATGCCAAAACAGCCAAAGACCGTGGCCTGAAATGCATCATTGCCGGTGCTGGCGGTGCCGCGCACCTGCCGGGAATGGCAGCCGCCATGACCCCGCTGCCGGTTTTCGGTGTGCCAGTGCAATCCAGCATGCTTTCCGGCAAGGACAGCCTGCTGTCGATCGTGCAGATGCCAGGCGGTGTGCCTGTGGGCACCTTGGCGATAGGCAAGGCCGGCGCCAAGAACGCGGGCCTCCTGGCCGCGGCTGTAATTGCCCTGATGGATGAAGGCGTTGCCGAACGGCTTGACGCCTGGCGTGCCGCGCAAACCGAAAGCGTGGCCGAAATTCCGGTAGATGACGCTTAAGCGCTAACGGCTCAAAGGCAGGATATCAGCATGACACAGATTAAACCGGGTGGAAAAATCGGCATTTTGGGCGGTGGCCAGCTTGGCCGCATGCTCGCTATGGCCGCTGCGCGCCTTGGCTATCGCTGTCACATTTTTTGCCCGGACGTCCGCAGCCCGGCGTTTCATGTGGCGTGCGATTTCACTATCGCTGAATATGAAAATGAAGAGGCGCTGAAGGAGTTCGCCTCCAGCGTTGATGTGGCAACTTACGAGTTCGAAAATGTCCCGGCCCGCACGGCTGAGATTGTCTCGAAGGAAACGCTGCTGCGCCCGGGTGCGCGCGCCCTTGAAGTGTCGCAGGACCGGCTGACGGAAAAGAAATTTCTCAATGAATGCGGTGTGAAAACAGCGCCCTTCAAGGCTTTCCAGACACAGGAAGAGCTGGATGAGGCCTACAAGGAAATCGGCCGTCCGTCTGTCGCCAAGACCCGGCGTTTTGGCTATGACGGCAAAGGCCAGTTGATGATCAAGGCGCGCAAGGACGTGGACGACGTCATGGGCGTGACCAAGGGCACCGCCGCCATTCTTGAAGGCTTCGTGACCTTCGACCGCGAGATCAGCGTTGTTGTGGCGCGCTCGGCGTCGGGTGACGTGGCGGCTTTCCCGGTGGCGGAAAATGTGCACACCAACCATATCCTGGATACCAGCACCGTGCCGGCGCAGATCAGTGAAGTGGTGGAGGCCAAAGCCAAGGTAATGGCCACCCGCATCGCCAACGCGCTCGAATATATCGGTGTGATGACCGTTGAGATGTTCGTCAATGACGGCACGGGCGAGATTGTGGTTAATGAAATTGCGCCGCGCGTGCACAACAGTGGCCACTGGACCATCGAAGGCGCTGCCACCAGCCAGTTCGAACAGCATATCCGCGCCATCTGCGACCTGCCGCTGGGCGGAACGGATGCCCGCGGCAAGGTGCGGATGAAGAACCTGTTGGGCAAGGATATCCTGGATTTCGAACAGTATCTCACGGACCCAAAGGCCCACTTCCATCACTATGGCAAGCTGGAGCCGCGCGAAGGCCGCAAGATGGGCCATGTGACCTGGGTCGAAGACGCAGACTAAAATCTGAATAAGGAAAGGGAGGCCTTCGCCTCCCTTTTTTATTGCCTGCATAAGGCTTTGGGTGATTGGCTTGTCCTGCGGGATGGTTGTAATGATATAACTTTTGGTATAGCCTTTCCCTGTCAGAAGGGGGGCTTATGCAGTTTTTGAAATATTCACTTGTCGCCTTGCTTGTGGTCGGCTGTACGGCAGTGCCGACAACCGGCGACTGGCCGGAGGCGAAGATCGACCGCTCTGAAATCGAGCGCGTGTCGCTGAAGGGCCGGATCGTAATTATTGAACAGGTGCCCCGTTTTCTGCAGTTCGGCAGTGCGCAGGTGGTCAGCCCAAGCCTGGATCATTATCTGTTCTGGGACTTCTGCCGGGGCTCGGGCACCGTGTGGCAGATGGTGGCGCTCAGGCCCGATGAGAGGGCCAGTTCAGGCTGGTCCTATACGCGTACCAGGACCTTCCCTGCCACAAAGAGGCATGAGGCGGAAACGCGGGTAACCGAAGGGTTTCTTGAACGGCGTATCGCCGGATTTGAAGACCTGCGGAAAGCGGGCCTGTCCTTCTTCAAGCCCGGCACCATCAAATGCGACGCCACCTACGGTGACCCGATCTAGCGCCTAGCGCTCGAGAATCCAGGTGGCGTGTTCGGCGCGCACGGTGAAACCGTATTTATCCGCAAATGCATTGACGATATCGCGCATGGGGAAGCCTTTTGACCGGCTCCAATGCCAGTCATCGCCGGTGATCTGGGCGTCGGGCCACAGCTCATGGCAGACCTCAAGGTCCACGGCCTGCTTGTTGGCGTCAATATAGACCAGCTCCGGCTCGAAGCCCTTGTCTTTCAGTTCATAAAGCGCGTCGGGCGACAGGCCGCGGTACGGCACGAAGCGGCCCTCGAAGCCGCGCAGGTTCGCAAGCGCGGTGGGGAAGGGGCCCTGGCGCTCCACGTCTGCGGCAAAGCGCTTCTGGTCTTCCATATTGGGGTATTCGCGGGTCAGCTTCGGGCGGCCCACATAGCGCTGGACCTGCTCGATCAGATGGTCGCTCCAGGGGTCCACGCCCACAAGGCGAAGGTCCGGCTCCACCGACAGCCAGCGCTTGGCGCTGGAGCACAGGAAGCAGCCGATTTCCAGCATGTAGCGGGGCTTACGCGTGCGGATGATCTCATCCACCATGTCGCGCCCATAACCACCAAGCGTATAGTCCCACGCCACCAGGCCTTTGGTCTCGGGCCACGGGTTTTCCGCCAGAAGTTTTTCGAATGCCGTGTCCGTCATGCTGTGCTCCGGATACAAAAAGGGCGCGGTGTGTCCGCGCCCTGATCGATTGGTTCTTTAGAGGATCGAGAAGCCAGTGGCTGCCCAGTCCTTGTCGAAGCCCGCGAGGCCATTGGTGGTCAGCGGGTGATTGAACAGCTTCCTGAGCACGTCGATCGGGAAAGTGGCAACATCGGCACCGATGCGCGCGCTCTCCAGGATGTGCGTGGGGTGGCGAACAGAAGCCACCAGGATTTCCGTATCGAAATTGTAGTTGTCATAGATGTTGCGGATGTCTTCAATCAGCTCCATGCCGTTGAAGCCCACATCGTCATGACGGCCCACGAACGGGGAAATGAAGCTTGCGCCCGCTTTGGCGGCCAGAAGCGCCTGATTGGCACTGAAGCACAGCGTCACATTCACCATGATGCCTTCAGCGCGCAGCGCCTTACAGGTTTTGAGGCCATCGATGGTCAGTGGAACCTTGACCGCGATATTGTCGGCGATCTTGGCGCACTTGAGGCCTTCCTTCAGCATGGTTTCATGGTCGTGGGCAACGGTTTCAGCCGATACCGGGCCATCCACTTCCTTGGCGATCTCGGTAATCACTTCGAAAAACTCGCGACCAGCTTTCTTGATCAGCGACGGGTTGGTGGTTACGCCGTCAAGAAGGCCCGTGGCGTTTGCTTCACGGATTTCATCGATGTTGGCGGTATCCAGGAAAAATTTCATTGTTAGCTCCTTCGGCACTCCGGGCATGGAGTGGGTCACAGTATCCAGTGGGCGGCTGCAATCTTATATATCGACAAATGATGTGCGATGCACTCAATTCCGCCTATTCGAGGCCTGACTAATCAAGATTAGGGCTGCATGCAAGCACGGAGTGCAGAAGCAGCGTGCAGAATCAGGCCTCAACAGGATGGCCGATGTCGTCTTCCGCCTGATCCTGCTTGGGCATCTTGACAAAGAGGGATGCCAGAATCACCACAAGGGCGGCGGCAAACAGCGCCATATAGGCATTATTATAGGCCATCATGGCGGCTTCGCGCTGTACCAGCATGTCGCTGATGGCCAGTTGCTGCAGTGCCTCCGGACTGCCGGACATGGAGATGGCCTTGGGCGTGAAGGCCCTCAGCGGGCTCAGCCGCTCCACAAGCTCGGCGTGGTTGATCTGGCTATAGCGGCTGACGAGCGCCACCACCATGGAAATGGCGGCCGCCTGGCCCAGCCCGCGCACCAGCGAAAAGACGGATGAGGCCTCCACCTGCATCTCATGGCTGATGGACGCATAAGCGACGGTGGAAGCAATCACGAACAGGATTCCGATACCGAAGCCGTGCAGGATGGGCGGCACCGCCAAGAGCATGGCCGGTGTTTCCGTGGTCAGATGGATGAAGGGGTAGAGCCCTGTGGCCATGCAGGCGCCGCCAAGCGCCAGGAGCAGCCGCACGCTCAGGAACTGGGTCAGCTTTGGGGTCAGCATCATGCCCACCATCATGCCCACACCGCGCCACATCAGGATCACGCCGGTCTCCAAGACCGGATAGCCCATCAGGTTCTGCATCATGGGCGGCTGTAGTACCACCGAAGCGGTCATGTTGCCGGCGGTGATCAGGATCAGGAGCATGCCGATCATATAATTGCGGTCGCGGAACAGGGCACCGGGCAGGAAGGGGCGGGGGCTGGTGCGGCTGTTGACCGTGAAAATCCAGGCCGCGGCCAGGAACACCAGGCAGTAGGCGATGATTTCCATGCTTTCGAACCAGTCTTCGGTCTCGCCCCGGTCGAGCGCCAGTTGCAGCGTGCCGATGGCAATAGCAAGGCTGAAGAAGCCAATGAAATTCAGCTTGTGGCCGGGGAAATGCATGCCCTTTTTCATGGTCATGCCAAGGCCGAAGGCCGTCAGGATGCCCACAGGCAGGTTGATGAAGAACACCCAGCGCCAGTTGGCGACATCGGTGATATAGCCACCCAGCGACGGCCCCAGCACCGGCCCCGCCATGGTCCCCAGGCCAAACAGTGCCATCAGGCGTGCGCGGTCTGTATTGTCGGTGGACATGCGGTTCATGGTGGCGATGGCAAGCGGGATCAGCGGGGCGCCCGCCGCGCCCTGCAAAATGCGGGCGGCCAGCATGGCCTCAAGCGTGATCGCCAGCCCACACAGCACGGACGCCAGCGTGAAGATGGAAACCGACAGGATCATCAGCCTTTTCACGCCAAAGCGGCTCGCGGCCCAGCCCACCAGGGGGGTCAGCACCACGGCGGCGATGATATAGGTGGTGACCACCCATGAAATCTGGTCGAACGTTGCCTGCAGGGTGCCGCGCATTTCCGGCAGCGCCACATTGACGATGGTGGCGTCAATGGTGTGCAGCGACACGGCCGCCATCAGGCAGACCAGAAGGCCGCCCCGATGGTCTGTGATGGCGCTTGCGGGATGCTCGACTTCCGCCATGGATCAAAGCCCCAGAAGCGTCAGCAGGTCATCCGTTGTGCGTTCATGACCGGTGTCGATCGAGACTTCGGCGCTCAGGCCCGCGCGCAGGGCGCTTGTGTCCTGGCCATCATCCAGCCGGATCTGCACGGGAATACGCTGGATTACCTTGACCCAGTTGCCGGTGGCATTCTGGGCTGGAAGGACGGCGAATTCAGCCCCCGTCGCAGGGTCGATGGATGCCACCTTGCCGGTGAAATGCTCACCCGGCAGGGCGTCGATCATCACATCAACCGGCTGGCCAACCCTGATGAATGTCAGGTCGGTTTCCTTGGGGTTTGCTTCAATGCGCAGGTCGTTGTCCACCGTCAAGCCAAAGATTGGGTAACCTGCGGCGACATATTCGCCCGGGTGCAGATCGATCTGCGTGATGGTGCCGCCGGTGCGGGTGCGTACCTTCAGGTGGTCCAGCATCACTTCGGCGGACCGCACAGCCGCCTTGGCCTTCAAGACCATTGGGTGTTTGTTGGTTTCCAGGTCCGGGTTGCCGCCCAGCTGCGTCAGTGCCATGTTGGCTGCTTCCCGAAGCACTGTCAGCTGGCGCTCGGACTCCATCACCTTGTGGCGGTGGTTGTCGAGTGACGCTTCAGAGATATTCTGGTCCTTCGCCAGCGCTTCGGCGCGCTCCAGCTCACGCTGTTCGAACGCCAGCACTTCTTCTTCCTTGGCGATGGCGGCCAGGCTCTGGCGGTGGTTGGCGCGGATCGCGGCCACAAAGTTGCGCGCGCTTACCACTCCCGCCTGTGCTTCCAGAAGTTTCACCTGGGCGTCGGCGTCATCCAGTTCGGCGATCACATCGCCTGCGTTCACATGCTGGTTCCGTTCAACAAGCACCGTGCGTACTTCGCCGGAGACGCGCGCCGCACCCGTCAGGATGCCGGTGCGCACATAGGCATTGTCGGTGGTGATCATGCGCCCGCCAGACAGGTAAACCATGGCGGCAACCACGGCGATCAGGCTGGGAACACTGATATAAAGGAGGATACGCTTCATTGTTTGTTACTCGCGGTCTGGTCGGCCCGCCGTTGGCTGGCGTCGGTGATGACACGGTCCATCAGCTCAAGGAGTGTGTCGCGCTCGGCTTTTGAAAGGGCCGACAGGAAGAGGTCGGATATCCGGTCGATCCGCTCCAGCATGGGGCGGATAACGGGGTCTGTTTTCTCGGTGATGAACAGGCGGCGGACGCGGCGGTCTGTGCTGTCGGTGCGCCTCTCGATCATGCCGCGCGCCTCAAGAGCGTCAACCTGCCGACATACGCTCATGGTGGCGATATCCAGTCGGGCGGCCAGCGCCTGCTGGGTAATGCCCGGGTTCCGCCAGATGGCAATCAGCATCTTGGCCTGGGCGCGGGTGACGTCCAGATCCTGTTCGGCTTCAAAGCTTTGGCGCACCAAACGGTACAGGTCGCCCACCTGGAATACGAAGGAGTTATGGTTTTTTTCCTGTTTCATGGCGCCTGATATGGGTCGGTGAGTTTCATAAGCAAGGATAATTGTAAGCTAGGCTTATTAATATTTCCTTGCGCGGAGCTTTTGGCGCAATTGCTGTGGCGGATTTTGTCGCCTATGGTGGCGCGGATTGGTTGTCCATTCGGGCAGATATTGGCAGAGGTCTTACCGCGTGACGCAGGCGCAGCTTTTCAAGGATCAGGAAGTGGTGAGCGAGGAGGCTGGCGCGCGCGTGCAGGTGCTGTTGCCGCTGCCGCTGGCTGGTCCCCTGGATTACCGCGTGCCGGACGGTATGGCGAACCAGCTTGAACCTGGCGCAGTGGTGGAAGTGCCGCTTTCGGGCCGCAAGGCGATTGGCGTTGTGTGGCCCAAGAACACGTCCGGTAAGGCCAGCGGTAAAACGCTGCCCCTCAAAAAACTCAAGCCGGTGGAGCGCATCATCGATGTGCCGCCCTTCGGGACAGACCTGATGCGATTCGTCGATTGGGTATCGGCCTACACGCTCTCCAGCCAGGGGGCGGTCTTGCGCATGTGCCTGTCAGTGCCCGCCGCCTTTGGCGACGTGCCGGTGAAACGGCATTATGCCACCACGCCCGATATGCCAGACGGCATCCGCATGACGCCCGCGCGGGAAGCGGTGCTGAAAGTGCTGGCCGACGGCAAACCGCGGATGGCGCCGGAGGTGGCGTCGCTCGCGGGCGTTTCGGACGGTGTGGTAAGGGGGCTGGCGGACGCCGGCGCGCTGGTGGCGCTTGATATCTCCGTTGACCAGCCCTATCCCCAGCCGGACACCAGCCTCAAGGGGCCGAAACTGTCTCCTGAGCAGACCGAGGCCGCAGAAGCGATTCGCGCCGCCGTGTGGGAAGGCGGCTTCCAGCCCTTCCTGTTGGACGGCATCACGGGGTCCGGCAAAACCGAGGTCTATTTCGAAGGCCTCGCCGAAGCCCTGCAGGAGAAGGGTACGCAAGTACTGGTTCTGGTGCCCGAGATTGCGCTGACATCCCAGTGGCTTGAACGCTTTGAAGCCCGCTTTGGGGTCACGCCGGTGGTGTGGCATTCGGAAGTGGGGCAGGCCGAGCGCAGGCGCGCCTGGCGTGCGGTGGCATCAGGCGACGCCCGTGTGGTGGTGGGTGCGCGGTCCGCGCTCTTTTTGCCGTTCAAGAAGCTGGCCTTTATTACAGTAGACGAAGAACACGACCCATCCTTCAAACAGGAAGAGGGGGTGCTGTATCACGCCCGCGACATGGCAGTGGTGCGGGCGATGCAAGCGGGGTGCCCTGTGGTGCTCGCCAGCGCGACCCCCAGCCTGGAGACGCAGGTGAATGCGGACGAGGGCAAATATCAGGTGCTGAAGCTTCGGGAACGTCACGGCGTGGCGGTGCTGCCGGAAATGCGCGCGGTGGACATGCGCGCCGAACCGCCCGAGGCCGGCACCTGGCTGTCGCCCATCCTGGTGCGCGAGATTGAAGAGACACTGGCGGCGGGGGAGCAGGTGATGCTGTTCCTCAACCGCCGGGGCTACGCGCCGCTCACGCTCTGCCGCACCTGTGGGCACCGTATTGAATGCCCCAGCTGTTCGGCCTGGCTGGTGGAACACCGCTTTCGCCAGGAACTGCAGTGCCATCACTGCGGCCATATGGAGCCGATCCCTGAGGCCTGCCCCACCTGCGAAAGCAAGGAAAGCCTGGTGGCCTGCGGCCCGGGCGTGGAGCGCCTGTTCGAGGAAGTGACCCGCCGTTTTGCAGACGCCCGCACCAGCGTGATGACCAGCGACACGATGATGAGCCCATCACAGACGGCGGCGGTGGTGAAGGAAATTGCGGGCGGGCATCTGGATATCGTGATCGGTACCCAGATCGTGACCAAAGGCTATCATTTCCCCAACCTGACACTGGTGGGCGTGGTGGACGCAGACCTGGGACTGCGCGGCGGTGACCTGCGCGCTGGCGAGCGCACCTACCAACAACTGGTGCAGGTGGCGGGCCGGGCAGGCCGGGCGGAAAAGCCGGGCAAGGTGCTGCTGCAAAGCTATGAGCCCGAGCACCCGGTGGTGCAGGCACTACTTACCGGCGACGGCGACGCCTTCATGGCGGCAGAGAAAGCCGCCCGCGCACAATATCATATGCCGCCATACGGCAAGCTGGTGGCGATTATCCTGTCGGGCCCGGAAATGGCGGAGGTGCTGGAGGTGGGCCGCGCGCTTGCGAAGGTGGCGCCTGTTGAACACGGTGTGGATATCGTGGGCCCGGCACCCGCGCCCATGGTGCGCATCCGCGGCCAGCACCGCTTCAGGATGCTGCTTCATGCCAAGAAGCACATCAAAGTGCAGCAGCTGGTGCGGAATTGGGTTTTGCGGGTGAAGCCGAAATCCAGTGTACGCATCAAGGTGGACATCGACCCCTATAGCTTCATGTAGTAACCCTTCTGAAAAAAGGGGAGGTGTTGGCCTCGAAAGGTTACTACTGAATGAGGTTAAGGGCCGGGTTAGCCCTTTTCTTCTGCCTTCAGGGCGTCCATTTCTTCCTTGTGACGCTTCTTCAGGGCTTTCTTCTCGCTTTCATGCTTCTCATAGAGGCTGGCGAGGTCGGCATCAGGGTTGCCCTGCATGCTTTTGATCTCGTTCGCCTGCGCGTCCAGAAGCTCACGCCATTCTTCGTGCTGGCGTTCTTTCAGTTCCTGCACTTTCTGTGCGAATTCGCTATTGCCTGATTGTGCGACTGCTGTCGCAGCCGTTTCAGAGGTCATCGTTGCAGCGGCCTGGGGAACAGCTGCGCCTGCGACTGCGGTTGCAGCAGCCAGGGCGATGAAGAGTTTCTTGTGTGTCATTTTATTTACTCCCTTGTTCTAGCCCCACGGCTAAAGTTATGAGAGCCACTCGTGGACGGATTGAGGCGCGAAAGCGGTTAAAATGAGGCAGGTCGGGACCCCGGTTTACACGAACTGGGCCCTGCTTCAGTAGCGGCTGGACGGGTAGGCGATTCGTACCACCCGGGCGGATTTCGGCTGATGGTGGCAAGGGGCCGTGGCATATGCCCAATGTGGCCCCGCGACGGGCTGTTTTGGGCCCATATATAGAAGAAGGGGCAGCTGAAACGCCCAAGCCGTTGCTGGCCTTCAATTCCGGGCGGTCGTCTCGCCCGGTTCTCACCCCCTGGCATGCCCGCGCGTGGCGGGGGGAATGGGATTTCCCCATAAGATTCCAAAAACGGGTTCAAGGTGGCTTGCGCCCGCCAAATCCTTATGCTAGAGGGAGCACGCATTTCGGCTGGCCTTGGCCGCGGTGGGTCTATCTACAGGTTCGTCAAAACAGGTCAAAAATTGAGCGTGGGCGGTGCTTTCGAGTGGCCGTCTCACAGGTGTGTCAAACAGGTTCAGACCTAACCCAGGGGAACGTCTGACGTGACCTCGCACAAAGCGATAGTATCCGGGATTTCAGGCCGCTATGCGGTAGCGCTTTTTGAACTCGCCCTAGAGTCCAAGGCGCTCGAGGCGGTTGAATCCGATCTCTCAACGCTTAAGGCAATGCTCGACGAAAGCGCCGATCTGCGCGATCTCGTCTCCTCGCCGCTTTACAGCCGGGACCAACAAACTGCAGCCATCGAAGCTGTTGCGAAAGCAGCCAAGCTTGGTGACCTGACAGTGAAGTTCCTTGGCGTGCTTGCAGCGAATCGCCGCCTTGGCGCTCTTGGTTCAACCATTGCAGCATTCGAAAAGCTGATTGCCCATCACCGCGGTGAAGTGCGGGCGTCGGTTGTGAGCGCGCGCAAGCTGACCAAGACCCAGCTTGGGAATCTTGAGAAAAAATTGAAACTGGCTGTCGGCCAGGACATCCTCATCGACGCTAGCGTTGATGAAAGTCTGCTCGGCGGTCTCACGGTTAAGGTTGGTTCGCGTCTTATCGACGACAGCCTCAAAACCAAACTCGACAACCTCGCAATCGCCATGAAAGGGGTTCAGTAATGGATATCCGTGCGGCGGAAATTTCCAAGGTCCTGAAGGACCAGATTGCAAACTTCGGCAATGAAGCCCAAGTTTCTGAAGTAGGCACCGTTCTCTCTGTTGGTGACGGTATTGCTCGCGTTTACGGCCTCGACCAAGTTCAGGCTGGTGAGATGGTTGAATTCCCAGGTGGCGTTAAGGGCATGGCCCTCAACCTGGAAACCGACAACGTGGGTATCGTTATTTTCGGTGACGACCGTGGTATTAAAGAAGGCGACACCGTTAAGCGGACCGGCGCAATCGTTGACGTTCCTGTGGGCAAAGGCCTGCTGGGTCGCGTTGTCGATGGCCTCGGTAACCCGATTGACGGCAAAGGCCCACTCAAGGACGTTGAGCGTACGCGAGTGGAAACCAAGGCGCCTGGCATTATCCCACGTCAGTCAGTATCCGAGCCAATGCAGTCGGGCCTGAAGGCAATCGATGCCCTGGTACCTGTAGGTCGTGGCCAGCGTGAGCTGATCATTGGCGACCGTCAGACCGGTAAAACGGCTGTTGCGATCGACACATTCATCAACCAGAAGCCAATCAACGACGCAGCAAAAGAAGACGGCGACAAGCTGTTCTGTATCTATGTTGCGGTTGGCCAGAAGCGTTCCACGGTTGCACAAATCGTGAAAGCACTCGAAGAAAACGGCGCGCTGGAATATTCCATCGTAGTTGCCGCAACCGCTTCCGAGCCTGCTCCGATGCAGTTCCTGGCACCATACACCGGTACGGCGATGGGTGAGTATTTCCGCGACAACGGCATGCACGCTGTTATCGTTCATGATGACCTGACCAAACAGGCTGTTGCCTACCGTCAGATGTCCCTGCTGCTGCGTCGTCCTCCAGGACGTGAAGCATACCCAGGTGACGTATTCTACCTGCACTCACGTCTTCTCGAGCGTGCAGCGAAGATGTCTGACGAGCGTGGCGGTGGTTCCCTGACGGCTCTGCCAGTAATTGAGACCCAGGCTGGTGACGTATCTGCATACATCCCAACCAACGTGATCTCCATTACCGACGGTCAGATCTTCCTCGAGACTGAACTGTTCTATAAAGGTATCCGCCCTGCGATTAACGTTGGTCTGTCCGTATCCCGTGTGGGTTCCGCTGCACAGATCAAGGCGATGAAGCAGGTTGCAGGTTCCATTAAGCTTGAGCTGGCCCAGTATCGTGAGATGGAAGCCTTCGCTCAGTTCGGTTCCGACCTTGATGCGTCTACCCGGCAGCTGCTGAACCGTGGTGCCCGCCTGACCGAGCTTCTGAAGCAAGGCCAGTACAGCCCACTGCCAGTTGAAGAGCAGGTAGTATCCATCTTCGCGGGTGTGAATGGTTATCTCGACAAGATCGCGACCACGTCTGTAACGCGCTTCGAAGAGCAGTTCCTCGCTGAGGTTCGTGCGAAGCACGCTGACGTCCTGAAGACGATCCGTACCGAGAAGAAACTGTCCGATGATACGATTTCCAAGCTGAAATCCATCCTCGACGCCTTCGCGAAATCTTTTAGCTAAGAAGCTGGATAGGAGAGGCTGAGCAATGCCAAGCCTTAAGGATCTAAAAATCCGCATCAATTCGGTTAAGTCGACGCAGAAAATTACCAAGGCCATGAAAATGGTTGCTGCGTCGAAACTGAAGCGTGCGCAAGAGGCGGCTGAGGCCGCCCGCCCGTACGCAGAGCGGATGGAAAAAGTACTGACTGGCCTCGGCGCATCCGTCGCTGGCCAGCCGGGTGCTTCTCCGCTTCTGATTGGTACGGGTAAAGACGATGTCGAGCTGGTGATTGTTGCCTCTTCAGAGCGTGGTCTCTGTGGCGGTTTCAATACCAACATTGTCAAAGCCGCCCGTATCCATCTCCGGGAGCTGATTGCAGCCGGCAAGACGGTCAAAATCCTTTGCATCGGCAAAAAGGGCTTCAACGTCCTGCGCCGTGAATTTGGTGATAAAATCATCGACGTGAAAGACATGTCTGGCATCAAGAAGCTTGGCTTCGCGGACGCCCAGACGATCGCCCAGGAAGTCCTGGCGATGTATGAGCGCGGTGAATATGACGTAGCGACGCTGTTCTATGCGAAGTTCCAGTCTGCCCTGGTGCAGCTGACAACCAAGCAACAGCTGATCCCGACGCCTTTGCCCGAAGCAGCCAATGAAAATGAAGCTGCGGACGAGCTTGGCGGTGCTGCCTATGATTACGAGCCGGACGAGACAGCGATCCTTGATGATCTGCTGCCCCGCAACGTGGCTGTGCAAATCTATCGTGGTCTTCTTGAAAATGCTGCATCCGAGCAGGGTGCGCGTATGACCGCAATGGACAACGCAACGCGTAACGCTGGCGACATGATTGATAGCCTGTCCATCACGTACAACCGTACGCGTCAGGCGAACATCACCAAAGAACTGATCGAAATTATTTCTGGCGCTGAAGCGCTTTGAGTTTGATTACACGAAGGAGTGTAAAAAATGGCTAAGAATACTGGCCGCGTAACACAGGTAATCGGTGCTGTTGTCGACGTACAGTTCGACAATGAACTGCCGGCCATCCTGTCAGCGCTGGAAACTGAAAACAACGGTGCCCGCCTCGTTCTCGAAGTGGCATCTCACCTGGGCGAAAACACTGTTCGTACCATCGCAATGGACGCCACCGACGGTCTGGTGCGCGGTCAGGAAGTGACGGACACAGGCGCACCGATCTCCGTTCCTGTTGGTCCTGAGACGCTGGGTCGTATCCTGAACGTGATCGGCGAGCCAATCGACGAACGCGGTCCTGTTGGTCACAAGCAGGTTGCCCCAATTCACGCTGAAGCGCCTTCTTTCGAAGACCAGTCAACAGAAGCCGAGATCCTGGTAACAGGCATCAAGGTGGTTGACCTTCTCGCACCTTACGCAAAGGGCGGTAAGATTGGTCTGTTCGGTGGTGCCGGTGTGGGCAAGACCGTACTGATCATGGAGCTGATCAACAACATCGCAAAAGGCCACGGTGGTTACTCTGTATTCGCCGGTGTGGGTGAGCGTACGCGTGAAGGTAACGACCTTTACCACGAGATGATCGACTCCAAGGTTATCAACCTCGAAGGCGAATCGAAAGCTGCCCTCGTATACGGTCAGATGAACGAACCTCCAGGAGCCCGTGCACGTGTGGCCCTGACTGGTCTGACGCTCGCGGAATACTTCCGTGACCAGGAAGGCCAGGACGTTCTGTTCTTCGTAGATAACATCTTCCGCTTCACGCAGGCGGGTGCAGAGGTGTCCGCACTTCTGGGCCGTATCCCATCTGCTGTGGGTTACCAGCCAACACTGGCAACTGACATGGGTGCCCTGCAGGAGCGTATTACTTCCACGAAGAAGGGCTCGATCACTTCCGTACAGGCCGTTTACGTACCTGCGGATGACCTGACTGACCCTGCACCTGCAACGTCGTTCGCACACCTTGACGCAACAACAGTTCTGTCGCGTCAGATTGCGGAACTTGGTATTTACCCAGCTGTGGATCCACTCGATTCCACCAGCCGTATCCTTGACCCACGCGTTCTCGGTGACGAGCACTATGAAGTTGCGCGTTCGGTTCAGGAAGTACTGCAGAAATACAAATCCCTGCAGGACATCATCGCGATCCTGGGTATGGACGAGCTTTCTGAGGATGACAAACTGGTTGTGGCACGTGCCCGTAAGATCCAGCGTTTCCTCTCCCAGCCGTTCCACGTGGCAGAGATCTTCACCGGCATTAACGGTGAGTTCGTATCCCTCGAAGACACGATCAGTGGCTTCAAGGCGATCGTTGCCGGTGAATACGACCACCTGCCAGAAGCTGCCTTCTACCTCGTAGGCAACATCGAGCAGGCTGTTGCGAAAGCTGAAAAACTGGCTGCTGAAGCCGCATAAAGAAACGGGACAAGGACATCATGACCGATACCCTTCACTATGAAATCGTTTCTCCTGAGCGCCTTCTCAAGGACGCTGAGGCAGCGATGATTGTTGTGCCAGGTGCCGACGGCGACTTCGCCGCGCTGCCAGCGCACGCGCCCATGATGTCCACGATCCGCCCTGGTGTTGTTGAGATTTTCGAGACTGAAGGCGGCACGCCTGAGCGTCTCTTCGTCAAGGGTGGCCTGGCACAAATCAGCCCGGCCGGCCTGACGATCCTCGCCGAAGAGACCCTGTCTCTCGACGATGTGGACCTGGACGATCTCAACAAGAAGATCGCGGATACCCGCGAAGACATCGAAGACGCCAAGGATGATGTGGAACGCGCAGGCTTTGAAAAAGAGCTCGCATGGATGGTCGCCCTCGCGGACATCGTCGCTCACTAAGCCTAGCCAATCGGCGAAAGAATAAAGAAGCGCTGCCCCGACCGGGCGGCGCTTTTTTCTTATGAGGCTGCCAGATTGGCGGCCGAAGGGTCTTCCGCCGTCCGCATCCAGGCTTTCATTTCCGGGAATTTGGGGTGCGCCATCGGCCCTTCCACTTCCGGCATGCCTGTCAGGCCCATCCAGGCCAGCAGCGGCACACCCGGCCAGTGGCCTTCGCGGTAGAGCGACGCCGCATGGGTCCCGCCGCCCTTGTAGCCGTGGTCATGGAACACCACCTCGGGCTCAATACCGCAGGCGATTGCGGCAGCATAGGACCAAGCCTGGGCCGCGATCTCTTCGCCCATCTCTGGACCGGCGTCGGCAAAGCGAGATTCGCGCTGGCTGGGGGCCATAACGGCGATATGGCCGGCTTCATGCAGCAGGTCGCCCGGGTAGGTCATGCGCGCGGGGTCATATACCAGGCCGCCATGTTCCAGTCGGATGCCGGGCAGGAAGGTATCCTCCGGCAGCGTGCCTTCGCGCACCGGAATGCCGATACCCGTCAGAAAGGCGGTGATTTTCTCGATGATCGTCGTTTTGTCCATGGCCCCAGTATCGCCTTTGCAGGGATTTCCTGAAACCATAAGACGAATTTATTCGCCCTGTCGAGGTTGTATTCAGTCCTTGGCCGCACCGGGAAAATGCAGGTTCAGCATCAGCATGTCGATGTTTTCGCCGTCGCGGGCCAGCGGCAGCGCCAGCACATGATAGGTGGGGTGTTCCTCATGCTGCCACGGGGTAGGGCGGTCCAGCGCCAGATAAGGCTGGGCGGCGTCCACCAGCGCCGTGAAACGGGCCTGCAGCACGTCACCACCGCGCAAGGACGCCACATCCATGCCTGTGGGGTCGCGGCCCATCATGTGCGCGATGCCGGTACCGGCCAGCCGTACGGTGAAGCTGGTTGGGTTGCTGAGGACATCCACCAGCATGATGGTGGGCAGGACAGAGGCGCTGAGGTCCTTGGGCGAAAAATCGTGCCGCCCGGGCAGCTTCTCGTCCCTCAGCTTTGAGGCCCACAGCGCATAGGTCCTGCGGCCGCCTTCCCAGAGAATGCTGGTCTCATCGAAGTCCCACCGCATATTGGCAAAGGTGCTCGCTGTCATGGCGCTTATCCCAGCAGCTGGTTGACCACCTCAGTATAGACTGCCTGCTTGAAAGGGACAATCTCGGCCACCAGGGCTTCAGGCGTGGTCCATTTCCACTGGCTGAACTCAGGGTGCTCTGTTTCGATATTGATGGCATCGTCGCCGGCCTTTAGCTCCATCAGGAACCAGCACTGCTTCTGGCCGCGATACTTGCCGCCCCAAGCTTTGCCCAGAAGATGCGGGGGCAGGTCATAGGTGACCCAGTCTTCGGTCTGTTTGATGATCTTCACATGCTCTGGCGCGACGCCGATCTCTTCTTCAAGCTCGCGTACGGCGGCCACCTCAGGCGTTTCGCCGTCATCAATGCCGCCCTGCGGCATCTGCCAGGCGCCGGGTGTGTCGATACGCTCGCCGGTGAAAATCTGGCCCTCAGCGTTCACAAGCATGATCCCCACACAGGGGCGGTAGGGCAGGTCCGTCATGACGCTTATCTCGGCAGGGGTTGTTTGTTGGCAACAGCGCTGATTGGCACCAGCACGAAGCCGCGCTCTTCAAGCCCTGCTGCCCAGACCTTGATGGCATCAACCGTCACCGGATATGGCCGTCCCATGCCAACGGCATAATCCAGCGACCGTGCCCGGCTTTCAAGTTCTGCCAACTGTTTGGCAATCTCGCCGGGGTTCACATTCTCGTCGACAAAATTATTGTTGATGGCTGTCGGCAATCCCAGGTCACGCCCCATGGAGGCCGCGCGGCTATATTGCGATGCCCGGCTATCCAGCAGCATCAGGCCGCGCCGGTTCAGTTCCTCAAGCACCGGGCGCAGGCTTTCTGACGCCGCGGTGAAGCGCGACCCCATATGGTTCACCACGCCCACATAGCCCGACATGCGGCCAAGCGATGCCCGCAGCAGGTTGATGTTTTCGCGCGCGGACCGGCTGGTCAGCAGCGTGAACGGCCCCGGGTCATTCTGCGGGTAATTGATCGGCTCCATCGGGATCATCAACAACACTTCGTGCCCCGTGCGGCGGGATTGTTCCCCCCATTCAAACCCATTGGTGGAATAGGGCGAGAAAGCAAAGCTTACGGCAGAGGGCAGCTCGGTGATCACCCGCTGGGTGCTGTTGCGGCGCTGGCCCATGTCGGTGATGACAATGGCAATCTTGTGCAGATGCATGTTCCGAGGCGGGGGTGCGGCATATTCGTCAAATGGCCGGCGGCCTTCTGGTGAGACGCGCGGCAGCGGGCCGTTGTTGGTCTGTTCAATCAGGTCCGAGTTCGCATCCACGCGGATGCCGCTGCGGATCTGTGTCTGCGAATTTGGCTGGGTTGCCGGGTTTTCTACCGGCTGGGTCATGCCTGTGGTCATGTCCTGCTGCATGGCAGGCGTGTCGTCCGTTGGCTCGTCACGGGTGGTGGCAGCAAGCTCTGCGGGCTCATCCGCCGTGTCCATCTGTGTCTCGCCGGGGGTAGCGTCAGCGGTGTCCGTGCGTGTCGGTTCAGCGTCTGCCGGTTCCGTCTGTTGCACAGGCGGGGTCGCCGCGCCCGCATCCGCATTGTCAGGCGTGGCCATGGCGGCCAGTTTCTCGTTCGGGTCGTAGGACAGTTCAAAGTAAACCGTACCGCCAACAATGATAATCAGGCTGACGGCCCACGCGATCAGAAGAGCATTAAGACTGGACGGCACGATCGTGAATCCCTCTTGAGTTTTCAGTCATGCCGTCCAAACCGGCGGTGCAGCGGAGGTCCTTAGCGGACTTCGGCCACCTGTGATTTTGGAAGGCCTGACATATTCTTCAATAGCTTAATGGCATACCTGAGCTGTACGTCAACCTGTTCGTCACTCGTTTCGCTGGTTTCGGTGGCTTCGCCAACATTGTCGACCTCGTCGGTCATGGCCTGGGCATCATATTCGCCGTCGAATTCGCCGGTGCGGTCGACGTTGTCCTGGTCATTCTCGATGTGGCCCTGCAGGTCTGCCTCGCGGCGTGGGTTGCCGCGCTGACCGGCAGGACGCGGGAACAATACTTCGATATCCGGCTCAACACCGCGTTCCTGGATCGACTTGCCGCTTGGCGTATAGTAGCGCGCGGTCGTCAGCCGGATGGCGCGGTCGCCCGCGCGGCCCAGGCGAATTTCGCTTTGCACGGTGCCCTTGCCGAATGTCTTGTCGCCCAGCACGATGGCGCGGCGGTGATCCTGCAGCGCACCGGCTACAATCTCGCTTGCCGAAGCCGAATAGGCGTTCGTCAGTACCACAACGGGCAGGCCGTCCAGCATGTCACCCGAAGTCGCATACCAGCGGTTATTGTTCTGGCGGCGGCGGCCACGGGTGGACACGATCTCGCCGCGGTCCAGGAAGGCATCAGACACGCGGATGGCTTCGTCCAACAGGCCGCCCGGGTTGTTCCTCAGGTCCAGGATCACGCCGTCAAGGTCCGGCCCCAGTTGGGACTTGATCGCCTCGATGGCCTTCTCCACGCCTTCGCCGGTCTGCATGTTGAAGGTGGTGATACGGATATAGCCGATGGTGTCATCTTCCACGCGGTGACGCACGGATTGGACCATGATCTTTTCGCGCACGATGGTGACGTCGAACGGGCCGTCATAGCCTTCGCGGATAATGGTCACCACAATCGGTGCGCCCACGGCGCCGCGCATTTTCTTTACGGCTTCGGTCAGCGTTTTGCCCTGGATGCTCTCGCCGTCAATGTGAGTGATATAGTCGCCGCCCTGAATGCCGGCCTTGTCCGCCGGGGTGTCATCAATGGGGGAAACAACCTTCACCACGCCCTTTTCCATCTGCACCTCGATGCCGAGGCCGCCATATTCGCCTTCCATCTGGACGCGAACCTGCTGGTAGATGTCAGGGTTCAGATAGGTGGAGTGAGGGTCAAGGGAGCGGAGCATGCCCTGGATGGCCGCTTCAATCACTTCCTTGTCGTCAACTTCGTCAACATACTCGGACCGGACGCGCTCGAAAATCCGCATCAGGAGGTCAAGCTGCTCGTAGAACTCGTCCTGATTCTTGCGCGTGTCTGCCTGGACTGCTGCGGGGGCTGTGAAGGCCACCATCAGGGCCACCATAGTCCCGGTAATAAGTTTCCGCATGTTGACACCTTTCATCGTTAACACTCGTAACCCTGCACGCCTTAACGCGCAGATGCTGTTTGTCTGCTCAGCCACGGGGCCGGATCAACCGATTCCCCATTGTGCCTCAGTTCCAGATAGAGCTCGGCCGTGGCCTTGTTGTCGCTCATGGAACCTACGGGTTCTCCCGCCAGAACCCACTGGCCTACCACTGCCTGCAGCGTCTCAAGCCCTGCCAGAAGGCTATGGTAGCCATCACCGTGCGAGATGATCAAGAGCTGTCCATAGTTCCTGAACGGTCCCGCAAAAACAATCTGGCCGTCATAGGGCGATACCACCTGGGCATTTTCCCGCGTACCGATGCGGATACCCCTGACATGCACAGCGCCGTCCACTTCCCCGAACCGCTTGATAACCGATCCAATCGCCGGATAGGTCAGCCGACCTTTCATCCGGGTAATCGGCGTCCGCAAGGTCGGCGCGGGCAGGGGAACAACCGGCTTCTGCCTAGGCGTAACAGGAACCGGTGCAATTTCCGCCCGTTTTGCGGCCTGCTGTTCCAGTTTTTCGACCAAATCCCTCAGGCTGGACGCTTTTTCCGCAATATCGGCCAATTCTTTGGCCAGCCCTTCGGCCTGCGCGGTCGCCCTCTCAGCCTCCGCTTTTCGCTTATCTAAGAGTGAACCAAGTTTTAGTTGACGTTGGGTTAACTCGGCCAAGGTATTTTTCAGCGCAAAACGCTCTTCGCTCAGGGCTTCCTGCAGGGAGGCAAGGATACCAAGCTCTTCCCGCAAGGTTTCTGTCTGGCGGTTGATCTCCGGCACTAGGTTGCCCATCAGCGATGCGGTGCGGGCCGTTGTGATGGCTTCGCTGGGCTGCACCAGGGTGAAAGCCACAGGCCGCTTCGACAGGCGCTGTAGCGCTGATAACAGCTTCAGAAGCTCTCCCCGCCGGGCACCCAACTGGTCTTTTTTCAGCGCCGTCTCTGTCTCAAGGTCCTTGATGCGGTCCTCAAGCCGGATGGCTTCTTCTTCGCTCATGCGGATGTCCCGCGCGGCGGCCACAAGGTCTTCGGAAAGCTGGCGGGCTTCTTCGGCGGCCTCTTTCGCGGCCTCCTCAAGTGCCAGCCGTTCCTTTTCCTTGAGTTCCTGCTGGCGTTCCAGCCGCTCAAGGTTGGTTTCTGCCGCATCCTTGCGGTCCTGTGCGGCGGCCTCGGGCGCCACCGCGGCAAGGCTCATCAGCGCCAGCAGGCTGACGCTGAAGCTCCAGTATGCCGCGCCTTTACGCAGTGGCCCGGCCCTCGCTGGAAGCTTGCTGTGTTTCAGTCAGCAAGTTGTGGCCGGTCATCTCCGTCGGTTGGTCAAGGCCCAGAAGCGCCAGCATGGTGGGCGCCACGTCCGCCAGGCGGCCGTCTTTCATGCCCTTGTCGCTGCCGATCATCAGCACAGGCACATCAAAGCTGGTGTGCGCCGTGTGGGCCTGGCCGGTGCTTTCGTCCTTCATCATCTCCACATTGCCGTGGTCTGCAGTCACCAGCATAGCGCCGCCAACCTCCAGGATGGCTTCCTCGAGGCGCCCGATGCAGCCGTCGATGGTTTCAACCGCCTTGATGGCCGCTGACAGCACGCCGGTGTGGCCCACCATGTCCGGGTTGGCGTAATTGACAACAATCGCGCCATAGGTGCCCGACTTGATGGCTTCCACCAGCTTGTCTGTCACTTCAGGTGCGCTCATTTCGGGCTTCAGGTCGTAGGTGGCGACATCAGGGGACGGCACCAGGATACGGTCTTCGCCTTTGAATACGTCCTCGGACCCGCCGTTGAAGAAGAAGGTCACATGGGCGTATTTCTCGGTCTCCGCGATACGCAGCTGGTTGATGCCATTGTCTGCCAGCACCTGGCCGAGCGAATTGTTGATCTCTTCCGACGGGAACAGGACGGGCAGGAATTCGTTCAGCGCTGCGGAAAACTCGACCATGCCGGCAACGGCGGTGAATTTTGGCAAGGTGCCGCGCTCGAACCCGTCAAAGGCCGGGTCGACCATGGCGGTCAGGATCTCACGCGCGCGGTCGGCGCGGAAGTTGGCCATGATGAAGCCGTCGCCGTCTTTCATGCCGTCGTAACTGCCGATGGTGGTGGCGGCGACAAACTCGTCGTTTTCGTCGCGGGCGTAGGACGCTTCCACAGCCGCCTTGGCGCTATCCGCCTGCTGCTGGCCTTCGCCTGATACCAGGGCGTCATAGGCTTTCTTCACCCGGTCCCAGCGCTTGTCGCGGTCCATGGCCCAATAGCGGCCAGTAACGGTTGAGATGACTGTGTTTGGCGCGTCTGCAATATCGGCTTCGAATTTGTCGAGAAACTCAAGCGCAGACCGTGGCGGCGTATCCCGCCCGTCCATGAAGGCATGGATGCGCACAGGCACGCCTTCACCTGCGATGATAGTCGCCAGTGCCGCGATATGGTCCTGGTGGCTGTGTACCCCGCCGGGGGACATCAGCCCCATCAGGTGCGCGGTGCCGCCTGAGGTCTTCATCTTTTCAATAAAGGATTGAAGTTCCACATTTTTCGCCAGCGCGCCGGACTTGACCGCGTCATCGATGCGCGGCAGGTCCTGCAGCACCACGCGGCCGCCGCCCAGGTTCATGTGGCCCACTTCACTGTTGCCCATCTGGCCGTCGGGCAGGCCCACAGCCAGGCCACTGGTCGCCAGCCATGCGCGCGGCACGCTGGACCACAGGCGGTCGTAATTCGGGGTGTTTGCCAGTTTGATGGCATTGTCGGCCGTTTGATCGCGATAGCCCCAACCGTCCAGGATACAAAGGACTACGGGTTTTGGTGTGGTGGTCATCTACTTACTCTTTCCGCATACCTGCTATGTTTGATTTCAAGTTTGGCCTTATTTTCTGTCGCTATTGGGGCATTCTAGTCGCGATGATAGGGATGCCCAGCATTAATTGACCACGCGCGGTAAATTTGTTCCGCCAGCATGGCGCGCACCATCATGTGGGGCCAGGTCAGCGTGCCGAACGCCAGCTTAAGGTCGGCTTTTGCGAGCACGCTATGGTCCAGCCCGTCGGCCCCACCGATCACGAAAGCCACGCGGCTGATGCCCGTGGCCTGCCATTCATCTATCTTGCCCGCGAACTGGCGGGACTTGAGCGCCTTGCCGTGTTCATCAAGGGCCACCAGGGCCGCCCCAATCGGCACAGCCGCCAGAATGCGTTCGGCTTCCCGTGCCTTGCGCTCAGCCGCGTTTGCGGCCTGCTTCTTGATGTCGATTTCCGTGATGTCGGCCTTCCACGGCAAGCGCCCCAGATATTGGGTCACAAGATCCATTTCTGGTCCGCGCTGCATGCGGCCAACTGCAATGATTGAAATCAGCAAAATCGCCTCTTCAGGGCCGTGTCTGCCCTGTTACCCTCAAGCCTTTGGCGCCACCACATCCGGCGCCTGACTGGTCATCTGGCACTGGTCACAAGGGGGTTGATGCCCCCAGACCCAAGTATCAGACTGAACATCAGGGAACGCGGTTTAGTTAACCGTGTCGCCTTCTTCAATCTCAGTGCCCCACATTTTGTCCAGGTTGTAGAAGCTGCGGACTTCCGGGCGGAAAATATGAACGATCACGTCACCGGCGTCGATCAATACCCAGTCTGCTTGCTCCAGGCCCTGTACCACAATGTCCTTGTGGCCAATCTGTTTCATTCCCTTGATCACATAGTCAGCAAGTGCTGCGACTTGCCGCTGCGAACGGCCGCTTGCGATAACCATATGGTCCGCAATGCTGGATTTGCCTGCCAAATTGATGGAAACAATGTCTTCCGCCTTGTTGTCATCAAGGTTCGAGACGACCGATTTGAGAAGATCCTCGGTTTTCACAACCGGGATAGGATCAGTGACGCTGAGCGTCTCCGATGAAGCTTGCAAGTAATAATCCTTTCTACTGTTCGCTTGTCAGCCAGGTCTCACCCAGTTGCTGACGAAGCTTTGTAGCCGAGGCCGGATGACGCGGTATTGTCAAAAAGGCCCAGGCCGGTGAAGCGGACTTGCCAAGCTGTTCCACTGTCGTGCGGAAGCGCCCAAACACGCGGGCAAACTTGGCGTTCTGTCCAGCTATAGAATACCCCGGACGGTCAAAAACCGCAATGGGCAGCGCGTGGGCAATTTTTCGCCAGTCACGCCACTTGTCGAAGGTAGCCAGATTGTCTGCACCCATCACCCAGATGAAGCGGGTGTGGGGCATCTGTTTCTGTAGTTCCGTGATGGTATCGGCGCTGTAGCGCGTGCCCAAACGGGCTTCGATATCCGTCACCATCATGCGCGGGTGGCCCGACACCAGCGCACTGATGCTCGCGAAGCGTTTCTCAAAGTCCGCCATATGCCCGGCGTCCTTCAAAGGGTTGCCGGGGCTCACCAGGAACCAGACGGCATCCACCCCCAGGCGCTTGAGGCACTCACGCGCCACGCGCCGGTGGCCCTTGTGCGCCGGGTTGAAGCTGCCACCATAAAGCGCCACGGTGCGGCCACGCCACCGGGCGGCCTCGGGCAGAATTATGTTTCGGCTTCGCAACAATCCAGTTATGGCCTTGTTTGGCCGCTGCCGCGAACCTGATATTTGAAGCTGGTGAGTTGCTCCAGCCCCACCGGGCCACGGGCGTGAATGCGGCCTGTTGCGATGCCGATTTCGGCGCCCATGCCGAACTCGCCGCCGTCGGCGAACTGGGTGGAGGCATTGTGCATCACGATGGCGCTGTCGACTTCACGCAGGAACTTTTCGGCCGCATCAACATCTTCGGTGACGATGCTTTCCGTGTGGCCGGATGAATTTTCCGCGATGTGGGCGATGGCGCCCTCGACCCCGTCCACGAATTTGGCGGAGATGATCGCATCCAGATATTCGGTTTTCCAGTCGGCGTCCGTGGCGGGCTTCACCCGGTCATCCAGCGCCTGCATGCCTTCATCGCCGCGCACTTCACAGCCGGCATCAAGCAGGGCGCCAACTGTGAAAATCGCGGTGGCTTCGGCGTCCTTGTCCACCAGCAGGGTTTCGGCGGCCCCGCAAATGCCGGTGCGGCGCATCTTGGCGTTCACGGCAACATCAAGTGCTTTCTGGGGGTCAGCCGCCTTGTCTATATAGACATGGCAGATACCCTCGAGGTGCGCGAACACGGGCACGCGGCTCTCATTCTGCACGCGCTCCACCAACGACCGGCCACCCCGCGGCACGATGATATCAATCAGGCCTGTCATGGTCAGCATTTCGCCCACGGCCGCACGGTCGCGGGTGGTCACAAGCTGGATGGCGTCTGTGGGCAGGCCAGCGGCTTCAAGCCCTTCCTTGAGGCACGCATGGATCGCACCGGAACTGTTCAGGCTGTCGCTGCCGCCCCGCAGGATCACCGCGTTGCCGGCCTTCAGGCACAGGGCGCCGGCGTCTGCCGTCACATTCGGGCGGCTTTCATAAATCACACCAATCACGCCAAGAGGCACGCGCACGCGCGCGATCTTGAGCCCGTTCGGGCGGTCCCATTCGGCCATGGTGTCGCCCACCGGGTCAGGCAGTTTGGCGATGTCCTCAAGGCTTTTGGCGATGGCGATGATGCGGCTGCGGTCAAGCGCCAGCCGGTCCATCATGGCGTCCGAGAGGCCCTTTTCGCGGCCATACTCCAGGTCTTTTTCATTGGCCTCCAGAATGGCGGGCACGTTTTTCTTCAGCGCGTCTGCGGCCTTCAACAGGGCCTTGTTCTTGGTGTCGGTGGAGGCGAGCGCGAGCGCGGCCGCGGCGGCTTTCGCCCGCTCGCCCATTGTCCGCATCATGGTGGAAATATTCTGAATATCGTCCATCGTCTTCCTCCTTTAAAGTAAAACCAGGTCGTCGCGGTGCACCAGCGCCGACCGTCCAACATAACCGAGGATATCATAGACATCCTGCATCTTGCGGCCCTGGATCTTTGTAGCGTCGATATGGTCGTAGGACACAAGGCCTTGTCCTACCAGATGGCCGTCCGGGCCCATGAAGGCCACTAGGTCGCCGCGGTCAAAGCCACCGTCCACTTCCGTCACACCAGCCGCCAGAAGGCTCGCGCCTTTCTTGAGCGCAGCCACGGCACCTGCATCAATATGCAGATAGCCCCTGGGCGCCATCAGGCTTCTGATCCACTGTTTGCGGACCGTCAGCGCATCGGTCGTGGCCGGGAACAGGGTAGCGCGTTCGCCCGCCTCAAGCCGCCCGATCGGGTGCGCTTCCTTGCCGTTCATGATGATCATTGAACAGCCGCCGGCCAGCGCGATCTTGGCAGCCATCAGCTTGGTGATCATGCCGCCGGTGCCGGGCGTGGTTTTGGATGGCGGGCCAGCCATGGCTTCCACCTCCGGCGTGATCGCCTCGACCCGGTCAAAGAATTTGGCGTTCGGGTTCGTGGTCGGATCGCTATCATACAGGCCATCGATGTCCGAGAGCAGCACCAGCGTATCCGCGCCCACCATCTGGGCCACGCGGGCCGCCAGCCGGTCGTTGTCGCCGAAGCGAATCTCACTGGTGGCCACCGTGTCATTCTCGTTGATCACCGGGATCACGCCGCGCTCCAGAAGCGCCTCAACCGTGTTGCGGGCATTGAGGTACGCCGGGCGCTGCTCCAGCTCATGGATGGTCAGCAAAATCTGGCCGATCACAATGTCATGATGCTCGAACAGCGACTGGTAGGCCTGCGCGAGCCGGATCTGCCCCACGCTTGCCGCCGCCTGGGCTTCTTCAAGCTTTTCGGGGCGGCTGGTGAAACCAAGGGGCGCCATGCCCATGGCAATTGCGCCCGATGAGACCAGGATAACCTGTGTGCCACTGGCCCTCAGCGCCGCCACATCATCGGCAAGGGCCGCCAGCCAGTCACGCCTGAGCCCCCGGGTGTCCTTATCAACAAGCAGTGCGGAGCCGATCTTGATAACAAGACGGCGGGCAGTCTTTACCGCTGATAAGGCACTTTCCATGGGGCGCATTCCATTTGCTTAGATGGGAGACCAGCTGCCGCCGGTTGACGTGCTGTCGTCTTCTTCAGACCCATCTTCTTCGATATGGCGCTGGGCGATATCTTCCTTGACCACGTCCCACAGGGCAGACAGCACATCGCGCACGCCTTCCTGCGTGGCGCCCGACAGCACCATGACGGGGCGCGCCGCTGCGTCCTGCAGGGCAACGCGCTTTTCTTCAAGCTCGTCTTCTGGGATGGCGTCGCATTTATTGAGGCCGACAATCATCGGTTTGTCCCGAAGGCCGCCGCCATATTCGGTCAGCTCTTCCATGATGGTCTCATAGGCCGCGACCACATCTTCCTGCGTGCCGTCCACCAGGTGCAACAGCACACCGCAGCGTTCCACATGGCCAAGGAAGCGTGTGCCCAGCCCGTGGCCTTCGTGCGCGCCTTCAATCAGGCCCGGGATGTCCGCCAGGACAAATTCGTTTTCGCCCACGCCCACAACGCCCAGCTGCGGGCTGATGGTGGTGAAGGGATAATCCGCGATCTTCGGCTTGGCGCGCGATACGGCGGAAAGGAAGGTGGATTTGCCCGCATTCGGCAGGCCCACAAGGCCGGCGTCCGCGATAAGCTTCAGGCGCAGCACCACATACATTTCCTCGCTCTCGCCGCCCGGCGTCGTGCGCCGTGGCGCGCGGTTGGTGGAGGATTTGAAGTGGGTGTTCCCCAAGCCGCCTTCGCCGCCCTTCGCAAGCACCACACGGTCGCCCACCTTCGAGAGGTCAGCGATCTGGAATTCCATGTCTTCGTCGTAAACCTGGGTACCAACAGGCACCTGCATGATCAGGTCGTCGCCAGACGCGCCGGTCATGTTCTTGCCCATGCCGTGCTGGCCCTTTTGCGCCTTATAGTGACGCTTGTAGCGGTAATCGACGAGCGTGTTCAGCCCGGCTACCGCTTCAACAATCACGTCGCCGCCTTTGCCGCCGTCACCCCCGTTGGGGCCGCCGAATTCGATATATTTCTCACGCCGGAAGGAAACACAGCCGTTTCCACCCTTGCCGCTTTGAACAAATACTCTGGTCTGGTCTACGAATTTCATGCGCTGCTTGTATCAGATTGGCGGGCGTCGCGGAAGTCGCAGGGCCCTGGGTTAAGGCAATAATTTGTTGCCGGATTATCAACGATTGTACCGGTGTTTGAAGCCCCCGGGGGCTGACACGAGAAAAGGCGGACCGATCTGGCCCGCCTCTCCCAAACTTTTCAGCAATGATGCTGGGCCTTAGCCTTCTACAGAAACAAACGCGCGACCGCCTTTGCCTTTGGAGAATTTAACTTGGCCTTCGGTCAGTGCGAACAGGGTGTGATCTTTACCCATGCCTACGTTCTCGCCCGGGTACCATTTGGTGCCGCGCTGACGAACGAGGATGTTACCGGGGATCACGTTTTCACCACCGAATTTTTTTACGCCCAAACGGCGACCTTCAGAGTCACGACCGTTACGGGAACTACCACCAGCTTTTTTATGAGCCATTAGAGTACTCCTTTATCTTTAACGAGGCCGCTTACTCAGCCGCTGCTTCTTCAGTCTTCTTCGCTGCTGCTTTCTTTGCAGCGGCGCCTGCGATCTTCGTCACGCGCAGTACAGTGATCTCCTGACGGTGACCAACCTTACGGCGGTAGTTGTGACGGCGCTTCTTTTTGAAGACCGTGATTTTCTTGTCTTTCTTTTGCTCAAGTACCTCGGCGGTTACTTTGGCGCCTTTAACGAGTGGCTCGCCAACTTTGATGCCCTTGGCATCGCCAACCATCAGAACTTCGTCGAGGGTGATTGATTTGCCTGCTTCGCCATCAAGTTTCTCAACTTTGATAACGTCGCCTTCGGCTACGCGGTACTGTTTACCGCCGGTCTTTACGACTGCGAACATGTATGTTCCTTCTCTATCTTCGCGCCGCAGCAAACCGGATGGGCCTAACCCTTTGAAGCGCCTCATACTTTGGGCGGTTTCCGCTGGCTTTTTTCAAAAGCAAAAGCGGCGGAAGGAATCAGGCTCCTGCCGCCAACTCGCGCGCAATATACGGATGTGGGCCCCAGAGTCAATATTTTAGTGGCTATGGGGCAGGGTGCCACGGGGTATGGATGGTGCCGGGCGGCACAGGGCCGCACGGGGGAGCAGCACCGGGGCAGCACGGGGCCGCCCTGGCGTTGTCTATAGGTTTGCTACTCGGCCGCTTGTGCCAAACCGCCCAGGCGGGCCTTGGCGGCGAAATACTCATCCGCCAGCCGGTCAACCATCTTGGCCGCCGGAACAATCTCCTTGACCGCGCCAATACCCTGGCCACAGCCCCAGATGTCTTTCCAGGCTTTCTTGTCCTGGTTACCGCCCGACCCGAAGCTCATCTTCGATGGGTCGCTTTCCGGCAGGTTCTTGGGGTCCAGCCCCGCAGCTTCAATCGACGGTGCCAGATAGTTGCCGTGCACGCCGGTGAACAGGTTCGAATAAACGATATCGTCGGCATTATAGTCGACAATCGCCTGCTTGTAGCGCACGTCGGCGTTGGCTTCTTCGGTCGCGATGAAAGCCGAGCCGATATAGCCCAGATCCGCGCCCATTGCTTCGGACGCCAGCACGGCACCGCCCGTGGCGATGGAGCCCGAAAGCGCCAGCGGGCCATCGAACCATTCACGGATTTCCTGAATGAGCGCGAAAGGCGACAGCGTGCCCGCGTGCCCGCCCGCACCTGCAGCCACGGCGATCAGGCCATCAGCGCCTTTTTCAATCGCCTTCTTGGCGAAGCGGTTGTTGATGATGTCATGCAGTACAATGCCGCCATAGCTGTGGATGGCGTCATTCACTTCGGTGCGCGCGCCCAGGGACGTGATCACGATCGGCACCTTGTATTTCACGCACATTTCCACGTCATGCATCAGCCGGTCGTTTGACTTGTGCACAATCTGGTTCACGGCAAACGGCGCCGCCGGCTTGTCCGGGTTGGCTTTATTATAGGCGTCCAGCTCGCTGGTGATGCGCTGCAGCCATTCCTCGAGCACGTGAGCCGGCCGGGCATTCAGTGCGGGGAAGGAGCCCACGATGCCGGCCTTGCACTGGGCAATCACCAGGTCGGGGTTCGAAATGATAAAGAGCGGAGACCCGATCACCGGGATACGGAGTTTTGATAACTGTGTCGGTAGCGCCATGAATTGTCGTCCTGCTTGCCGATTGAACTGAAGATTTTACGTGAGGGTAGGCCCATCAGCCCGCCCGTCAAATTCCATACGCCAGAAAATAGGATACTGGACCAATTAGTCCAGTAAATAATTCGCATGCGAACTTTATGGTGAAAGTCGGGGCTGATTTGCCTGCGGTTTCCTCGTGCTGAAAATCGCCCTGTTTTCCCCTTGATCGGGGGAGAGCGTTGGAGTAGGGTGCGCGCCGCTGTCGCCCCTTACGGAGCGGCCATGCCCCGATGCGGAGAGTTGCCAGAGCGGTCGAATGGGGCGGTCTCGAAAACCGTTGTGCGTGCAAGCGTACCGAGGGTTCGAATCCCTCACTCTCCGCCACTTTCTTTTGAAGATTTCGGTACAATATGTCGTGTTGTTTGTTTTGGCTGCGTGGCAAATATTCTTTGCTACGGAAACGGCTACGCCAATTGCGACCGGCTCAGTTACGTAGTCCGGCTCCCTAAACACGCTTGGCCTTTAGGCCGCTCCTGGCCCAAGCGGGTATTAATGGCAGCTTGCCCTAAGGACTGCCTCTCGCCAGAAGGGGGCATTTCGATGGGGAAAAAGGTGTGACGTTTCCGCCCAGGCAGACACTTCTTCTCAGGCATATGAAGGGCGGGCCTCAGGTTTGAGCAGGGAAGGTGCTCAAAAAGAGCTTTCTGGGGAAAGTATGCCCAATCTGGGACCCGCCAGCAGCGTCCTTGACGGACGGGGAAATGCCCCGCCTTTTCTGCTATCGGAAGTGATCGCATGGCGGGACGTGAATGAATATGGCTGTTTGTGACTGTTTGGGTCCGTTGGTGCCAATTCAGGCTGGCCAACCTCATTGGCATGATAGCACTTTCGTGTGGCATGGTTGCATGATCAAGGCTTTAGGCGGGGCTCAGCGCCTGGCAGGAGGGGCTGTCTCCGTGAAGTCACGCTTCTCTGGGAGGAGTCATGCCGGCAATGAGACCCGCCTCAGGCTCTTGAAAAGCCAGGGGCATTCACCACGCTTTGGGTGAATGACCAAGGGAACTCTGGCACGGTTAGCTACTCATGCTAATGGCTGTTTGTGACTATAAGAGGCAATATGTGCCAACCCTATGCCGCGATTTGTGGGCCGCGATTTGTGGGCCACGGCTTGATGGGCAAAGCTTGATGCATGCTGTTTGCCTGGGCGGGGCATACGTCAACTTGCTGCGCCAATGGCCTTGAAGCGTTTGCGGTAGTTATGCGGGGACACGCCTGTCCGGCGTTTGAAAAGGCGCCGGAATGCGCTGGAATCGGCATACCCGACCTCTTCGGCAATGTCGTCGATGTCGGCATCGGTTGCTTCCAGCATCTGTTTTGCTTCCTCCATCCTCAATGTCTGGACATAGTCAATGGGGGTATAGCCGGTTGCGGCTTTGAAGCGTCTCTTGAAGGTTCGTGATGCCAACCCTGAAAGGTCAATCATTTTTGCAACAGGCGCAGGGGTGGCGTAATGATCAGCCACCCAGGACTGTACGCTTGCGATAACAGAGTCCTCATGCTGACGGGGGCGCACCATCGCGGTGAACGGAAGCTGCCCCTCGCCCCTGTCGCCGAACAGGAATATTTTCGCGATGCGTCTTGCTTCTTCTTCGCCGCAGAAGCGAGCGATCAGATATAATACCAGATCGTTCCAAGACGCAGAGCCGCCTGACGTAACAATCCTGTGGGCTTCGCCCGTGGGCAGTAGGACGCGTTCGGGCTTCAGTAGAACTTTCGGGTAGCATTCCGCAAACGTACGTCGGGCACTCCAGTGTGTTGCGGCCTCTTGATTGTCCAGGATGCCGGCTTCGGCCAACATCAGCGAGCCCGTGCAAACTGAGCAAATTACAGCGCCATGTCTATATTGCTCTCTGATCCATTGCGTTGCCTCGGGCCACAAGTCGGAAAGTTGGGAGCCCGGCTTTATCATGAGGTCCGGTACAATCACAACGTTGCTGTAATGCATGTCGCTGAATGTATGGCTGGTTGTGACTGTCACGCCCATTGTCGTTTGAAGGTTGCCTTCAGACTTGGCGACAATGCGAGGTGAGATTCTCCGTGCGTGTGTTTTAGCCCCGGTCAACTGTTCCCAAGTGCTGCCTACAGCAGCGAAAACTTCATGCAAGCTATACAGGACCGCAGCCGAGGACTCCGGCACGGCCACCAGGCTGATGGAAAGCTCATTTTTATATGTCGGCACTGGCATAATGGCTGAAATGGCACAAATGGCACGTTCTTGTCAACTATCGCACTAACATTCTCCGGCTCCAGATGACACCTTTGTCAAGACCAACAGTTGTAGTCACGACAAGTAAGGGATTGAAGCCAGCCATGTTTGAAGTCTCTCGAAGAAAGCTTTTGGGTGCCTCCATGTTGGGAGGCGGCCTGCTTCTGTCCAGCTTGGGTGGAAGAGCGAGCGGTGAACAGCTTGCCAGGAAAGGACGTATTTTGCTTAACCAGTTTGACAAGATTCCTGATGGCTTGAACGAAGCTGTCAGTTTTCCCCTCATTGAGGCGATCCATGGCAGGCGTTCCCGGCGATTTGCCCTTGGGGCATCAATCCCTGACGGGCCCTTCAAATATCAGTCAAAACATGAAGCGAAGCCGCTTAGCGAGTTGGAGCAAATGCTTTTGCTGACGACGGTTGGGGGGAATACTGGTTGGTCCAATCTGATACCCTACAATCGGTTTTACCTGCCAAATATTCCAAACTATGCCGGCGCAAGTGGTGGGCGGACCTTCCCCTCCGCTGCGGGGTTCCATACGTCGGACATATTCTATACCGATGACAATGGCGTCTATTACCTTCCCACGCGCGATATGCCTTCAGCCAAGGCGATAGGCGAAAATGGTGAGACGGATCTGAATGGTTACCTGGAAGAGCACAAAAAACGCATTGTCAAACTTGCCGATGGCCGCCTGAATATTCCGGCAGCGCCGGAGCATATGGAAATGCACAATGAATGGTGTGCCAATGTTCCTGGTAGCACCTTCATTATCCCCGTCGCAGATTTAGCGCAGCACCATATCCTGAACCTATGCTATCTGGTTCAAAATGGCGCCTGCATATATGATGACACCAAAGGGAAGCAAATCCCGGGTCTAGACCGATTCAAAAGCCTTGTTGATATCGGCAATCCATATCCAATGTCATTCGTGGACCAGATGAGCTTAACCGAGGTGACGGTGGAGACCTCTACGGCTTGTTATAGTGGGGCGCTGATGCTTCAGGCTCTTGGCCTGGGCGGTTGGATGTATCAGGGCGTAAATCCATTCAGTGTTCTGGGCGCCAGTGGTGACCCCGCGGTGCCAGGACTTGGTTTCTCCTATGATTTGGACGACCGATGGCCGCTTCCGAATGTTACTGGCCTCGAAGGCGTGTTCGAAGGCCATTGCCCGCCACACTTCCCCGACATGAGGGCTGCGGTTGATTCAGTGATTGACCGGAAGTTCGGCAAAGGGGGGCCTTTTAACAAGCAGACGTCAGGGCCATACAAAAACACCGAAGCAGCTCGCGGCAGTGCAGCGCCAGTATCCGAGGAGTTCCGCCAATGCGTGAGCGTGATGGCGCAATATATCTATGATGAATACGGGCGCTTTCCTGCGTCTGTACCTTCCATCTTTACCATGATGTACCTCCAAGCCCACAAGCTGGATACGGACTTTTATGACCACTACCACGAGGCAGGCGGTTACTTGCGCACGCATGCAAACAACAAGAAAAACTGGTAGAGGCGCGCCCTTGTTTCAGGGCAGGCATTCTCACTGACACGAAAGCGAAAAAAATGAAGAAAACTCTGTTCCTGGTTTATGCAATCGTTGGCTATCTGATTGGGCAGGCCAGTTTGCTCTATATATTCGGGTTCCTGATCGACCTTGCGGTCCCTAAAGGCATCAGTGACGGGAACCAGTTATCGCCGCTGATGGCAAGTGCCATCGATTTGCCTCTTATCATGGCATTTGGGCTTCTCCACTCGATCATGGCCAGGGCCAGCTTTAAGCGCTGGTGGACACAGTTTGTGCCTTCGCCGATCGAAAGACCAACATATTTGCTGGTCACGGCTGGTGCCACAGCAGCTTTGGTGTGGTTTTGGCAGCCAATTCCAATCACGATTTGGCATGTTGAAGCACATTGGGGTCAGGTGGCGTTTTATGGTGCCTATGGGTTGGCGTGGTGCATGATGCTGGCTGCAACTTTCCACTTTGGGCATTTCGACTTTTTTGGATTGGCGCGCGCATGGACGGAGTTCCGCAAGGCTCCGGCTGAAAGCAAGAAAATGTCCATCCGTTTTCTGTACGCGCTGGTCCGGCACCCAATAAGCCTAGGCTGGATGATTATGCCGTTTCTGACACCACATTTTACCTTGGGGCATCTTGTGTTCGCGGTTGGGGTGCTTGCCTATGTCATGGCAGCAACGCCCTTTGAGGAAGCTGACCTGATTGATGAATTGGGTGATGAATATCGGCAGTATCGCAAGCAGGTTCCAGCTTTTCTTCCATACAAGAAGACAGGCCGACCCCAATAGGGGTGGGTATCGATGCCTATTTCTTGGAGTTTCACCTCCATCGCGCCGGTGCCGGCACCGATGCTGAGCACACCGCGGCTGCTTTCGGAGAGGCCGCCAATAAGGTCTCGTTCGTAAGCGCGCCTGCAGTTCCTTCAATCAGGTTGGTTGAACAGAGTGGCCAGTTCACATTGTGAACTCGCCAAATAACCTGGACTGCCTTACGGCTAAAAGCTGGCGACAGGCGGCTGGCGGCAGGCGGCAGAAATAGCGAGGCTGTTGACGGTTTTGGTGATTGTCTGTTGCAGGCGTGTTTGTGTGGCAGCTCGTTATTTCGGTGAGGTCAGATCTTTATTGAATTTAAGTGATCGCTATTGTTCATCAAAATATTGACGCGCTTCCCATCGAAAGGTATTTAAATTTAAGTGAACAATATTGGTTGTTTAAAATTTAAAGAGTAATTCTCTCATGACGGCACGCGTTCACCCTGAGACCAGCCAGCCATGACATTCTCCGGATGACATCAAAATGGCAGAAAAGAACCTTTTCTGGCTTTTATGGCGCTTAACGCTGAAGGGCTGATGCGGCAAAACAGTTCGCTGTTCACGGTATCGGATTCTGCCGTTGGCGGCTTGTGAGCAGGCTACGTACCCAGCCTGTTTTCTCGGTGGGTTTAACCATCTTTGGTTAAGCTTTTCGAGGCACCCGTGTGGCCTGGACGTCGGACATATGCTGATCGGTGGAGGATTCATGGCAAGTGCACCTTGAGTACAGTAGATCGCCCGCTTCTGCTTTGAGACGGTGTGTTGCAGGACACAGTCCTCTTTACAGAAAAAAGCGATGAACAGGGAAAGGAGGAAAGTTAGTTGAGGGTGCCGCGTACATGAATATAGATTCTTTTGACTTAAAAGCAGGGCCTATTGCACAGGCAGCTGACATCATAAGCATGCCTTGGAACCCGCTAATAATTCGCGAACTGATTTGCGGGTGCAGGCGTTTCAACGAAATTCACAAAAACATACCTCGTATTTCCCGCGCTTTGCTGGCGAAAAGAATGCGCCATCTGGAATCAGCAGGAATTGTGGAAAAGACTGGCGCCAAAGGCACAGAATATAAATTGACAGAAAGTGGCATGGAGCTCGCGCCAATTATTTCTGAAATGAGCCGTTGGGGGCAGAAGAAAATTGAGCACCTATATCAGCCTGACGATTGGCAAGTGCACTGCACGATGTATGCCATTGGCGCCCTGGCGGCAGCGTCGTTCCGCTATATTCAAAGCTGTGTCATTAGCGTTGAAATATCAGGGGCCTCAGGCTTGGTTCGAAATTGGTGGTTTGTTGTTCGGCCTCAAGGGGTTGAGCTCTGCAACATAGATCGAGGACTGGCCGTTGATCTTCACTTGGTATTAGACTTCAAGACAGTCAAAAGCGTTTGGAGCCGAGAGCTTAATTTGTGGGCCGCAATTGAAAGAGATCGTATTTTCTATTCAGGAAATAGGGACATCGTCAATTTGGTAAGCCACTGGCTGGAGCGGCTTAAGCTGTCAGGCTTGCTGGATGAGCTGGTTCTAAGGTTTTAGTTTTATCCGCTGTTTTTTGGTTCACATTGTGAACTATTCGATACCAAAAATCTCATCTAGAGGTCGTCATTGAAACTTTTGGTTGGTTACACCTCCTTGTTCGCAAAGGAGGCTAAACTAAAGGATAATCAATGCGTCTTCGTGCATCCAAAATTGAAGGCCTTTGGCCATGTTTTCCGGGTCTTGGCGCCTCGCCGAGTTTGCGAGAGCAGGGCGGAGGTTTTGCTCTGCCGATCTCAGGAAAGAAGCTTGAAAACAGAGTGACGTATGTATGAGTGGCTTATCTACGGCGGGTATACCTATGCCTCCAGACAATATGTTTAACCATTTCATACGCTATTATATTAGCTTGGTGCAGGATGGCCAAATACCCTCCCGAGCCCAAATCCATCCGAAGGATATTCAAAGGATCCTACCTTGGCTTTCCATCGGGAAATATATAAAGCCAAGGGTCATGGTGCCAACCCTTGTGGGGTCTGCCATTGACGAGTCGATCGGCACGCCTCTTACCGGTAAAAATATCTTCGAAATTTTGCCTTCAGACGCTTGGGCGCACTATGAATATTTCTACGACACGGTATGTGAAACCCCCTGTTTTGGCCGTATTCGCCGTTCCTTTCTTACGCCTTATGGGCGCTATGCCCAGCTGTGCAGCCTGTACGCACCCCTGAGGTCCAACACAGACGGAGAGATGCTGTTGCTGGGATGTAGCAGCGTATGTTCCATGGGCCGTGGAAACGACAAAAGATGTATGACGGCAGGGTTATGTCCCGTGCTGCCGGCACAGCCTCACACTGAAGGCAGTGACTTGTCGTCCAGGGAATTGAGATTCGGAAAACTAATCGATGTGTCTTTTGCTGATTTTGAATTTGGTCAGCAAGCGGGCCAGCCAGTGGCTGAAAGCCACTTCACTCCGGACTGGACCGTGAAGATTCCCGCGTCCGGTTAACCCCGGTACCAGTTTTATGCCACTTAAGGAGCGCACTTATGTTGAATTTGGGTGGTCAAAGAATTGCGACACGACTACCGCTGGCAGTCGTCTTGTTTGTGACCTTCACATCGGCAGCTGTCTCGGTATTTGCTTTTTTTCAGGCAGGAGCCGAACTGGAAGAGCAAGTAAAGAGCCGTCTGGAAGCAGTTCTGGGAGCCAGAAAGTCAGAGCTGTCCGGCTACCTTTCTTCCATTCAGGAAGATTTGGAGTTGGTTGCTGAAAATGAAAATACATTGACGGCCCTGCGCGCGTTTAGTGCTGCCTGGGCAGATATTGACGGAAACCCGCAAAACGTCCTGCAGCAACAATATATTACGAACAACCCTCATCCAACGGGCGAAAAAGACAAATTGTACGACGTTGGTGATGGAACTGCATACAGCCTTGCTCATGTGAATTTTCACCCTTGGTTCCATCAATTGCAGCAGGCGCGGGGATATTATGATGTCTTTCTGTTCGACCTAGACGGAAACCTTGTCTACAGCGTGTTCAAGGAACTGGACTATGCGACCAATATGAACAGCGGTGAATGGCGATCAACTGATCTCGCCAACTCCTATAGAGCTGCCATCAAAAATGGTGCGCGAGGGGGCAAAAGTTTCTTTGATTTCAAACCTTATGCGCCCAGCCAGGGCGCCGCAGCCAGCTTTATCTCGACGGCAATCCCTGATGAAAACGGTAATACAGCGGGCGTTCTCGTGTATCAGATGCCGATCAATCGCATAAATGACATTATGCAGAAGACTGAGGGAATGGGTGAAACTGGTGAGACCTATATCGTAGGTGAAGATCGTCTCATGCGTTCAGATTCCCGCTTCTCCAAAGAAAGCACAATTTTGAAAACTCGCGTGTCCGGGGCGACTGTTGATGCTGGTTTAAGTGGCAAAACCGGCGTGGACATTATTGAGGACTATCGGGGCGTTGACGTTGTTTCTGCATACATCCCCCTCGAATTCCTGGGCGCCAAATGGGTACTTCTTGGCGAGATTGATGTGGCCGAGATGGAAAAGCCGGTAAACGGCATTGCCTGGATGATGGTGCTTATTGCCGTTTTGGCTGCGGCCATCATGGCTGGGATCGGCTTTCTGTTTGCGCGCAGCATCACGGTCCCCATTCATACCATGGTCGCGGCGATGGCTAAGCTGGCTGAGGGCAATACCGACGTTGATGTGCCATGCAGAGAAAGGAAGGATGAAATTGGCGATATGGCGTCGACTGTTCAGGTGTTCAAAGAAAACCTGATTGAACGGCGCCGATTGCGTGAAGAAGCCGAAGCTGAAGAGAAAGCCAGAGCCGAACGGCAGACGGAGCGTGAACGAGCAGCAGCAGAGCAGCGAGAGGCTGAATTGGCACGCGAGCGCGAACAAATAGAAGCCAAGGAAGCTGTTGCGAAAAAAATGACAGACCTAATCCTGGATTTCGACCAGAAGACGGCCGACTTGCTGGAAACCGTTTCTTCAGCAGCTACTGAATTGGAGAGCACGGCCCAGTCCATGAGTAATACGGCACAGCACACCAATGAACTGTCTTCTTCGGTGGCATCTGCGGCTGAGGAAGCCACGGTAAATGTTCAGACAGTAGCAAGTGCGACTGAGGAGCTCAGCGTTTCCATCTCCGAGATCGGAAAGCAAATTTCTCGGTCATCCGATGCCAATGCAGCCGCTGCCCAGAAAACGGAGGAAGCCAGTTCCGTTATGAACGAGCTGGAAGCTGCCTCAACCGCCATTACGGAAGTGGTCCAGCTAATTAACGATATCGCGAAACAGACAAACCTCCTTGCCTTGAATGCCACTATTGAGGCTGCAAGAGCCGGGGATGCCGGAAAAGGTTTTGCAGTAGTTGCATCAGAGGTGAAGTCGCTTGCTGGCCAGACTGCCAAGGCGACTGAACAGATTGAGCACCAAATTAGATCGGTACAGGAGAGAACATCGGTAGCCACGCTTTCTATGTCCGGAATCCAGAAGGCCGTGAAGGAAACCGCCGAACTTGCAAGTGCTGTAGCTGCTTCAGTCGAGCAGCAAAGAGCAGCTACCGACGAAATCGCTCGCAACATTCAGCAAGCATCAACAGGTACTCAAGAGGTCAACAAGAGTATTACAAGTGTCGCCCAGGGCGCCTCTGAGACGATGGCTGCATCCAGCCAGGTCCTTGGGGCCTCGGAGCAAGTTTCCAGTGTATCCGATACTATCAAGCATTCTGTTGAACAGTTCCTGAGTAGCGTTCGTAGCGTTATGGCCCGCTAACCATTGGTGGGCAGTGACGTTTTGCAGCCATGCACAAAAGCCAAGAAGGGAAGCCTATGATGATGACAATAAATGCCTGGACTAATGCAGTTCCACATGACCGCACGTCGCCGCGTGTCGCTATCCTGATTGTAGCGTTTGGTATTCTCGCGTGCGCTTTTTCTAGTCCAAAGGTGGTGGCAGACGACGGCAGTAGCTTCAGTCTGTCAGCCAATGCCGCGATTGTGAGCGAATATAGGTTCCGCGGTTTGAGCCTTTCCGATCATGATCCGGCAATTCAAGGCGGCTTTGACCTTGAGCACGAGAGCGGCTTTTACATCGGCACTTGGGGTAGCTCCATCGAGCCGGTCGGGGGATCAGAGTTCGAATTCGATATTTATGCCGGCTATGCCTCTGAAATTGAAGGGATTTCCACTGATATCGGCCTATTGGCCTATACCTATCCCGGTTCCTCGGGAACATACTATGTCGAGCTCTATGGCTCGGTTGGCGGGACAGTACAGGATACGGTCGACTGGACGCTTGGTGCTGCATTTGTCTGGGATCAGGAAAATGTCGGCAACAAAGACAACATATATCTGTATCTGGACCTGAGCATGCCGATAGCAAAGACACCGCTATCGCTTGCTGGTCACGTGGCATACGAAGACGGCGCTTTCGGTGACAAAAAATGGGACTGGAGCCTTGGTCTCACCCATGCGTTTGACCGGTTTGAACTGAGTGTGTCCTATGTTGATACGACTGTTGAAGGGATTGGTAAGGGCGCGATTGTTGCCGGACTGAGTGCAGGCTTCTGATCTGGCAGCAGCGTCTAAAAAGCATTCCCAGATTGCTCATGGCAAGCCATGCCAGAACAGCCATTCCCACGCTGAATTATTGAGAGAAGCCTCGGTCTGGTTCTGGCTGTTCTGGCATGGTTGGTCATTGGGGAAAGAGCCTGCCGCATTGAGATGGCAGGGCTGTTGCCGGTGAAATTCACTGCACCAAATGTTTCACCGGCCACCCATGAGAGCAATTTTGACGACGTTCGGAATGCTGCAGTGGCCAGAAGATTGTTTGGGAATGACTGACATCACCCACTAGCAATGCACGGGGAGGGGGAGTTGCATCAAAAAAAGATTCATGGATTACGTGTTCTTCTCGCGCTTGAGAACGAACAAGTCGCTCGGGGGTTGAAGCACATGCTGCTGAGCTATGGAGTTAGTTCTTCCATGGCAGTAGACAATCGGCGGGCGACCAACCTGATGGCTACTGAAACCTACAATATTATTGTAACAAATGAGAGCTTTCCAAAACTTGGGGGCGCTGATTTTACACGATTTATTCGTCTGACGGATAAACCCATGGCGATTGCTCCAATAATATATGGTCTTGAAATGCCGAGCAGGGAGCGAGTTCTGGAAGCACGCGACGCCGGCGCAACCAAAGTTGTCGCGATGCCCTTCACTGTAACAGGGCTTATGAAGGCTATTTCGTTAGCCATGACCGATGGACGGCCCATTGTCCAGCATACCAGCTACAGCGGTCCCGACCGCCGTATTGCCAATGATACAAGCTATATAGGGCCTGAAAGGCGTTATAGGTCGGCCGCCGTCATTTCTTGGGGTGATCAGTTAAATATGTTGCGATCCACCCTCTAGCTGCCTCGCGGTCGCATCATCAGTTCCAGGTCGATTGAAGGGCGCCCTGTTGCCGGAAACAGTTTCCTTCGTCCCTGGCAAAGGTTCCCTGATAAATGGCGTGCATCGATTGGATTGACCTCAGGCAGGCACAACCGACACCCGGAAAGGCGTGAGCCTGAGGGACGCATACAGCACCGGCATCATCACCGGCTCGTAATCCGGGCACAGGGCGAAGGGTTGGCTTTCCGCGCTGCCGACCACCAGCGCGCCGTCCTCCATGCGCCAGCCAACCGACCACAAGCGGTTCGGGTTGGCGAAAATGGCGCCGCCTTCGGCCTGATAGTCCAGATAGTGCGGCTGGCCCGCGATCTGGCATTCCAGATAGTCGGTATCACCCTCGAAATTCAGGCGGGTGAAACTGGTGGCCTGATCCTTGTGCGGCACAAAACAGAACAGGCGGCGCGAATTGGGCCGGTATCCCAGATAGCCGGTCTCGCCCTGCTCGTTACCGCTTCTGTATGTCAGCTTCAGGAGCACCTTGTCACCCGCGCTGGTCAGGCGGTCTTTAAGCAGCATCTCCATCACTTCATCCGCAAGGGTGAATTTAGCCAACATATTCATTTCAACTCTCCTGGACCCGGCCCGTCCGTTTTGGCGGCCCGGTTCTGCCTTGGCGTTTTCGCATTATGGCGCCTTATCAGCAGGAAGCATGCCAACAGGCGGCCCCGCGGAAACCGGGGACTTCGTGTGAATTTTCCCTCAATTGGCCGCGCAAACGCGTGTCCAGTCCGTGTCAGACGTGTCCGACACGGACATGGGAGGTGCAGGTCCTCCTGGTCATCCATCAAGTCATTGAAATAAATGAATTTTATAATTGGCATGCCCCCTGCAATCGCCAGTCCTACGGGGTAGATCACCGACGACACTTTGAGGGGACGATGACAATGAATGCACCACTGGTTTCAATGCAACGGGGCCTGGGCCATGACCTGGCGTCAGAGTATAAAGAGGAGCTCCTGGGGGTTGTCCTGCACGCCAGTGCGGCGCTTGAAGCCCCGGCACCATCACGCGGTCTGCCGGACGCTTTCCAGAAGCGCTACAGCGAGGCCAAGACAGCAGCCTACAGGTTCGTCAACCAGGTGCTGGACCCGCTTCTTGAAGTGCCCATGTACCTGAAGCGCCAGCAACAGATCATCTGCAAGAACCCGGTTGGGGTGCGGAACTGCTTCACGTTGCTGCGCGACAGCGCGGCCCCCGCAGACGCCCGCAAGCAGGCGACGGATTTCCTGAAAGTTCAGGCAGACACAGCCTATTTCAGCCTCAACAGCAGCGCCGGCAAGGTGCTGACGCTGGAAGCCAGCATCCGCGACTATGCCGACAAGATGACCCAGCCGGTGCAGAAGCTGAAGAAGCTGGCCGGTGAAGTCCGCGCCCAGACAGCGCGCAAGGTGGACCTGGCGCAACTTCATGCATTTGAGGGCCAGCGTGGGCATCTGGCGATGCAGCTTCGCGCGGCTTCCTGGCAGTTGATTGAAAACGGTGTCCGCACCGGTGACCGCTTCCGCGTGGCGCACGCGGAAATCTCAACAGAGATGCCGTGGAAGAAGGTGCCGTTTGTATCTGTGGTCGCCCAGGTGGGCGAAGACACGATCCGCATGGACGGCAAGCTGCTGCAGAAATCGGCGGCGCGGGCGCAGGCCCTTTATCACAGCCTGTGCGAGGCGGCAAAAGCCGTCTTTCATGCCGGTGCCACGGCAGACGCGTTGGCGGGCCTGATGATGCATGCCCAGGATGTGCTGGCCCAGCGCAAGGCCATCTGCGAGGCGCTTCTTATTGTTGCGGCGGAGATCGAGCGTGCCACCACCCACTGCACCCAGGCCCAGAAGGCGCTTGAGGCTGATGATTATGCGGGCGCCGAGGCCGCGTTCGAGAATATGGCCGAAGCCTGGCACGAAGCGGTGCTGACCGCCCAGGGCATGGAAGTGGATATCGCCTACGCCAACGGTGATTTCGTCAGCGTCGGCATGGAAGGCAAGCAACTGGGCGCAAAGCTCGCGGAAGTCACCCCCGCCCATGGTCTCGCCAGCGAGATCTGTTGACCCCCAATCGAGGGACGGGGCGTGAGAGCCGGTGCAGCGGGAAACCGCCGCACCGGTTTTTATATGGGGAAGGTGGGCGACGGGAAACCGCCGCACCGGTTTTTGTTTGGGGAAGGGGCTCGGTCGTCACCCCGGACCCGACACTTGCCTTGGTGCACTCTGTCGTCATTCGCCGGCTTGACCGGCGAATCCATTGGTCATGCCATCCAACATGGACTCGCCGATCAGGTCGGCGAGTGACGAAGATGAGGGAGAGCGGACCCACCCCTTGATGCGTGTCTGACACGCCTAACATGTCTGAAGGCGGGGCGGATGAGCGGCAGGCAATAAAAAAAGCGGGCACCGCAGCGCCCGCTTTTGTGGGTGTATTTGGGCAGTGCATCAGTCTGGATTATCACCGCCACCGCTACCGGTTTCTGGGTCAAAGCTCAGCACGCGCGGAATGCGCACGATGTCGTCGCCCATGTTCTGGTATACGGCCACACCGAGGAAGCCTGAAAGCTGCCAAAAGCCTTTTTCGGCAACGACCGTGAGCGTGTCACCTGACCATGTGCTGACCCAGGTGCTGATGCCAGTGGACGGGTCTGTGGACTGCGTCGGCTCGCTCCAGTCGCCCACCAGGCATTTGGTTACCTGATCCATTTCAAAGGGCGAGAAGCTCTCAATCTCATGCCGCACATTGGGTTGGGATACCAGGTCCAGGCTGATCACCTGCATGTTGCTTACTTTGCGCAGTTCATCTGGTGTGGCGGTCATGGTGACTTCCACCTCAATGGTGTCGCCCGCATTGAACTGGATACAGCCGGTGTAGCGGCCTTGTTTGGTCATAGCGTCCTTGCCGTTATGCTCAAACCGGTACAGTAGCACGTCGGAAATCTGGTCCCCGTCGAACTGCAGCCTCAGTTTATAGTCGTTCTTTTGCTTGGTCATAAAAAGACTCCCCTGTGATTAAACTGTTTTGTCAAATGGGGGCAGGTGCCCAACTCGGAACTCAGGAAACTTCGTGGCCCTTGCCACCCCACAATGGGGATACAGCAAGATGCGTGCCTTATTTTGATGGTTGGCTGGCAAGAAGTTTGTGATAGGCCGGGTCCTCCCGAAGGGACGCCAGAAACGGTTCGTTTTCAATCTCGCTGACGGGGTGGCCAGCAGCCATTGCTTTTACCAAAAGGTTTAAGGCCTCTGCACGGTTACCGGCCTGTTCCTGCACAACGGATGCACGGAACAAAACATATCTGCTGTTGGGGGCAAGCGAGAGCGCGCGTTTGGTCATTTCAAGGGCTTTGGCGGGCTCCCCAGCTTTGGCATAATAAAGGCCTGCACGACTCAGTAGTGTTGGCCGTTCTTCGTTTGGCTTCATTCGAGCAGTCAAAAGCTGAATAGCCCTGCGATATGCCAATCTTGTGTCTTCCATCTTATTAGGAAGCATGCTGTATGCATCGCCAAGGTTGGCCCAAAGGAAATAGTTGTGGCTGTTGCCTTGGGCATCAATGGCGCGTTCAAAGGCCTGAGCAGATTGGGCATATTGGCCAAGGGAAAAATAGAATGACCCAAGATTGTTGTAAAGCATTGGGTCAGAGCGGACTTGCAGCCCTTTCTGAGTAATAGCTATAGCATCAACTGTTCGGCCCTGCGCAAAAAGTATCGCGCTTAGCGTCCGGTATGAATTGACATTGTCAGGCTGGGACTCAATAGCTCGACGGGTTACATTCTCTGCGGCTTGTTGATCACCTTTTTTGAAGTATAGATCGCCGAGATAGGTCAGTGATCTGCTGTCAGTAGGGTACAACTTTATGACATGTTCGAATTGTTTGACAGCTGCATCGATATTTCCGCGCATCATCTGCAATCTACTATGGCCAAACAGCCCAAAGTAATTGGTCGGGTCTAATGCCAAAGCTTGCTTATATGCATTCTCGGCTTCATTTAGCTCTCCTTGGAATTCATCTGACCAAGCATTGGCTACATGGCCGAGGGAAAGTTGGTCATCCAATTTCAGCGCTAGTTCCGCAGCCGCTTTCGCATTCTTCAGGGTCGCCGGGTCGCTCTCGACATTGGCATATTCCTTCAGCAGCGCGAGGCTGTAGCCCGCTGTTGCCGCAGCATTTTCCGGGTCTTCGGTCAGGATGCTTTGGAAATAGGCCTTGGCTTCCTCAATTGCGCCTTTTTCCTGGCTGTGGCGCAGGCGGTCCATGCCTGCCTCGATGCGGCCGCTGACGGTCAGGGGTTCGTCACCCATGTAGCGGGAGCCGATGAAGCCTGCTCCCAGCGCAATGGCAATGGCGGCCACAGCGGCGATGCGTTTGAAGGAAACCAACCGCTTGGCCTTGTCTGCCGCTTTACGGTCACGGAGCGGCGTGCCGGGGTCGGCGCTGTCGATCGCCTTCAGAACATCCGCGAAGGTCTGGGGCCGGGCCGCGCGCTCCTTGGATAGCATCCGCGCCACCAGGTTGGCGCACCAGGCGGGGGCGTCCGGCGCGTGGGTTGATACCGGCGCTGGGTCCTCGTTCAAAATCAGGTGCACGATCTCGGCGTCCGATCCCGCCTTGAAGGCGCGCTCGCCCGTCAGCACTTCATACAGAAGCGCGCCGAAGGAGAAGATATCAGACACTTCATCGGGCTTCCCGCCCTTCATCACCTCAGGCGCCATGTAAGGCAGCGTGCCCAAAATCAGGCTTTGCCCCAGCGACCCGCGCGTCAGGGTTTCCATGTCATTGGCGGTGGGTGCGGTTTTCGCCAGGCCAAAGTCCACCAGCACCGGAACCCCACCAGATCTCATGATGATGTTGCCGGGTTTGATGTCCGCGTGCACGATGCCGAGTGAATGGCTGGCCCGGAGCGCGTCGGCCAGTTGCCGCACCAGCGCGAGGCGGTCGTCGAACGTTGGGTTCACGCGCGTCAGGTAGTCTTTCAGCGGTTCGCCGTCCAGATATTCCATCACCATGACGGTGTGGCCGTCATGCTCTGAAATCTCATAGAGCGTCACAATATTGGGGTGGTTCAGCTTCGCCAGGGTCTTGGCTTCCACAAGGCTGGCCTTCGGGTCCGCACCGTCAGACACCGACTTGTTCAGAAGCTTGATGGCGACAGAGCGGTCCAGCAGCGTATCTTCGGCGCGGTAAACCGTGCCGTAAGCGCCCTTGCCCACCGTTTCGCCAAGCTGATACCTGCCGATTGCCTCAGCCATAAATAGACTTCCCCCGAGCCACGCACTTTTTGCCCCGCGCACCAGCCCCCACACAAAAGGCTCGCGCCCCTTTGACCTGCCTGCTATATCGCCTTAAGTTGCTATAGAGGCACGCAAAAGTAGACAATATTGCTTTTACGCGCAGGATGATGACATTTCAAGGACAGTGCATCAGGTCCGTGAGCGGGGAGAGGGCAGCATGCAGGACGAAACCGGTGAATACGGCTTGATGGACGAAACCGTATCGGTGGAAGGCGCGCGCACCGGCGGCCCCGGGCGGGAAATTCTGCTGCCCAGCCTGGGGATCATCTGGCACCCTGACGCCTCGCGCATCGGTGCCGTGGCGCCCCTGATGTTCGGCCGTGCGACTGAGGCCAGTGTATCCCGGAACGCACCGCAGTTCCGCAAGCGCGGCGTGAGCGAAGAACCCCTTGCTGACCGCCGGATTTCGCGGTCCGAGGTCAAGATCAAGCGGGTGGGCCCGCGCGAGTTTTCCATCACCCCGCCAGACAGCAAGATGAAGGTTCTGGTGAACGGCCATCAGGTTACCGCGCCCGTGACCGTCAGCCTCGATGCGCTCGGCGACGATATCATCATCACGCTGGCCGGCACCATTGTGCTCTCCCTGTTCCTCAGCCCTGCGGAGGCCGCGCCCGCGCCGCCGGAAGGCCGGCTGCTGGGGGTCAGTGGGGCCATGCAGGCCATCTGGCGGGCGATCAGCCGGGTTGCGCCGACACATCTTCCGGTGCTTATCCGCGGTGAAACCGGCACCGGCAAGGAGTTGGTGGCGCAGGCGCTCCATCTGGCCAGCGACCGGGCGGCTGAAAACCTGGTGTCGATCAATATGGCGACGCTCTCAAAAGAACTTGGTGCGGCGGACCTGTTCGGTGCCACCAAGGGGGCCTTCACCGGCGCCGTCAGGGACCGGGTCGGCTTTTTCGAAACGGCCGACGCCAGCACCATTTTCCTGGATGAAATCGGCGATACACCCGCGGACCTGCAGGCCATGCTGCTGCGCGTGCTGGAGACCGGCGAATTCCGCCGGGTGGGGGAAACCCGTCTCAGGTACACCGGCGCGCGGGTGCTCGCGGCCACTGACCGGCCCCTGGGCGCGGACGATTTCTCGCAGCCGCTCCTCCGCCGCCTTGAAAGCATGGTGATCGAGATGCCGCCGCTTCGTCACCGGCGGGTGGATATTGGCATCCTGATCAAGCATTTCCTCGACACCGGGTCGTTCGGTGCCGCGCCCACGGATTTCACCGAGCATATGACCGCCATGGTGCTGCATGATTGGCCCGGTAATGTGCGGGAACTCAGAAACGCGGTGCAGCAGATGTCCGTCGGGCAGGTGCCCGCGTTCAACGTGCCTGAAATGGGCCCTACGGGTGTGCCCCAAATGGGCCCAAAATCCTCAGGTGTGCCCAAAGCGAAGCCGTCCTACCGCGCGCCGGCGAGCGTGACGGAAGCCGAGATGCTCGCGGCGCTGGATGCCACCGATTGGCGCATCAAGGAGGCGGCAGAGCATCTGAATGTCTCCCGCACCGCGCTCTATGGTTTGATGGAAAAATCCAATAGTGTCAGGACGTTAGAGGATATCTCAGACGCCGACATCCGCACCGCCATGGAGGCTCACCCCGGTGATATCGGCGCCTGGGCGCGGGCGCTGAAGGTCCCCCACGGCGTGCTTGAGCGCCATACCAAGAAGATGATGTTCGACTAGAAGCGCCTAAAAGCGCCAGCCCAGCTCCACGCCGAACGTGCGCGGGCGAAGCGGTGTTGCGTGTAACCCCGTGGAAACCAACACGAAATTCGGGTCATCCGGGTCTTCGCCCTCAATCACTTCAAGGCTGAGCGGGTTGCCGAAGGCGAAAACATTCGATGTGTCGCCGATCAGGTTGTTGCCGTAAACGGTCAGCGACCAATTGTTTTTCTGCAGGCTGAGGCGCGCATTTACCAGGTGATAGCCGTCCATTTCCGGCGAAAAATCGCTCTCGAACAGAAGGTCCGCGCCGCCTTCATAGCTATAGTCCGCGCTCACGCTCGCCCGCAGGTCGTCGTGGACGGTGAATTCCTTGTAAACCGACGCACCCGCAGAAAACTTCGGCGCCGCGGGCAGGGGGGTACCAATTTCGGCCCCGAAACGAGCGGTGGTGTCCGTGAGTTCGCTGTCGCTCGCGGACAGGTGCGCGCGCACCTCAAAGTCATAGGCCGGGCGGTAGGCCAGCTCGAACTCGGCGCCAATCACCCGCGCGTTGCCGACATTGTCGATATCCGGCAGGCCTTCGAAGCTGAATTGCTGGCTCTGGATACGGCGCCACAGGGCCACGTAAACCGCCCCTGACGTGGTCAGCGCCTTGTCGGGGCTCTGGTACTTGTAGCCCACTTCATAGTTGGTCAGCGCGTCGGATTTGTAATTCGTCAGCTCGGTCGCGACTGTTTCGCCACCCCCGATCGGCGTGGGTCCGGCCAGGTTGATGCCGCCCAGCCGGTAGCCTTCCGCCACCTGGGCATAGATCATCAGGTCCTTGGTATGGTGGTAGGCCAGCACCGCCTTGGGCGTGACCCCGGATTTCTTCTGCTCGCCTTCGGTCTGCGCGAACAGGAACAGGCCCAGGTCGACAAGGTCAGAGGACGCGCGTTCGCGGTAGTCGAACCACCGAAAACCGCCGGTGACGGCCAGTTTTTCGGTCAGGAAATAGGTCACCTCGCCAAACAGCGCCGCTTCCTTGAGGGTGCTGGTCAGGTCTTCGGTATAGATATCCAGATCGCCTTCTTCATCCGGCCAGATGACGGACGCGGGGATCGCCAGGTTGGAATTGATCCGCTCATTTCTCTTCGACCAGAAGGACCCGATGGTCCACTCAAGCCGCCCCCCGGTCTTGGACGAGAGGTGCGTCTCATTGCTGGTCGTCGCGATATCGCGGTTCATGGTGAAGGGGCTGGCGACCACATCGATCAGCACCAGTTTCGGCACTGCCAGCGAGCCATCAAAGGTGGCGTCGATATTGCGGTCTGTCCAGCTGAAGGTGGTCTCAAGCGTGCCCCAGCCATAGTCCGCGCCCAGTGTGGCATAGACCTGGCTGAAACTGTCTTTCCTGGGTTCCTGCACATAGTTTCCGCGCTTGCTGAAGCTGCGCTCGACATCATAATAATTGCTGTCGTCGCGGTCGTTTTCCTGCAGGGTGACACCCGCGAGCAGGTGCCAGTTGGGCCCCAGGTTCAGATGGGCCGAAAGCCGCCCGCCATAGGTGTCCGCCTGGTTGACATTATCAAGCCCGAGCCGCAGGTCATCGATATAGCCGCCTTCATGCTCGAAGTAGGCCGCGGCGCGGATGGCCATCTGGTCTTCGACAAGCGGGACATTGACGATGCCGGATAGATTGCGTGAGGCCGTACCGCCCTTGGTCCAGGCAAGGCCTGCGCTGGCGGTGAGCTCAGTTTCCGCCAGATTGGGTTTCTTGGTGACCACCCGGTAGAGACCCGTGAGCGCGCCCGAGCCATAAAGCGTGCCCTGCGGGCCCCGCAGCACCTCGATGCGCTCGACATCCACTAACCGAAGCGATGGGTCGGGCGCGTTGTAGGTCAGGCGCGTATTGTCGAAATAGGTGCTCACGAGCGATTGCGCCCGGCCAGAGAATGCCCCGTCTGACAGCCCGCGCACCATCACCTTGTTCTGGCCATCGCCCTGCGTTGTGGCATGCATGCCCGCAATCCGGCGGGCGGCCGCGTTGGTAGTTTTCAGGCCAAGCTGCTGCTGGGTGCTGGCGCCGATGGCGCTGATACCGTAAGGCAGCTTCTGCAGGTTATCAGTGCGTCTCAGAGACGAGACCATGATCTCCTGCACGAAGGGTTCGCTTTGCGCCTTGGCAGCCGGCTTCGGAACTGTTTTTTCCCTGGCTGGTTCACGGAACACCCGGACTACGCTGGGGCTCACGACCTCGAACGTGAAGCCGGTGCCTTGCAGCAGCTGTGTGAGGCCTTCTTCAACAGTCAGGTCGCCTTTGAGAGCGTGCGCTTTGCCGTCCCGGTATGATAGGGGTGGGCGGCCGATGGAAATGCCCGCCTGACGCGCGAAAGAGGCCAGCGCTTCGGCAAGCGGCATGGCCTCTATCTCAAAATGGCTGGTGTCGGATGCTGTGGCAGCTCCGGGCGGCGCGGCAAGGCAACAGGCCAGCAGCACCGCAGCGGAAGCTGTCTTCCCATTTATGCGCACATGCTACTCCTTGCGACCGATCAGGATTGCCCCATCCGTTTGTTTTACGGTAACCGGCAGCAGTTGTTCAAGCGTCGCAAGCACGGTCTGCTTGTCACCCATGTTAAGGATTCCAGAAAAGTTGATATCCCTCGCGCTGGATGTCACGGCGATGGGTTCGCCGAAATAGCGGCTCAGGTCCCGCGCGATCTGATGCAGCGCCGCGTCTTCATATTCCAGATAGCCTTCAAGCCACGCGGTGACTTGCCGTGCGTCGACTTTTTGGACACGGGTTTCACTGGATTTTTCATAGGCAACCAGTTGGTCGCCGACCCGCAGACGTTCCCGCGCGTCTGACTGGACTTCATCCTCGATCACCTGTGTCGGCGCTACATCCACGATGCCTTCCGCCACGGTAACAACCAGCTGGCTGTCGTGGCGCAGGATATTGAACTGGGTACCCACCACCTGCACAGAACGGTCGCCCAGGCCTACCCGGAAAGGCCGGTCCGGGTTCTTGGCAACGGAAAACAGCGCTTCACCGTACGCGAGGGCTGTCTGGCGCACGTCGCCAGTGAAGGCAACTTCGATTTTCGTGTTGGTGTTCAGCTGCACAGTCGTGCCGTCTTCGAGCGTCACAAGCCGGGTTTCGCCCAGGCCGGTCTGGTAAAATTGCGCATCCGGGGCCATGAAATTGGTGCCGATCATGACCAGCAGGGCTGCGGCCACCGCGGCAGCTGCTCCGGCCCACGCCTTTGGCTTTGTCCAGCGCCAAGCAGCATCGATTACGGTGCCAGTGTCTGTTTCAGTGTTTTCAACGGAAGCCGCCACCACATCAGCGTCCTCTTCAACCATCAGGGCCAGGTCTTCCACATGGTCATAGGCCAGGCGGTTGGCATCATCGGCTTCAAGCCAGTCTGTGAAGGCAAGCCAGTCGGCCTCCGTCACGCTGTCGCCAGTGAGGCGCGCGTGCCAGCGGGCAGCGGCGTCAAGCCGCTCGTCCGTCAGGAAACTGGTATCGGTTTTGGTCATCTGTCTGTACTGCCTTCACGAGCCCTGGGGGCTCAAATCAATCCTATTCAGGGTTAAGACGCCACCACAGGCACCCACCCGCCATGTCCAGCTGCTAATCCTTGTCCTTCAGGTGCAGGACAAGGAACTTCATGGCCTTGGCCATGTGTTTTTCCACTGTGCTGACCGCAATCCCAAGGCTTTCGCTAACCTCGCGGTGGCTTTTGCCCTTCAATTTGTGCAGCACAAATACCTTGCGGCATTGGGGCGGTAATTGCTTGAGCGCTTCTGATACCTGCGCCAGCTTCTGCTTGGCTTCAATCGCGCGGTCTGCAGCCGGGCCTTCGTCAACGCTTTCACCGCCCTGGTCTGCCCTGCTGACATCCACCCAAGCCTTGTCGCGCGCCATCTGCCGGGTCTTCTGACGGCGGTGGTCCAGCGCCACATTATTGGCCATGCGGAACAGATAGGCGCCAACATTACTGATGGCTGAGGCATCCTCAATGCGCTCCAGCTTCAGATACAGGTCCTGCAGCAGATCATCGGCGACAGTTTCATCCCGAAACCGCGCGACCAGAAATCGCTTCAGTGCCGGGCGTTTTTCCAGGAACGCCTCCAGCAATATTGATTTTGTTCCAGTATCCAAAAGGGTCGCCCTGACAAATGCGGCGCCTTCCGCGCCGCCATACCGGTGCCAACCATTCCAGATGTCAAAAGATTTCGCAATATCGCTCATAAGCAAAAATAAAATGGCCCCCCGCCAAAGAGGGAAACGGGGGGCCAGGTTACGGGCCAGAGCTCGATCGCAAGCTGGACAAAATTATCCATACTCAGCCCGATGAGGAAATCGTCTTCAAGCAGCGGACGCGCCGAGGATAACTCCCCGGCGCCGCCCCACAGGCCGTCATCACCATGACCCCCATCGATGGTAATGTCGTCCGCGCTACCAGAGGGTCTTGTGGCGCCAGCCTCGCCGACCTTCTGGTGATTTCGGGTGCCCAATCTGTCCGGCCATCAGCAGCCCTCTCGAGTGCAAGGTCTTGCTGCTGCCTCCTGAGCGGCCAGGGCACCCAGAAATTCTCACCCCTTCGGGTGGTCTACTAGGACTATGACGCCGCGCGTGAGTGATACCCGCCATTCAAAAAAACATTTTTTATTGGTGGTGATTTGACGGCGGAAATGGGCAGGATCGGCCCTCTGTTTGCAAAAATAAAAGGCTTCCAAAATAATGGAATTTCTTGCTAAAACAGGGATAAGAAAGAATACGACAGAAAATTTTGCAAAAATATGCAACTCGGGGTGACAGCATGAGTGACGACGAAAAAGAAAAAAATCTTCACCGTCTGGAGGATCTGGCCGCAATTGCCGGTGTGTCGATTTCCACTGTGTCGCGCGCGCTGAATGACAGCCCGCTGGTATCGGACCGCACCAAGAAGAAGATCCTGTCGCTAGCCCAAAGCAATAACTACAACGGCCGCCTGCGCGACAAGGTCTATACCGAGGATGCAGACAAGACGATCTCCATCGTGATCCCGCCGCCGCAGGGCCGCGACACGCGCCTGTCTGACCCCTTCACGCTGGACCTGATTGGCGGTATCGGTGACGCGCTCAAGGAACAGAATTGCGACCTTCTGATTTCGCACCTGACGATGACCGATTACCACAGCGCTGCAAACCTTGTGGCCAGTGGCCGGTGCGACGGCCTGATCGTGCTGGGGCAGAGCACAATGCACAAACAGCTAAACCAGTTGGCGGCACAGCGTGTGCCGTTTGTGACTTGGGGTGCACAGTTCCCGGATCAGCGCTATTGCTCGGTCGGCAGTGATAACCGCCAGGGCGGGCGCCGTGCCACTAATCACCTGATCCGTATGGGGCGCACGCGCATTGCCTTCGTGGGCGACTGTGAAGGGCCTGAGATGAAGTTGCGGCAGGAAGGCTACCGTGAGGCGCTTGATCAGAACGGCATCGCCTTTGACCCACGCCTCGTCAGGCCTGCGCATTTCTATCCGGAATCCGCCATGGAGGCGGTGGATGTGCTGGTGGAGCAGGGCGTCGAGTTTGATGGCGTTGTTGCCATGTCGGACATGATCGCCATCGGCGCCATGAAGGCGCTGGCGAACCGCGGCATCAATGTGCCCAAGGACGTATCCGTGATTGGCTATGATGATGTGCTTGTGGCGGCTTATTCAAGCCCTGCGCTCAGCACCATTCGCCAGGACGTGACGAAGGCGGGGCGGCTTCTGGTTTCCAAATTGCTGCGCATGCTGGAAGGCGAGGATGTGCAGTCTTCCACGCTGCCGACGGACCTGATTATCCGCGAAAGCTGCGGGTCTTAAGTCTTCCTTATATGGATATGAAAAAGGCGGCACCAACGGGCGCCGCCTTTTTTGTTTGGGTATCGGCTTTGATCAGCCCTCGCAGGCTGCTGGTTTGAACAGGGCCCAACTCAGCGCTGGTGCCGTGTAGGCCTCGCCAGTCTCACCCGCTGTGCCGTCGATGAAACAGAGGGGGTCTTCAAGCGCCGGGACGCTTGCTGTCGCCACCTCGGCCGAGGTGTTGAAGACCGCCAGAACCGTGTCGCCTGTGGTTTCGTCCGTGCGCTCAAACACCAGCAGCCCGGGTTCACTGTCGGCATGCAGGAAAGTCATCTTGCCGTGCCTGAGGGCCGGGTGCGCGCGCTTGACCATGGTGAAGCGCTGCATGGCCTGATAAAGAGGGTGATCGACGTCGAAATTATCCTCGGCGCTCGATTTTTCCGTGCCCAGCAGGTCATTGTCGGCGTAGGACGCCACCTGGCTCACAAACATATCTTCGCGCGCGTCCTGGTCATGGCCGTCGCCGATAAAGCCTTGTTCGTCGCCATAATAAATCACCGGAACCCCGCGGCTGTAGAACATCAGCGCGTGGGCGAGCAGATCTTTCTTGAAGGATACTTCCGGGCTTTCGTCCGGATTGCCGCGGCGGATGAAATGGGCGATGCGGCCCATATCGTGATTGCCCAGGAAAATGGGCAGCGACCGGGCGTCGCCCTTCACCGGCTGATAAAGGGTGTCTTTTTCAATGGTTTCCGCCAGTGCCTGCGGACCCTTATTTTCCGAGAACATCTGATAGGCGGCTGACTGGAAAGCAAAATCCAGCACGAAGGGCACCTTGGCCTCATTGGTGAAGTGGCTGAGGCGCTCCGGCGTGGGTTCATACACCTCACCAAACATGTAGAAGTTCGGGATGCCTTCGGCCTCGGCGTGGGCCGTGATGGCAGGTGCGAAAGTTTGCCAGAAGCTGTCGTTCACATGCTTGACCGTGTCGATGCGGAAGCCGTCGATCTTGAATTCCGAGATCCAGAATTTATAGATGTCGATAAAGCCTTCCTTAACGTCCGGATGTTCGGTGAACAGGTCATCAAGGCCCGCGAAATCACCGTAGAGTGAGCTTTCACCCTGCCATTCGCTGTCGCCGCGATTGTGGTAATAGCGCATGTCGTTGAGCCACGCCGGCACCTTCACATCTTCTTCGCCCGCAGGCACATAGGGCGTGTAGGCATAATCAAGGGCGGTCAGCTTGTCGAAATTGTCTTTCGTCTGGTGCTCTGGGTCGTCGCCTAGGAAGCCTGCGTTGATGGCTTCACCGTCCGGACCGCCTTTGGTGGTGTAGGGGAAGGCTTCTTTGCTGCGGTAATCGCACAGCGGCACGTTTGCCGGGTCGCTGCCGCGGGGGAAGCATTCCTCATATTTGATCACGTCGGCCGTGTGGTTGGTGATGATGTCGAAAATCACCTTCATATTGCGCTTGTGCGCTTCATCCACCAGCGTCTTGAGGTCATCATTTGTGCCCAGGTGCGGGTCGATCTGGGTGAAGTCCGTGATCCAGTAGCCGTGGTAGGCGGCTGTCATATTCACCGGGTTGCCCTGCACGGGCTTGTTCTTGAAGATGGGTGTCATCCAGATGGCGCTGACACCCATGTCAGCCAGATAATCCAGCTTTTCCGTCAGGCCCTTGAAGTCCCCGCCATGGAAGAATCCCTTGTGGGTTGGGTCAAAGCCGTGTGTGGTGGCGTCGCCACCAAAGCCGCCGGTGTCGTTGGACGGGTCGCCGTTATTGAACCGGTCAGGCATGACGAAATACATCACATCATCGGTGATCGGACGGCTGATGTATGGCTCCAGCAGTTCCGGGCGAACGGTGATGGGGTCTTCCGGGGGCAAGGCTTTATCAGCCTGGTCACAGCCAGAAAGAAGGGTCAGGGCAAGGCCGAAGGCGGCCAGGTTTGTTCGTTGAAATTTCATGTTATTCGGCCTCCGGCTCGGCGACATTGAGGGTGGCAAGGGCTGCAATGATCATGGAGCAGCCGGCAAACACAAGGCCATAGATGGCCTGGCCGGCAAACAGTTCACTGACCAGGAGGCCCAGCGTGGTGGACGCCACGATTTGTGGGATCACGATGAAGAAATTGAAGATGCCCATATAGATGCCCATCTTGTGGTGCGCGACCGCGCTTGAGAGCAGCGAATAGGGGATCGACAGGATCGATGCCCAACCAAAGCCGACAAGCCCCATGGACACCACCAGCCAGTCTGGGTCGGTGACCAGATAGAAGGACGCCAGCCCGATGCCGCCGAGCGTCAGGTTCAGCATGTGGATTTTACGGCGGCCGATCCTGTTGGCGCAAAGCGCGATGAAGATGGCTGCGCCGATGGTCACGATATTGCGCACCGAATTCAGCACGCCGGCCCAGTTGGCGCCGGTATTATAAAGCTCGCTTGACGGGTCCAGGGCGCCAAAATGGAAGGCCGTGACCGCCGGCGTGGTGAAGGACCACATGGCGAACATGGCAAACCACGAAAAGAACTGCACGACGGCCAGCTGCTTCATGACCGTGGGCATCAGCATCAGGTCATCTGTGATTTCCACAATGGCGGATGTGGTTTTTCCTTTGGCTTTGCTGGCTGACACGATCAGGCGCAGCAGGCCAAACACGGCCACGCCACCTGACAGGATATGCAGCCGGTAGGATCCATCTGTCATATAGATAAGAAGCGAGGCGGCGGCGCCGACAATAAGCCACAGGAGGCCGCCTGATTTATGGCGCTGTGGCGTGATCAGCGCCCTCTCTTCATCTGACTGGGTGTGCGCAGCGGCGGCTTCGCCAATCGCCTGCTCGGCTTTGTTGAAGGCTTCAAGTTCCTCGGGGGCATACTCCTTGGTGGTGAAGACAGTCCACAGCACGCAGATCAGCAAAAAGATGCCACCGGTATAGAAGGCGTAAACCACCGAATCCGGGATGATGCCGGGATCGGCCTCGTTCGCCACACCGAACATGTTGGTCATGATCCACGGAAGTGCCGCGGCAACCGATGCACCAGTGCCAATGAAGAAGGTCTGCATGGCATAGCCAAGAGACCGCTGGCGGTTCGGCAGCATGTCACCCACAAAGGCGCGAAATGGTTCCATCGCGATATTGAAGGAGGCATCCATGATCCACAGCATGCCTGCCGCGATCCAGAGTGTCGGCGAGTTGGGCATAATCAGAAGCGCAAGTGTCGACAGAATCGCGCCATAGAAAAAATAGGGGCGCCGGCGGCCAAGCCGGGTCCATGTCTTGTCGCTCATATAGCCGATGATCGGCTGGACAATCAGGCCCGTAAGCGGCGCGGCCACCCACAGTATGGCAATTTCGTCGATGTTGGCGCCCAGCGTCTGGAAGATACGGCTGACATTACTGACCTGCAGTTCGAAGCCGAACTGAATGCCCATAAAGCCGATACACATGTTCCAGATTTGCCAGAAGCTCAGCGCAGGTTTTTGCGTCATGCGATGATCCCGTTCCCTATAATAATGCGGCACCGAAGAATCGGGCCTCCCTTCCTGTTGTCTAGGATTAGCAATTTTTGCAAAAAATGCAAAAAGAATATTGCAAAAGACGTCTTTGCAAACTTGCAAGGCAGCTAAATCGGTCTCTTGTAACGTGATATATCACTCTATAACCCTTTATATGAGCCAGTATACGCAAAACTGTTGCAGGAAAGACACAGTTTGCATGGTCGCTGCAATAAATAGCAAAAATATGAAAAAATGACTTGATGTTTGCAAAGTGATGCGCGAACTTTCGACACAGGGAAAGTTGCGGAAGTTTAACTTTTGGCCAGTAGGATCGGCCTGTGGGTTTGCTTCCAGGGTTAATACAGGGAAGGGAAGGCTTCATGCGTACCTCTAAATTTAAGTCTCATTTTTTATCCTTTGCGTCGGCTTCCGCCATCGCATTCGCCGCACAGCCTGTGCTTGCACAGGACAGCTCATCTGACACCGATGAGGACGAAGGCGTACAACTGGAAGAAATCGTTGTTACGGGCATCCGTGCATCGATCATGAGCTCGGTTGCCCGCAAGCGGGAAAGCAGCTCCATCGTGGAAGCGATCTCAGCGGAAGACCTGGGCAAGTTGCCTGACGCGTCTATTGCCGAATCGATTGCCCGCCTGCCGGGTCTTGCAGCACAGCGCCTTGACGGCCGCGCCAACGTGATCTCGATCCGCGGTCTGGCGCCAGACTTCACCACCACCACACTGAATGGCCGCGAGCAGGTTTCTGCAAACAACGGCCGTGCGGTTGAATATGACCAATACCCATCAGAGCTGATCAACGGCGTGACCATTTATAAAACGCCGGACGCCAGCCTGACCAGCCAAGCTGTTGGTGGTACCGTTGACCTGCAGACCATCAAGCCTCTGGCGTACGGCGAGCAGGCCATTGTAGTGAACCTGCGCGGCGAATATGCGGATCTGGGTGCGCTCAATTCCGGCACGACGGCGCTTGGCTACCGCGCCAGCATTTCCTACGTTGACCAGTTCAACGACGATCAGGTTGGCATCGCGCTAGGTTACGCCCGCATGCTGTCACCAACGCAGGAAGAGCGCTGGAACAGCTGGGGCTTCCCGGAAGCGGCTGACGGCAACCTGATCATTGGTGGTGCCAAGCCTTATGTGAAATCGAACGAGCTGACGCGCGACGGCTTCCTGGGTGTGCTTGAATATGCACCACACGACAGCAAGTTCCGCACAACCATCGACGCCTATTATTCCAAGTTCGATGACGAGCAGACCCTGCGCGGTATTGAAATTCCACTGGCATGGTCTGGCGCGCAGCTGCAGGACGGCTACACAGTTGAAGATGGTCTGATCACGCAGGGCCAGTTCAACGGCGCAGAGGTTGTAGTGCGTAACGACTTCGTAAACCGCGAAGCTGAAACGCTGGCCATCGGCTGGAACACCGAATATCAGGTGAATGACAATCTGACGATCGAACTGGACCTCAGCCACTCCAGCGTTGACCGTATCGAAAGCAACATGGAAACCTACGCGGGTACCGGTCGTGGTAGCGGCAATGGTGCCACTGATAACCTGGGTTTCACCATCGGTGCGGACGGCAACGCTGTCTTCACCCATGGTCTTGACTATTCTGATCCGAACCTCATTCAGCTTGGCGGTCCGCTTAGTTGGGGTTGGGGCCTGTTTGTTGCTGGCTTCTATCCAGATGATCAAGCCCAGGACGGCTTTATCAACGCACCGGAAACCGATGACGAACTGTCTGCCGTTCGCCTGAGCGCCGAACAATTCATGGACGAAGGCTTCCTGTCCAGCGTTGAATATGGTGTTCGCTTCTCAAAGCGGAGTAAAACGCTGCTGGACCAGGGCTTCTTCCTGACGCTCAATGAATATCCAGCGGACGTTCCGGTGCCTAGCCAGTTCCTTGAGGACCCAACGTCGCTTGAGTTTATCGGCATGGGTGACGTGCTCAGCTATGATGCGCAAGCGCTGTTTGAAAGCGGCGCCTATGTGATCAATGACGAAGCCGCCAGCACGCAGTCCCGTCTGACTAACAGCTGGACCGTGACCGAGAAAGTTGTGAACTTGTATGCCCAGGCCAATATCGACACCGAGCTAGGCAACCTGCCGGTTACCGGTAACGTCGGCCTGCAGGCTGTTTACACCGACCAAAGCTCAGATGGTTGGGCAGCCAAGACAGTAGACAACCAAGTGGTTGCAGCACCTGTTACGGAAGGCACTGATTACTGGGACTTCCTGCCAAGCCTGAACCTCAGCTTCAATCTGGATGACAACAACAAGCTCCGTGTTGGTGTTGCACAGGTTCTGGCACGTGCACCAATGGCTGACATGAACGCAGGCTTCGGCTTTGGTTTCGACCAGCAGAACCTGATCTTCACCGGTGGTGGCGGTAACCCGAACCTGAAGCCGTTCAAGACCTGGCAGTATGACCTGTCCTACGAGCACTATTTCGGCGAGGGCGCTTATGTGTCGGTTGCTGGTTTCTACAAGCAGATCACAAGCTTCCCGTTCAGCTCGTCTGAAACCTATGACTTTGCGGAAGTTCTGGGCCCACTGGGCGAGGACCTGACGTTTGTCGACGGTGACGGCAATGAGTTTACGCTTTCGACCATCGGTCGCCGCGACTTCAAGGACAACGTAGACGGCGGTAAGATCTACGGTATCGAACTTTCGGGTTCCCTGCCGTTCGCGAACTTCTCAGAAGCGCTTGACGGCTTCGGTATCCTTGGTTCGGCTTCCTTTACCAAAAGCTCGATCATCGACCCGAACAGTCAGGAGAAAATCACGCTCCCTGGCCTGTCGAAGACTGTTCTGAATGGTACGATCTACTATGAAAAGTATGGCTTCCAGGCACGTGCCAGCGTTCGTCACCGTTCTTCGTTCCTGGGTGAAGTTTCCGCCCTCAGCCTCACCCGTGTGAAGGTTGATGTGGAAGCAGAAACCATCGTTGATGCGCAACTTGGCTACGACCTCAGTGAAGTTGGTGTGGATGGCCTGACCGTTCTGTTCCAGGTGAACAACCTGACGAACCAGCCGTTCACCACCTTCTACAACTCAGACAGCCGCCAGGTGCGTGACTTCCAGAACTATGGCCGTACCTTCCTTTTCGGTCTGAACTATAAATTCTAGTCAGATCCGGCTGAGGCTGGTTGAAACAATTGCCCCTGCCGATATGATCGTCGGCAGGGGTATTTCTTTTTCAGGGTTTGGGTGAGGGCATAGCGTGCAACAGGGCAGCATCAAGAAACTGGTAATCGTGGGCGGTGGCACCGCTGGCTGGATGGCGGCGAGCCTCCTCGTCAAGTTGATGCGCGGCCAGCTTGAGATTGTCCTCATTGAATCCGACGATATCGGCACGGTGGGCGTGGGCGAAGCTACCATCCCGCCGATCCAGATTTTCAACAATGTGCTGGGCCTGAATGAAGACGAGTTCGTCAAGGCCACCCAGGGCACCTTCAAGCTGGGGATCCAGTTCGAAAATTGGGGGGCGGTGGGCGACAAATATATGCACGCCTTCGGCTCCATCGGTCGGCAGATCGGCATGGTGCCGTTCCAGCATTATTGGCTGCGCGCGAAAGAGGCCGGCTTTGCGGGTGACCTGTGGGATTTTTCCTTCAACTATCAGGCGGCGAAGGAAGACCGGTTCGACCGTATGCGCCAGATCCCCAATTCGCCGCTCGAGGGCATCACCCATGCCTTCCATTTCGATGCCGGACTTTATGCGCGCTACCTTCGGAAAGGCTGTGAGCTTTCGGGCGTCAACCGCATTGAGGGCATGATCACCGACGTGTCGCTTGATAGCGCAAGCGGCAACATTGCATCCGTCACGCTCAAGGACGGGCAGGTGGTCGAAGGCGATTTCTTCATCGATTGCTCGGGCTTCCGCTCGCTCCTTCTCGGCCAAGCGCTTGGGGTGGGATATACGGACTGGACAGGCTGGCTGCCGTGCGACAGGGCCGTGGCGGTGCCCGCGGAAAATGGCCCGCGCATGCGGCCCTACACCCAGTCGATCGCCCACAAGGCCGGCTGGCAGTGGCGCATCCCGCTGCAGCACCGGGCAGGAAACGGCCATGTTTTCTGCTCTGACCATATCAGCGAAGACGAAGCCACCCAGACGCTCCTCGACAATCTTGAGGGCAAGCCGCTGGCGGACCCACGGGTGATCCCGTTCAAGACCGGGCGGCGCGAGAAATTCTGGCACAAGAACTGTATCGCGGTGGGCTTATCAAGCGGCTTCCTGGAGCCGCTGGAGAGCACCAGCATTCACCTGATCCAGACAAGCATCGTGCGCTTTGTGCAGATGTTCCCATCTCTGGGGCTGGATGCGACCAATATTGATGAATATAACGAGCAGGTCGGCTTCGAGTTCGAAAGCATCCGCGACTTTATTATCCTGCATTATCATGCGACCGAAAGGGACGATAGCGCCTTCTGGAAGCGCTGCCGCACGATGGAGATCCCCGAAAGCCTGAAGCACAAGATGGACCTGTTCCGAGAGACCGGCCGCATTTTCCGCTTCAATAATGAGTTGTTCTCGGAAGCTGGTTGGCTGCAGGTGATGCTGGGCCAGCGTGTGATGCCGAAGGCCTACCACCCGATGGCGGACGGCTTGAGCGACAAACAGCTCAGGGAATATTTCACCAATTTGAAAACCATCATCAGCGGCACCGTGCCCAAGCTGCCAAAACAGGTCGACTTTATCGCCAAACACTGCGCGTCTGTCCTGTAAGTGCAGCAAGGCTCAAATCGCCACTTGAGCTGTACTCGCTAAGATTGTTTATATGCAAGTAATGTGATAGGATTTCCCCCGGGACATAGCAGGGGGAGATTCCATGATCACGCGCATGCTATTGGGCCTTTGCCGCAAGGTCATCGTCCTTTTTGCCTTGGGGGCGCTGCTGACTGCCTGCTCATCCGGCGGCTCGGCCAGGCTGCCCCACCTTTATAACGGCGGGAATGACGCTCTGGCCAAAAGCGCCAAGGAAAAATACGATAAGGCGGAGCTGACGACTGCCCTCACGAAGGAATCCGAAAACCTGGACAAACTACTGGCGAGCGAAGTAGCCGCCGTTCGTGCGTCCTATGACGCGGAACTGGATGCCCAGTTTTTCCGAATGGCTGCAAACCAGCGCTATAGCCTTGCCGATGACTTCATAAAGGCGTCGGCGGCGCTCCAGCGGATGGGGTTCAGCTCTGCCGCACGGGCACGGGATCGATTTCTCGATCAGCAGGAGGCGAATACATTGTCGGGCGAACTAGAAGAGGTTTATGAACGGTTTGCCCCCGACATAAGAAGCAAGGTGCCCAAATGCGACACCGGAGATGACATGCCTGAAGACTTCGATTTCGGCAATGTGTCGGCCGGTCAGCAGCGCAGGTTGGATTTGGCATACAAGGATTTGCGGGAAACCTGTGAAAATTGGCGGCGGTTGGCTGCCGGTCAGTCACTGAATGAACTTCAGGATGTACAGGTCGCCTACCTGAAAAAGAAAGCTGACTTGGCGGGCGTCAAGGTTGATGAGAAAGCAGTTCGTAAGGCAATGGCGACCCGTCGCGGCGAACGCGCAAAGCGTGATGGGGAAGACGGTAAGGACGACAAGAAAGTCTTGCCTATGGATCTCATCAAGGAAGCACCGGAAGTGATCGCCGAGGCAAACGACTTTCTCGGCCTTGGCCTCAAGGACGAAACCGAAAAGAAAATTGAAGCAGCAAGCGGCCTCATTCAGGCATTCGCCGCCGGGAAGTTCGGCGATGATTGCGGTGATGATGGCGAGCAGGCCTGCCTGTCAGAGGATGATCTGGCCGCTTTTGGAATCGACAAGGATGTTGCCACAAGCCTTCAGGCGGTTGGCAAAAACTGGGATGCTTTCATGAAGGCCAGTAAGCAGGCTGTGCTCGCGGACCTTCTGGTGGAACTTGGTCAGCTCAAGATCAAGCAGGATGACGCAAAGAAGCGGCTTGCGATTGCTGCGCGCCGGGTTGACTTTGTGCGTTCAAAGCTTGAGGCAAGACAGAATGAGATTGCCGCCTGGATTTCATTCCGCGACCACCTGTGCAATTTCGCCTATTATTCCAAAGGCCGTTTCAAGGACGCTAACGACACCGTGCCGCCTGCCGAACACCCGGGCATAAAGTGCGACAGTTTCACAGTGTCGTCCACGCCCCAGACTGAGGCCAAGACATGCCAGCAGGATGGCGTGGCGTGGGGCGAATGTGCATTGACCCTGCCTTGGCGGGATGCACTGGCATCGGGAGCGGAAGGCTTCCCGAAGATGAAAAAGGGCACAAAGGCCCCAGAGGGCTTCAGTGATCAGGACATCATGGACCAGAAGCGTGAGCTTTACCTGGCCATCAGCGCGTTCGCGCGGGTGTATGAAATGAAGGCACAGCAAGCCGAAATCGGCTACCGGATGATCGATCTCAATCACCGTGAATCGCTGCTGTCCGATGATTTCGCCCTAAAAAGCTGGGACAACCTTGTTGCTGGCGGCATGACGCAGCTGGCTGGATATCATGCAGAGGGCCTGAAGCCTGAAGCGATCGCGGACTTGATCCTGAAGGCAACCATTGCAGCGGGAGTAACACTCAATGACTAGAAAGATTATATTTCTGGCGATCTGTGTGCAGCTGGGTGCGTGCGCAACGCCTGAATCCGTTCGCGATTTAGCCAAGAAAACCTCTGCCAATGTGGCACTGGCTGGCAAGGAGGTAAAGTCGATGGAGGCGCGCCGCAAGGAACTTGCGGAACAACGGGCCCAATCGGCGGGCCGCCTGATAGCGTCAACGCAGCGACTGCAGGGCTCAGTTGCCGCCGACCTTGCGATTGCGGACCTGGTCAACGACAAGGCGACCAAGCAGCAATATGAGAAGCTCAAGTCGGTGCAGCAAACCATGGCAGGCATCCGGGCAGACCATTCAGCCGGGGCAGATGAGTTTGCAGCGCAGATATTGTTACCTCGCCAGAAGCTTGAGGTTGATGGCAAGGCGCTGGATGAAGTCGCCAAAATCCTTGTGAAACTGGGCGAGAAAAAGAGCCTGCTGGCGCGGGCCAAATTCCTGGTGGCTTTCGTGAAAGACGTCTCGGCAGACATCAAGAAGCTGCAGGATGAGGCGGAAAAGCAGGTGGAAGACTCTAAAGCCGATATCCAGAAGGTTGAGAGCAGAGTTGATGCGGATACAGATACGGCGGCCAACGACTAGACGACATGCAGTGCCGCTAATCCGCGGGGGAAAAGAAAATGGAAGACGAATATACAGTTGTATATGAAGCGTGGGTGGCGGCGCGAAAAGCCTACAGGCTGGTTGAACGGGGTCTCGGGAAGAACCCCAGCGATGATGAGCGTCGGGAGCTGGAGATCCAGTTGCTGGAATTGGGGCGCGAAAAGGAGCGCCTGAAAAATAAGCTTGCGGCGCTTGAGGCAGAGTTTGACGCAGCTCAGCCCCCTACAGAAGAGCAGATTGAAGCAGTCAAAGGCCTGATGGCCAAAGTGGAAGCCCACACTAATGCCACCATTACTGCTTCTGCTGCATTGGGCCTTGCGGCATCGGCGCTGGACTTCACCTCCAAGGTCTGACGCCCGATTGGGTTCGACCTTTTCCCGGTACCAGTGAAACGCGTGGCCCTGCTGATAGGCAGGCCCGCATCAAGGGCAGGCCAGGTTGATGAGCGTGCGTGCGGCGTCTTTGGCGTCGGGGGCAGCGAAAGCCTTGCCCTGAATGTGTGCGGTGACAATCGCGCCTTCCTTGAGGAGCATCAGTTGCCGCGCCAGCGCTTCCGGCTCCTTGGCGCCGGCTTTGCGGGCCAGGTTTGCCATATGCTCTGTCAGGGCACGCTTGTGCGTGGCCGCCATCTGGTGGATGGGGTGCGACGGGTCCTGAAATTCCGATGACGCCTTGATGAACATGCAGCTGTTGAAGCCGTCGCTCGCGATCCATTCCTGCAGTGTATCAAAGCTGGCCATCAGTTGGCCCTTCGGCGTGTCGGCCCGTGCGGCAGGGCCTTCGGTCAGCAGGGCAGTGAACTGTTCATGCCGGCGCTCAAGCGTGGCCAGGATCAGGTCTTCCTTGGTCGCGAAATATTTATACATGGACGTCTTCGAGATGCCGGTCTCATGAACCAGCTTGTCCATGCCTGTGGCGTGGAAGCCGTCCCGGTAGAAAATCTCCAGGGCCTTGTCGATAAGTTCGTCCTTGCGCGACGGTCGCATGACTGATTCTTCCTTTAGGTACTGATCTGTTCTTTTTGTACCATTTTGGGCTTTCTTGATCCAGATAAGAAAAAATCAATAAAAATCAATATCATGAGACAGTATTTCTGCCCGTCACGTGTTTGTGAGAAGGCTTCTCTTGACGAAATGTACCGATCTGTCCATTTTAATGTGTACCGATCAGTACATTTTCATATGGCGCGCGAAAGCGCTGGAAACGGAGGCATTCATGTCTGAGACCAAACGTATACTCTATAGCTTTCCCTTGTCGGGGCATTCACACCGGGCCGAGCTGGCGCTGTCGCTTCTGGGGCTCGATTTCGAGAACCGGGTGACGGACCTGCCGGCGGGCGAGCATAAAGCCGACTGGTTTTTGAAGTTGAACCCCGAAGGCAAGGTGCCTGTTCTGGTGGACGGCGACGATGTGATCTACGAATCCACGGCCATCCTGACCTACCTTGCGGCCAAGTATGACGCGGACAATAAATGGATACCTGCTTCTGCCTATGGCCAGTCACTGGTGCAGCGCTATTTCGCTCAGGCCAGCGGGCCATTGGCGGCGGGCCCGGCGCGGGCGCGGTTGATCCAGGTTTTCGGCGCAAAATTTGACGAAGAGGAAACCGTCATAAACGCCCACGCCTATCTTGAAGGGCTGGAGGCGCAGCTTGAAGGCCGTGATTTCCTTCTTGGCCAGGAAGTCACTTTCGCTGACGTGGCGCTCTATAGCTATGTGGCGCGGGCACCTGAAGGGTTCGTCAGCCTTGAGCCTTACCCCCATATTCGCGGCTGGCTTGCGCGCATAGAGGCGCTGGAGGGCTTCGTGGACATCCCGCACACAGAGGTTTCAGCGGCCGCCTAGCGGCAGCTGTATGGCCGGGGCGGGCGTTTCCATTATCCCTCAGCGGGGATCTGCCCCGGCCAACCCCAACCACGAAGAGGCCCAGGAGAAAAACATGCCAGTAGACGAAGTGAAAGATGCGTTCAGCCCGTTTCACGACAGCGAGCTCGCCATCCAGGAAAGGCTGGGTGTGCGGGAAAAAGTGCATAAATATGCCAGCAAAATGGTGCGTCCCTACATGCCTGACCAGCATCGGGCGTTTTTTGAGGGCCTTTCGTATTTCTTTCTGGGGACGGTGGACGCGGAAGGCATGCCGTGGGCCCACATGATTTGGGGCGACCCCGGCTTTATCAGGTCGCCAGACGCGGAGACCCTTGTGTTGCCGTTTGCCTGTGTGCCGCCGGAGGCCCGGCATGTTGGGGCAGAAGTTGGCGGCCTTGGTCTGCTGCTCGAGAACCGTCGCCGCAACCGGGTGAATGGCCGCGTGGTTAGGGTGAGCGATGACAGCGTGACGCTGCAGGTCACCCAGTCTTTCGGCAATTGCCCGCAATATATTCAGGCGCGCGTGCCGGAGCCAGTGGCGCGGAAGTCGGGTGAGTGGCAGGAGGCCACCTTGTCCACCCGGTACCGGCACATGATTGAGACAGCTGACACCTTTTTCATTGCCTCATCCGCGTCCCGGCTGGGCGTGGACGTCCGGCACGGGGTGGACGTATCGCACCGCGGTGGGGCGCCGGGCTTCGTGAAATTTTTGGATGACAGCACGCTCCTGTTCCCGGATTTTTCCGGCAACCGCCATTTCAACACACTCGGCAATATCCACGACACCGGCCGGGCAGGGCTGCTGTTCGTGGATTTCACGACCGGTGATCTCTTGCAGGTCAGTGGGGCCGCGGCCATCGTCTGGCCGGAAGACAGCCCATATGCGTACGAAGGTGCGGAACGGTTCGTGCGCGTCTCGATTGACAAGGTGAAGGCCACATCGGCCGCGGTGCCCTTTATCTGGCGGTTTCTGGGGGTATCCCCGCGCCTGCCGGCAGGGGCGGTGTGGACGCCAACGCCAGCACAAGGAACGGCGTCATGAAACCGGCTGGTCTTTCCAAAGTGCCGCCGCGAGCCCCCTTTCGGCATATTCTGTGGTCCTGGTGTGGCGGCATGCTGGCCATTGGGCTGATTGCCTTACTGGCAAAGGCATCCGCATTCCCGTTGATGATGGCGCCTTTGGGGGCCAGTGCTGTGCTGGCGTTCGGTGTGCCCGACAGCCCACTGGCACAGCCACGCAATATTGTGGTGGGACATGCGGTCAGCGCCTTTGTTGGTCTTGTGGCATTGTCGGTGTTTGGTGACGCCTGGTGGGTCGCAGGGGGCGCGGTTGCGACCGCCATCGCCGCCATGCAGTTGACGGGTACGGTGCACCCGCCTGCGGGCGCAAACCCACTGTTGGTGATCATGACGGGGGCTGGATGGGATTTCCTGTTCATGCCGGTGATCGCGGGTGCCGCCCTTCTGGCGCTGGTGGCTGTGGGTTTCAACCGGTTCGCAGCCAGGCGGGCGTACCCTGTTTATTGGTGAGGGCGGCTTATCAGTGAAGGGTCAGGCAGGCTTTTTGGGCAGGTCGAAGGTCACGGTGGTGCCTTCGCCAAGCCGGCTTTCGATCTTAAGTGAGCCGCCATGCAGCGTGACAAATTGTTCAACGATGGCGAGCCCCAGGCCCGTGCCTTCAATGGCATTCGTCGGGTCCAGATGGCCGCGGTCGAACCGGTGGGTGATCGTGGCCAGGCGGTCTTCGGGGATGCCGCGCCCGTCATCCATCACGTGGAACAGGGTGCTGTCTTTCTGATCAATTACCTGGACCCAGACAAAGCCGTTCTCCTTACCGAACTTCACGGCATTCGACATCAGGTTGATCAGGATTTGTCGAAGCCCGCGCGGGTCGGCCCACACGGCCACAGGCGCCTTATTGAGGTCCGGGCGGATCTGGATGCGTTTCTTGGTGGCCTGGGCGCTGACCATCACAGTGCAATCGCCAATGATTTCGGCGACATCAAGATGGGCCTTTTCAGGTGGGCGCTCGGCGGCATCGATGGCGGACAGGTCAAGAATGTCGTTGATCATCTGCAGCAGGAAGGTGCCAGAACGGTATATGTCGTTGCTGTATTCTTCATATTTGGCATTTTCAATGGGGCCAAACAGCTTGTCTTTCATGATCTCTGACATGCCGATGATGGCGTTCAGCGGTGTCCTGAGTTCATGGCTCATGTTCGCAAGGAAAGTGGATTTGGCCTTGTTGGCAGCTTCCGCTTCGGCCAGAGCACGCTGCAGCGCCGCCTGGTCTGCCTTGGCGTCCGTGATGTCGCGGCAGATGGCATAAAGCGCCACCTGGCCCTGGTAGGGCACGCGGGTCAGCGTCACCTCCACGGGGAACACTTCGCCGGTTTTCTTGCGGTGCATCCATTCGAACCGGTTATAGCCTTCTTTGACTGCGATGCGCATCATGTCCTCGGCCTTTTCAAACGACGTCAGGCCGCAGGGCTGAAACTCCGGTGATACTTCCGATGGGTGCGCCTGTTCCATTTCTTCGGCGCTGGCATATTCGAACATCGTGGCCGCGCCCCGATTGCACAGTTCGAACTTGTTTTCCGTCAGGATCATCATGGCGTCTTCGGACATCTCGAATAGCTGACGGTATTTTTCCTCGCTTTCGGCCAATTGTTGGTGGGTCTGCCATTCGGCCAACCGGACGGCGAGCATGGAGGCCACCGTTGTCAGAAGGTCTTCATGGTCTTTGGTGAAATATCCGACGTCCGGGTGTTCACAGTCGATAATGCCATACAGCTTGTCGGCATAGACAATCGGCACTGTCAGTTCGGACCGCATGCCCCGCAGGTCTTCAATATAGCGCTGGTCCAGGCGGGTGTCGGCAATGCGCTCCGGCTTCAGGGTCATGGCCACGTGGCCGCTGATCCCGGCGCCCAGGTCCAGCTCGATCTTGTTCTCGATAGACTGGTCCGGGCCCTTCTTTTCGCCGTATGCGGCCCGTTGCACCAGCTTGCCGCGCTTGTCGTCATGCAGGTAGATCACGCAGTCCACGAAGCCCTGCTGGCCGACAACTTCTTCCACCACATACCAGACCAGGTCGTCCACAGACGACAGTCGCATCAGGTCCCGCGCAAACTTGTTCAGGATCTGCAGCTGTTCCTTGGGTCTGTTGTGCTTTGGCAAGCGATCATTCCTTGTGAAGGCCTTGGTGCGCCTTTCATAGCGCAAAAATGCTTAACGGGGAATTGATGGCGCCAATTTATCGCAGGGGATGAGAATGTGGTTTCATGCCAGCACGTTAGGTCGTCCGTTTGGCGGGGCAGTGTCTGGCAATGAAATCCGCGTGGCTGGGCATGGCAGCGGCGGTTTCTTCCATCACGCGCCTCAGGCCCTGAAGCCGGCCCTGATAGTCCACGTCCCGCGCGTCCGCCAGCGGGTCATGGCGCTCGGGCCAGATGCCCTGGCCGGTGAACACCGCCAGCCAGCTGGGGTTCCTGAACAGTTCCAGTTCGTGCGCCACAATGCGGCCGCCGCGCCGGAATTGTTCGATCTTGTAAGCCAGTTCTTCAGGGATTTCCATATCCGCAGCATATTGCCAAAGGGGCGCGTCGCGGCGTTCGGTGGCTTTATAATGGAGGATGATAAAGTCGCGCGTGCGCTCATATTCGCCTGTTGTGATGCGGTTATATTCCTGAATGCCGTATTGGTCGAAATCCAGCGTCGGGAACAGCGCCAGAAGCCGCGTGATGCCGCTTTGGATCAGATGCAGGCTGGTGCTCTCCAGGGGCTCCATGAAGCCCGCGGACAGGCCGATGGCCACGCAGTTCCTGTTCCAGAATTTCTTGCGCCTGCCGGTGATAAACCTGAGAAGCCGCGGGTCTGCCAGCGGCGTGCCGTCCAGATTGTCCAGGAGCGTCGCCTGCGCCTCATCGTCGCTGATATGCTGGCTTGCATAGACATAGCCGTTGCCGATGCGGTGCTGCAGTGGGATGCGCCACTGCCACCCCGCCTTGTGCGCCGTGGAGCGCGTGTAGGGCGTGAATTCCCCACCATGTTCGCACGGCACGGCCACGGCCCGGTCGCACGGCAGCCAGTGGGTCCAGTCCTCATATCCGGTTTTCAGCGTTTTTTCGATCAGCAGACCGAAGAAGCCGGTGCAGTCGATGAAAAACTCGGCGTCCACCTTGGTGCCGCTTTCAAGTGTCAGGCTTTCGATGAAACCATCCGTGCCCCGCAGCGCCACATCCACCACCTTGCCTTCCATGCGCTTCACGCCGCGGGCTTCGGCATAGTCGCGCAGGAAGCGGGCGTACATGGTGGCGTCGAAATGATAGGCATAATCAAAGGTGCTCTGGACCATGCGGCGGTCCTGGGCAGGCACGCTGAACTTGCCGTTTTTCGCCATCACCCAGGCCATGGAATAATCGTCGATTGGGTCCACTGGGCCTTCCGCGCGGGCCTTGAGGTAATAGTGGTATAGCTGCACGGCGTCAAAGGGTGCGCCATATTCCCCGAACGGGTGGAAATAGCGGTGGCCTTCCTTGAACCAGTTCACAAATTCGATCCCCAGCTTGAAGGACCCTTCGGTGCGCTGTACGAACTCGGCTTCATTGATGCCCAGCGACTGATTGAAAATCTTGATCGGCGGGATGGTGGCTTCACCCACACCCACGGTGCCGATCTCTTCCGATTCCACAAGTGTGATCTCAGCAGAACCCTGCAGCGCGTTCGACAGCGCCGCTGCCGTCATCCAGCCGGCGGACCCGCCGCCCACAATGGCAATCTTCTTGATGTTGCGATCGGTAGCGGTCATCACTCGCCTCGTGGCAGTTGCAGGATCATTGACTGGAGCGGCGCAAGCGCCAAGTCGATCATAGCTTGACCATCACGGACGACAAGGGTCGCATCGCCGCCGCCAAGTTGATCGCCCAGCCGGTGGGTGCCGTCCGTAAGACCCCACGTGGCTGCAAGGTCTGGGGGCAGGCGGAGTGGCAAGTTGGCGGTATCCGTGTCTGAAAAGTTGGCGATAACCAGCAGCTTTTCCGTACCACTCCAGCGGGCGAAGGCGAACAGCTGGTCTGTGTATCCCGGCACATGCTGGCGGTTCACGCTGTGCAGTTCCTGATATTCGCCCATCAGTGCGGTGCTGGTGGCGGTAAAGCTCATCAGGCGCTCATAATAGGCGCGCAAGTTCGCCTCATCTGCGGTCAGCGCGCCACCGTCGAACTTGCCGCCGTTCATCCAGCGCTGGTGTGCGGGCACGCCGATATAATCGAAGATGCTGGTGCGGCTTGGGTCGCCAAAGCCCGCATCTTCAGACCCGTCCTCGCCCACGGCCTGCCCGAAATAGAGCATGGTGGGGGATGTGCGCAGGGTGGCGGAGACGACCATGGCCGGCATGGCGCGCCACGGGCTGCCCGCGAAGTCACCGCTGGCGATGCGTTGTTCGTCGTGGTTCTCGAGGAAGTGCATCATGTGGGCTTCGATATCGCTGAGGCTCGCGATCTCGCGCGGCAGGGCATCTGTCGTCTCGCGGCCCTGGATGATGGCCTTCAGCAGGTCATAAAGCCCGACCTTGTCATAAAGCACGTCCATCTTGCCCAGATGCACATAGTCCCTATAGAGCTTCGGGTTATAGACTTCCGCCAGCAGGAAGGCGTCGGGGTTTCGCATCTTGATCGCGCTATTGAGGAAGCTCCAGAACTCCACCGGTACCAGTTCCGCCACGTCATAGCGGAAACCGTCCACGCCCTGGTCCAGCCAGAAGAAGGCGATGTCGCGCATCTTGAGCCAGGTGTCCGGCAGGTCTTTGTCAGCCCAGAAGGCGGCGTGGGCGCGGTAGTCCCTGTCCGCATACCCTTCCGGAAGCGAAGGGAAGTCATAGCTGCCGTCGGGGCGCACACCGTAATTAAGCTTCACGGTCTCATACCAGTCGTCGGCGCTGGGTTTGACCGACCGCGCGCCATTGCCGGTCCATTTGGCGGGGATTTCCGCAAACTTGCCGTCTGCCAGCGGGTGCGCTTCTCCGCCTAGCGGCTCATAGCCCGCAGGGAAGTCCGGCACCTCAAACGCCTCGCCAGGGACATAATAGAAATTATTGTCGCGGGCATACTCGAAGCTCGTGTCGTCCGCCGCGCCAAAATCCTCCACGCCCGCAGGCTTCCCCAGCGAGGTGTAGCCCCGCGCCACATGGTTCGGGATGATGTCGATAATCACCTTCAGGTCGTGCTTGTGCGTGCGGTCGACGAGCGCGCGGAACTCATCCATGCGCCTGGCTGGGTCAGTCGCCAGGTCAGGGTCAACGCTATAATAATCCTTCACCGCGTAGGGCGAGCCCGCGGGACCCTTGATTACGTCCGGATCGTCATTCGAGATGCCGAAGGCCGAATAGTCGCCAATGACGCCGTGGTGCAGCACGCCTGTGTACCACACGTGGCTGACGCCCAGTTCCTTGATGCCCTCGAGCGCTTCATCGGTGAAGTTACCAAACTTGCCGACGCCGTTTTCCGCCTTGGTGCCCCATGGCTTGTTCGTCGTGTTCTGGTTCCCGAATAGGCGGGTAAACACTTGATACACGACTGGCTTGCCTGTGCGCGCAGCCTCAGCCGTCGGTTCGGTTTCAGGGCTTGAACAAGTGGCGCTGGTGAGGGACGCTGCCGCCAGGGCGCCAAGGCAACCGATCAAAAACAGCTTGAAGATTCCCATAGTTCCCTCCTTCGACGTGGACGGAAGTATAGGCAAAACTGAAAACTTGTTGCAAACAAATCTGCAAAAAATGGCAAATGGCAGCGTTTAATTTGCAGTTATTGTTATGTTTATTTAATTTATTTCAATATGTTAATATTATTTTATCGCTTTTGCAAATTTATGCAAAAATATCACCGACTCTCTTTTTCCCAGTCGAAAGGCGGGTAATCTGGATAGTCGAGGGTGATTCCCGTTTCGCCGGCTGCTGTGCGGGTGCGGGCCTCTTGGCGCAGGCGCGCCAGGTCTTCAGTGATGCTGTAGCGCAGGTCCCGAAGCTGGGTCCAGTAGGCGCCGAAATGTTCCGGGCGCTCGTCCGCCGCCAGCATAGGGCCAACGATGGCAAAACCACCATAGATGCGGGCTGCGTGCTTGCTTTCGAATTCCTTGATTTCGGCCATCAGCCGCGCCAGTTCGCCCGTGGGTGCAGGCGCAGCATTCGGTGTGCGGTTCTGGCCGGCAAAAAGGCTGATTACCTTATCTGTGGGCATGGCCGCCGCGTCGCGCCAGATGTTCACCGTGTCAGCGTTCAGAAGCGTCTCAGATTCCGGTTCAATCACCAGCACGGTGGGCGTGCCGTAAATCACGGGCAGGCCGAAGCGGGTGGCCACATGCAGGCCGTGATCCAGATAGCCTACGTCAACAATTTGTACTTCATAGCCTGCCTTCACCACCGCGGCGACTTCGGGCTTGCTGAGGTGTTCAATCAGGCCCATGCTGTCGTGGCACCAGTTGGCGCCCATGACGATCATCGCAAGCTTGCCTGACGCGCGGGCACGCATCAGTGCAGCATCCACATCTGTCATGGCATCGGCGGACGGTTTGAAGGGCGCATCGGTGTCAAAATGGTAGCTGGACTGACCTTCTGCATCCTCGGGTTCAAAGCCGGAGGCAAGAGCCGGATCCTGAAGGCCGAACATCCCGGCAAAAAGGGCGATTGCCAATTTATACATGTGTCTGTCTTCCCTATAGGTCTGCTAAACTCATGCAGCAGAATTTGCCACTTTGCCAGTACTAATCGTCAGGTATATATAGGCGCATTGTCGCAGATGATTCCAGGCTTGGAAAAGCTGCGCATTAAAGTTACAACTGAAACCAATTGATATTGCTGCGATCCACACCCTTAGGAGAGTCTAATGTTTTCGCACCTCGAGCCGCTTCCCGCTGACCCAATTCTTGGCCTGTCGGCGCTTTTCAAGGCTGATACCAACCCGGAAAAAGTTGATCTGGGTGTCGGTGTCTACAAGACGGCAGAGGGCAACACACCGATTATGCGCTCCATTCAGGCGGCATTTGACCGGCTGGTGAAAACGGAAGGCAGCAAGGTTTATATCGCGCCTACGGGTTGGCCTGGCTTTACCGATGCGGCGCTTGACCTCTCGTTGGGTGCACCGCTTGTGCATGCCCTTGAAGGCCAGATTGGTGCGATCCAGACGCCGGGTGGCTGCGGTGCGCTGCGTCTCGGCTTTGAACTGGTAAACCACGCGGCCCCAGGCACCACCGTGTGGGTTTCGAACCCAACCTGGGCCAACCATGTGCCAACGCTGAAGGCGGCGGGCCTGGACAGCAAGGTGTACCGCTACTATGACCGCGCGACCACATCGATCGACATTGAAGGCATGCTCGAGGACCTCAAGGGCGCCAAGGCGGGCGACCTGATCCTGCTGCACGCATCCTGCCACAACCCGACGGGCGCTGACCTGAATGATGAGGAATGGGACCGGGTGATCGAGCTGATCGGCGAACGCGGCCTGGTGCCGTTTCTGGACATGGCCTATCAGGGCTTTGCCCAGGGGCTCGAGGCTGATGCAGGCCCGCTGCGCCGCGCCTTTGAAAAGCTGCCGGAAGCTGTGCTTTCCTATAGCTGTTCCAAAAACTTCGGCCTGTACCGCGAACGCACAGGCGCGCTGATCGTCAAGTCCCAGGGCAAGGACGCCGCGAAGGCGCTGACCACCAACCTCGCCCGCATCGCCCGCGAAAACTATTCCATGCCGCCAAGCCACGGTGCCGCGCTGATGACCACCGTGATGCAGGATGAAGCCCTGCGCGCTGACTGGGTGGCTGAACTGGGTGAAATGCGCGACCGTGTCAACACCCTCCGGCGCACGCTGGCTGACAGCCTGACCCAGAAGGGCTATGGCGCTGAGTTCGGTGCTGTAGGGCGCCAGACGGGCATGTTCTCGCTGCTGAACCTGACGCCTGAGCAGGTAGCGGCTGTACAGAAAGACAAGTCCATTTACTTCCCGGCAAACGGCCGCATCAACGTGGCGGGCCTGACTGAAGCCAACATCCCGTATGTGGCGGACGCCATTGCTGCCGTGATGTAAGGCAGGGAATATATTTATGGAAAAGGCGGTCCCTTAAGGAAATCAACTCCGGGGCCGCCTTTTTTGCTGATGCACATCAGAAGGTGAAAGGCTAGCAGTCCCCGATGGGGGTAGGGGATTGACTGAAAAGGCCGAATCGATAAGGTTGGGCAAAATGATGGGGGCATCAGTGATTAGATTAGCACTAATTTTCATTTGTATCCTTGGCCTGACGATGCAGGCACATGGCGATGAGTTTGAACGTGAAGTGCGCTTGCTTCGCAAATCGACGAACGCAGCTGAAGTTGAGCGGGCTTCGTTCGGTGTTTTCCTGAATATTCAACGTAAATTCATGGCGCCAGCCATCAAGCTGCAAATGTCTGAAGACGGGCAGATTACCAGTGTCGAAAAAATCGACGCGGTGCTGGACAGGTGGCAGCGAGAATACCTGAAGGCATTGCCCGACCTTGCGTTCGAAACCCATTTGAAGTTCTACAAGGAAAACTATTCACTTGCCGAGATGAAGGAGTTGCGCAGCACTCTGGAGAAGCCGCTTTTTCAAAAGTATTTTGGAACCGGCGTGAACAATCATCACCTTCTTGCCAATATGCTTGTCAGGATACAGGACACAAACGGACAAATCCTGGACCGTATCTTTGCTGAGGACCCGGATTGGTGGGTGCTGCAGCCTGGTGAAAATCAGCGTGCTACGGGTGGCGAGAGCAGCCACGTTGAGAAGTTGGCTGATCGGTGGAGCCACATTTCTGACCTGGTGATGCAGCGGGACGACTTGGGGTGGTCTCTCGTGGACGTGAGCATGGCAAAGAAGGTTCAAAAATATGGCGCGGCTTGTCAGCTTGATCCCTTTGTGGCGGATATTAATGAGCTTCTTCCGTGGATGCAGCAGGAGAAAAAAGCCGAGCTGGATGACCTGTCGTCCATTGCGGCCGAGGGTGCGATCGGCTTTCAAAGCGATGATGGTTTGATCGTTCAAGTGTCACCGCAGGCTTTGCTTCAGATCGCCATTCTCGCCAGCGAGGATTGGCTTGGCGAGGCAATGGATATTGAAGTCACAGATGACCGGGGCGCCCCTAGATGTGAAAAAATCAGGGGCTGGGCTATGGTGTTGAACGAAAAAGCGTTTGATCTTCGTTCACTCGATAATTGATGAGCCGGTTGCCGAAATGCGGACAGTTGCCCTTGCTTGGAAATGCGAGGGCCGACTGATCCTAGTTCCGAAAGGCGGTCTTGGTGGCCGCCTTTTTTTGTGACTAGCTGGTTTCTTCCAGAAGCATCTGGATATCAGCCTTCAGGCCGTCGACGTCATAATCAGGGAACACTTCCAGAAAGCCAATGCCGGCGCGGGTGGCGGCTTCGCGCTTGACCGTGTCGCGGCCCTTTGCGGTGCCGTCCAGATCATGGCCCTCACCCTGATATTCCACCAGGATAACCGGGTATCCTTTCGCATCCGTAATGGCAAAATCCACGCGCTTGCTGTTGATCGCCAGGAAGCCTTCATCGGTGTCGCACGCGATCAATTCCCCCATGGAGACCTGCGGGAACACCTGATACCCGCGGTCATAGGCGGCCAGCAGGGTCTGCAGCTGACCATAGAGCTGGTGTTCGCCGCGTCGCATGATCTGCTTGCGGTCGAGAGAGGCGCTTTTGAGCGCCCGCAACTGCTTGCGGGACACCTTGCCCAAGCGGCCAATCGTACTGCGCCATGCAAGCCACAGAAGGGCGACAAGGACAGCAACGCCGATAAAGGAAATCATGGTTTCCGAAAATGTCATGAAGCACAGCCCCTTGTGTTTCAATTTCCACCAGCCTATGCCGGGTAGCGCGCAAACGCCAGCCCGCAGCCTAAAAAAGAAAATGGCGGGCAGCACCGGGGGCCGCCCGCCTGTGCGGGAATTACCAGAATTTCAGGCATTTCTCTGTTGGAGCTTAGGGAATGCCGAAGGCCAGGATTGCCCGGTGGGGCGGCCAGCGACTGCCGCCTCCCGCACTTAAACCTTGGGCTCAGGCGCCTGGGTCTGTCGCCCCTTCTTCCCGATAGACGCTGAAATCGAAATCTTCCACTTTAGCCGTGCCCAGCATCACGCCGAAGCCGATCAGCACGCAATATTGCATATAGAGGCTGGTCAGCACCGGGTCGAACGCTTCCAGCGCATATTCATCCGCCGCCACGGTAGTGATATGGAACAGGCTGATGCCAATGGAGGAATAGACCAGCACCTTTGTGATGGCTTCCACGGTTTTCATATAGTCCTTGCTGGCCTGGTAGGGGTCCAGCTTCTTGCCGTAGATGAAGCGGGCGATGATCCAGGCATAGAGCAGGTTCATGCCGGTGGTCATGCCCACCGAAATGTAAACTTCTTCCTCCCAGGGCTGGTCCCAGCCCTTGACGGTCAGATAGTATACAAGCCACGCACCAAAGCAGACGAGTGCCGTAAACACCGCGACCGGTGAGACAAAGTCAAACAGGTGCCGGGGGCGCAGATCCGCCGTGCGCCGTGCTTCCTTGAAAGCGGCGCGCAAGGCTTTGTATTGCTTGTGCTCTTTCACTGCGACAATGAAAAACGGGATGAACTGCAGGAAGAAATAGAACATCACGAAGATTTCGTCACCGCCCAGCGGGTCAGGCCGGTATCCGCTGCCAAGCATGCCGGCCAGGATCAGCAGGCCAATGATGGCGATCCCATTGTTCACGCGCCTGAAAAGCTTCAGCTTTCCTGCCATGTTTGCGGCGAAGTTGGGCCCGGCATTCGGATACAGTTTCGGGTATTCTTTAACTGGGAAATTGTCGATCACATAGCGCACCCGCGCGATGAAGCGTCCCGGGAAATAGTGGCTGAGCAGGTAAATCTGCCCCAGGAAGGCGGCATAATAAATCACCATCACAGCGGTTTCGGACATATTGAACGGCATGTCATTGGCCTCCCGCGACGAGCTTGAACAGATGGGCAAGGCCGCCTGCGGCGACCAGCATGAGCATAATGATAAGGGCGGCGTACATTGTTATTCTCCCGCTGTCGGTTTGTTTTGCATGATGTTCGCGAAGGCTATTCTGATCTCGCTGTCGGTTGCGCCTTTTTCGCGGCATGCGTTGATTGTTTGGTTGATCTGGCCTGCGACCCAGGCATTCAGGTCAAAGTCCATGTTCCTGCGGGCATCGGGGTGCACGAAGGTGCCCCTGTAGCCCTTGGTGACAATCACCTTGTCCCGTTCCAGAAGCTGGTAGGCCTTGGCGACGGTCTTGTTATTCAGGTTCAGGTCATTTGCCAGCTGCCGGATGGAGGGCAGGGCATCGCCGGGGTTGATGCCGCCCGCGCTGACAGCACGTTTGATCTCGGCCATCAGTTGGGCAAAAAGCGGTTCCTCGGCGTCTATGTCGATGACTATTTCCATATTCTTCTCATCTGTCGTGACTCGGGTTTCTGCTCCAAATGGCCGGGATCGCTTGGTGTTTTTGTTGTTCCCTGTGTACCATGTATATAAGGGGTACAATGGGTACATTAAAGAGTCAAGCGCCAAAACCACCGGCAGACTTTTGCGTGCCCTGCAGAAGTGTCTGTCTTTACCGATTTCAGGTCCGATGCCCCTCAGGGGCTAGAGCCGCACCAGGTCATCCCGAGTAAGTGCGGCAGATTGGAATATCTGACATGCGGGAAGCCCCTGACTCTCCGCTCGGTCGCGGTGTCTGAAGCGCTGCGGTTGATCGTGCGACCTATTTATTCTTGGTCAGGAAGTTCTTGATGATGCCTGTCAGGTCCAGGATCGAGCTGTCGGCAGCATCCATGTGTTCCTCAAGGTCATCCACCTCGTGATGCTGGCGTTCCAGCTCACGCGCCTCCAGCTCGGCCTCCAGCGCGTCCAGCAGTTTCCTCGTTTTCTTAACCCGTTTCTTGAGCTTCTTGTATGGCAGGTCTGTTATGTCTTTAGCCATGATTAAGTCTCCTCGCACTTCTTAAGCAAACATCTGGTAAACCAATACCAGCACGCCCGGCAAAGCAAAGTAAACACCCAAAATATACAACAAGGCCAGCGACTTGTTCTTGGTGGCCAGTTTCGCAAGCGACGTTGCGCCCTTCAGCGGCAGCATGCGCAGGTTCTTGATGCCGTAAATAACCAGCACCGCCAGCACATTGAAGGTAAGGTGTACCATGGCAATTGTCATCGCCGGCAGGGCTGTGGCGCCGGTAATGGCCGTCGCCGCCAGAAGCGATGTGATACAGGTGCCGATGTTGGCGCCCAGGGTGAAGGGGTAAATCTGCTTCAGCCGGAAGCTGCCCGCGCCCGCCAGCGGCACCATCAGGCTTGTCGTGGTGGAAGATGATTGCACCAGCACCGTGACAATCGCGCCCGACGTGATGCCCGCAACCGGCCCGCGGCCAATGGCACCATGCATCACCCTTTTGGCCCGGCCGACCATCAGCTTCTTCAGCAGTTTACCAACAAACATGATGGAGAAAAAGATGATCGCCACACCAAACAGGATGAGGAGCGCGTTGGCCCAGGGGGCATAGATCATTTCGGAAAAGTCCTTCACCAGGCCAATAACGGGTTTGGTGATGGGCTTGATGAAGTTGAAGCCTTTTACGCTGACATCCGCGCCGCCCACCAGGAAGCTGGCCACAAACGCGCCGATCTTATGGAGAATCCCTGTTGCCAGCTCCAGCGTCATGAAGATGATCACGGCAATCAGGTTGAAGATGTCATGCACCGTTGCGGCAGCAAAGGCGCGCCGGAAGGCTTTCTTGCGGTGAATATGTCCCAGCGCCACGATGGTGTTGGTGATGGTTGTACCAATGTTGGCGCCCATCACCATGGGTACGGCCATTTCAACCGACAGCCCACCAGCCACCAGACCGACGATGATGGAGGTAACGGTGGACGAGGACTGGATCAGCGAGGTGGCCAGGATGCCCACCACAAGGCCCATGAAGGGGTTGGTGGCGAATTCGAACAGCTGGGTTGCGTCCCCCTTGGTCGCGCCCTTGAAGCCGCTGCCGATCATCCCGACCGCCGTAATGAGAAGATAGACCAGAAACGCGACAGCGATCCACTGGACGGTCGACTTCAGGATGGAAGTTTCCTCCGCACCGGCCGTTGCTACGGGTTGATTGGTCATGATTGTCGTCCCCTAAACCACCAAATTTCAGTATCGCCCCCAGAGGCGCTGGATGCTAGTTGGGTTGCCGCCCGAGGTCAAATCCAATCGTCTGTTGGCGCCATTGGTGGGCACGGAAATCTCGTTGGGGGGTTATTCAGGTTGAAGATCTTTGATCACCTGCGCATCGATCCAATAGAGGTCAGATTGAGGCTCTCCGTTACCGCCCGCTGATGGCACCATCCTGTTGAAGAACAGATATTTGCCGTCTGGCGAGACATAAGCCCCCGCCTCCGAGGCTGCTGTATTGATCTCGGCCCCCATATTTTGGGCGTCTGTCCATGTGCCGTCCGGCAGCTGGAAGCTTATATAAAGATCACCGTCCCCCTGGCCGCTTTCCCGCTCCCCATCCCAGATGATGTAAGATCCGTCCGGTGCGACGAAGGGGTGGGCGTTCCACAGGCCTGTGTTGATCTCTGTCCCGAACGCTTCTGGGGCCTGGCGCACACCGTCCACCAGATGGGAATAGCGGATGATGCCGTCGCCGTTCGGGACGCCGGCCTCGTCAAAAACATAGGTGCCATCCAACGTGGCCGACAAGCGCATGATCCGGATGTCTTCAAAATCAGGGCCCAGGCTTTTCATTTCACCCCAGTCATCGCCGGCTCGCTCCCTATAATGCTTACCCAGATGCATGGTCTTGCCGTCAGGTGAAACGATCGGGCGGCCAACGCGTTCCGTCATGCCAGACACGGTCCAGCGGCCATCTGCCTGTTTCAGGGAAACCAACCACCAGTCTTCACTGTTGGTCTTTTTCAGCGTGTAATAATATTCCGTCATGTCCGGACTGAAAAAGCCGCTGAGTTCCCGGTGACCTTTCGAAATGATGCCCGGCGCGAACACCTCGGGTGTCAGTCCGGGTGGTTGTTGGCCAAAGTATGGGCCTTCGGCAACCGACGCCTCGTTGCCTGCGTGGCTGGCGTCGCTCAATATCATCGCCGCAAATAGCAGGGCTGCCTTTGTACAAGAAGGTTTCATAACGTCTTTCATGCCCATGGTTAGTTTTTCGGCCGCAGGTCTTCGATGAAGCCCGCGCTGACCCAGAAAATGTCCACATTCTCAAAATTGTCTGAACCCACATTTCTGTTGAAGAACAGGTATTTGCCGTCTGGCGTCACGCCTGCTGCGGCCTCCCAGGCTGGCGTATTGATCTTGTCGCCCAGATTGATGGCCCCGCCCCACGATCCGTCCTTCTGGCGGTAGCTGATATAGATGTCGGAATTGCCGTAGCCGCTGTCGCGTTTGACATCAAAGATCAGGTAGGATTCGTCTGGCGCGATGAAGGGGTGGTTGATATGCACGCCTGTATTGATCGCCGCGCCAAGCGCCTGCGGTGTTTCCCGCTTACCGTCAATCATCCTTGAAAAGCGGACGGGGAAGGATTCATTGTTTTCGTCATAGGTATCGAAATAAAGCGTGCCGCTTGCAGACGATGACATCCGCATGATCAGAAATTCACTAAAGGGCGCGTCCAGCATTTTCACGTCCGACCAGCCGTCTTGGGTGCGCTCCCTGTAGCGCCGCCCCAGATGCATGGTTTTGCCGTCCGCCGAGATAACAGGCTGGCCCAAGCGCGGCGCCATAACCTCTTTGTGCCACGCGCCACCCTTTTGCCACAGGCGCATCAGCTCATGCTCGTCCGTGTCGGCATTGTTGCGCAGGAAATAGGCCTCCTTCATGTCCGGCATGAAAGTGAGGCCATATTCCCAGCCGTCAGTTACAACAATACCGGGCGCAAAGGGGATGGGGGTGTCGCCGGGTGGCGTTTGGCCAACGTAAGGGCCGCTCATGCCTGTGACCCTATCACCGGCTTGGCTGCCAGCCGTTACTGCGGCAGATGCAAGAAAAAAGGCAATAGAGAAAGAAAGACGTTTCATAGACTTACCTTCCTGTAGAGGCTGATTCCGGATCAGCAATAAGACCCGACAACCATTTGAAGCTGCGCACTGCTGTGGCTGGGAAGGCTTCGGAGTGGCCGGACTTTTCAACAATCTCAAGCTCTTTTGGGTTGAGGCCCGCAGCTTTATGGCGCTGAAGCATGGACATGAATGCTTCAATCAGGGGTATTGCGTCAGTTTCTTTCTCACCCACGCTCACATACACATTGGCGTTCAGCGGTGTGCCATCAGCTTCGTGTTTTGTGGCGAGGTCTTGAAGAAACTTGAGGCTCCTTGGGTCGAAGGCCGGACTACCGAGCACATAATGTTTGAATGTATCCGGTTCTTCAAAGAGAATATAGGAACCAAACTGACCCCCAAGGGAAAAGCCAAAATAGATGCGCTCAGTCGGGTCCGTCTGATAGGTGGCTTCCACAAACCCGATCACGTCATTGCGGATAAAGGTCAGGTGATTACGAGCCTGGCCATCTTTATATTTTGCTTGCAGTTCTGGGGTGGGAGCCGGAATAAACGTGTAATCGCGGTTGCGGCTACGATGAGGCCGCTCGTCACCGTCAAAATCGTCTTTCGAATCCTTCTGCCAGGACATAACCACGACGATGGCGTTCGGCAGCATAAACTCGGCGGCGCCAGACAATAACGGCATGTGCCAGTCACCGTCGGTGGCATAAACCACGGGGTGCTTTACACTCGCGTCTTTCCCATAATCTTCCGGCAGTCTGATATAGAGATCATACGCCCTGCCCGTTGAGCTGTCCGTGATAGGCACCACTTCAGTTCTCAGAATTTTATAGGACTTATGATCGCTACTTTGCGCGCCTGTAAGCGACAGCAAAATTAACGCAATCACAACAATAAATTTTTTCATGATAATCCCCCCATAAATGTCGGCAAGCATACGTGCCAGCAGACCAAGCTGGGCGCATTAGGTCATATATCGGAAGATATACAAAGCCCGTGCGATGAAACGTTTCGTCGCTGAGGTAAGGTGTGAGGTTATAACAAATCGTGGACGCGGGGCTTGAGCGCTTTCCTAAGGGAAGTCGCAATCCGATCTCAGGCCGTCGCCGTATACCTTTCAGGTAAATCAGCAGGAGTATCCATGCGGCACTTACTGATCATATGGAAGGCGCGATGACATCCAAGGCGTGGGCTTCTGACCTGTCCGGCCTGCTGGCGGAAAGCACCGATGCTGCGGTGGTGATTGGCGCCAGCGGCGGCATCGGCGGCGCGCTTTTGCAGGCCCTTGAGGATGTGCGTCCCGCCGGGCAGGTGATCGGCTTTTCCCGCAGTAGTGAGGGCGGGCTGGACCTCCTGGATGAAGCCACCATCAAGGAGGCTGCGGCATCCATCCGGCGGCGGGGCGTGACGCTCAGGCTCCTGATTGTTGCCACTGGCGTACTGGAAACAGGCGCGACGCGGGCCGAGAAAAGCCTGCGCGAACTGGACCCCACCAGCATGCTCAGGATGTTTCAGCTGAACACAGTCGGCCCCGCGCTTGTGCTGAAGCATTTCCTGCCGCTTGTGCCGCGCAAGGGCCGGTCGGTGGCGGTGTGCCTGTCGGCGCGGGTGGGCAGCATCGGCGATAACCGTCTGGGCGGTTGGTACAGTTACCGCGCATCGAAGACCGCGCTCAACCAGCTGATCAAAACCGCGTCGGTGGAGCTGGCGCGCAGGGCGCCAGAGGCCGTCTGCGCCGCGTTGCACCCCGGCACAGTGGACACGCCGCTGACCAAACCGTTTGCGAAAACCGGCCTTGAGGTGCAGGCGCCTGGTGTGGCCGCAGGCCGGATGCTCAGCGTTATCGCGGGGTTGCAGCCCGCCGATACAGGCGGCTTTTTTGACCATAAAGGCAAGAGGATAGAATGGTGAGACATGGCCTATGGGCAGCGATGCTTCTGTGTGTGCTGGCGTGGCCGGCGCACGCGCTGGACGCTGTGAACCATTATGACGTACTTAGGGGCGGCAAGAAAATCGGCGACCACGAAATTCGCTTCTCCCGCGCCGGCAACACCCTGCGTGTGGTGTCGGAAACCCGGATGAAGGTGAAATTCCTGTTCATCACCGCCTACCGCTATCACTACTGGTCTGAAGAAATCTGGCAGGGCGGTGTGCTTGAAAGCGTATCCACTGAGGTCAATGACAATGGCGAGCGCACCAGCACCCGGATTGAGGCCGACGGCGGCGACTATGTGGCCATAGACGCGGACGGCAGCAGCCGGCGTATCGAGCGCGCCTTTGTCACCACCAACCACTGGAATGTGGGCGTGGTGGCGGCGCAAACGCTTTATAACACCATCACAGGCCGGCTGAATGAGGTGGAGATCAGCGGCACCAATGACGCGCAATCGCCTGAAGCCTTTGCGCTGCAGGTGCGCGGTGATCTGGATCTCGACACCCGGTATGACGTGCTCGGCAACTGGCTGGGCATGATCTTCACCCACGATGACGGCAGTGAAATCGAATTCCGCTGCACGGATTGCCGCAACACGCTGGAGATACCATCATGATTATCTGGATCACGGGCGGCAGCTCCGGCATCGGGCGCGAGCTGGCACTGCAATATCTGGCTGCGGGCCACAAGGTGTTTGTGACCGCCCGGTCGGCTGACAAGCTGAAGACGTTGGCGACTGAGGCAGAGCCACTTGCGGGCGACTATAACTGGGCGGTGGCCGATGTGTGCGACCGGGCGGCCCTCAAGCTGGCGGTCGCTACCTTAGAGACCGCCTGGGGTGTGCCTGACCTGACTGTGCTGAACGCAGGCACGCACCAGCCCACGTCCGCCCGCCAGTTTGACCTGGCCACTCATGAACGGTTAATGCTGGTGAACTATATGGGCGTGCTGAATTGTCTTGAGGCGGTGCTGCCGTCCATGCGGGCGCGGGGGCAGGGGCAGGTAGCGCTTGTGGCGTCGCTGGCGGGCTATCGCGGCCTGCCGATGGCCAGTGCCTATGGTGCCTCCAAGGCGGCGCTGATCAATTTTGCAGAAAGCATTCGGGAAGAACTGAAGCTGGACGGTATCGACGTGCGGCTGGTGAACCCTGGCTTTGTCAAAACCCCGCTGACGGACCTCAATGAGTTCCCTATGCCGTTTCTGATGCCGGTCGACAAGGCAGCGGCGCGGATCGTCAGGGGCCTCGCGGGGGCCGGGTTCGAGGTGACCTTCCCGACCCGCTTTGCCTTCATCATGAAGTTGCTGCGGCTGCTGCCAGACAGGCTCTATCTGGCAGTCACCAGGGGGATGGTGCGGGGCGGCTGACCGTTATTCAGCGGCAATGTCAACGCTGCTGCTGCCCGCCTCGTCCGCGCGGCGGAAGCTCAGGAACACGGTGCCGATCTTGAAGCCCCAACGGTAGACCGTGGCCTTGTTCAGAAGCGTGCCGTCTTCCTGCAGGAACATCCAGTCATCAAACGTCACGTTCCAGACATCGTCGCCCACCGACAGGCGGAACTTGTATTCCCAGTGGAAGCTGTTGCCTGATGTCTCGCCTTCGGCTTCGCCAATGGCCATTTCCGTGCGGCCGACATAGCTGTTCGGCCCGGTTTTATCGATTTCCCAGCGGCGGAATTCGGTGCTTCCGTCGTTATAGAGGAAGTTCTCATCCAGCGTCAGCGTGGTGCCGTCGAAGCTGCCGTCGATATCCACGGTGAACTGGTTGCGCACATTCCCGAACCGGTCTTCAAAGAGGCCGGTCGCTTTCGTCTTGCCGGTAAAATAGTCCTCCAGAACGAATCTGGGTTCCTGATCTTTGAATTCTTCTACTGTCATGCTTGTGCTGCAGGCGGTCAGGCAAAATAGGGCAACTGCCAATGTGAAAATATGCCGCGCCACTCCTGTCTCCTTTGATTGAAACGACTGAGTTTTGTACGGTTTCTCGGGGGTGCCGGATTAGTCGGAAGCTGAAGAAATCTGCCAAAGTCTGCGGGTTGCCATCAGCTTGAGAAGCGCTGGAAGCAGGGCGTAAACAAGGGCGATAACTAGGGGCGGCACAGCACCGCCGGTGACGGCTTCAGAAGCCCCCAGCGCACCGAACGCCAGCAGGATGGCGAAGGCGAACGCGAGCTTGCTGATCATGCCCCAGATGGCGAAATGGCTGGCCACTTCCGCGTGGCCCAGATGGTGGCGGGCCTTGGCGATATCCGCCAGAACAGCGGGCCCCAGCGTCAGTTCAGCCGCCAGCGCGCACCCGGTGATCACGCAGATAACATAAAAGAAGGCAATCTGACCCGCCCCCAGAAGGGTGGCGAAAGGGAAGGCCAGGCATACAACTGCCATGCCCAGCGCCATGATGCGCTTCTTGTTCGCGCCCTTCGCGGCGTGCGCCCACACCGGCATGGCCAGCACGGCGGCGGCAAAATAGACCAGGATCGCCAGGTCTTTCTGGGCGTCTGTGCCCTTCAGTACTTCACTGACATAAAGCGGGAACAGGGCGGCGGGGATGGCGCTGGCGGTGGCGGTGAAAAACCAGACCGTGCCAAAACCCCGCATCTGGGGTGTGCGCACAATGGCCAAGAGGGATGAGGCTTTTCGCCGAGTGCGCGCGATGTCCCCGTTCGGCAAACTCAGCATGGCCAACACCAATGTGCCCGCGCCGATGGGGATCAGTATCTGTGGGACAAGCGGCAGGATGGCGGCGTCCGTAAATAGCGGCAGCGCCAGCGCACACAGCATGCCGACAAGCGACCAGGCCTCACGCGATGTGGTGAAACGGGTGGTCTCAGCCTCATTCCTTGCGATATCCGCGCCCCATGCCTGGTAGGGAATCATCACCATGGTCCATCCGATATAAAGAACCGCAGACCACGCCCCCAGATAGAGCGGGGTGACGGCCTCCCCGGGCAGGCAAAGCCGGATCAGGGCGGCTGAGGCAATGACACCGCCTACCGCCATCCAGCCCTTGCGCCGAAGCGCGTCGCTTTTCGTACTGTCGCTCAGCTTTCCCACGAAGGGGTCGCTGACCATGTCAATCAGGCGCGACAGGAACAGGGCCACCGCCACAGCCGTGAAGCCCAGGGCTTTGTCTTCGGCGTAAAAGGTGGGCAGATATACCGCGAAGGGGATCAGCGGAAAGGCCAGCGCTAGCCCCGGCAGACCATAGAGAAACAGCTGAAACGCATGCCGGAAGCTGGCGCCAGTGTCATCAGCCTGCCGGGCGTCACTTTTCGCTGATGACATAGTGGCTGACATCGATGGTACCCTCAATGAAGCCGGCCTCGCAGTAGGATAGGTAAAAGCGCCAGGTGCGGATGAACTTGTCGTCAAACCCCTGGGCGCGCACGCCGGTGTTTGCGCCGATGAAGGCGTCATGCCACAGCTTCAGGGTTTCGGCGTAATCCAGCCCGAAATCCAGCTGGGACTTGAGCTGAAGGCCTGCGCTTTCGAATTGGTCTTTCAATACCGCGTCAGAGGGCAACATGCCGCCCGGGAAGATATATTTCTGGATGAAATCCACACCCTTCCGGTAGCTTTCGAACCGGTCATCGGCGATGCGGATCACCTGGATGCCGATGTTGCCGCCGGGCTTCAGGCGCTTCCTGAGCGTCTCGAAATAGGTGGGCCAGAACTGTTCGCCCACGGCCTCCAGCATCTCGATCGACACGATATGGTCAAACTCGCCTTCAAGGTCGCGGTAGTCGCACAGCATCAGGTTGGCGGCGGCACCATTGCGGGTGGCGCCAAGGCGTTCGCGGGCATAGATCAGTTGTTCGGTCGACAGGGTCACGCCTGTGACGCGGCAGCCCAGCTTGTTGACCGCAAAATCGGCGAACCCGCCCCAGCCACAGCCCACCTCAAGCACATGGTCGCCTGGCTTTATGCCCACGGCTTTCGCCAGTTGGCGGTATTTGTTTTCCTGTGCGGCCTCAAGGTTTTTGGCGTCATCCCTGAACAGGGCGGCCGAATAGGTCATGCTGGGGTCCAGCCACAGCTCATAGAAGTCATTGCCCAGGTCATAGTGATAGCTGATGTTACGGCGGCTGCCGCGCACCGTGTTGCGGTTGAAGAAATGGCTCAGCCGGTCCACCAGATTCAGGGCACGCAGTTTCGGCAGGCGGCTTTCAAGCCGGTCCATATTGGCGGCAAGAAGCTGCAACAGCGCCGTCAGGTCAGGCGTGTCCCATTCGCCGTCCATATAGCCTTCCGCGAGGCCAATGGCGCCGCCCGTGAAGGCGCGGCGGATCGCTGACCATTTGGTGAAATGCATTTCTGCCCGGTAGGGGCCGGGGCTTTGGGTGCCGGTGAAAAGCTGGACATGGCCAGACGGGAAGGCGACGCGCAGCGTGCCCACCGCCAGATGGTCAAGGACGCGGGCGAAAAGCTTTTCAGCCAGCGTCGGCTGCGGATTGACCTGAACCCTGTTGAAGCTGCCGTCCATATTATCCTCCGTTATTCTTGCTCTGGCCCGCATGGGCGATCTTCGTACGTATTTTTGCCTGCTCCGGTTTGCTGAAAACTTTCAGCCGCTTCAGCCACAGCCGCAGCGCTTCATAGTGAATGGCCGCTGTTACTTTGAAGGTGACGAGCGGGATCTTCAGGAACAGCTTGGCCAGGTTGGCGCCCGTGAGCGGCAGCGGGGCCAGTGTCAGGCTGGCCGTCATGTCCAGCACGCCGTCGCGGCCCAGATAGTTGATCGCCAGCCCGAGCTTGTCGGCTTGCGTGCGCACGCGGAACCGGTATGTTCCTTCGACGCCATAGAAGGGCGAGACGTGAAAGCATTTGTCTGCGTCATGCAGGGGCACAGCGCTGCCGGGCGTGCTGTGGCAATAGATATAGCTGTGGCTTTCGCCGAAGGTGTTGTGCACTTCGTACACGATCGCCAGCGTTTCGCCGGTTTCCGACAGGCAGAAAAACACGGTCAGCGGATTGAAGCCGTAGCCCAGAAGGCGCGGCATGGTCAGCATCATCACCCGGCTTACTGGCGCCGCCGTACTGCCTGCCACAAGCGACAGCACATGCGCCTTCAGTGAACTGCCGTCACGCTTGCCGTAATCCTTTTCGTAAACGGAAAACAGGTTCGGGCGATTGAGCGACAGACCTTTCGGTAGGGCGTGTGCGCCCCTCTCGAACGCGTCCAGATCCAGCATCAGATAATAGATGGGGTAGCGGAAGGCGTGGCGCTTGGGCCGCCGCCTTTTGTGCCACACATCGCCCACATAAAGGGATGTCTGGAGGTCCGCGCTCATGCTGCCTCCGGTGCTTTTTCCAGCAACTGATCCGCAAGGCCGATGCGCGCATTCTGGCCCGGCTTCTGCCATGGCCGCGGCACGCCGCCCAGCATTTCGGCGACCGCGAGGCCCGCCTGGATGCCGTCTTCATGGAAGCCGTCGCCCAGATAGGCGCCGCAGAACCACATATTGTCTATGCCCTGTCCGGCCCAAAGCTGCTGTCGTGCGGCGTGGCTAGCGCGGTCGAACACCGGGTGCTCATAATCATACCAGCCGTGGACCAGCTCGCGCCTGATGTCCCTGTCCGGGTTCAGGGTCACGATCACCGGGTGGTCGGTGTCCAGATGCTGCAGGCGGTTCATCCAGTAGGATACGGCGGGCCCGGCTGTGCGGGTGGCATCACGCCGCTCGATATAATTCCAGCTGGCCCATGCGGCCTTGCGCCGGGGCATCAGGCTGATGTCGCTATGAAGCGCCACCCTGTTGCGGCTGTAGCGCATGGCTGAAAGCGCGGTCGCGGTCGCATCATGGGGCTGGTCGATCATTCTCAGCGCCTGGTCGGAATGGCAGGCGAACACCACATGGTCATGAAGGCTGCGCGCCCCTGACCGGGTGATCAACTCAAACTTGCCGCCAAGCTTGCGGACTTGCTCAACGGGGTCAGCCAGGCGGATCTGGTTTTTGAACGGGGCCGTCAGGCGTTTCACATATTCGCGGCTGCCGCCCATCACCGTGCGCCAGGCTGGCCTGTCCGCCAGTTGCACCAGGCCATGGTTCCTGAAGAAACGCAGGAAAGACGCCGCCGGATAATCCAGGATGTCATCGCAGTTGCTGGACCAGATAGCCGCGCCCATGGGCGCCAGATGGTCCTTGATAAAGGTCTCGGTGAAGCCGTGACGCCCGAGCAGTGTGCGCAGGCTGATGTCCTGCCCATCGGCTTCCGCCAGAAACGCGTCTGATTTTTTATAGAACCTGAGGATCCCGATGATCATCTTCCAGAAGCGCGGGCGCAGCAGGTTGGTGGGCTGGGCCAGAAGGCCGAAGCCATCCCCGCCCGAATATTCGAACTGGCCGTCATCCAGCGACACCGAAAAAGACATGTCAGTGCCCTTCGTGGGCACATCCAGGCGGTCAAACAGGGCTGTCAGGTTAGGGTAGTTGGTGGGGTTATAGACAATGAAGCCGGTGTCCACCGGGATGGATTTGCCGCCAACTTCAATGTCCACCGTGTTGCTGTGGCCGCCGATATAATCATTGGCCTCATAAACCGTGACGGTGGCGCTTTCGCCCAATAGCCAGGCGCAGGAAAGGCCGGCAATACCACTGCCGATCACGGCGATATCCTGATGGGCTTCCCCGCGGCAGGGCGGGTAGGTGATGCGGGACTGATGCACGGCGGCTCTCCAAAGTGATTGTTACTCTGGATACGCCGAATGTTTGGGGCTGGATCATCTGCCGGGTGGGCGCACGCCCCCGGGGTCGGTGGACTGGGGCGGCGAGCTGACGGAAAAAAGGCTGGCCCGGCATGAAGCTGCCGGGCCAGGGTCATCACCCGCGTTGGAAGGACGGAGGGGATGATGTCTCTGCGCACTTTCCGGTGGACTGGGAAGGTCTAATGGAAGTTGTCACAGAGGGGTATTTCGGCAGGGCGCCGAAATTCTGTATGATCTTTAGAAGCCAACGATCAGCTCCAGCCCCAGCACGCGCCCGCGCTTGAGCGTGGAGAAGGTCCCGCCTTGCGGGTTTGCGGCAAAGGGTTGTGCCACACCGGTGGACAGGGGCCCGCCGAACGGCAGCTGGGTTTCGCCGCCAACCACGGATTCGTCCAGCAGGTTCTTGCCGTAAAGCGCCAGCTTCACATTCTCAAGCGGGGTCTGCCACGCCAGTGCCGCATCCAGCATGGTAGCGCTGCTGATCCAGCCCAGGTTGTTGTCACTGTAGGCGAAGCGGTCCTTATACTGGATGTTGGAGCGCAGCGTCAGCATACCGGCTTTACCCATGTCCATGTCCCAGATAAAGCCCACACCGTAGGTCACATCGGGCACCCGCGGGATCTCAAGCGCCAGGTCGGCCCCGTCTGTGACGCCGTCACCGGATATGTCAGACCGGACATCCTGATAAGCCGCGTCAATCAGGCCGAGGTTGCCTGTGACCAGGAAATTGCTTGCAAGCCGGACAGAGGCTTCAAGTTCAAGGCCCGTGATGTCTGTGTCTGCGGTGTTCAGGATAAACTGGGACACGCCTGAGGTGGCGGACGCAAAGTTTACCTCGCGCTGCATGTCGTCAACCTTGGTGTGGAAGACAGCGGCATTGAGGGTCAGGCCACCGTCTGCGGAGCGGTATTTGACGCCCAGCTCATAGGCATCCACGCTTTCCTCATCGAACGCGAAGGACCCCGTGGCGGCAACCTGCTCAAGGAAAGCCACCGGGTTGGTGATGCGGAAATTATAGCCGCCCGACCGGAAGCCTTTGGTGTAGGAGGCATAGGCCTGGAGCGTGTCGGAAAAGCGGTACTGAAGGCCCAGTTTGGGCGTGAAGTTGGACCAATCGTTCTTATCTGTCACGTCATCCGGGCAGGTTGCGTCAACAACAGAACAGGCCGCTGCCCGCGGGATGGTGTAGCTGATGTTGGCGTCTTTTTCTTCTGAGGAATAGCGCAGCCCCAGGGTTGCCGTCAGCTTTTCGGTAACGTCAATATCGGCTTGTGCGAACACGCCCCACACCGTGTGGTCCTGCGCGCCGCCACCATAGAAGGAAAGCGGTGTCACGGGTGGCAGGTGGCGGATTTCCGTGTAGGCGATATCCTGCTTGAAATAGAAGAAGCCGGTTGTCAGGTCGACATTGCCGAAACGGCCAGCATAGCGCAGTTCGTTCGAAACCTGTTCCTGCCTCAGGTCGCTGTCGGAATGGAAAATGAAGGCGGGCAGGGCGTCAATATCACCGCTGGTCTGCTGCTGGAAATCGCGGTAGCCAAAGATGTTGGAGATGGTGCCGTCCCCGAAGGCCACGTCCAGATCCGCCCTGAGGGACGCCAGCGTGGATTTGTTATCGAACAGGCCCTGGTTATCGTTCGAAAAGTCGAAGGTGCCGCGCTCATACACACCCCTGTTTTGTGAAACCGGGCCGTCTGCATCCACGTTTACATGTTCGATTTTAGCCAGAATGCGCAGGCTTTCACTTGGGAGGAACTCAAGCGATCCGCGGACAAGCGTGGTCTCGCCGCCGCCCCTGTTGTCACCGAACACCAGGTCTTTGAAATAGCCCTTGTCCTTGTTGTAGTAGGCAGACAACCGCCCGTTCAGCCTGTCCTCAACCAGTGGGCCGGAGACATAAGCCTGCAGGAAGGTGCTGCCGCTGCCGCGGCCGCTGTCCACCGGGGCTTCATGCGCCACCCGGACCTTGGCTTCAAATTCTGCCGTCGGGTTGCCGGTGTTGATCAGGACTGCGCCGCCCGTGGTGTTGCGTCCGAACAGAAGGCCTTGCGGGCCGCGCAGCACCTCGATGGAACTGAGGTCGAAGGTGTCCTGGATCAGGCCGTTGTTGAGCCCGATATAGACGCCGTCCACAAACACGCCAACGGTGGGGTCGATGGACGGAATGGATGAATTGATGCCCAGGCCGCGGATCGAGAAATTGGCCACCCCCTTGGAGGTGCCGATGTCATCAAGCGACACGTTGGGCGCGGAATAGCTGAGGCCTTCGATGTCGCGAACCTGCAGGGCTTCGATTGTATCGGCGTTGAAGGCGGTCACGGCGACCGGCACGCTTTGGACGTTTTCAGCATCCTTTTTCTTGCGGGCCGTGACGGTGATTACATCAAGGACACGGTCGATGGTGCTTTCGCCATCAGCGCTGTTGGCTGCGAAAGAAGGTGTGATGGAGCCGCAAGTGAGTGCGGCGATGCTGGTGCTTATCAAAAATCGTTTCATGTTTCCCCTCCGGATTACTGGCTAATGCCACCCTCAGTGCCGCCTGGAGGCGGCTATTCACACAGACGCGTTGTCCCTATTTTGTTGTATATACATCATTGATATTTGCAGCTTGCCTTGGCCTTGAACGAATTTTTGCAGGGCACCAGACAGTTGAAATTGCGTCCGGTGTTGTATATGCACCTATATGGATGATCAGCAATGATCCAGAATTGAATAGGGGCTATTCAATATGGTTGGTCACGCCAAAGCTGCGGTTATGATGTAGGTACACAAAAGGAGGCGCTGATGGACAAAACGACAGAAGTGGGTGAAAGGTGCGCCGCGGCCAAGGTGTTGCGGGTAAGCCGTGTTCTGACCCGCAGCTATGATGAAGCCCTGAAGCCGCTTGGCCTGACGGTCACGCAGTTCACTCTCTTGAATGTCATCGCGCATATCAAGCCGGATTCATACGCCCGCATCGGTAAACTTCTTGATATTGACCGGACAACCCTGTCGCGGAACCTGTCGCTCCTCAATAAGGCAGGGCTTGTATATCTGGGTACGCCGGGCGGCGACCGAAAGCGCGAAGTGCTGCTGACCACGCGGGGCCTTGCCCTTCTGGAAGAAGCTTATCCTAAATGGGAAGCCGTGCAGGACCGCGTGGAGGCCATGTTCAGCGCCGATGAATATCAGCAATTGGCCCAGATGCTGGGCCGCCTGCGACAGCTGGGCTAAGGCGGCACCGTAGGCGCGGCATGGCCGGCGAGACAGCATGATGTCTCGCCAGCATGTTTGGTCGGTTTTAGCCGTTCATCAGGTCGCGCACTGAAACCTTCAGGCTTTGGCGGCAGGCCAGATACCCCACCAGGCATACGGTTGTCACCATCAGCACCATGGTGCCAGCCACCCACCACAGATTTGGCTGGTAGCTCATGCCGAACTGGGCCTCATAGATCATCAGCCCCGCGGCCCAGGTGCCGCCGATGGCGCCTGCGGCGGCCACCAGCGCCGTCACAGCCCAGTCATGGAAGTTTAGCCACAGGCAGTCCTTGTCCTTCAGCCCCATGCTCATCAAGAGGCCGTTTTTCTGCCGGTCATCGGCCCGGAAGCCGCTGACACTGGCGGCCAGCACAAACAGCGCCAGCAAGAGGATCATGCCTGCGTAGCCGCTGGTGATCTGGGTGACGATGCCCAGGGTCTGGTCAAACCGTTCTGTCAGTTCCCGAAGTGGCGCCAGCGCCAGGGTCGGGTGCTGCTGCCACAGGGACGCCAGCTTGTCCCATGCGGCTTCCGGCAGTTCCATGCTGCCCATGAAGCGGCTAGGCGCATCAATATGGGCGCGGGCAGAGGCCGGTACCTGGAACCAGAAGGTGATTGACCCGCCGCCCGACTGGAAGACATGGCTTGATGTCAGCGTAAAGTCATATTGATTGTCGCCGATCTGGTAGGTCAGCGTGTCGCCATAGCTGAAGTTCATGTCTGTCATCACTTCGGGCTCAACGGAAATCTGCTGCCAGTTGTCGGTGCCGGGCTGCCAGAAGGTGCCGCCTTCCGGGCGGTTGTTCGCGGGCATCTGGTCTGTCCAGTGCAGGCGAATGGGTTCCTGCAGGCTGGCCAGGCTGTCGCTGGGCTTCTGCATATAGTCGTTGAGGCGCGCGCCGTTCACTGAAATCAGTTTGGCATAAACGAACGGCCGCAGCGTCAGAACCTGCGCCTTGTTGGCTGCGGCCCAGTCATGAAGGGCGTCAACGTGGTTTTCCTGCGCTTCGGTAATCATCAGGTTACCGTCGTGGGTGCGCGCATAGCCTTCCATCATGCTGCTCAGGTCGCGCATCAGCATCAGGGTGAACAGAAGCAAAAGCCCGCAAAGCCCCAGCCCCATCACCTGCGCCGATTTGGCGAACAGCCGCTGACGCATGATGAAGAAGGCGAACGGCAACAGCCCGGCCCGGCGACGCCCCCACACGTCACCGAGCCGGACGGCGCCCCAGGTGAGCGCGATCATCAGCACCAGGGCCACGCCAATGGCCGCCAGCGTCATGCCTGTCAGAAGCCAGTTGTCTGAATAGGCGGCCGCCAGCAGCGATACCGACAGAAGCCCCCAAAACAGCCGCTGCCAGACATGGCTGTCTTCGCCTGTGTGCCGAATGAGCGACAACAGCGATGCCCGCGACAGCTGCAGCATGCTGGGGATCTGAAGGGCCATCAACAGCATCAGAAGAAGTCCGATGGTCTGCGCGACATCTGCAACGCTCCAGCTTGCCTTCGCGCCGGGGAAAACGGTTTGCAGATTTGCAATAATGGCTGAATGGGCAAGGGCTGCCAGCCCGGTTGCCAGCAGGGCCGCCAGCAGGAAGCTCAAGAACCAGCCCCCCAGCGCCATGGCGATGCCTGTGCCCAGCGGTGTGCCGATGCTGGAGTAGATCGCCAGCCGGTAGCGCATTTTGGCAAGCCAGCGGCGGTTGGTCATGTCAAGCGCGACAGCGCCCAGGAAAAACAGGATCACAGACGCCAGCCCAAGGAAATTTTCCGTGCGCTGCCAGAAGGTGGCAAGCGGGTGCTGGCCGCCATGCTTCTTTACAATGCTGGCTGCGGGCAGGGCGTCTGTGGCCCAGGCCTCAATGGCCGCCTGCGCGTCTGTTGGTCCGGCAATCAGGTGCCGTGTGCGGTCCTGGCCGCTGGTGGGCAATTCGGCGCTCAGGCTGTCATGATGCACCATGGCGCGAAGGGCCACGCTGTGGCCTTCCATCAGGCGGTCGGGCTCATGCAGCAGGATCGCCGATACTGTCAGCGCCTTGCCGCCCAGCATGATCGTTTCGCCCACCCGGGCCTGCAGCTTGGTTGCCAGGCGCGCGCCCAGCCAGATTTCCCCAACCCGCGGGCCACTGGATGCGGTGCGTTCCGGGGCCGCCGGGGTGTCCGCTATCCTGAGCGTGCCCTCAAGGGGATACTGGCTGTCCACCGCCTTCAGCTGCACCCGCGCCCAGGCATCCTTGTGGGTCAGGGTAATACCGCTCAGCCGGGTTCTGGACACGCCGCTGGCCATGCCGCGCAGTGTATTTTCCTGCGCGGGCGCGAGCGGTTCATGTGTTTCCAGTACCAGGTCTGCCCCCAGCATCTGGTCCAGGTTGGTGGCCAGGAACTTCTGGATGGATGCGCTGGTCAGCGTCAGCGTGATCAGGAACATCAGAAGCGCGGCCTGGGTTGCCATGCTGATGCGGCCATCGCTGTCTTTCAGGTCGTTGAGGCTATTTTCTAACGTCAGGCGAAGCTTGCTCATGCTGCCATCTCCAGCTTGCCGGCTTCCAGGTGCAGCCGGGTGTCCGCCTGTGCCGCCAGGCGCCTGCTGTGGGTCACGATCACAAGGCCGCAACCGGTTTCCCTGGCGCAGTCAAACATCAGGGATGCGATGCTTTCGGACGTGCGGGCATCCAGGTTCCCAGTGGGTTCGTCTGCAAAGATGAAGCTGGGGTTCGAAATGAAGGCCCGCGCCACCGCGATGCGCTGCTGCTCGCCGCCGCTCAACTGGTGCGGGCGGTGCCGGGCGCGGTCCGAAAGCCCGACCTTGGCCAGCCAGTTAGCAGCCTGGTCGAACGCATCGCGCGCGCCCTTCAGCCTGAGCGGCAGAGCCAGGTTGCCGATGGCATCCAGTTCCGGCATCAGGTGAAACTGCTGGAAGATGAAACCACTGTTTGCCCGAAGCGTCCGGGCGTCCACATTGGTGCCGTCCAGAAAGAATCGCACGGTGCCGCCTGTCGGGGCCTCAAGGCCCGCCGCGATAGACAGCAGGCTGGATTTCCCCGCGCCTGACGGGCCAACGATGGCCTGTGTCTGGCCGGTGCGGATGGTCATGCTCAGGTCTTCAAAAAGCCGGATGCACTCCCGGTCGGTGGTGAACTCGTGGCTGATATTTTCAAGCTCGATTGTTGTTTTCATGGTCCTCTCCTGTCGGTTCAGGCAGATCATGCCAGCGCCATTGTCAAATGAAGGTGAAATGATCGGCGCGCCCGCTTGACGTCTGTTTGACATTGGCTGTGCGATGCTTTCTGATCGCCGAAGAAAAAGGGACCGCCAATGCGCATTCTGATCGTTGAAGACAATCTGGATATCCAGGCCAACATTGCCGATTATCTGGAAGACACCTACAGCCTGGATTTCGCCTACAGTGGTGATCAGGGGCTGTCGCTGGCGCTTGAAAATGAATATGACGTGATCGTGCTGGATTTGATGCTGCCGGGCAGGGACGGCCTGGATGTCTGTGCTGCATACCGACAGGCTGCGGGGCTGCAGGCACCGATTATCATGCTGACGGCACGCGACACCATTGATGACAAGGAAGCCGGTTTTGACGCGGGCGCCGACGATTATCTGGTGAAGCCCTTTTCCCTGCGCGAACTGAAAATGCGGATTGAAGCGCTGACCCGGCGCCCGAAGGCGCGCCAGAGCACCGAGCGCAGTTTTGCAGGGCTCAGTTTCGATGCTGGCGCGCTGACGGTCTCAGTGAAGGATCAGTCTGTGGTGCTGCATGAAAAGGAGGCGCGCATTCTGGGTCTGCTGCTGGATGCCGCGCCGGATGTGGTCACATCAGCCACCATCAGCTATGCCCTGTGGGGCGACGAGCCACCCGAATCCGGCGCGCTCAGGACCCATATCTATAATCTGCGCAAGGCCCTTGGGTCCCTCGGTTTGGGGGATCTGCTGAAAACCCGTCGCGGCAAGGGGTATGCGCTGGAGCAACCGTCATGATGCGCGCGTCACGCAGGGTCCGCAGCATGATCATGCGCCTGTTTGTGGGTGCCATGGTTTCAAGCTTTGCCGTCTTCACCCTGATGGTGGTGATTTTCGGCTTCTCGCTTGAGGATGAGATTTTCGATCTGCAGGTCCGGGATGCCGCAAAGGAGTTCATCAATGAGAACCCGTCGCCTTTGGAACTCAGCGGCACGATGCCCGGTCTCAAGATGACCTACTATATCGGCACGGAAGCCATGCCCGACTGGCTGAAGGCGCAGGTTGACCCAACCTACCGTAACGGGGCGTTTGAGGTTTTCGGCAAAGAGCACGGTCATTTCCACGCGCTTGTGCGCACGCTGGATGATGGCCGGAACCTGTATGTTTTCTTCAACGCCCGGCCGTTCATCCGGTCCACCCCGCAGATCAAGGGGTTTCTGGTGATCATTGGCGGCATGGTGGCTTTGGGGCTCCTGATCTCGCTGTTCTTCCTGGCGCGCATGAGCCGCAAGGTATCAGGCCCCCTTGAGCATATGGCCCAGGTTCTGGGCGACGGGGACAGCGTGGCGGGGCGGATGACCATTCCGAAAAGTGCCCCACGGGAGCTGCAGGCGCTGGCGCGCGCCATTGAGGACCGGGAAGCCCGCATTCAGGAACTGATTGAACGCGAGCGCCAGTTCAACCGGGACGCCAGCCATGAACTGCGCACCCCGCTTTCGGTGGCCTATGGCGCCGCGGAAGTGCTGGAAGAAAAAGAAGGCGGCAAAAGCCGGGCGCTGGTGCGCCTCAAGGCCGCGATCAAGGATATGCAGCAGCTGACGGAGGGCATTCTGTGGCTGGGGCGTGACCCGGGCCGGGCCCAGGCGTGCGACGTGAGCGCCGTGTGTGCCAGCAGCATCCGGGCCTATGGCCATTTGGTGGGGGACCGGCCAGTGACCATCCGGCAGGAAGGGGAGGGCGTTTCCATGCCTGTGCCTGAAGCCGTGGCGCATGTGATGGTAGGCAATATCCTCAGGAACGCACTTTCTTATACGGAAGAAGGGGAGGTGCTGGTGTCGGCTGCGGAAGGCATGCTGGAAATCACAGACACGGGCGTGGGCTTTGGCCATGCTGACCCGGCCAAACAGGGCTTCGGTGTGGGCCTGACGCTGGTGTCGCGCCTGTGTGATCATTTCCGCATCAGCTTTGAGGCTGCCGCCCGCCCTGACGGTGGCACCGTGGCGCGGCTGACATGGCGCGACATTGATTGAGGCGGGTTTGCTCGAGGTTTGACGAAGGTTTGACATTGGGCTTGTTAGAAGCACTCCAGCAAAGGAGACTTCTGATGAAACAGACAATGATAAAAATCTTCGCCCTTCTTCTGGCGATTACGGCAGCAACCACTCCAAGCCTTGCCGAAACCTATGTCCAGCAGTTCGGTTATGACGCGCCGGACGGCAACCGCATCACCGGCTTCATCTATCAGGCACAGGATACGCCCAAGGACGCGCCCCTGGCGGTGCTGATGCATGGCCTGATGGGCTCAAGCCTCTATTGGCTTGCGGACGACAACCGGATGCAAGGCGATGATGTGAGCGCCGATCTGATCGCACGGGGCTACCGCGTGCTGGCGCTGGATGCGCGACACCACGGCGCCCGCATCGTGGATGTGAAGCCAATCGAACATGTGTTGAAGGCCCGCAAGGGGGACAGTGCAGCCTATGAAGCCATGATCCTGAAAACCGTGGATGATTATCAGTTTGCCCTCGATAAGGTGCTGGCGAAATATGCGGACACCCAGCGTGTGCTTGTGGTGGGATACAGCATGGGCGCGCAGACCGGGGTGCTTCTGGCCGCCCGTGACCCGCGCGTGACCCATCTGGTAACCATGGTGCCGCCCGCTGTCAGGAACGTGCCTGCGGTATCGCCCCTTACCTTCGCGCCCAAGGTGACAGTGCCGTGGTTTCTTTTGATGGCGGAAAAGGATCAATATTCCACGCCAGAACAGAATACCGAATTGGTGGCGGCGGCTGGCCGCGCGCCTGAAACCCGCACCTTCGACAGCAAACATGTGCTGCCCGCCAGCTATGTGAGTGCTGTGGAAGCCTGGCTGGACCAAATTTCAGACTAGGCCTGATTGCCTCCGTTTGACCCGTAAGTCAGTTTGATCCCGGGTCAAACGGCAGGCAGTGAACCTGGTCACCCGCGCTAAGCTCCGAAACGCCTTCGGGCACCATCAGCCAGGCATTGCTCTCGGCGAAGGGTGCCGTTTGGAAGGACTGCTGCCGCTTGTTGGGTATTGCGATCATAAGGCCACTGTCGCTCAGGCGCATGCGTCCCATCAGGAACACTGTTTTCGATGCGTCGACCTGGACATCCCGTGTCAATCGGGCAACCCGCATGGGTTCAGGGGCCTGCCCTGAGAGGCGCCTTACAAAGGGGTAGACAAAGGCTCTGAGCGCCAAAGCCGTTGAAATAGGGTTTCCGGGAAGCCCAAAGAAGAAACTTCCCCCAGGCAGCCGGGCAAAGAGAACGGGCTTTGCAGGTTTGATGCGGGCTTTGTGGAAAATGATTGTTGCGCCCATGTCTGTCAGGACAGGTTTGACAAAATCATACTGGCCCGCTGATACGCCGCCTGTGGACAGGATAATTCTTGGCTTGCCCTCAATGGCCGTGTCGAGCGCGGCAGCAAAATCTTGCGGGGTGTCTCGTACGGTGGCGGTGTGTTGCAGGTCGAAGCCCAACTCCCGCGCAGTTGCCGCAGCGTACAGACCGGTGGCGTTATAGATCTGGCCGGGTTTTAACGTCTGGCTCAGGTCATCGACAAGTTCCTGCCCGGTGGAAATCCAGGCGGCAGTCGGCCTTTGGATGACCCGAACCTTGCCAAGCCCCAAGGCCGACAACAGCGGCAGGTGCTGGCTGGCAAGCAAGGTCCCGGCCTTCAGTATGGTTTTGCCCTGGGCAACGTCCTGGCCGATATGCCTGACATGTTGATCCGCCTGGTAGGGTGCATGGAAGGTCAGGACATCTGTTTCCCAACTTGCCGCCTCGACCGGCAGGACTGTGTCTGCGCCCAGCGGTAGCGGAGCGCCCGTCATGATTTTCACGGCTTGCCGCCCCTTCAGCTGTGCAAGTCCGGCATTGTCTCCGGCGATGCTGGCCCCGACGATTGGCAGTCTGACCGGAGAATCTATCGTGGCGTCTTTTACACGGTCGGAGTTGAAGGCAAATCCGTCCATGGCGCTGTTGTTGAACGAGGGCAGGGAGAGGGGGGCTTTGAGGTCATCGGCCAATGTTTGTCCGATCGCTTCAGAGAGTTCTACCTCAGTTGCCTCCAAATGGGTGGCTTCGCGGTGAAGGTCTTCAAGACAGTCAACATAGTGCCTGAGGCCTGGGCCCGAGCAGCAGTCATGAGCAGGATCAAACATAGCCAAAGTCTCCTGAAACAAGCATCAGGTCATCCCCCGATACTGGAAAGATTTGAGGTCTGTCCGGTCAGGCCAGCCGCAAGCTGATGGCCGTCGACCTTCTGGCCGACGGCCTTGATTAGCCTGGCTTTCAGCTCTTCGACCTGATCATCGGACTGTAGTAGGGCGCGCATGGGAACACCGAATTCACCAAATAGGCATAGATGGAGCTTACCCATGCTGGAGAAGCGAAGTCGGTTGCAGCTTTTGCAGAAATCCTTGGAGTAGGGCGCGATCAGGCCGATGCTGCCCCGATAGTCCGGGTGGACATATTCATTGGCCGGCCCTGCGTCCACCGCCTTGAGTTTCTTGGTCCAGCCTTCGCGCTCCAGCTTCTCGGCAATCACGGTGGCGGGAATATGGTGTCGCTGGAAGTAGGCCGGGTGGTCGCCTGTTTCCATCAGCTCAATGAAGCGCACGGACAGGGGCCGATCTTTCGCAAGCTGCAGGTAGGACTCCAACTCATGGTCGTTGATGCCTTTTAGGAAGACAGCGTTCAGCTTGACGCTGTCGAACCCGGCATCGAATGCTGCATCGATACCGCGCAGCACTTCATGGCAGCGGTCATGCCCGGTGACCTTCAGAAAGGTCGCTGGGTCAAGGCTATCCAGGCTGACGTTGATCGCGCTGATGCCAGCATCAAAGAAGGCCTTCGCGCGGTGCTCAAGCCGGTAGCCGTTTGTTGTGAGGGCAAGTTTCTCTAAGCCGTGAAGGGCCCCGATTGTCTCTGCGATTTCAAGGAAGTCCTTACGCACGGTAGGCTCGCCGCCGGTGAGGCGGATTTTGCGGAGGCCGAGTTCAGTAAAGGCTGTGGCTGCACGCCTGAGCTCATCCACGGTCAGGGGCTGTGGCCCAGCGCATTTCCTGTAGCCGTCAGGCAGGCAATAGCTGCATTTGAAATTGCAGGCCTCGGTTACCGAAAGCCGCAGGTATTTGAAGGTACGGCCGAATCCATCACTTAAGCGCACAAGCTGGCTCCTTTCTAATCGCGAGAGGCCAGGCGGTTTCCCGCACAGACCCGGCAGCAACGGCTGCGGCCAAAGGCTCGTATGACATGCGTCACTTAGAGCCGGAGGCTTCGGAGTTGGGCACTCTTTAGATAAGGAATATCTTGAACGGGTGTGGCCGTGTTTGATTCAGATCAAGAGTCTGTCTGATAGGCCATTTCACCAAGTTCCGGGCGCGGGCAGTCGTCCGTTTGTGAACGGCCGCATTGGCCTGCAAGCTCCACGTCGCAGAAGTCGCACAGGGAGTCTGCATCGGGCATGACAACATGGTCTGTCGCCACCCTGAAGCCTTCTTCCTTGAACTTCTTGAGTGTGCGGGAAAAGGTTTCCGGGCGCATATCAAGATAGGATGCGATGATGGATTTCTCGTACGGCAGCAGGATGGTGCCGTCGGAAGACTTTTGATTGAGTGCAAGCCTGAGCAGGAACCAGCCGACGCGCTCCTGCGCGCTCTTGAGGCGTGACAGTTCCAGCTGTTGCACCAGACGCTGGGACCTGAGCGACACGGTATTCAGCATATTGACCGCAAGCTGCGGGCTTGAATGGATACGCTGACGGATCACCGGTGCCGGAATAGACAGCAGCGTTGCGCGCTCCACCACCTGGGCATTCACAGGCGTGGGCATATTGAGGAACACGGCTGATTCCAGGAGCGTTTCGCCCGCCCCCAGCATTTGCAGGATGGCCTCTTCGCCGGTCTCCAGGCCGTTATAGGCTTTCACCCAGCCCTCCAGGATGACATACATCCGGGCAGCCGGTTCGTCGCGCAGGAACAGAAGCTTGTCTTTTTCATATTCGCGTATTTGCGATAGCGACAGCAGTTCGTCCAGGTCTCCGTCGGCAAGGGCTGCCAGCATTGGCAGGGACTTCAGGAACGGCCGATATTGCGCCATTTTCCCAGACGTCACATCGTTGGCGTTACCGGTTGATTCGGCTTTCAATGCGCCCTCAAGCCCGTTCACCAGCGTGATCTCAGCCTTCCTGAGGCCGTCGATCATGCGGGTCAGCAGCTCAAACCAGGTTTCGCCTGAATATTGCTCAATCTCGCCGGGAGGGGCGCCTTCCTCCAGCAGGTCATTGATCTTGCCGAGCGCCCGCAGGTCCGTGTCCTGCACAGCTTCCTGAAGCACAGTAATCTGGCTGGGGGATGCGAGCGCCTTGAAGGTGTCGAAATAGGTGCGCTGTTCGGCGATCAGGGCCACAAAGCGGTCACAGAATTCCTGATTGCGGAACGAGAAAGTATAGAATCCACGCGCCCCAAGCGCACGCTCCATCCCCACACGCTCCTTCCACTGCAGGAAGTTGGAATAGGCCGACACCAGCGCTGAATTATGGCGCGGTTCACGTTGCGCCAGTTCGATCATGGCATCGATGGCCGGCACGGTGAATTTGAAGGTATAGTTGTTGAGCGCCTGCGTATAACGCACCTTCATCAGGCGAATCTGGTCCCTGACCTCGGTCAATTCCTCGAATTTCCGGAGCAGGAACGCCAGGCGTGCCTCAAAGCTTTGAGGCAAGGCGTCCTTGACGTCCGTTCGCCCGCAAAAGGTGCGCAGGTCGTTGATAGCCTTGTCGACGGCCTTGTTCTGTTCATCGTACCGGCGGGCAAAAATCTTGCCGAGGCTGTCAAGAAGCAGGCCGGCACAGCCACGTTCGCGCTGGATTTGATGCACCACGTCCCCAAGCTTATGCAGCAGGTCCTGAACCAGTTTGGTATTTTGAACGGGTGTATTCATCGAATCTCCTTGGCCCGTTATTGGGCCATGCGACGGAATATCGCATTTTGGATGTTGCATTCAAGTTAATGCGACCAAAAAGCGCATTTTTCCAAGACTTCTCCCAAGTGTCTGTGGTCGAAAACCTGCCGCTTTAAAGCCCAAAACCCGGAAAATTCAGTCGCTTGACATGGATCAAACACGGCTTCCCTCCGAGCCCCCATAGTAGCGACAACCAAAAGGGCAACAATTGTGTCAGGAGGGAATCGTGACAGACACCCTGGTAACTCAAGGTCAAAGAACCCACGCGCTGAGCGCCAGTACACTCGCGTTCACTGTGTGTTTCGCCGTATGGACGATCTTCTCGATCATCGGGATCAAGATCAAGGCGCAGCTGGGGTTGACGGACACCCAATTCGGTATCCTGGTGGCAACGCCGGTACTGACAGGGTCGCTTAGCCGCCTGTTCCTTGGTATCTGGACCGACCAATATGGCGGCCGGATCGTTTACACCATCCAGATGCTGGCGACAGCCGTCGCAGCCTACCTGCTGACAATGGTAACCACCTACGAGATGTTCCTGGTGGCGGCGCTGGGTGTCGGCCTTGCGGGCGGCAGTTTCGCTGTTGGCGTGGCCTATGTGTCCCGCTGGTACCCGAAAGACCAACAGGGCACGGCCCTTGGTATCTTTGGCATGGGTAACGTGGGCGCAGCCATCACCAACTTCGGTGCGCCGATGCTGCTGGTGGCCGTGGGCGGTGCCTGGCAGGGTGTTGCGCAGGTTTATGCTGTTGTCATGGCCATTACGGCCGTGCTGTTTTTCCTGTTCACAAAAGACGACCCGGTTCACGCCGCCAACAAAGTCAGCGGCCACAAGCACCCCAGCTTCCTGCAGCAGCTTGAGCCGCTGAAGAACCTTCAGGTATGGCGCTTCTCGCTCTATTACTTCTTCGTGTTCGGTGCCTATGTGGCGCTGGCGCTGTGGCTGCCACGCTACTATGTCGGCGCCTACGGCCTTGAGCTTGGCACCGCCGGTATCCTGGCTGCAAGCTACGCGCTTCCTGGGTCTATCTTCCGGGCGCTCGGCGGCTGGCTGTCGGACAAGGTTGGTGCGCGGACGGTTATGTACTGGACCTTCATCGCAAGTGTGATCTGCACCTTCATCATGTCCTACCCGGCCACTGATTATACGGTTGCGGGCATCACTGGGCCGATCACTTTCAATGTCACCATTCCGCTGGAACTGTTTGTGGCGCTGACCATCGTCCTGGGCTTCTTCATGTCCCTTGGTAAGGCCGCTGTCTACAAGCACATCCCGGTCTACTACCCGGACCATGTTGGGTCCGTGGGCGGCATGGTGGGTCTGATCGGTGGCCTTGGCGGCTTCGTGCTTCCCATCACCTTCGGCTTCATGAACGACGTAATCGGCGTCTGGACCAGTTGCTTCATGCTTCTGACTGTCCTCATCGCTGTGGCGCTGACCTGGATGCACTTCGCGATCCAGCGGCTCGAGAAGCAACGCATTCCGGAACTGCGTGGTCCACGCAACCTGCCGGAACTCGAAGGCCTCAAAGGCTAACGTCCAAGGATCTGAGAGGCCTCTTGGGGCCTCTCTCCCAACTTACCCGAGGGGTCCGGAGAGGCCTCGTTTAGGAGAGTTCAAATGACTGAACAAGCAACCAAACTGGAAGAGAAGGGCCGCGATCTATACGGCTGGAACCCGGACGATGATGTCCAGTGGGCCGCTGCGGGCAAGAAGATCGCAACGCGCAACCTCTGGATTTCCATTCCATCCCTGCTGTGTGGCTTCGCCGTCTGGCTTTACTGGGGCATCATTACGGTTCAGATGCTGAACCTTGGTTTCCCGTTCGAGCAAAGCCAGCTCTTTACCCTGGCGGCCATCGCGGGCCTTTCCGGCGCGACGCTTCGGATCCCAAGCTCCTTCTTTATCCGCATCGCGGGTGGGCGCTATACGCTCTTTTTGACGACAGCGCTCCTGATGATTCCGGCGGCGGGTACAGGCTTCCTCTTGCAGGACCCGAACACGCCGCTGTGGCAGTTCCAGCTGATGGCGCTCCTCTCGGGCTTTGGTGGCGGTAACTTCGCGTCTTCCATGTCCAACATCAGCTTCTTCTATCCCAAGAAGATCCAGGGCTACGCCTTGGGCATGAATGCGGGCCTTGGCAACTTCGGCGTTACCACCATGCAGATTCTGGTGCCGCTGGTGATGACATTCGCCCTGTTCGGCGGTGACAGCATGACGCTCAAGAACACGTCCGGCACGCTGATCGGTAAAATTCCTGCGGGCACGGAAACCTACATCTTCAACGCTGGTTGGGTGTGGCTGCTGTTCTTGGTGCCGCTGGCGATTGCCGGTTGGTTCGGCCTCAACAACATCCGTGACGAACATGTATCCCCAGACGCGGGCGCGGCGCTGCCAGCCTTCGGTAAAATCCTGGGCATGCTGGGTATTGGCCTGCTGACAGCCACCTTCGGCCTGTGGCTGATGCTGCCAGCTGAAATTGGTGGGTCCGGCCTTAATGTCAATAAATGGATCGTTCTGCCGCTTGTGATCGCGCTCACTGTGTTCGCACTGAAGCTGATCCCCGGCAAAATCCAGACAAACCTCAAGCGCCAGTTCCAGATTTTCGACAACAAACACACCTGGGCCATGACCGTTATCTACACCATGACCTTCGGCAGCTTTATCGGCTATGCCGCGGCCATGGGCCTGGCGATCAAGGTGGTGTTCGGCTTCCAGCACCTGATGGTGGACGGTGTCATGACCCACAATACGGTGAATCCGAACGGCCCATCGGCCCTGATGTTCGCCTGGATGGGGCCCTTCATTGGCGCGCTGATCCGCCCCATCGGTGGCAGCTGGGCTGACAAGATGGGCGGCGCGAAAGTGACGCAGATCGTCAGTGTTGTGATGGTGGCCTGTGCACTGGGCGTGGCTTACTTCATGAAGGCAGCCTACGCGTCTGCAACACCTGAGGAATATTTCTATCCGTTCCTCGTGCTGTTCATCATCCTGTTCGCGGCTACCGGTATCGGTAACGGCTCCACTTTCCGCACCATCGCAGTGGTGTTCAACAAGGAACAGGCTGGCCCTGTGCTTGGCTGGACCTCTGCTGTCGCGGCATACGGCGCCTTCATCATCCCGAAAGTATTCGGCGAAGAAATCAAGGCCACCACACCTGAGTATGCACTCTATGGTTTCGCCATCTTCTACGGCGTCTGCATCCTCATCAACTGGTGGTTCTATCTGCGCCCAGGCGCATACGTGAAAAACCCATAAGTTAACAAGGGCATCCGGAGACAATCCATGAGCAACTTTATCGACAGGCTCTCATACTTCACCAAAACGCCCGAAAAATTCTCGGACGGGCACGGTATCACTACTGACGAAAGCCGGGACTGGGAAAAGGCCTACCGCGGCCGCTGGGCGCACGACAAGGTCGTGCGGTCCACCCACGGGGTGAACTGTACCGGCTCCTGCAGCTGGAAAATCTATGTGAAGAACGGTCTGGTGACCTGGGAAACCCAACAAACGGATTACCCAAAAACCCGGCCTGATCTTCCGAACCACGAACCTCGGGGCTGCGCCCGTGGTGCCAGCTACAGCTGGTATCTCTACAGCGCGGCACGGCTGAAGCACCCTATGGTGCGCGGCCGGCTCCTGGAGCTGTGGCGCAAGGCGAAAGCCAAGCATGGTGATCCTGTGGATGCCTGGCAATCGATTGTCTCCGACCCTAAGAAGACCCAGGAATACAAGCGCGTTCGCGGCCTTGGCGGTTTCGTGCGCGCAACCTGGGAAGAAGCCAATGAGCTGATTGCGGCGGCGAATGTGTTCACTGCCAAAGAACACGGCCCGGACCGTATTATCGGCTTCTCGCCGATCCCGGCTATGTCCATGGTGTCTTACGCAGCTGGCAGCCGTTATCTGTCGCTTATCGGCGGTGTTTGCATGTCCTTCTATGACTGGTACTGCGACCTGCCGCCTTCTTCGCCACAAACCTGGGGCGAACAGACAGACGTGCCGGAAAGCGCGGACTGGTACAATTCGGGCTATATCATTGCCTGGGGTTCCAACGTGCCACAAACCCGTACGCCGGATGCCCACTTCTTCACCGAAGTTCGCTACAAGGGCACCAAAACCGTTTCCGTGACGCCGGACTATTCCGAAGTTGCGAAGCTCACGGATATCTGGCTGAACCCACGCCAAGGGACAGACAGCGCCATGGCGATGGCCATGGGGCATGTGATCCTCAAGGAATTCCATGTGGCCGGTAAGTCGGAATATTTCGACGACTATTGCCGCATGTACACCGACATGCCGTTCCTCGTGCGCATGGAGGAGAAGGATGGCCGTCTTGTGCCAAGCCGTCTCCTCCGTGCATCCGATTTCGAGGGCGCCCTGGGCGAAAGCGAGAATGCTGACTGGAAAGCTGCCATCCTGGACGGCAACACCGGCAATGTGGTTGTGCCAAACGGCACCATCGGTTCGCGCTGGGACAAATCCAAGAAATGGAACCTGGAGCTGAAGAATGTTGCCGACGGCAGCGATGTCTGGCCGAAGGTGACCCTTGTGGGCCGCGAAGACGAAGTCTCCGCCGTTGCTTTCCCATATTTCGGCAACCTGGAGAACGATCAGCCGATCTTCCAGCATACCGACCACGAAAGCATACTTGAGCGCAATGTGCCGCTGAAGACCGTTGAAACCAAGGACGGCCCCATCAAGGTTGCGACTGTCTACGACCTGATGGTTGCCAACTATGGTGTCGATCGTGGCCTGGGCGGTGACAATGTTGCCGCGTCTTATGACGATGACATTCCTTACACCCCGGCCTGGCAGGAAAAAATCACTGGCGTGGACCGCGAGCGTGTGATCCAGGTGGCGCGCGAGTTTGCGACCAACGCCGACCAGACGCGCGGTCGTTCGATGGTGATTCTGGGGGCCGCCGTGAACCACTGGTATCATATGGATATGATCTACCGGGGTATCATGAACCTCCTGATCATGTGTGGCTGTGTGGGCAAATCCGGCGGTGGCTGGGCCCACTATGTAGGGCAGGAAAAGCTGCGTCCGCAAACCGGCTGGCAGCCGCTGGCGTTCGGTCTGGACTGGGCACGCCCACCCCGGCACATGAACTCCACCAGCTTCTTCTATAACCACTCCAACCAGTGGCGATATGAGAAGCTCGGCGTTGATGAGATCCTCTCCCCGCTCGCCGACAAGAAGAAGTGGGAAGACCACAGTCTCATTGACTGTAACGTCCGGTCTGAGCGCATGGGCTGGTTGCCGTCGGCGCCGCAGCTGGGTGCAAACCCGCTGAAGGTTGCCAAGGCTGCTGAAGAAGCTGGCATGAAGTCAGCCGACTATGTTGTCGACCAGCTGAAGTCCGGCAAGCTCGAATTCGCGTGCGAAGACCCGGACAATCCGAAAAACTTCCCGCGCAACATGTTCATCTGGCGTTCGAACATCCTTGGGTCTTCGGGCAAGGGCCACGAATATATGCTGAAGCACCTTCTGGGTACCCAGCATGGCCTCTTGGGCAAGGACCTGGGTGAGCTGGGCGGCAAGAAGCCAAGCGAGGTTGTCTGGCACGAAGAAGCGCCAGAGGGCAAACTGGACTTGGTGGTCACGCTTGATTTCCGCATGTCCACCACATGTGTCTATTCTGATGTCGTGCTGCCTTCTGCCACCTGGTATGAAAAGAACGACCTCAATACATCAGACATGCACCCCTTCATCCACCCGCTGACCCGTGCCGTTGATCCGGCCTGGGAAAGCCGGTCTGACTGGGACATCTACCGCGGTCTGGCCGAGAAATTCTCGGAGATCTGCGTTGGCCACCTGGGTGTGGAGAAGGACATCGTTACCTTGCCGATCCTGCATGACACCCCGGGCGAGCTGGCGCAGCCGCTGGGCGTGACAGACTGGAAGAAGGGCGAATGCGACCCAATTCCGGGCAAGACCATGCCTGCGATCGTCGAAGTGGAGCGGGATTACCCGAACACCTACAAGCGTTTCACGGCCCTTGGTCCGCTGATGGCGAATGTTGGCAATGGCGGTAAGGGTATCAATTGGAAAACCGAAGAGGAGGTCGAGCTTCTTGGCCGTCTGAACGGTGTCCATGACGAACCCGGTGCCAATGAAGGCATGCCGAAGATTGTGTCCGACGTGGACGCAACTGAAGTGGTGCTCTCCCTCGCGCCAGAGACCAACGGCCATGTGGCTGTGAAGTCCTGGGCTGCGCTCGGCGAGATCACAGGGCGCGAACACACGCACCTGGCCAAGCCGAAGGAAGAGGAAAAAATCCGCTTCCACGACATCAAGCAGCAGCCGCGCAAGATCATCTCGTCGCCAACATGGTCGGGCCTTGAGGACGAGCATGTCAGCTATAACGCCGGCTACACCAACGTGCATGAGCTGATCCCATGGCGCACGCTCACCGGTCGCCAGCAGTTCTACCAGGATCACGAATGGATGCGTGATTTTGGCGAGGGCTTCTGTGTCTACAAACCTCCGGTCAACACCAAAACGGTTGAGCCGGTGAAGGACAAGTTCGCCCGCGGCCACAAGCAGGTGGCGCTGAACTGGATCACCCCGCACCAGAAATGGGGCATCCACTCCACCTACAGCGACAACCTGCTGATGTTGACGCTGAACCGGGGCGGGCCAGTGGTCTGGTTGTCGGAAATCGACGCGAAGAAGATCGATGTCGAGGATAACGACTGGATCGAGCTCTATAACACCAACGGCGCCATCATGGCGCGGGCGGTCGTATCCCAGCGTGTGCCGGAAGGCATGACCATGATGTACCACGCCCAGGAGAAGATGATTAACACACCTGTCTCCAACACCACGGGCGGTCGGGGCGGCATCCACAACTCGGTAACCCGGGCGGTGGTCAAGCCAACCCACATGATCGGCGGCTACGCGCAGCTGGCTTACGGGTTCAACTATTACGGCACAGTCGGCTCCAACCGCGACGAATTCGTGGTGGTGCGCCGTGTCGACAACATTGACTGGGGCATGGAAGAAGCTTCCTCCCAGGCCGCCGAGTAGGAGATAAGCTCATGAAAATACGTGCACAAATCGGCATGGTCCTCAATCTGGACAAATGCATTGGCTGCCACACCTGCTCGGTCACCTGTAAGAACGTGTGGACCAGCCGGGAAGGTGTGGAATATGCCTGGTTCAACAATGTTGAGACCAAGCCGGGCGTGGGCTACCCCCGTGAATGGGAAAACCAGGACCGCTGGAACGGCGGCTGGGAAAGGAAGACCAACGGCAAGATCCAGCCGAAGATCGGTGGCAAGTTCCGGGTGCTGGCGAACATTTTCGCCAACCCCGACCTGCCGGAGATCGACGACTATTACGAGCCGTTCACCTTCGACTATGCCCACCTGCAGAATGCGCCGGAATCCAAAACCGTGCCAACGGCGCGGGCGCATTCCGTGATCACCGGCCAGACGATGGAAAAGCCAGAATGGGGCCCCAACTGGGAAGAAATCCTGGGTGGCGAGTTCGAGAAGCGGTCGAAGGACTATAACTTCAAGGACGTCGAGAAGGACATTTACGGCCAGTTCGAAAATACCTTCATGATGTATCTGCCGCGGCTGTGCGAACACTGCCTGAACCCCACGTGCGCTGCATCCTGCCCATCAGGCGCGATCTACAAGCGTGAGGAAGACGGCATCGTTCTGATCGACCAGGACAAATGCCGTGGCTGGCGCATGTGCGTGTCTGGCTGCCCTTACAAGAAGATCTACTTCAACTGGCAGTCCGGCAAATCGGAAAAATGCACCTTCTGCTTCCCGCGCATCGAGAACGGCGAGCCGACTGTGTGTTCCGAAACCTGCGTGGGCCGTATCCGCTATCTGGGTGTGTTGCTCTATGATGCGGACCGGATTGAAGAAGCGGCCTCCACGCCGGATGAGGAGGACCTCTATGAGGCTCAGACCGACATCTTCCTGGACCCGCACGACCCGGCTGTGATCGAACAGGCGCGCAAGGACGGTATCCCGGACAGCTGGCTCGAGGCTGCCAAGAACTCGCCTGTCTATAAAATGGCGATGGACTGGAAAGTGGCCTTCCCGCTGCACCCTGAATACCGCACGCTGCCAATGGTCTGGTACATCCCACCACTGTCACCGATCCAAAGCGCGTATGCGGAAGGCAAGATTGCCGGCGACGACATCATGCCTGACGTGAAAAGCCTGCGGATTCCGGTGAAATACCTGGCCAATATGCTGACAGGCGGCAAGGAAGAACCGGTTGTCCATGCGCTTGAGCGCATGATGGCCATGCGCAGCTACATGCGCAGTAAAACCGTGGGCGGCGAAGGCAATGTGGACGTGCTGGACCGCGTGGGTCTGGACGAACGCACCGTGGCCGACATGTACAAGATCATGGCGCTGGCGGACTATGACGACCGCTTCGTTATCCCGACCAACCACCGTGAATATGCGGGCAAAACGCCGTTCGATAACGAGATCGCGTTTGAAAGCCGGTCGGCTTGTGGCTTCAGCTTCGGCAACGGCTGCAGTGGCGGCAGTGCCCGCTCTGGCGGCATGTTTGGCGGCAAAACCCACAAAAACACCATGTCCGGCAACGTAAGGAGAGGCTGATGCGTACCTTCAAGATCATGGGCATGCTGCTTGCCTATCCAACAGAAGACCTGCAGCAACATATGGATGAGCTGAAGGCCGTTATCACGGAAGAGAAGCTCATCCCGCAGAAAATCATGAAGCCGCTTCTTGGCTTCATGGACGATCTGGCGCGTCGGAACCTGATGCGTGTGCAGGAAGACTATGTGGCCAACTTTGACCGGTCGCGCGCACATTCGCTTTACCTGTTTGAGCATGTGCACGGCGAAAGCCGTGACCGCGGCCAGGCCATGGTGGACCTGCTGGACCTTTATAAAAGCCATGGGTTCGAGCTCGCGGCCCGCGAGCTGCCGGATTACCTGCCGCTGTTCCTTGAGTTCCTGGCGATCCTGCCGTTTGAGCAGGCCAAGGAGCTTCTGGGTGAAACCGTCCATATCCTGGGGGCCGTGGGTGCCAAGCTGAAGGCCAAGAAACTGGGCTACCAGCATGTGTACCGCGCGCTGGAGGCACTCTCGGACGCCAAGGCTGACGAAAAGTTCGTCGAGCAGGCGCTCCTGGACGCCGAACAGGAAGACACGAGCCTGGAGGCGCTTGACAAGGAGTGGGAGGAAACTCCCGCCTTCGACGGCGACGCATCCTGCGCAGTGTGTCCATCCGCAACCCGCCATCAGGGCACGGCAGGCGCCGCGCCCACCGTTCAGTGATAGGAGGCAAGAATGTCAGCTTATCTCAATGACTTCTTCTTCGGGATTTACCCCTACCTTGCCATCGTCATCATGGTGATGGGCTCGATCCTTCGCTACGACCAGGACCCATACAGCTGGAAAGCGGGTTCAAGCCAGCTTCTGCGCTCGAAGGGCATGCGGGCGGGCAGCAACATGTTCCATGTGGGCATCATTCTGCTGTTCTTCGGCCACCTTGTCGGGCTGTTGACGCCGGAAAGCGTGTATCACCTGGTGATGACGGCTGCGGCCAAGCAGAAAATGGCAATGATCGCCGGTGGCATCTTCGGCACCATCTGCTTTATCGGCATGACCATCCTTCTGGTGCGGCGTCTGACAGACCCGCGTATCCGGGCCACCAGCAAACCGGCGGATATCATGATCCTTCTGGTGCTGTATGTGCAGCTGATCCTGGGCCTTGCCACCATTCCGGCCTCTGCCCAGCATCCGGACGGCAGCTCCATGATTGCGCTGGCCAACTGGGCCCAGCATATCGTGACCTTCCGCGGCGGAGCTGCAGACTTCGTGCTGCATGAACCACTGGTGTTCAAGCTGCACATCGTTCTTGGGCTCACGATCTTCGTGCTGTTCCCCTTCACCCGGCTCGTGCATGTGCTGTCCGCGCCGATCAAATATATCTTCCGGTCTGGCTATCAGATCGTACGCAAGAGGGCCTGAACCATGCCTATCTTTGTGAACAAGACCGAAATCTCGGACGACGATGTGTTCAAGGAAATGCAGTTCCACCCTGCGCCAAACAGGGAGGCCGCCCGTGACGAGGCGGCCAAGGCCCTCCTTGTTCGTGAACTGTTGCGCCAGGAAGCCATTGAAAAAGGCTTCCTGGAGGAAGATGCGACCGAAGAGGCCTTCGATGCCGGGATCATGAAGCTGATCCAGGCCGAAGTAACGGCGCCAGAAGCCACGCCTGAGGTGTGCCGCCATTATTACGACCAGAATATTGAGCGGTTCAGCGCGGGCGAGGGCGCCAAGATGCCTCTGCCCTTCGGCGAGGTTGAGGCCCGTATCCGCGACTATCTTCACACCAGGAGCATTCGCCATGGAATTCAGTCTTACATATTGGACCTCGCTGGAAGGGCAAAGATTGCGGGGTTTGATCTCGCGGCTGCGCTCTAGGCTTTCAGCATTCAGGCTTCACACCGCATAGCGGGAATACACAGGTGCATTGATGGACTCCTACGAAGAACTGCTCGAAGGCTATAAAATCTTCCGCGCCGAATATTTGGAAAAGAAATACGAGGCCTACCGCACGTGGGCCTCGAAAGGGCAGGCGCCCAAGGTTCTGATCATCGGCTGCAGCGACAGTCGGGTGAATCCCGCCATTCTGACCCACGCCGGCCTTGGCGAGATTTTCGTGGTCAATAATGTGGCCAATATCGTACCGCCATATGAAAAAGGCGAAAGCCACCACAAGTCCCTGGGTGCTGCTATTCAGTATGCGGTCAACCACATCAAGGTCGAACATATCATCGTGATGGGGCATTCGGGCTGTGGCGGCATCGCCGCCCTGATGGCCGAAAAACCGGAAGACCGGTTCGACACAGGTGAAGATGACTATATCGCAGATTGGGTAGGCATTCTGGCGCCCGCACGAGAGGCGGTCCTGGAAAATTGTGATCCGGAAGGCGACCATGAAGAATGCCTGCGGCTTGCGGAAATGGAGGGGGCGCTTGTCTCCATCCAGAACCTCGCCGGATACCCCTGGGTGCGCCAGGCGGTTCAGGACAAAACCCTCACGCTTCACGCCTGGTATTTCCATGTGGACAGTGGCGAGCTCCTCTCGTACCGACCGGAAGAAGGCCGCTTTCGCCGACTGTGTCGCTAGCGCAACACCAGGGTGCGACATATTGTCAAATTCTCCAATTTTTTCATCTACTTGATCTGGATCAGGTAATGACATCACTGATGCAGCTAAAACACACTCATTGAAGGGTTTTTAAGGAGTCGAACCATGAAAAAGAGCCCCCTATTGATTGCTGTTAGCTCATTTGCAATTGCTGCATCCGGCGCCGCAGCCGCCGAAGACACCGGTAACTTCCTGCAGGATGGCGACGCGGGGCTCGATCTCCGCTACAGGCTTGAACTTGTGGATCAGGACGGTTTTTCCAAGAAGGCCACAGCATCGACGCTGCTGACCAAAATCTGGTACCGCACAGGTGATCTGCATGGTTTCAGTGCTTATATTGAAGGCACCAATACCACGCACGTTGGGCAGGACACTTTCAACGATACTGTAAACGGCAATATCACCCGCCCGGTGGTGGCTGACCCGGACACCACAGAGCTGAACCAAGCCTATATTCAATATAAAAACGAATATGTGACCCTCAAGGGTGGCCGCCAGGGCATCAACCTTGGCAACCAGCGTTTTGTCGGCACCGTGGGCTTCCGCCAGAATGACCAGACATACGATGCGGTGGCCGCAATCGCGACCCCAGCGAAGGACCTGACGGCCGTTTATGGCTATGTCTGGAATGTGAACCGCATTTTTGGTGAGGATCACCCACTTGGTGACCTGGACACCAACACCCATGTGTTCAACCTGGGCTACAAAGGCTTCGAATTCGCCAACATCACGGCATACGCTTACCTGATCGACCTGAATGACGCGCCAGTTTTGGGGCTGTCCTCAAGCACATTCGGTGTGCGCCTTGACGGCAAGCAGACAGTGTCTGACGGCCTTAAGGTCGGGTATGAGCTCGAGTATGCGTCGCAGTCTGACTATAAAGACAATCCGAATGATTTTTCGGCTGATTATTGGCGCGGCAGCCTGTCTGCGACTGCGGGCAGCGTGACAGGCCAGGTGGGCTACGAGCTGCTGGGCAGCGACAATGGCGTGGCGTTCCAGACCCCGCTTGCCACGCTCCATGCCTTTAATGGCTGGGCCGATAAGTTCCTGGGCACACCTGCGAACGGCCTTGAGGACGTGTTTGTGTCTGTGGCCTATAAGGTGCCGGGTGATGGCGCCTTCGGAGGCACGCTTTTCAAGGCGGTGTATCACGACTTTTCAAGCGATACCGGCGGGATTTCCTACGGCAGTGAAATTGACTTCCTTGTATCCAAGAAGATCAACAAATATCTGACGGCCAGCGTGAAAGCGGCTTTCTATAACGCAGATTCCTTCTCGGCTGACACCGACAAGATCTGGTTCACGCTGCAGGCGAAATTCTAAGCCTGCAACTGCCGGCTCGGAAAATCAAAGTGCCGGGTGCGACAATAAGCGCCCGGCATTTTTTATAACTTTACGCTATGATATTGCAAATCAGTTGCAGGAGTTTATCCATGTCCGCAAAACGGTATCAAGGCCCCGCCTTTCTCAGTTTCGGTTTTCGTCCCTTCTTTCTGTTGGGCGGATTGGCCGCAGCCTTCCTGGTGCCCGCCTGGCTTTACCTTTTCACCCACGGGGGTGACCTGCCGGGCGGGATGGACCCAATGCGCTGGCATATCCATGAAATGCTGTTCGGCTATCTGGCGGCGGTGATCACTGGCTTTCTGCTGACGGCCATCCCCAACTGGACAGGGCGGCTGCCCATTTCCGGCATGCCGCTTCTGATGCTCACACTGGCGTGGATGCTGGGGCGGCTGGCCGTGCTGGTGCCGGTACAGCCGGTAACAGCCGCCACGGTGGACAGCGTTTTCCTGCTCGCGGTGGCCGCGATTGTCAGCCGCGAGGTGATCGCGGGCAAGAACTGGCGCAACGCTCCGGTTTGCCTGATCATCAGCCTGCTGGCGGCCAGCAACATTGCCTTCCATATTGAAACGCTTGGGCTGTTTTCCGGCGACTATGCCGTGCGGGCCGCCCTTGCGCTGATTGTGCTTCTGAATGCGCTGATTGGTGGCCGCATTGTGCCCAGCTTCACGACAAACTGGCTGATCAAGTCGGGCAAGGCCACGCGTCCCATTCCATTTGGCCAGTTTGACAAGATTCTCCTGCTGGCCACCGCCGCGGCGCTTGCCTTGTGGGTTGTAGGGCCGCAAAGCATGGTGGCGGGTGGCCTTCTTGTGCTGGTGGGCGCTGGCCATCTGGTGCGGCTTGCGCGCTGGAAGGGCTGGGCCACGATCACTAGCGCCATTGTGCTGGTGCTCCATGCAGCCTACCTGTGGATACCGATCGGGCTGGCGCTTCTCGGGCTGGACGTGCTTCTGCCGAATGCCGGCATCACCCCCAGCGCTGGTATTCACGCCCTGACAGCGGGCCTGATGGGGCTGATGCCGCTTGCTGTCATGTCCCGCGCCACGCTGGGGCACACAGGCCGCGACCTTGCGGCGGGGGGCTTCGGCGCAGCCATGTATCTGGCCATCTTTCTTTCAGCGGCCCTGCGGGTGTCTGCACCCCTGGCGCCCGATGCCTATAGCATGCTGCTGTCGGTCTCCGGCCTTTTGTGGGCCGCGGGTTTCCTGATGTTCGTGCTGCGGTATGGCATGATGTTGGTCAGGCCGCGGAAGCAGGCGGCCTGATTTCCCTTGCAGGGCGGGGCGGGCTAAGCCACGAAACTGAGGCCCGCTTCGCCGTGGAAGAAACCGTTCGAAAGCGGCACGTCCGGCAGTAGGTGTTGAAGCTTTTGGGCGGCCTCTTGCCCGCTTGTTTTGCCCCCTGCGCAGTCACGGAACAGGGCAGCTACCTGCACCATATCGGTGGTATGGGGTGTCAGCCGGAAATTTTTGATGCCCATTGCCTTCAGGGGCTCAAGCTCGTGCGTCAGGCACAGGTAGGCGTGCGACAGGGTCTGCAGGCCGTTTATGGCCAGGAACGGTTGGTCGTCCAGCGTTTCAACCGCCAGGCCGTCGGGGTCTTTGTCGCAGACATATTGGCAGCCGCTTTTGGCCAGGCCATGATGCCGGGCGTGGAAACAGCGGGCCGAAATCGCCAGTGGCGCGCGGCCAAACACCTGCACCTCCAGCTCAGCTTCGGCCGCTTTGGCCAGGGCCTCTAGGCTGGCTTTCGGCAGTTCCGGGTTCAGTGAAATCCGCTTGGCGCCTTCCTTTTCAAAATATTTGAGCGTGCCCTCGTTATAGACATTGACCGAAGGCCCCAGCGCGTGCGGCGTGCCCGCCAGCGCTGCGCAGGCAGACAGGTCGTTGGCCTCGATCATGTTGGTGCCAGCGAAGGCCATGATGTCATCCAGGGCGGCCTGATCTTTCGTGTCCATCACCAGTTGCAGACTTGAAAGGATCACCCGCTTGCCGCCGCGCTCCAGCCGGTCGATGATATCGCCATAGTGCGGCAGGTGAAACGGGCGGCGCTTGGCACACACGGCTTCTCCGAAATAGACGACATCCAGGTCTGCTTCGTCGGCGACGCGGAAATAGAAGTCGCGCATGTCGTCGGCTGTCCAGTTGAACAGCAGGGGGCCCATTGACAAGGTTGGGGCGGTTGTTGTGTGTGTCATAGCCATTTCTTCCCATATGCGCCTGTGGTGTTGCGGTTACCTTCCGTCAGGTGGCTGACGCCAGCCGCTGTGCCGGGCGTGCCGTCAATCGCGGCCCGGAAGGCAGTAACCACATCGCGCACGTATGCCTTGCTGCGTTGTCGGCCTTCAATCTTCAATGCGGTCACGCCCGCGGCCTGGAGGTCCGGCAGGATCGGGGTGATATCAAGGCTCGTCGGTTCCTCGAACAGGTAGCGCGCGTTATCGCCGGTCTTGAAGCGGCCCTTGCACAAGGTGGGGTAACCGGCGTTTTCATCATCCGCGAAGCGGTTGATGGTGAAGCCGCCCAGCTTGCTTGTCAGCCCTTCTTCTGTTCGCTCATAGGCCACATGGCTGGCTGGCGAGCAGACACCGTTCTGGTTCGGTGATTTGCCGGTGATATAGGACGAAAGCGTGCAGCGGCCCTCGGCCATCGGGCACATGCCGCCAAAGGCAAACACTTCCGTCTCCACATTGATGTCCGCGTTCAGTCGTCCGATCTCAGGCACGGTCAGGACACGCGGCAGCACCACGCGTTTGATGTCGAACCGGTCCTGGTAATAATTGATCGCAGAGGGGTTGGATGCCGACGCCTGCACCGACAGATGCAGCCTGAGGTCTGGGAAGTTGGCGCAGGCATAGTCCAGGAGGCCGATGTCCGCCAGGATCAGCGCGTCCACCCCAAGCTCGGACGCGGACCGGATCGCGGCATGCCACGGCGCCGGGTCGCCCGCGCGGGCATAGGTGTTCACCGCCAGGAATACCTGCGACCCACGCGCGTGGGCATAGGCAAGGGCCTCTCCAAGTTCATCGCGCGAGAAATTCAGCCCCGGGAAATTGCGGGCGTTGGTTTCATCCCGGAAGCCCATATAGACCGCGTCGGCCCCCGCATCCACGGCTACCCGAAGCGCGGCGGGTGTGCCGGCGGGGCATATCAGTTCAAGTTTTGTCATGAGGGGTGTCCGGATTGCCAGTTTTGGTCTCTATGGTGGGGCCCTTCGAGTGCCCTTTTTGCGTGCGATAGGGCAGTGCCAAGGGGGCCTGCCGCCGCCAGAATTTCGCGCTGCAGGCTGAAATCCGCGCTGTCCAGCGCGTTCCTCAGGGTCAGCAGGGCTTCTGTGTCGCCGCTGATCGTCAGGTCACGGGTGAAGAAAAGGGCATCACCGTCCATCTCCCCCTCAATCAGCGCAACAAGCAGGGGCAGAGCCCCTTCAATGCCAACATCGCTGGGGGTGGCCTGTCGAACGATTTTCACCGCCACTGCATGGTGGTGCACCGATAGCAGAAGGGTCACCCCAAGGTCGGTGATCTTGATCAAGAATTTCTTGCCTGCTATCGGCCGCAGGCGGTCGAGAATAGCCCCATGCCTGCGTGACATGCGCTTGGCCAGCACAGACAAGGCCAGGTTGGCTGGGGCGAGAGGCAGGAGACGGATCGATCTTGCAGCAATCGGTGCTGCCTTCCGGTAGAGATCTATATGCATGTCTGATTCCACTGTTGTGTTGCATGCACATTAGAGGGCTGAGCCACGAGGGACTTGATGCAAATCAAACTGACCTGAATTGAACCGATTTGGGCAGGCACGAAACGCGGAAGGGCTCGGGCATTTGTCCGTGCCCAAAATCTTGGCCAGCATTTGATGGGGGCAGGAGAGGCACATTACCAGGCCTCTTCAGAGGAGAACCACCGGGCGCACCCGGTGGTTCCTGTTTCCTTGAGCGGTTGCTCCGCTTTGCGGCCTGCGCTTTAGTCGAGCGGCGGAAGCATATCCGCACCGCGAACCCACGGTGCACCAGCGTCCAGCATGGCCTTCTCAAATGCCGGGATTGTGGTCTCGGTCAGCGCGATAAGGCGCTCGCGGACACCCGCGAAAGCATCCAGGGCGTAGCCGAGCTGTTCATGGCTTTGAGGCGTTGGGCCATAATAGCTGCCTGCGCTTCCTTTGGCGAAAGACACCCGGCTGCTGATTGTCGCCGGTTCCGCACCCTTCTGGTCATCGGCCTTCTTGCCGTTGATGGCTTCATCAAGGCTGAAGAGCTCAGCACGGATCGCGGCAAACTGCGCCTCAAGCGCGGCCCTGTCGGCTGTGCGGTCAAGCGCTGTGCGGTAGCCTTCAAGTTGCTTCTGCAGGTCGGCAATTGTCAGGCTCGCAGCGTCAATCGCCGCGTCAATCCGCACTATTTTCTCCTGGAAGGCTTGCACCTCGGCTGGCGTGGACTTTTCAAGGGTTGGCTCGATATAGTCGACCACTTCGAAGGAGACCGGCGACGTCAGCTCGCGGATCACACCGCCCTGGCGGACATTGAGCGTGGCCGTATAAGTGCCCGGCAGCGCCCGTACCCCACGGGCAGGCCCCATCCAGGATGGGCGCGGCTCGTTGGTGATGGCTTCCTTGAGCGCGTGGTGGAAGTCCCAGGTTACGCGTTGGATGCCTTTCTTGTTAGCGGCTGGCACGTGGCGAACCATGGCGCCAGCAGCATCCTTGACGGTCACGAAGACTGCAGGCTCGTCCTCGCGCAGTTCCGCCTCCAGCACGTCCCAAGCCGGGTAGACAACATCCTTGCCATCCTTCGCCAGCTTCTTGTCTGCCTCGACGCGTTTGTCTTTGGCGGTCTTGAAGCTGTCCTTCAGATAGTAGGTGAAGGTTGCACCATAAGGCGGGTTTTCGGCCACCCACTGGTCGTCACCCTGGCTGTCGCTGTGCAGTTCGTCTTCGAGGTACATCAGGTTCTGGGCTTTGGCGAAAAGAAGGGCTTCCTCTTCCAGCGTGTCGGCGTTCAGGCTGCGGAGCGGTGAATAGTCATCCAGGATGAAGATGCCGCGACCGAAGCTGCCAGCCACCAGGTCATTTTCCCGTCGCTGGATGCGGACATCGCGGAAGGAAATGGTAGGAACGCCGCCTGTCAGCTCAACCCAGTTTTCGCCGCCCGTGACGGTGAAATACAGGCCGAACTCGGTACCAAGGAACATCAGGTCCTTGTTCACATGATCCTGGGTGATACGCCACACAAGAGTTTTCTCTGGCAGCCCACCAGTGATCATCTTCCAGGATTTGCCACGGTTGGTGCTCTTGATCAGATACGGCTTATAGTCGCCTTCCTTGTGGTTATCGAGGGCAGCATACACCGTGTCGGCATCGAAGCGATCAGCCCGGATGTCATTGACATAGGCATTGTCTGGCACGCCCTTGATCTTGCCGATCTCATAGCGGGTCCAGGTCTCGCCGCCGTCAGACGTCACCTGAATAAGGCCATCGTCGGTGCCGACATACAGGATATTCTCGTCGATCGGGCTTTCCGCCACGTTCGCGATTGTGTGGAAATCGGACATGGCATATAGGTCCCAGCCTGCTTCAGGCCCCCAGGTGCGGCCCATCATCGGCATACGCAAGCGGTTGCCGTTACGGGTCAGGTCTGGGGAAATGGCTGTCCAGGTGTCGCCCCGGTCGTCAGACCGCCACAGGCGCTGTGAGGCGTGATAAAGCCGCTTTGGATCATGGTGGGAAACATTGATCGGCGCGTCCCAGTTGAAGCGTTCAGCGGGTTCGCCGGGCTTCGGCTGAGGCTGGATAAAGACTGTCTCGCGCAGCTTGCGGTCATATCGGTTCAGGCTGCCCTTCTGCCACTGGGCATAGACAATATCCGGGTTGCCAGGCTCTGTTGCCGGCTGGTGGCCGTCCGCACCCAGAATGATATACCAATCGGAATTTTTGATGCCGTCCGCGCGCTTGGTGCGGCTGGGCCCACCCTGCGTGGAGTTGTCCTGCGTGCCGCCATAAACGTTGTAGAATGGGAAATCGTCGTCAGCCGCGATCTTGTAGAATTGCGTGACCGGAATGCTCTGGTTGAAGCGCCAGGTTTTCATGTCGTCGCGGCTTTCATAAAGGCCGCCGTCAGAGCCAACCAGAATGAAGTCCGGGTCATCAGGGTGGAACGCGAACGCGTGGTCATCCACATGGCGGTTCTTCAGATTCATGGTTTCCCATGTTTTGCCGCCATCCTTGGTAACCTTGCTGGCATTATTTGAAAAATAGACCATGTCGAACGTATGTGGGTCTGTGAAGATCTCCTGGTAATAGTGATTGCCGGTACCCCCCGCCGCTACATCGGACATCTTCACCCAGCTTGCGCCCCGGTCGGAGGAGCGCCAGAAACCACCTTTGCGCTCATCAAGTTCGATCGAGGCATAGACGACATCAGGATTGATGGGGGAAACAGCAATGCTGGATTTACCCATGGATCCCTTCGGCAGGCCTTCGGTCATCTGACGCCAGGTTTCCCCGCCGTCATCAGACGTATAGAGACCGGAACCCGGGCCGGAATCGATGAGATTAGCGATCGTCCGTTGGCGCTGCCATTTGGCGGCATAAAGCTTGTTCGGGTTCCTTGGGTCGATCGCGACGGAGCCTACGCCCGTCCATTCGTCGCCTTCCAGAACGTTGCGCCAGGTCTGGCCGCCGTCGGTGGTCTTGAAGAGGCCGCGTTCACCGCCGCCCGACCAAAGCGGGCCCTGGGCGGATACCCAGACGGTATTGGAATCGGTTGGATGAACAATGATGTCGCCGATGTGCTCAGACTTTTTCAGCCCCATGTTTTTCCAGGTCTTGCCACCGTCCAGGGACTTGTAGACACCGTCACCAAAGGCGATATGACGACCGCCGTTGTTTTCACCCGTGCCCACCCAGATGATATTCGGGTTGCTTGGGTCGATGGTAACGTCACCAATGGAATAGACCGCCTCATCGTCGAAAATCGGCGACCAGGTCGTGCCCGCATTTTCTGTTTTCCAAACACCGCCGGAGCCAATGCCGACATACCAGGTAGCTGGATCGGTCTGATCGACTGCAATGTCAGCAACCCGCCCCGACATATAAGCCGGACCAATGTTTCTGACCTTGAGGCCATCAAACGTTTTCGCCGACATCAATTTTTCATCGTCCGCACTCAGTGCCGGCGTTGTGGCCAGCATAATGGCAAGTGCTATATTCACACCGAGCTTCATAGGTGTCCCTCCTTTTTCCTCAGTTTTCCACGTCAGGCCGGGAAGTCGTTTCCCATCCTGGTTGAATTGCAGTTTCCCCTATCGTGACCCCCTTATGTGTCACGTGCCGGACATTTGTTGGCCTCAGTCACTTTTCAAACGGATACCCAATTTGAACGTGCGCCCGGCATCCGGCAGGCCGAGCTGAGGTAGTATGGTCGTGTCGGTAATATTGTTTACGGCGCCATAGATTTGCCAGACGCCGTAGTCTGTCTGTTTTACAGGCATGTAGAATTTAACATTGAATTCTGTCGACGTACCAAGCCGTGCCAGGATGCCATCCTCATTTTCATCAAAGGCCTGGCCCAGATGGTTCATTTCTGCGCGCAGACTGCTGCCGCCCGGCGTCTCATAGTTTGCTGCCAGCAGCAGCTGGGACTCGGGCCGTTGATAAAGCGTGTGGCGGTTGCCTTCTGCGTCGCGGTCAGCTTTCAGGTCCTGCCAGAAGGCGTTGGCCTCAAGCGTGACGGCGCTGGATGCCTGCCAGACGATTCCGGCCTCAATGCCAATCCCCCTGGACCCATCAAGATTGAACCGTTGCCGGCGCGCTATGCCGTCCACGGTCACATTTCGCTGTGACAGCGTGTCACCAATTCGGGTAAACCATGGCGTGACCGTAAGTTCAAACGGCTGGTCGGTCGGCACCCACGCGAACGTTATATCACCCACCAGGGCTGTTTCCGGCTTCAGGTCAGGGTTCAGGAGGAAGCGGCCCAGCGCGTTGCCGTACAGTTCGCGCATGGTTGGGAAACGCGTGCGTTGGCCAATCGTTGCCGTTACCGTCAGGTCAGGCGTGGCCTGCCATTCAGCCGCTGCTGCTGCGGCCCACTTGGAGATTGCGTCCTGCATCGGGCGCCCACCGGTCAGCGGTGTGGTGGCCCGGTCATGTGCAACCGAAAAGGAGCTTTTCACCCTATCGCTGATGGGAATATCTACTTCACCGCCGATACTGAAAAGCCGTTGGCGAAAGCGTTCCGGATCGCCGCTGCTGTTGGCCAGCAGGTCTGTCTCGGTTTGCGTGTGCGTGCTTTCCTGCAGGGAGGTAACAAGCCGCGTGGTCAGATACCGCCAGTCGTGGGACAGGACCAGTCGTCCGCCATAGGTGCGGTCCCGGTCGTCCTGCCTCTCTTCAGCCACGCTATAAGATACATCACCATAGGATACGATTTGCTGGCTGAACCGTTGGTGCCAGCTGTTGATGCGCAGGTCGGTCGCCTCACTGATGGATATGTCGCCCGCAAGGCTGATCTGGGTCATGTGCCAATCGGGATAGCGCCAGAAGCGGGGATTACCTTCCGCCGGGTCGATGTGGGCCGCGGCGGCAATACCTTTTTTTGCGTCGATATCCATGGCGCTGATGCGCACGGTGCCCCAATCCCGTTCAAGGGCGGCGGCCCCAAAAAAGCTTGTGCTTTCGAGGTCGGTGTTGGTCCGGCCATCACCTGCCAGCGGGTCGAACGGAATGGGGTCACGGCTCGCGACTGTGACGGCATCTCTTTTGAAATGGTTGCCACCCAGTTGCAGGCTTGCCCCTTCAAGGGGCACAAAAACTTCCCCTTCAACAAGACGGGAGCCATGCGAGCCCATCTCAGATCTGGCATTCAGCCTGAAGGCGTCCGCCTTCTCATAGGTGGAGATATCAACCACACCAAGAACCGCGTTGGCGCCATACTCAATGGGTGCGGCGCTTTTCAAGATGTTCACCTTCCTGATGAAGCTTGCCGGAAACAGGGACAGGTCGGCACGGCCGTCCCAGGGCACGCTGATCGGTGCCCCGTCGATGAATATCTGTGACTGGCGTTCTTCGGAACCGCGCAGCCGAAGCACGGCTTCCCCGCGCGAATTGGTGCGGATACCCACGCCCAGAACGGCACGGAACACCTCGGTAAAATCGGTCGGCTGGCGGCGCTCGATCGCTTGCTCATCAAGCGTGTGGGCTGGCTGAAGCGCCCGTTCCTCGCTCCTGGCTACCGTGACACTGATTTCCTCGACACGGTCCCACGCGCCGTCCGTTGTCTCGGCAATGCCTGCGTTGGCGCCGGCAAGCATGCCGCCCACCATGCCGCCCACGCGCACGGCAAGGCCTATGGCGCAGTGCCCACGGTTGACTGTACCGACCGTCTTGTCCTTTTGTGGTGCCATAAAAGGCCTGTCGCTCTTTAAATAAATTTCCTGCTGCTGGGCGATGAGACTCAGCATTTAAAGACTGGCCATGTCAGCAAAAATATAACTTATGTCTATGACAGTGCGACCAAAGGAGGAAATATGGCGATGACCTGAATGGTCCACCGAGATCCTTCAGGTGGGTTTTCCAGACAAGACAGCGAATTCATGAGGTCTTTCCGGGCTCTCCTGGATGACGTGCCTTAAGCCTGCGTCGCCTTGGATTCGTCCAGTGCCTGCGGCTCGCCAGAAACGGATAGAAAAGAACCTTTCCTATTCATACTTCAGTTAGGCTGTCGCCAGGAAGTAGAGGACATAGAGTGCGAATAGGGCAAGAATCAGCCGGATTGCCCATTTTCGTTTGCGGCGACTATCCAGGACGATTTCTGCCTGTCTGGCTTCGTCTGCGTCAAGTTTTGGCGGATCGGTCTTCTTGTTGCTGTCATGCTGCTGTGAGCGATCGTTCATTTTAGTACTCCTTAAAGGAAAAAAAGAGCCGGCACAGCGAAGGGGAGGATATCTCCGCTGTACCGGGCATGCGGGGCCAGATGGCCCCTTGGTTCTGGTTATTATTTACCGGTTGTTTTGGTCTTGTCCTGGGACAAGGTGATAACCGATGTGGCCTCTACTTCCGCTTCATCGAAGAAGGCCTTGTCGAGCGGGCCGCTGACATAAACGCGGTCACCGACATCGACCTGCTGGAAGCCGGTGTCATCCAGCGGGTTGTAGGCCAGATGTGCCGTTTCAACCATGATCTGGTGGAGGCCCGTATCCAGCTTGAATTCGGTGCCTTTCACCTTTTCCACAGTCCCTGTCAGGCCAAACCAAGTGCCCTCGGGGGCGTCTTTCGGGTCATAGAAGCCATAGTTCCAGTAGGCACTGTCTTCCTCGTCTGTGTCGCTGGCGTAATAGTATGTGGCACGGTCAACGACATAGACGCTGCTGGCTTCAATGGTTTTGGTCTCGTAGAGGTCCTTGTCGATTTCGCCTCGGACTGTCACCGTTTCACCTGGGTTGATCCTGGCCGCTTCGTTGTGCCAGTCCCAGTCGTCCATTTCTACAGTGATCAGGCCGTCGCCGAAGTCCAGCATGAACGAGTCACCCACCTGGGAAACTACATTACCGGACAGCACGATGCTTGCCTGGTCAGGTTTTTCGTAAGGATCAATGGCGCCAGGCATTGCGCCGTGGTCATCAGCGAAGACAAGTGCACCCGACGCTGTTGCGCCCAGGCAGGCAGCCATAGCGGTTGTTGCAAGAAACCTTCTGTAGAAAATCATAGGTATTCTCCTCTTGGTTAAAAGGTGAATCCGCTACTCTCAACAGTCGCAGGGAGGAACGTGAAATAGGGGGGAGGGTTCCGATATTTTTCCGGGGATCAGGATATCTCCTCACACACTTCGTCGGTTTCTTCTATTCGGGCATAACGGTCTTTGAGGGTCAGGAGGGAAGCCTCCTGCATTGCCGACGAGATCGCGGCTGTCGCGTCCGATACCAGAGTGGGCCTGTAGCCCAGGTCGCTGGCACTGCGGACGGCACTGCTGACACATTCATTGGTGTATACGCCTGCCACATAGAGGTTGGTAATGCCCAGGTTGCCGAGCAGATAATGAAGGTTGGTTGAGGTGAAGATGCCGCTTGCGGTTTTGCTCAGAACCAACTCGTCGTCGATGGGCGCGACCTGAGGCAGGAATTGGGCGAGTTTGGAATGGGGTGGGGCGTGCAGGCCCAACCGGACGTGCTCCGGGCTGCGGTCGCGGCCATCCTGTGTCAGGGAACAGATACGGCAGTGAATGACTTCAAGCTGCTTGTTGCGAAATGCACTCTGCAGCTTGACCACATTCGGCAGCACCAACTTCTGAATCCGGTCCAGATAATATTGGATGTCTTCTTCCTTCCAGCCAGTCTTCCGGTGGTTTTCAAATATGCCGTAGCCTTCCGTCGTTCCAAGATACTGGAGGTCAATGCACAGCAGTGCCGGGACGGTCGGTCGCTCATCAGTGCCCTTTTCGGTTATGTCCGGCTTCGTCATTGAGTTGATCCTCCGCGTTGGTTCCGGGAGTGCCCGGAAGGCCACCAACTGTTTCTTCAATAACGTCGCGTGCGTGCGTGGGTTCCCTCCCCGCGCGGGCGGCGGTAAATGAAATTGCGATGGGAACCCATCAGGAACAGGGGCGTTGGTGCATATATGAAGACACCCTAGCCGGAAGACCAAAGTCATGATTGCTGAAGATGTAATGCGCCCTGCGCCGGAAGTTGTCCATGTAGGACATACCCTCAAAGAAGCCCTCAGGCGGCTCAAGAACAGCAAGGAAGACTGCTTGATTGTGGTGGACGGTGATGAGGTGGTTGGCCACCTGACACGGCGCGCGGCAGCCCTGATGGACAGTCAGTCACCGGGGATCGGTACCGAGTTTGTCGGCAATGTCATGGACGCGGTTATGCGCAAATGTCGCCCGGACGACGAGCTTGATGACCTGATACATATTTTCCGCAGAAGCGATGCCAATATTCTGGCGGTGGTTGACCGGCGCGCCCAACTGATTGGATGGGTTGCGCGGGAAGACGTCATGTCCCGCAAGGGCAATGTGAACAGCCCCATGTCGCGCCCTGAAGTGCGCCCGCTGGCGGGTGAAAAGCCTGACCGATTGACGGTCTATTCGGAAAAACCCCATGTGAGCGACTGAATTCTGGCCGTCACGCCCGAAGCCTTGGGGTGGCCCCTGAAACCACCAATAAGCTTTGCACCCTCACGCCGCCTATCCTAAAGTGCGATAGGGTACACAATCAGCGGGAGAACTTACGTGTCGGAAAAGAGGGCGGAGCGCTTGCAGGTGATGCTCACGCAGGAAGAAGTTTCTGCGGTGGACGAGTGGCGCTTCGAAAACCGCATGCCCTCTCGCTCGGCGGCGGCACGAGCGCTTATGAACCTTGGGCTCAACAGCGTCAAACAGGGCGCCGGCACCGAAGAGTTACTCAACAATCCCGTAGCCTCTGGCGACATCGGGATCGTGGATCTCGACCCCGTTGTTGAAGATGCGCTAACGTCGGCTGGCCCACCAGCCATTCTATTGGTCGATGCGGATATCCTGGTTGCCCGGGGGATCGGAAGCCTGCTGGGCCAAAGCGGCTATAATACCATTGGCCCTGCGGCAACGGCTGACGAAGCCCTGGCGCTTACGCGTGAGAATACGCTCGGGGGCGCAGTGCTGGAAACCCACCTCGGCAGCGACAAGATAGAAAAGCTGGCGGACGAACTGACACGCCAACAGGTGCCTTTTCTGTTTTGCAGCGCACACGACCCACGTACCCATCTGGCGGAACGCTTCTGGAGCGTGCCGGTGGTGGCGAAAAGCCGGGCGATGACGGACCTGATGCCGGCCCTTGCCAAACTTGTTTCCCTGCCAGGCGGGAACCCTTAAGCCCTTTCCGCGTTGTTTGAATGGGCGCCCCGGCCATGATTTCCTGCGGGCGTCACGATGAAGCAACGCAAAGGGATTTCATGATTGACGACGGTATTCTGAAACGGCTTGACCGTGTCCAGGGCATGGGCGGATCAGACGATGATCTGCTTGATTCCATCAAGGCCAGTGATGCCCTGATAGAGCGCAGGCTGACGCTGCGCCTTGACAGTGGAAAGCGTGTTCAGGTCACCTGCTGGCGATGCCAGCATTCCCACCTTCTGGGCCCCTGCAAGGGTGGCCTGCGGTTTCACCCGGAGGTCAGCGAAGAGGAAGTCCGGTCACTGGCGTTTAAAATGACGCTCAAGACAGCCCTTCTTGGGTTGCCGCTTGGCGGCGCCAAGGGCGGTGTGCCGATCGATGGCAGTGCGCTTTCGGTTCATGAGCGCGAGCGGCTGTGCCGTGCCTGGACCCGGGCCTTCATCAGCGATATCGGCCCCAACAAGGATATCCCGGCGCCCGACGTGGGCTGCGGGCCTGAGGAAATGGCCTGGATACGGGATGAATATGAACAGCTTATGGGCAAGTCAGTGCCGCATGTCGTTACCGGAAAACCAAGCGCGCTTGGCGGGTTGAACCTGCGTGACGGTGCAACGGCGCGTGGCGGCAAACGGGTGCTGGATAAACTGCGGGACAAGCTGGGCCTGACCCAGGAGGAACCCACTGTTATCGTTCAGGGCTTTGGTAAAGTCGGCGGGCAGATCGCCAGCCTTTTGGCAAAAGACGGTTACAGGATCATCGGGGTCTCTGACTCAAGTGGGTCTCTGCGCAAACCCGAAGGCTTCAATGTGGATGACCTTCTGGCCGCCAAGGAACAAGGCAAGTCATTCAGCGGGTTGGATAACGAGCTGGAGGCAGAAGGCGGTGAACCAGACGCGATCCTGACAGATGAGTGTGACCTGCTTGTCCCTGCTGCGCTGGGCGAGCAAATCCACCAGGATAATGCCGATGACATCAAGGCTTCCGTAATTCTGGAACTGGCCAACGACGCAGTCAGCGCCGATGCCGATGAGATTTTGGTCAAACGTGATATCCGGTTGGTGCCGGACATTCTGGCAAATGCCGGCGGCGTGCTGGCGTCATACCACGAATGGCTGGCCGGTAAGGCGGGCCATGAAGTCGTGGTGGAAACTGCCGAAAAAAGCCTCGATGACATCATTGATCGTGCGGCCGACAGGGCCTGGCATATGCACAAAAGGGCCGAGGTCAGCCTGCAGACAGCCTGTTATGCGCTGGCGGTTGAACACCTTCAGCAGGTCGCCCGCTGTCGTGGTCTTGCCTGACTTTTCAGGATTCTGGGGAACCCCTTTGGGCTGCCGTCGTTTGTACTGGTGAACACATCAGACGGGACGCAAACGAAAGGAGTGACGGCATGAGTAATACTGCTCAGGTTTTTGCCACAAAAGCGCACGATGAGAAGATCGATACCGGCATCAGGGAGCGGGATACCAGCAAACTTGCCCAGTATCTGTCGAACGCGCTTGCAGACAGCTACATCCTGTATCTGCAAACACAAGGTGTGCACTGGAATGTTGTCGGTCCGGCCTTTTATGGCCTCCATAAACTGACAGAAACGCAATATGAGGATCTCGCCGAAGCCATCGACAGTATTGCTGAACGAATTCGCGCCCTTGGCCATCCTGCGCCTGCCAGTTTTTCAGAGTTCGAAGAAAACTCCATCCTGACAAGCGAACCGGGTGTTGCGACAACGGAAGAATTTCTGCGGAAGTTGGTTGACGGCAATACCAGCATCGCGGACAGGATGCGCAAGTCTGTAGCCGCCGCAGAGGAAATAGACGATGTCTACACAGCCGATCTTCTGACGGCCCGTATTGGCGCACACGAAGAAGCAGCCTGGATGTACCGCTCGCTGCTGGCGCAGTAGCGGCGGAGATGCCGCAGGTTAGCGACAGAAAGGATAATTCTCATGTTGAAATATGATCAATCCGTTGAGCTTGAAGCCCTGAAGCGCGACCCCTACGCGTATTTCAAGTCGCCGAAAGATGTGACAGAAAACGACACCCTCAAGGTGTCGGAAAAGTTCGCTATTCTGGACGCTATGGAGCATGAGGTTATGGAGCTGCAGAAAGCGTCTGAAGAGAATATGGGGGGTGGCGAGCGCCTGTCGCTGAAGGATGTACTGGATGCGCGGCGGTCCCTGAAGGACGCCGACTAGGCAGCCGAAAAAATCAGATAGCTAAAAAGCGCCCTCCTGGGGCGCTTTTTTTATGCCGTCAGCGCGGCTTTGTGTCGGGGGCGTTGTTATTCAGCCTTGGTATTCAGTGCGGCGCTGTTTCGTGTTCCAGGCCGGCTATTGGGGCTCTTCCGGTTCGCTTGGTGGTGGGCGACGGATGGCATAGTTTCCGGCGACAACGGCCAGGAAAACGGCAGCTACAACAATCAGCAAGGTTGCCCAGCTACTGATCTCACTACCTGCGGCAGTTTGGGCAACCGCCCAGGTGCCCATGAAGAAAACAAGGGATGCCGCCAGGCTGCATGTCATGATGAAAATCAGGTAAGCAGCGATCGGCCGCGCATCCTTGTGTTTGAAACGTTGTGCATGGGGCCAGGCAAGTAACAGGAACAAAGCCCAGCCGAGCCAAATCCATTCATGGGTCATTATGCATTTCTCCCTTTCCTGAAGGAGCTTCGCCCTTCTGTCAGCTGACAGCCAAGGCGCGGCGTGCCCGGCACAGCCGACTTTTGACCGTGCCAACGGCGACATTCATTTTCTTCGCAATTTCCTGGTGGTCAAGGCCATCAAAAACACTAAGCTTGATGACCTTCTGCTGGTCTTTTTTCAGGTCCTGCAGGCGGTCAGCCACCTCGCTCATCTCGATGTGCTTTTCCTGTGTGGGCGCGCATTGGGTCTCCTGGTACCAGTCCTCGAACGCGACTTTCGGGCCTTGGCGTGCGGCTTTCCGCTGGCGGTCGATATGGATGTTCTTCAAGATGGTAAACAACCAGCCGCGCAGGTTTGTGCCAGCCTTGAACTGGTGCGCCCGTGTCAGGGCGCGGACGATTGCCGCCTGGGCCAGGTCTTCGGCATCACTGCGATCACGCGTCAGAGACTGGGCGTAGCGGCGCAGGTGTGGAAACTCAGTTTCAAGGGCCGCTTTCAGATCAGTCTTTGTCGTATTCATGCTTGCCTCCCGGTTCATTGAACTCCCGGGCAGGATAAAGCATCGGGCTGCCGCTGGGGCGCCGATAGTGCGCAATATTGTGACTATCTGGGCCTGAACTGTCTGGCTTTTAGGAGGTTGAGCATTATGAGTAACTTACTCATTTCCCCAAGGCTTGGCCTCTAGGCTGCCTCCACCAGCAGCCGGTTGGGGTCCTCCAGAAGGCCCTTCAAGGTGGTCATGAAACGCGCAGCATCTGCGCCGTCCTGCGCCCGGTGGTCGAAGGCAAAGACAAGCGGCAGCATAAGCCTTGCCTTGATGTCAGGCTCGTCCAGGGTGCCCATTACAACAGGCTCAAGGGCAGCGCGTGCCATGCCCAGGATGGCCACCTGGGGGTGGTTGATAATCGGGGTGAAGCCGGTACCGCCCAGCGATCCCACATTGGTCAGCGTGATTGTGCCGCCTTCAAGATCTTCTTTCTCAGGCGGGCCGGAGTGCAGTTTTTCCGCCATGGCGGCCATCTCTGTGGCGATGCCATGGATCGATTTGGTCTCAACGGATCGCAGCACGGGTGTCAGCAACCCGCGGTCGGTATCAAGCGCGAAGGCTACATTGACATCGTCGCTGATGATCAGTTCGCTGTTGTCCATGTCCAGCCGGGCATTGAATTCCGGGTGCTGCTTCAGGGCAATCGTCATGGCCTTGATGACAAAGGCTGTCAGCGTCAGGCCATCGACGTCATTGTCTTTGTCTTCCATCAGCTGTTGGCGCGCTTTTTCAAGCTCGGTGATATCAGCGCGATCCTGATGGGTCACATGCGGGATATCGGCCCAGGCGCGCGCCATATGATTGGCGGTAGCCTTCCGGATGCCGGACATCTTCTTGCGGGTTTCCCGGCCCCGACCCGTATCGCCTGCGTTGTCGGTGTCGTGTCCTTCAGACTTGGCCGCCTTTTCGACATCCTGCTTGGTGACATGGCCTTTACTGCCGGTGGGTTTCACGGAAGCCAGGTCAATGCCGTGTTTATCTGCGGCGGCACGGGCGGCCGGCGCAGCCTTGATGCCTGCATCCTGCCGATCGTCCGCCAGGCCTTCATCGGGCTCTGAGCCTTCAAACTCCTTCGTCTCTTCACGTTCGTCTTTGGTGTCTTCTTCGTCATCAGAAGCCGTGTCGTCGCCCTCGGTGTCGCGGGCGCTCTTCTCGCCCTCTTCTTCATCATCGTTGCCACCGCCTGTATCCTTGGCGCTGCTATCTTCAGCGTCCTCGGGTTCGTCTGCCTCATCGTCAGAGGCTTCGCTGTCGCTGCTTTTGGCAGAGGCGCTTTTGTCATCTTCCGTTTTGCCATCGGACGCTTCCTCGTCCGAGGGTTCAGATGAAGCGTCCTCGTCATCACCGCTGTCGCTGTCATCACTGCCATCGTCAAACACCATCAATTCGGCGCCAACCTCGACGGTGTCCCCTTTGCTGACGCTCAGGCGCTTGACGGTGCCGCTGACAGGCGCGGGCAGTTCGATGGCGGCCTTGTCTGACTCCACGGCCATCACTGGGTCGCCTTCATTCACATGGTCTCCCTCGGACACCATGATTTCATCGATGATCACCTCGTGAATGCCTTCACCGGGGTCTTGCAGGGTAAAGCTGTAGGCCATCAGGGGGGCTCCTAAAATTCCAGAGTGTAGCGGGCAGTGTCGGTAATGCGGTCAACGCTTGGGAGATAACTTTGTTCGCGCGCAAAGAAGGGCATGTGGATGTCATAGCCAGCCACGCGCCCAACTGGCGCTTCCAGCTTGACGAAGGCGTCCTCAGCCACGCGCGCGGCGATTTCAGCGGCCGGGCCGTAGCTTTGCGGCGCTTCCGTCACCACCACCACGCGGCCGGTCTGTGATGCGGATTTCACCACTGTTGCGGCGTCCAGCGGCGCAAGGGTCAGCAGGTCGATCACATCGCACGATATGCCGTCCTCTTCCTGCAAACGGTCAGCGGCCTCAAGCGTTCGGTGCAGCATGGCGCCGTAGGACACAAACGTCAGTTCGTCGCCTTCACGGACATGTGCCGCCTTATCAAGGGGAAGCGGGTCCAAATCTTCTGGGACTTCCTCTTTGACAGACCGGTACACTGCTTTTGGTTCCAGAAAGATTACTGGGTCCGGATCCCGGATGGCAGCCTTCAGAAGCTGACAGGCGTTCTTGGGGCCGGACGGTATGACCGTGCGCAAGCCTGGCGTGTGGGTATAGATAACTTCGCGGCTTTCACTGTGGTGCTCCAGTGCGCGAACGCCGCCACCATAAGGCATGCGGACAACCAGCGGCACATGATAGCGGCCGCGGCTACGCCAACGCATGCGGGCAGCATGGCTTTCGATCTGGTGATAGGCGAAATAGCTGAAACCGGAAAACTGCATTTCCGCAATGGGCCTCAATCCGGCCATCGCCATACCGATCGCGGTGCCAACAATGCCGGATTCTGCAAGCGGGGTATCAATGACCCGCTCCTCGCCGAATGTCTCGATCAATCCTTTGCTGACGCGGAAGATGCCGCCGTCGACGCCCACGTCCTCACCCAGCAGGATGGCATTGTCGTCGCGCTTCATTTCTTCATGCAGGGCCAGATTGAGCGCATCCACCATGGTTCTTTGATCACTCATCTGCGTCTCTCCCGGACTGAAGGTCTTGTTCAAAGCGTGCGCGCTGTTCCTTGATCAGGTGCGTAGGCTCGTCGAAAACATGGTCAAAGATCACCCTCGGGTCATCGAGGCCCTTGATGGTCTCCTGGGTTTTCGCCCACGCGTTCTTGATCTCCTTCTGGATGCTGTCGCAAAGCTCTTCCTCCTGATCGTCGGACCATATGTCCTTGCCGATCAGATAGCCGCGCATGCGCTCAATAGGGTCGCGTTCTTCCCAGGCTTCAACGTCTTCGTCATCGCGGTAAATGGTTGGGTCGTCCGCGGTGGTGTGCACTTCCATCCGGTAGGTGACGCACTCGATCAGCGTTGGTTTATGTTCGTTGCGGGCGCGTTCCACGGCGTCGCGGGTGGCTGCGTGCACTGCCAGCACGTCATTACCGTCCACCTGAATACCCTGGATGCCGTATGCATGGGCTTTCTGCGCGATACTGTGGGAGGCTGTCTGTTTTTCCCGCGGTACGGAAATGGCCCATTGGTTGTTCTGGCACACAAACACCACAGGCACTTCCATCACGCCTGCAAAGTTCAGGGCCTCGTGAAAGTCCCCTTCAGAGGTGGCGCCGTCACCAAAATAGACCATCGCCACATTATCGGTTTTCCTGAATTTTTCAGCGTAGGCAAGGCCTACAGCGTGCGGCAGCTGGCTGGCCACGGGCACCGCCACAGGCAGGTCTTTCTTGCCGTCGGGGATTGCAAGGCCTTCGTTATAGCCGGCAATGAAAAGGAACAGGCCATCCATGGGGGTGCCGCGCCACAGGGCTGCGGCATTCTCCCGAAACGAGGGGACCATCCAGTCATCTTCCTCAAGCGCCGAGATGGAGCCCACCTGGGCCGCTTCTTGGCCGCGCACGGGCGCAAAGGTGCCTAGTTTGCCCTGGCGTTGCAGGTTCAAAAGACGTTCATCAAAAAGCCGTGCCTCAAGCATTGTCCTGTACATGCGGTGCAGGGTGTCTTCGCTGAGGTCAGGCTCCAGTGTCTCGTCCAGCGCGCCGTCCTGGTTCAGTACCGACAGGACGGGAACCGGATCATTCGGTTTCATGCCGATTTGTGGCAAATCAAACTCCTATTCCTCGTGTCCAGGTAAGAAACGACGTGGCAACGGCAGCGTTCCCAAGAAGCTGCGCCACAGGAGGAGTGTTTGCTAAGCAGCAGTCCGAACGGGGGCTTGAGACTGAATCTTCTCCTGGCACTGGATCGTGCGTTTGCCCCAGCTTACGGCCTCGATGCATTCGCACGGCACCAGCATGATGATATCGTCTGATTTTTTCCGCCTGACCGCCAGGAAACGGGCGCGCCATGAGGTTGGATCAATCATGATGTCCGTGACCGCACCCAGCGCCGTGTCGCCAGCCACAACGTCATAGCCGATCAGCTCTTCCATGCTGCGCAGTTTGTTGTTGCCGTCATCGCCAGCTTCATCATCACCAGAGCTTCCGGCATCCTGCATGACAGCATCTGGCGAGAAAGCCATAAATCCCGCGCCGGCGGCCCCGACCCATGCATAATTGTTGGCGAGGTCCTGCTGTTTCTGCTTGTTGACAGGTGGGTCGCTTGCTTCGTCGGGCAGATTTTTGAATTTTTCCTTGGAAAGGGCCGCCATAACAGTCTTGCCGTTTGGGTCGATTGCGGTCAGGCAGTCTTCCTTGATCAGCACGGTGCGTCCGGTCAGCCAATTGCCCGTTTTGGCAGTCAGATACTGGACAGACCAGTCGACCTCAGTGAGGAGACAATCTTCAAGCTCGCCCAGGGTTTCGTCCCGACCGCGTATATCGAAGCTTTTGAGTTCCGTAAATGGGCACAGCATTGAGGTTCTCCTTTTAAGTTACGTTCAGGAGATAAACGCATTGTATCCATAGGCGTTCCGACGTGTCGTCCTCCACAGCGCACAGGATTCCCACCTCAGAAATTTCAAAGGGTTAATTTGGGCTATTTCACGAGTCTTGCATGAGTATTCCAGCGAAATGTCACATTTGACGAGACAGAATTCTGTCTCGTCTGTTGTGAAAAGCAGACATTCTCAAAAGTTGCCACGTATGTCTCAAATTCGCCAGAAGCGGACTAATTCGGTGAGTGTGTCCTGATAGGGGTATCCAAACTCTGTGCCGCAGGCGTCATATAGCTGGGCGAATATCATTTAGCAGCAGTTGCACCCTTCTTTTTGACAAACGGGGCGCCCACAGGCGTGACCAGTACTGGTCCCATGCCTGAAACCTTGAGAGATCATCGTTGAATGACTGTTTTCAAGGTTGGGTGCAGCGAATTTGAACAGGGAGGACCTGCAGGCAATGAAAGATAAATTGAGATTTTTGAAAGGCGCGGCGCTAGTGGCCCTATTGGTTGGTGCGACCGCTGCCCAAGCGGACGAAGAGCTGGCAGATAGGTTGGCGCGCCTGCCGAACACCCGCCAGGCGAAAAATGTCATTCTGATCATCGGGGACGGCATGGGGCCTTCGACCGTGACGGCCGGGCGCATCCTTGAAGGCCAGCTGCGGGGAGAGACCGGAGAGGAAAATTTCCTGAGTTTCGAGACGTTTCCCTATACGTCGCTGGTGAAGACATACAATGTCAATGCGCAGGTGCCCGACAGCGCAGGCACGGCCAGCGCCCTGAATACCGGGGTCAAAACCAACATTGGAACCATGGGGCTCAGCGCCGATCAGCCGACCGGTGTGTGTGAGGGGGCATCGGACCATGTCCTCAAAACCCTGGCGGAATATGCAGAGGAAGCGGGGATGGCGACCGGGATTGTGACCACGGCCCGCGTGACCCACGCCACGCCGGGGGCGGTTTATGGCCATGTGGCGTCGCGATCGTGGGAAAATGATACCGACCTGCCGGACGATGCGCAAGTGCATGGCTGCAAGGATCTGGCACGCCAGTTGGTTGAGTTTCCCTATGGTGATGGCATTGATGTCGCTCTGGGCGGCGGCAGGCAGCATTTCCTGCCCGAAGGGCTTAAGGGCGGCGACCGTGGCGATAAGCGCAATCTGCTGAAAGAATGGCAGGTGCGTCATCCGAACGGGCGCTATGTGGAAGATGCTGTGGGCCTTGCAGCGTTGGATCTTTCGTCCGGGGCGCCTGTCCTTGGGTTGTTCGACAGCTCGCACATTCCGTATGTGAATGACCGGGGCGACCGGGACGTCTACCTGCCAGCGATGGCGGAAGCCGCGATCAGGACACTGTCCCACAACCCGAACGGTTACTATCTGATGATAGAGGCCGGGCGGATCGACCATGGCCACCACAAGGGCAATGCCTACCAGGCGCTTCACGAAGTGGTGGAGCTGTCTGCAACTGTCCGCCGGGTGATGGACTTGGTGGACCCAGAAGAAACGCTGGTGATCGTAACAGCGGACCACAGCCACGTTTTCACCATCAGTGGCTACCCGAACCGGGGGAACCCGATCCTGGGGCTGATGCACCACACAGGCAGCCTTGACGGCAAGCCGGTTGAAGCAAAGGACGGTAAGCCTTTCACCACGCTGGGCTATTATACCGGCCCTGGGGCCGTGAAGCACGGCGCGCGCGAGACCTTGACAGAAGAGATGGTGCAGGACCCGGATTTTAGCCAGCAGGCCCTGGTTCCGCTGGGTAGTGAAACCCATGGCGGTGAGGATGTCGGGCTTTATGCGATTGGCCCCTGGGCGCATCTGGTTAGCGGCACGATGGAGCAGAATTTGGTGTTTCATATCATGGAGCATGCCCTGAACCTCAAGGCACGGTCGGTGCCCAAAGACTGAGAGCTATATAGGTCCTGATGTGAAAAGCGCGCCCTGGTCGGCGCGCCTTTTTTCTGTCAAAAAAAGTGGCAGGCGCCAAGGCGGGCCTGCCACAAGGTCTACTCAGAGCGACTAGACTTAGAAACGCACGGAAATACCCATCCGGAACTCACGGCCGATAAACTCAATATCGTCCAGATACTTGCGTGAGGTGCCGACGGTTTCCCAGTTTATTGGGCGTTTGCCGCCATTCAGCAGGTCGGTGACCTGCAGATAAACCTGGGTTTTGCCGAAGATATCGCGCGGCAGGTTATATTTCACATTCAGGTCCACGGACGAATAGGACTGGTCGTATTCATCCATGTTCAGCCAGCTTTCCACACTGTCCAGCTGTTTGCCCTGAAAGGAATATGACAGGGCAGCATCCAGCCCGTATTTCTCAAATGTCAGTGCCAGGTTGCCGACATAGTCGGGCGAGTCAAAGAACGGGACTTCGCGGACATAGCCGTGGACAATATCAGCGTCGGCGGTCGATTCCTGCAGCGTCAGGTTGGCATAGACACCAAAGCCGCCCAAAACACCGTCGAACAGGTCTTCGAACTGGCGCACGAAATTGAGTTCCACGCCATAGATGTCTGCCGACCGGCCGTTTTCCACCCGCACGATCGAGACATCATATTCATCGGGGATGGTCAGGCCTTCGAGGCCTTCGATCTCCCGCACCGCATCCAGGCTCAGGCTGTTGTCACCCGTGGTGTCGGTGTCAGAGAAATAGATGAATTTCTCGATATGCTTATAGAAGAAGCTGGCGCTGATGACACCGACCTTGCCGAAATAATATTCGCCGCCCAGTTCGAAGTTATAGGCATAGGCCGGATCGATGCCGGGGTTGGGCACCCTGATCCGCACGCGTGGGGTTTCGCCCAGTTCGTTGGCCAGATCCTCGTCTGATGCGTCGATATCCAATACCCCCATGGAATACAGCGATGGGCGTGCCAGTGCGGTATAGGCCGCGCCGCGGATTACCCAGTTGCCTTCTGGCCGGTAGTTGACCTGAAGGCGCGGCAGAACGGTAGTGTAGCTGCCCTGTTCGCTGGCAGAGACAACGCCAAAAATATTCAGGTCTTCAAGGTCGTCGAAGGAATCGAAGCTGAAGAAGGTGTCGCCCTTGAAATGCTCCAGCCGCGCCCCGGCGATAACGGTGGTATCGCCCCAATTCATGGATGCCTGTGCGTAGGCGGCATAAATGTCTTCACGGGTTTCGTAGGTCTCATACTCATCGTACCCCTGATCCCCTGATGCGATGGCAGCAAGAACGGTTTCGTTGACTTGGGCACCGAAGGTTTCTATGGCTCCCCGATCATATTCCAGCAGGAACGGCAGGTTCGGAATTGGCGTGCCAATATCCGCGAGCGACACATAATTGCCTGTCAGCAGGTTGGTGTCCGAAAGGTAAAAATCCCCGTCGCCGCCGAACGTGCCGTCCGTGGTGAAATCTGTATCATCCACGATGCCGACAAAATCGTCGCGGAAGTCGGACCGTTCGAACTTGAAGCCGAACTGGATGGCCCGCAGCCAGTCGCTTTGCGGCTGATATTCCGTGTCGAAATAGGCCGAGTAGCGATTGTTTTTGGATGTGGAGTTGAAAGTGGCAATGCCGTACAGCTCCTGGATCGTCGGGTCGAGCACCGACGCCCAGCCCGCATCTGTCAGGTTTGGAATCGGGATGCCATGCTGGTTGCTGGTGTGATCGAACGCGATATAGCGCTCGCCGTCCGGGCCAATAGCCGGCGCCAGCGCCCCGGTGCCGAACGGATCTTCGTCCTCAATGTCATCCACCCGGAAGTCGATCTCGATCGAGTTGGGCGTGGTTTCCTTGGCATAGGCATAGCCAACGCCATATTTGAACGACCATTGATCCAGATAGGTCTCGCCTGAGAACACAAGCGTGCTGTTGACCTCAACCTCATCTTCCACTTCGCCGCGGATGCGCATAAACGGCCCAGAACCGTAATAAGGCAGGGCGCCGGCTTCGATATATTGGTCGTCGTCGGAATATCTGTCCGACTGTTCGAAGCCGATGGCGTTTCGGGTGTTCGATTCCTCGGTGCGGTTATAGTTGCCGATAATCATCAGCGATGTCGTGTCGGTGGCCTGCCATTCAAAGCCCAGAGTGCCAGCAATGTTTTCGCGCACATTGTCGAACACATTGAGGCGCAGGTCCTCGGCCACCAGGTCATCGCCGTTTGGCAGGTCGTCGGTTGAAAACTCAGGGCCAAAGCGGGTCGGCAGCAGGAAGGTATCTTCCGGTGCGCGGGTGATATAGTCCGGGTCGTCCGGATCTGCGCCCGCTTCCAGTGCCAGGGGCAGGGCCGTTGGCAGGTAGGACCCCAGAACATCAAACTGGTAGGACCGCACATAGCGTTTGCGGTAGGAGGCAGAGGCCAGAATGCCGAGTGTTTCATCGTCGTTGAGCACGTCGCTGTAGGATGCGCTGAAACGCCCGCCCACCTTGTCGGCATATTCGCCGTAGCGGCCTTCGGCATTCAGGCTGATGCGCTGTTTGCCCAGTTGGAGGGGCCGCCGTGTCTTCAGTTCAACCGAGCCGCCAATGCCTTCACCGTCATGGTAGGGCAGAAGCGATTTATTGATGATGATCTCTGACATGCTGTCAGCCTGGAAAACGTCGAATGGCACCTGGCGGCTGCCGCCATTGCCCGAGTTGATGCCGTTGATCTTCACGTTGTTGAGGCTTGAATCCAGTCCGCGAATGGAAACATGCTGGCCCTCGCCACCCCGCTCACGGCGCACCAGCGAAATGCCGGGCGCGCGGCGCATGGCCTCGGCCGCCGTGCTGTCCGGGAACTTGCCGGAAACGTCGGCGGACAGAACTGTCGCGACATTCTCGGCTGCGCGCTGTTTGCTGAGGGATGATGCCTGTGCGCTGCGTGTGCCGACGACCGCGATTTCTTCCATGGTCAGTAATTCATCCCCGAGCGTGATGTCCGGTTCCACTGTCGCGCCTGCGTCGACAGAAACTTGTACCTCTTTTGGGTCGAGGCCCACATAGTTGACTGTCAGCGTGTAGGTGCCTGCAGGGACAGCGGAGAAGCGGAAGGTGCCGCGTTCGTCCACCGTGGCGCTGATGTCCAGGCCTTCAATGGTGACAATTGCGCCTGTGAGCGCGGATTCGGCCAGAGCGTGGCGCACGGTGCCGGTAATATGGCCCGGTTCCCCTTGGGTCTGCGCGCTCTGGTTCTGTGAACTGGTTTCCTGGGCGATCGCGCCACCCGACAGCGGTGCCAGGGTGGCCCCCGCGAGAAACACGCTGGCGATGGCAATGGCCGACGTGCTGCCTCTTAGATACTGCATGATCTCTTCTCCCCGAGATTTGTTGGCTTGTCCCTCTATGACTGCGAGGCGCAGAGAAAGAGACACCAGAGGGGACCGCGCGGGCTGCGGGGAGGGGGGTCAGTAGCGGTAGGATGCGCCAAGAAAGAAGAAGCGACCGCGTACGCCGTAGGTGGCCGGGTCCGTGCCGGCGCCAATGTTGGATTCGATAAACGGCGGCTTGTTATCAAACATATTGTTGACGCCGATGGTCAGTTGCCAGCGGTCGCCCATGTCGTACCGGGCGGACAGGTCGACATAATTCTGGTCGCTGACATAGGGGAAGGTGAGGCTGGCGTCCGGTGTATCCCGGAGCGCGCCATCGGTGATGCGTGAGATATAGCGCCAGCGCAGGGCGATGTCATACCGGCTGCCGTACCATGCCAGCTGACCCTTCAGTTTCCAGCGCGGGATGGCCCGGCCGCAGATGCCGCGGTCCACATAACCGGCACATTCGACAATGTCTGAAATGGCTGTCAGGCGCCTGTCTTGGCGCGCCAGCCAGGTGCCCAATAGGGACAGGTTCAGCGTCCCGTCCTGCAGGTCAAGCTGATGGCGCAGGGAAAAGTCTACCCCCTGGCTACGGATATAGGCGACATTCTCATAGCCATTTTCAATATGGCTGACCCGACCGCTGTCTTCCCGCACGACCCGCGTGCAGAAACTGCCCTGGGTATCGCGACTGTCGAGGCACAGCGCCGCCAGAAGCGTCGGCGAGATCTGGTTGATGGCGTTATCGACCTTGATGTCGAAAAAATCCACCGTCAGGCGGGTGTCACGCTGTCCGGGCATATAGAGCGTCAGGCCGGCACTCCAGGTGTGGGACCGTTCGGCAGCCAGGTTCGGGTTGCCCTGCGCGAAAGAGGGAACCTGAAATTCACCGCTCCTGAGCACGCTCGGGTCAGCGGCACCAAGGTCGGCACAGAAAGCGGCATCGGCACCGCCCGCCAGTGCGCACGGATCGCGCATGTCGGGATAGTCAAGCACACGCCCGGCATAAAGTTCGGTCAGGTTCGGGGCCCTGTTGGCGCGCTGGTAATCGCCCCGAAGCTCCAGCCAGGTTCCGACGGAGGCAACTAGTCCGAACCGCCAGCTGATCACGGTACCGATCGAGGAATATTCCGACATACGCCCGCCCGCTTTGGCTGTCAGGTCCCTGATCGTGCTGCCGCGGATAAGCGGCAGGGCGAGTTCAGCGTAGGTCTCAACCACGTCATAGGTGCCGGAAAAACTGGTTTCAGAGCTGGAGCCGAGAACATCAGCGGAGGACAGGCGGGCATCGGCGAGGAAATCAGTACTTTCGCGGCGATATTCTGTGCCGATGGAATAGGCTGCAGCGTCAGCGAAAAGGCGGGGTCCATTGCCGGATACATGGCCGCCCACCACAAACTGACGGCTTTTGGTCAGGTTCCGGATCGGGGTATCCATTTGCAGGTAGCGGATCTCATCCGCTGTGATGTTGCCTTCACCGAACGGGTTGATGGAGATGCCATCAGGGAAAACCGGGACGTCCAGGCAGGCCAGGGGGACATAGTCGTCAATCTGTTCGCTGGTCACGTCATTCGCCGGGCAGCCCAGGGCACCCTGCAGGCGGCTGTAGGAGTAGCTGCCCAGTTCCAGCTCCCGCCAGCGCGACCCGCCGGTGTTCAGGAACACAGACCAGTCCAGCCCCAAAAGGTCAGAGCCATCAATGCTGATGGTTGCGCGCCAGGCATCATGGGTATTGTGCCGACGGCGGGCACCGCCTTCGAGAATGCGCATGCGGTAGCTGAAGAAATTGCCGTCTTCTGCAGCGTCGCCTGCGTCCAGGATCGCGCGGAATGCGTCGGTGATGTATGGGTTTGAGCGCGGGATGCGCAGGTCGCGCAATCCTTCTGGTGAAAGGGATCGCCGCTGTGCCGAATGCATATAGGCAAGGCTGGCAAAGAGGCGGGCTTTGTCGCTGATGTCATAGGTCAGGATACCGGCCGTGTTCAGCTTCTTCAGCGGGTCCTGCAAATAGACATAGGGTGTTGTGAAAAAGGTGTTTTCAGCACTGATATAGGGCTGGGGGTTGCCGTCCGTGCCGAAGCGTATGTCTTCGCTGAGGGCGATATTGCCGTCGCTGGTCAGCCCGAATGTGGCGGTCAGATAATCGGCGACTTCAGGGCTCAGGCTGGCGGGTGAAAGGGTCACGCCGTCGCCGACATCGTTTGCCCGCCCGCCCGGGATCGACGACGAAGGGTCAGGCACCAACATGCCGTCTTCGACGTCATAATCGAAGCGGGAGATGGCCCGGTCCCATTCGGTGAAACTGCCCTTGTGGGCGGCGTCAGCTGACAGCACGATATGGCCGCGGTCATTCGCGAAGGGCGTACCGTATATCATGCCGCCATAGGCTTCCTCCGCGTCGCCGCGGCTGGACAAGCCACCACTGGCCCGTACCTCAAGGCCATCAAAGCGGTCGCGTAGCTTGAAATTGACGACACCGGAAATGGCGTCCGACCCATAGACGGATGACCCGCCGCCCGTGACGATCTCGATCTGGCCAATCATGGATGGCGGGATGAAATTCAGGTCGGGTCTGCCGGTGCCGTTGGCGGCGGGCATGCGGTGCCCATTGAGGAGCAACAGAACCCGGTTGTTGCCAAGGTTACGTAGGTCCACACTCATTGACCCGTCGTTGGGGCCAGTGTTGTTGGTGTTGGCTGTCGCATCGGGGATTGCTTGCGGTAAAGTATTTAAAAGTTCATCATAGGTTGTATTCCCAAAAGCAAAAAAGCCGTCATTGCTGACGACTGTCCTGGGGCTGGTATCTCGAATATCACGCCGGGTAATCCGGCTGCCGGTTGTGGCAATCTCGACAATGGGCGGGTGGCGCCCGCGGTCTTCACTTTCTGGTTCCGGGGCACCATCGGCCTCATTCCTTTCCCGGATGATGACGGTGCTGTCGTCGACGGCATCGAATGCCAGGCCACTGCCTTTCAGAAGCTTTGCCAGGGCCTCCGCAGGATTCTGGTGGCCGGAAACCGTGGGTGCGCGGAGATCCCTGGTCAGGCTGGAGACATAGACAAGCCGTATGTCGGACTGACGGGCAAATTCGGCCAGCGCGCTGGCCATGGGGCCGGACGGGATGTTGAAGTTGATCCGCGTCGCCATATCGCCCGCGTGTGCCCAGCCTAAGCTGACCATGCTCAGAAGAACCGTCATGACGATCGGTAGGGCGCGCATCGTACTCCTTAGCCTGCTGGTGACAGTCTGATTTCCTTGTCCGAAACAATGGTGGCCCTAAGGTTCGCCACCTTCTCCATCACACCCGCGAAGCCCTGCGGGTCATTGGCGTCGAAATAACCGCTGATCTCCAGGCCTTCGATGCTGGGGTCGGCCAGGGTAAGCAGCATGTCATTATAGCGGTTGAAGTCTGCCACCACGGCCTTCAGGGGTTCGCCGTCAAAAGCCAGCTTGCCTTCACGCCACGACAGCAGTTTGTCTGCGTTGATGTCCGCTTGCAGCGCCACCGGCTGGGTGACGCTCGGGTTGATGATGGCGCGTTCGCCTTTCACCAGATCAACCGCGGTCACAGGCCTCCCATTTTCCTGCGGCCAACTGACACGGACCTTGCCTTCGGTCACTGTGACCGACAGGTCCGGCCGCACGGTTGAGACAACGAATTTCGTGCCGATGGCGCGCACGCGGGTTTCCCCCGCCATCACAATGAACGGACGCGTGGGCTGATGCCGCACTTCAAACAGGGCTTCGCCGGCTTCAAGCTTTATCAGCCGCTCGCCTGCGTCATAGGCTACCGAAACGCGCGTGTCGGTGTTGAGGTGAACATAGGAGCCATCCTCAAGGCGCAGACGACGGCTTTCGCCTTTGAGCGTGCTGTAGTGGGATTCAGCGACTTGCTGGATTGGGGCCTGGGGCAGTCCCGGATTTGGCGTGCCCTGGCTGAAGAGCAACCAGGCAGCAATCGTACCCGCGACAAGGCTGGCGGCGATAGCGCCCATGCCCCACTGCAGCGACCGCCTCATGGGCGCCGGGCCCTTTGTGTTCGTCTCCGGCTTTTCTGCCTGATCGGCAGGGCGGATACTGTCAATTTCGGCACGGAAGACATCAGACAGATCAGCGGCATTGTCCCAGATTCCCGATATCGCCTCAAATTCGGCCCTATGGGTTGGAGAGCGTTCGAGCCACAGCGCGAAGTCCTCCCTTTCGGCTTCAGACATATCATCGTCAGCCAGGCGCAGGCACCATGTGGCCGCTTCCTCAGCGATTTGTTCAATCGGGATGTCAGACATGGTTGAGCCACTCATTGGCCTTGCTCCCCGGCTTCCTGCTGCCGCATGTAGGTGCGGCAATGAACCAGTGCCCTCAAGACATATTTCTTTACCATACTCTCCGATATTCCCAGTTTCTCGCCAATTTCTTTATAGGTGTAGCCTTCGGCCCGGTGCAGGATGAAGGACATGCGGCACTTGTGGGTCAGTTCAGCCAAAGCGCGCTGCAACTGCCTGAGCTCCCGCCTGTAATGGACCACGGAATCAGGCGCTGGCTGTCTTTCAGCCAGGTTGGTGCAGCTGTCCAAGCTTACCGCCGCGTGGCGATCAACGCGCTGGTTCTGTTTGATCCGGTCAAAGGCAAGGTTGGCGATGACGCGGTAGATGTAGGCTTTTGGTTTTTCGACAGTATCAAGCGTCGAAGCCGCCTGAAGCTTGACATACGCTTCCTGCATGACATCAAGCGCGTCCGCTTCATTCGGCAGCTTCTTGGCCAGATAAGCCAGAAACTCCTGTCGGTGGACGCTCAGGAGATCGCTGATGTGTTTTTTCTTGTTCATGCCATGCCTGCCTGTCTTCATAGATACATGACTTTCCGCCGTGTATAAATGGACACTTTGGCTGTGGAAAAATGGTCGTGTTACAGCAAGGCAAGAGCCAGATAGCGTTATCCTGCTCCTTTAAGTCTGCTATGGCCGCTTCTGGCCTATTCCGTTGAAAAACTCTTGTTGAATGCTGATTGAGGCTCTGATTCACTTGTTTCTGTCAGAAGTGGGAGGATCAGGCGATGATGGGTCGGCAGGCGAGTGACCAGAAGCAGCTGTTTTATGCGTTTGACCTGGAGACTATTGTTCCCGAGGATCATCTGCTGCGCGGTATTGATGCCTGCCTTGACCTCAGTGATTTGCGGTCACACCTCGCGCCTTTCTACAGCCACACAGGGCGCCCATCGATCGACCCGGAACTGATGATGCGGATGCTGATTGTGGGCTATTGCTTCGGCATCCGCTCAGAGCGGCGGCTGTGCGAAGAAGTGCGTCTCAATCTGGCCTATCGCTGGTTCTGCCGCCTGGGGCTTGAAGATGCGGTGCCGGATCATTCGACCTTCTCCAAGAACCGGCATGGCCGCTTCCGAGAGAGCAACCTGTTCCGCCATGTGTTCGAGACCGTGCTGTCCCGCTGCATGGAAGCCGGGCTCGTGGGCGGTGAAGGCTTTGCCATCGACGCCAGCCTGATCAAGGCCGATGCCAATCGTCAGCGCGGCATTCCCGGCGCGGAACCAATTGACTGGACTGCCCCAAGCGTTGCTACTCGGCCTGTCCGGGAATATCTGGCGGCACTGGACGCGGCTGAGCCCAGCGGCAAGGCCCCGAAGAATATCTCGCTCACAGACCCCGCCTCGCGCTGGACATCTGCGGCGGGCGGTCCTGCCTTCTATGCCTATTCGGCCAACTATCTGATCGACCTGGATGTGGGCATCATCGTTGATAGCGAGACAACAACAGCGCGCCGCACCGAAGAGGTGGATACCACGCAGGTGATGATCGAGCGGACAGAAGAGCGCTTTGGCATCAGGCCTGACCGTCTGGCGGCTGACACGGCCTATGGTTCCGCGCCGACGCTTGCCTGGCTCGTGGAGGAGAAAGAGATCGAGCCGCATATCCCGGTGTGGGACAAGTCCGCTGGCAAGGAGGGCCTGTTCCCCCGCTCGGCCTTCACCTTCGATGCAGACAGGAACGAATATATCTGCCCAACAGGGCATGCACTCCACACAACCGGGCGGATCACGACGGACCATACGATCCTTTATCGGTCGCGCAATCATCACTGTGCAAGCTGCCAGTTGAAGAGCCAGTGCTGCCCCAACACACCGGGCCGCAAGATCGCCCGCTCGGTGCATGAGGAAGCCCGCGACTATGCCCGGTCACTCAGAGACACACCCGGTTACCTTCAATCCCGCAAGGACAGGAAGAAGGTGGAGATGGCCTTCGCCCACCTCAAGCGCATTCTCAAGCTGGATCGCCTGCGGCTCCGCGGCCTCACAGGCGCCAACGACGAGCTGCTCTTGGCTGCGACAGCGCTGAACCTCAGAAAGATGGCCAAGATGATCTGGAAACCACCGAGAATTGACAGGACAAGTATGCCTGCGTGACACCAAAACGCCCCTCTCACCCGCCCATAACCGCCAAACCGGCGGCAAGGGCGGGAACTGAAGCTCGTTCAATCCGCAGTTCTGATGCCTCATGTGCCTGAACAGCCGTCTCAGAACAGTTTTTCAACGGAATA